>Ga0307376_10000037_pt1 | contig 210095 bp, 197 predicted proteins | sample TR2MG_FD_202536 | JGI IMG/M metagenome (GOLD analysis project Ga0307376, IMG submission 202536) | Soil microbial communities from Risofladan, Vaasa, Finland - TR-2 | ecosystem: Environmental > Terrestrial > Soil > Coastal area > Acid sulfate soil | place: Finland: Risofladan, Vaasa...
GGATGGTGCCGGCCTTCTCCCTGCCGCAGGCGATCGGCTTCAAAGCGGCGCTCTCGCGCGGCGCCGCGGAGACCTTCTCGCCGGTTCCGGTCGGACACGACGACATCGCCTTTCTGCAATACACCGGTGGCACCACCGGCGTCTCCAAGGGAGCGATGCTGAGCCACGGCAACATCGTCGCCAACCTGCAGCAGGCCCATGCCTGGCTCAAGCCCTACCTCGCCGAGGGCCGGGAAATCATCATCACCGCGCTGCCCCTGTACCACATCTTTGCCCTAACCGCGAATTGCCTGACCTTCATCAAGATCGGCGCGACCAACGTGCTGATCACCAACCCGCGCGACATTCCGGGCTTCGTCAAGGAGCTGGCGAAATACCCGTTCACCACCATCACCGGCGTCAATACCCTGTTCAACGCGCTGCTCAATGCCCCAGGCTTCGCCAATCTCGATTTCAGCAAGCTCAACATCTCGCTGGGCGGCGGCATGGCGGTGCAGAAGGCGGTGGCCGAGAGGTGGAAGCAGGTGACCGGAAACACGCTGATCGAGGCTTACGGCCTGACCGAAACCTCGCCGGCGGCGACCATCAACCCGCTCAATCTGGCGGCCTACAACGGCTCGATCGGCCTGCCCGTGCCTTCCACCGACGTGGCGATCAGGGACGACGAAGGCCGCGATCTGCCCCTGGGCGAGGCGGGCGAGCTGTGCGTGCGCGGTCCCCAGGTGATGAAGGGCTACTGGAACCGGCCAGACGAGACGGCCAAGGTGATCATGGCGGATGGCTTCCTGCGCACCGGCGACATCGCGGTGATGGACGAGAAGGGCTTTATCCGCATCGTCGATCGCAAGAAGGACATGATTCTGGTCTCCGGCTTCAACGTCTATCCGAACGAGGTCGAAGCGGTCGTGGCGATGCATCCGGGCGTGCTGGAGGTGGCGGCGATCGGCGTACCGGACGAAAAATCCGGGGAGGCGGTGAAGATCTTCATCGTCAAGCGGGACGCCAGCCTGACGGCCGAGGCTGTCATCGCCTACTGCCGGGAGAACCTGACCGGCTACAAGGTGCCCAAGCAGGTGGAGTTCAGGAGCGAACTGCCCAAGACCAACGTCGGCAAGATCCTGCGCCGCGCGCTGCGCTAGTGCGCGTTTTGTTTCCGGTCGAATTCCGGAAACGATTACGGGCACTTGTGCCGCGAAGCTAAGGTGCTAGCCTGTTTCGGCCAGCGCGATCTCCTGGCGCCGGCCGAAGCCGGCAGAGTTGTCGATGAAGTAGAGGCGGGCCGGCGCCAGTCGGTACCAGCGCACCTTCGCCAGGGCCTGGACGATCGCCGCCGGTGCCTCCCCGATCCGGCCGACCAGCGGATACTTTTCGCCGTAGAGCCTGCGCGCACTGGCCTCCTCCTCGCCCGACAGTTCGCCGGCCGTCCCTTCCAGTTGGATCCCCTTGATCTGCCGCCAGTCGGTGTAGTCCTCCTGGATGGTCGCGGCGACGCGCGCGTCCTGCGCCAGGTTGGCGCAGTGGCGGCTTCCGGGGGAGGACAGGAAGTACAGGGTGAAGCCGTCGCTGACGTAGAACACCGCCGCGGCCCAGGGCCCCTCGTCGCCGATGCTGGCCAGGGTTGCGACGCGGTGCTCGCGCAGGTAGTCCAGCGCCTGCGCGCGGGGTTCCGCCATCAGACCTGCGCCGTGCGTTCGGCTGCCCGCGCGCCTTCGCCCTCGTGCCGCCGCTTCAGGCGGTAGGCGAGTTGCGGCCGGGTCAGGCCGAGCATCCTGGCGGCCGACGAGAGATTGCCGCGGGCCTTGTCCACCGCCGTTTCGAGCAGCATGCCCTCGACCTCGTCGAGGGTCATGACGCCGTTGAAGACCGCCTCGCAGAGCGTCTTCGCGCTGCCGCCGCTGTTCTCGCCGAGCGCGCCGTTGATGTCCAGGCCAAATTCTCTGGGCGCTTCTTCGGCGCACGAGGAGAACAGGTGATTCACCTCGATGCGCGTGCCGCTGGGCGCCAGGATCACGCCGCGCTCGATGATGTTCTGCAGCTCGCGGATGTTGCCCGGCCAGTGATAGGTGAGCAGGGCGCGCTTGGCCTTGTCGGTGAAGCCGCGCAGCTTCTTGCCGTTGGTCGCCGCGTACTTCTCGAGAAAACTCCTGGCCAAGAGGCCGACGTCCTCCTTGCGCTCCCGCAGCGGCGGGATGTTGATCTGGTAGGCGTTCAGCCGGTAGTAGAGGTCGGCGCGGAAGTGGCCCTCCTTGACCCGCTGCTTCAGGTCGCCGTTGGTCGCGGCGACCAGCCGGACATCGACCTTGCGCGTCTTGTCGTCGCCCAGGCGCTCGATCTCGCCCTCCTGCAGCACGCGCAGCAGCTTCGCCTGGGCCGAGAGCGGCAGGTCGCCGATCTCGTCGAGAAACAGCGTGCCGCCGTCGGCCCGCTCGAAGCGCCCCGGCCGGGAGACCTGCGCCCCGGTGTAGGCGCCCCTCTCGACGCCGAACAGCTCGGACTCCATCAGCTCGAGCGGGATGGCGGCGCAATTGATGGCGACGAAGGCGCGCTTGCGGCGGCTACTCCGGTCGTGCAGCGCGCGGGCGAACAGCTCCTTGCCGACGCCGGTCTCGCCCAGGAGCAGCACCGCGATCTGGCTGTCCGCCGCCTGCTTCAACAGGCCGTAAGCGGCGCGGAAGCCGGGCGAATTGCCGACCATGTCGGTGGGCAGTTTTTCCTTCTCGCCGATCGAAGAGCGCAACTCGACCACCTGGGTCTGCAGGTCGATCAACTGGTCGGCGATCGACTCGCGGTCGAAGAAGCGGGTGTACTCTGCGGCGTCCTCCCATTCCTCGACCGGCTTGCCGATGATCCGGCAGTTGTTGTTGCCCATGCCGACGCACTCGACTTCCTTGTACAGGATGGCCCGGCCCATGAAGGTCGAGGTGTAGCCGCAGGCGTAGCCGATCTGCGACCAGCACACCGGTTCGGAGTGGGTGCCGTAATAGTGCCGGTGCCATTGGCCCTCCCAGGAGTTTTCCCAGAGAAACTCGCCGTAGAACTTGCCGGCGGCCCGATCCAGTTCGATCCGGATCGGCGTGACCTTGACCATCCCTTCCAGCGTGTGCAGTTGCGGCCCGGTCATGAAGACCTCGATGTCGCTGGCGTTCTGGGTGCGCATCCTGACCAGCTCGGCGTCGCGCACGCCGGAGGCGTAGCCCATGCGGGTGAACAGGCCCTGCGCGCGGTTCATGCCGAGGGTGTCGATCAGTTCCTTGCGCAGCGAAGCCTGCGCCTCGGCGTGGACGAGCAGCATGCGGTGCTCGTGCAGCCAGATCTGCCCGGTCTCGGGGCAGAAATGAACCTGCGCGCGCAGATCGTCGGCGGGCGCTCCGCCGACGGTCCTTCCGATGCTGCGGAGTTTGGTCATCTTGCCCGCTCCTCCAAAGCGATGTTTGTAGGCGCCGTAAATTGTGCGCGCATTGATCGACGTCAAATGAAACGGATTTAGCGCCGATTTCGGCGAGACCGATGCTCGGCGCCGTCGCGCTTGCCGGCAGTTCACCAAATGATCAATTTGCGCGTCCGGCGCGCGCCGATAGTCACGATTTGGTCAAGCGTCGATTTGCCGGACGATCTTGGTCGGGATCCGCGACGGCTCTCCCCGAATGCCCGGAGTGCGGCTCCAGCAGCCGCTTGGCTCAGGCCGGCTAGCCCTCTTGTTGCCATGCAGCAAGCGCCGCTGGCACAGCACCTGCATAGCAGGGTGATGTAAAGCCCGGCGCACGCAAGGCTCGAAACCAGAAGCCATCCATCCCACACAGGAGGAGACCAGAAATGAAATTTCCGAATCCGCACGAGGTCAAGGCCAAGACCATCCCCGGCACCGAAGGCTGGGAGAGAATGTATCCCTACCAGTACCAGTTCGTCAGCGACGATCCCGAGCGCAACCAGTACGAGAAGGATGCCTTCTGGTTCGCCGACGCCCTGCATTATCCCGAGCCGCTCTACCCCTTCGACACGATCTGGGACGAGGCCTGGTATCTCGCCCTGTCGCAGTACAACAACCGGATCTTCATGGTGCCCCCGGTGCGCGGCGTGGACCACCGCATCATCAACGGCTACGTCTATATCTCGCCGGTGCCGGTGAAGGATCCGGCCGAGATCGGCAGCCGGGTGCCGCACTTCATGGAGCGGGCCGGCTACTACTACAAAAACTGGGATGCGCTCGAAGCCAAGTGGACGGTGAAAATGGAAGCCGCGATCGCCGAACTCAAGGCGCTGCAGATCCCGAAGCTGCCCGAGATGGAGGACTTGAGCGTGGTCACCGACGCCGTCGGCGAGTCCCACGGCTATCACCTGCTCAAGAACTACGATGACCTGATCAACCTCGGCATCAAGTGCTGGCAGTACCACTTCGAGTTCCTGAACCTGGGTTACGCCGCCTACGTCTTCTTCCTCGATTTCGTGCAGAAGCTGTTCCCGAGCATACCGCCGCAGCGCGTGACGCAAATGATCGCCGGCGTAGACGTGATCATGTATCGGCCCGACGAGGAACTGAAGAAGCTGGCGAAGCTGGCGGTCGAACTGGGCCTGGACGCGACGCTCACCAGTAGCCCGGCGTGGACGAAGGTGGCGGTGGCGCTCGAAGCCAGCCCCAAGGGGAAAGAGTGGCTCGCCGCGCTGGAAAAGGCGCGCGAACCCTGGTTCAACGTGTCCACCGGCACCGGCTGGTTCCACCACGACCGTTCCTGGAACGACCAGATGGACGTGCCGCTCTCGGGCATCGCTACCTACATCGGCAAGATCAAGCAGGGCGTGTCGATCGAGCGGCCGACCGAGAAGGTGCGCGCCGAGCGCGACCGGATCATCGCCGAGTATCGCGGCCTGATCGACAAGGAAGAGGACCGGAAGCAGTTCGACGAGCTGCTGGGCTGCGCCACGACGGTGTTCCCCTACGTCGAGAACCATCTGTTCTACGTCGAGCATTGGTTCCACTCGGTGTTCTGGAACAAGATGCGCGAAGTCGGCGCGATCATGAAGGAGCACGGCGTGATCGAGGACGTCGAGGACATCTGGCTCATGCGCCGCGACGAAATCAAGCAGGCGCTGTGGGACGTGGTCACCGCCTGGGCCACCGGGGTCACGCCGCGCGGCACCAAGGTCTGGCCCAAGGAGATAGTCTGGCGCAAGGGCGTGATGCAGAAGTTCAAGGAATGGAGCGCGCCGCCGGCCATCGGCACCGCCCCCGAGGTGATCCAGGAGCCCTTCACCATCGTGCTCTGGGGCGTGACCAACAAGTCGCTGACCGACTGGTCGGCGGTGCAGGAGGTCAAGGACCCCGACAGCATCACCGAGCTCAAGGGTTTCGCCGGCAGCCCCGGCATCGTCGAGGGTCGCGCCCGGGTATGCAAGACGGTGGCCGAGGTGAGCCAGTTGCAGGAAGGCGAGATCCTGGTGGCGCCGACCACCTCGCCCTCCTGGGCACCTGCCTTCGCCAAGATCAAGGCCTGCGTCACCGATGTCGGCGGGGTCATGAGCCACGCCGCGATCGTCTGCCGCGAGTACGGTCTGCCGGCGGTGGTCGGCACCGGCCATGCGACCAAGGTCATCAAGTCCGGGATGATGCTGCGCGTCGATGGCTCTTCCGGCGTCATCGTCATCGTTCGCTAGTGCTGTGGGGAGCGCGGCCATGAACAGTGTGTCAGCAGCGATTGATCGGCGGGCGGAGGGCGAGCCGGCGGCGGGCTCCCCGATACTCTGCTGGTTCGAGGATTGCCGGAGCGACTCGGTGCCGCTGGTCGGGGGCAAGTGCGCCTCCTTGGGCGAACTGATCAACGCCGGGGTGCGGGTGCCCCCCGGTTTCGCGCTGACCACCGAGGGTTATCGTCGCTTCATGGCCGAGGCGGGCATAGATCTGGAATTGAAGCGCCTGCTCGACCGCCTCGATTGCCAGGACATGGAGGCGCTGGAGAGCGCCAGTACGGCCATCCGGGCGGCGATCGAGGCGCATCCCTTCTCCGCCGAAATGGAGGATTTGATCGCCGAAAGCTATCGCAAGCTCTCGCTGCGCTGCGGCGTGCCGGCGGTGCCGGTGGCGGTGCGCTCCAGTGCCACGGCCGAGGATCTCCCCGGCGCCAGCTTCGCCGGCCAGCAGGACACCTATCTCTGGATCCGTGGCACCGACGAGGTGCTCTCGCACATGCGCCGCTGCATCTCCAGCCTGTACACCGGCCGGGCCATCGCCTACCGGGCCAACCGCGGCTACGACGACGATCAGATGGCGATCAGCGTCGGGGTGCAGAAGATGTCCAATTCCTACACCGCCGGGGTGATGTTCACCATCCACCCGGCCAACGGCGATCGCTCGGTGATCGTCATCGATTCCAGCTTCGGTTTCGGCGAATCGGTGGTCTCGGGCGAAGTGACACCGGATAACTTCGTGGTGAACAAGGTGACCCTGGACATCATCGACCGGACCATCTCGCGCAAGGAGGTCTGCTATACGGTCGACCTCCAGACCCAGGTGTCCCGCGCGATGGAGGTGCCGATCGAACGGCAGACGGTGCAGTCCTTGATCGACGACGAAATCACCGAGCTGGCCTGGATGGGCAAGCAGATCGAGAAGCACTATGGCCGTCCGATGGACATCGAATGGGCGGTGGACAAGGACCTGCCTTCCGGCGGCAATATCTTCATCCTGCAGGCCCGCCCGGAAACGGTGTGGAGCGAAAAGCAACTGGCCCCGGTCGCCAATGCCGGCGCCTCGGCCATGGATTACATCCTGTCCAGCATGCTGGCGGGCAAGAAGGTGAAATGAGCGTTCGGCAGCAATCTTTTAACCCTTACGGAGACAACATGAAAGCGCCTGCGAAAGTAAAACCCATCAACGACCTGCGCAGCTACATCGCCGCCCTCGAGGCGAACGGCGTATTGAGCCGCGTCAAGACCGAGGTGGACTGGAAGTACGAGTTGTGCCACGTCTCGAAGGTGAACGAAGAACAGAAGGGTCCGGCACTGCTCTACGAGAACGTCAAGGGCTACGACATACCGGTGTTCACCAGTGCTTTCACCACGCCGCAGCGGATCGCCATCTGCCTGGAGCAGGACCCGTCGCTGTCGATGTGCCAGCTCTCTCGGAAATGGATGGAACTCACCACCAAGCAGATGGTGAAGCCCAAGTTCGTCGACAAGCCGCCGGTGATGGAAAACGTCATCGAGGGCGACGCGGTCGACCTCGACAAGTTTCCCTCGCCCTGGTTCTATCCCGATGACGGCGGCCGCTTCTTCGGCACCTCCGCCTTCATGGTGTCGCAGGATCCCGATACCGGCTGGACCAACCTCGGCACCTATCGCGCCCAGGTGCTGGGCAAGAACATCCTCGGCTCGCAGATCATCAAGGGCAAGCACGGCGACATGCACATGAAGAAGTACCAGGCGCGCGGCGAGCTGATGCCCGCCGCCTACGTGGTGGGCTGCGATCCGGTGCTGTTCCTGGCCAGTTCCACCCTGGTCAGCGCCCAGACCGACGAGTACGACGTCGCCGGCTCGCTGCGCGGCCGTCCGGTGGAAGTGTTCAAGTCGGATCTCACCGGTCTCACCTATCCCGCCAACGCCGAGATCATCGCCGAGGGCTTCATCGATCCCAACGAACTGATGGACGAGGGGCCGTTCGGCGAATACACCGGCTACTACTCGGGCAACAAGGGCAAGGATTATCCCAAGCCGGTGCTGCGGGTGAAGCGCATCCTCCACCGCAATAAGCCGATCTTCTGGGCGACCACGGTCGGCAAGCCGATCAACGACATCCACATGATCCAGTCCTTGAATCGCACCGCGACGCTGTGGCACGACCTGGAGACCATGAAGGTGCCCGGCATCCAGAGCGTCTACTTTCCGGCCGCGGCGACCGGCCGCTTCTGGGTCATCGTGTCGGTGCGCCAGATGTATCCGGGACACTCGAATCACGTCGCCGACGCCGTGCTCGGCAGCACCACCGGGCACTATGGCGTCAAGGGCGTGATCGTGGTCGACCACGACATCGCGGCCGACGACATGGACCGCGTCTGGTGGGCGCTGGCCACGCGCTTCGATCCCAAGCGCTCGGCCCAGATCATCGACCGCGGCCGCTCGACGCCGCTCGACCCCGGTCTGCCGATCGAGGCGCGCGAGGTCGTCAGCCGGATCATCCTCGACGCCTGCACGCCCTTCGAGTGGGCCAACAAGCCCAACGAGATCTTCATGGATCGCGCCGTGCTGCAGAAGGTCTCGGATCGCTGGAACGAGTATGGCTTCGCCGGCGCGAGCCCGGTGGCCGACATGATCGACCGGCTGACCCGGCCCGAAGTCAAGAGCTCGTCGAAGAAGTGATCGTCGCCGCCGCTCGTCTATCCCGGCGAGCGGCGCAATAGAGGAATCTCTGAAACATGGGTAAGAAAAGCATCGTCATCGTCTGCAATCTGGACACCCGCGGCGAGGACATCGTCTTCGTCAAGGACCTGATCGCGGGTCGGGGGCACGAGCCCATCCTGCTCGACTTCAGCATGGAGGAGAAGCCGCCCTTCGCCGGCGACATCACCACCGAGGAGGTCGCCGCGCGCGGCGGCCTGGCGATCGAGGTGGTGCGCGAGAAGTATCGCTCCGACCGCGACACCGCGACCAACAACCAGATCGAGGGCGCGGCGGCGATCGTCGCTGATCTCGCGCGCGCCGGCCGGATGCACGGCATCATCGGCATCGGCGGTGGCACTTCCAGCCTGGTCGCGACCTCGATCATGAAGCGCCTGCCCTTCGGGCTGCCCAAGCTGATGGCTTCGCCGATGGCGGCGCACCCGGCCTACATCGACAAGTACGTCGGCACCCACGACATCACCATGCACCATACGGTGCTCGACATCGTCAAGATGAATCCCTTGCTGCGCGCCCAGATCATCAACGCCGTCGGCGCGATCTGCGGCATGGTCGAGATGAGCCAGGGCACCGAGATCAAGTTCGACAAGCCCTGCGTCGCCATCTCCTCCTTCGGCTTCGGTGAGATGGCGGTGCAGACCGCGCTGGGGATGCTCGAGGCGGCCGGCTTCACGCCGGTCGTCTGCCACGCCCAGGGCAAGGGCGACCGCGCCATGGAGGAGATGATCCGCTCCGGGGTGTTCCACGGCGTCCTGGACATCTGCACCGGCGGCGTCATGGAGCATCTGTTCAAGGGCAACCGGGATCCGGGGCCGGACCGGCTGATGGCGGCGGTGGACACCGGCATCCCGATGGTGCTGGCGCCCTGCGGCCTGGATATCCTGTCCTACGGCGGCCGCGCCGACATGCTGGAGCAGACCCGGGACAGGCCGCAGTACGTGCAGGACGCGCTGCGCGTCCAGGTGCGCACCACGGGCGATGAATTGCGCCGGGCCGCCGAGGTCATCGCCGAGCGGCTCAATCGGGCCAAGGGGCCGTGGACCTTCCTGATCCCGCAGGAGGGCTGGTCGTCGCTCGACCGGGCCGGGGGAATTATTCACGACCCGGTCGCCGACGCCGCCTTCGTCCAACGTTTGAAGGAGCGGCTCGACGATCCGGGCCGGGTGAAGGAAGTCCCGCTGCACCTCTACACCGCGGAATTCGCCCGCGTCGCCGTCGATGAGTTCGCGCGCCTGTACCGCGGCGCCAAGGTGCAGGCAGCGGCGTGAGCATCAGCCCCTGGCCCCTGCTGGCATCGGAGCAGGTGTTCGATGCGGGCCTGTTCCAGGTGGCGAGGGACCGCGCCCGCTCGCCGCGCACCGGGGCAGCACACGACTTTCACGTGCTCGGCATGGCGGACTGGCTGATGGTGGTGGCGCTGACCCGGGAGGGACGGCTGGTGCTGGTCAGGCAATACCGGCACGGCTCGCGCGAGACCGGTCTGGAAGTGCCCGGCGGCCTGCACCAGGCGGGGGAGGCCCGGGAGCGGGGCGCGGCCCGAGAACTGCTGGAGGAGACCGGCTACGGCGGCGGCGCCTGGCGCCTGCTGGGCGGATTGCGGCCGCAGCCGGCGCTGCTCTCGAACCGGGCGTGGATCTATCTCGCCGTGGATCTGGAGCAGCGGGCGGCGCCGGAGCAAGACGCCGGCGAGGACATCGAAGTGCAACTGCTCTGGCCGGACGAGGTCCGCGACTGCATCGCCGCCGGCCGGATCGACAACGCCATGAGCGTCGCGGCGCTGGCACTGGCGCAACTTGGCGGCCATCTTGAGGAGGTTCGATCATGATCGTGGGCAACTGGATGCAGGACAAGCCGCTGACGATCGCCAGCGACACGCTGGTGTCGGAAGCGAAACGTCTGCTCAGCGAAAACAATCTGCACGCGCTGCCGGTGGTGGACGGCGGCCGCTTGCGCGGCCTGGTGACGCGCGCCAACCTGCTGCGCATGGGGCACTTCGTGCTGCGCACCCAGAGCCCGGACGAGTTCAACTTCTTCGTCAACCGCCTGAGGGTGCGCGACGTCATGGTGAGAAATCCCGCCACGGTGGTGGTCGACGACACCATGGAGCATTGCCTGCGCAAGGGGCGCGAGCTGGGCGTGGCCCAGTTCCCGGTGATGGACCGGGAACGGGTGGTCGGGATCATCTCCGCCAACGAGGTCTTCCAGCTGGCGGCACATTGCGTCGGCGCCCTGGAAAGGAACAATGGCGTCACGCTGGCGCCGCTCAGGCTAGCGCCGGGGGTGCTCGGCAGGATCGCCGACGTCGTCGAGGCCGCAGGCGCGACGCTGCAGGCCATTTACCCGGTGGAACGCCCGAACAAGGACGGCGCCGGCGGGGAAAAAATTGTGATCCTGCGCTTTCGAACCACAGAAATGGCTGGCGTCGTCGCAGCGCTGGAAGCGTCGGGCTTCGCCATCGCCGAGGCGCCCGAGTCGAGTAAGACCGGCGTCCCGGCGCTGGCGAGCTGACGAAGGATTGAGACATGGCGACGAAAGCGAGGAATCTGCCGCTGGTGGTTGCGATCACCGGTGCGACGGGGGTGATTTACGGGGTGGAGATGCTGCGGGTGCTGAAGGAGTTGGGGCAGGAGACCCACCTGATCCTGTCCGAGGCGGCGGCGATGAACCTTTCGATCGAGACCGAATACTCGCTGGAGGAGGTCAAGTCGCTGGCGAGCGTGGTCTATAGCAACAAGGACGTCGGGGCGGCGGTGGCCAGCGGTTCGTTCCGCACCCGGGGCATGATCGTGGCGCCTTGCACGATCAAGACGCTGTCGGCGATCGCCAATTCCTTCACCTACAACCTGGTGGTGCGCGCCGCCGACGTCAGCCTGAAGGAGCGGCGCACGCTGGTGCTGATGGTGCGCGAGACGCCGCTGCACAAGGGGCACCTGGAGCTGATGAGCCGCGCTGCCGATTGCGGCGCGGTGATCCTGCCGCCGATGCCGGCCTTCTATCATCATCCGCAGACCATCATGGATCTGATCCACCAGAGCATCGGCAAGGCCCTCGACCAGGTCGGCATCGAGCACCAGCTGTTTCAACGCTGGACCGGCCATGGCCGCAAGGAGAAGCTGCACGTGGCGACATGAGCCTCGAGCGATCGGGGCCGGGCAACGCCCTTCCTCGGGCGCGGAATGCGGGTTGGCGTCGAGCTTGAGCACTGAACGATTCAAGGGAATTGTCTTTGATCACCGGCATCACCAAGGCACGCGATAAGTGCCGGTAGCTCTCACCAACGACAAAGGAGACCAAAATCATGAGCGACACCCGCAATCGTATCGGTTCACCGGCGAACCTCGAATCCACCAACGCCCCCGACCCTAGGCGCCGCTCGGTACTCAGGGCTGCCGGCGGCCTCGCCCTGGCATCGCTATTGCCGGCATCGATGGCCCGCGCGTCAAGTGGCGGCAAGCTGAAAATCGGCTTCGTCAGCCCCCAAACGGGGCCCCTGGCGGTATTCGCGGAGTCCGACGCCTTCACCATCGAGCAGGTCAAACGCGCGGTCGGCGGGGGCTTGAAACTGGGCGGCAGGACCTATGCGGTGGAGATCCTCTACAAGGACTCGCAATCCAATTCCAACCGCGCTTCCGAAGTTGCCTCGGAGTTGATTCTCCAGGACCGGGTCGACCTGGTCTTAGCCGCTTCGACGCCGGCGACCACCATTCCCGTGGCAGACCAGTGCGAACTCAACGGCGTGCCCTGCATCACCACCGACACGCCGTGGCAGCCGTACTTCTTCGGCCGCAAGGGCAATCCGAAGAAGGGTTTCGAGTGGACCTACCATTTTTTCTGGGGTCTCGAGGACGTCATCGGCGCCTATACCAGCATGTGGAGCGAGTTGCCGACCAACAAGGAGGTCGGCAGCCTGTGGCCGAACGATTCCGACGGCAACGCTTGGGGCGATCCCAAGATGGGGTTTCCGCCGGTGCTGGCGAAGAAGGGCTTCAGGCTGGTCGATAGAGGGCGGTTTCAGTTGCCGTCGGACAATTTTTCGGCCTATATCACCGATTTCAAGAAGAACAATGTCGAGATTGTCACGGGTGTCGTGCCGCCCCCCGATTTCGCCAATTTCTGGTCCCAGTCCGGACAGCAGGGTCTGAAGCCCAAGATCGTCACCGTCGCCAAGGCGACCGAATTTCCGGCCGCGGTAGAGGCGTTCGGCAACCGCGCCGGCGGGCTCTCGGTGGAGGTCTGGTGGTCGCCCGCCTATCCCTTCCACTCCAGCCTCACCGCCCAGTCCTCGGCCGAGCTGGCAGCGGCCTACACCAAGGCTACCGGGCGGCCGTGGACCATGCCGCTGGGCTTCAGGCACTCCCTGTTCGAGGTGGCGATCGATGTCCTGAAGCGTGCCGCCGATCGCCATCCGGAGGCGATCAGGAACGCCATCCGCACCACCAGCCTCAATACCGTGGTGGGCTCGATCGACTTCCGCAAGGGGCCGGTGCCGAATATCGCCAAGACGCCGCTCACCGGCGGCCAATGGCGCAGGGCTGCGAAGGGCTTTGAATTGCTGCTGGTCGACAACAGTCAGGCGCCGATGGTGCCGGTACACGACAAGCTGGTCATGCTGAGCTGAGCACGCCCGACCGTGCTGCTCGAACTCGATACCGTCGCCAAGTGCTACGGGGCGCTGCGGGTGATCGACGACCTCACCCTCGGCGTCGCTGCGGGTGAGGTGCTCGGCATCATCGGTCCCAACGGCGCCGGCAAGACCACGATGTTCAACCTGATTTCGGGTAACGCCGCGCCCGGTTCGGGGCGCGTGCGATTTCACGGACGGGACATCACCGGTCTCGATCCGGCGGCGCGCTGCCGAGCCGGCATCGGGCGGACCTACCAGATTCCGAACCCCTTCGGCGGCATGACGGTATTCGAAAACGTTCTGGTCGGGGCCACCTTCGGCGCCAATCATAGCGAACGTGACGGCACGCCGCTGGCCTTGGCGGTGCTGGAGCGGACCGGGTTGGCGGCCATGGCCGACCGCCTCGCCGGTTCCCTGCCGCTGCTCGACCGCAAGCGGCTGGAATTGGCCCGAGCGCTGGCCACCGAGCCGTCGCTGCTGCTGCTCGACGAGATCGCCGGCGGCCTGGCCGAGCACGAGATCCACCACCTGATCGAGATCATCCGCGAGATTCGGGCCGAGGGTATCGCGATCATCTGGATCGAGCACGTGGTGCACGCCTTGATGGCGGTGGTAGACCGTATCGCGGTGATGAATTTCGGCACGCTGCTGCTCGAAGGCTCACCCGAGGCGGTGCTGTCCGATGCCAAGGTGCGGTCGGTTTACCTGGGCGCGGAGGCCGCATGAGTTTGCTCGAGGTCGATGGACTGATCGCCTTCTACGGTGATTTCCAGGCCTTGTTCGGCATCAGCCTGCACGTCGCCGAGGGCGAGGCGGTGGCCTTGATCGGATCCAACGGCGCCGGCAAATCGACCTTGTTGCGCGCGCTCACCGGACTCATGCCGATCGGCGGCGGCGACGCGCGCTTCGACGGGGCGGCGCTGGCGTCGCTGCCGGCGCATCGCATCGTCGCTCGCGGTTTGGCGCTGGTGCCCGAGGGCCGTCGGCTGTTCCCCAGCTTGTCGGTGGAGGAAAACCTGCTGATGGGCGCCTACGCCGGGCGTTCGGGTCCCTGGAACCTGGGCCGGGTCTACGATCTGTTCCCGGTGCTGGGCGAGCGCGCGCGGCTGCCGAGCACCGCGCTCTCCGGCGGCCAGCAGCAGATGGTGGCGATCGGCCGCGCGCTGATGTCCAATCCGCGTCTGCTGCTGTGCGACGAGCTCTCGCTGGGGCTGGCGCCGGTCGTGATCCGGGATATCTACGCCGGCCTGCCGGCGATCCGTGCTGAAGGCACGGCGGTACTGGTGGTCGAGCAGGACACCGGACAGGCGTTGCGGGTGGCGGACCGCGTCTATTGTTTTCAGGAAGGCAGAGTGTCGCTGGAAGGCCGCCCCGGCGAACTCGGCCGCGAAAGGATTTCGCAAGCCTATTTCGGAGTGTGAACATGGCCGAATGGATCAACACCCTACTCCAGGGGCTACTCACCGGCGGCCTCTATGCGCTTTTCGCAGCCGGGCTTTCGCTTTCATTCGGCGTGATGCGGATGATCAATATCGCCCACGGCGATTTCGCCGTCCTGGCAGCCTACGGCGCCATCGCGCTGGCGGGGTCGCTGGGCCTGAACCCGCTCGAGACGATGGTCACCGTGGTGCCGGCAATGGCGGCGCTGGGCTATCTACTGCAACGGCTGGTGCTCAATCGCACCCTGGGCACCGACGTGTTGCGCCCGCTGCTGGTCACCTTCGGCTTTTCGATCCTGATCCAGAATCTGCTGCAGGAAGCTTTCACCGCCGACTCGCGCAGCCTGCACGCCGGGCCTTTCGGTACCGCCAGCCTGGCGCTGGGCGGCAATATCGCCATCGGCCTGATGCCGCTGACGGTCATGGCCACCGCGGTGGTGAGCCTCGCCGGGATGCAATGGCTGTTTTCGCACACCGCGCTGGGACGCGCCTTCCGCGCCGCCGCCGACGACCACGAGGTCGTGCGCCTGATGGGTGTCGATAACCGCCACATCTATGCCATGGCGATGGCCATCGCCATGGCGCTGGTGGCGGTGGCGGGCGTCTTTCTGGCGCTGCAAACCAATATATCTCCGAGCGCCGGCCCGGCGCGGCTGCTGTACGCCTTCGAGGCGGTGATCATCGGCGGCCTGGGCTCGCTGTGGGGCACGCTGGTGGGCGGCATAGTGCTGGGCCTGGCGCAGGCGGTTGGCGCCAAATTCAGCCCGGGCTGGGGCATTCTCGCCGGCCACCTGACATTCCTGGCGGTGCTGGTGGCCCGGCCCGCCGGCCTGTTCCCGGCCAGCCGCGACCGTTGAGACGCCAGATGACCTCCTCCACGCAAGTCCTCCCGACTCCCGCCATGGGCGCCAGCCGCGTCGGCCGCCTTGGCGTCGCCGCGGCAATGGCGCTGACCGCCGCCGCCTGTTCCATGCCCTGGTGGGCCGATCGCTGGACGCAACTATGGCTGACCGAGTTCCTCTACACCTTGGCGCTGGCGCAGGGCTGGAATCTGCTGGCGGGCTACGGCGGCTTGTTGTCGGTGGGTCAGCAGGCGTTCGTCGGCATTGGGGGCTATCTGCTGGTGGTGTTCAGCCTCAACCTTGGCCTGAATCCCTTTCTGGTCATCCCCCTGGCCGGGCTGGTGTCGGCCGTGATCGCGGTACCGATGGCGGCGGTGCTGTTCCGTTTGCGCGGCGCGTATTTTGCCGTTGGCACCTGGGTAGTCGCCGAGGTGTTGAGGCTGCTGGTCGCCAACGACGACACCCTGGGCGGTGGCACCGGGACGTCGATCACCAGCAGCTTGATCGGCGTGCCGGCCTGGCAGCGCAGCGCGCTGACGCTGTGGATCGCGCTGGCCTTGGGCGTGGGCGGCACACTGCTGGTCTACCTGCTGCTGCGCTCGCGCCTCGGCCTCGCGCTGACTGCCGTCCGCGACGGTGAAGCCGCCGCCGGTAGTCTCGGAATTTCGGTGCGGCGCATCAAGTGGTTCGTCTATTTGGCAGCGGCCGTCTGGTGTGGCATGACCGGGGCGCTGATTTTCATCACCAAGCTGCGCATCTCGCCGGATGCGGCATTTTCGATCAACTGGACCACAACGACCCTATTTGTCGTGGTGATTGGCGGCATCGGCACCATCGAGGGACCGATCATCGGAACCGTGGTGTTTTTCCTGCTGCGCGGCGTCCTGTCCGATTTCGGCAGTTGGTATCTGATCACCCTGGGCGCAGTGGCGGTACTCTTCATGCTGTGGGCACCGTCCGGCCTCTGGGGGCTGGTGACTCGTCGCTTCGCGGTGCGCATCTTCCCGGTGCAGCGGCGAGTCGGACGAGGAGGCGGGTAATTGGTCGAGATCGTGGCCGCGGGCGGCATCCGGCCAGAATTGTCGTTGGACTGAGGCGCCACCACCGAAGGCACTTCCTCTGATGCATTCGAAACCCATAAGCCCTGCCGCGAGCAGCGCCTACCGCGCGCTCATCTTCGACTTCGAGGGTACGCTGGTCGATTTTCAGTGGCAGCTGGAACCGGCCGAAGCCGAGTTACGGTCTGCGTTCGCCGAACTCGGGTTTGCCGGCGACGATTTTGCTCATGGCAATTACGCCACCATGTGGAACGCCGCCGCCGACTCGCTTGCGCCGCAGGGGCGGATGGCCGAACTGCGCCGGGCGCTCTCGCCCATTTACGACCGCTGGGATTTTGACGCGCTCAAGAGATGGGCGCCGCGCCCGGGCGCGGCGGAGCTGCTCCGCCGCTTCGCGGCCGGAGGCTTGCTCGTCGGCATGGTCAGCAATGTGGGGCGGGGGGCGCTCGCAGGAGCTCTGCAGCGTTTCGACTTCGCCCGATGCCTATCGCCGGTGGTGAGCCGTGACGACGTGAGCACCATGAAGCCGAGCGCGGAGGGGATTTTGCGGGTGCTTTCGGAATGGCATTTTGCGGCGGACGAGGTGCTCTTCGTCGGCGACAGTCGCGCCGACGTATTCGGTGCGCGAGCGGCCGGCTTGCCGGTAGCCATCATCAGGGGCGGGGAGTGTGACGAAACTGCCTTTGCCGAGCATCCGCCCGACTACATGATTTCGCAATTGGGGGAGCTTGTCGATCTACCGCTCGATGGTTTCTTACCCGGTACCCGGTAACCAAGGCACATTTGCCCAATAGTGGCTTCCCGGCGGCCGAGTCGAGTAAGATGGAGACCCCGGCGCGAGCCGCCTGAGAAGAAAAATGGGCAGGAAAGCTGCGATGTCAGGAGAGCGTACGACTCTGCAAAATCTGCCGCTGGTGGTTGCGATCACCGGTGCGACGGGGGTGATTTACGGGGTGGAGATGCTGCGGGTGCTGAAGGAGCTGGGGCAGGAGACCCACCTGATCCTGTCCGAGGCGGCGGCGATGAACCTTTCGATCGAGACCGAATACTCGCTGGAGGAGGTGAAGTCGCTGGCGAGCGTGGTCTATAGCAACAAGGACGTCGGGGCGGCGGTGGCCAGCGGTTCGTTCCGCACCCGGGGCATGATCGTGGCGCCTTGCACGATCAAGACGCTGTCGGCGATCGCCAATTCCTTCACCTACAACCTGGTGGTGCGCGCCGCCGACGTCAGCCTGAAGGAGCGGCGCACGCTGGTGCTGATGGTGCGCGAGACGCCGCTGCACAAGGGGCACCTGGAGCTGATGAGCCGCGCTGCCGATTGCGGCGCGGTGATCCTGCCGCCGATGCCGGCCTTCTATCATCATCCGCAGACCATCATGGATCTGATCCACCAGAGCATCGGCAAGGCCCTCGACCAGGTCGGCATCGAGCACCAGCTGTTTCAACGCTGGACCGGCCATGGCCGCAAGGAGAAGCTGCACGTGGCGACATGAGCCTCGAGCGGCGCGAATTGCCGTCGCTGCCGGGCGGGGGCGCCGCGCCGCCGGCCGATACCGTCGTCTATGCCGTCGGCGACATTCACGGCCGCTGCGACCTGCTCGAATCGATCCACGAGGACATCGCCGCGGACAGCCGGCAGAGAGCCGCGCGCCGCAAGGTCCTGGTCTACCTGGGGGATTACGTCAGCCGCGGCATCGATTCCCAGCGGGTCGTCGAGCTGGTGTTGCGGGCGCCTCCGGGCGGCTGCGAGGTGGTGTGCTTGAAGGGCAACCACGAGGATCAGTTGCTGCGCTATCTGGACGGCGATCTCGATGCCGGTCGGCGCTGGTTCGACGTAGACGGCCTGGACACGCTGGCCCATTACGGCGTGGCGGCGAAGGTCGGGCGGGAGCGCGGCGAGGAGACCATGGAATCCCTGCGGCAGCGCTTTGCCAGGGCATTGCCGCCCGAGCATCTGGAGTTTTTCCGCCGCCTGGCGGTGAGCCACAGCGAGGGCGGCTACCGCTTCGTCCACGCTGGCATCCGCCCGGGCGTGCCGCTGGCCGAACAGAGCGAGCACGATCAGATGTGGATCCGCAAGCCCTTCCTGGATTCGGATCTGGATCACGGCGCCGTGGTGGTGCACGGCCATTCGGTTTCGGCGGGTCCGCAGCTGCGGCACAACCGCATCGGCATCGACACCGGCGCCTACGCCAGCGGCGTGCTGACCTGTCTGGTGTTGGACGGCGAAACGCGTTGCGTTCTGCAGACCGAGCGGGACGGGTGAGCGGCGATTGAGCGCGCCGGAAAAGACCCATCCCTTCTGGGGCTTCTCGCTCGCGCTCTATGCCCGGGCCGGCGTCGAACCGGCCTGTCTGGCACTGCAGGAATCCGGCGCGGACGTGAATCTGCTGCTGCTGTGCTGCTGGCTGGGCGGTGCCGGCAGGGAGTTGGACGGTTCCGCCCTGGAGCGGCTGCGGGAGGCGGCATCGCCCTGGCAAACGGAGGTGCTCTCGCCGCTGCGCCGGGCGCGTCGTGCCGTGAAGTCGGGGAGCGCCGGGATGAAGCCGGAGTGGGGCGAAGCGCTGCGCCGGGGCATACTCGCCGCCGAGCTGGACGCCGAGTACCTCGAACAGCTCGTCCTCGCCGATCTGGCGCTGCCGCTGGCGTCGCCGGCGCGCAGGGGCGGACGGGCCGCCGAAGTGAATCTCGGGCGCTATCTCGGATTGCTCGCCATCGACGCTGCCGCCGACCGCCACGCGCAGATTCTGCTCGCGGCCTGCGCGTCCGCTTAGCCTCGTCCGGGGCAGCCGCGGCGATTTGAGCGCCATGCTAATATCGGCCGGAATCCGTATTCGCTAAGGCCAACCCGATGTCCGGCAACACCCTCGGCACGCTTTTTTGCGTCACTTCCTTCGGCGAATCGCACGGCCCGGCGATCGGCTGCGTGGTCGACGGCTGCCCGCCCGGGCTGGACCTGTCCGAGGCCGACATCCAGGCGGAACTCGACCGGCGCCGGCCGGGAACCTCGCGTCACGTGACCCAGCGGCGCGAGCCGGACAGCGTCGAGATCCTCTCGGGGGTGTTCGAGGGCAAGACCACGGGCACCGCCATCGCCCTGCTGATACGCAACCAGGACCAGCGCAGCAAGGACTACGGCAACATCGCCAACTCCTTCCGCCCCGGCCACGCCGACTACACCTACTGGCAGAAGTACGGCATCCGCGACTACCGCGGCGGCGGCCGCGCCTCGGCGCGCGAGACCGCGGTGCGCGTCGCCGCCGGCGCGATCGCCAAGAAGTGGCTGAACAGCCGCTACGGCATCGTCGTGCGCGGCCGCATGGCGCAGCTCGGGGCGATCGAGATCCCGTGCCAGGACTGGGAGGCGGTCGGCCAGAATCCCTTCTTCGCCGCCGACCCGGAGATCGTGCCCCGGCTCGAAGCGGCGATGGACGAGCTGCGCAAGTCCGGCGATTCGGTCGGCGCGAAGGTCACGGTGGAGGCGCAGAACGTGCCGGTGGGCTGGGGCGAGCCAGTCTATGGACGCCTCGATGCCGACATCGCTCACGCGATGATGGGCATCAACGCCGTCAAGGGCGTAGAGATCGGCGCCGGCTTCGGCTGCGTGAGCCAGCGGGGCAGCGAGCACGGCGACGAGCTGACGCCGGCCGGCTTCCTGTCAAATCATGCCGGCGGTATACTCGGCGGCATTTCCAGCGGCCAGGACATCGTCGTCAATATCGCCATCAAGCCGACTTCGAGCATCAGGCTGCCCAGGCGCTCGATCGACCTGCTCGGCAATGCGGTGACGGTCGAGACCCATGGCCGCCACGATCCCTGCGTCGGCATCCGGGCCACCCCGATCGCCGAGGCGATGCTGGCGCTGGTGCTGATCGACCACGCGCTGCGCCACCGCGCCCAGTGCGCCGACGTGGTTTGCCCGACGCCCAGGATATCCGGCAGCGCGGCTTGAGGGGCGACGGCGGCAAGGGTTCAGTATTTTCCACTTCTGGAGCAGGGTCATGAACATCGCCATGAACATCGACCAGCACGATTTCTACCGCGAATTTCCCGAACACCAGGAAGCGATCCAGCAGCTGAAACGGGCGAGCCCGCACTTCGCCCGCCTGTTCGCCGATTACCGCCGCGTCAATCGCGAGGTCGAGCGCGCCGAGGAGCACGGCGTGCCCCTGTCAGACGTCAGCTTCGAGGATCTCAAGAAGCAGCGGCTGCGGCTCAAGGACGAGCTCTACGCGATGCTGTTCGCCAAGCCGCCGAACTGATTCCGCCCGGCCCCGGCGCCGGATTCCGGCCTCCCGGCGCGGCGCCGCAGCGAGAACCTGTGCCATAATCAGCGCTTTTCTGCGGATGCGCGGCCATGTTGAAAACGCTGTACGACAAACTCTGGGATGACCATCTGATCCGCCAGGAGGATGACGGCACGGCCTTGATCTACATCGACCGCCACCTGGTGCATGAAGTGACCAGCCCGCAGGCCTTCGAGGGCCTGAAGCTCGCCGGGCGCAAGCCGTGGCGCGTCGGTTCGATCGTCGCCACCGCCGACCACAACACCCCGACCCGGGGCTGGGAGCGGGGCATCGAGGGCATCGCCGACGAGACCTCGCGGCTGCAGGTGCAGACGCTCGACGCCAACATCCGGGAATACGGGGCGCTGGCCTATTTCCCCTTCCGCGACGCGCGCCAGGGCATCGTCCATGTCATCGGCCCGGAACAAGGCGCGACGCTGCCGGGCATGAGCGTGGTCTGCGGCGATTCGCACACCAGCACCCACGGCGCCTTCGCCTGCCTCGCCCAGGGCATCGGCACCTCGGAGGTCGAGCACGTGCTCGCGACGCAGTGCCTGCTGCAGAAGAAATTCAAGAACATGCGGGTGGAGGTAGACGGCGCGCTGGGCCGCGGCGTCACCGCCAAGGACATCGCGCTGGTGCTGATCGGCAAGATCGGCACCGCCGGCGGCACCGGCTACGCCATCGAGTTTACCGGCAGCGCCGTGCGCAGCCTGTCGATGGAGGGCCGGATGACCCTGTGCAACATGGCGATCGAGGCCGGCGCACGCTGCGGCATGGTCGCGGTCGACGACACGACGCTGGACTACCTGAAGGGGCGGGCATTCGCACCGAAGGACGCGCTGTGGGAACGTGCGGTCTCGGCCTGGCGCAAGCTGGTCAGCGACGAGGGGGCGCAATTCGACGCGGTGGTGGCTATCAATGCCGGACAGATCGTGCCGCAGGTGACCTGGGGCACTTCGCCCGAGATGGTGGTGGGCATCGACGGCGCCGTGCCCGCACCCGAGGATTTCGCCGATCCGGTCAAGGCCGAGGGCGTGGCGCGGGCGCTGCAGTACATGGGGCTGACGCCGCGCACGCCGCTCACCCGGATCGCGATCGACAAGGTGTTCATCGGTTCCTGCACCAATTCGCGCATCGAGGACCTGCGCGCCGCGGCGGCGGTGGTCCGCGGCCGACGCGTCGCCGCCGGCGTCAAGCAGGCGCTGGTGGTGCCGGGCTCGGGGCCGGTCAAGCGGCAGGCCGAAGCCGAAGGGCTGGACAAGATCTTCCTGGCGGCCGGTTTCGAGTGGCGCGAGCCGGGCTGCTCGATGTGCCTGGCGATGAACGACGACCGACTGGAGCCCGGGGAGCGCTGCGCCTCGACCTCCAACCGCAATTTCGAGGGACGGCAGGGCAACGGCGGCCGCACCCATCTGGTGAGTCCGCAAATGGCGGCGGCGGCGGCGATCGCCGGCCATTTCGCCGACGTCAGAACTTTGTCTTGAGAGGACGATGATATGAGAACGCTAGCAATCTTCATCGGCATGTCGGTTAGCCTCGCCGCCTGCAACACCGTCCGTGGCCTCGGCAAGGACATCGAGAAGGGCGGCGAGGCCATCCAGAAGGCGGTCAAGTGATGCAGAAATTCACCCGCCTCGACGCCCTCGTGGCGCCGCTCGATCGCGCCAACGTGGACACCGACGCGATCATCCCGAAGCAGTTTCTGAAGTCGATCAAGAGGAGCGGCTTCGGCCAGAACCTGTTCGACGAGTGGCGCTACCTCGACCACGGCGAGCCCGGCCAGAGCTGCGCCAAGCGCCCGGTCAATCCAGAATTCGTGCTCAACCAGCCGCGCTATCGCGGCGCCGCGATCCTGCTCACGCGCGACAATTTCGGCTGCGGCTCGTCGCGCGAGCACGCGCCCTGGGCGCTGGAGGACTTCGGCCTGCGGGCCTTGATCGGCACCAGCTTCGCCGACATTTTCTACAGCAACTGCTTCAAGAACGGTCTGTTGCCGATCAGGTTGCCGAAGGCCGAGGTCGATGCCCTGTTCGATCAGGTGGCGGCCGCGCCGGGCTATCGCCTGTCGATCAATCTCGAGGCGCAGACCGTGACCCGCCCGGACGGCAAGACGCTCGCCTTCGAGGTCGACCCCTTCCGCAAGTTCTGCCTGTTGAACGGCCTGGACGACATCGGCCTGTCCCTGCGTCACGCCGACCGGATCCGCGAATTCGAAGCCAAACGCCGCATCGAACAGCCCTGGCTGTTCTCCCAGGAATCATGAGCATGAACATCTGCGTCCTGCCCGGGGACGGCATCGGCCCGGAAATCATTGCCCAGGCGCTGCGCGTGCTGCGGGCACTCGATCTGAAGATGGCGTTCGAGGAAGCTCCGGTCGGCGGTGCCGGCTATCGCGCGCTCGGCCATCCCTTGCCCGAGCAGACGCTGAAGCTGGCGAAATCGTCCGATGCCATCCTGTTCGGTGCCGTCGGTGATTTCAGCCTCGACACGCTGCCGCGCGAGCTACGCCCGGAGCAGGCGATCCTGGGCCTGCGCAAGGAACTCAATCTGTTCGCCAACTTCCGTCCGGCGCTGGTCTATCCCGAGCTGGTGCAGGCCTCGACCTTGAGACCCGAAGTGGTCGCCGGCCTCGACATCCTGATCATCCGCGAACTCACCGGCGACATCTATTTCGGCCAGCCGCGCGGCATCCGGACGCTGGACAACGGCGAGCGCGAAGGCTTCGACACCATGCGCTATTCGGAGTCGGAGATCGGGCGCGTCGCCCACGTCGGCTTCCAGGCGGCGGCCAAGCGCGGCGGCAGGCTGTGCTCGGTGGACAAGGCCAACGTCTTGGACACCATGCAGTTGTGGCGCGAGGTCGTCACCGCGGTGGGCCGCGATTACCCCGGCGTCGAGCTGTCGCACATGTACGTGGACAACTGCGCCATGCAGCTCCTGAAGAACCCCAAGCAGTTCGACGTGATCGTCACCGGCAACATGTTCGGCGACATCCTCTCGGACGAGGCCTCGATGCTCACCGGATCGATCGGCATGCTGCCCTCGGCGTCCCTGAATGAGCGCCGTTTCGGTCTCTACGAACCGATCCACGGTTCGGCGCCGGATATCGCCGGGCAGGACGTCGCCAATCCGCTGGCCACGATCCTCTCGGCGGCGATGATGCTGCGCTACAGCTTCGATCAGACCGAGGCCGCCGATCGCATCGAGGCGGCGGTGAGGCGGGTGCTGGCGCAGGGCTTGCGCACCGCCGACATCAGCGGGCCCGGCGGGCGCCGGGTCGGCACCCGGGAAATGGGCGACGCGGTGCTCGCGGCCCTGTGATTTCAACCTTTGACGAGCAGAGAGTGGAGCGATGAAAAGAGTGGGCCTGGTCGGTTGGCGCGGCATGGTGGGTTCGGTGCTGATGCAGCGGATGCGCGAAGAGAACGATTTCGCCTTGATCGAACCGGTGTTTTTCACCACCTCCAACGTCGGCGGCAGGGCCCCGGACCTCGGCAAGGAATCTCAACCGCTGAAGGACGCCAAGAGCCTCAAGGATCTCGCCGAGATGGAGGTGATCATCTCCTGCCAGGGCGGCGACTACAGCACCGAGATCTTCCCCCAGCTGCGCGCCGCGGGCTGGCGCGGCTACTGGATCGACGCTGCCTCGACGCTGCGCATGAAGGGGGATGCGGTGATCATCCTCGATCCGGTCAACCGCGAGGTCATCCGGGCGGCGCTCGGGCGCGGCGTACGGAATTTCATCGGCGGCAATTGCACCGTCAGCCTGATGCTGATGGCGCTGGGTGGGCTGTTCCAGGCCGACCTGATCGAGTGGATGACTTCGATGACCTACCAGGCGGCTTCCGGCGCCGGCGCCCAGAACATGCGCGAACTGCTGCAGCAAATGGGCGAGGCGCACCGCGTCGCCAAGCCTTTGCTCGCAGACCCCGCCTCGGCGATCCTCGACATCGACCGCGAAGTGGCCGGCATCCTGCGCGACGAAGGTTTCCCCACAGCCAATTTCGGCGTGCCGCTCGCCGGTTCGCTGATTCCCTGGATCGACAAGGATCTGGGCAACGGCCAGAGCCGGGAGGAGTGGAAGGGCCAAGCCGAGACCAACAAGATTCTCGGCCGCGAAGCCGCGCCGGTCCCGGTCGACGGCCTGTGCGTGCGCATCGGCGCGATGCGCTGCCATTCCCAGGCGCTCACCATCAAGTTGAAGCGCGACGTGCCGCTGGCCGATATCGAAGCCATGCTCGCCGGGCACAACGAGTGGGTCAGGGTGGTGCCCAATCAGCGCGAAGCGTCGATGGCAGCGTTGACCCCGGCCGCGGTCACCGGCGGGCTGAACGTGCCGGTCGGTCGCCTGCGCAAGATGTCGATGGGGCCGGAATACCTGTCGGCATTCACCGTCGGCGACCAGCTGCTCTGGGGCGCCGCCGAGCCCCTGCGGCGGATGCTGCGCATCCTGCTCGAGTGAGGCGACGGGCCGCCGCACAAATTTCAGGGGCGAGGTTAACTTGCATAGCTAACTTCATGATGTTATGTTAATTGTTCGTGAAATATCCCCGAGGGGGAGGCCCCGTGAGTAAAACCACCCTGCGCATGAGACTCATGGCTTCGGCGCTCGCGGCGGCGCTGGCCGCGCTGCCGCTATCCGCAGGCGCTGCGGGCCTGGGCAAGCTGACCGTGCTCTCGGTGCTCGGCCAGCCGCTGCGCGCTGAACTGGACATCACCGCCAGCCGCGACGAACTCTCCTCGCTTAGCGCGCGGGTGGCTTCGCCCGAGGCCTTCAAGCAGGCCGGCATCGACTATGTCTCGGCGCTCTCCGGCCTGCGCTTCAGCCTGGATCAACGGCCTAACGGCCAGCCCTTTCTCCGCTTGTCTTCCGACGGCTCGATCAACGAGCCCTTCCTCGATATGTTGGTGGAGCTCGACTGGGCCTCGGGACGTCTGGTGCGCGAATACACCTTCCTGCTCGATCCGCCCCAATTCCTGAAGCAGGAGGGCGCCGCCTCAGCTCCGGTCGTCCTGCCGGAAGTCAAACGCGAAATGCCGCCTGCCGCTGCTCCCGCTGCTGCCCCGATAGCACCGGCAGCCGCGCCGCAAGCAGCGCCGATAGCCGCTCCGGCGGTCAGCCAAATGGTCAGCCCGGCCGCCCCGGCAGAGGCGCACAGGCCGGCGCCGAAACCGCGCCCCGCGGCAACGGAAGCGGCGGCGGCGACACGGCAGGTCAAACGCGGCGAAACGCTCTTCAGTATCGCCAGGGAGAGCAAGCCGCAAGGGGTCAGCCTGGATCAGATGCTGGTGGCTCTTTTCCGCGGCAACCGGGATGCCTTTGCAGCCGGCAACATGAATCGCCTGCAATCCGGGAAGATCCTCAGCATTCCCGACCGGCAGGCGGCAGCGGCGATCGACCCGGGTGAGGCGACGAGAACCGTCGTCGCCCAGTCGGCCGATTTCAACGCTTACCGCAGGAAGCTCGCCGCCGCCGTCGCCGATGCGGCGCCCCGCGCGGCCCCGGCGCAGCAGTCGGCCTCCGGGCGGATCACGCCCAGGGTCGAAGACCACGCGCCGGCCCAAGCCGCCGGCAAGGACAAGCTCGAAGTCTCCCGCTCGGAGTCGCCCAGGGACGCCAAGATGGCCGCCGGCAAGGCCGGAACCGAGAGTCTCAGGGCGATCGAGGAGGATCTGGTCGCCCGCGACAAGGCCTTGCAGGAGGCCAACAGCCGCATCGCCGAACTGGAAAAGAATCTCAACGACCTCAAGAAGCTGGTCGAACTGAAGAGTCAGAGCATGGCCGCTCTGCAGCAGCAGGCCGAGGCCGTGAAGCCGAGTGCGCCTGCAGCGGCGGTCCCGGCTCAGCCGCCGGCACCCGCAGCGGTGGTCCCAGCTCAGCCGCCGCAGCCGCCCGCAGCGGTGGTCCCAGCTCAGCCGCCGCAGCCGCCCGCAGCGGTGGTCCCAACTCAGCCGCCGCAGCCACCCGCAGCGGTGGTTCCAGCTCGACCGCCGCAGCCGGCGCCCGCAGCGGTCGCTGCACCCAAGCCGCCCCAGCCGGCGCCCGCGGCAGCCGGCTTCTTCGAAGACAACCCCATGCCGGTCTATGGTGGCGGCATCGTTGCCCTGCTGCTGGCTTATCTGGGCTACGCGAGTTGGCGCCGGCGGCGCGCTGCTGCGGATGCCGGCCCGCCCAGCGCTACCGCTGCTGGCGAGATGCCGATCCATTCGGTCTTCGCCGGTGCCGGCGGACAGAGCGTGGATACCAACAGCAATGTCTTCACCAGCGACTTCAGCCAGTCCGGCGTGGCCGCGATCGATGCCGAAGAGGGCGTCGACCCGGTTGCCGAAGCGGATGTCTACATGGCCTACGGGCGCGATACGCAGGCCGAGGAAATCCTGCTCGAGGCGCAGAAGGCCGACCCGGCTCGGCACGCGATCGGGCTCAAGTTGCTGGAGATCTACGCCGCGCGCAAGAGCCTCAAGCAGTTCGAGGCGGTCGCCGACGAACTCCACCGCCAGACCGGCGGGGTCGGCCCCGATTGGGAGAAGGCGGCGCTGCTGGTGCAGAAGATCGACCCCGAAAATCCGCTCTATGGCCGCAAGCCTGCCGAGGCCGAACCCGACCAGCCGCTTACGGCGGCGTCGGAGGGCGACGCCGGGACGGAGCCGGAACCCCTGCTGCTGCCAGAGGCGGCGGCCGCGACCGATATCCAGATACTCGCCCAGCCCGGGTTAGCGAGCCCCGAACCGGAAGAGCCTTCCGCTCCGCTCGATTTCGATCTCGATCTGGGCATTCCGGAACCGACGCAGGAGGCTGCCGCGCCGCAGGAAGTCAGCGCGGAAGACGCCGCGCTATTGGACTTCGAGCTCAGTCCCGCACCGACCGAGCCAGCGGACGGATATTCCGGCGTCGAGACGCTGGTGATTCCTGGCCATGGGGCTCAGGTCGAAACTGCATCTATTGAGCCGGCGCGAGCACCTTATGAATCGGCGCAAGCACCGGCGGCAGCCGCGGAGCAGTTGGACGAGGAACTCCTGAGCACCGACCTCGGCTTCTCGGCGCCCGCCGCTGCCGAGCCGGCGGCCGAGATCGATCTCGATCTGTCTGCACCCGGAGATGAAGCGCCGATCGAAGCGGAGAGCCCGATCATGATCGAGCTCGAGCGTTCCGAGGTGGCCAGCGTCAAGCCTCTCGATTTCGAGTTCGGCCTCGACCAGGCAGAGGCGGCCGCGGAGGAAGTGCCACAGCCCCCCCCGATGCCGGCGCCCGGCGTGGACTTATCCAAGATCAGCCTGGAACTCGACGCCGACTTGCCGGCTGAAGCCGCAGCAGAACAGGCGCCGACTGCCGCAGCCGAGGAGGTTGCCACCAAGCTCGAACTCGCCCGCGCCTACGAGGAGATGGGCGACAAGGAGGGCGCGCGCGAACTGCTGCAGGAAGTGATCAACGAGGGCAACGCCGAACAGCAGGCGACCGCTGCCGCCGTGCTCGCCCAACTCGGCTAGCAGGGGAGAAGGTGCCGCACGGCAGGCGCGGCACCGCGCCACGATGAGGATCGCCCTGGGCTTGGAATACGACGGCGCGCCGTTTCAGGGCTGGCAGTCGCAGCCCAACGGCAACACCGTTCAGGATGTGCTGGAGCGCGCCCTGGCAGAGGTCGCCGGCGAAGCGGTTCGGGTCGTCTGCGCCGGCCGTACCGACGCCGGAGTCCATGCACTGGCTCAGGTCGCCCATTTCGATACCCAGGCGGTCCGGCCTGACAGCGCCTGGGTGCGCGGCACCAATGCGCACCTCCCGGATGCGGTGGCGGTGCGCTGGGCGATCCCGGTAGACGCCGAATTCCATGCCCGTTTTACCGCGCGCTCGCGCAGCTACAGCTATCTGCTGCACAACCATCCGGTGCGGCCGGCGGTGAATCACGGCAAGGTCGGCTGGTTTCATCTCCAGCTCGACGTCGAGCGGATGAACCGCGCCGCCGCCCACCTCATCGGCGAACACGATTTCTCGGCCTTCCGCGCCGCCGAATGCCAGGCCAAATCGCCGGTCAAGACCTTGCACCGGGCGGGAGTCGATCGCCGGGGCGACCTGGTGGTGTTCGACTTTCGCGCCGACGCCTTTCTCCACCACATGGTGCGCAACCTGGTCGGCGCCCTGGTCGCGGTGGGCAAGGGAAGACATCCGCCCGAGTGGATCGCCGAACTCCTGGCCGGCCGGGATCGCCGCCGCGCCGCCCCGACCTTCTCGCCCGCCGGCCTATATTTCGCCGGCGTCGAATACGAATCGCGCTGGTGCTTGCCCGGCGCGAACCGTATCATCGCCCCTTTCTTGCCGGGTTCCGATTGATGATTGCCATGGCCGATTGCCATTCATGTCCCGCACGCGCATAAAAATCTGCGGCATCACGCGCGAGCAGGATCTCGCCGACGCCGTCCGCTACGGCGCCGATGCGCTGGGTCTGGTCTTCTACCCGCCCAGCCCGCGCTATCTGGACGACGGCCGCGCCGCCCGGTTGGCCCGGCGGGCGCCGCCCTTCGTGACCCTGGTCGGCTTGTTCGTGAATGAGGACGCCGCCCTCGTGCGCCGGATCGTCGCGGCGGTGCCGCTGCAACTGCTGCAGTTCCACGGCGAGGAGGATGCCGCCTATTGCGCGCAGTTCGGTCTGCCCTATATCAAGGCGGCGCGCGTCAGGCCGGGTCTCGATTTGCTAGAATACGCAGCTTCGTTTCCTGATGCCCGCGGCCTGCTCCTCGATGCCCACGTAGACAGCTACGGCGGCGGGGGCCAGACCTTCGACTGGGGCCTGATTCCGCGGGGCCTGCCGCTGCCGCTGATCCTGTCGGGCGGGCTCCACGCCGGCAACGTCGCCGCCGCGATCAAAGCCGTCAGACCCTGGGCGGTCGATGTCAGCAGCGGCGTCGAGCTCGCCGGGGGCGTCAAGGATGCGCAAAAGATCGCAGAATTTGTCTCCAGAGTGAGAAGTGCCGATGCCTGATAGTCCTTACAACCTGCCCGACGCGCGCGGCCATTTCGGCCGCTACGGCGGCAGCTTCGTCGCCGAGACGCTGGTGCCGGCACTCGCCGAGCTGAGCGCTGCTTATGCTGCGGCCAAGCAGGATCCCGCCTTCCGCGCCGAGTTCGAGTCCGATCTCAAGCACTACGTCGGCCGACCGAGCCCCATCTATCACGCCCGGCGCTGGTCGGACGCGCTGGGCGGGGCGCAGATCTACCTGAAGCGCGAGGATCTCAACCATACCGGCGCGCACAAGATCAATAACTGCATCGGCCAGGCGATGCTGGCGCGGCGCATGGGCAAGCCCCGGGTGATCGCCGAGACCGGCGCCGGACAGCACGGCGTCGCGACCGCGACGGTGGCGGCGCGCTACGGCATGGAGTGCGTGGTCTATATGGGCGCGGAGGACATCCGGCGCCAAGCCGCCAACGTCTACCGGATGAAGCTCCTGGGCGCCACCGTGGTGCCGGTGGAGAGCGGTTCCAAGACGCTCAAGGATGCCCTGAACGAGGCGATGCGCGACTGGGTCACCAACGTGGCCAACACCTTCTACATCATCGGCACGGTCGCGGGTCCGCATCCCTATCCGATGATGGTACGCGACTTCCAGTCGGTGATCGGCGAAGAATGCCTGATCCAGATGCCCGAGATGACCGGCGGGCAACCCGACGCGGTGATCGCCTGCGTCGGCGGCGGCTCCAACGCCATGGGCATTTTCTATCCCTATCTCGACGTCGCCGGCGTGAGGCTGATCGGCGTCGAGGCGGCCGGTTACGGCCTGGAAACCGGTAGGCACGCCGCGCCGCTCTCCGCCGACAGCCCGGTGGGCGTGCTGCACGGCAACCGCACCTACCTGATGCAGGACGAGCACGGCCAGATCATCGAGACGCACTCGATCTCGGCCGGCCTCGACTATCCGGGCGTCGGCCCCGAGCACGCCTGGTTGAAGGACAGCGGCCGCGCCGAATACGTCGCGGTGACCGACGACGAGGCGCTGGCGGCGTTCCACGCGTTGTGCCGTTTCGAAGGCATCATCCCGGCGCTGGAGTCGTCGCACGCGCTGGCCCATGCCTGCAAGCTGGCTCCGACGCTGGCCAAGGACAAGGTGCTGCTGGTCAATCTCTCCGGCCGCGGCGACAAGGATATGCACACCGTCGCCGAGAAATCGGGAATTCAATTCTGATGTCGCGCATCCAGAAAACCTTCGCCGAACTCAAGCGCCGGGGCCGCTGCGCCCTGATTCCCTTCATCACCGCGGGCGACCCCGATCCCGAACTGACGCTGCCCCTGATGCTGGCGCTGGTCGAGGGTGGCGCCGACATCATCGAGCTGGGCGTTCCCTTCTCCGATCCGATGGCCGACGGCCCGACCATCCAGCGCGCCTCCGAGCGCGCCCTGAAGCGCGGCATGAGCTTGAAGGGCGTGCTCGACCTGGTGCGCCGTTTCCGCGCCGAGAATGCGCTCACGCCGGTGGTCCTGATGGGCTACGCCAACCCGGTCGAGGCCTACGGCGACGCCTTCGCCGCAGACGCCGGTGCGGCCGGAGTCGATGGCGTGCTGATCGTCGATTATCCGCCCGAGGAATGCGTCGAGTTCGCCGCGGCATTGCGCCACGTCGGCATCGATCCGATCTTCCTGCTGGCGCCGACCTCGGTCGCAAAGCGGTTTGCCGAAGTGGCGGCGATCGGCAGCGGCTACATCTATTACGTATCCCTGAAGGGCGTGACCGGCGCCGGCCACGTCGATCTGGACGCCGTGGCGCAGCGCATTCCTGCGATCCGGGAGCAGGTGGGCATGCCGGTCGGCGTCGGCTTCGGCATCCGCGACGGCGAAGCCGCCGCCAGGATCGCGACGGTGGCCGACGCGGTGGTGATCGGCAGCCGGATCATCGAGGAAATCGAAAACTCGCCCAGAGAAGAGGCACCGTCACGGGTGGCCAAGTTCTTGAACGGGATCCGCATGGCGATCGACGGCGCGAGAAAGCAAGCCGGTTGATCGAAGCGCCGCCCCCGCCGCAGGGCCGCCCCAAGGCGGGGGTTTCACTAAATGGAGCCGCGATAGCGGCGAACAACAGTCACCCCCTCCCTTGGGGAGGGGGTTGGGGGGAGGGCCCTTTATATGAGCTGGTTACAAAAGCTTCTACCGCCCAAGATAAAGCGCGCCGAGGGCGCGCACAAGTCGATTCCCGAAGGGTTGTGGTGCAAGTGCCCGGCCTGCGAGGCGGTGCTCTACAGCTCCGACCTCGAAGCAAATCAGAGCGTCTGTCCGAAGTGCCGCCATCACCACCGCCTCCGGGCGCGGCAGCGGCTCGATCTGCTGCTCGACCAGGAAGGGCGTTTCGAGATCGGCGCCGAGGTGATCCCGGTCGATGTCCTGAAGTTCAAGGACAGCAAGCGCTACCCCGACCGCCTGGTCGCCGCCCAGGCCGACACCGGCGAGTCGGACGCGCTGGTGGTGATGCAGGGCGCGATCAAGACGCTGCCCGTGGTGATCGCTTGTTTCGAGTTCGACTTCATGGGCGGTTCGATGGGCTCGGTGGTCGGCGAGCGCTTCGTGCGCGGCGTGAGATGCGCGATCGAGAGCCAGTTGCCGTTCATCTGCATCACTTCCTCGGGCGGCGCGCGCATGCAGGAGGGGCTGTTCTCGCTGATGCAGATGGCCAAGACCACCGCCGCGGTGTCGCTGCTCGGCCAGCAGAAGCTGCCCTTCATCACCCTGCTCACCGATCCGACCATGGGCGGCGTCTCCGCGAGCTTCGCCTTCGTCGGCGACGTGGTGATCGCCGAGCCGGGCGCCCTGATCGGCTTCGCCGGCCCCCGGGTGATCGAGCAAACGGTGCGCGAGACGCTGCCGGAAGGATTCCAGCGCGCCGAATTCCTGCTCGACAAGGGCGCCATCGACATGATCGTGGACCGCCGCGAACTGCGCGACAAGCTCGCCTCCCTGCTTTGCCTGCTCGCGCGCTTGCCGGCGCCGCAATAGTTGTCTCTGCCCGAATCGCTCGCCGCCTGGCTGGCTCATCTCGAGGCGCAGCACCCGCAGGGGTCAGCCGGGATAGCGCTGGGGCTCACCCGCGTCCAGGCGGTCAAGGCCGCACTCTGTCAGAGACAGAGCGTTCCGATCGTCACCGTCGCCGGCACCAACGGCAAGGGCTCGACCTGCGCCATGCTGGAGCGCATTCTCGGCTGCGCCGGCTATCGCGTTGGTCTCTACACCTCGCCCCACCTGCTCTCTTACCGCGAGCGGATTCGGGTGTGCGGCGCCGATATCGACGAGGCGTCGCTGTGTGCCGCATTCGGCCGGGTGGAAGCGGCGCGCCAGGGCTCGGGGAACGTTTCCCTCACCTATTTCGAGTTTGGCACCCTGGCGGCGTGGGAGTGTTTCGCACAACAGCAGGTGGATGTCGTCATCCTCGAAGTCGGGCTGGGCGGCCGGCTCGACGCGGTCAACTGCTACGACGCCGACTGCGCCATCGTCAGCAGTGTGGATATCGACCACACCGACTATCTGGGCAGCACGCGCGAGGCTATCGGCTTCGAGAAGGCCGGCATCTTCCGCGCTGGCCGACCCGCGATCTGCGGCGATTCGACGCCGCCGCAGAGCCTGGTGGCGCACGCGGCGGCGGTCGGCGCCGACCTGCAGGTGATCGGCCGCGACTTCGGCTACCGGAGCCAGGCGGGACAGTGGCAGTTCTGGGGCCGCGCCGGCAAGAAGAGCGGTCTGGCTCACCCGGCGCTACGCGGCGCGCACCAGCTTAGCAATGCCAGTACCGTGCTCTGCGCCCTGGGGACGCTCTCCGAGCGGCTGCCGGTGGCGATGCAGGACATCCGCCGCGGGCTGGCCGAGGTCGAGCTGACCGGACGCTTCGAGGTCTTGCCGGGACGCCCGACGGTGGTGCTCGACGTCGCCCACAATCCCCAGGCGGCGCGTTCGCTCGCCGCCAACCTCGGCGACATGGCTTTCCATCCCCAGACCTGGGCGGTGTTCGGCATGCTGCGCGACAAGGACATCGGCGCCGTGGTGCGCGAGCTCAAGGATCGCGTCACGCGCTGGCTGCCCTGCTCGCTCGAAGGCATCCGCGCCGCGGACGCTGCCCTGCTGACGCGGATACTCGGGGACGAAGGCGTCGCCGGGCCGCTACCGCGGTTCGCGACGCCCGCTGAAGCCTTCCGGCACGCGCGCGAGAGCGCCAACGAAAGTGATAGAATCGTGGTGTTCGGATCCTTCCTCACGGTTGCGGATGTCCTGCGCGAACTGGCGCGAAAGACATGAACTCTATGGCGCAAATCGACCCAGCAGAAGACGGGCAACTGGAGCTAAAAAAGCGCGCGCGGCGCCGCCTGGTCGGCGCCGTTGCGCTGGCCTTGGCCGCCGTCATCGTGCTGCCGATGGTGATGGATCAGGAGCCCAAGCCGCTCACCCAGGACATCCAGATCCGCATCCCCAGCCAGGACACCGCCCTCGCCCGTCCGCTCGCGGCGCCGCCTGCAGCCATGGTTCAGCCCGAGACCGTCAAGTCGCCCGCCGCGCTTGCCGCCCCGGTCGAGCCCGGGGCGGCACCGCCGGTGCCCCCTGCCTCGGGCGCGGCAGCGCCGGCAAAACCCGCTTCCAAGGTGCAGCAGGCGACTGGGGCATCCGATGCCAAGCCTGAGGGCGAGCGCGCCGCGGTGCCGCACGACGCTCAGTGGATTCTCCAGCTGGGGGCCTATGAGGACCAGGCCAACGTTCGGCTGCTGCTGGCGAAACTCAAGGAACTCGGTTATCCGTCCTATACTGAAAAGGTGCAAACCGAGCAGGGTCCGAGAACACGGGTGCGCGGCGGGCCGTTCGCCACGCGCCGCGCCGCCGAAGCGGCCCAGGCGCGCTTGAAGAAGATCGGCGCCGGCGGGCCGCCCGGTGGCGTCGTCGCGCAGAAACAGTAAGGACGCATGACCGGCTTCGATTACCTGGTCCTGACGGTGATCGCTCTGTCTTCCCTGCTGGGTCTGTGGCGCGGCGTGGTGAGCGAGATTCTCGGACTGGCGGCGTGGGTCGTGGCATTTTTCGCCGCGCGCGCCTGGGGCCTCGTCGCCTCGGGCCTGTTGACGGGCTGGATCAGCGAGCCGGCGTGGCGGGCCGCGGCCGGTTTCGCCGCGGTGTTTGTGGCCACGTTGCTGATTTTTGCCGCGGCGCGCTTCCTGCTATCGCGCCTGTTGCGCGCGGTCGGACTTGGGTTTGCGGATCGTTTTCTCGGCGCCTTGTTCGGCATCATGCGCGGCGTGTTTGTGGTGTTGGCGGGGGTGCTGGTCTGCGGCATGACCGCGTTGCCCCGTCAGCCGTGGTGGCGGGAGGCGTCGCTGGCGCCGCCGCTGGAGACGGCGGTGCTGGCGATCAGACCCTGGTTGCCGAAGACGGTGGTGCAACGGATTCGTTACGGATAGGCGGTAGATCATGTGCGGAATTATCGGCGTAGTGGCGACGACACCCGTCAATCAACTGCTCTATGACGGGCTGCAGGTGCTGCAGCATCGCGGCCAGGACGCGGCCGGCATCGCCACGGCCGACGGTGGCCGCTTCCACATGCACAAGGGACCGGGGCTGGTGCGCGACGTCTTCCGCACCCGCAACATGCTGAACCTGGTCGGCAACTGGGGCATCGGGCACTGCCGTTATCCGACCGCCGGCTCGGCCTACAACGCCGCCGAGGCCCAGCCGTTCTACGTCAACTCGCCGTTCGGCCTGACCCTGGCGCACAACGGCAACCTGACCAATACCGCGCAGCTCAAGCAGGACATCTTCCTGCAGGATCTGCGCCACATCAACACCAACTCCGATTCCGAGGTGCTGCTGAACGTGCTGGCGCACGAATTGCAGGCCGCCTCGACCAAGTACCAGGTCGATGCCGAGACCATCTTCAAGGCGGTGGCCGGGGTGCATAGACGGGTGCGCGGCGCCTACGCCGTGGTGGCGATGATCTCCGGCTACGGCCTGCTCGCCTTCCGCGATCCCTACGGCATCCGGCCGCTGGTCATCGGCAAGAACGAGACCGAGGCGGGTTGCGAGTACCTGGTGGCCTCGGAGAGCGTGGCCATCGACACGCTCGGTTTCAAGATCCTGCGCGACGTGGCGCCGGGCGAGGCGGTGCTGATCGACACCCGGGGCAACTTCGTCAGCCGCCAGTGCGCCGAGCGCACCATCCACGCCCCCTGCGCCTTCGAGTTCGTCTATCTGGCCCGGCCCGATTCGCTGATCGACGGCATTTCGGTTTATGAGACGCGGCTCAAGCTGGGCGAATTCCTCGCCGAGAAAATCAGGCACACCCTGCCGCACCTGGTGATCGATACGGTGATGCCCATCCCAGACTCCAGCCGGCCATCGGCGATGGAGTTGGCCAAGCGCCTGAATCTTCCCTATCGCGAGGGCTTCGTCAAGAACCGCTACATCGGCCGCACCTTCATCATGCCGGGGCAGGCGACGAGGCGGAAATCGGTGCGCCAGAAGTTGAACGCCATCGCCCAGGAATTCAAGGGCAAGAACGTGCTCCTGGTCGATGACTCGATCGTCCGCGGCACCACCAGCCAGGAGATCGTGCAGATGGCGCGCGAGGCCGGCGCGCGCAACGTCTATTTCGCCTCGGCGGCGCCGCCGGTGCGCTACGCCAACGTCTATGGCATCGACATGCCGAGCCGCTCCGAACTGATCGCCAGCGGCCGCAGCGACGACGAGATCCGCCGCGAGATCGGCGCCGACGCCCTGATCTACCAGGATCTGGACGGGCTGAAGGCGGCGCTGCACGCGGTCAATCCGAGCATCAGCTGCTTCGAGACCTCCTGCTTCGACGGCAATTACATCACCGGCGACGTCACCCGCGAGTACCTGTCTAGCATCGAATCGGCGCGCCGCGACGGCGCCGCCCATTCCGACGACGACGGCGAGGGCGCCCAGCTCGACCTCAATCTGGTGACCTCGCAGTGAACCGGGGAGCTGACGCATGAACGAAGATTTCCAGCTGGAAACGCTGGCGGTGCGCGCCGGGCAGCAGCGCAGCCAGTTCAACGAGCATTCCGAGGCGCTCTACCTGACCTCCAGCTTCGTCTTCGACAGCGCCGCCCAAGCTGCGGCGCGCTTCTCAGGCGAGGAGCCGGGCAACGTCTATTCGCGCTTCACCAATCCCACGGTGAGCATGATGCAGGACCGCCTGGCGGCGCTCGAGGGCGCCGAGGGCTGCGTCGCCACCGCCTCGGGCATGGCCGCGATCCTGGCGATGGTGATGGGCTTGCTGAAGGGGGGCGAACACATCGTCGCGTCGCAGAGCATTTTCGGCGCCACCCAACAGTTGTTCGGCAACATCCTGCCGAAGTTCGGCGTCGCCGCCACGCTGGTCGTCGGCACCGATCCCGCCGCGTTCCGCGCCGCACTCCTGCCCAACACCAGGCTGGTGTTCATCGAGACGCCCTCGAATCCGCTCACCGAGGTGTTCGACATCGCCGCCATCGCCGAGGTCGCGCACGCCGCGGGCGCGCTGCTGGCGGTGGACAACTGCTTCTGCTCGCCGGCGCTGCAACTGCCCTTGCGGCTCAACGCCGATCTGGTGATCCACTCCGCCACCAAGTACCTCGACGGCCAGGGCCGCGTACTGGGCGGCGCGGTGCTGGGCGGCAAGGCCCTGACCGACGAGGTATTCAAGTTCCTGCGCACCACCGGCCCGACGCTCTCGGCGTTCAACGCCTGGGTCATCCTGAAGGGCCTGGAGACGCTGAAGATCCGCATGCAGGCGCAGTCGGCCAACGCCCTGGCGGTGGCGCAGTGGCTGGAGGCCCAGCCGCAGGTGCAACGCGTCTTCTACCCGGGCCTGCCCTCGCATCCGCAGCACGCGCTGGCGATGCGCCAGCAGGCCAGCGGCGGCGCCATCCTGTCCTTCGAAGTCAAGGGCGGGCGCGAGTCCGCCTGGCGCGTCGTTGACCATTGCCGCTTGCTGTCGATCACCGCCAATCTCGGCGACACCAAGACCACCATCACCCATCCGGCCAGCACCACCCACGGCCGCATCAGCCCGGAGGCGCGCGCCGCCGCCGGCATCGGAGAGGGCCTGCTGCGCGTTGCGGTGGGGCTGGAGGCGGTCAGCGACATCGAGGCCGATCTGGCGCGCGGCCTGGCCTAGAGGCGGCAGTGGGCTGGGGCGGCCGGCCGAGGATAGTTCCCATTGCCCTAATCCGTATAACTATCTATCATACCTCTGGTCGGCGCGTGTCCTGTGCCGCCAGTCAGACGGAAGAGAGATCGTGAACCGGATCGACCGTAAGCTGTTGCGGGATCTTTTCGTGGTGGTGGCGTTGAAACTCGTCGTCCTATCCGTTCTGTGGTTCGTCTTCGTACGCGATCAGCGGGTGAGCGTGGATGCCGGGCGGGTCGCCGCACTCATGACCTCACCGGCAGCCTCCCAGGGAGAAGACCATGGTCAATGAGCAACTCGTCGATCTGTCGCGGCTGCAGTTCGCCGTCACCGCGCTCTACCACTTCCTGTTCGTGCCTCTGACCCTGGGCATGGTCTGGCTGCTGGTGATCATGGAGAGCGTCTATGTGATGACCGGCAAGACCATCTACCAGGACATGACGCGCTTCTGGGGCAAGCTGTTCGGCATCAACTTCGCGCTCGGCGTCACCACCGGCATCACCCTGGAGTTCCAGTTCGGCACCAACTGGGCCTACTATTCCCACTATGTCGGCGACGTCTTCGGCGCGCCGCTGGCGATCGAGGGGCTGATGGCGTTCTTTCTCGAATCGACCTTCATCGGCCTGTTCTTCTTCGGCTGGGAGCGGCTGAGCAAGCAGAAGCATCTGCTGGTCACGCTGCTGATGGCGGTCGGTACCAATCTGTCGGCGCTGTGGATCCTGATCGCCAACGGCTGGATGCAGAATCCGGTGGGTGCCGCGTTCAACACCACCACGATGCGCATGGAACTGGTGGATTTCTGGGCCCTGGTGTTCAACCCCGACGCCCAGGCCAAGTTCGTCCATACCGTATCGGCCGGCTACCTCACCGGCGCGATGTTCGTGCTGTCGATCTCGGCCTGGTATCTGCTCAAGGGCCGCAACGTCGAGTTCGCCAAGCGCAGCTTCCGCATCGCCGCCGCCTTTGGCCTGGCCAGCGCCTGCTCGGTGATCGTCCTGGGCGACGAGTCGGGTTACACCGTGGGCGCGGCGCAGCAGACCAAGATGGCGGCGATCGAAGCGATGTGGCAGACCGAGCCGGCGCCTGCCCCGTTCACCCTGCTCGCCTGGCCAGACCAGGCCAAGGAGAAGAACGACTGGGCGGTCAAGATTCCCTGGGTGATGGGCCTGATCGGCACGCGCTCGATCAGCAAGCAGATTCCCGGCATCGAGGAGATCAAGGGGCGCAACCGTATCCGCATCGTCTCCGGCATCAAGGCGGTGACGGCACTCACGGCGCTGCGCGAGAACCCGCAGGACGCCGCGGCGAAGCAGGAATTCGAGCGCCACCAGACCGATCTGGGCTTCGGCCTGCTGCTCAAGAAATACGTCGCCCCGGTCGCGGCTGCGACGCCCGCGGACATCCAGAGAGCGGTGGATTCGACCGTGCCGCGCGTGGCGCCGATGTTCTGGAGTTTCCGCATCATGGTGGGCCTGGGCTTCGCGATGCTGGCGCTGTTCGCGCTGTCCTTCTGGAGCACGGTCAAGGTCGAGTGCGTGCAAAAGCCCTGGCTGCTGAAGTGGGCGCTGTGGATGCTGCCGGTACCCTGGATCGCCTGCGAACTGGGCTGGTTCGTCGCCGAGTACGGCCGCCAGCCCTGGACCATCTACGGCGTGTTGCCCACCGACCTGTCGGTGTCGACGCTCAGCGCCGCCAACCTGTATGGCTCGCTGGCCGGATTCGTGGCCTTCTACACGGCCTTGCTGATCGTCGAGATGTACCTGATGGTCAAGTTCGCGCGCCAGGGTCCGGGCAGCCTCGGCACCGGCCGCTACGACCAAGAAGCCGGCGCTCACGCCTGAAGCCGAGGAGAAGACCATGTTCGACTATGCGACCCTGAAGCTCATCTGGTGGCTGCTGGTGGGCGTGCTGCTCGTCGGCTTCGCCGTCATGGACGGCCACGACATGGGGGTGGGCACGCTGCTGCCCTTCGTCGGCCGCAACGACCTAGAACGTCGCGTCGTGATCAATACCGTCGGTCCCCACTGGGACGGCAACCAGGTCTGGTTCATCACCGGCGGCGGCGCGATCTTCGCGGCCTGGCCGCTGGTCTATGCCACCGCCTTCTCGGGCTTCTACTGGGCGATGATGGCGGTGTTGTGGGCGCTATTCTTCCGGCCCGTGGGCTTCGACTACCGCAGCAAGATCCACAACGCCGCCTGGCGCAGCACCTGGGACTGGGGCCTGTTCGTCGGCGGCGCGGTGCCGCCGCTGATCTTCGGCGTGGCCTTCGGCAATCTGCTCCAGGGCGTGCCCTTCGGCTTCGACAGCAACATGGTGTCCACCTATACGGGTAGCTTCTGGCAGCTGCTCAATCCGTTTGCGCTGCTCTGCGGCGTGGTCAGCACGGCGATGATCACGCTCCACGGCGCCGTCTATCTGGTGCATCGCACCGAGGGCGACATTCAGCGCCGCGCCAGGGGTGCCACCTTCCTCTTCGGCGCGCTGCTGCTGCTCTGCTTCACCGGCGCCGGCCTGTGGCTGGCTCACGGCATCGACGGTTACGTCATCACCTCGGCGGTCGACGCCTCGGCCCCGTCCTCGCCCCTTGGCAAGACCGTGGTGCGCGAGGCCGGCGCGTGGCTCGCAAACTATCGCAAGGCACCGGCGACGCTGGCGCTGCCGGCGCTGACCTACGCCGGTGTCGTGGCGGCCGGCTTCCTGGTCAGCGGCCGCCGCACCGCCCTGGCCTTCGTTGCCTCGGCGCTGGCGATCGCCGGCGTGATCGCGACCGCGGGCGCCTCGATGTTTCCCTTCCTGATGCCGTCCTCGACCATGCCCGATGCCAGCCTCACGGTGTGGGACAGCGTCTCCAGCCATCTGACGCTGGCGATCATGTTCTGGACGACGCTGATCTTCATGCCCCTGATCATTTTCTACACCTCCTGGGCCTACCGGGTGATGGCGGGCAAGGTGACCGAAGCGCAGATCCGCGCCAACGAGCACGGCGCCTACTGAGCGGCGACCGGATCCATCTCATTCAAGACCAAGGAGGACACGATGTGGTACTTCGCCTGGGTTCTCGGTATCGGTTTCGCCGTGCTGCTGGCGATACTCAACGCGATGTGGGGCGAGAACGCCGAAGCGCGGGAGGAGGCCGGCAGCGGCAAATAAGCGAGCGGTAAACGCGGCGAGCTGTTACACTGCGCGCCGCGTGGCCTCCCCATCAGTCTGTTTGTCGCGCGCCGCGATTAGATTCTCTTTCCGCGTCCTACCCCGTAAGCGATTTCGTCCAGACTGGTGCGTGCCATGCATGCAGGGCGGATTCCAGGAGTCATTCCATGAGCTTTTCCCAACTCGGCCTATCCGCCGAAATTCTGCGCGCCATTGCCGATCAGGGCTACGACACGCCCACCCCGATCCAGGCCCGGGCGATTCCCGTCGTCCTGGCCGGCCGCGACCTGATGGCGGCGGCCCAGACCGGCACCGGCAAGACCGCCGGCTTCACCCTGCCCATCCTGCAACTGCTCACTACCCGCGCGGCCACTTCAAAGGCCAAGCCGCGCGTGCTGGTCCTGACCCCGACGCGCGAACTGGCGGCGCAGGTGGAGGAGAGCGTGCGCACCTACGGCCGCCATCTACCGCTCAAGTCGCTGGCGATATTCGGCGGCGTCGGCCTGGTGCCGCAGATCCGGGCACTGAAAGCCGGCGTCGATATCCTGGTGGCCACCCCCGGCCGGCTGCTCGACCACCTCAACCAGCGGAACGCCGATCTCTCCGGGGTCGAGATCCTGGTCCTGGACGAGGCCGACCGCATGCTCGACATGGGTTTCATCCCCGACATCCGCAAAATCATCGCGCTGCTGCCGAAGCAGCGGCAGACGCTGTTTTTCTCGGCGACCTTCTCCGACGACATCCGCGCCCTGGCGGCGGGCTTCCTGCATGACCCGCAGCTGGTCGAGGTGGCGAGCCGCAACGCCACGGCCGACAACGTCGTGCAGCGCGTCTATCACGTCGACAAGGCCAGGAAGCGCGACCTCCTGATCCAGCTGATCAAGGAGCACAACTGGCACCAGGTGCTGGTGTTCACCCGCACCAAGCACGGCGCTAACACCCTGGCCGAGAAGCTGGAGGGCGCCGGCATTCGCTCCGCGGCGATCCACGGCAACAAGAGCCAGGGCGCGCGCACCAAGGCGCTGGCCGACTTCAAGAGCCTGAAGCTCCACGCCCTGGTGGCCACCGACATCGCCGCGCGCGGCCTGGACATCGACCAGTTGCCGCACGTGGTGAACTATGAGCTGCCCAACGTGCCGGAAGACTACGTGCATCGCATCGGCCGCACCGCCCGCGCCGGCGCCAGCGGCCAGGCGGCGTCCTTGGTGTGCGTAGACGAGCACGGCTTGTTGCGCGACATCGAGCGCCTGCTGAAGCGCGACATCGAGAAGGTGGCGGTGCCCGGTTTCGAGCCCGATCCCTCGATCCGCGCCGAGCCGATCGAAAACGGCCGCCGCGGCCAGTCCCGGCCTGCCGCCGGGGCGCGCAGCGGTCAGCGCAGTCCGGGCGGCAATCGCGGCCAGGCTGCGCGCGGCGGCGCCCCGCGCCAGAATGCTACGAGCCACCACTCCGGTTTCCGGGGCAGGTAGTACCGCGTCCCTAGGCTGAAGTCCCGATCACTTCGAGCAGCGCGGCACCGTAGCGCGCCGCCTTCGCCTCGCCGATGCCGCCGATCCGCAGCAGCGCCGCCGGGCTGTCCGGCTTGGCCTCGGAGAGCTGGCGCAGCGTCTTGTCGTGAAGGATGACGTAGGCCGGCACGCCCTGCTCGCGCGCCAGCTCGGCGCGCCAGGCGCGCAGCGTCTGGTAGAGCGGATCGTCTGCGGTCTGGGCCGACGCGCCCTGGCGCGGCGCTCTCTTGCCTTGCTCCTGCCGGCGCAGCATCAGCGTTGCCTCGCCCTTCAGGACCGGTCGCGCCGCCTCGGTCAGCGTCAGGCCGCCGTGGCGCTGGGCATCGGCGTGGAGCAGGCCGGCGGCGAGCAACTGGCGGGCCACGGCGCGCCAGCCGACGTCATCGAATTCGGCGCCGACGCCGAAGGTCGGCAGTTGCTGGTGGCCGAACTGCGCGACCTTCTCGGTCTGCCGACCGCGCAGCACGTCGATCAGGTGGCCGGCACCGAAGCGCTGGCCGGTGCGCAGTGCCGCCGAGAGCAGTTTCTGCGCCGCCACCGTGCCGTCCCAGAGCTGCGGCGGATCGAGGCAGGTATCGCAGTTGCCGCAGGCGGTCGTCGTCTCGCCGAAATAGTTGAGCAGCAGCACGCGGCGGCAGCCCGCCGTCTCGCAATAAGCCAGCATGGCGTCGAGCTTCTGGCGTTCGATGCGCTTTTGCTCATCGGGTGCCGCCGATTCGTCGATGCGCATCCCGTGGACCACCACGTCGTTCAGGCCGTAGGTCATCCAGGCCTCGGCCGGCTCGCCGTCGCGGCCGGCCCGGCCGGTCTCCTGGTAGTAGGCTTCGAGGCTCTTGGGCAGGTCGAGATGGGCGACGAAGCGCACGTCGGGCTTGTCGATGCCCATGCCGAAGGCGATGGTCGCGACCATCACGATGGCATCAGAGCGGACGAAGCGCTGCTGGTTTTGGCGCCGATCTTCCGCGCTCATGCCGGCGTGGTAGGGCAGAGCGCTGAAACCCTGGCCGGCGAGCCAGCTCGCCGTCTCGTCAACCTTCTTGCGCGACAGGCAATAGACGATGCCGGCCTCGTTGCGGTGCTCGGCCAGGAAGTCCTGCAACTGCTTGCGCGGCTGCCCGATGCCGCGCGGCACGATGGTGTAGCGGATGTTGGGGCGGTCGAAACTGGCGACGAAGGTTCGCGCCGCGGCCAGGCCGAGCCGCGACCTGATCTCGCTCTGCGTCAGGCTGTCGGCGGTGGCGGTCAGGGCGACGCGCGGCACCCGCGGATAGCGGCCGGCGAGCGCCGACAACTGGAGGTATTCGGGACGGAAATCGTGACCCCACTGCGACACGCAGTGCGCTTCGTCGATGGCGAACAGGGAGACACGCCCCGTTCCGACCAGCCGGTCGAGGAGCGTCAGGAAGCGCTCGGTCATCAGCCGCTCCGGCGCGACGTAGAGCAGGTCGAGTTCGCCTGCCAGCAGTCGCCGCTCGGTCGCCGCGGCGGTCTCGAAGTCCTGCGATGAGTTCACGAACGCGGCGCGCACGCCGGCCTGCAGCAGGGCATCGACCTGGTCCTGCATCAGCGCGATCAGCGGCGAGACGACGATGCCGCAGCCGGGCCGGAGCAGGGCCGGAATCTGGTAGCAGAGCGACTTGCCGCCGCCGGTCGGCATCAGCACCAGGGCGTCGTTGCCGGCGACCAGGTGATCGACGACCTCGGCCTGGGCGCCGCGAAAGCCGGCGTAGCCGAACACCGAGCGGAGCAGATCGAGCGCGCTGGGCACGTTTGGCCTATGCCGCCGGCGGCCAGGGGAGGGCGCGGCAGCCTTGTTCGTCGCCGGCGAGGTAGCTGCCGCCCTCGTACCAGTCGCCGAGCACCCAGCGCTCGCAACGATGGCCGTCGACGAGCAGTTCATGGCGCGCCCGGCGATGGGTGTGACCGTGGATCAGGCGAGGATAGCCGTTGGCGCGCAGCAGCCCTGCGACGGCAGCGTCATTGACGTCCATGATCGCGGCGGCCTTGACCCGCTTCTCCGCCTCGCTCTTGTCGCGCAGCGCCTCGATCTGGGCGCGGCGCTCGGCCAGCGGTTGCGCCAGGAAGTCATCGCGCCAGCTTTGGCTGCGCACCCTGTCCCGAAATCGCTGGTAGTCGATGTCGTCGGTGCATAGCGTGTCGCCGTGGAGCAGCAGCGTCGGGGTGCCGGCGATGATTACCCGGTGCGGCTCATCGAGCAGGCTCACCCCGCTGGCGCGGGAAAAGTCCGGTCCGATCAGGAAATCGCGGTTGCCCCTGATGAGGAACAGCCTCGTACCTCGTTCGGCGAGCCGCTTCAGCGCGGCGGCGACCTTCGCGTTGAAGGGCTCGTCCAGGTCGTCGTCGCCGGCCCAGTATTCGAACAGGTCGCCGAGGATGTAAATTGCGCCGGCCTGCGCCGCCGGACCGACGAGAAAGTCCGCGAATAGCTGGGCGATAGCGGGCCGGGTGGGGCACAGGTGCAAATCCGAGACGAACAGCGCGGCGGGCATGCCACGCTCCCCTTCAGACGACCTCGGCGCGTTCGATGATCACGTCCTCGGCCGGCACGTCCTGATGGAAGTGCTTGCTTCCGGTCCTGACGCCCTTGATCTTATCCACCACGTCCATGCCTTCGACCACTCTGCCGAAGACGCAATAGCCCCAGCCGTTGCCCGAAGGCGCCGTGTGGTCGAGGAAGGCGTTGTCGGCGACGTTGATGAAGAACTGCGCGGTGGCCGAGTGCGGGTCGGAGGTGCGCGCCATGGCGATGCTGCCGCGGCTGTTCTTGAGGCCGTTTTCCGCCTCGTTCCTGATCGGCTCCCGGCAAGGCTTCTGCTCCATGTTCGGGCTGAAACCGCCGCCCTGGATCATGAAGCCGTCGATCACCCGGTGGAACAGGGTGTTGTCGTAGTGACCGGCCTCGATGTAGGCGAGGAAATTGGCGGCGGTCTCAGGCGCGCGTTCGGCATCGAGTTCGATGCCGATGATGCCGTGATTGGTGTGCAGCTTGATCATGGGAGGTTTCCTAGTTTTGGGACTTCTTCTCGGACAGGAGCTTCACCGACTCGATGATCACCGGCTTGGTCGGCACGTCCTGGAACATGCCGGCGTTGCCGGTCGGCAGCTTGCCGATCTTCTGGACGATGTCGAAGCCCTGGGTGACCCGCCCGAACACCGCATAGCCCCAGGCGCTGCCGGAGGGCGCCTTGAAATCGAGGAAGGCGTTATCGGCGAGATTGATGAAGAACTGCGCGGTGGCGGAATTGGGGTCGGAAGTGCGGGCCATGGCCAGCGTGCCGGCGGTGTTCTTCAGGCCGTTGTCGGCCTCGTTGATGATCGGCGCCCGGGTGGCCTTCTGCTTCATGTCCGGCGTGAAGCCGCCGCCCTGGATCATGAAGCCGTCGATCACGCGATGGAAAACGGTGCCGTTGTAGAAGCCGTCCTTCACGTATTGCAGGAAGTTGGCCGCGGTCTTGGGCGATTTGTCGGCATAGATTTCGGCGACGATCCTGCCCTGGTTGGTCTCGATCTCGACCACCGGATTGGCGGCGAGCGCGGAGATGCTGAGGGTCAGGCCGGCGGCCAGGAGGAGCAATCTGTTCATGGGTTTTCCCAGGGTTGAGGGGTGGTCAGCGTGACGGGCCGCGGGTCGCAGCCGCCGCCAGGCACCAATCATGCTGCGCCTTCGTAGGCGATTTTCCAGCGTCCGTCTTCCTTAAGCCAATACTGGCGCTTCTTCATCACGTTGGAGAGGTTGTTGCTGCGGTAGACCTGGTCGAAGGTGACGACGACCATCGGTTCCTTGCCGGGGTTGCGGAACATGCTGAGGTTTTCCGCCGAGACCTTGATCCAGGTCTTGCTGCGATTGATCAGACGCTTCTTCGCCGACCACTGGGCGAGGTTCTCGCCGTCGGCGCTGAATTTCTTCGAGTAGTGGGAGAGGTAGCGATTGACGTCGAGGCTCTCCCAGTCGGTCTGCCACTGCGCGATTTCCTTCTCGAGCGCCGCCCGCTCGGCGTGCCAATCGTCGAGCGACAGCCATTCGATGCTGTCGCTGATGATCACCGGGGTCAGTCCGATCTGCAGATCCTTGGAGATCGCGTCGAGATCCTGGTTGGCCAGCACCACGCAGCCGTCGGAATCCCTGGGCGGACGCGAGTAGGTGTAGGAGGGCGTGCCGTGCAGCCAGATGCCGTGTCCGTTGCGCCCGTGAAGTTTGTCCCATTCGTTGGGATAGCTGATCGGGAAGGCGCCGCTGCCGTACAAGTCGCTGAGTGTCCGGGGCGACAGGCTGCTGGTGACGTGGTATACGCCGATGGGCGTTTTCATGTCGCCCTCGCGCTTCTTGTCGGCGCCGAGCTTGCCCTGGGTGATGTAATAGTCGGCGACAAAACGCGGCGTGCCCTTGTCGTTCTGATAGAGGTAAAGGCGGGATTTCTGAGTGTCTACGACAATGGCGTACTTCTGGTCCGGCGGCATCTGCAGCAGGTAGCGCGGCACGTAGTTGGCGCGCGGCTTGTCGTGGTAGCCCTTGAGTCGGACGATGGCCTCGTCGCGCAACTGTGCCAGCTTCCCCGCCGGGGCGTTGGAAATGTTGCCGAAGGTACTGATCGGGCCGGCGCGCGCAAGCAGCAGATCGCCCTTGATCAGGTAGGTGAGACGGAACTTCGGATAAGCCTTGATCAGCGCGTCGGCCTGTTCCAGGGCGACGTCGAGGTGATTCTGTTCGATCTGCTCGAAGATGCGCGACAGCAGCGGCTCGGGGCCTGGGACCTGGTGATCGAGGTGGGCCGGCTGGGCGGCGGTCGCCGGCCCAAAGGCCAGCAGACAGAAGGCCGCCGCGATCACCCGCCGCAGCCCGATGCCGATCCGGCCCATCGTCGTCCCCGGGTGCCGCCAATCCCCCCTCATTTGCCGATCCGTTCCTGCTGGATCAGCCATTTTCCGCCGTGCTTGACCAGCACGATCACCTTGTTGCTGCTGGTCTTGAACGAGGCGGAGCGGTAGTGCTGGCGGAACCTGGCGACGGCGCGTCCGGCACCGTCGGTGGTGATGCGCAGATGTTCGATGCCGACCTGGATCTGCCCAGGCTTGTTGATGCGCATGGCCCTTTCCCTCTCCCAGGCGGCACGGCTCATGCCCCTCGGCGTCTTGAAGTCCGTGGCGTAGAAGGCGAGATAGGCCTTGACGTTCTTTCTCGACCAGGCCTGGGCCCAGGCCTCCAGCACTCGGTCCACCTTGGCGTCGGCGGCGGGCAAGGGCTTGGCTTCGACCGGCTTCGCCGCCACGATCGGTGCGGCTGCAGGCTTCGCAGCGGCGGGCTTGGTTTCAGTCGGCTTCGAGCCCGCGGGCTTGGCCGCAATCGGCGGGGGCCCGACGGGCTTGGCCGGCGGCGTGGCGACAGCGACGGCGATCCCGGGCGTCTTGGCTACCGGCTGGCCGGGACGGGTCGGTGTGCTCATCAGTTCGTGGATCAAGGCCAGCTTGGTTTGGGCGCTGGTGTTGGAGGAGTCGATCTGCAGCGCCTTGTCGTAGGCCTGGCTCGCCATGCGGGCGTAAATGTCGCCCAGATTCTCGCGCGCCGTGGCGTAGGAGGGGTTGGTGCGGATGGCTGCCTCCAGCGCCTGCCTGGCCTTGTCGTACTGCTTTTGCTGGGCGTAGATGACGGCGAGGTTGTTGTAGGGCTCGGGTAGTTCGGGATAATCCTCGGTGAGTTTGGTGAATACCGCGATCGCCTCCTGGTTGCGGTTCATCTCCGTGAGGATCAGGCCCTTGAGGAAGCGGCCCTGGGCGTCCTTGGGGTGACTGGTCAGATACTGGTTGGCCTTCTCCAGCGCCTCGGCCTGCTGGCCCTGCTTCAGCAGGCGGGAAGCGTCCTGGAGTTCGTCGGCCCGGACCGGCAGGGCGAGCACCGCGAACGCGAAGCAGGCGACGATGGCGAGCGGATAGCCGAGGCGGATCAGGGGGCGGCTCAGGGTGCAGGCAATGCGGCGGCTTAAGCTCATGTTATACTGGGTTCCAGCGCGGATTCGGGTGCGATTCAGTCCGCGATTCTAGCAAGAAGGCGATCGCCTCCACAACACGAAATAGCGGCAGTTTCTCCCGTTTCTCAAGGAGATGCCTGCCCCGCCGCCCGCCAGGCCCGAGATGCTGAAAATCCACAACACGCTGACCCGCCGGAAACAGGCGTTCGTTCCGATCGAGCCCGGCAGGGTCCGGATGTACGTCTGCGGCATGACCGTCTACGATTACTGCCACATCGGGCACGCCCGCGTCCTGGTGGTGTTCGACATGGTGGCGAGCTGGCTGCGGACGATCGGCTACCAGCTGACCTACGTGCGCAACATCACCGACATCGACGACAAGATCATCCGCCGCGCCGCCGAGAATGGCGAGAGCATCCGCCAGCTCACCGATCGCTTCATCGGTGCCATGAACGAGGACGCCGCCGCCCTGGGCGTTCTGAAGCCCGACTTCGAGCCGCGCGCCACAGAATTCGTGGCCGAGATGCAGACGATGATCGCGGCGCTGGAGGACAAGGGCTACGCCTACCTCGCGGCGAACCGCGACGTCTGCTACTCGGTCAGGAAGTTCAAGGGCTACGGCAAGCTCTCGGGCAAGTCGCTGGAGGATCTGCGCGCCGGCGAGCGCGTCGACGTTGCCGAGGGCAAGCAGGATCCGCTCGACTTCGTGCTCTGGAAGCACGTCAAGCCGGAAGAGCCGGCGGAGGCGCGGTGGCCCTCGCCCTGGGGCGAGGGCCGGCCGGGCTGGCACATCGAATGCTCGGCGATGAGTTCAAGGCTGCTCGGAAACCACTTCGACCTCCACGGCGGCGGCCAGGACCTGCAGTTTCCCCATCACGAGAACGAGATCGCCCAGAGCGAGGGCGCGCATGGCGAGACCTTCGTCAATTACTGGATGCACAACGGCTTCGTGCGCATCGACGACGAGAAGATGTCGAAATCGCTGGGCAACTTCTTCACCATCCGCGACGTGATCAAGCGCTACGACGCCGAGGTGCTGCGCTTCTTCATCCTGCGCGCCCACTATCGCAGCCCGCTCAACTACTCCGACGCCCATCTCGACGACGCGAGGCAGGCGCTGACCCGGCTGTACACGGCGCTGAAGAACGTGCCGACCGAGGCCGCGGCGATCGACTGGGAAGACCCTCACCCGGCGCGCTTCAAGGCGGCGATGGACGACGACTTCAACACGCCGGAAGCCATCGCCGTGCTCTTCGAACTGGCCAATGACGTCAACCGCAGCCGGGACGCGAAGCTGGCTGGCCAGTTGAAGGCGCTGGCCGGGGTGCTCGGCCTGCTCGCGCGGGATCCGGCCGGATTCCTGCAAGCCTCGCCCGCTGCTGGACCATCCACCGAGGACGTAGAGGCGAAGATCGCCGCCCGGGTCGCCGCCAGGCAGGCCAGGGATTATCCCGCAGCCGATCGCATCCGCGCGGAACTGCTGGCGATGGGCATCGTGCTGGAGGATACGGCGCAGGGCACGGTTTGGCGAAGGGCCTGAGCCCAGGGCGTATTCTCAATGGGCCTTCGTGGCGCCCTTGTTCAGCAAGGGGCAGCACTCCAGCGATTGTCCGTCACACTCGCACGGTCTTGCCTTTAGGCGGCGGCACATCGAGCAGAATAGGGATTCCACATTCCTGACGCTCGAGGGGAAAGGCTGGGCATGCCGGCTTCTGCTCAGTCCCGTGGTCAGGCGGTGGAGGTGCTGGGACATGTAGCGGATCGAAGCCGGCAGGACCGGATCGTCCGCCCAATTCCGGCTGATCAAGGCAACCCGCTCCAAGTGCTCCCTCAACCCGACTTTAGTCATAGCCGAAGGGTATTCCCTGATATTTCGCTTGTCAATGCAATAATATATTGATATTTAAACATTTAATGTCTGATAGACAGCGACTGGCGGCGATCGGGCCGCAATGGGAATTGCTTTCCGCTGGTCCCCGTGCCGCTGGGAGCCGCCGAAATCATGGCAGAATGGCAGCGACGCCATGAAGACACGTACCCTTTACCTCCCGCTCGGGCGCCTGCTGCCGGGCATGGTCGCCGCTGCCGACATCCACGGCAAGCAGGGGGAGAAACTGCTGCCCGCCGACTGCATTCTTGATGAATCCCAGATCGAAAGCCTCCGGCGGCGTTCGGTCAGGTCCGTGGTCGTGAGGGTTCCGGACGAGCGCGACGACGCGACGGTCTGCCGCGAGATAGAGGCGGCGGAACTGCGCCTCGCCCATATTTTCCGTGGCGTCGGCAGCGAGGCGCGCGTGGACTTGCAGCGGGCGGTGGCCGCCTACCGGCGCAAGCAGCTGGCATGAACGGCGTCTCCCTCGACGAAATCCTGTCCCGGGTCACGGCATTGCCGACCCTGCCTGAGGTTGCACGTTACCTCATCGCCACGATCGACGACGAAAGCTCGGATGCCGACAGTCTGGTGCAGCACCTCAATACCGACCCATCCGTGGTCGTCCGCATTCTGGCGGCGGCGAATTCGAGCGCCCTCGCTCTGCGCACCCGCATCGACTCGATGCGACAGGCGATCCTGGTCCTCGGTCTCAAGGAAATCCGCAGCATCACGCTGGCAACCGCGATGATCGAACGGCTCAATATCGGCTCCGCTGCCTTCGATCCGCGCGTGCTATGGCGCCATAGCTTGGGGGTGGCGATATGTGCCCGCGCCATCGCCGAGGATCTCGGCTATAACGCGGAGGCCGCGTTTACAGCCGGCCTGTTGCACGACATCGGGCAGATGCTGTTGTTCGCTGCCGCGCCGGAATTGTTCGAGGAGGCTCTGCGCCGGAACCGAGATCTCGACGAGCCGATCGTTGAGGCGGAGCAAACCGTGTTCGGATTCGACCACGCCTTGGCCGGCGCCGAGTTGGTCCGGCACTGGCGCCTGCCCGCCGAGATCGCCGACGGCATCGGGGGGCATCATGATCCGGAGAGCGGTCACTTCGGCGAGATGGGCGACCTGATCCATGTCGCCGAAGCGCTCAGCCACGCCCTTGACCTCGAGGCCCTGCCGGACAACAGGGTGCCGGCATTGTCTGCGCTCGCCTGCGCCAGGCTGGGTATCGAATGGACGGACTTTTCACCGCGGCTGGCCGATATCGAAGCCGCTTACGACGAAATCCTCCTGGCCCTGAACCTTCATTGACGGCTGCTGCGGGTCAGGGTTCGAGACGGGCTGCCCGGCCGCTCCCGAAGCATGACAGCGGCGGTGGCTCGTTATACACTGCGGCGGCGATCCGGAATGGCTGGCCGGTCCCGCGCGGACGGCGAGCTCGTTTCGATTGCCCGGGATGTTTGCCCGGTTTTTGAAAACTAAAATATCGGAGGAGCGCATGAAGAGGAGCATGAAGAGGAGCGGAATGGTGGCAGCGGCAGCCCTGTTTGCCGTCAGCCTGCCCGGGCTTGCGGCGGCCGGAAGCGGCGACGACTTCCACGGCGCGGCGGCAACCAAGGCGCAGTATGGAGTCATTTTTCAACTGGACTCCGGCGGCAACGCAGCGATCAAGAAGACGCTGAACAACATCGAGAATATCTTGCACGACCCCCGCCTAGCCAAGAAGCTCAAGGTGGAACTGATCGCCAACAGTCACGGCTTCGACGTGTACGTCAAGAACAACGGCTTCGAGGACAAGCTGAGGCACTTGCAGCAGCAGGGCGTGATTCTGGCGCAATGCAACAACACGCTGAAGGAGCTCAAGGTGAGCCGCAACGACCTCTATCCGTTCATCAGCATCGTCCCCTCGGGTATGGGCGAGATCACGATACGGGAAGGCGAGGGCTGGGCCTATATCCACCCCGCGGCGCCCAACCCGAACCGGCTCTGAGCGTCACCGCGTGAATTCCGATGCGCGCGCAGCGCATCGGGGGGCCGAAGGCCCGCCGCGCGGATAGCTCAAGGACTCGCGAAGAAGTCCTTTCGGTTGTGGCTCCGGCCGCGGCTGCGCCGCTTAACGCTCGCTGCGCTCGGTTAGCCTGCGCCGCAAGGTCAAGGACTCGCGAAGAAGTCCTTTCGGTTGTGGCTCCGGCCGCGGCTACGCCGCTTAACGCTCGCTGCGCTCGGTTAACCTACGCCGCAAGCTCAAGGACTCGCGAAGAAGTCCTTTCGGTTGTGGCTCCGGCCGCGGCTGCGCCGCTTAACGCTCGCTGCGCTCGGTTAGCCTGCGCCGCAAGGTCAAGGACTCGCGAAGAAGTCCTTTCGGTTGTGGCTCCGGCCGCGGCTACGCCGCTTAACGCTCGCTGCGCTCGGTTAACCTACGCCGCAAGCTCAAGGACTCGCGAAGAAGTCCTTGACCTTGTCCATCCAGGACTTGGCGCGGGGATTGTGGTGGCCGGCGTCGGTCTGGTTGATGGCCTCGAACTCGCGCAGCAGCTCCTTCTGGCGCTCGGTCAGGTTCACCGGCGTTTCCACCACGACGTGACAGAGCAGGTCGCCGTGGCTGATGCTGCGCACGCCCTTGATGCCCTTGCCGCGCAGCCGGAACACCTTGCCGGTCTGCGTCTCCGCCGGAATCTTGAGGCGCGCCACGCCTTCCAGGGTCGGGATCTCGATTTCGCCGCCCAAGGCGGCCGAGGCGAAGCCGACCGGCATTTCGCAATGCAGGTCGTCGTGATCGCGCTGGAAAACCGCGTGCGCCTTCAGGTGGATCTGCACGTAGAGATCCCCGGGCGGACCGCCATTGACGCCGTGCTCGCCCTCGCCCGAGAGGCGGATGCGATCGCCCTCGTCGATGCCGGCGGGGATCTTCACCGACAGCGTCTTGTGCTGCTTGACGCGGCCGGCGCCGTGGCAGCTGGTGCAAGGCTCGGCGATGAAGCGGCCGGTGCCGTGGCACTTCGGGCAGGTCTGCTGGATCGAGAAGAAGCCCTGCTGCATCCGCACCTGGCCGTGGCCGCCGCAGGTGGGGCAGGTCTTGGGTTCGGTGCCCTTCTTGGCGCCGCTGCCGTGGCAGGAATCGCATTCCTCCATGGTCGGGATGCGGATGCGGGTCTCCGAGCCGCGCGCCGCATCCTCCAGCGAGATCTCCAGGTTGTAGCGCAGGTCGGCGCCGCGATAGACGTTGGAACGGCCGCCGCCGCGGCCGCCGCCGAAGATGTCGCCGAAGATGTCCGAGAACGAGTCGGAGAAGCCGCCAAAGCCCTGCGCACCGCCGCCCATGCCGGCCTGCTGATCGATCCCGGCGTGGCCGAACTGGTCGTAAGCGGAACGCTTCTGCCCATCGGAGAGGATTTCGTAGGCTTGCTTGGCCTCCTTGAACAGCTCCTCGGACTTGGGGTTGTCCGGATTGCGGTCAGGATGGTGCTTCATGGCCAGCTTGCGATAGGCCTTCTTGATCTCATCATCCGACGCGTCGCGATTGACGCCGAGAATTTCGTAGTAGTCGCGTTTTGCCATTGCGGTTCGCTATTCTGTCTATGGAGTGCGAAGGCCGAGTCGAGCATTTCGCGCTCGACTCGGCCGGGGTTTAACTCTCTTCTGGACGGCGTTTCTACGACCCGTTCAAGCCTTCTTGTCCTTCACCTCGGTAAACTCGGCATCGACGACGTCGCCCTGATCCTTCTTGGCCTCGCCCGTCGGCGCCTCACCCGACGCGCCGGCCGCACCCTCGGCGGCCTGCTGCTGGGCATAGACGGCTTCACCCAGCTTCTGCGAGGCCTCCATCAGGGCCTGGGTCTTGGCTTCGATGTCGGCCTTGTCGGTGCCCGCCTTGAGCGCCTCCTCGGCTGCCGAAATCGCGGTCTCGATCTTGGCCTTCTCCTCGGCGCCGAGCTTGTCGCCGTGCTCCCCGAGCGCCTTCTTCACCGAATGGACCATGGCGTCGCACTGGTTGCGGACATCGACCAGTTCCCGGGTCTTCTTGTCCTCTTCGGCGTGCACCTCGGCGTCCTTGACCATGGCCTGGATCTCGGCCTCGTTCAGGCCCGAGCTGGCCTTGATGGTGATCTTGTTTTCCTTGCCGGTCGCCTTGTCCTTGGCCGAGACGTGCAGGATGCCGTTGGCGTCGATGTCGAAGGTCACCTCGATCTGCGGCATGCCGCGCGGCGCCGGCGGGATGTCGGTGAGGTTGAACTGGCCCAGGCTCTTGTTGCCGGAGGCGACCTCGCGCTCGCCCTGGAGCACGTGGATGGTCACCGCCGACTGGCTGTCGTCGGCGGTGGAGAACACCTGGCTCTGCTTGGTCGGGATGGTGGTGTTCTTCTGGATCAGCTTGGTCATCACCCCGCCCAGGGTCTCGATCCCCAAGGACAGCGGCGTGACGTCGAGCAGCAGCACGTCCTTGACCTCGCCTTGCAGCACGCCGCCCTGGATCGCGGCGCCGATGGCCACCGCCTCGTCCGGGTTCACGTCCTTGCGCGGCTCGCGGCCGAAGAACTCCTTGACCTTCTCCTGCACCTTGGGCATGCGCGTCATGCCGCCGACCAGGATCACGTCGGCGATGTCGCCGACCTTGAGCCCGGAGTCCTTGATGGCGATGCGGCAGGGCTCGATGGTGCGCTCGACCAGCTCATCGACCAGGCTCTCGAACTTGGCGCGGGTGATCTTCAGCGCCAGGTGCTTGGGGCCCGTCGCGTCGGCGGTGATGTAGGGCAGGTTGATCTCGGTCTGCTGGGCGGAAGACAGCTCGATCTTGGCCTTCTCGGCCGCCTCCTTGAGGCGCTGCAGGGCCAGCACGTCGTTCTTCAGATCGACGCCCTGTTCCTTCTTGAACTCGGCGATGATGTAGTCGATCAGGCGCTGGTCGAAGTCCTCGCCGCCCAGGAAGGTGTCGCCGTTGGTCGACAACACCTCGAACTGGTGCTCGCCCTCGATCTCGGCGATCTCGATGATCGAGATGTCGAAGGTGCCGCCGCCCAGGTCATAGACCGCGATCTTGCGGTCGCCTTCCTTCTTGTCCAGGCCGAAGGAGATCGCCGCCGCGGTCGGCTCGTTGATGATGCGCTTGACCTCCAGGCCGGCGATGCGGCCGGCGTCCTTGGTGGCCTGGCGCTGACTGTCGTTGAAGTAGGCCGGCACGGTGATCACCGCCTCGGTGACTTCCTCGCCGAGGTAGTCCTCGGCGGTCTTCTTCATCTTGCGCAGCACCTCGGCGGAAACCTGGGGCGGCGCCATCTTCTTGCCGCGCACCTCGACCCAGGCGTCGGCGTTGTCGGCCTTGACGATCTTGTAGGGCATCAGGTCGATGTCCTTCTGCACTTCCTTTTCCTCGAAACGGCGACCGATCAGGCGCTTCACCGCGTAGAGGGTGTTCTTGGCGTTGGTCACGGCCTGGCGCTTGGCGGCGGCGCCGCAGAGAATCTCGCCATCCTCGGTGTAGGCGACGATGGACGGGGTGGTGCGGGTGCCCTCGGCGTTCTCGATGACCTTGGGCTTGCCGCCTTCCATGATGGCGACGCAGCTGTTGGTGGTGCCGAGGTCGATACCGATGATCTTGCCCATTTCAATTCCTTTCGCTGATGATGATGGGGTGAGCAGGCGAGGGGGAAACCGCCCCGGCACCACTCGCCTGTTTGGTTTGTCCGTTAGTTTGGGATTTTTGCTGTGATTTCAAGCGGCGCGGTTTCCGCGGGCGTGACTCAGTTGGCCTTGGCGACGATCACCAGCGCCGGACGGACCACGCGCTCGTGCAGGCTGTAGCCCTTCTGCAGCACCTGGACGACGTGGTTGGCCTCGGTCCCGGCCGCCTCGATCTGGCTGATCGCCTGATGCCGGTGCGGGTCGAATTTCTCGCCCAGCGGATTGATCTCGGCGACGCTGGATTTTTCGAAGACGCCGACCAGCTGGCGCAGCGTCAGCTCGACGCCGGCGCGCAGGCTCTCCGCGCTCTGGTTGTCGTTGGCCAAGGCCGCTTCGAGACTGTCCTTGACCGCGAGGAGTTCGGCGACCAATTTCTCGCCGGCGAACTTGTGCGCCTTGACCACGTCCTCCTGGGCGCGACGGCGCACGTTCTCGGTCTCCGCCTTGGCGCGCAGCCAAGCGTCGTGGTGCTCGGCGGCTTGCAACTCGGCGCGCTTCAGCAGCTCTTCAAGGCTGGGCATGGTCTCGGCGGATTCACCCTCTGCGCCGGCCGGGGCCGTTTCGGCGGTGGTGGACTGCTCGGGCTTAGTGCTCGGTTGATTATCCTGCATGGTTCGCTCCGTAACAAACTCAAGTCATGATTGGGACGAAACAGACAGTTTCAAGGAGTGCAAGACAAAATATTTCACGGGCCGGGGGCGCGTGCCGATCGCCAGGAAATGACAGAGGATTAAGCTAAGATGTCGCTTGGCAGGGAGACGGCACGGACCGGACGCAATCATGACTGACACCATCGGCAAGTACCGGGTCATCCGCGAGATCGGCAAGGGGGCGACGGCGACCGTCTATCTGGTCGAGGATCCCGAGAGCGGCGAGCGCTTCGCGCTCAAGCGGGTGCGCTTCGGCATCGACGACGAAGGCCAGTGGACCCGGCGCCTACGCAAGCTGTTCCAGACCGAGGGCTTGCTCGCGGGCCGGCTGGAGCACCCGCACATCGTCAGGGTATTCGAGACGGTGGTCACCGACGAGGAAGCCTACCTGGTGATGGAGTACGTCGATGGCCGGGCGCTCGCCGACTTCATCGCGGTCGATCGGCTGCTGCCCGTCCATCGCGTCATCGGCATCGTCTTCAAGTGCTGCCTGGCGCTCGACTACGCGTACCGCCAGGGGGTGGTGCACCGCGACATCAAGCCCGCCAACATCCTGATCGCGGCCGACGACCAGGTCAAGATCGCCGACTTCGGCCTCTCCCTCGACGTCACCAAGAAGAGCGAGCGCGACTCGACCTTCATCATGGGCGTCGGCTCGCCGGCCTACATGTCGCCGGAGCAGATCAAGGGCCACCCGCTCAACCAGAAGACCGACCTGTACTCGCTCGGCGTGGTGCTCTACCAACTGCTGACCGGGCGGCTGCCCTTCCGCGGCGCCAACCAGAGCCAGCTCATCTACAAGATCATCAATGCCGACGCGCCGGATGTGTCCTCGCTCAATCCCAATGTCCCGGCGGTGCTGAACCGCGTCCTCAGGAAGGCGCTGGAGAAGGACCTCTATTCGCGCTACAAGAACGGCGCCGAAATGGCCCAGGATCTCTCCGCGGTGCGCTATCAGATCGTGGACGACGACTACGTGCCGGTCGACCGCTCGCGCTTCACGGCGCTGCGCAAGCTCAGCTTCTTCCGGGACTTCGCCGACGTCGAACTGTGGGAAGTGCTGCGCATCAGCACCTGGCGCGAGATCGACGGCCGGGTCGAGCTGATGCGGGAGGGCGACGAGGACAACCGCTTCGGCGTGATCATCAACGGCGAGGTCGAGGTGTCGGTCTCGGGCAAGCGGATCGCCCAGCTCGGCGCGGGCGAGGTGGTGGGCGAGATGGCCCATCTCGACAGTCTGAGCCCCAAGCGCTCGGCGACGGTGACCACGCTCGTGCCGCTCACCTATCTAGAAGTGTCGAATTCCGCGCTGGCCTTGTCCTCCGAGGAGTGCCTGGAGCACTTTCGCCAGGCGCTGGTATCGAAGGTGGTGCGCCGCCTGGCGCTGGCCAACGCCACGCTGGCGAAGCTCGGCGAGCCGGCGACCATCGCGACCCACGCCGACCAGCTGGCGCTGGCGCCGCTCACCGAGCCGCTCAAGCCTGGGACTTGATCCAGCGGATCAGGCTCGCCTGGTCCATGGCCCCGGCCTGGCGCGCCACCTCGCGACCGTTCCTGAACAGCGCCAGCGTCGGGATGCTGCGGATGCCGAAGCGAGAGGCCAGCTGCGGCTCGTTCTCGGTGTTCACCTTGGCCAGCCGGTACTGCGGCTCCAGCGACCGCGCCGCCTGTTCGAAGGCCGGCGCCATGGACCGGCAGGGGCCGCACCAGGGCGCCCAGAAGTCGACCACCAGCGGCAGGTCGGAACGGCCGACGTGGGCGTCGAAATTGCTACCGTTCAACTCGATCGGGCGGCCTTCGAACAGGGGGCGCTTGCACTTGCCGCAGGTGCCGCTCTCGCCCAGGCGCGATGCCGGCACGCGGTTGGCAGCGGCGCAATGGGGACAGACGACGATCAGGGAATCGGACATCGCGATCTCCGGAGAGGATATGCCCTCCAGATGGGCGCGCTGTCCGCAAATTCAAGACCTACCGCTTAGCCCCCAGCGCCCTGGCGCGCTCAGCGGCTCCCGGGTCGGCAGCGGCGGGCAGGGCCAGCCAGTTGCCCAGATGCTCTCGGGCGAGCCCGGCCAGGGCGGCGATCCAGTCGTCGCGCTCGTTCACGCAGGGGAGGTAGTGGAACTCGCGGCCCCCGGCCTGGAGGAAGGCGGCGCGGGCTTCGATGGCGATCTCTTCGAGCGTCTCCAGGCAGTCGCCGACGAAGCCGGGACAGATCACGTCTACCCGTCCAAGGCCGGCCCGGCCCAGCGCCTCCAGCGCCGGCTGGGTGTAGGGCTGCAACCACTCGGTGCGACCGAAGCGCGACTGGAAGGTGAGCTGCCACTGGTCTTCAGCGAGGCCCAGCGCCTCGGACAGCAGTCTGGCGGTCTTCTGACACTCGCAGTGATAGGGGTCGCCGCGCAGGAGCGTATAGCGGGGCAAGCCGTGGAAGCTCATCAGCAGCTTGTCGGGCTTGCCGTGCTTGCGCCAGTAATCCTCGACGCTGGCTGCCAGCGCTGCGATGTAGCCGGGGTCGTCGTGGAAGCTCCTGACGAAGCGCAGTTCCGGGATGTTCCGGGTGCGCTTCAACCAGTCCGCGACCTCGTCATAAACGCTGGCGCTCGCGCTCGCGGCGTATTGCGGATAGAGCGGCAGGATCAGGATGCGGCTGACGCCTTCGGCCTTCAGCCGGTCGAGGACGGCCGCTATCCCCGGTTCGCCGTAGCGCATCGCCCAGCTCACCACGATGTCCCGGTGGCCCATCTCGCCCAGCGCGCCGGCCAGCAGTTTCGCCTGGCGCTCGGTGTGCAGCTTCAGCGGCGAGCCCTCGGCGGTCCAGATCAGCGCGTATTTCCTGGCCGATTGCCTGGGCCTCAGCCTGAGGATGATGCCGTGCAGGATCAGCCACCAGAGCGGGCGCGGAATCTCGACCACGCGCGGATCCCAGAGGAACTGCCCGAGGTAACGGCGCAGCTCCGGCTGGGTCGGCGCCTCCGGCGTGCCGAGATTCGCCAGCAGCACGGCGGTCTTCGCGGCGCCGCCGTGGGAGTACGCGGGCTCGGGTCGGTAACGCGACATCAGGCGTTCACTGCGCCGAGAGCGCGCTGGAGAGCAGCTTGGCGGTGATATCCACGATCGGGATCATGCGCTCGTAGGCCATCCGCGTCGGTCCGATGACGCCGACCGAGCCGACCACCTGGCCGCCGACCTCGTAGGATGCCGCGACCACGCTGCATTCGTCCAGCTGGGCGATGCCCGACTCGCCGCCGATGAATATCTGCACGCCGTCGGCGCGGGTGCCGACGTCGAGCAGCTGCACCAGACTGGTCTTCTGCTCGAACAGGGCGAACAGTTCGCGCAGCCGGTTCATGTTCGAGGACAGGTCGGCCACTTCGAGCAGGTTGTGCTCGCCCGAGATCACGTATTGCGTCGAGGTATCGGAGATCGCCTGGCCGCTGGCGTCGAGCGCGGCGGTCATCAGTTCGGTCATGCTCGCGCGCAGCTGATGCAGCTCGTCGTGGATGCGGCTTCTCACCTGGGCGAAGTCGAGGCCGGCGCAGTTCTGGTTGAGATAGTTGGCGGCCTCGGTCAGCTCAGACGGGCTGTAGGCGCGCTGGGGGAACAGGATGCGGTTTTGCACGTCGCCGTTCTCGGTGACGATGATCAAGAGGATGCGCTTCTCGGAGAGGTTCAGGAATTCGATCTGGCGGATGCGCGGCTGCTGGCGGCGCGGCGAGATGACGACGCCGGCGAAATGGCTCAACTGGGAGATCAGCTGGGAGGCTTGGCTGATCAAGCGCTGCGGCTGGTCGGGCTGGATCGCCCCCTCGATCTCGGAGAGCTCGGCCTCGTCCAGCGGCTGCACCGTGAGCAGCGAGTCGACGAACAGGCGGTAGCCGCGCGGGGTCGGCACGCGCCCGGCCGAGGTGTGCGGGCTGCTGATGAAGCCCAGCTCCTCCAGGTCGGACATGACGTTGCGGATCGTCGCCGGCGACAGTTCTAGGCCGGAATGCCGGGACAGGGTGCGCGAGCCCACCGGCTGACCTTCCGCGATGTAGCGTTCGATCAGGGTCTTGAGCAGGGTCTGGGCGCGCTTGTCTAGCATGTCGGCCATTTTATAACGCCTGCAGGGTAAGGGCGCTGCTGTTTGTGGTTTAATTTGCCGCATGGACAAGCAATTCCGCACGGTGGCGCTGATCGGGAAATATCAAAGCCCCGACATCACCGGCCCGCTGCTGGCGCTGGCCGCCTTTCTGGAGAGCCGCGGCGTCGCGGTCCTGATCGAGGAGGGCACGGCGCTCTCGCTCGGCGCCGACCGCAAGCCGGCGTCCTACGAGACCATCGGCACGCGGGCCGACCTGGCGATCGTCCTGGGCGGCGACGGCACCATGCTGAACGCCGCGCGCCGCCTGGCGGAATACCGCGTGCCGCTGGTCGGGGTGAATCAGGGGCGGCTCGGATTCATGACCGACATCGCCCGCCAGGACATGATCGCGGGCATCTCCGCGCTGCTGGACGGCGAGTTTTCCAGCGAACAGCGTTTCCTGCTCGACATCGAGGTGCTCCGAGGCGGCAGCCGCGTCCTGCACACCCTGGCGCTGAACGATGTGGTCGTGAACAAGGGCGACATCGGCCGGATGATCGAACTGGAGGTCAAGGTCGATGGCGAGTTCATCTACATGCTGCGCGCCGACGGCATCATCGTCGCGACGCCGACCGGATCGACCGCCTACGCGCTCTCCGCCAACGGGCCGATCCTGCACCCGGCGGTGCCCGGAATCGCCCTGGTGCCGCTCTGCCCGCACGCGCTCTCCAACCGGCCGATCACCCTCTGCGACCAGAGCAAGATCGAGATCACGCTGATGCCGCCGCACGACGCGCGCATCCATTTCGACGGCCAGATGCGTTTCGACGCCCGTGCCGGAGACTGCGTGCGCGTCATGCGCTCCCGCCATGCGATCACCCTGCTGCATCCGCCCGGCTACAGCTACCTGGCGATGCTGCGCGAGAAGCTGCACTGGAGTTCCAGTCCGCGCAACTGAGCACACCCGAGCCGGAAAACCCCCACAATGCTGCGCCGCCTATTCATCCGCGATTTCGTCATCGTCGATCGCCTGGAGCTGGAGTTCTCCGAAGGCTTCGGCACGCTGACCGGCGAGACCGGAGCGGGCAAATCGATCCTGGTCGACGCCCTGTCGCTGGCGCTGGGCGAGCGCGGCGACGCCGGAGTGGTGCGGCCGGGTTGCGAACGCGCCGAGGTCTCCGCCGAGTTCGAGCTGTCGTCCGACGCGAAGATCCACGAATGGCTGGCCGCGGGCGATTTCGACGGCGATGGCGACGCGCTGCTGCTGCGCCGCATCGTCGATGCCGGCGGACGCTCGCGCGCCTACGTGAACGGCGCGCCGGCGACGCTGGCGCAGCTGCGCGAGGCGGCGGACTTCCTGGCCGACATTCACGGCCAGCACGTCCATCATTCGCTGCTCCGGCCCGAAGCGCAGCGCGCGCTGCTCGACGAGCACGCCGGCCTGACCCAACTGGCCCGCGAGGTGGCGGAACGCTATCGCGTCTGGCACAGACTGCGCGAGGCCCGCGCTCACGCCGAGCGCGATGCCGAGGCGAGCACGCGCGAACGCGAGATGCTGGCCTGGCAGGTCGAGGAGCTGCGGGCGCTGGCCCTGTCGCCGGCCGGCTGGGCCGAGGAGTGGCAGGAGCTCAACCAGGAACACCGCCGGCTGTCCCACGCCGCGAGCCTGATCGAGGGCGCGGAGGCGTCGCTCGCCGCGCTCGACGAGGGCGATCTGGCGCTCTCGCGGCAGCTCGAAGCGATCCGCTCGCGCTTGTCCGCCCTGGCCGGCATCGATGCCGGGCTCAAGGAGGCCGTGGACCTGTTCGAGAGCGCGCAAATCCAGCTGAGCGAGGCGGGCCACGCGCTGCGCCACTACCAGGACAGGCTCGATCTCGAGCCGCAGCGCCTGGCGGAGCTGGAGGCTCGGATCGCCGCGGTGATGGCGCTCGCGCGCAAGCATCGCGTCGCGCCGGAGGACTTGCCGGATGAGCTCGCCGGTCTCTCGGCGCGCCTGGACGAACTGGGCCTGCAGGCCGACGCCGCCGCCCTGGCGAAGCGCGAGGCGGAGGCCGAGCAGGCCTACCGGCAGCTCGCCGGCAAGCTGAGCCGGGGCCGGGCCAAGACCGCCGAGACCCTGTCCCTGGCCGTCAGCGCCGCGATGCAGCAGCTGGGCATGGGCGGCGGGAGATTCGAGGTTGCGCTCGAACAGCTCGCCGAAGGCGGCGCCATCGGTCTGGAGAGCGCCAACTTCCTGGTCGCGGCCAATGCCGGTCAGCCGCTACGGCCGCTGGCCAAGGTTGCTTCGGGCGGCGAGCTGTCGCGCATCGGCCTGGCGATCCAGGTCATCGCCAGCGAAGCCAGCCGGGTGCCGACGCTGATTTTCGACGAAGTCGATGTCGGCATCGGCGGGCGCGTCGCCGAGATCGTCGGGCGCATGCTGCACGAGCTGGGGCGAAGCCGCCAGGTGCTGTGCGTCACCCACCTGCCGCAAGTGGCGGCGCGCGCCGACTGGCAGTGGTCGGTGGCCAAGGAGGAGCAGGACGGCCGGGCTATCTCGCGGGTGAAGCGGCTCGACCCGGCGGAGCGCATCGACGAGCTGGCGCGGATGCTGGGCGGGGTCAAGATCACCGAAACGACAAGAAAGCACGCCGCCGAGCTGCTCGCCGGCGGCTGAGCCGGGCTGGGCTCAGGGGGAAGACGGTTTGGCCCACACCGCCTGGCCCCCCAAGAGGACTTCCTTTCGATGGGATACCCGGACGGGTACGGGGCGCCGCTCCAAGGCCGGGGCAGCGTGAGACTGCGAGCAAGGCGAGCCCCCGTCACCCCCTTCCGAGGGGCGAAGCCGGGAATTCGGCGAGTATCGCTCGCCGCCGGTCGAGCGACGGAGCGAAGCGGAGGCTCCGGGGCTCAAAGGGAAGGCGGTTTGGCCCACGCCGCCGGGCCGCCCCAAGGCGGGGGCAGCGTGAGACTGCGAGCAAGGCGAGCCCCCGTCACCCCCTTCCGTGGGAAGGGGGCTGGGGGGCAGGCGGTTTATTGGGGCAATCCGGATTCAGGCAGTCGGCATAGATGTACAGCGCGTGATCGCTGATGGCGAAGCCGCGGCTCTTGGCCACCTCGTTTTGCCGCCGCTCGATCGCGGCATCGTAGAATTCCTCTACCCGCCCGCACTGCAGGCAGACCAGATGGTCGTGGTGCCCGCCCTCGTTGAGCTCGAACACCGCCTTGCCGGACTCGAAGTAATGCCGCTGCAACAGGCCAGCCTGCTCGAACTGGGTCAACACCCGATAGACGGTCGCCAGGCCGATGTCCATGTTCTCCCCGACCAGGTGGCGATAGACGTCCTCGGCGGTCATATGCCGCGACTCGGTGGTCTGGAACAGGTCGAGAATCTTCAGGCGCGGCAGGGTGGCCTTCAGACCGATGTTCTTCAGATCCTGCGGATTGCTCATGGGGTGACCGGCGGACTGGGGACCGGCTTATGATATAGTTTTCGGCATCCATTTGAAAATTTCGCTCCCCGGTATCTTCCCATGAAGCGCTTCATCCTCGTCGCCCTGCCGCTGGTGGCTGCCTGTTCCAGCGCCCCCGACATCACCTCGCGCCTGACCCCGTATCGCATCGACGTGCGCCAGGGAAATTTCGTCACCCAGGAGATGGTCGCGCAGCTGAAGCCCGGCCAGACCAAGGACCAGGTACGCTTCATTCTCGGCACGCCCTTGCTCGCCGACATCTTCCACGCCGACCGCTGGGATTACGTCTATCGCTTCCAGCCCGGCCATGGCCAGGTCCAGCAGCGCCACGTCACCGTGTATTTCAAGGACGGCAAGCTCGTGCGCGTCGCCGGCGACGTGGTGCCAGGCGTGCAGGGATCCGCGCCAACTGCGCCCCAGATCGTCGACATCGGGCAGCCTCCCGCCGGAAAAGAGACGAAGCCCGAGGAAGCCAAGCCGCAGGACGCCAAGTAGTACCGCCATGGAAAAACTCAGAATCGCCGTCGCCGGCGTCTCCGGCCGCATGGGCCGAACCCTGATCGAAACGATCGCGCAGGCGGCGGACATGGTGCTCGCCGCTGCGCTCGACGTGCCGACCAGTTCCTATCTCGGGCGGGATGCCGGCGAACTGGTCGGCGCCCCCTGCGGCGTGATCGTCACGGATGACGTCGATGTCGCCCTGGCCGGCGCCGACTGCCTGATCGACTTCACCCGGCCGGAAGGCACGCTGGTGCATCTCGAAGCATGCCGCAGCCGCGGCGTGCATCTGGTGATCGGCACCACCGGCTTCTCCACCGAGGGCAAGCTCGCCATCCAGGATGCCGCGCGCGACGTCCCGATCGTCTTCGCCCCGAACATGGCGGTCGGCGTCAATCTGGTGTTCCGACTGATCGACGTTGCGGCGCGCGCCCTGAATGAGGGCTACGACGTCGAGATCATCGAGGCGCATCACCGCCACAAGGTCGATGCGCCCTCCGGCACGGCGCTGCGCATGGGCGAGGTGGTGGCCGAGGCACTCGGACGCGATCTGGCCGAGTGCGCCAGCTACGGCCGTCAGGGCCACACTGGCCCGCGCGACGCCGCCACCATCGGTTTTTCCACGGTGCGCGGCGGCGACATCGTCGGCGATCACACCGTGCTCTTCGCCGGCACCGGCGAGCGCATCGAGATCACCCACAAGGCCGCCAGCCGGGCACCCTACGCCACCGGCGCGCTGCGCGCGGCGCGCTTCCTGCGCGGCAGGACGCGCGGATTGTACGACATGCAGGACGTGCTGGGATTGCGCTGACGGCGTGGCCGCAGATGCGTGCCGGGTCTCACCCGCCGGGGCGAGACCCGGCGATTTCAGGTCGAATGTCCATCAACACCCCGTCCGTCATCCGCCTTGCCTGGATCGGCGCTCCGGCGCTATAATTCACACGTTTGACAAAGCGGGGTGGGCCGAGGCCTGTCCCGCTTTGCACATGTAGAGGAAACCCCTCTCGCCGCCCCAGGAGCCCGATCGTGAAACAGTACCCGCCCGCCATACTTGCACTTGCCGACGGGACGGTATTTCGCGGTCAGGGCGTGGGCGCCGCCGGCAGCAGCATTGGCGAGGTGGTGTTCAATACCGCGATGTCGGGCTACCAGGAGATCCTCACCGATCCCTCCTATTGCCGCCAGATCGTCACCCTGACCTATCCCCATATCGGCAATACCGGCGTCAATCGCGAGGATTGCGAATCCGGCCGGATCTTCGCCGCCGGCCTGGTGATCCGCGACCTGCCCCTGGCTGTTTCCAACTGGCGCTCCGAACAGTCGCTCGGCGCTTATCTGAAGGCGGAAGGGGTGGTCGCCATCGCCGGCATCGACACCCGCAAGCTGACCCGGATTCTGCGCGAAGGCGGCGCCCAGAGCGGCTGCCTGGTCTCCGGCGAAAATCCGGACGAAGCCGCCGCGATCGGTCAGGCGCGGGCCTTCCCCGGTCTCGCCGGGATGGATCTGGCCAAGGTGGTGAGCGCCGATCAGCCCTATTCCTGGAACGAGGGCGAGTGGCGGCTGGGCAAGGCCCATGCGGTCGCCGAAAACCCGAAGTTCCATGTCGTCGCCTACGACTTCGGCATCAAGCGCAACATCCTGCGCATGCTGGCAAGCCGCGGTTGCCGGCTCACCGTGGTGCCGGCGCAGACCGCCGCGGCCGAGGTCCTGGCGCTGAACCCGGACGGCATCTTCCTTTCCAACGGCCCCGGCGACCCGGAGCCCTGCGACTACGCCGTCGCCGCCATCCGCGAGTTCCTCGCGCGCGGCATCCCGACCTTCGGCATCTGTCTGGGCCACCAGCTCTTGGCGCTGGCTTCGGGCGCGAAGACGATGAAGATGAAGTTCGGCCATCACGGCGCCAATCATCCGGTCAAGGATCTCGACACCGGGCGCGTCGCGATCACCAGCCAGAATCACGGCTTCGCCGTGGATGCCCAGTCCCTGCCGGACAATCTGCGCACCACCCACGTCTCGCTGTTCGACGCCAGCCTGCAGGGCGTAGCGCGCACCGACGTGCCGGCGTTCAGCTTCCAGGGCCACCCGGAAGCGAGCCCGGGTCCGCACGACGTCGCCTATCTGTTCGACCGCTTCACCAAGCTGATGGCGGCCTGATGTTCGGCATCACCGATCTTTGGACCTACGTGCTGGGCACGGTCGCCATCGTGCTCCTGCCCGGGCCCAACTCGCTCTACGTGCTCTCGGTCGCGACGCGGCGCGGCGTCACCCACGGTTATCAGGGCGCCTGCGGCATCTTCCTGGGCGACTCGCTGCTGATGCTGCTCTCGGCCGGCGGCGTGGCCTCGCTGCTCAAGGCCAATCCGGAACTGTTCATGGTCGTCAAATATGCCGGCGCCGCCTATCTGGCCTGGCTCGGCTTCGGCCTGGCGAGGCACGCCTGGGCCGGCTGGCACGGCGCGGCCGTGACCACCGAGCGTGAGCGCGACGCCTCGCGCCCCTTCCACACCGCGCTCCTGATCAGCCTGGTCAATCCCAAGGCCATCCTGTTCTTCATCGCCTTCTTCGTCCAGTTCGTCGATCCTAGCTATGCCCATCCGGCCCTGTCGTTTCTGCTGCTCGGCCTGATCTGCCAGATCGTCAGCGCCTCCTATCTCTCGCTGCTGATCTTCGGCGGTGCCCGCCTGGCCGACCAGTTCCGGCGCCGGCGCCGGCTGGCGGCGGCAGCCACCGGCGGAGTCGGCGCGCTGTTCATCGGCTTCGCCGCCAAGCTCGCGAGTGCGACCCTGAGATAACCATGCCAAAACGCAGCGACATCCACAGCATCCTCATCATCGGCGCCGGCCCGATCGTCATCGGTCAGGCCTGCGAATTCGACTATTCCGGAGCGCAGGCCTGCAAGGCGCTGCGCGAAGAGGGCTACAAGGTCATCCTGGTCAATTCCAATCCGGCCACGATCATGACCGACCCGGGCACCGCCGACGTCACCTACATCGAGCCGATCACCTGGCAGGTGGTGGAGAACATCATCGCCAAGGAGCGCCCGGACGCGCTGCTCCCGACCATGGGCGGGCAGACGGCGTTGAACTGCGCGCTGGATCTGGCCCGGCACGGGGTGCTGGAGAAGTACGGCGTCGAGATGATCGGCGCCTCGCGCGAGGCCATCGACAAGGCCGAGGACCGCGAGAAGTTCAAGCAGGCGATGACCAAGATCGGTCTGGGCAGCGCCCGTTCCGGCATCGCCCACTCGCTGGAGGAAGCCTTCCAGGTGCAGGCCGGCATCGGTTTTCCGGCGGTGATCCGGCCGTCCTTCACGCTGGGCGGGGCAGGGGGGGGCATCGCCTACAACCGCGAGGAATTCGTCACCATCTGCGAGCGCGGCCTGGAAGCCAGCCCGACCAAGGAACTCCTGATCGAGGAGTCGCTGGTCGGCTGGAAGGAGTTCGAGATGGAGGTGGTCAGGGACCGCAAGGACAACTGCATCATCGTCTGTTCGATCGAGAACCTGGATCCGATGGGTGTCCATACCGGCGACTCGATCACGGTGGCGCCGGCGCAGACGCTCACCGACAAGGAATACCAGATCCTCCGGAACGCCAGCATCGCCGTGCTGCGCGAGATCGGCGTCGATACCGGCGGCTCCAACGTGCAGTTCGCGATCAATCCCGAGGACGGGCGGATGATCGTGATCGAGATGAACCCGCGCGTCTCGCGTTCCTCGGCGCTGGCCTCCAAGGCCACCGGCTTCCCGATCGCCAAGATCGCCGCCAAGCTGGCGGTCGGCTACACCCTGGACGAACTCGCCAACGATATCACCGGCGGCGCCACGCCGGCTTCCTTCGAGCCGGCGATCGACTACGTGGTCACCAAGGTGCCGCGCTTCGCCTTCGAGAAGTTCCCGCTGGCCAACGACCGCCTGACCACGCAGATGAAGTCGGTCGGCGAAGTGATGGCGATCGGCCGGACCTTCCAGGAGTCGCTGCAAAAGGCGCTGCGCGGGCTGGAGGTGGGCGTCTATGGCTTAGACGAGATCGAGGCGGAGCGCGACGAGATCGAGCGCGAGCTGGCTAATCCCGGACCCGAACGCATCTGGTACCTGGGCCAGGCCTTCCGCGACGGTCTGTCCTTCGAGGAAATCTTCCAACTGACCAAGATCGATCCCTGGTTCCTGGCGCAGATCGATGACATCGTCGCGACCGAGCGGACGCTGGCCGGCCGGCAGGTCAAGGACTTCGACGCCCGCGAGATGCGCGACCTGAAGCGCCAGGGCTTCTCCGATCGCCGCCTGGCCAAGCTGCTCGCCTCCTCGGAGACGGCGGTGCGCCGCCACCGCCATGCGCTCGGCATCCGCCCGGTGTATAAGCGCGTCGATACCTGCGCCGCCGAGTTCGCCACCGCCACCGCCTACCTGTACTCGACCTACGAGGAGGAGTGCGAGGCGCGTCCGACCCAGAGGAAGAAGATCATGGTCCTGGGCGGCGGCCCCAACCGCATCGGCCAGGGCATCGAGTTCGACTACTGCTGCGTGCACGCCGCACTGGCGCTGCGCGAGGACGGCTATGAGACGATCATGGTCAATTGCAACCCGGAGACGGTGTCCACCGACTACGACACCTCCGACCGGCTCTACTTCGAGCCGGTGACCTTGGAGGACATCCTCGAGATCGTCCATGTCGAGCAGCCTTCCGGCGTCATCGTCCAGTTCGGCGGCCAGACGCCGCTGAAGCGCGCGCGCGAGCTGGAGGCCAACGGCGTGCCCATCATCGGCACCAGCCCGGACATGATCGACGCCGCCGAGGACCGCGAGCGCTTCCAGAAGCTGCTCCATGGCTTGGGCCTGAAACAGCCGCCCAACCGCACCGCGCGGGCGCCCGAGGAGGCTCTGCTGCTTGCCGCCGAGATCGGCTACCCGCTGGTGGTGCGGCCCTCCTACGTGCTGGGCGGCCGGGCGATGGAGATCGTCCATGAGCAGAAGGATCTGGAGCGCTACATGCGCGAGGCGGTGAAGGTCTCCAACGACTCGCCGGTGCTGCTCGATCGCTTCCTGAACGACGCCACCGAGGTCGATGTCGACGCGCTCTGCGACGGCAAGCAGGTGATCATCGGCGGCATCATGGAGCACATCGAGCAGGCCGGCGTGCATTCGGGCGACTCCGCCTGCTCGCTGCCGCCGCATTCGCTGTCTTTGGCAATCCAGGACGAGATGCGCCGCCAGACCGAGATGATGGCCAGGGGCCTCTCCGTCGTCGGCCTGATGAACGTGCAGTTCGCGATTCAAGGCCAGGGCAAGGACGCGGTGGTCTATGTGCTGGAGGTCAATCCGCGCGCCTCGCGCACCGTGCCCTTCGTCTCCAAGGCCACCGGCTTGCCGCTGGCCAAGATCGCGGCGCGCTGCATGGCCGGCCGCTCGCTGGCCGAGCAGGGCATCGCCGGGGAGGTGATCCCGCCCTACTACTCGGTCAAGGAAGCGGTATTCCCCTTCATCAAGTTCCCGGGCGTCGATACCATCTTGGGTCCCGAAATGAAATCCACCGGCGAGGTGATGGGCGTGGGCCGCAGCTTCGCCGAGGCCTTCGTCAAGAGCCAGCTGGCCGCCGGCACCAAGCTGCCCAGGAGCGGCAAGGTCTTCATCAGCGTCAAGCCGGGCGACAAGCCCAAGGCGGTGGAAGTCGCGCGCGAACTGTCCGAGCTGGGTTTCATTCTGGCCGCCACGCGCGGCACGGCGGCGACGATCGCCGCGGCGGGCATCCCGGTCGTGGTGGTGAACAAGGTCACCGAGGGACGTCCGCACATCGTCGACATGATCAAGAACAACGAGATCGCCATGATCGTGAACACCGTCGAGGAGAAGCGTTCGGCGATCACCGATTCGCGCTCGATCCGCACCAGCGCGCTGGCGGCCCGGGTGACGGTGTACACCACCGTGGAGGGGGCGCGGGCCGCCTGCGCCGGCATGCGCCACCTGGCCGATCTGGAAACCTATTCCCTGCAGGCGCTGCACGCCGAACTGACATGAGCAAAGTCCCCATCACCGTGCACGGCGCCGAACTCTTGCGCGCCGAGCTGCACCGCCTGAAGACCGTCGACCGACCGAGCGTCATCGCCGCCATCGCCGAGGCGAGGTCCCACGGCGATCTCTCCGAGAACGCCGAGTACGACGCCGCCAAGGAGCGCCAGGGTTTCATCGAGGGCCGGATCAAGGAGGTCGAGGGCAAGCTCGGCAATGCCCAGATCATCGACCCCAAGCTGCTCGACGCCGACGGCCGCGTGGTCTTCGGCGCCACGGTCGAGCTGGAGGATATCGAGGGCGGCAAGACGGTGAGCTACCAGATCGTCGGCGACGACGAGGCCGACATCAAGGCCGGCAAGGTGTCGGTCAATTCCCCGGTGGCGCGCGCCCTGATCGGCAAGTTCGAGGGCGACGTGGTCGAGGTGCATACCCCCGGCGGCGTGCGCGAATACGAAGTGCTCGACGTCAAGTACCTCTAGCGGCATGAGAAAGCTCTCGGAGGCGCTCTATGCCGTCGCGGTCAGCCTCTGGGTCGGCAGCCTGTGGACCGTCGGCGGCCTGGTGGCGCCGATACTGTTCGCCCAGCTCGCCGATCGCAGCCTGGCCGGCAAACTCGCCGGGGCCTTGTTCACCGCTCAGGCCTGGGTCGGCGTGGCCTGTGCCGCCTACCTGCTGCTGTTCCTCGGTCTGCGGCGCGGCCCGGGCGTGCTGAAGTCCGGCGTGTTCTGGCTGGTGCTACTGATGCTCGCCTTGACCCTGGCCGGGCACTTCGGCATCCAGCCGATACTCGCCCAGCTCAAGCAGGAGGCCTGGCCGCGCAACGTCATGGAGAGCGTGATGCGCGACCGCTTCCTGGCCTGGCACGGCGTCTCGAGCGGGCTCTATTTGATCGAATGCCTGCTCGGACTCTGGCTGATGCTCTGGCAGGAGAGGGCGAAGCGGTACTAAGATGTCCTGCGCCGCGGCGTGGCTTTGGCGCTCCGCTCGGTCTTCGCCGCGGCCACCTTCTTGGTCAGCCGCGCCGCCGCCCGCCGCCTAGGAGCCGGCTTGGCTACCGTTGCCGCGGCCTCGGGCTTTTCGCGCCAGACGACCAGCAGTTTTCCGATGTGCTGCACCGGGGCGGCGCCGAGCTTGGCGCAGATTTCGGCCAGCAGCGCCTCGCGATCCGGGCGCTCGACGTCGAAGACGCGGATCTTGACCAGTTCGTGGGAAGAGAGGCTGCGGTCTATTTCCGCCAGTACCGTCTCCGTCAGGCCCTTCTGGGCGATACTGACGACCGGTGAGAGGCCGTGGGCGCGCGCACGCAACGCGCTGCGCTGGGCCGGCGTCAGGGATGGGTTTTGACTATTCATGGGGGCATTGTAAGGCTTGAAGAAGCACAAGACCAACAAGGCTTGGATCCACGAGCATATCAACGACGCCTACGTGCTGCGGGCGAGAGCGGAAGGCTGGCGCTCGCGCGCGGTGTTCAAGCTGATGGAGATCGACGACAAGGAGCACCTGCTGCGGCCCGGGATGCTGGTGGTCGACCTCGGTGCGGCACCCGGCAGCTGGTCGCAGCTGGCCGCCAGACGCATCCAGCCCGGCGGCAGGCTCTATGCGCTGGATCTTTTGGAGTTGGTGCCGGTCCATGGCGTCGAATTCATCCAGGGCGATTTCCGCGAAGACGAGGTGCTGCACCAGCTGGAAGCCAGCCTGGACGGCAGATCGGTGGACCTTGTTTTATCCGACATGGCGCCCAATATGTCGGGTATCCAGTTGAGCGATCAGGCTCGAGTGATGCATTTGGCGGAATTGACCCTGGAATTTGCCAAAGAGCATTTGAAACCGGGCGGCGACATGCTGGTCAAAGTGTTTCAGGGTGCCGGCTACATGGAATTGCGGGAGTCCTTGCGGCAGGTTTTCGAGCAGGTACTGGTGCGCAAACCGGCGGCATCCCGGGGGAGAAGCGCAGAGACCTTCCTGCTGGCAAGGAAAAAGCGCGCGAGCGGCCGCTGAGCGCAGTTTGCGCCCCGGCTCGATCGGCTCTAGAATCAACCGATTATTTACGTTTACCCTGGCCTGAGCGGCCCGAGGAGAGCTTAGCTTGAATAACATGTTCAAAAATTTGGCGATCTGGCTGGTGATCGGCATCGTGCTGATGACGGTGTTCAACCAGTTCAGTTCCCGCCAGAGCGCGCAGAACGTCGTCGACTATTCGCAGTTTCTCGATGAGGTGAAGCAGGGCCACATCACCAAGGTGGTGATTCAGGGCCGCACGCTCCAGGCGACCAGCACCGAGGGCAAGAAGATCACGACCTACGCGCCGCCCGACTTGTGGATGGTCAGCGACCTGCTCAAGAACAACGTCCAGGTGGTGGCCAAGCCGGAAGAGGAGCAGTCCTTCCTGATGAGCCTGTTCGTCTCCTGGTTCCCGATGCTGCTCCTGATCGGCGTCTGGATTTTCTTCATGCGCCAGATGCAGGGCGGCGGCAAGGGCGGCGCTTTCTCCTTCGGCAAGAGCAAGGCGCGCCTGATGGACGAGTCGGCCAACAGCATCACCTTCGCCGACGTCGCCGGCTGCGACGAGGCCAAGGAGGATGTCTCCGAACTGGTCGAGTTCCTGCGCGATCCCTCCAAGTTCCAGAAGCTGGGCGGGCGCATTCCCCGCGGGGTGCTGATGGTCGGCAGCCCGGGTACCGGCAAGACCCTGCTCGCCAAGGCCATCGCCGGCGAGGCCAAGGTGCCGTTCTTCTCGATCTCGGGCTCCGACTTCGTCGAGATGTTCGTCGGCGTCGGCGCCGCCCGGGTGCGCGACATGTTCGAACAGGCGAAGAAACACGCGCCCTGCATCATCTTCATCGACGAGATCGACGCCGTCGGCCGCCAGCGCGGCGCCGGCCTGGGCGGCGGCAACGACGAGCGCGAACAGACGCTGAACCAGCTGCTGGTCGAGATGGACGGTTTCGAGGGCACGGTCGGCGTCATCGTCATCGCCGCCACCAACCGCCCAGACGTGCTCGATCCGGCGCTGCTGCGCCCGGGCCGCTTCGACCGGCAGGTGGTGGTGCCGCTGCCCGACATCCGCGGCCGCGAGCAGATCCTGCTGGTGCATATGCGCAAGGTGCCGATCTCGCCCGACGTCAAGGCCGACATCATCGCCCGCGGCACGCCCGGCTTCTCCGGCGCCGACCTCGCCAACCTGGTGAATGAGGCGGCGCTGTTCGCCGCGCGCCTGAACAAGCGCGTCGTGGACATGGAGGATTTCGAGCAGGCCAAGGACAAGATCATCATGGGCGCGGCCCGCCGCTCGGTGGTGATGCCCGAGGAAGAGCGCAAGAACACCGCCTACCACGAGTCCGGCCACGTCGTGGTCGCCAAGCTGATGACCAAGACCGACCCGGTGCATAAGGTCACCATCATCCCGCGCGGTCGCGCCCTGGGGGTGACCATGCAGTTGCCGGAAGCGGACCGTTACAGCCAGGACAAGGAACGCCTGCTGCAGACGATCGCGGTGCTCTTCGGCGGTCGCATCGCCGAGGAAATCTTCATGCAGCAGATGACCACCGGCGCTTCCAACGACTTCGAGCGCGCCACCGACCTCGCCCGGCGCATGGTGACGCAGTGGGGCATGTCGGAAGCGCTGGGGCCGATGGTCTATGGCGAGAACGAGGGCGAGGTTTTCCTCGGCCGCTCGGTCACCACCCACAAGAACGTCTCCGAGGACACGATGCGGCAGGTGGACGCCGAGATTCGCCGCATCATCGATCAGCAATACGCCGTGGCCCGTCACCTGATCGAGGAGAATCGCGACAAGATCGAGGTCATGGCGAAGGCGCTGCTCGAATGGGAAACCCTGGATGCCGAGCAGATCAACGACATCATGGCGGGCAAGCCGCCGCGTCCGCCCAAACCCGCCACGCCGCCGCCGAAGCCCATGCCCGACAACACGCCCGGCGCCGCGCCGACCGCCACCGCGCCGGCGTGATGGCTATCAGCGCCGCAGCTTGTTGCGTGCCAGCCGTTTGCCGAAGCGCTCGATGTCGGTGGTGATTTGGGCAATGATCTCGCCGGCCGCCTCGATGATCTGCCCCGGTTCGAAGCCGGCGCTGGCGAGGTCTTTGTAGAAGGACTTGGCCAGCAGTTTCGCCAGCCGCGAGGGCGGCAGGGTGCCCCCGGTGAGCTGGTTCGCGACTTCCTTTTCCTCCCTGACCAGGGTCAGCTGGGCGATCCTAGAACGCAGCAGGGTCTGCAGCCGCTCTGCCTGTATAGACTTGCCGATCAGGGCCGCGACGATGCCGGCCAGGGTCAGGTCGGCCTCCGCGAATGCGCGCGTGCCGGCACGGTTCGACAGGTTCATGACGCCGATCGTGCGCTGCTCGACGACGATCGGGGTGCCGATATAGCTCGCTCCGAGGTTCTCCCGCGCGCGGGGCAGGGGTGCGAGCGCCGCCCGATGAAGGTCGGTCACCAACAGCGCCCGGCCGCTCTCCAGCACCTTGCCGGCGATGTCGTGGCCCGCCCCGGGCTTCTCGTCCCAGGCCGAGGCGGGCAGGGTCTCGGTCGAGGCGAAGAGCTTCAGGCATGGGGTTCCGGAATCGTCTTCGGTCAGCAGCGAGATCGAGCAGGACGCGGCCGCCGTGGCCTGCGCGGCATAGCGGGCGAGATCCTCGATGCGCCGGCTCAACTGGGTCTCGGCCGTCAGGAATTTGGCCAGCTCGTGCAGGCTGGCGAGTGATTTCGGATTCACTGGGCTTGGAAATATGCGTATGACATTTTATTCAGGTTACACCCTGTCGCGAGCCCTGGCAAAATGATCCCGACGAAACTGGATTGCGGCCGTTTCCAACTGAGCCTGGAGCGGCCGTTGCTGATGGGCATCGTCAATGTCACCGGCGATTCGTTCTCCGGCGACGGCCTGGCCGCTGACCCGCGGCGCGCGGTGGTGCACGGGCTGCGGCTGGTGGAAGAGGGCGCCGACCTGCTCGACATCGGGGCGGAATCCTCGCGTCCCGGCGCCGCCTCGGTGCCCGAGGCGGAGGAACTGCGGCGCCTGATTCCGGTGCTCGAAGGCCTGTCCGGCTGCGGCGTGCCGCTCTCGGTGGATACGCTCAAGCCGGGAGTGATGCGCGCGGCCGTCGCCGCCGGCGCCGACATGATCAACGACATCGCTGCGCTGACCGCGCCGGGAGCGCTGGATGCCGTGGCCCGGACCGGCGCCGCGGTCTGCCTGATGCACATGCAGGGCGAGCCGCGCACCATGCAGGACGATCCCCATTACGAAGACGTTGTCGCCGAGGTGCGGAATTTTCTCGCGCTGCGCATCGAGGCTGCCGAGGCTGCCGGGATAGCCCGGGCCCGCATCGCGGTCGATCCGGGCTTCGGTTTCGGCAAGCGCATCGAACACAACATCGCGCTGTTCCGGGACCTGGAGCGCATCCTGGCGCTCGGCTATCCGGTATTGGTCGGCGTCTCCAGGAAGTCGATGCTCGGCGACATCACCGGCCGGCCGGTCGATCAACGTCTGTCTGCCGGCGTCGCCGCGGCACTGCTGGCGGCGCAGCGGGGTGCCCGCATCCTGCGCGTGCACGACGTGGCGGCGACGCGCGATGCGCTGACGGTCTGGCGCTCGCTCGGTGGGTTTGAGCGAGCATCCTGATATCATGGAGACACCATGAGCAACAAGTACTTCGGCACCGACGGGGTGCGCGGGCGGGTCGGGCAGCCGCCGATCACGCCCGATTTCGTCATGCGCCTGGGCTTCGCCGCCGGCACCACGCTGGTGGCGCGCGAAGCGCTGCCGGCCGGCGAGCGGCCGGCGGTGCTGATCGGCAAGGACACGCGGATCTCCGGCTACATGCTGGAGGCGGCGCTGGAAGCGGGGTTTTCCGCGGCGGGCGTCGATGTCATGCTCTGCGGGCCGATGCCGACGCCGGCGGTGGCTTATCTCACGCGGGCGCTGCGGCTCCAGGCGGGCGTGGTGGTCTCGGCCTCGCACAATCCCTATCCCGACAACGGCATCAAGTTCTTCTCGGCCGGCGGCAGGAAGCTGCCGGACGCGGTGGAAGCCGAGATCGAGGCCCGCCTCGATCAGCCCATGGGCTGCCTGGACTCCGCCCGCCTAGGCCGAGCCCGCCGCATCGACGACGCCCAGGGCCGCTACATCGAATTCTGCAAGAGCACCTTTCCCAACGACCTCGACCTGCGCGGCCTGAAGATCGCCATGGACTGCGCTCACGGCGCCGCCTACCAGGTCGCGCCGGCGGTGTTCCACGAGCTCGGCGCCGAGGTGGTCAAGGTCGGCGTCTCGCCCAACGGCATGAACATCAACGACGGCGTCGGCGCCACCGTGCCCGAGTCGCTGCGCCGGGCGGTGCTGGAGAATCGCGCCGATCTGGGCATCGCCCTTGACGGCGACGCCGATCGTCTGCTGATGGCCGACGCCGAGGGCGGGCTCTACGACGGCGACCAACTGCTCTACATCATTGCCCGCCAGCGCGCCAAGCGGAACGGGTCGGCCGGCGGCGTCGTCGGCACGCTGATGAGCAATCTCGGCTTCGAGCACGCGCTGGCACGCCTCGGGGTGCCCTTCGCTCGCGCCAGGGTGGGCGACCGCTACGTGCTGGAGTTGCAAGAGGAGAAGGGCTGGCCGCTGGGCGGCGAGAATTCCGGGCACATCATCTGCCTCGACAAGCACAGCACCGGCGACGGCATCATCGCCGCGCTGCAGGTGCTGGCGGCGCTGCGCAGCAACGACGAAACCCTGGGTCAGGCCGTTGCCGGGCTGGTCATGTATCCGCAACGCCTGATCAATGTCCGACTGCCGGCGGCCTTCGACTGGCGCGCCGACCCGGGCATCCGCGCAGCTGCCGACGCCGCGACGCGCGAGCTCGACGGCCGCGGCCGGGTACTGCTGCGCGCCTCGGGCACCGAGCCGCTGCTGCGGGTGATGGTCGAGGGCGAGGACGGCATTCTGGTCGCCGGCTGGGCCGAGGCGATCGCCGCGGCGGCCAGTGCCGCCGTGGATTCAGCTCTTGGCTGACGCCCTGGCCCCGAGGGCGGGTGCCAGGCGCCTGCGCTCGACGAACAGGGAGCTGCCGGCGGTCTTTTTCGCCTGCTTCTTGGCGTAGCTCACGGCCACCGATATCTCGTGGTGCGATGAGAAGATCTGCGGTTCGACGCGCACGCAGCCGATCGAGAGCGCCGGCAGCGCGTGGAAGCAGGGCTGCCCGCGCCTGTCCTCGCCGGCCAGGCCGCCGCGCGCCAGATCCTCCGGTGCCAGCAGGCCCTCCATGTGCTCGTCGAACTGGCGCAGCATGCGCGAACAGCGGGCCTCCCAGTCCTCGCACTGCAACAGCAGCATGAAGTCGTCGCCGCCGATGTGGCCGATGAAGTCGGCGCCAGGGTCGACCAGTCCGGCGAGCAGCTTGCCCAGCATCAGGATCACGTCGTCGCCCCTGCGGTAGCCGTAGGCGTCGTTGTAGGGCTTGAAGTGGTCGATGTCGCAGTAGCAGGCGACGAAGCAGGCGCCGCGCGAGAGCAGGCGTTCCATGTGCTCGTTGATCGGCACGTTGCCGGGCAGTTGGGTCAGCGGATTGGCGTAGCGCGCGGCGCGTATCTGCATGTCGGTGATCAGCGCCATCAGGTCCTGGCTGTTGCCGACGCCGATGTAGCGCCCCTGCTCGGTGATGATGAAACCGTCGAAGATGTGGTGTTGGGCCGAGGCGGAGAGCAGGCGCCCGACCTCCTGCACGCTGGTCTTGTGGTCGACGACCAGCGGCGCGGCATCCATGAACTGGGTGCAGGGCTTCCTGCCGTAGAGCTCGCGCTGGAACGGGCGGGCGAAGCGGTCGATCAGGCTGTAGCGGTTGATCATGCCCACCGGCCGGTCGTCCTTGACCACCGGCAGCACGTGCAGCTCCTGATTCAGCTCGAAGTGCGCATAGACCTTGTCGTTCTCCATGCTCGGAGAGAGCGGCGTCACGTGGCGCAGCAGCTTGCGGATGGTCGTGGCCTGGGAGTGTTCCTGCGGAAAGATGATGACGCTGCTGTCCTCGATCAGCGCGCGTATGCCATCGCCGGGAACGCGCGCCGGGTCGGCCTGCGGGCGGCAGATGCGATAGCCCTGGCCGAGTTCGATGCCCAGATCGCGCACGGTGGCGAACTCGGCGTCGGTCTCGATGCCCTCGGCGATGATGCGCGAATTGCAGGTGTCGGCGATGTCGTGCATGGCGCGCACCAGCTGGAACTTGAGCGCGTCCTGCTCGATGCCGCTGATGAAGTGGCGGTCGATCTTGACGAACTCCGGGCGCACCTCGGACCACATCCGCAGGTTGGAGAAGCCCTCGCCCAGATCGTCGATGGCGATCTGGTAACCCAGGTCGCGGTAGGCCCTCAGGGTGTCGCGCAGCGCCGAGAAGTCGCTGATGTGCTGGTTCTCGGTGAGCTCGATGATGATCTGGCCGGTCTTCAGTCCGAGTTGATCGAGCAGCGCCGCGGTCTCGCCGTTCATGAAGGTCGGGTCGCGCAGGCAACTCGGACTGACGTTGATGAACAGCTTCTCGGGAACATTCAGGGCGGCAAAACCGGTCAGCACGATGCGCCGGCAGAGCCGCTCGAACTCGGTGGTGAGGCCGGCGTGGCCGGCCAGGCCGAACAGCACCAGCGGCGAGTGCAGGGGCGAGCCCGCAGGCCCGCGGATCAGCCCTTCGAAGCCGAGGTAACGCTTCGCCCGGAAGTCGAGGATGGGCTGAAAGGCCGCGGAGAGTCCCGGTCCGCGCAGCAGTTCGCGGAAATGGCGCAGATTGTCCTCGGTCAGCCAGTCCGGCGCCTCCTGATGCGGGATCGGCACCGCGCCGAGCTGGAGGCGTTCGAGTAGAGCCGTAGACATCATGGCGAACCTGACCTGGATATGGGCGTCCAGATTAGCGCTACCAGGTTACAGTCTGATGAATTATCGGACCGCGCTGCCGCGCTGGTACCAGCTGCGGCTGGCGTTGAGGGCGCGCACCACCAGCAGCATCGCCGGCACCTCGATCAGCACGCCGACCACCGTGGCCAGCGCCGCGCCGGACTCGAGGCCGAACAGGCTGATGGCGGCGGCCACCGCCAGCTCGAAGAAGTTCGAGGCGCCGATCAGGGCCGAGGGGCAGGCGATGGCGTGCTGCTCGCCGGCGCAGCGGTTCAGCCAGTAGGCCAGCGCCGAATTGAACGCCACCTGGATCACGATCGGTACCGCGAGCAGGACGATGATCAGCGGCTGCCTGACGATGGCGATGCCCTGAAAGGCGAACAGCAGCACCAGCGTCGCCAGGAGTGCGGCGATCGACCACGGGCCGATCCTCGCCATGGCGGCGTCGAATGCCGCCGGCCCGCGCCGCAGCAGCCGCCTGCGCCAGAGCTGGGCTGCGATCACCGGGATCACGATGTAGAGAGCCACCGAGGTCAGCAGGGTGGACCAGGGCACGGTGATCGCCGACAGGCCGAGCAGCAGGCCGACGATCGGGGCGAAGGCGAAGATCATCACGACGTCGTTCAGCGCCACCTGCGACAGGGTGAACACCGGGTCGCCGTCGGAGAGCTTGCTCCAGACGAAGACCATGGCGGTGCAGGGTGCGGCCGCGAGCAGGATCAGGCCGGCGACGTAGCTGTCCAGCTGCGCCGCGGGCAGCAGGCCGACGAACGCGTGACGGATGAAGATCCAGGCCAGCAGCGCCATCGAGAAGGGCTTCACCGCCCAGTTCACCAGCAGCGTGACGCCGATGCCGCGCCAGTGTTCCCTGACCTGGTGCAGGGCGCCGAAGTCTACCTTGACCAGCATCGGGATGATCATCACCCAGATCAGGAGCCCCACCGGCAGGTTGACCTCGGCCACCGTCATCCCACCCAGCGCCTGGATCGGGGCCGGCGCCAGGCGTCCGAGCGCGATGCCGGCGACGATGCAGGCGAGCACCCAGAGCGTCAGCCTGCGCTCGAAGAAGCCCATCTTGGCCGTCTGCCCTGCGGCGACTTCGCATTGCGCGCTCATGTCATTCGCCCCGCTCGCGCAGCCGGCCGATGTCGTCGAGTTCGCGCTTCAGGGCCACGCCTTCGAGCTTGGCCAGCGGCAGGCTGACGAACAGCGAGATGCGCCGGTTCAACTGGCTGAAGGCCAGGGAAAATGCCCGCCGCCGCGCTTCATCGCTGCCCAGGACCGAGGCCGGATCCGCTATGCCCCAGTGGGCGGTCATCGGCTGGCCCGGCCAGACCGGGCAGACCTCGCCGGCGGCGTTGTCGCAGACGGTGAACACGAAATCGAAATTCGGGCTACCCGGCGCCGCGGCGCCGAACTCGTCCCAGTTCTTGCTGCGCAGACCGGCGATCGCGAGCCCCTGTTTTTGCAGCAGCTCGATGGCCAGCGGATTGACCCGGCCGGCCGGGTGGCTGCCGGCGCTCGCGGCCTGAAAACGGCCTCGGCCGGTATGGTTCAGGATGGCCTCGGCGAGGATGCTGCGCGCCGAATTTCCGGTGCACAGGAAGAGGACCTTGAAGACGCGGTCGGTCATGAATGTTCCTTCAAGCTGGGTTTGCGGGCGGGGCGCCGTTTCTTGGCGGCGTGGGCGGCGGCGGACCTCGGCAGGCAGGCTTCGCCCCTGCAGCAGTTGTCGGTGAGGAAGGCGATCAGCTCGTCCATCGCGGCGTAGTCGGCGGCGTAGAAGATAAAGCGCCCTTGTTGCCGGGATGTGACGAGGCCGACGCGGTTGAGATGGGCGAGATGGAAGGACAGCGTCGCCGCCGCCAGCGCCAATTGTTCGCCGACGACGCCCGCGCTCAAGCCCTCGACGCCCGCCTGGACCAGCAGGCGGAAGACGGCCAGCCGGGTTTCGTGGCCGAGGGCGGCCAGGCGTTCGGCGTTGATGGTCATTCCCATGGTTCCAGAATAGTCGAAATATAATTCACGGTCAAGGATTTCGTCGGCGCGCGGCGGCGGGCCTTCATCAAACATTCACAGTGCGTGGCTAATCTGGCGATCCCGTAGCAGCCAATTCAGAGCCCACCGATGCCCGCACAGCTTACCCCCATCCCCAGGCCCACAGCCGCTGCCGTCCTCGTTTCTGCAACCCGGCAGCATCTGGTCGCCAGCCTGCTGCAAGATGTGCCGTCGGTCACACCGGCTCAGACCAACAAGGACGTCTTCGCCCTGTTCGACCAGAGTTCCGCGATCGTCGGTCTGCCGGTGGTGGAAGACGGCCAGCCGATCGGCCTGATCAACCGCAATATCTTCATGGACAGCTTTGCTCGCCCGTTCCATCGCGAGCTTTATGGCAACAAAAGTTGCATCGCCTTCATGGACAAGAAGCCGTTGGTCGTGGATGGCCAGATCAGCCTCCAGGAATTGAGTTTTCTCGCCCTGGACCACGGCGGCAAGACGCTCGCCGACGGCTTCATCATCACCATCGGCGGCCGCTACGCCGGCATGGGCACCGGCCAGGACATGGTGCGCGCCCTGTCGAATCTTCAGGCCGAAAAAAACCGGCTGGTCATGGAGAGCATCGACTACGCCAGCGTCATCCAGCGTTCCTTCCTGCGGCCTTCGCAGCAGGCCCTGCGGGCGAGCCTGCCCGATCACTTCCTGGTCTGGGAGCCGCGCGACGTCGTCGGCGGCGATTATTTCCATTTCGAGGCATTCGACGAAGGTTTCTTTTTCGCCCTCTTCGACTGCACCGGCCACGGCGTGCCTGGCGCATTCATGACGCTGATCGTGGCGTCCTTCCTCGAAAATGCGCTGAACGCCGATAATCGCCGCGACCCGGGAGCGGTGCTGGTCGAGGTCAACCGCCGCGTCAAGACGGCGCTCGGCCAGATAGCCGATGTTCACGGCGGCGACGAGACCGGCGATGAGGAGATGGAGCACCGTTCCGACGATGGCATGGATGCCGCCTTCTGCTGGTTCGACAGCGCGCGCCGCGAACTGACCTACGCCGGCGCGCACAGCCCCTTGCTCCTGCGGCAAGCGGGGGAGTCCGAAGTCCGCCTGATCGAAGGCGATCGCCTCGGCGTCGGCTATGCCGCCACTCCGCTCACCCAGACTTGGCGCAACCAGAGCTTCACGCTCGCTCCAGGCGCCACGGTCTATCTTTGCACGGACGGCATCGTCGACCAGCTGGGCGGGCCGAAACGCATCGCATTCGGCAAGAAGCGGCTCTGCCAGTTGTTGCTGACGCATGGCGAACAGCCGATGGCGGCGCAGAAGGCCGTCATCCTCGACACGCTCGCAGCCTATCAGGACGACGAGCCGCGCCGAGACGACGTCAGCATGTTCGGCTTCAGAACTTGAGGGGAATCGTGTTGCATCAGGAAATATTCAACAGCTTCCGCACCGTCGCCGACGAGAGCGGCGTCCTCTTCTACTACACCGGCAGTTTTTCCCAGAGCATCGTGGCCGCGATCGGCGACACCCTGAGGCAGCGGCTGGAGGATGTCAGCGCCAGCAACGGCGCTCGGCGCAAGGTGTTCTCGAGCTTCATCGAGATGGCGCAGAACATCCTCCACTACTCGGCAGAAGCGCCCAACGACGGGGATGCCCTGCCGTTCAAACAAGGCGCGCTGGCCGTGGGCAGGGAAGGCGAGAAGTTTTTCGTCGTCTGCGGCAATCCGGTGCGGGCCGAAGACGTGCCGCGCCTGCAGGAAAAGCTCGAACCCTTGAGGCGCATGTCGCTCGACGAGATCAAGTCGGCCTACCGCGCACAATTGCGCAACGACGAGCGCGCGGCTGACGCCATCAGCAAGGGCGCCGGACTCGGCTTTCTCACCGTCGCGCGCGACGCGACCGAACCCATCGAATACAGCATCGTGTATGCCGCGAATCCAGAAGCATCCGCGGGCCGTGTCGATCTGTACCTGAAGGCGATCATCTGATCTGCATAACCTGGGAGACCACCATGAATGACTTGCACATCCCGCCGAGCAACGAGACGCCGGAGGTCGATTTTCGCTTCTCCGAGCACAAACTCGTCATCAGGGGGGAGTCCTATCCGGAAAACGCCCTGTCCTTTTATGCCCCGATCCGTAACAGCCTCCAGGACTACCTGGCCAGCCTCGGCCCGGGCGACAAGGTGACTGTGGCAATCGCTTTGCGCTATTTCAACAGTTCCAGCACCAAGCTGATACGCGCCCTGGTCGCCATGCTCAATGCCGCCGCCCTGGCCGGCAAGCAGGTGGTTCTGGACTGGCACCACGATGAGGACGACGACATGATGCTCGAGTTCGGGCTGGATTTGCACGAGGAGCATTCCGCCCTGAAATACAACGCGGTCGCCACGGCGACCTCCTGAGCCCCGTCGCGGGCGGTCATTTCGCCGCAATGCGTTTGTCACGCCCGGCATTTAGCATCCCTGAACGTTCGTAACCTAGGGGAGTCCAGAATATGCTGCGCAAATCGATGATCACCGCCACCAGCCTCGCGCTGGTTCTCGCCGCCTGCGGCAGCGACGGCGTCACGCCCACAGCCGCCCCGGCGGCAGCCAAGTTGTCGGCCCAGGATGCGGCCGCCACGGCCACGCCGATCAAGCACCTGGTCGTTATCTACGGCGAGAACGTTTCCTTCGACCATTACTTCGGCACCTATCCGCAGGCCACCAACCCCGCCGGCGAACCGCCGTTCACCGCAGCGGCCAACACCCCGTCGGTCAATGGCCTGAGCGCGGCGCTGCTGACCAGCAACCCGAACTACCTCAACACGGCCAACGGGACTGGTGCCGCCAATCCCTTCCGCCTCGACCGCTCTCAGGCCGCCACCGCGGACCAGGGCCACGCCTACACCCAGGAGCAGCAGGCCTACGACAACGGCCTGATGGATCTGTTTCCGAAATACACCGGCACCGCCGGCAGCGGCGGCGCCGGTGCGTTCAACACCAAGGGCCTGGTGATGGGCTACTACGACGGTAACACGGTGACGGCGCTGTGGAACTACGCCCAGCACTTCGCGATGAGCGACAACGCCTACTCCGACCAGTACGGCCCTTCCTCTCCCGGCGCGCTCAACCTGATCGCCGGCCAGACCAACGGCATGAAGGTCGGCGTGAACACCGCCAGCTCGACCTCGTTCTACATCGACGACGGCCAGGGCGGGCTCACCATGATCAACGACGTCGATCCGGCCGGGGACATCTGCTCCAGCGCCAGCAAGACGGCCAGCATGACCGGCAAGAACGTCGGCGACCTGTTGAACGCCGGCAGCGTGACCTGGGGCTGGTTCGAGGGCGGCTTCAACACCGCGGTGATCAATCCCAACGGCACCACCGGCTGCAGCCGCAGCACCTACTCGGATATCACCCGGGCCGCGATGGTCGATTACATCCCGCACCACCAGCCGTTCCAGTACTACGCCTCCACCGCCAACCTGCAGCACCTGCGGCCCAGCTCGACCGCCGCCATCGGCTACTCGCTGCAAGCCGACGGCAAGACCCCGGATCCGGCCAACCACCAGTACGGCATGCAGGACTTTTTCACCGCGGTGAAGGCCGGCAACTTCCCCTCGGTCGCCTTCCTCAAGGCATCGGGCTACCAGGACGGCCACGCCGGCTACTCCAATCCGCTCGACGAGCAGGCCTTCGTCGTCAAGGTGCTGAACTTCCTGCAGCAGCAGCCGGACTGGAGCAACACCGCGGTGATCGTCGCCTATGACGACTCGGACGGCTGGTACGACCACCTGATGGCCAAGATCGGCAACGGCTCCTTCGACGCCGTCGCCGACCAGCTCACCAGTCCCGGCAACTGCGGCGTCGTCGGCTCTACCCCGGTGTTGGCCGGCGTCAACAGCAGCAGCCCGGTCAATGGCCGCTGCGGCCCCGGGACCCGCCAACCCTTTCTGGTGATCTCGCCCTGGGCGAAGGCGAATGCCGTCGACAGCACCCTGATCACCCAGAGCTCGGTCATGCGCTTCATCGAGGACAACTGGCTCAATGGTCAGCGCGTCGGCGGCGGCTCGTTCGACGCGGGTGCCGGCAGCATCATGGGTCTGTTCGACTTCAGCGGCAGCGGCAAGAACCCGACGCTCTACCTCGACCCGGTCTACGGCACGCCGCTGACCGCGCCGCCGCAGTCCTGACGGTCCGCCGGGGTGCGGGCGCAAGCGTCACGCACCCCGGCCGGTGATCAGCCAGGAGCAGGATCATCTGCGTCGCGACAGCGCGCCAAGCGGCGACCAGATCGCTGTCCCAGAGCAAAAAAGCTGAGCCGACGGCAAACCCGCGGCCGACGATCGCCGCTACCGAAGTGGTGCCCGGGAAGATTTTTTCGTCAACCTGAAAATGATGCATAGCCGTTTGTTTTCGCCCCTGAACATGGGCATCCTCTCCCTATTCATTTGCACGCTGATGTCCGCCCGGCTGCATGGCTGCGGCTCCGGCTTGCAAGCCAAGGTAATCACTTCCTCGACGTCCTCGACAGACAGCTTTTCGAGCTCGACCGTCGCCCCGTCGGCAATCGCCCAACTCGGGAAAAAGATTTACTTCGACCAAAGCCTGTCCGCTTCGGGAAAAATGGCGTGTTCGACCTGCCACAGTCCGGACCATTACTATGGTCCGGCCAACGATCTTGCCGTACAGCTTGGCGGCTTCACACTGGATGCCGCCGGGAATCGCGTCGCGCCAGAGATCACCTACGCTTATCGAAATCCGGCATTCAGCATAGGACCGGACAACCCGGCCCTGGAAAACGTCAATTTCGGCCAATCGGCTGCCGCGGCCGGCGGCAACGCCATTCCTCGGAAAATCGCCGGTGCACCCGCAGCCAACACGACGCTTGTTCCTCAGGGGGGATTGTTCTGGGACGGCAGAGTCAATACGCTACAGGAGCAGACCGATGGCCCTTTGTTCAATCCGGTGGAAATGGCCAATTCCAGCATCAACGGCCTTGCCGCCAAACTGGCCAAAACCGCTTACGCGGGCGACTTCCTGAAGTTATTCGGGGCAAACATTTTCAACAATCCACGGCTGCTCGTTTCCGAGGCGGAGGATGCGATTGCCCGTTTCGAATTCGAGGATCCGTCATTCCACCGCTTCAATAGCAAATACGACTACTACCTCGCCGGCAAATCACGGCTTTCCGATGTGGAAATGCGCGGCCTGAAACTGTTTGAAGACCCCGACAAAGGCAACTGCGCAGCTTGCCACCCCGATCGGAAGACGGCGGAGGGTCAACCGCCGATGTTCACCGACTTTCAGTACGAGGCCCTGGGTGTCCCCCGCAACAGCACGATTCCTGCCAATGCCGATGCTAAATATTACGACCTCGGTTTGTGCGGACCATTCAGAAGCGATTTAAAGATGCAGGCATCCTATTGCGGTATGTTCCGGACACCCTCCCTGCGCAACGTGGCGACGCGCAAGGTCTTCTTCCACAACGGCGTTTACGAGTCGCTCGATGACGTGCTCCAGTTCTATATGTTCCGCGACATCGACCCCGAACGCTTCTATTCCAAGGCGGCGGACGGCGGTGTCCTGAAATTCGATGATCTGCCAGCCCGATATCGCTCCAATGTAGATGTCAGCGATGCGCCCTTCAACCGGCATCCGGGGGATGTCCCGGCCTTGAGCAATAGCGAGCTTCAGGACCTTATCGTCTTTCTGAAAACATTGACCGACGGATACCGGCCCGGCAGTGCGTATCGGTAAAGCGCCGGCAGACCGGTCAGGGGCTCCCCTCGGGGAACAGCTTTCTCAAAGATTGGTGTTGGCGAAATCGGCGAGCCGGCTGCGCTCGCCGCGCACCAGGGTTACGTGCCCCGCGTGCGGCCAGTTCCTGAAGCGCTCGACCGCCGAAGTCAGGCCAGAACTCGCTTCGGTGAGGTAGGGGGTGTCGATCTGGGCGAGATTGCCCAGGCACACCACCTTCGTTCCCGGGCCGGCGCGGGTGACCAAGGTCTTCACCTGCTTGGGCGTCAGGTTTTGCGCCTCATCGACCACCAGAAATTTTTTCAGGAAGGTGCGGCCACGCATGAAACTCATCGATTTTATCTTCACCCGCGAGGAGACGAAGTCCTTGGTGGCCGCGCGCGAGAACGCGTCCCGGTTGTCGTGCTCGCCCGATTTGGTGACGTTGCCGCCGCCGAGGAGGAACTCGAGGGTGTCCTCGAGGGCTCCCATCCAGGGAAGCATTTTCTCCTCTTCGGTTCCCGGCAGGAATCCGATTTCATCCCCGATCGGCACGGTCGCCCGGGTCATGATGATCTCGGCATAGGCATTCTTGTCGAATACCTGCGTTAGACCGGCCGCGATAGCCAACAACGTCTTCCCGGTTCCGGCGGGTCCGAGCAGGGTGACGAAATCGACTTCCGGATCCATCAGCAGGTTGAGGGCGTAGTTTTGCTCGGGGTTGCGCGCGACAACCCCCCATACCGGATTCCTCGGGCTGGAGAAATCCCTGATGGTTTCCAGCCTGGCATTTTTTCCGGAGACGGCGCGCACGATCAAGCGCTGAGCAGCGTCGGCTTGTCCTTCTGAGTCGTTCTTGATGGCGAGGAACTCATTGACCGCCAATCCCTTGGTTCCCGGTCCGGAGATGTCGTAATGAGCGACGCCTTGACGCTGCTCGCAGGAAACGATCTTGTTCCTGGCCCAAAAATCCGCCTTGAAGGCCTTGTGGCCCTTGTGCAGCAGGGACGCATCGTCGATCACCTGATCGTTGAGGTAATCGTGGGCATCAAGATTGACCGTGCGCGCCTTGAGACGCATGTTGATGTCTTTTGATACCAGGCTGACCTGGCGGTCCGGCCGGGTCTCCACGAGGTGCAGGGCGACCCCGATGATATGGTTATCGGCCTTGCCGACCGGCAGGGATTCGGGCAGGTTTATCCGGAAGGACTCGCATTGTAGGAACAAGCGGCCCGTGGCTATCGCGCCGCTGGGCTTCCTGAGGTCTATCCCGCCTTCCACCCCGTTGTCGTGGCCGCGCAGGATCTCGTCGATCATCCGGGTCACCTGACGCGCATTGCGTGCCACATCGGTGGTGCCGCGCTTATGGTTGTCCAGTTCTTCGAGCACCATGATGGGAATGTAGATGTCGTGTTCCTCGAAGCGAAACAGGGAGGTCGGATCGTGCAGAAATACGTTGGTGTCGATGATGAAAAGCTTGTTCGAAAATTTATTCGCGGCCATCGCTTTCTTTGACATCGGGACTCCTTCGGTGAGGTTCGCATTCGAGACGGCACCCCCGCATTTGAACCCAGTTGTATTACGGAATTGCGAAAGGCGGCGGCGTCGCAGCCGGTCTTTGCTTCCGGCTCTGGCTGGGGCCGAAGGCGTCAGCGCTGGCTCAGCTCCGTCGCCAGACGCGCACTCGCTCCGCCACCCACGGCCCGTCGTCCAGGGGGATATCGTGGCCGGCCGTGGGGTGACAGGCGATCTCGGTGCCCCAGCGTAGCGCGAGTTGTTTCGAGCAGCGGGGATCCACCAAGGCATCGTTGGCGCTGGCGAGCACCAGCACGGGCACCGCGGGCTTGCGCTCGGGAGCCCGATACCGGCTCGCCGCGAACATTTGCCGGATCGCGTTGCCGCGTGAAACCGGGTCTTCGCGCCGGTAGGCAAGCCAGGCATCCAGCACCGCCTCGTGCTGTTCCAGCCGATTGCTGGTGAGCCTCATGATCAATTTCTCCCACTTGCCGGGAGTGTCACCCAGGAATGCCAGTTTCAACAGGGCGGGATAGTTTCCCGGCTTGAGCCGATGGTGGAACGGGCTGAACGGGCGCAGGCTGGTATTGATCAGGACGCAGCATTCTATCTGTGCGGCGTGGGCCGCTGCCCAGGCCACGGCCACCATCGCTCCCAGCGACAGCGCCAGGACGTTGTAGGGAGGAGGGATGCCGCGCGAGCGCAGCTCGGTGCGGCAGTATTCCGCCATTTCCTCGACCCTGAGCGGGCTCTTCAGCCGATGCAGGCGGCCATTGCCGGGAAGATCGAGGCAGACGACCTCCGCGTTGCCAATCGCGCTGCGCAAGATCTCGGGAAACTCCCCCCAGTGGCGGCTCTCGCGGGCCAGCCCGCGCAGCAGGATCCAGGTGCTCATCCCCGGTACCACAGGGCCAATGCCCGCTCGCGCTGCCGCTCCAGCGCATCCTCCCTGGGCCGCCAGTTGCCGTGGCTGCAGGCGGCCCGCGGCAGGAAGTCCAGCCAGGACAGGTGGCGACGGAGCACGCGTTGCTGGCGATGGCTGATCAGCGGATTGAAGATGCCTTGGCGCGAAAAGAACTGTCGCGGGTTTTTCTTCACCCAGAGCCAGGAACCCATCTCCAGGGTGAGGGGCAGGAAGATCCGGCTCGATTGGGACGAGGCGCGCAGATAGAGGTAGTCCCAGAGGTCGCCGTGAGCCAGATACTGTCGGCTTTGCGGTTCGAAGACATAATTGTGGTGGTTGTAAGTCTGATCGAATATCTCCTTCAGCGCGTGAATTTCCGGGAGATGCCGGATCGGCAGCGCGGTATGGGCGTAAGGGAACCATATCCGGTCGTACACGCCGAATCCTGAATGGCAGTCCAGGGCGATGCTGAACTCGCGTCCGAGCAATTCCTCCGCCACGACGTCGCAGACCGCCTGGCTCTCGGCTTCCATGGGCCCGTCCGGCGGGCCCCGGAACCACGGCAGGCCGGCACTGATGCGCTGTCCCCCGATCAGGAAGGGCACCCTTTCCAGCGCATCCAGGGGGGCATTGCGCATCAGATCGACGCCGTTGGGGTTGGCGCGCGTGCCACGCCACATCCCGCCGGGATTGACCAAGGGCATGAACACCAGGCGGACGGATTCCAGCTGGCGATGCAGCAGGCTATCCCACTTCAGGCGCATCACCAGGCTACGCAGATACACCAGCACGACTTCCGCGCCGATCCGCTCGAGGCCATGAACGCCGCCGAAAAAGCCGACGGCGGGGACGTCCCGGCTGGGATTGCCCATGGCGACCGCATAGACGGGCAAGCGCCGCTCGTTCGCGCTCACCTCGCAGACGATGCGCGCTTCGACGGCGTCGGCGCCCTCTTCGATGATGCGCTCCAGCGCGGACAGTTCGGGGATCATGGAATTTTCTTCGTCCTGAAACAGATCCTTAACTTCCCCCTGCTATCGTTCCGCTGCCCACACACCGCCTCGGGAGCGCTCGCCATGTGGATCGGGACGCTCGATCTGCAAGCCATCATGGACCGGCGCTTCGAATGGGGTCTGGGATTGGATGGACGCCGAGGCGGAAGGCCGATATGAACCAGCTCCTTCAAAAGGTGATCAACCATCCTGCGCTGCTCCTCGGCAGCGCGGCGCTCTGGGGGATCCTGGAGTTCTTTGCGCTGCAACGCTTGCGGCGCGACGCCCGGCGCAGGAGCAAGCGCGGGGCGGCTTGAGCACGACGCCGATGCCGATCGCTGTGAGCATCGCGTCGGCGCTTCCTGTCATCAGCGGATCAATTTCCCGTCCGCGCGGAACGGATGGGGTCCCGCGAAGCTGCCGACGTAAGCGGTGTGGCTGACGATCCCGGTTCCCGGGCGCCAGGCGTGCAGCTGATAGGCGGGCGGCTCCAGCATGAAGCAGGACGGGGCGTCGGGCGCCAGGTCGAGCGCCACCTGGTGCGCCGGGCTGGGGCAGGTCGAGGCCAGCGTGCCGGCGAAGCGCGCCTGGATCGGCCGGTGCAGATGGCCGCAGAGCAGGCGCTCGACCTGCGGATGGCGACGGATCACCCCGGCCAGGGCGCTCGTCCCGTCGAGACCGATCCGGTCCATGTGGCCGATGCCGGTGGCGAAGGGCGGATGGTGCATGATCACCACCGTCGGCTTTTCGGGTGCGCCCGAGAGCCGCGCATCCAGCCAGGCGAGACGCTCGGCGCAGACCTCGCCGCGCTCCGCGCCGGGGACGACGGTGTCTACGGCCACGATGCGGACCGGCCAGTCATCGATCGCGTATTGGATGAATCTTCCGGATTGATTCAGGTAAGCATGATCCGCGAAGGCCGCGCGCAGCGCCGCGCGCTCGTCGTGGTTGCCGGGGATCACGTAGCAGGGCATGGTCAGCGGCGCCAGGATCTGCCGCAGGACCGCGTATTCCCCGGCGAGCCCGCAATCGACCAGGTCGCCGGTCAGCACCAGCAGGTCGGGTTTCTGCTTCAAGGCCAGCACGTCCGCGACGCAACGGCGCAGGTGTGCGGCGGCATCGACGATGCCGTAGGCGAGCTCGCCGCTCTCGCGGATGTGCAGGTCGCTGATCTGTCCGATGATCACGGCGCGGCCTCGGTGCAGTCGAATGCGCGCAGGGCGCCGGCATCCAGCGCCAGCGCGATCGCCTCGCCGGGATGAAAGCCGCGCCGGAGGGCGCAATCTACCGCGACCAGATCGCCGGCGCAATCGACCACCAGACGCGTGCGGTCGCCGAGGAAGAAGGCGGAGACGATGGTGCCATTGAGCTGCGCCGCATCCGCCCCATCCGGGCTAACGATGCGCAGGTCCTCCGGCCGGAACATCACCTCGACCGGCTCGGCGCTCGCGTCACCGCTCCAGGGCAGGCGACCGCCCGGCACCTCCAGGGTGCCGCCGCCGGCCCGGCCGACGAGCCGGTTCATGGTGCCGACGAACTGCGCCACGAACGCCGTCCGCGGCCGGTGATAGATATCCTGCGGCGTGCCGATCTGGGCGATGCGGCCCTTCTCCATCACCGCCACCCGGTCGCCGAGCGCCATGGCTTCCGACTGGTCGTGGGTGACGTAGAGCGTGGTGATCCCCAGGCGCCGCAGCAGGCGGTCGATCTCGGTGCGCAGGCTGTCGCGCAGCTTGGCGTCGAGCGCGGTCAGCGGCTCGTCGAGCAGCAGCACGCGCGGATGCACCGCCAGCGCACGGGCCAGCGCGACGCGCTGGCGCTGGCCGCCGGAGAGCTGGTCGATGCGCCGGTGGCCGAGCTCGGTGAGATGCATCATCGAGAGCATTTCGGCGACACGCGCCTCGCGCTCGGCGGCGGGCCGCCGCCGAACCCTGAGCCCGTAGGCGACGTTCTCGGCGACGCTCATGTTGGGAAACAGCGCGTAGCTCTGGAACACCATGCCGACGTTGCGCCGTTCGATCGCTTGCGCCGTCACGTCCTCGTCGCCGAACAGCACGCGACCGCCGGCATCGGGCGCCTCCAGGCCGGCGATGAGGCGCAGCAGCGTGGTCTTGCCGCAGCCCGAGGGGCCCAGCACGACCACGGTCTCGCCGGCGTGGATCTCCAGATCCAGCGGTTCCAAGGCGCGGCTGCCGTCGCCGAAGGTCTTGGCGCAGGCTTCGAGGCGGATGCGGATGGCCTCATCCATGGCGGCGCCCCCGGGGCTTGCCGTTCGACAGCCATTGCATGGCGGCCAGCAGGGGAATGATCATGATCAGGAACACCAGGGTATAGGCCGAACCGATTTCCAGCCGGCTCGAGGCGTAGGCGTCGGCGAGCCCGACCGGCAGGGTCTTGGTCAGCGGCGTGTGCAGCATCCAGCTGATGTTGAATTCGCCGACCGAGAGCGTCACCACCATCAGGCTGCCGGCGAGTATGCCCGGCCGGACGTTGGCGACGACGATGTCGAAGAAGCGCCGGCGAAAGCGCGACCCGAGGCTCGCCGCGGCTTCCTCCAGGGATTGCAGGTCGATCGCCGACATCACGGCGAGCACCGAGCGCACCATGAAGGGCAGCGTGAACAGCACGTGCCCGACCAGGATGAAGGTCCAGCTGGCGCGGAAGCCGCGCAGCTCGCCGTAGAACAGGATCAGCGCCAGCGCCGTGGCCAGGCCGGGCACCGCCACCGGCAGCACCAGCAGCTCCTCCACCAGCCGCGACAGGCGGCTCCGGCCGCGCGCCAGCGCGTAGGCCGCGGGCACGCCGAGCGCCAGGGTGCAAGCGAGGCAGCAGAGGGCGATGAGCAGCGACAGCCCCATCTCGTGGGAATACATTTGCCACACCTCGAACACCCAGCGCAGCGTCAGCCCGCTCCTGACGCCGATGAAGAAGTTCGCCGACAGCCCGGCCATCACCGACATCACCACCGGCACCACGAGGAAGGCGCAGACCAGCACGGTGAACGCCAGCTGGGCATAGAAACGCGGCCCGCTCTGCAGTGTCGATGACGGCCTCATGCCGCCGCCGCCACGGTGTTGCCGGCGAAGCTGCGCGCCAGGCCGAGGGCGGCCCAGGTGATGACGCCGAGCACGATGGACAGCGCTGCGGCGATGGAGAAGTTGGCGTAGTTGGTGAATTCCGTGTAGATGCTCATCGGCAGCACGTCGATCCGGGTGGCCAGGGTGAAGGCGGTGCCGAAGGCGCCCATGCTGGTGGCGAAGCAGATGGCACCGGCGGAGATCAGGGCCGGTTTCAGGGCCGGGACCACCACGTCGCGCAGCACCTGCCGGGGCGAGGCGCCGAGCGAGCGCGCCGCCTCCTCCAGGCGCACGTCCAGCTTCGATACCGCCGCCATGATCGTGAGAATGACGCGCGGGATCGAGAAGTAGAGATAGCCGATGAACAGGCCGGTCATCGAGTAGGCGAAGACGATCCGGTCATCGAATGCCCAGTTCGTGAGCTCGCCGATCACCCCCTGCCGGCCCCCCAGCATGATGACCATGAAGCCGACCACCACCCCCGGGAAGGCCAGGGGGAGGGTCAGCAGCGCCACCAGCAGGCTGCGGCCGGGGAAGTCGTTGCGCTCCAGGAACATGCCGGCGACGCCGGATATCGCCAGCGTGGCGAGGGTGACGGCGAGGGAGAGCAACAGCGTCGCCACCAGGCTGGTCAGGTAGCGGCCGTTCGTGACGATCGCCGCGTAGGCTGCCAGCCCCAGCGGCCCGCCGGCGCCGACCAGCACCAGGCGCGCCATCGGCAGCAGCCAGAAAGCCACGAAAACCGTGGCTGCCGGCGCCAGCAGCCACAGGTGAGGTTTGGCGCCGACTATCGCACTTCCTTCAGATAGCGTTCCGAGAAGCCCTTTTCCGCCGCGGCCATGCGCGCGAAATCGACGGGCTTGGCTCGGGCGTACTCGGAATCCGGCAGGAAGTGGGCTTGGGCTTCCTTGGAAATGGCGCTGGCGCGAACCGGCCGCAGATAGGCATTGGCCCAGATCGCCTGGCCCGCGTCGGAGAGCACGAAGTCCAGCACCTTCTTGGCTTCTGCCGGATGGGGATCGTTTTTCACCAGACTCATCACGTAGGGCACGACCACGCTGCCCTCGGCGGGAATGACGAAGGCGATGTTGGCCTTGTCCTTGTACCTGGCCCGGTAGGCGTTGAAATCGTAGTCGAGCAGGATCGGGATTTCGCCCGAGAGCACGCGCGCATAGGAGGTTTGCTTGGGCACGATCGGCTGGTTCTTCTGCAGTTCCTTGAAGTAGCGGATGGCCGGCGTGAAGTTGTCCAGGCTGCCGCCCAGCGCCTGATTCACCGCGACCGCGCCGACGTAGCCGACGAAGGCGCTGGCCGGGTCGAGGTAAGCGATCATGCCCTTGTAGATCGGATTTTGCAGATCCTTCCAGGACTTCGGCACCGGTCTTCCGCCGAGCGCATCGACATTGACCATGAAGCCCAGGGTGCCGGAATGGATGGTGAACCAGTAACCGTCGGGATCCTTGAGCCCCTTCGGAATCTCGGCGAATCCCGCCGGCTTGTAGGCGGCGACCACGCCATCCTTCTTGGCCTCGATGCCGAAGGTCACGCCGTAATAGGCGACGTCGGCGACCGGGCTGGCACGCTCGGCCACCAACTGGGCCAGGGTCTGGCCGGAGTTCTTGTTGTCCTGGGGCACCGTGATGCCGGTCTTGTCCTTGATCGCCTGGAGTTCGCTGCCCCAGTCCGCCCACTCGGGAGGACAGTTGTAGCAGATGGCGGTCTGTGCGCCGGCGCCGATGGACAGCAGCATCAGCAAGGAGGAGAGCAGCATGCGTTTCATCGTCGGGGCTCCCGAAAAGAGTGGAGCCTCAAGTTACCAGAGCCCCGTCACAGATTTATGACAGCGGCGCCAGCTTATTTCAATCCACCCCGGGCAGCACCGGCGTGCCCTGCTTCGCCACTGCCTTCGGGAGTCAGCCCTGACTCACGACAGCGGATTTCCGGCACCATCGTTCGTCTGCTTGGCTGTCGCCGCGGGCTTGCTTCTCCGCTGCAAAGCGATTCTGTGCCGCAGCCTCACCGAGAGCCGGGTCAGGTCCAGACCGATCGCCTGGACCTCGCGGTGAAAACCGGCGAGGTCCGAGACGCCCGCGTCTCTGCCCCCGGCGATGCCGTCGAGCTCCTCCTCATGGCCGTACCAGCTGGTCATCGAGAGATACTTGGCGACGACGGCGATGCCCTCGCCGTCGATCGCCTTTCTGTAGTTCCAGGCCGCGGGATCGAAGCTGCGCTGCTGTTCCGCGCAGAACTGGGCGATGGAATCGAGAGCGCGTCTGTCCATGGAAGACTCCGTCAGTAGCGTCATCAAGGCGGAAACTCGATGCTGGCCGGTTCGGGGCACCGGATAGATGAAGTATGCCATAGCGATACTACAGGCACATTGCTGAATTGTGATCCTTGCCTCCGGCAGGCGGCTCTCGGTCGCCCGGGACGGAACAAGCTGCGCCAGTCGGTGCTCAAGCGGGCGGTATCCCGGCACACCAGCAGCTCGTCAGTCTCTATTACGACACGCCCGGCCTCTCGCTGCATCGACGGGGCATCGCCCTGCGGCTGCTGCGCAGCCTCGGGACGCTGCAGGACGAACTGGGCCAGTTGCACGACCTGGCCGACGCCGGCGTGCTGCTGATGCACTGCGCCGGCGACGACTTCTTCTGATTCGCGCCATTCGATCAGCGGCTTCCTCATCACCGGTCGCGGTCGCCGCCGAGATCAAGCATCACGGCCCGATGCCGCCGATCGGTGAGCCAGCCGCTGCCGGACAACGCGACCAGACTCAGGCCACCCGCGATCAGCGGGCAATAGAGCGTAGCGAAGCGCCACAGCATCAGTACGGTGGCCATGATCGCGCCGGGTACCCAGGGGGCGAGGACGGCGGCGAGCGCCAAATCGGCGCTACCGCCGCCGGCCGGGATGCCCGTCCATTGGGCCAGATGCAGAACAACCGCCTGTAGCACCAGAATGAAGGCGAAGGGCAATCGATGATCGACTTCCGCCAGCGCGGCCCAGAGCGCGCCGTAGCGGGCGAGCCACTGCAGGGTCGTCAGCAGCAGCAGGCTGAGATTGCGCCTGACATCTCCCTGCAGAAGCGCTCCCAGCTGCGTCCTCAGTTCCCTGAGGAATTGACCGTAGCCTTCGCGCTTGACTCGAAACCACTGGTTCGCGCCCACGATACCCCGCAGGGCCGCGGCCAGCCTATGACGACTGAGCCATAGTCCGCAGCTGGCCGCCGCGACAAATGTCAGCAGGGCCGCATAGGCCGATCTGGAAATACTCGGCACGACTTGTGCCAACAATGTGAATCCGGCGAGGGCTGCGACGGGCAGCGCCGCGGCGAAGAAAACCAGATCCAGCGCCTGTTCGACGCTCACCGCGGCGGTCGCGACGATCCAGGAAGTGCCGGCCGAGCGCAACAGCAGCAGGTTGACCACATAGCCGGCCGCCCCCGCCGGTGAGGACAGGAAGGCGAAGTCGGTGGCCAGGGATATCGCCAGGGTGCGCAGGAAGACGGGGCGCTCGCCCAGGCTCGCCAACAATACCTGCAGTTTTCCTGCCTTCGCAACGCCGCTGACCAGCGCCAGTCCAGCCATGATCAGGATCATCCGCGGCGTAACGGCGCGCAGACTGGCGACAAGCTCGCTGCCGCCGAGTAAGAACGGTGAGCCGACGGCAAACCCGAGGCCGACCAGTGCCGCTAGCGATGCGCTGCGGCGCACGGGTAGCGTGCCACGGCCTGGCCCTTGGTGAGAGCCGTCCTATCGCCAAGAAGACGCTCGATCAAACAGCGCCACTGGGCCACGAGAGCGGGATTGCTCGCATCGGCGGGATGCAGGGCGACGCGTAGCAGGGGCGCTTGGGCACAGGCCGCGGCCATGGTCTGGAGCCAGGCGCGGCTGGCAAAACGGCGCCACGGGGACCGGGCCGAGGTGGTGATGCAGGGTGCGCTGATGCGGACGCCGTCGGCGAGACGGAGCAAACCCAGTCGGGAACTGGTGTAGCTGAAGGAGGAGCGGCGGAGTGCAGCGCGTGCGCCAGGGCCGGCGAGCCACGCTGGCGGCACGAAGCCCGAGATCTGCCAGCCGCAGGCTTCGAGTTGGCTCCGACCCCGAACGATGCGTGCTTCAGCTTCCCCGACCGTCAGGGCGGCGAACTCGCCCTCCGCGGCGGTGAGCAGCCGCCGCCGCAGCCACGACCAGGGATCCCGCGGCGCCGGGGCTTCGTCGAGATGATAGTAGCCGTGGAGCGCCACTTCCGCGCCGCCCGCGATCCAGGCACCGAGTGCGGCCACGAACCAGGGCGCGCCATCGACGCGTCCGCGGCGATGGTAATCGGGAACGACGAGCAGCGTGACCGCCGGAGAGCCGAGGCGCTCGAGCATCTTCAGCAGCGTTTCGCATTCCCGCCAGGTGGCGGGGGCGACGTCGTGAATGGCGATGCACAGCTCGCGCTTCATGAGTCGCCCAGCGCGGCGGCGGTCTCGAAAACGCCGCCGCGGTGACGCACGAGCCGCGCGTAGCGCGCCAGTTGCTGCGTCAGCGTGCGCTGCCAGCAGTACCGCTGTTCGACCCTCTCCCGCGCCTGCCTGCCGAGCTGTTCGATGTCTCCTCTGTAGAGGGCTCGGACGGCTTCGGCCAGGGAGGCGGGATCGCCAGGCCTGGCGATTGCGCCGACCTTGGCGTCGACGATTTCGCCCACCGCTCCGGAACGAACGCCGATCACCGGTCGCCCGCAGGCCATCGCTTCGAGAAACACCAGGCCGAAGGTCTCGTGTTCCCCGGCGTGAATCAGCGCGTCGCAGCTGGCCAGGAGCCGACTCAGCCGGACGCCATCCTGCTCGTAGGGCAGCAGCGTCAGGCGGGGCGAGAGCCGCCGCCGTTCGTTGCCGCCGACCACCAGCAGGTGATAAGGCGGCCCCAGTCTTTCGACGGCACACCGGATCAGCGGCACCCGCTTCTCGACGGAAATCCGCCCCGCGTAGATGAGCAGGCGCGTGTCGTCGGGCAGGCCAAGCTCAGCGCGAAGCGATGGGTCGTGGCGGGAAGGATGAAACAGGGCGGTATCGACGCCGAGGGCTTGGACCACCACATTTTCGATGCCGAGCGCTTGCAAGCGTGTGGCGAGGGCCTGGCTCGGCGCCATGACGAGATCAAAGTGGCGATACAGTTCGCGCAGATAGGCGTCGACGCCGGCCCGCACCCAGACGCCGAGCCGTGCGCCGATCAGGCGGGACAGGTCTGAATGGACGAAGGCGACCGCCGGCACGCCGAGCCGATCAGCCGCGCGTAGCGCGGCCCAGGCGACGTGATAGGGATCGCCGGCTTCGATCACGTCTGGGCCGAGCGCAGCGAGCGCGTCCGCCCAGAGGCGCGTGCCGATGGGGAACCGGTAGCCGTTGCCGAAGGGAATCTGGGGACTGGGAAGCTCGACGACACCGGCACGGGGCGGAGTTCGACCGGAACCGGGGACAACGATCGTGTGCTTCACTCCGGATTGCGTGGCGAGAAAATCTTGCTTGCTCAGCAGATAGCGCTTGACGCCGCCGCTGTGCGGCGCGAAGAACAGCGTGGTATCGACGATGTGCATGCGTTCCTTGTGCTCCGGCGGGCCTGCCAGCGATCCTCAAGATTGCTTCGCCTGCCTGCGACACTGGCGAGGCATTCTGCGACGAGCAGGTTACGCAGCGATGACAAGCCGGTGCTGTGTCGGGGGAGCAGACGGCAGCGGCGGCGGCATGATCGGCGAGCCAGCCGAGTCTTGTTCATGAGCCTGTCACGCAAGGGGCTTACATTGTCGGATATGACTCGGTACTCGAATCGGGAGCGATTGGTGATCCTGGACGCAGACGGCACGACCATCGACGCCTTCCACGCCATCGAGCAGACCTTCCTGCGCCATGGCATGGCCATAGGCGACCATGAGCGCTTTCAGAAGCGGCGCAAGCTGTTGAAGTATCTCGGCGGCCTGCGCGAGTTTCCGACCAATCTGCGGCGCCAATTCGGCAAGCAGAGCCGCAAGCAACTGCTGGTGACGCTGACCGAGGTCTATCGCCATGAGGCCTTGCTGTATCCGGGTATCGAGGCGCTGCTGCACAAGCTGCTCAAGGCGGGTGACATCCGTGTCGGCCTGGTGACCCGAAACATCACCCTGGCGCCCGAGGAAACGCTGAAATGCCTGTTTCTGCGGCACGGCATCGACATCGGCGAATTCGACTACGTCGCTTGCCTTCCCCTGAGAGAGGACAAGACCAAGCATCTGCGCTTCGCCCGGGAACGATTTTTCATCAATCCGGCGCGCGCCTACGCTTGCGGCGACGAGTCGGGCGACTACCTCGCGGCCGTCGGCGCCGGCATGCACCCGTTCGTCGTGGCCTACGGCTTCGAGGACAGCATCCGCCTGACCCGGGAGTTCGGGGTGCCGCGCGAAGTCATATCGGCATCGCCGGCCGACTTTTCCGATCGTCTGCTGCACGCCCTGGATCTGTCGTCCTGAGAAGCGGCGGGACGGTCACCTGAGTCCGCCCCATTCAAAAAGCGCTCGGGCATCGGCGAGATTCAGCGTCAGCGCGGTGCTCTGTTCAATCCACCCCGGGCAGCACCGGCGTGCCCTGTCGTGCCACGGCTTCCAGGGCGGCGGGCGACAGGCCCAGGCACGCCAGCAGGGTGGGGGCCACCTGGGTGGTGAATACGGGCGTCCGGATCACCTCGCCGGCACGGTGCAAGTGCGGGTTAGCGATCAGCAACGCGACGTGGGTATCGTCGCTGACGAAGCCGCCGTGTTCGGCCCGCTTCTTGTTCCCGGCCTTGGCGTATATGACGCCCCGCTTCGGAATGACGATCAGATCGGGGCTACGGGAGTCGCTGCTGGGCGACGGGAAGTGCAGTGCCAGGCGCGGACCGTAAAGGACCCGCCTGATCTCCAGGCGCTCGCCGTGGCGTTCCAGGGCGCGGGCGACGGTCGCCGTCCTGGCCTGGTCGCGCAACCAGATCAGGGCGCCCTGGTCGGGTGTGATCTGCGCCAGAGCGCCCGGTGCCGAGTGCTCTACGACCGCCGAGATTTCATGCGCATCGACGTGACGCAGGGCCCTCGGGTCGATCGGGCCGTTGCCGTGCTTGGCCGTGAAGATGAGCAGGGTCGAATCGAGGAGCTTCCTCTGCCGCAAGGCGGCAACGATCTCGCCGATCAGCCCGTCGCAATGAGCCAGGGCGGCTTCCAATCGTCGCGTCGGATGACCGTCGGCATCCCGGTAGCCTGCCAGCTTCTGGCCCACGTTCACCGCCTGCAGGTTGAGGCCGAAGAGCGTCGGTACCGGTGCCGCCGTTTTCCCGTCGTGCCGCAAGCCGTGGATCTCGTCGATCAGCGCGCCGACCTTGGCCTGGTCGTAGCGCTCGGTCCGGTCGATCGAGGCGGTGATCTTGTCGCCGTGCCTGCCCTCCAGTCCTTCGAAATTCGCGCCGATCTCCGGGGTGTACAGATCCTCCACGCCGCGCCCGCTCGGTCCGTTCAAGATCTCATAGACCGGATGCTTGTCGATCCAGGCGGTGTGGCCGCCAGCCTCCCGGATGACTTCGAACACCGTATTGACGCGCAAATAGGAATGGGGATAGACGGGCCTGCAGCCCTTCGGATCCAGCGGCAGGAGAGCGGCGTTCAGCGCCGGCTCGCCCGACTCGGCGCCGGGAGCGTCGATGGATTCGTCGTAGATGACCGATGTTCCCTGCCGCCGGCAGCCGCTGCCCGGCGGCGACAGGCGGCGGTCATAGCTCTCGTCGTAATACACGCCGGTGACCGCCGGCGTGCCGCCGGTGGTCAGCGCCAGCAGCCCCGGAAAGGAGTCGGCGGGGCTGACCGTGTGCGCCTGCGTGTAGGTGATCCCGGTCTTGGCGAGCCGGGCCAGCGCGGAGCGCGGATGGCCGGCGGAAAAGTCGCGCAGATCGAGCGCGTGCATGCCATCGACGCTGATCAGCAACACGCGCTCGATGCCGTCGACCCTGACTCCCTGTGCCGTGCTGCTGACGGCCAGGGCCGTCAGCAGCACGCCGGCGATCACCCTAAGAGCGCTCGGATTCATCTCACAGGCTGACCGAGAGGCTCAGCTGATAGCTGCGCTCGGGAAGCGTGAAGTACATCGGGTTGCCGTTGGCATCGTAGGTGCCCAGCGAGTAGATGTCCTGCTTGTCGAACAGGTTATTGATCTGGAATCCGAGCTTGGTTTCCTTGGCCCATCCGGCGACATTCTTGAGCTTGTAGCTGGAGGAAAAATTGACCGTGGTGTAGGGATCCAGGGGGATGGTCTCACCGGTATCGCCGAAGCGGGAGCCGATGTGCTTGGCCATCAGGGATGCGTAGAGCGATCCCTGATTGTAGGTCACGCCCGCCGCCGCCGTGGTCTTCGGGGTATTGGGCAGCCACTGGTTGTTGGTCTTGTCCTTGGCGCTGTTGAGCGAGTAATTGCCGTAGAGGCTGAAGCCCGCACCGACGTAATAGGTGCCCTCGCCCTCCACGCCCTTGTAGGTGGCGCCGCCGGCGTTGGAGAAAATCGTGCCGTTGCCGCTGGGCGAAGAGACGATCTTGTTCTTGAAGTCGATTTGATAGACGTCGGCCGACAAGGCGAGCCGTCTGCTCGCCCAGGTCGTGCCGAGCTGATAGTTCATAGTCTCTTCCGGATTGAGCGTACCGAGATCCGGGTTTACCTTATAGAAGGAATTGAGATTGGGCGCCTGGAAGCCCTTGGCCAACTGCACATAGGCCGCCCAGTTCTTCTCGATCGCATAGTGGGCGGTCAATGCCGGCAAGACCTTGGTCCAGGTTTGCCCGCCGTTGTAAGGCAGGCCGGTCTTCTGGTTGACCGCCGCGTCCAGCGTGCGGCGGAAGGACACGTATTTCAGGCCGGGCGTGATGGTCAGCGCCTCCGATGCCCTCCACGCGTAGTCGATATAAGGCTGGAGCGTGGTCAGCGTGTCGTTCATCAACCTGGTGTAGCCGCCGTTGCCCGAGGCCGGGTCGATCGCTCCGCCCAGCGTGTAATCGACAGCCCACTCGGCACGGCTGTTGGTCTGATGGTCGACCCAGGCGCCGAGGTTCAGATTTCCCTGTCCTATCGCTCTGGAAAGACGCAGCAAATCGCCGTAAGAGCGGTAATTCATGTACATCTTGAATCCCGGAACATTGTTGGCGCCGTAACTGGTGCCGTTCGGCTGTGCGCCGCCGAGATCGGCGCCATAGTAACCGTTGTGGTAGTAGGCATAGGTGTAGAGCTTGTTGTCCACCTTCCAGAGGCCTTGATGCGATTTCAGGCCGAGATATTCGAAGTCGCTGGTGATGTCGTCGTAGTTGTAGCCGAAGTAGTCCTGGCTGGTGGGGTCGTTGTTCAGGCCGTAATTCCGGCCGTACTTCTGCAAGTTTGCGAGCGTCGTCCCTTGGGGCACGTTCTGGTGCAGTTTGTTCTGCATGCTAACGACGGTCAGCAGCGTGTTGTCCGAGACCGGCTTGACGAATTTCACGAACAGGTTGCCGCGCCTCAGATGAGCGTCGGTCAGATAGCCGTCGGTGGTGAAGTTCTTGTAGTCGATGAACATGCTGGCGTCGCCGTAGTTCTTCATCTGGCCGGAATCGAATTCGGCGCCCAGCAGATGCGTATTGAAACTTCCGAAGGAGGTATAAGGCGTGATGGCCGTATCTGCCTTGGGGTTTTTCGACGAGACTGCCATGGTGCCGCCGAAGGTGGCGTTGCCGACATTGCTGGCGTCTCCCGGGCCGCGATCGACGACGATAGTGCCCGTGTCCTGGGGCATGAAGTAGGAAGTGGAGTGTTGCGTGAAGTCGTTCGAATCGCCCCAGGGGATGCCGTCGAAGGTGACGTTGTATTGCCCGTTGGCAAAGCCCCTCAGGTAGGGTCCGCCCGATTGCGATTCCATCATGCCGGGGCCGTTCGGATCGATGCTCCATACGCTCGGCGCGATTTGCGCGATGTCGGTGTAATTGGCCGCGGCGGCGGCATTTTCCTCGATGTAATGCTGGCTGATGATCGACTGGGGCTGGGTGGCGATGAGAGACCCCTGTGTCGGCGCCTGATAGGGGGCCGACTCCGGGCTGTCGATGCCGGCGCCGGTGACTTGCACCCTGGCCACATCGTCGGCATTTTGCGCGAACGAAGCGTCCGCGCCCGTCACCAGGAAAGTGCTCAAGACCAACTGCACGAGAAGCTTGACGCGAAAATCGCTTTGCCTGTTCATCTGCCTGACTCCCTTGATCGGTGTGGGTTGAATTCAATACGGCGTCCGAGCAAAGTACGCACCGAGACTTAGGGCAAGGTGAATCAATTGTTACCGTATGGTTGCAGAGGCAATGACCGAAGAGCGGACGGAGAATCAGCCTGGAGCCGGGCGCTGCCGACGAAGGCTCTCTAGTCCGTCAGGCGGAAGAGGATGCGGGCGCTCAGGCCGTGCCCATCCCGCCTGTTCGCGAGCAGCACCTCGACCGACTCGCGCTGCGCGATCGCCTTCACGATGGCCAGCCCAATGCCGCTGCCTTCATTATCCTGACCCGCGGCACGAAAGAAGCGATCGAATACGCGCGGCAGCAAGAAAGGCGGGATTCCGGGCCCGGTATCCAGGATCTCGACGACCACTTCTGGGCCTGAAACGTCTACGCTGACATCCACCTTCCCGCCCTCGGGCGTATAGCGGATGGCGTTGTCGATCAGATTGCCGATCAATATGCGCAGGTCTTCGGGGTTGCCCATGATGATCGCGGTCTCATCACGAATCATGCCGAAATCGATGCCGCGATGATCGGCGAGGGGAATGAAGTCGGCAATGCAGGCCTTCACCAGGGTATCCAGCTCGAGCTCGCGGCGAACCACGGGCTTGTCCTGAGCTTCATAGCGCGCGACCTTGAGCAACTGGCTGACAAGATGCGACGCTCGCAGCGATCCGCGCCTCATCTCCTCGATCCTGACGCCGAGATCCTCGGGCGAGCGATTCAGCGACAGATTCTCGATCTGCAGCTGAAGCGCAGCCAGCGGGGTACGCAATTCGTGCGCCGCATCCGCTAGGAATTGGCGCTGCAGTTCGAGCGCCGTACCCAGTCGCGCGATGAGATCGTTGATGGCCCGTATCAGCGGGACGGCTTCCTCAGGAACATTTTCAACGGGAAGCGGTGTGCGGCTCGCCACGTCCCGATGGATGGCCGCCTCGGTGACCGATGCCAGCGGCCGCAGCAGGCGACTGACCACGACACCGACCAGCAGCCAGGAAAGCGGAATCAGCACGGCGACGGGAAACAGCACGCGCATGGCGGAACGGCTGGCAATTTCGCGCCGAACCGCTTCTCCTTGCGAAACCTGCACCGTGCGCTGCGGATGGATCAACGTATAAACTCGCCACCTCGATTTGCTCGAGGACAAATCCGAAAATCCGGATACCGCCATTCGGGGAAGATCAAAGCCGGGACGGGAGGAGCGGGCCGGGCCATTCTCGACCCAGACCTGGATGACGAAATCCCTCTCCTTATCCTCCTTGCTTTCCTTGCTGAATCTGGCCTGCATCGCCGGCAATTGCGAACCTTCGTCGACGCTGCGGGCGATCTGGAGCAGCTGGTGATCGAGCAGTCTGTTCGCTTCCTGCAGCGCGAAATGATAGGAAATGCCGCCGGCCAGCGCCCCGACCGCGGTCAAGAGCCCGATCAGCCAAAAAATGAGTTGCTGCTTCAGCGAATTCATGACGGATGCTTCACCACCATCCAACCGACGCCGCGCACGTTGCGGATGATTTCGCTGTCGAATTTCTTGCGCAGATAATGGATCAGTACGTCGACCGCGTTGCTTTCAACCACTTCGTTCATTGCGTATAGCCGCGCTTCGATCTGGGCGCGGGAGAGAATCGTTCCCGGTCTATCGACCAGCGCCTGCAGCAAGGCTAACTCGCGGGCAGGAAGCGGCAGGGCTTTGCCGCGATAGGTCGCAATGCGCGTCGCCAAATCCAGCGTGATTTCGCCGTTGCCGACGGTGGCTGCGGCAGGACCGTCGCTGCGCCGCAGGATCGCCCGGATTCTCGCCATTAGTTCCTTGAGCCCGAATGGCTTGATCAGATAATCGTCGGCCCCCAATTCAAGACCCGCCACGCGATCATCGATTTCGTCCCGCGCCGTGATGATGAGCAGCGGCGTGCGATCGCCCCTCGTGCGCATCGCCTCCAGCAGATCGAATCCGGATTTGTGCGGCAAGCCCAAATCGAGCAGGATCAGCGAATATCCGCCCGACAAGATGGCAAACTCCCCGGTCTCACCGTCCCGAACCAGATCGCTGGAGGCGCCGACGTCCTCCAAGGCCCGGGTCAGGCTCTGGCCGATCATCGGATCGTCTTCGATAAGCAGGATACGCATGCCGCACCGTTTGCCGACACAAATCCGGGAGCCTATTCGTTTGGTTCGCGGAGAGGTCTGGGCATCAAGCTACCAGCTGCACGTCACAGAATTGTGACGGAGCATTCGGCATCCATTATTTTCCGCAGTGCTCACTGGATTGGGTGGAGCCATCGGTAGCGCGCGGCTCGGCCTGCACTGCTCGGACGATGAGTCAGCCCTGACTCACGACGGCGGATTTCCGGCACCATCGTTCGTCTGCTTGGCTGTCGCCGCGGGCTTGCTTCTCTGCTGCAAAGCGATTCTGTGCCGCAGCCTCACCGAGAGCCGGGTCAGGTCCAGACCGATCGCCTGGACCTCGCGATGAAAACCGGCGAGGTCCGAGACGCCCGCGTCTCTGCCCCCGGCGATGCCGTCGAGCTCCTCCTCATGGCCGTACCAGCTGGTCATCGAGAGATACTTGGCGACGACGGCGATGCCCTCGCCGTCGATCGCCTTTCTGTAGTTCCAGGCCGCGGGATCGAAGCTGCGCTGCTGTTCCGCGCAGAACTGGGCGATGGAATCGAGAGCGCGTCTGTCCATGGAAGACTCCGTCAGTAGCGTCATCAAGGCGGAAACTCGATGCTGGCCGGTTCGGGGCACCGGATAGATGAAGTATGCCATAGCGATACTACAGGCACATTGCTGAATTGTGATCCTTGCCTCCGGCAGGCGGCATGCCTGGTCGCCGATGCTCACCCGCGAGGGGTCGAAACCCTTGGCGGCTGGGCGCGGGAAGGGCTGGCGATGATCGTCACCAGCCGATCGACGGAAAAATTCGGTCAGGGCCAGCGTTTGCCGACGAGGTCGAAATTCTTCTCAAGCCAAAGTTCAGCTCTATTTCTTCCCTCGTCATGCAATGCCTTGATGAAAGTGGATTCCCTATTGGCTTTGCTGAGTGAGCTCAATTGGCTCATAAACTCCGGCGAGTCAATCAAGTGCAAATGAAGACGCCGCAGCCTCCGTTCGAAGCGTCCGATCGAAAACAAGCCGCGCCCGGCTTCTCGTTTCGCAAGCATGAGGCCTTCCAGTTCGGTGGACAAGGTGGCACCAAAACCGATCTCCGACAGCCGCTCCGAGATCTCCTCGGCCGTTCGGGGAGTGTGGGGGCTCGGAGCGGGATGCAGGAGAACGAGAATGACATCATCGGCGGAGCATTGATGCAAGAGCGGCAAAACAGGAGGGTTCGCGGTGAGACCGCCATCCCAATAGGACTCTCCGTCGATCTCGATGCTGTGGTGGAGGGACGGCAAGCACGACGAGGCGAGCAGGGCATCGACCGTCAGTTCCTTGGTGCGGAAAAGCCTGAGCGTGCCCGTACTCACTCGGGTGGCCGCGATGAAGAGTTCGATCCGGCAACTGGTCCGCAGCACCCCAAAATCGAGTTGGCTCAACAAAATATCGCGCAAGGGATTCACGTCGAACGGATTGAGTTGGTAAGGCGAGAAAAACCGCGTCAGAAAGAGCAAGGCTTTCAGTGCCGGCGTGGCGCTCGCCGACAATCCTTGGCCTAGCCGGGGCGGGGCATCCACCAACGTGCTGTGAAACGGAGCCTCGGTTGCGATGGCATCCCAAAAGTCCTTCAAGGCCTGACGCGCACCTTCCCTGCCGCCAACCGTGAAACCGTGAGCGAACACGACCGCGTTCATCGCCCCGGCACTCACACCGCTGATTCCCTTAATTGTTATGCGCTCTTCTTCCAATAGTCGTTCAAGCACCCCCCAAGTGAAAGCGCCGTGGGAGCCGCCGCCTTGCAAGCCTAAGGTCACGTCTTTTATGCGCATGGTTTTTCGCTCGATCTCGACCTGTTTGTTAGCGAATCAAGACCAGGATTATCGCTTAACAATCGAGACGGTTTAATGTACGGTAGGGGGCGCGGGCGGTCATGTCGCCGCAACGCGCTTGTCACGCCCGCCTGACATCGCATCAGCGAAATCGTTCACACCTTATCCGGACTTGCCTGAGACATGCCCTTTCTGCGACCGCTCTACCGGCTTGGCGTTGTTGTTTTGATGGGCGTGTTGCTGCTGCTCCAGACATTCCGCGTGGACGCCGACGATACGAGCACGGTACGGATCGGCGTACTGGCGTACAAGGGCGCCGAGGCGGTACAGAAGGATTGGTCGTATGTCAGGAACTGGCTTGACGCCAGCATTCCAGACCATCGTTTCATTCTGCTGGGTTTCGACCAGGCCGGGCTGACGCGCGCGGTGCATGACCAGGCCGTTGATTTCGTCATCACCAATAGCGGCCACTATGTCGCCCTCGAAAATAGCGATGGCGTAAGCCGCATCGCGACCATCGAGTCACCTTGGGCACTGTCGCCAAGGCAATCGATCGGATCGGCAATCGTGGTGCGCAAGGACGCGCGCTTGCATGCATTGGCGGATCTGGCCGGCAAGCATGTGCTGGCGGTCGGTCCGGAGGCATTCGGGGGTTACCAGATCGCCGCACGCGAAATGCTGGAAGCCGGTGTCGATCCCGAGCATGATCTCGCCAATCTGCAGTTCATGGGTTTTCCGATACAAAAAATCGTCTATGCGGTTCGTGCCGGCCGAGCCGACGCCGGCATCATTCCCGCCTGCCTGCTCGAGCAGATGATCCGCAGCGGCGAGATCGGCGCCGGGGAGCTGCGCGTGCTGGCACCCATCCCGACCGCAGGCTTCGAGTGCCAGACATCGTCACGCCTATATCCCGACTGGCCGATTGCCGCCTTGCGTTCCACCCCGATGGAACTGTCCAAGCAAGTGGCCATCGCCTTGTTGCGTATGCCGCGCAGCACGGATGGCCATAGCTGGTCGATCCCCAGCGATTATCATGTTGTCGATGACTTGTTCCGGGAACTGAAAATCGGCCCCTACGCCCAGTTGCGGCGATGGAGCTTCGAGGGCGTGCTGCAGCGCTACTGGGGCTGGCTGCTGTTGATTCTGGCGCTGTTGGTCGTCTGGGCGGTGCATACCGTGCGCGTCGAACAACTGGTGAATCAGCGCACCCGTGCGCTGCGCGCCTTGCAGGAGGAACAGCGCCGCATGGCGGATGAGGCGCGGCTGCGTCAGACCACGCTCGACCATAGCGCGCGACTGGCCATCCTCGGTGAAATGGCGAGCGCGATCGCGCACGAGTTGAATCAGCCGCTGGCGGCGATCCAGAACTTCGCCCGCGGCATGGCGCGGCGCATTGCGGCGGGGCGCTTGGAACCGGCACCCCTGCTGGACGGGAGCGAGGAAATCGTCACTCAAAGCCAGCGGGCGGCCGGCATCATTCGGAACATCCGCGCATTCGCCCAAAAAAGAGCGTCCGAACGGAGATCGATCGATCTGTGGGCGGTTCTGGGCGAAGCCATCGCCCTGTTTACCGGCACCCACCCGGAAGCGCGCGTCATTTGGCAACCCGACCCGACACAAGCGGTCAGGATTCTGGCCGACCCCTTGCAGATCCAGCAGGTCATGCTCAATCTGCTGAACAACGCGCTCGATGCGCAGCGGACCGCCGGCCATCCGTGGGAGCCGATCGAGGTCCGGTTCGGGCTTGATGCCGGCGCTCATTTCATCACCGTGCGCGATTCCGGCTGCGGACTTCCGCCGGAACAATTCGCGCGCCTGTTCGAACCCTTCTTCACCACCAAGCCCGAGGGGCTCGGTTTGGGCCTGTCGCTCAGCAAGGGCATTATCGAGTCCTTGGGCGGGAAGCTGTCGGCCGTGACAAATGACGACAATGGCGGACTGACGGTATGCTTCAGCCTGCCGCAGGAAGACTCACCGGGAAGCCCATGAACGAACGCGATGCGGTACTTTTTGTGGTCGACGACGATGCGGCGATGCGCCGCTCCTTGGCTTACCTGTTCGAGTCTGCGGGCTGGCGTGTGGCGACCTTCGAGACGGCGCATGACTTCCTCGACCATTACGGCGGGCATGTGCCGGGCTGCCTGGTGCTCGACGTGCGCATGCCCCTGATGAGCGGCTTGGAACTGCAGCAAACGCTCAAGGATCATGGCATAAACTTGCCCGTCATCTTTCTCACCGGCCACGGCGATTTGGCCATGGCGGTGCAGGCGATGAAGACCGGCGCCTGCGATTTTCTCGAAAAGCCCTGCAAGGATCAGGTATTGCTCGATGCGGTGACGCGCGCGGTGCTACGCAGCATCGAGGAATGCCGGATCAGTGGCCAAACCCGCACGGCACAATCCGCGCTGGCGACTTTGACCGCGCGCGAGCGCGAGGTGGCGGAGTTGATGGCCGCCGGCAAGCCCAGCAAGATCATCGCCCGCGAGCTGGCAATCAGCGACAAGACCGTCCAGGTGCACCGGCACAACACCATGGAAAAACTGGGCGTGCATTCGGCGGCAGAAATCGCTCATCTGCTGATGGCGGCAAAAGCCGGGCATCCTGGATCGCATTAGGGAAGGCCTGATCAGGCCACCCGCTATGTCGCGGCTGCTGACGATACCCTGGTAGGACTCCTGGCGGAAGGGCGGACGGGTGGTTGCCCGGTAGGTCGCTGAGCCACCAGGCAGGCTCAGCGCGGGCCAAGAATTTTGCTCAGCATTTCTGCCGATGGCGCACCCTCCAGCCTTTGCAGATTGCCGCTGGCGTCCTTGTAGAAGATGGTCGGAGTGGCAGAGGCCCCGAGTTGCTGCATCAATTTCTGGTTGGCGTCGAGCTGCGCGTGAACTGTTGCCGAGATCTGGCCCAAGGGCTTGACGCCACCACTGGCATGCTGTTGTTCGTGCCGGGTCAGGGCGACTTGCGGATCCTTGGCGGAGAGCAGGGCCGCCGCCTTGCCCGCGCTGGTGTCCGTGAGGATGGCTACTATGACGTGGCGTAACTGCACCTTGCCGGCCTTGACCCAGGGTCTGGCATCATTCCAGAACTTGTTGCAGTAGGGGCAGTTGGGGTCGGTAAACGTGTAGATGACACGCGGGGCATTCTTGCTGCCATCGGCAATCCAGGTACTGTGCTCAAGCTGCTTCCAGATTTTTCCGGTCATGGGTTTGCTGACCAGCCTGTCCAACGGTTCCCGGCTCAGGTTCGCCCCTTTTGCGTCGATCATGGTGCCGATGACCGCCTGCTTGCGGTCGGCGGTCAGGTAGATGGCCAGCGGATGTTGCTCGACCATGCCGGCATAGCCGGTCAGCCCGCCTGGCGCATCAAACCTTCCTATCACCTCGACACCCTGGGCTTCGAGCGCCTTGATCGGTGCCGGCCAGTCTTTCGCCTGCGCATCCAGGGTCACGCCGAGCAAGGCAAACAGAACGGCAAATAGAGCGAATGGTTTTCTAATCATGGGTGATTTACTCCTTATTTGAGAGGGCGCGAGCGCAGTTGATTTAATTTGCTCGCCAGCGAGGCGGCCGATAGCGCGCCCAGGTGGGTATCGATCAGCCGACCGTCGGCGTCGTAGAACAGCGTGGTCGGCAGCGCCGTCGAGCCGACCGCGCGACCGATGCCGGCGCCCGGATCGAGCACGACGTTGGCGAGATCGAGTCCGGTGGCGGCGAGGTAGCGCTGTACGGTCGTCCCGGCTTCGCCCTGGTTGGCGAAGACGAAGCGCACGCCCGTCTGCTGTTTTTGGGCGGCGGCGAGCACCGGCATTTCGCGCCGGCAGGGCGGGCACCAACTGGCCCACAAATTGACGACCATGGGCTTGTCTTGAGCCAGCGCAGCGAGGCTCGTCGGTTCGCCCGCAAGGGTCGTCAATGACCCCTTGGGCAGCGCCGTAGGGTCCATCATGCGCAGCGCGCCGAACATCGTGCCCCAGGCGAGCGCCCCCGCCGCCAGCCCGATGGCCAGCGGCTGACGTAGCGCCGGCCGGCGCCAGCCCCGCCAGATCGCCACCAGCAGAGCCGCCGAGACGCCGGCCCACGGGGTGAAGCCGCCGTCGCGGATATCGAGCATCGACCAGGGCGCGCTGCGGTAAGTGTCGAACCAGATGGCCACGAAGGCGATGCGCGCCGCCAGCCCCGCGGCGATCAGCATGTCGGTCAGGATATTGCCGATGCCCGTTCGCTCGCCGCGTCCTGCCAGGCGGCCCACCGCCGTCGCAACCAGCAGGGCCACGATCAGCAGGAACGGCGCGATCGGCAGGGCGAGGGGGCCGAGACTCAATGTCAGCATGCTCAATCGTTTTAAATGCGCACGATGCGCGCCGGCAGTCCTTGCCGCACCGCGGTTCCCGCCACCGAATCGACGAACACGCTGCGTCCGCTGCAACTCGGGTCGCTCAGCCCCACGTCGTTGAGATTGGTGCCGGCGCCGATCGCCGGCTCGTGCGGCTGCGTTTGATCGCCGATGCGGTGCGCGCGCGCGCCGAGCTCGCGGTGGCCGAAACCGTGCTCGACCGCCACCACCCCGCGGTGCACGCCGTGACGCAGGATCACCGTCGCCCTGGCGCGGCCTCCCGGGGTTTCGAGATAGACCGCGTCGCCGCTTTGCAGACCCAGGTGGACGGCATCGTCCGGGTGCAGCGCCACCGGGTTGTCCGGGTGGATGCCGCGCAGCCGCCGCGCACCGATGCTGTAGGAGTTTTGCAGCGGCGACTTGGAGCTGATCAACTGCAACGGCCACTCCGCTTCCGGGTACTTGGTGCGCACCGGCGTGCCGTCGGCGAAAGCCGGTTCGTGCCACGACGGGCTGCCCACAAAACGCTTGCCGGTGAGGCTGTTCTTGGTGGTGCCGACGTTTTCGTTGTAGAGCATCATCGGCTTGGTGAAGCGATGCGTGGCCCAATCGGCCGGGTAAGGCTTGTCCTCGTGCGCTTTTGCGTCGACCGGTGGCGGCAGCCGCAGGCCGAAAGCCTCCTGATAGTCCTGATAGCGTCCGCCCCGCGCCAGCATGAAGGCCACCCTGCGCCACTCTTCGGGTTTGAGGGTTTTTTCCAGCAGCGGGCGGATGCGCGCCACACCGGACAGATCGAGGTCCTCGTCGCCAGCCTCCGGCACCGGCGTCCTGCCCGCCCACGCGATATTCGCGCCGCCGCGCAGATACCAGTCCTCGGGGCGTTCCAGCGGGCAAGGCCTGCCTTCGCTATCGGTGAGGCCGACCGGGCCGAAGCCGGGCAAATCCATGGCCTTGGCCAGCGCGATGAAAAAAGTCTCCATGCCGATCGCCTGGCCGTCGGGCAGCTTTTGCGCCTTGGGCTCGACCACCGGCCAGCGCGCCGTGCTCATCTTGACCGGCACCGAGCCCCAGGCGGCGGCCCAGCCCCAGCTCTCGTACAACAGCGAGTCCGGCACGATATAGTCGGCGAAGGCCGAGGATTCGTTGATGAAGGGATCGACCGCCACGATCAGCGGCAGCTTTTTCGGATCGGCCAGATCTTTTCCGACTTGCGCGCGCAATCCCGGTATGCCGTAGAGCGGATTGCAGCTCCACAGGATCAGAGCCTTGAGCGGATAGGGATAGCCGTTGATGGCGCCGGTCAGCCACTCGGTCGCCAGGCCCGCGGCGTTCGGGTACCACGGCGCCTTTGCCGGATAGGCCTGACCTGCGGCCTTCTTGTTCTTGAACTCGGAGGTCTTCTCGTAGGGCACGTTGCGCCCGAGCGGCATTCCCTTTGGCTTGACCTCACCGGGAAAACTCTCCAGGTTGTAGCGCGGCCCTTCGCCGACGTCCTTGAAGCCGCCGCCGTTGATCAGCGTGCCGCCCTGGCGATTCAGGTTGCCGATCAGGGTGTTGAGCATCACCAGCGAGTAGGCGTTGTAAAAGCCGCTGCCGGACATCATGCCGCCGTGGGCATTGACCGCGGCGCGTTTGCCGTGGCTGGTGAATTCTCGCGCCAGTCCCACGATGGTCTCCACCGGCACGCCGCAGGCAGCGGAATAGTCGGCCAGGCTGTGCTTCAAGGCCTCTTCGCGCAGCAGGCTCATCGCGCTCTTGAGCCGGAGCGTATCCGTGCCGACGCGCAACTCGCCGTCGAAGAACAACGCCGCCTCGCCCTCGGCCTTGGTATGGATGATGGGCTTCGCAGTCGCCGGGTCGAACACGACGAAGGGATCTTTATCCTGGTAGCGCTCCTCGTCGGTGAACACCATGCCCAAATCGGAGCCGCGCAAATAGCGACCGTCGCGGGGATGTCCCGGCTGGACGATCACCAGGTGGGTGGCATTGCTCCAGCTCGCTTCGCCGGCCGCCTCGGCCGCTTTGAGATTGGGCTGGACGAGATAGTGCCGGTCGTAGCGCTCTTGCTCGATGATCCAGCGGATCATGGCCATCGCCAGGGCGCTGTCGGTGCCGGGCTTGATCGGCACCCAGCGGCTGCGCTCGCCGGAGGCCAGGCTTTCGGCGTTGGTCAGCAGCGGGTCGACCACCACGTAGCTGAATGGCCGTTGGCCCGAGCGCGCCTTGGCGATCAAGGTGCCCTGCCGCTTGAACGGGTTGCCGGCATTGCCGGGTGCGGTGCCGACGAAAATGCAGAACTCGACATTATCGAAGTCCGGCTTGGCGTGCGGCATTTTCTTCATATTGCCGAACATCGCCCCCGAGCCGGCGCGATAGCCGCTACCGCAGTAGGAGCCATGGCCCACCATGTTGTTGCTGCCGTAGGACTGCTTGACGAAGCGTTGAACCAGGGCCAGACGGCCGTCGGGGACGCTGGACATCAAGCCGACCTGGTTGACCCGGGGACCGAATTCCGGCTGCTGCGGATCGATCGGCGTCTTCAAGTCGCGCAGGGCGCGCAAGCCTTGCACCTCGCCCTCGCCGAAGAGGTTGCCGCCCTCGACGATTTCCTTGATCAACTGCTCGAAGGCGATCGGCTGCCATTGGCCGCCGCCGCGCGGGCCAACCCGCTTCATCGGGGCCAGGACGCGAAACGGCGAACCCATTTGCTCCAGCACCCCGTTGCCGCGCCCGCAGGCGGTCGATCGGCCCGCCAGGCCTTTTTCCTGGTAGCGCGTGAGCGATACGAAACTCTCCCGGATCGACGTCTGGTAAGGCAGCGGCGGATCGGCCGAGAGCGGGCTGTAGGGATTGCCGGCCACGCGCAAGACCTTGCCGGATTTCTTGTCGATCCTCACCCGCACACCGCACAAGGTGGTGCAGCCCAGGCACATGGTGTAGCTCACCTGCTGATCCGGGTTGATGCTCAGGGCCCCGGTGGCGGGATTCACGCTGAACTCCGGCGTCAGCGAATTGCCATTGAAGCGCTGCTTCGGCTGGTCCTTACCGCGCACGTGATCGAGCATACGCCCGGCCGTGGTCGAGAAGCCGGCGGCGAAGGCGGTGAGGCCGCCGCCTATTGCGGCCTTGTGCAGAAACGAACGACGCTTTTCTTCCATGGTAATCCCCTCAGTGCTGGGCAATCGCGCTAGCGGCGAGTGCTTTGCTGGCGTTGCGGTTGGCGAAGGCCCGTCCGGCCCAGGGCAAGTAATCCACCATCAATAGCAGCAGTGCGATCCACAAACCCAGGGTACCGACGATGCCGAGCAGGCCGTCGTTGCCCAGCGGTAGATGGTAGTCGTAGAGACCGGCGCCGGTCTTGGGGATGGACTGGCCGCCGATCAGGATGGTCCAGCGCATCATCCAGGCGCTATGCACGGCAATCACGCCGGTGATCAGGCCGCTCGAGGCCGGGCGCCAGGTGGCCAGCGCCATCGGCAGTATCGTTGCCAGCACCGCCCACACCGCGGTCAGTTGCCATTGCGGCGTCCCCGCCACTTCGTTGAAGGCGGCGCTGTGCGCGGGACTGATTCCGGACATGCTGACAAACAGCCATCCGCCGCCCAGCGTCAGCACAGCCGCCAGCGCGAGCACCAGCAGGCGATTGAGGCCGATTTCCAGCTGGCTATCGCGGTCGCCGATGAAGCGGTTGAACAGCAGCGCCAGACCGATCGCGCCGGCGAAGGCAGTCGCCGCGAATTGCGGCGGCAGGAAGGGCGTGTTCCATAGCGGGCGGGCGTGCACCACCATCACCTCCATGCCGGTGTACAGCGCCACCAGCACGGCGCCCACCAGGGTCAGCAAGGCCGCGGCAAAGATTGCCAGGCGCGGCGCTGCACCGCCGCATCCGGCGAGGCGATGAAGGCGGGTCAGGAACGAATCGCCGCCTTGAGCCAGCGTGGCGAAGTCTCCGCGCAGCGCCAGCCAGGCATAGAGCAGCAGGCCGCCGATATAAGTCGGGATGAAGAACGAACCCCACGACATCCAGGAGTGCGGCTGGAAATGCAGGTAGAAATTCAGGAAGCGTCCCGGACCGTGCAGGTCGGCGAGCAGGGCGACGGGTGCGGTGAGACCGCACACCAGCGCCCCGAGCAGGGCCAGGCGGCCGAGCTTTTCATACCGGGCGCGAGCGAAGACGAAATACGGCAGCGTCAGCATAAAGCTGCCATAACTCAGTCCGATCAGGAAAAAATAGGATACCGCCCACGGTAGCCAGGCTATCGGGCGCGTAACGTTGAGCACTTCGACGATTTGATTGCCCATGCTTAGTCTCCCTGTCCGCTCGGTTGCCACAACGTGCCTTCGCCCTCGACGCGTCCCTGGAAGCGCTCGTCCAGGCCGATATAAAACACGTGGGGCTGCGTGCCCATTTCCGGCTTCAGCACTTTCATTTTGTTCTGATCGACCAGGTGACGGACGGTGCTGTTCGGATCGTTGATGTCCCCGAAAATGCGCGCGCCGCCGACACAGGTTTCGACGCAGGCCGGCAACAGCCCGGCATCGGTCCGTTGTGCGCAAAACGTGCATTTGTCCGCCTTGCCGGTTTCGTGGTTGATGAAGCGCGCGTCGTAAGGACAGGCCTGAACGCAGTAGGCGCAGCCGACGCAGCGGTCGCCGTCGACCACCACGATGCCGTCCTTGCGTTGAAAGGTCGCGCCCACCGGGCAGACCGGGATGCAGGGCGGATTGGCGCAATGGTTGCACAGGCGCGGCAGCATGTAGGTGCCAGAGTGCTCGCCTTGGTGCACGTCGTAGGTGGAGACGATGGTGCGGAAGCTGTTCTCAGGCACGGCGTTTTCCATGATGCAGGACACCGTACAGGCCTGGCAGCCGATGCATTTGCGCACATCGACCACCATCGCCCAGCGCTGTTTGCCCTCCTCCTCGGTTGCCGAAGCGATTGCCGGAGACGGAACCAGGGCGGCTCCGGCGGTGATGGCCGGCAAGGCGCGCAGGAAGTCGCGTCGGGATTGATTCATTTGACCCTCCTATTGCAGTGAGCGAGCCCCATCGGCTTACCAGAATGATAGGAGCGGGGGCGTCTCGAAGGTATCGGGCGTTTGTCGCGGTCGGCTACACAACATAGCCGATATACATGAACCGGATTTCGTGGTAGCGGATGGCAGACGGGGCCGGTGCTCGGCGCGGGTATTTCGCCGCTGCCAGCCCCGGTCGCCAGGGACGGACCTTGCTGCGCTAGAATGAAGCCCATGGACCGTCGCTGCCTTCACAGCTGCCGCGCGCAGGACACGGACGACTATGGCTGAGGAGATCGAACTCAAGCTGTCCCTGCCGGCGACGGCGCAGCGTCTGCTGTTGCGCCAGTCGGTGCTCAAGCGGGCGGTATCCCGACACACCCAGCAGCTCGTCAATCTCTATTACGACACGCCCGGCCTCTCGCTGCATCGACGGGGCATCGCCCTGCGGCTGCGCAAGCAGGGCAGGGCCTGGCTGCAGACGGTGAAGTGCGCCGGCAGCCAGGCGGCGGGCCTGTCCACCCGGCCGGAGTGGGAGACGCCCTACGCCGGTCACTTCGATTTCTCGGCCGTCGACGACGCTCGGGTGCGTCGGCAACTGGAGCGGCCGTCCCTGCACCAGCGCCTGGTGCCGCTGTTCGAGACCAATTTCCGCCGCACCACCTGGCGCTTCGAGCCGGCTCCCGGTTGCGTCTTCCATCTGATGCAGGATCGCGGCTGGGTGGCCGCGGCGGGCCGGCGCGAGATTATCTCCGAGCTGGAGCTGGAACTCGAGAGCGGCGATGTCGACGAGCTGTTCAAGCTGGCCAAGACGCTCGCCGCCCGGCTGCCGCTGATGCCGCAGATCCTGTCCAAGGCGGAGCGCGGCTACCGCCTCTATCGCAATGAGCGGCCCAGCCCCTGCAAGGCGCCGGTCGTGCCCCTGACCGCCGATTGCCCACCGCTCGCCGCCTTCCGCAAGATCGCTCTGGCCTGCCTCGAACACCAGCAGCGCAACCTCGACGGCGCGCTCTCGAGCGACGACCCCGAGTTCATCCATCAGATGCGCGTCGCCACGAGGCGCTTGCGCGCCGCCGTGCGCCTGTTCGCGCCGCATCTGCCGCCGGATTTCGCCGGCGAGCTGCTGCCGCCGCTGCGCCAGTTGATGGAGCGCCTGGGCCGGGCGCGCGATCTCGACGTGTTGCTGGCGGAAATCAGTATGCCGGTGATGCGGGCGCTGCCCGACGAGCCGCGCCTGGCGGCCCTGGTCGGCGCCGTCACCGACCGCCAGTACGCGGCGCGGGAGGCGGCGCTGCGCCATCTGCGCTCCGCCGCTCACGGCCGGCTGATGCTGCTCGCCATAGCGCTGCTCCACGGCCTTGACGGACCGGCGGCGGAGACGCTCGCGGCCTTCGCCACGGGCAGGCTGAAGCGGCTGAGAAGGAAGGTTCTGGCCCTGGCCGAAGCGGCCAGCAGCGACGACCCGGCTTCGCTGCATCGCTTGCGCATCGGCATCAAGCGCCTGCGTTATGCGCTGGAATTCTTCGCGCCGCTCGCCTCCGGGCGGGCGCTGCCGAGACTGCTGCGCAGCCTCGGCGCGCTGCAGGACGAACTGGGGCAACTGAACGATCTGGCCAACGCCGGCGTGCTGCTGATGCATTGCGCCGGCGACGATCCGCGTCTGCGCGAGGCGGTGTCGCTGGTCGGCGGCTGGCACGCCGCGCGCCACCGGGAGCTGCTCGCGCGCGTCCCCGAGCGGCTGAGGGAACTGCGGCGGCTGCGCTTGCCGGTTCTGGGCTGACCGTGCAGACGAAGCGAACTCGGGGAGTGCTGCAAGCGATCCTCCTGCTCGCCTGGGCGTTGCCCTGGGCCTGCCGCGCCGGCGTCTATCCGCTCGGCGGACTGCTCTCGGCGCCCGGCAGCGCCGGCCTCGGGACGATCGTGCGCAGCGCGCAATCGCCGTACGCCGGGGCCGGCCAGCGCAACGACCTGGTGCCGCTCTATCTCTACGAAGGCAAACGCTTCTTCCTTCACGCCAGCCGGGGCGGCATCAAGCTGGCGGACGAGAATGGGCGGCGCATCGAGTTGTTTCTCGATTACCGTTTCGAGGGTTTCCCCTACGACGAGATCCCCGCGAGCCTGGCCGGGATGCAGGCGCGCGGTCCGACCACCGACTGGGGACTGTCCTATCGCTACCGGGGATCCTGGGGCAGCGTCCGGACCGAGTGGCTGCGCGACGCCCTCAACGTCACCAAGGGCAGCGAGTTCCGCGTCGCCTACAGCTACGACTGGCACCACGGACGCTGGCATCTGCGGCCGTCGCTGACCGTCTCGGCCAGGAGCGCCAGGCTCAACGACTACTATTACGGTGTCCGCCCCGACGAAGCCACCGTCGCCCGCCCGGCCTACCAGCCGGGTGCGGGCAGCGATACCTGGCTGGGGCTGTACGGCACCTACGATCTCGCTCCGGGCTGGCGTCTGCTCGGCGGCATCGGCGCCAACCGGTTCTCGGCGGGGGTGAGAAACAGTCCGATCGTCGGCGCCGGGACGCAGCGGGAACTGCTGCTCGGAGCGGCCTACGATTTCGGCAGCTATCGCGACACGAAGCCCGAGGCGGCGTCCGGGACGCCGCTCCTGGTGAAGCTCGAATACGGCAGGTCCACGGACTGCAACCTGATCAACATCATGACGCTGCGCTGCGCCTCGACCCGGACCGTGGATAACACCCGGATCAGCGCCATCGAGCTGGGTAAACCGTTCATCGAGCGGGTCGGCGGCTGGCCGCTGGATTTCGTCGGTTACCTGGGCCTGCTGCACCACAACGAGAACGGCCTGGCGACCGACTCCTGGCAGTTGGATGCCTACATGAAGGCCTATTACTACGGCTTTCCCTGGAGCGATCGGGTGATGACCCGGATCGGTTTCGGCGTCGGCATGTCGCTGGCCCAGCATCTGCCTTACGTCGAGGCGCGCGACCAGGCGCGGCGCGGGCGCAACAGCTCGCGCCTGCTCAACTATCTCGATCCCAGCATCGACGTGAGCCTCGGGGATCTCGTCGGCAGCCGCTCGATGAAGAACACCTATCTGGGCTTCGGCGTCTCCCATCGTTCGGGAATCTTCGGCAGTTCGCAGCTCCTGGGCAACGTGAATGGCGGTTCCAACTACCTCTATTCCTATGTCGAATGGCAGATATAATGACGACTTGCCACCATCATCGTGGGCGGCGGCCGGCGATTGCCGAGATTCAGCACAAGCCCGGGACCAGCGCCGCTCACCGCTGCCCGGACCGATAAGGGAAGGCGGTGATGCTAAATCAATCCAGGATCGTCACCCGACTGCTCTTGGGATTCGCGCTGGTATTGCTGGCCGTCCTGGTCCTGGGGGCGGTGGCGCTGCGCAGCATCGGGCAGATCTCCGGCACCACCGCCGACATCTTCCGGCACCCGTTTACCGTCAGCCGAAACATCCTCGAGGTCGAGGTGGGCGTGCTCTCGGCGCAGAAGCTCATGGCCGAGCTGGTGCAAGACGCGGCTCCCGCCGCGAGAGCCTCTCTGGAGCAGCGGCTGGCGCAGGAAAACGCCGGAATCGACCGGCACCTGAGCGTGGTCCGTCAGCAATTCCTGGGCAACCGGGCTGAGCTCGACCGCATCGACACTGCCTTGGCCCAATGGCGCGCCGCCGGCGCCGAGACCCTGCGCCTGGCCGGAGACGGCCGCGAGGCGGAGGCGCTCGGCCTCTACCAAGGCCGCGACGCCTTGCTCGGCGACGCGTTGTTGCGGGCGGTGACCGGCGTCTCCGACTACGCCGCCAGCAAGGCCGTCGAGTTCAAGGACCTGGCCGCGCGTCAGAGCCGCGTCGTGACGACGCAAATCCTGACGGCGCTGGCGCTGTTCGCGCTGGCCGGAATCGCGCTGGCGCTCTTGATCACCCGCAGCGTCAGGCGCTCGCTGGGGCTCGGCGTCGAAGCGGTGCGGGAACTGATCAAGGGCAGCGGCGAGCGGCTGCGCGCGGCGGAAGCGGTCGGCGCGGGGGACCTGAGCCAGGAGATCGTCGTCTCGGAGCCGCTGGAGATCGACATCGGGCGTCTGCCCGGGGACGAGATGGGCGACCTGATCAGGGCGGCGGTGCGCCTGAGCGAAGTGCAGTGCGCGCTCGATCAGGCCCTGCTCAAGATGACCCGCTCCTTGCGCCTGGCGCGCGAGACCGAGCGCGGCCGCGACTGGCTGAAGACCGGGCGCAACGAACTGAACTCGCTGCTGCGCGAGGAGCAGGCGACGGACGAACTGGCGAACGGGGTGCTGAGCTATCTGGTGCAGTATCTCCAGGCCGGCGTCGGCGCCCTCTACCTGTTCGACGAAAGCGTCGTCAGGCTCCGCCGCACCGCCACCTACGCGGCCAGCGGGGAGGCGAATCTGGGCGAACAATTCCGCCTCGGCGAAGGCCTGATCGGACAGGCGGCGCGGGAACAGCGGGTGATCCGCCTGGCCGAGGTTCCGTCCGGCTATCTGACCATAGCCTCGGCCCTGGGCAACTCGGCGCCCAGCGTCGTCGCGGCCATCCCGCTGCTCCACGGCAACCGACTGGTCGGCGTGATCGAGATCGGCGCCTTCCGCGACTTCAGCGAGCTCGAGTTGCGCTTCCTGGAGCTGGCCAGGGAGGCGATCGCCATCGGACTGGACGCCAACCTGGCGCACCGGCAAATGGCCGACCTGCTCGACGAGACGCAGCAGCAGGCAGAGGAATTGCGCGTGCAGCAGGAGGAACTGCAGCAAAGCAACGAGGAGCTGGAGGAACGGGCCCAGATGCTGGAGCAGCAGCGCGAGAAGATCCGCATCAAGAACCAGGAAGTCGAGACCGTCGCCGAGAATTTGCGCCACACGGTGGCCGAACTGGAGCGCATCAGCACCTACAAGTCGGAGTTCCTGGCCAACATGTCGCACGAGCTGCGCACCCCCTTGAACAGCCTGCTGATCCTCTCCAGCCTGCTGATGCAGAACAAGGAAGGCAATTTGAGCGACAAGCAGGTCGACTTCGCCGCCACCATCAACGGCGCCGGCAAGGACTTGCTGCAATTGATCAACGACATCCTCGACCTGGCCAAGGTCGAGGCGGGGCAGCTGCAGTTCAATTTCGGCGAGATAGCGGTGTCCGATCTGTGCGACTCGCTGCTCGCCCTGTTCACCCCCCTGGCCGGGCAGAACGGGCTCGCCTTCCGGGTGGGTGCCGATGCCGACGTGCCGGCGCTGTTTCCGGGCGACCCGCAGCGGGTTCAGCAGATACTGAAGAACCTGCTCGCCAATGCGCTGAAATTCACCGAGCAGGGCGAGGTCGCGCTCCGAGTCATCCTGCCCGCGGCAGCCGACAATCCGCTGCCGGTGCCGGCGCTGGCCTTCGCCGTCAGCGACAGCGGCATCGGCATTCCCCCCGAGAAGCAGCAGCTGATCTTTCAGGCCTTCCAGCAGGCGGATGGCTCGGTCAGCCGCAAGTACGGCGGTACCGGGCTGGGGCTGTCGATCTCCCTGGAACTCGCCCGCCGGATGCACGGCGACATCCGGGTGAACAGCGTGGCGGGCGAGGGCAGCGTGTTCACCCTGTATCTGCCGCTCGCGCCCCCAGACCTGCGGCACGCAGCGGCCAGCGTTCGTACAGAGCCGGCAGCCATCGCCGTGGCTTCGCCCCGGACGGTCCGGCCGGCGCCGGCGGAACCGGCTCCTGGCCCCTTGCCCTTCGCGGCGCCCGTGCCGGACGATCGGGAGCGCCTGGCGGCGGGAGACAAATGCATCCTGATCATCGAGGACGATCTCAACTTCGCCAAGATACTGCAGGGCATGGTCCGGGAGCGCGGCTTCGCCGTGCTGGTCGCGGCCGACGGGGAGAGCGGCATCGCGCTGGCCGATCGCTATCTGCCCAGCGCCGTCGTGCTCGACGTGATGCTGCCCCACATCGACGGCTGGGGCGTGATGCGCGCGCTCAAGGACAATCCCCGCACCCGCCACCTGCCGGTCCATTTCATCACCTGCCTGGAGGACAGGCAGAAGGCGATGGCCATGGGCGCCATCGGCTTCGTCACCAAGCCGCTCAGCGCGGAGCAGCTCGGCGAGGTCTTCCAGTCGATCGAGACTTCGCTCGCCAAGTCGGTTCGGCGGCTCCTGATCGTCGAGGATGACGGCGACGAGGCGAAGAGCATGCGCGCCCTGCTGGAGGAGCGGGACGTCGACATCACGGTGGCCGCCAGCGGCAATGACGCCATCGACCTGCTCGCCACTCAGCCCTTCGATTGCATGGTGCTGGACCTGGGCCTGTCGGACATGTCCGGTTTCGAGCTGCTCGAACAGCTGCAGGGCATGGAGGGGGCGCGGCGGATCCCGGTCATCGTGCACTCCGGCCGCGACTTGAGCCACGAGGACGAGCGGCGACTCAGGCACTTCGCCGAGAGCATCATCATCAAGGGGACCATGAGCCCGGAGCGGCTGCTCAATGAAGTCACCCTGTTCCTCCATCTGGTCGAGAGCGATCTGCATCCGAGCAAGCAGCGCATGATCCGCACCGCCATCGACAAGGAAGCCATGCTCGAAGGCAGGAAGGTGCTGCTGGTCGATGACGACATGCGCAACGTCTTCTCCCTCTCCAGCGTTCTGGCGGAGAAGAGCATGACCGTGATCGAGGCGGAAAACGGCAGGGAAGCGCTCGCCCGGCTGGAGGAGCACCCGGACGTGAGCATCGTGCTGATGGACATCATGATGCCGGAGATGGACGGTTATACCGCGATGCGCGAGATCCGCAACAATCCCAGGACGGCGAAACTTCCCGTCATCGCGATGACCGCCAAGGCGCTGAAGGGCGATCACGAGAAGTGCATGGCCGCCGGGGCGAGCGACTATATCGCCAAGCCGATCGAGGTGGACAAGCTGCTGTCCTTGATCCGCGTCTGGATCTTCCAGCGCAACTAGCATGGACGCCGGGGCGCTGGAAGACGTCGAAATCCGCCTGCTGCTGGAAGGGGTCCAGCGGATCTACGGTTACGACTTCCGCGACTACGCCGAGGCCTCGATCAAGCGCAGGCTTTGCCACTGGCTCGCCGAATCGTCGTTCGAGACCTTCTCGCAGGCTCAGTCCGGCCTGCTCCGCGATCCGCAGCTGTTCGCCTCCCTGCTCCAGGGCATCACCGTCAATGTCACCGAAATGTTCCGCGACCCGGTCTTCTTCAAGGCCGTCAGGGAGCGGGTGGTGCCCTTCCTCAAGACCTACCCCTTCGTCAAGATCTGGCACGCGGGCTGCGCCACCGGCGAGGAGGCCTATTCGATGGCGATCGTGCTGAACGAGGAAGGCATGGCGGGGCGCTACCGGATGTACGCCACCGACATCGACGAGGCGGTGCTGCAGCGGGCCGAGGAGGGGGTGTTGCCGATGGCGGAGATGCAGGGCTACACCCGCAACTACCAGAAGAGCGGCGGGCGGGCCTCCTTCGCCGATTACTACACCGCCCGCTATGACCGGGCGATCCTGACCGAGACGCTGAAGGCGGGAATCGTCTTCGCCCCGCACAACCTGGCCAGCGACGCCGAATTCGGCGAGATGAACGTGGTCCTGTGCCGCAACGTGATGATCTACTTCAAGCCGGCCTTGAAGGAGCGCTGCCTGCGCCTGTTCGACGGCAGTCTGCTGCCGGGGGGCTTCCTCTGCCTCGGGCTGAAGGAGACCCTGGACGGGCGGGAGACGCGCAGCGCCTATCAGGAACTGGCACCCGCCCTGCGCATCTACAGGAAATGCTATGGCTAGGCGGTTCCGGGCCGTGGCGATCGGCGTCTCCAGCGGCGGCGTCCAGGCGCTGAAGCGGCTGCTCGGGCGCTTGCCCGCGGACTTTCCCCTGCCCCTGCTGATCGTCCAGCATCTCAGTCCCGACGCCGGCGACGGCCTGGCCGGGCTGCTCGACGAACTGTGCGCGATCCGGGTGAAGGAGGCCGACGAGCAGGACCGGATCGCGCCCGGCACCGCCTACCTGGCGCCGCCCAATTATCATCTGCTGGTCGAGCGGGGAGGCTCGCTCTCGCTCGCCGCCGACGCCCGGGTCAGCTATGCCCGCCCGTCGATCGACGTCCTGTTCGCGTCGGCGGCAGAGGTCTTCGGGCCGGCGCTGATCGGCATCATCCTCACCGGGGCCAACGCCGACGGCAGCTCGGGTTTGAGGGCGGTCAAGCGCATGGGCGGCGTCGCCATCGTCCAGGATCCCGAAGACGCCCTGGCCCGGCAGATGCCGCTGGCGGCATTGGCGGCGACCCAGGCCGATCACGTCGTGGTACTCGACGGCATGGCCGAACTGCTGTGCCGGCTGGCCGCCGGGGAAGCGGCGCTCGCCCGGAACGTGGAGCCCTGACGATGCCTGACAGGATCGTGCTCCTGCTGGTCGATGACCGCCCGGAAAACCTGAGCGCCCTGGAGGCGGTCCTGGGCAACGAGGGGGTCGAGCTGGTGATGGCCGCCTCGGGCAACGATGCGCTGCGCCATACCCTGAAGCAGGACTTCGCACTGGTATTGCTCGACGTGCAGATGCCCGGCATGGACGGGTTCGAGACGGCGGAGCTGATGCGCGCCAATCCCAAGACCCGGCACCTGCCGATCATCTTCGTGACCGCCGGCATGAAGGAGATCCAGCTGCAGTTCAAGGGCTACGAACTGGGCGCCGTCGATTACCTGATGAAGCCCTTCGAACCCCTGATCCTGCAGAGCAAGGTCAAGGTCTTTTGCGACCTGTATCGCCAGCGCCGCCTGATCGAGGCCAACCAGCAGCAACTGGAATCGAGAATCAGGGAGCGGGTGGCCCAGTTGCGGGAGAGCGAAGAGCGCTTTCGTCTGCTGGCCACCCACGCGCCGGTCGGGATTTACCAGCTCGACAGCCGGGGCGATTGCAGCTTCGTCAATAAGCGCTGGTGCGAGATCGCCGGCTTGTCGGCCGAGCAGGCGGCCGGGCGGGGCTGGACCGCGACGCAGCATCCGGAAGACCGGGAGAGGATCGCCGCGGCCTGGGCCGAAGCGTTGGCATCGGGCCGGGAATGGACGATGGATTATCGTTTCCTGCGGCCCGACGGGACGCTCGCCTGGGTCAATGGCAGCGCCGTCGCGCTGCGCAACGAGCGCGGCGAAATCACCGGCTACCTGGGCAACGAGCTCGACATCACGGTGCGCAAGCGCAGCGAGGAGCGGGAGCACAGGCGCAGCCTGGTCATGGATTCGCTCGCCCAGGGTGCTCCCCTGCCCGGGATACTCCAGGCCATCGCGACGGGGGCGGAGCAACAGGCCGACGGCCTCGCCTGCGCCATCCTGACGGTCGATGAGTTCGACGGGCGTCTGGTTTGCGTCGCCCCCGGATCGGGTCCGGGCATCGTCGGCGGCGCCGCCTGCACGCGGGCAGCCCAGCGCGGCGAGCGCGTGCGGATCGAGGACATCGGCCAACTGTGCTGTGCCGAGTGTCCGGCGCGGGCGCCGGCGTCCGGACACCAGTCCTGCCGCTCGGAGCCGATCCGCAGCATCAGCGGCGAGGTGCTCGGCGTCTTCGCTTTTTTCCGGCGCAGCGCGACCGATGCCACCGCGGAAGATGCGCTGCTGATGTCCGAGGCGACCCAACTGGCCGGGCTCGCCATCGAGCGCAAGCGCACCGAAAACGAACTGCAGATCGCGGCGTCGGTGTATCGGGGCATCGGCGAGGGGATCATGGTCACCGATGCCGACAACCGCATCATCGCCGTCAATCCGGCATTCACGCGGCTGACCGGCTACTCCCCGCCCGAAGCCATCGGGAAAAGCCCGGGGCTGTTGAAGAGCGGTCGCCACGACCGCGCCTACTATGAGGAAATGTGGCGGGGGCTGGCGCGCACCGGTCGCTGGCAGGGGGAAATATGGAACCGGCGCAAGAACGGGGAGGAGTATCCCGAATGGCTGTCGATCAACACCCTCGACGACGGCCAGGGCAAGGTCCTGCGGCGCATCTCCCTGTTCTCCGACATCACCGAACAGAAGCGGGCCGAGGAAACCATCTGGCGCCAGGCCAACTACGACCACCTCACCGATCTTCCCAACCGGCGGCTGTTTCAGGACCGCCTGCAGCAGGAAATCATGAAGGCGCAGCGCGCCGGCCTGTTTCTGGCGCTGCTGTTCATCGACCTCGACCGCTTCAAGGAGGTCAACGACACGCTCGGGCACCAGGCCGGCGATCTCCTGCTGATCCAGGCGGCGCGCCGGATCGGCGAGTGCGTGCGCACCACCGACACGGTGGCGCGTCTGGGCGGCGACGAATTCACCGTGATCATGAGCGAGCTCGCCGACACCGACCGGGTCGGCGAGGTCGCCCAGTCGATGCTCGTGGCGCTGGCCGAGCCCTTCGAACTCAATGGCGAACTCGCCTACGTCTCGGCCAGCATCGGCATCACCATCTTTCCGAACGATGCCGGGGATCTCGAATCCCTGCTCAAGAACGCCGACCAGGCGATGTATTCGGCCAAGGCGCACGGCCGCAACATCTTCAGCTATTTCACCGGCTCGATGCAGGCGACCGCGCAAAAGCGGCTGCAGCTCTCCAACGACCTGCACGGGGCGCTGGCCGCGAACCAGCTCGAAGTGTATTTCCAGCCGATCGTAGACCTGTCCAGCGGCAGCATCGTCAAGGCCGAGGCGCTGTTGCGCTGGAACCACCCGCTGTTCGGGATGATCCATCCGACGCAGTTCATCGCCATCGCCGAGGATACCGGCCTGATCAGCGAGATCGGCGACTGGGTGTTCAGGGAATCGGCGCACATGGTCAAGCGCTGGCACGGATCGGGCGCCCTGGGAGCGGCCGGTACCGGCCTGGTGCAGATCAGCGTGAACAAGTCGCCGCGCCAGTTCCTGACCGGCAATACCCACGAGACCTGGGTGGACTACCTGAAGGAGATCGGTCTGCCGGCCAGGTGCATCAACATCGAGATCACCGAGGGCCTGCTGCTCGACGATCGCCCAGAGGTGACGAACAAGTTGATACAGTTCGGGGATGCCGGCATGCGGATCTCGCTCGACGATTTCGGCACCGGCTATTCGGCGATGTCCTATCTCAAGAAGTTCCGCATCGACTACCTGAAGATCGACCAGTCCTTCGTCCGCGACCTGGCCGCCGATCCGGGCGACAGGGCGATCGCCGAGGCCATCATCGTCATGGCCCACAAGCTGGGCATCAAGGTGATCGCCGAGGGGGTCGAAACGGCGGAGCAAAGGGCGATCCTGATGGCGGCGGGCTGCGACTTTGGCCAGGGGTTCCTGTTCTCCAGGCCGTGCACGGCGGCGGCCTTCGAGGCTCTGTGGAACCAGGGCCCGCTGCCCAAGGACGCGGCCTGAGCGCCGCCGGCGCTGTCATCAGCCGGTCACAGTGGTCCGCTAAGATCGTGGCGCATGAAATTCCGCGCCATTTTCCTCTCCGATATCCACCTGGGCACGCGCGGCTGCCAAGCCGTCCGCCTGCTCGACTTCCTGCGCGAACACGAGGCCCCGCAGCTCTTCCTGGTCGGCGACATCATAGACTTCTGGGCGATGAGCCGCAGCATCCACTGGACGCCGGCGCAGAACACCGTGGTCCAGAAGGTGCTGCGCCGGGCGCGCCACGGCGAAGAGGTGATCCTGATTCCGGGCAACCACGACGAGACGCTGCGCGAGTACGTCGGCACCTCGTTCGGCGACATCCGGATCACGCAGGAGCATATCCACGTCGCAGCCGACGGGCGGCGCTACCTGGTGCTGCACGGCGACGAATTCGACCAGGTGACGCGCCACCACCGCTGGGTGGCGGTGCTCGGCGACATCGCCTACAACCTGCTGGTGCGCATCAACGCCTGGCTCTCCTGGCTGCGGCGGACGTTGCGCATTTCCGGCTACTGGTCGCTGGCCGGCTACGCCAAGCGGCGCATCAAGCGCGCGGTCAGCTTCATCTACGACTTCGAGGATTCGGTGATCCACGCGGTGCGCAGCCGCGGCTTGGACGGCGTCATCTGCGGCCACATCCACAGCGCCGCGGTCCGCGAGGTGGGCGGCCTCACCTACATCAATTGCGGCGACTGGGTCGATAGCTGCACCGCCATCGTCGAGCACTTCGACGGCCGCATGGAGTTGATCGAGTGGGGTGCCGCGAAGCCGGCGGCGCGCCTCGCGGCGGCGGCTTAGCGGTCTAGCAGCGAGCGGTAGAGATCGGCCAGTTCGCGGGCGCGCCCCGCTGCGCTCCACTGCCTGGCGAACTCCTGCGCTTCAAGGGCGAGCGCCGCCTGGCGCGAAGGTTCGCGCAGCACTTCCACCAGGCAGCGGGCGAAGCCGGCGACGTCGTCGGGCGCCGCCACGGCGCCGCGCTCCGGCGCGATGATCTCGCGCGTGCCCAGCGCAGCGAGGCCGACCACGGGCACGCCTTGCGCCATGGCTTCGAGCAGCACCAGGCCCTGGGTCTCGGTGCGCGAGGCGAAGACGAAGGCGTCGGCGGCGTGATAGCAGTCGCGCAGACCGTTGTGGCGGTCGAGATAGCCGACGAAGTTCACGTTGTCGCCGAGACCGAGGCGCCTCGCCTGCTCGCGCAAGTTCGGCAGAGCCGGCCCCTCGCCGGCCACGACCAGCAGCAGCCCGGGCAGAGCCCGCCTGGCCAGCGCGACGGCGTCGAGCAGGAAGCCGACGTTCTTCTCGAAGGCGACGCGGCCGACGAACAGCGCCATCGGTCGCTCGGGGGGGATGCCGTGTTCGACGCGGAAGCGTTCGCCGTCGCCGGGGGTGAAGAAGGCTTCCGGGATGCCGGTGGGCAACACGCTGAGCGGCCGGGTCACGCCGTAACCGACCAGCACCTCGCGCATCGCTGCCGAGGGCACCACCACCGCATCCAGGCCATTGCACTGGGCGCGCGAGAAGCGCCGCGCCGCGGCGCGGACCCAGGCGCCGGGTAGGAAGGGCAGGTAGTGGCCGAGGTATTCCTCGAAATAGGTGTGGTAGGTCGCGACGCAGGGCACGCCCAGCGCGCGCGCCAGCGCCAGGCCGGCGTAATGGGCGACGAAGGGAGTGTGGATGTGCACCAGGGCGATGCCCTGCGGACGCAGTTCTTCCGCCAGTTGCCGCGCGCCGCGATAGCTCATCAGCCGGTCCTCGGGATCGCGCGGCACGGCGCGCGCCGGGATGCGGTAGATGCCTTGCACCTCGCGCACGACTTCCTTGACGGGCTGGTAGTGCGGCGCGATCAGGGTGACCCGGTGGCCGATGGCCGAGAGTTCGCCGCGAAAGGTCTCGATCGAGGTCGAGACGCCGTTGATGCGCGGGAAATAGACGTCGGAGACGTAGAGAACGTGCATGCTCAATCGGCGGCCAGGGCGATGGCGGCCTCACCCGGCCGCTGGCGGGTCTTGACGGTATCGCTGAGGGTGCGCGCGAAGCCGTCGTGGATGCGCTCCCAGTCGTGGCCGACGACGCTCTGCGCGCCCCGGCTGCGGATCTTGGCGAGTTCCGTGGGCTCAGCCTCGGCCATCGTCACGGCGGCACCGATGAAGCCTTGCTCGTCGCCGGCGGCGGCCAGCCGGCCGTTGTCGCCGTCGCGGATCAGTTCGGCGGCAGCGGCGTGCCGGTAGGCGACGACGCAAAGTCCGCTGGCCAGCGCCTCCAGGGTGACGTTGCCGAAGGTCTCGGTGAGGCTGGGAAAGAGGAACAAGTCGCCAGACGCATAGTGCTGCGCGAGCTCCTCGCCGGTCTTCATGCCGCAATAGACGTGGTCGGGATGCGCCCGCTGCAGCCGTGCCCGCTCCGGGCCGTCGCCGACGAAGATCAGCCTCGCGCGCGGCGATCTTGCGCGTATCGCCTCGAAGGCGCGCACGACCAGGGGCAGGTTCTTCTCCGCCGCCATGCGGCCGACGCTGACAACCGCCAGATCCCGGTCTGAGAGGCCCCAGGCGGCGCGCAGCTCGGCGCTGCGCCGCCGCGGGTGGAACAGCCGGATATCGACGCCGCGAGCCAGCACCGCGACGCTGCGATAGCCCTGCCCGACGAGTTCGCGCCGCAGCGCCTCGGTCGGCACCAGGGTGAGATCGGTGCTGTTGTGGAACTTGCGCAGGTAGGCGCCGATCGGCCGCTTCAGCCAGGTGAAGCCGTAATGGCGGCTGTAGTGGTCGAAATTGGTGTGAAAGTCGGAACTGACCGGCAGCCTCAGCAAGCGCGCGGCGGCGATCGCCGACCAGCCCAGCGGCCCCTCGGTCGCGACATGGACGAGGTCCGGCCGCTGCTCCCGCCACAGTCTGGTCAGCTGGCGCTTGGCCGGCAGACCCAGGTGCAGCCCCGGATAGTTCGGGATCGGCAAGCCCTGGGTCAGCGTTTCTTCCGGCGTCTCGGTCGCCGTCGCGGAATCGGCGCCGGATTGGCGCGGCCGCACCAGCTGGACGAAATGGCCGCGGTCGCGCAGGCCTTCGACCATGCGCCCCAGGGTCATGGCGACGCCGTTGATCTCGGGCGGATAGGTTTCGGTGACCAGCGCGACGCGCAGCGGGATGGTGCCGGACTGATGGTCCTCGATCAACAGGGGCAGATCTCTCATGCCCGGATGATCAACTGTCCAGACGACTGGTTGATGACGCCGAGATGATGTTTTCGTGACCGCGGTTCAGCCGGTCAGCACCAGCGCCCAGACCGCCGCGACATTGATCAGCGAGATCAGCACCGCGGCGCTGCCGATGTCCTTGGCCCGCTTGGCCAGGCGGTGGTCGTCCAGCGAGATGCGATCGACCGCCGCCTCGATCGCCGAGTTCAAGAGCTCGACGATGATCACCAGGAAGAGGCTGGCGATCATCAGGGCTTTTCCGACGCCGGTGGCCGGCAGGAACAATGCCGTCGGGATGAGCACGGCGGCGGCGAGCGCTTCCTGGCGGAAGGCGTCCTCGTGGCGGTAGGCGGCGGCGAGGCCGGCGGCCGAATAGCGGCAGGCGTTCCACAGCCTTCTCAGGCCGGTCTTGCCTTTATGGGGGCTTTCCATGGGACTCTCGGTTCGAATGCAACAACCGGGTAGAATAGCGAGCCAATGTGATCCTTTGATGAACGGCCGCGATCGTCGCCTAAATTGATTGCGCGGTACAATGAGCGAAAATCTTTCAAGGTAGGTTTCATGTCACGTTGCTGTCACATTGGCTGACTAGAATGGGCGCGTCTTAAACCCACCCCCTCGAGGTCAATATGATATCCAAGCACATCAAGCGTTTCACGCTGCCGATCGCGGCGCTCGCCTGCACCATCGGCTTCGCCCAAGTGCAGGCTGCCGAGATCACCGGCGCCGGCGGCACCTTCCCCGCGCCGATCTACGGCAAATGGGCCGAAGCCTACCACAAGGCCACCGGCAACAAGATCAACTACCAGGCGATCGGCTCCGGCGGCGGCATCAAGCAGATCAACGCCAAGACCGTCGATTTCGGCGCCTCCGACATGCCGCTGACGCCCGACGTGCTGGAGAAGGACGGCCTGATGCAGTTCCCGACGGTGATCGGCGGCGAAGTGCTGGCGTTGAACGTCAAGGGCGTCAAGCCGGCCGAGATGCGCATGACGCCCGCCATCGTCGCCGACATCTATCTGGGCAAGATCACCAAGTGGAACGACCCGGCGATCGCCGCCCAGAATCCCAAGCTCGCGCTGCCCGACCAGGCGATCGCCGTGGTGCGCCGCGCCGACGCTTCGGGCACGACCTTCATCTTCACCAACTACCTGTCCAAGGTCAGCCCCGAGTGGAAGCAGAAGGTCGGCATGGGCACCGACGTGAAGTGGCCGCTGGGCCTGGGCGGCAAGGGCAACGAGGGCGTCTCTGCCTTCGTCCAGCGTATCCCCGGTGCGATCGGCTACGTCGAGTACGCCTACGCCAAGGAAAACCACATGACTTATGCGCTGCTGGAAAATGCCGACGGCAAGTATCCGATGCCCAACGACAAGAGCTTCGCCGATGCCGCCGCCAACGCCAACTGGACCAAGTCCGCGTTCTACGAGATCCTCACCAACGAGCCGGGCGCGAATGCCTGGCCGATCACCGGCGCCACCTTCATCCTGATGCACAAGGTCCAGGACAAGCCGACGCAAGCCGCCGAAGTGCTGAAGTTCTTCGCCTGGTCGTACGACCACGGCGACAAGATGGCCGCCGATCTCGATTACGTGCCGCTGCCGAAGAGCCTGGTCAAGCTGATCCATACCACCTGGACCAAGACGATCAAGGATAGTTCGGGCAAGCCCGTCTATAAGTAAGCTCTCGCCGTCCTAGTCCGCGCCGGTTGCAGGCAACCGGCGCGATTTTTTGAGTCTGGCTGCACTTGATAAGGCATCATGGCCGATAGCACGAAGCGGAGTTCGGGTCTGGGCGACTGGATATTTCATAACCTGACGCGCCTGTTCGCGCTGCTCACGCTGCTGATCCTGCTGGGCATCCTGGCCTCCCTGGTCTACGGCGCCCTGCCCTCGATCCACAAGTTCGGCCTGTCCTTCCTCTGGCACAGCGACTGGGATCCGCCGATGGACGAGTTCGGCGCCCTGGTGCATATCTACGGCACCCTGGTGACCTCGCTGATCGCCCTGATCATCGCGGTGCCGGTCTCTTTCGGCATCGCCCTGTTCCTCACCGAATTGTCGCCGCTGTGGCTGCGCCGGCCGCTGGGCATCGCCATCGAATTGCTGGCGGGCATTCCCAGCATCGTCTTCGGCATGTGGGGCCTGCTGGTTTTTGCCCCCGTGTTCGGCCAGTACATTCAGCCATTTCTCAGCGCCACGCTCGGCCACATTCCCTTGCTGGGACGCCTGTTCCAGGGCGCGCCGATCGGCATCGGCCTGCTCTCCGCCGGCATCATCCTCTCGATCATGATCATCCCCTTCATCGCCTCGGTGATGCGCGACGTGTTCGAGGTGACGCCGGAAATCCTCAAGGAGTCGGCCTACGCGGTCGGCGCCACCACCTGGGAGGTGGTCTGGAGCGTGGTGCTGCCCTTCACCCGCGTCGGCGTCATCGGCGGCGTCATGCTCGGCCTGGGCCGCGCCCTCGGCGAAACCATGGCGGTGACCTTCGTGATCGGCAATTCCGATCAGCTCGACACTTCTTCCCTCTACGCCGCGGGCAACTCGATCGCCTCGGCGCTGGCCAACGAGTTCACCGAAGCGACATCGCCGATGCATACTTCGGCCTTGATCGAACTGGGCCTGATCCTGTTCCTGATCACCTTCGTCGTGCTGGTGTTCTCCAAGCTGCTCTTGCTGCGACTGTCCAGACAAGAGGGCAAGGGCACCTGATGATGAATCTCAGACTGCGGCGCAAGCTGACCAATTATTTCGCCCTGTCGCTGTCGATGATGGCGGTCGCCTTCGGCCTGTTCTGGCTGTTCTGGCTCCTGGCGAGCGTGTTCAAGCTGGGCGCGGGCGGGCTCACGCTGGATCTGTTCACCAAGATGACGCCGCCGCCCGGCAGCGAGGGCGGCCTGTTGAACGCCATCGTCGGCAGCCTGATCCAGGTCGGACTGGCGACCCTGATCGGCACCCCCTTCGGCGTGCTCGCCGGCGTCTATCTGGCGGAATACGGCGGCCACACCTGGCTCGGCAAGACCACGCTGTTCATCAACGACATCCTGCTCTCGGCGCCGTCGATCGTCGTCGGCCTGGTCGTGTATGCCTTGTATGTCGCCCAGGTCGGCCATTTTTCGGCGCTGGCGGGCGTCTTCGCGCTGGCGCTGCTGGTCATCCCGGTGGTCATCCGGACCACCGAGAACATGCTGGTGCTGGTGCCCGACAGCCTGCGCGAGGCGGTGTTCGCGCTGGGTACGCCGAAATGGAAGGTGATCACCAAGGTGACGCTGCGCGCCTCGCTCGCCGGCATCGTCACCGGCGTCCTGCTCGCCGTGGCGCGGGTCACCGGCGAGACCGCGCCGCTGCTATTCACCGCATTGTCGAACCAGTTCTGGACGCTCGACCTCAACAAGCCGATGGCGACCCTGCCGGTGACCATCTTCAAGTTCGCCATGAGCCCGTACGCGGACTGGCAGCGCATGGCCTGGGCCGGGGTGCTGCTGATCACCGTCGGCGTGTTGGCCTTGAACATCCTGGCGCGCGTCCTGTTCCGCGAGAAACACAAGCACTAGTCCCGGCCCATCCTTCGATAGCGACCAGAACATGAACGACACCACGACGAGCGACCATCCGCCTGCCGCCCTGACAACGCAGATCTCGTTCCGGGGCTTCAACTTCTACTACGGCAAGTACCACGCGCTGAAGAACATCAACCTGGACATCTACAAGACCCAGGTGACGGCCTTCATCGGGCCGTCGGGCTGCGGCAAGTCGACGCTGTTGCGCACCATGAACCGGATGTACGACCTCTATCCGGATCAGCGCGCCGAGGGCCAATTGCACCTGGACGGCATGGACATCCTCGACAAGAGCGTGGACATCAACCACCTGCGCGCCCGCGTCGGCATGGTGTTCCAGAAGCCGACGCCGTTTCCGATGTCGATCTACGACAACATCGCCTTCGGCGTGAATCTCCAGGAAAGCCTGACCCGCTCGCAGATGGACGACCGGGTCGAATGGGCGCTGAAGAAGGCGGCGCTGTGGGACGAGGTCAAGGCCATCCTCAACCAGAGCGGCATGAGCCTCTCCGGCGGCCAGCAGCAGCGCCTGTGCATCGCGCGCGGCATCGCGGTCAAGCCCGAGGTGCTGCTGCTCGACGAGCCGACCTCGGCGCTCGATCCGATCTCGACGATGCGCATCGAGGAGCTGGTGGCCGAGCTCAAGGAAGAGTTCACCATCGTCATCGTCACCCACAACATGCAGCAGGCGGCGCGCATCTCCGACTACACGGCCTATATGTACCTGGGCGAACTGGTCGAGTTCGGCGTCACCGACCAGATCTTCATCAAGCCGCAGAAGAAGCAGACCGAGGACTACATCACGGGCAGGTTCGGCTGAACCTGCCCGTGACGTAGCGGCGAAGGCTAACGCGGGCGCAGCCCAGGTTAAGGCGCGCAGCGCCGGCCGCAGCCACTACGTCCGAAGTTCGGCTGAACCTGCCCGTGACGTAGCGGCGAAGGCTAACGCGGGCGCAGCCCAGGTTAAGGCGCGCAGCGCCGGCCGCAGCCACTACGTCCGAGGTTCGGCTGAACCGAGAGGACCGCAAGAATCGGGTGGCAGCGCTCGCCGCGCTGCGCGATACTCGCCCGACAGCAGTTTCTGGGAGCAGCCGTGAACGCCGCAAGCTTTGCCAGACCCATCGTCCTCGCCGCCATTCGGGGCGGCCCGTTCCCGTTCATGCGAATCGGAGCCCCGGTCCCCGGTATTCTACGGGGCAGCATTTTTCTACGGGAAGTCATCGACTGGCATACGATTGCCGGCTCGTGCATCGTCGTCATCGGCACGGCATCGGTCACCGGCTTCGATCCGGCGACGCTGATAGCGCGCGGGTTGCTCCGAAATGCCTAAGGACTGGCGTGATCATTACGGGATGGTCGCCCGGGCGATTGCCTATATCCGAGGCAATTCCCAGGGACAGCCGTCGCTCAAGGAAGTCTCGGCTAGCCTGGGGCTGAGCGAGTTCCACTTGCAGCGAGTGTTCTCGGAGTGGGCCGGGGTCTCGCCCAAAAGGTTCTTGCAGTATGTGACCAAGGAGCACGCCAAGCAGGCATTGCGGCGCTCCGGAGACGTTCTGTCGGCGGCACTGGCATCGGGACTGTCTGGCCCCGGGCGGCTGCATGACTTGATGGTGAGCTGTGAAGCCATGTCGCCCGGAGAAATCAAAGCGCTGGGCGCGGGGCTGGAGATCCGTTACGGCCGCGTGCCGACACCCTTTGGCGATGCGCTCATCGCCTGGACCGAACGCGGTATCTGCCGTATCGAGTTTTTGGACGCAGGCACAGAAGACGGGGCTGCGAACGCCCTCGGGGAGCTGTGGCCGGCTGCATCCATGGTGCGCGACGAAGCGCGGGCACTGCGCTTGGCGGCAAGGATTTTCCGGGCGGATACGTCGGCCGGGCCCTTGCATCTGATGTTGAGGGGAACGAACTTCCAGATCAAGGTGTGGGAGGCATTGCTCCGAGTGGCACCGGGCGAGGCCGTGTCGTATAGCCAACTGGCGCGAATGGCCGGCGTCGATAAAGCGCCGCGCGCCGTCGGTTCCGCGCTCGGAAAAAACGCGATCGCTTATCTCATTCCCTGTCACCGGGTCATCCGCGAAACCGGGGAAATAGGCAGCTATCATTGGGGCAGCGATAGAAAGGCCGCGCTGCTTGCCTGGGAGGCCGCTCAAACGGCGAGGGCGGGCGTCAATCTCCCGCGCATTGACCCGGATCGGCGCTGGCCGTTATAATCGCCCGGTTTCTCTGCCGTGGAACCCGAAATGCGCGCCAAACTCGTCGCCGGCAACTGGAAGATGCACGGCAGCCTCGCTGCCAACCTGGCACTGCTCACCCGCGTCAAGGATGTCGCGGCCGGTTTCAAGTGCGAAGTCGCCGTGTGCGTGCCCTTCCCCTATCTGGCGCAGGCCAGTGCGGCGCTCTCGGGGTCCAAGGTGGCCTGGGGCGGGCAGAACGTCTCGGAGCACGCGCAGGGCGCCTACACCGGTGAGGTTTCGGCGGCGATGCTGCAGGAGTTCGGCTGCCGCTACGTGCTGGTCGGCCATTCGGAGCGCCGCGCCCTGTTCGGCGAGAGCGACGTCACCGTCGCCGCCAAGTTCGCGCAAGCGCAGCGCTCGGGCCTCACGCCCGTTCTCTGCGTTGGCGAGACCCTGGCGGAACGCGAGCGCGGGATCACGGCCGAGGTGGTGACGCGCCAGCTGGCGGCGGTGCTCAGCGGCTCCGGCGCCGCCGCACTGGCCGACGCGGTGCTGGCCTACGAGCCGGTATGGGCGATCGGCACGGGCAAGACGGCCTCGCCGCAACAGGCGCAGGAAGTGCATGCGCTGATCCGCGCCTTCGTTGCCCAGGAAGACGCCGGGGTGGCGGGGGGGCTGCGGATCCTCTACGGCGGCAGCGTCAAGCCGGGCAATGCGCGGGAGCTGTTCGCCATGCCCGACATCGACGGCGGGCTGATCGGCGGCGCTTCCCTGGTGGCCGAGGATTTCCTGGCGATTTGCGCCGCTGCCTGACATTCACACCTCTGAGGCATTCAGGCCTCAGAGACCTCAAGAACTCAAGGACATTTATGGACGGACTGCTTTTCCCCCTGGTGCTGACGGTGCATCTCCTGATCGGCGTTACGCTCATCGGTCTGGTGTTGATCCAGCACGGCAAGGGCGCCGACATGGGTGCCGCCTTCGGTAGCGGCGCCTCGGGCAGCCTATTCGGCGCCTCCGGGTCCGCCAACTTCATGTCGCGCACCACCGCCGTATTCGCGGCGATATTTTTCGCCACCAGCCTCAGCCTGACCTACATGGCCGCGAACCGGCCCAAGGCCGCGACCAGCGTGATGGACACGGCCAAGACCCAGACCGCGCCGGCGCCGGCCAAGGCGGAGTTGCCGGTAGCGCCGGCGGCGCCGGCCTCGGGCGATTCGAAGGCCAAGGAAATTCCGCAGTGATTCGCAGCCCGTGCCAGCAGGCCGGGCGCGGGCTCCCGGCACCCGCCGCACAGGCACAAGTCCCGTGCTTGTCTCCGGGTAATGCCATCCCGGCGACAAACGGGCACTAGGCCTACTTCGTGGCACAAGTGCCCGTAATCGTCCTCGGGTAACGACACCCGAGACGAACGGGCACTAGCCAGCTGATTGACATACATCAAATCCTGCGGCTCGGGCGGAAGTAACATAGGCGTCGTTCGGCTCTCGATCGGGAGCGTGACAACGACAGGAGCGATGTTCCAGCCTATGAGCCCACCCTCTTCACTCGCCGTGCGCGAAGAGCAGCGCGAACAGCGTTTCTCCACCATCTGGAAGCGGGAACTGCACGACATCTTCGTCGATGTGGCGCCCTATTACGATCGCGCCAATCACGTCGCCAGCCTCGGTCTGTGGCCCTGGTTCCGCAGCAGCTTCATGGCGACCATCGACTTGGCGCCCGGGCAGCGGGTGCTGGATGTCTGCGCCGGCACCAATGCCATCGGCATCGCGCTGTTGCAGCGCGAGCCGAGCCTCGAGGTGCATGCGATGGACCGCAGCGTCGCGATGCAGGACGTCGGCCGGACGCGCGCACAGGCCGCGGGATTTCACATCGACAGCGTGATCGGCGACGTGCACCGCTTGCCCTTCCCGGACCAGCACTTCGACCGGGTCACGCTGCAGTATGCGTCCCGGCATCTGCGCGTCAAGGAAGTCTTCGCGGAAATCCACCGCGTGTTGAAGCCCGGCGGCACATTCCATCACTGCGACATGCTGCGGCCCGGCAACCCGATCGTCGAGAAGCTCTATTACGGCTATCTGCGCGCCTGCCTCGCGGTTACCGGCCTGCTGTTCCGGAGCGGCACGGCCGCGATGAACGCCAAGAAATATTTCATCGATGCGCTGGAGATGTTCTATTCGGCCGATGAGCTGTCCGAAGTGCTGCGCTCGCTGGGCTACGCCGATGTGAGAGCCAAGACACTGCTCGCCGGCATGATCGGCTTCCACCGTGCGGCGAAGCCCCGGCAGGACTGAGAGCGCTGCCCGGGCAGGCCGGTCCGGGCCCACGGCACCCTCATGAATTCGACTCAGCTCCTGGCAGCATGGAACCGCAAGATCCTCGAGGTCTACAGCAGACGCACGATTGCCGCGTTGCGCGCGGTCTTGCCCTTGCGCCTGGCCTTGCCGCGCCTCGAATCCTTTCTCGCAGACAATGTCGCCAAGGAAGCGGCGAAGGATGCGCTGGTCATCCGCCGCGTCGGGCAGGCGCTGGCCGTTGGCCTCACGCCGGGCGAGGAGATGGTCCGGCAGCTCCTGGCCGACGGCAAGGAGGTCGATCGCGCCTTCCTGGCCCGGGTGAGCGACTTCCCGATCGGCATCGTGATTCGCTACGAAGAAATCGACCCGCTGCGGCTGCAGCGCATCAGTCGGATGCAGCAAGCCGCCTGCCTGATCCTGGCGCGCTCGGGCGAGCGAGGCGACGTCCGGTCGGCGCTGCGCGCGTGTTACCCGAGCGGCGAGTTCGAGCATCTGTTGCTCGACCTGATGCGCCTCTACGCGCAGGAGACCCGGGCATTGAGCCGCTCTCTGCGCCTGCCCGCGCTGCTGGTGCCGCTGCGCGAACGCGTCGCGCAATCCCTGTACGGCGTCATGACCGACGCGGCGGCCGGCCTGGCTAACGATGTCACCGGCAGCGTCTACCGGCCCGAGCGATCAACAGGCACACCAGGCACGCGTGCAGCGCGCATCGATGAACCCAGCGGAGAGCCGGTCCTCGGCTTGGAGGAGAGGTAATGGAGACGATCCAGACTGATGTGGCCATCATCGGGGCGGGCGGGGCCGGCTTGCGCGCCGCGATCGCACTGGCCCAGGCCGATCCCAAGCTGCGCATCGCCCTGATCTCCAAGGTCTATCCGATGCGCAGCCATACCTGCGCCGCCGAGGGGGGCGCCGCCGGCGTGATCAAGGCGGACGACAGCATGAAGCAGCACTTCGACGACACCGTCGGCGGCGGCGACTGGCTCTCCGACCAGGACGCGGTCGAGTATTTCATCCACGAGGCGCCCAAGGAGCTGACCCAGCTGGAGCACTGGGGCTGCCCGTGGAACCGCGAAGCGGACGGCTCGGTGGCGGTGCGCCCCTTCGGTGGCATGAAGATCCAGCGCACCTGGTTCGCCGCGGACAAGTCGGGCTTCCACATCCTCCACACCTTGTTCCAGACTTCGCTGCAGTTTGCCAACATCCAGCGCTACGACGAGTTTTTCGCCACCGACCTGCTGGTCGAAGGCGGGCGCTGCCAGGGCCTCACCGCGATCGAGATGCGTAGCGGCCAGATGCGCTGCTTTCTGGCCGGCGCGGTGATCATCGCCGGCGGCGGCGCCGGCCGCATGTTCCCCTTCAACACCAACGGCGCGATCAAGACCGGCGACGGCATGGCATTGGCCTATCGCGCCGGCGTGCCGCTGAAGGACATGGAATTCGTCCAGTACCATCCGACGGGGCTGCCCAACACCGGCACCCTGCTCACCGAAGCCTGCCGCGGCGAAGGCGGCGTGCTGCTCAACAAGGACGGCTACCGCTTCCTCCAGGACTACGGCATGGGTCCTGAGACGCCGCTCGGCAAGCCGGTGTTGAAGACCATGGAACTCGGTCCGCGCGATCGCGTCTCCCAGAGCATCTGGCACGAGATCCGGAAGGGCAGGGCGGTCAAGACGCCCTGGGGCGATTGCGTCTGGCTCGACATGCGCCACCTGGGCGAAAAGAAGATCAACGAGCGGCTGCCCTTCGTGCGCGATATTTCGATCAGCTACCTGGGTGTGGATCCGGTCACCGAGATGGTGCCGATCCGCCCGGTGGTGCATTACATGATGGGCGGAATCCACACCGACGCCCGGGCGGCGACTTCGCTTCCCGGTCTGTTCGCGGCGGGCGAATGCGCCTGCGTCAGCATCAACGGCGCCAACCGCCTGGGCTCAAACTCCCTGGTGGAAATCCTGGTCTTCGGCCATCGCGCCGGACTGTCCGCCCTCGAATATGCGCGCAGCGTGGGTCGGGGCTCCGAGGCGGCGCTGACCGCCCAGGCCGAGGCCGCCCAGGGTCGGGTCCGCGAGCTGTTCATGAGGAACACCGGCAAGGAATCGATATTCGGACTGCGCAAGGAGATGACCGACACCATGGAGGCGGGCGCCGGCATCTACCGCACCCAGGACGGCCTGGCCGAGACCTGCGACAAGCTCGCCGAGCTGCGCCGCCGCTACGCCGACGTCGCGCTCCACGACAAGACCAACGTCTATAACACCGATCTGTTCTCGGCGCTGGAACTGGGTTCGATGCTCGATTGCGCCGAGGCGCTGGCGGTCAGCGGCCGCGAGCGCAAGGAGTCGCGCGGCGCCCATCAGCGCCTCGACTTCACGGCCCGCGACGATGCCAACTACCTCAAGCATTCGATGGCGCACTACCGGGGCAGCGAGCCGCCCAGCATCGACTACCGCGACGTGGTGATCACCACCTCGCCGCCGGGGGTGCGCGACTACTCGGGAGCCAGGAAATGAGCGAGGACAGGATGGGGGCTCGGCAGGTCGAGCTCGACGTGTTGCGCTACAACCCGGAGACCGACCAGGAGCCTAAGTTCCAGCGCTATTCGGTGCCCTGCAAGAACGAATGGGTCGTGCTCGACGCCTTGAACTACCTCAAGGACCATCTCGATCCGACGCTCGCCTTCCGCTGGTCCTGCCACATGCAGGTCTGCGGCAGCTGCGGCATGATGATCAACGGCGAACCCAAGCTCGCCTGCAAGGCCTTCCTGCGCGATTACCCCGGCGTCATCAGGGTCGAGCCGCTGTCGCACTTCCCGGTCGAGCGCGACCTGGTTTCGGTCGCCGACGATTTCATGGCCAAGCTGAAACGCGTCAAACCCTATCTGATTCCGGGCGAGAAAAGGACCCTGGCGGACGGCGAGTACCGGCAGAGCCCGGAGCAGCTCGCGCGCTACCGGAAATACGCGATGTGCATCAACTGCATGCTCTGCTACGCCGCCTGCCCGGAGTATGGTCTGACGCCGAAATTCATCGGCCCGGCGGCGATCTCGCTCGCCCACCGTTACAACCAGGACTCGCGCGACGGCGGTCGCGACGAACGCCAGGAGGAGATCGCGACCAACGAGGGCGTGTGGGAATGCACCTTCGTCGGCGCCTGTTCCGAGGTCTGTCCGAAGCACGTCGATCCGGCCAGCGCGCTGCAGCAGGTGAAGGTCGCCAGCACCGTCGATTGGTATCTCGAACACTTCATGTCATGGGTGAAAAAATGAGCCGCAGACCCTATGTCCGAGAGGTATCCAGAACCGCCTGGTTCTTCAAGCGGCCGCGCTACATGCGCTACATGGCGCGCGAAGTGACCTGCATTTTCATCGGCATCTACACGGTGATCCTGCTCGTCGGCATCGCGCGTCTGTCGCAGGGCCAGGGCCAGTACGAGGGCTTCCTGACGGCGCTGCGCCAGCCCGCGAGCGTGGTTTTCCACATCCTGGCCCTGGCCTTCTCGCTCTACAATTCCTTCACCTGGTTCAACGTCGCGCCCAAGGCCCTGCCCATCCAGGTGGGCGAGGAGTTCCTGCCCGACGGCGTGGTGGCGGGCGGGCACTACCTCGTCTGGGTGGCGCTGTCGCTGTTCATCCTTTTCTGGGCGGGGGTATTCTGATCATGGCCAAGTCGAACAAACCCATCATCTGGGGCACCTTCGCCGCCGGCGGCGAACTCGTCTCCTTCGTCACCCCGGTGCTGATCGTGCTCACCCTCCTGGCCGCCACCGGCCACGTCCCCGACGTGCTCGGCTACGACCGGCTACGTGAATTCGCCGCCGGCTGGTTCGGCAAGCTCGTCATCTTCGTGGTGCTGTTCCTGTCGCTGTGGAGCCAGGCGCACCGGCTGCGCATCACTTTTTACGACTTCGGCGCGCGCGCCGATACCCTGGTGGCGATCGTGGTTTATGCGCTCGCGGCAGCGGGCAGTGTCGCGTCATTGGTCTACTTGGCGCGGCTGTGATGGACAGGGCGTTTTCGGCATCTTCGGCGTATTCCCCCAGCGCCGGAAATTCACTGACGAAGGCTATATTTTTATTGTGCAGGGCAGCAGTTGCGGTATAATTTGCCGCAGTGAAACACTGCCACCAAGCGACTATTGCTTGGAGAAAATAGCCGACGTGGTGAAATTGGTAGACACGCTGTCTTGAGGGGGCAGTGGCGCAAGCCGTGTGAGTTCGAGTCTCACCGTCGGCACCAATAACAACAAGGTGTGTCCGCTGTTGCGGGCACCGGGAAATGCGGCGCGAGCCGCGACTGGATATGTTGGAAAGTTATTTTCCTGTTTTGGTTTTCATCGCCGTCGGCATCGTCTTCGGATGCCTGCCGATGATTCTCGGTTGGTTCATCGGTCCGCGTCACCCCGACGCGGAAAAAAATTCTGCATACGAGTGCGGCTTCGAGGCCTTCGAGGACGCGCGCCTGAAGTTCGATGTGCGCTACTACCTGATCGCCATCGTCTTCATCCTGTTCGATCTGGAAATCGCCTTCCTCTTTCCCTGGGCGGCGGTCTTCAAGGAGATCGTCGCCAACCCCGCGATCAAACTCTTCGGCTTCGTCGAAATGCTGGTGTTCCTCGGCATCCTGCTCATCGGCTACGTCTATGCCTGGGCCAAGGGCGCCCTGGACTGGGAATGAATCATGAGCATTGAAGGTCTCCTCCAGGAAGGTTTCGTCACCACCTCGCTCGACAAGCTGATCAACTGGACGCGCACCGGTTCGCTCTGGCCGGTGACCTTCGGTCTGGCCTGCTGCGCCATCGAGATGATCCACACCGGCTGTTCGCGCTACGACCTCGACCGTTTCGGCGTGGTGTTCCGCGCCAGTCCCCGCCAGTCCGACGTGATGATCATCGCCGGGACGCTGACCAACAAGATGGCGCCGGCGCTGCGCAAGGTCTATGACCAGATGGCCGAGCCGCGCTGGGTGATCTCGATGGGCTCCTGCGCCAACGGCGGCGGCTACTACCACTATTCCTATTCGGTGGTGCGCGGCGCCGACCGCATCGTGCCGGTCGATATCTACGTGCCCGGCTGTCCGCCCACGGCCGAGGCGCTGCTCTACGGCATCATCCAGCTGCAGAACAAGATCAGGCGCACGTCCACCATCGCCCGCTAGTCCCCCATTCGTCAGTCAACCGCAACTCTCATCAGAATCCGCCGACACCCACATGAGCACCAAGCTGGAAACGCTTTGTCAGAATTTGCGCGATGCGCTGGGCGAGCGCGTCGGCAGCCTGGTCACGGCCCTGGGCGAGGTGACCCTGGTGGTGGCCGCCGCCGACTACTTGGCCGTGGCCAGGGTCCTGCGCGACCATCCCGAGCTGCGCTTCGAGCAGCTGATCGATCTATGCGGCGTCGATTACGGCGCCTACGGCGAAGTGAGCATGCCGACCACCGTGCCGCCGGAGCGGGCGGGCGCGACTAGGTTCGCGGCGGTCAGCCAGCTGCTCTCGATCAGCCACAACTGGCGTCTGAGGTTGCGCGTCTTCGCCGAAGACGGCGATTTCCCGGTGGTCGATTCCCTGACGGCGATATGGAACAGCGCCAACTGGTTCGAGCGCGAGGCCTTCGATCTCTTCGGCATCATGTTCCGGGGCCACGCCGACCTGCGCCGCATCCTCACCGACTACGGCTTCATCGGCCATCCCTTCCGCAAGGACTTCCCGATCTCCGGCTACGTCGAGATGAGCTACGACCCGGAGCAGAAGCGCGTCATCTACCAGCCGGTGAGCATCGCGCCGCGCGAGGTCACGCCGCGCATCATCCGTGAGCAAAACTACGGGGATACCGACCGTGGCTGACATCCAGAATTACACCTTGAAATTTGGCTCCGGCCGCGTGTTTGGCTCAACTCGGGGCTTAACTTGCTATCGCAAGTTAGCCTGCGCCGAAGTTCAATGTGTCGGGGCGCTATCGTAATGGCTGACATCCAGAATTACACATTGAACTTTGGCCCGCAGCACCCGGCGGCGCACGGCGTGCTGCGCCTGGTGCTCGAGCTCGACGGCGAGGTGGTGGTGCGCGCCGACCCGCACATCGGCCTGCTCCACCGCGCCACCGAGAAGCTCGCCGAACAGAAGACCTTCCTGCAATCCGTGCCCTACATGGACCGGCTCGATTACACCTCGATGATCATCAACGAGCATCCCTACGTGATGGCGATCGAGCGGCTCTTGGGCATAGACGTGCCGCTGCGCGCCCAGTACATCCGGGTGATGTTCGACGAGATTACGCGCATCCACAATCATCTGCTGTCCATCGGCACCCAGGCCCTCGACGTCGGCGCCATGACCATGGTGCTCTACACCTTCCGCGAGCGGGAAGACATCATCGACATCCTGGAGGCCACCACCGGCGCGCGCATGCACGGGGCCTACTACCGCCCCGGCGGCGTGTACCGCGACCTGCCCGACCGCATGCCGCGCTACGAGGTCAATAAGTTCAAGAACGCCAAGACGGTGAAGGCGCTGAACGAGGCGCGTTCGGGCTCCTTGCTCGACTTCATCGAGGACTTCGCCAACCGCTTCCCCGGCTATTGCGACGACTACGAGACCCTGCTCACCGACAACCGCATCTGGAAGCAGCGCCTGGTCGATATCGGCATCGTCAGCGCCGAGCGCGCCCTGCAGCTGGGTTTCACCGGCCCGATGTTGCGCGGTTCCGGCGTCGAGTGGGACCTGCGCAAGAAGCAGCCCTACGAGGTCTATCAGCACCTCGATTTCGACATTCCGGTCGGCACCAATGGCGACTGCTACGACCGCTACCTGGTGCGCATGGAGGAGATGCGCCAAGCCAACCGCATCATCAAGCAGTGCGTCGCCTGGCTGCGCGACCATCCTGGCCCGGTGATCACCGACAATCACAAGGTGGCGCCGCCCCCGCGCGAGAAGATGAAGGGCAGCATGGAGGAACTAATCCACCACTTCAAGCTGTTCAGCGAGGGCATCCACGTGCCCGCCGGCGAGGTCTATGCCGGCATCGAGCACGCCAAGGGCGAGTTCGGCGTCTACCTGATTTCCGACGGTGCGAATAAGCCCTACCGCATGAAGCTGCGCTCCGCCGCATTCACCCATCTGTCCGCCATGGACGAGATGGCAAAAGGCCACATGATCGCCGACGCCGTGACCATCATCGGCACGATGGACATCGTCTTCGGCGACGTTGATAGATGAGACCATGCTGAGCGATAACGCACTGAAGAGAATCGACCGCGAGCTGGCCAAGTATCCGGCCGACCAGAAGCAGTCGGCGGTGATGGCGGCGCTGGCGATCGCCCAGGACGAGAAGGGCTATCTGGCGCAGGAGACCATCGCCGCCGTCGCCGACTACCTCGGCATGGCGCCGATAGCGGCCTACGAGATCGCCTCCTTCTACAACATGTACGATCTGGCGCCGGTCGGCAGGTTCAAGCTCACCGTGTGCACCAACCTGCCTTGCGCGCTCTCCGGCGGCGTTCATGCCGCCGAGTACCTGAAGCAGAAGCTCGGCATCGAATTCAACGAGACCACCCCGGACGGCCTGTTCACCCTCAAGGAGGGCGAGTGCCTGGGGGCCTGCGGCGACGCGCCGGTGTTCTTGATGAACAACAAGCGGATGTGCAGCCACATGAGCACCGAGGCGATCGACCAGTTGCTGGCTGAATTGCGGGCTGAACCCGCCGGGCCGAAATCATGAGCGCAGCGCCCATCCTCACCGCCGGCATAGACGCCGCCACCGCCGATGCCACCTGGCACCTGGCCGACTACGTCGGACGCGGCGGCTACGCCGCCCTGAAGAAGATCCTGGCGGAAGGGATCACGCCCGAGGCGGTCATCAACGAGGTGAAGAAGTCCTCGCTGCGCGGCCGCGGCGGCGCCGGCTTCCCCTCCGGCCTGAAGTGGAGCTTCATGCCCAAGGCTTATACCGGGATCAAGTACCTGTGCTGCAACTCCGACGAGGGCGAGCCGGGCACCTTCAAGGACCGCGACCTGCTGCGCTACAACCCGCACCAGGTGATCGAGGGCATGGCCATCGCCGCCTACGCGATGGGCACCGCGGTCGGCTACAACTACATCCACGGCGAGGTCTGGGATCTTTATACGCGCTTCGAGGAGGCATTGGCCGAGGCGCGCGCCGCCGGCTTCATCGGCCAGAACATCCTGGGCTCGGGCTTCAACTTCGAGCTCTACGCCCACCACGGCTTCGGCGCCTACATCTGCGGCGAGGAGACGGCGCTGCTCGAGTCGATCGAGGGCAAGAAGGGCCAGCCGCGCTACAAGCCGCCCTTCCCGGCGAGCTACGGCCTGTACGGCAAGCCGACCACCATCAACAACACCGAGACCTTCGCCGCGGTGCCCTGGATCATCGTAAACGGCGGCGAGAAGTATCTCGAACTGGGCAAGCCCAACAACGGCGGCACCAAGCTGTTCTCGGTCTCCGGCCACGTGGTGCGACCGGGCGTCTATGAAGTGCCGATGGGCCTGCCCTTTCCGGAACTGCTGGAAATGTGCGGCGGCATGCGCGGCGGACGCAAGCTGAAGGCCTGCATCCCGGGCGGATCTTCCGCACCGGTGCTGCCGGCAGAGATCATGATGGAATGCACGATGGATTACGATTCCATCGCCAAGGCCGGCTCGATGCTGGGCTCCGGCGCGGTGATCGTCATGGACGAGAGCGTCTGCATGGTGCGCGCGCTGGAGCGCCTGTCCTACTTCTACTTCGAGGAATCCTGCGGCCAGTGCACGCCCTGCCGCGAGGGCACCGGCTGGCTCTACCGCGTCGTGCATCGGATCGAGCACGGACTGGGGCGCGCCGAGGATCTGGATCTGCTGTACGGCGTCACCGACAACATCATGGGCCGCACCATCTGCGCCCTGGGCGACGCCGCCTCGCTGCCGGTGCGGAGCTTCATCAAGCACTTCAGGAGCGAGTTCGAGTACCACATCGACCACAAGAAGTGCCTGGTGCCGCCCGAGGTGCAGAAGGAAGGCAGCAAGATCTATGTGAGGCCGTCTCAATGTTAGACATCGAAATCGACGGCAAGGCCCTGCAGGTCGCCGAAGGCAGCACCATCATCGAGGCGGCGCACCAGCTCGGCACCTACATTCCGCACTTCTGCTACCACAAGAAGCTGTCGATCGCCGCCAACTGCCGGATGTGTCTGGTGCAGGTGGAGAAGGCGCCGAAACCGATGCCGGCCTGCGCCACGCCCGTGACCAACGGCATGAAGGTGCAGACCCACTCCGAGCAGGCGGTGGGCGCCCAGAAGGGCGTGATGGAGTTCCTGCTGATCAACCACCCGCTCGACTGCCCGATCTGCGATCAGGGCGGCGAGTGCCAGCTTCAGGATCTCGCCGTCGGCTACGGCGCCAGCGCTTCCCGCTATCGGGAAGAGAAGCGCGTGGTCATGAACAAGAACCTGGGCCCGCTGGTGGCCACAGACATGACGCGTTGCATCAACTGCACGCGCTGCGTCCGCTTCACCCAGGAGATCGCCGGCCTGATGGAGCTGGGCCAGGCATTTCGCGGCGAGCACGCCGAGATCATGTCCTTCATCGGCCAGACGGTCGACTCCGAACTCTCCGGCAACATCATCGACCTGTGCCCGGTAGGTGCCTTGACTTCCAAGCCCTTCCGCTTCTCGGCGCGCACCTGGGAGCTTTCGCGCCGGAAGTCGGTCAGCCCGCACGACGGCCTGGGCGCCAATCTGATCGTCCAGACCAAGCACGACAAGGTGATGCGCGTGCTGCCGCTGGAGAACGAAGAGATCAACGAGTGCTGGCTCTCCGACAAGGACCGCTTCTCCTATGAAGGGCTCAATTCGCCCGAGCGCCTGACCCGGCCGATGCTGAAGTACGGCGGGCAGTGGCACGAGGTGGGCTGGCAGCAGGCGCTCGACTACGTCGCCCACGCCTTCAAGGACATCGCCAAGAACCACGGCGGGGCGGCGCTGGGCGCGCTGCTCTCGCCCCACGCCACGCTGGAAGAACTGCATCTTTCGCAGAAGCTGATGCGCGGCTTGGGATCGGGAAACGTGGACTTCCGCCTGCGCCAGAGCGATTTCTCGCAGGACGGCGAGCGCTCGGCGAGCCCCCCACGCGCGCCCTGGCTGGGCATGAAGATTTCCGAGATCAACGATCTGGACCGCGTGCTGGTGGTCGGCAGTTTCCTGCGCAAGGACCAGCCGCTGATCGCCCAGCGCCTGCGCCAGGCCGCCAAGCGCGGCGCCCAGGTGTCGCTGATTCATTGCTGCGACGACGACCAACTGATCAAGACCCACGCCAAGGCGATTGTTCCGCCCTCGCAGCTGCCCCAACTGCTGGCCCAGGTGGTGAAGTGCGCGGCGGAACTCAAGGGTGTTGCCGTCGATGCCGCGATCGCAGCGCTGACGGTGACGCCTGCGGCGAGAGCGATCGCCGAGAGCCTGCTCTCTGGAGCCAATGCCGCGATCTTCCTCGGCAACCTCGCGCAGCAGCACGCGCGGGCGGCGACGTTGCAGGCGCTGGCCCGGCAGCTCGCGAGTCTCACCGGCGCGCGCTTCGGCTTCCCGGGCGAAGCCGCCAACAGCGTCGGCGGCTATATCGCCAATGCGCTGCCCGGCCCGGAAGGCCTGAACGCCGCGGCCATGCTCGCCGCACCGCGCCAGGGCTATCTGATCCTGAACGCCGAGCTCGAGCTCGACTGCGCCGATCCGCGGCAGGCGACTACGGCCTTGAAGCAGGCCGCGACGGTGGTGGTGCTGTCGCCGTTCAAGCTGTCCGGCGCCCTCGATTACGCCGACGTGCTGCTGCCGGTCTCGCCCTTCACCGAGACCTCCGGCAGCTTCGTCAATACCGAGGGCCGGGTGCAGAGCTTCAACGCCGTGGCCCAGCCGCTGGGCGAGACCCGCCCCGCCTGGAAGGTGCTGCGCGTCCTGGGCAACCTGTTGCAGCTGCCCGGCTTCGAGCAGGACAGCAGCGAGGCGGTGCGCGCCGAGGTGCTGGGCGACGCCAAGCCTGAGTTCGTCACCGACAGACTGGACAACGGCGTCGGTGGCGTCGCCGCGGATCTTTCAACGACCGCCGGCACTCTGGAGCGGGTCGCCGACGTGCCGATCTACTTTGCCGACGCCCTGGTGCGCCGCGCCCCCAGCCTGCAGCGCTCGCGCGACGCCGTCCAGCCCACCGCGCGGATGAACGCCGCCGTGCTGAGCAAGCTCGGCGTCGCCCCCGGCCAGCAGGTCAGGGTGGGGCAGGGATCCGGCAGCGCGGTGTTGCAGGCGGCGCTGGACGAACGCCTGCCCGACGGCGTGGTGCGCATAGCCGCCGCGCATCCGAGCGTGGCGGGTCTGTCCGGCCTACAGGGCGCGATCACCGTGGAGGCGCTGTGATGGGTGCATTCGTGCAGTATCTCCAGCCCGTGTTCGGCGAAGCGTGGCCCCTGGTGTGGACCCTGCTGAAGATCATCGGGATCATCCTGCCGCTGCTGATCTGCGTCGCCTACCTCACCTTCTGGGAACGCAAGGTGATCGGCTGGATGCAGGTGCGCATCGGCCCCAACCGCGTCGGTCCCTGGGGACTGCTGCAGCCGATCGCCGACGGCATGAAGCTGGTGTTCAAGGAAATCATCGTCCCGACCAAGGCATCCAAGGGGCTGTACTTCATCGGCCCGGCGATGGCTTTCGCCACCGCGCTGGCGGCCTGGGCGGTGGTGCCCTTCTCCGAGGGTTACGTCCTGGCCAACATCAACGCCGGCGTGCTCTACCTGCTGGCGATGACCTCGGTCGGCATCTACGGCGTGATCATTTCCGGCTGGGCCTCCAACTCGAAATACGCCTTCTACGGCGCGATGCGTTCGGCGGCGCAGATGGTCTCCTACGAAATCGCCATGGGCTTCGCCCTGGTCTGCGTGCTGATGGTCTCCTCCAGTCTCAACATCACCGAGATCGTGCACGGCCAGGCCCGGGGCATGTTCGCCGACATGGGGCTGGGCATCCTCTCCTGGAACTGGCTGCCGCTGTTGCCGATGTTCGTCATCTACCTGGTCTCCGGCATCGCCGAGACCAACCGCGCGCCCTTCGACGTGGTCGAGGGCGAGTCCGAGATCGTCGCCGGCCACATGGTCGAATACTCGGGCATGGCCTTCGCGATGTTCTTCCTCGGCGAATACGCGAACATGATCCTGGTCTCGGTCATGACCTCGATCTTCTTCCTCGGCGGCTGGCTCTCGCCGGTGGGCTTCCTGCCCGACAGCTTCCTCTGGCTGGCGGCCAAGACCTGCTTCATCCTGTTCCTGTTCCTGTGGTTCCGCGCCACCTTCCCCCGCTACCGCTACGACCAGATCATGCGCCTGGGCTGGAAGGTCTTCGTGCCGCTGTGCATGTTCTGGCTGCTGCTGGTCGGTGTCTGGATGATGTCGCCGCTCTCCATCTGGAAATGATGCCATGGCCGCGATAAGAAAATTTCTGAAGAGCCTGCTCCTCGTGGAACTGTTCCAGGGCCTGGCGGTGACCGGGCGGCACATGTTCGCGCGCAAGATCACCGTCCAGTTCCCCGAGGAGAAAACGCCGCAGAGCAATCGCTTCCGCGGCCTGCACGCGCTGCGCCGCTACCCGAACGGCGAGGAGCGCTGCATCGCCTGCAAGCTGTGCGAGGCGGTCTGCCCGGCGATGGCGATCACCATCGAGTCGGCCGAACGCGACGACGGCAGCAGGCGCACCACGCGCTACGACATCGACCTGATCAAGTGCATCTACTGCGGCTTCTGCGAGGAGGCCTGCCCGGTCGACGCGATCGTCATGACGCGGATCTTCGAGTATCACGGCGAGAGCCGCGGTGACCTCTACTACACCAAGCAGATGCTGCTTGCGGTCGGCGACAAGAACGAGGCCCAGATCGCCAAGGACCGCGAGCAGGACGCCCCCTACAGGTAGAGCGAGATGGATTTCAAGAGCGCAATCTTCTACTTTCTGGCCACCGTCCTGGTGCTTGCCAGCCTGCGCGTGATCACCGCCAGGAATCCGGTGCACGCCGCGCTGTTCCTGGTGCTGGCCTTCTTCTCCGCGGGCGGCATCTGGATACTGCTGCAGGCCGAGTTCCTCGCCATCGTGCTGGTGATGGTCTATGTCGGCGCGGTGATGGTGCTGTTCCTGTTCGTGGTGATGATGCTCGACATCAACATCGAGCGCCTGCGCCGCGGCTTCTGGAGCTACCTGCCGCTGGGCGCCGGCATCGGCATCCTGATGACCCTGGAGATGGCCCTGGTGCTCGCCGGCCGCTACTTCGGCCTGGAGACGCTGCCCGAGCCGGGCGCGCCCGCCGCCGGCTACGACAACACCAAGGAACTCGGTCGGCTGCTGTTTTCCGATTACGCCTATCCGCTGGAGCTGGCCTCGGTGATCCTGCTGGTGGCGATCATCGCCGCGGTGGTGCTGACCAAGCGGCCACGCAAGGAATCCAAGGGACAGGACGTGCGCGAACAGATCGCGGTCAAACGCAACGACCGCCTGCGCATCGTAGCGATGCCCACAGAGAAGGAGTAGCGGACATGCTGTCGCTCCCGCATTACCTCATCCTCGCCGCGATCCTGTTTTCCATCGGCATCGTCGGCATTTTCCTGAACCGCAAGAACCTGATCGTGCTGCTGATGGCGATCGAGCTGATGCTCCTGGCGGTGAATACCAATTTCATCGCCTTCTCGCACTACTTCGGCGACGCCAACGGCCAGCTCTTCGTCTTCTTCATCCTGACCGTGGCGGCGGCGGAGTCGGCGATCGGCCTGGCGATTCTGGTGGTGCTGTTCCGCAACCTCGCCACGATCCACGTCGACGATCTCGACAGCCTCAAGGGATAGGCAGAATGATGGCCCCCTTTCCCCCCATCCCCCGGAGCCTCCGCTTCGCTCCGTCGCTCGACAGGCGGCGAGCAGTGCTCGCCGAATTCCCGGTCTCGCCCCGAAGAAGGGGTGTGACCTTGGTTCGCGGGCTTTGCCCGCTCCATTTAATGGACCGGCTGCCCTCTTGGGACGGCCCGGCGAGTGCCGCATGAATATGCACACGCTCTACCTCTTGGTGCCGCTGGCGCCGCTCGCCGGCAGCCTGATCGCCGGCCTGTTCGGCAAGGCCGTCGGCCGGGCGGGCGCCCACTGGGTGACCATCCTCGGCGTCGCGGTGTCCTTCGTCGCTTCGCTGCTGATCTTCCGCGACGTCCAGGCGGGGCACAGTTACAACGGCGTCCTCTATACCTGGCTGGAGAGCGGCGGCTTGAAACTCCAGGTCGGCTTCCTGATCGACCCGCTGACCACGCTGATGATGCTGGTGGTGACCTTCGTCTCGCTGATGGTGCACATCTACACCGTCGGCTACATGGCCGACGATCCCGGCTACCAGCGCTTCTTCAGCTACATTTCGCTGTTCACCTTCTCGATGCTGATGCTGGTGATGGCCAACAACTTCGTCCAGCTGTTCTTCGGCTGGGAGGCGGTGGGTCTGGTCTCCTATCTCCTGATCGGCTTCTGGTACACGCGCCCCACGGCGATCTACGCCAACCTCAAGGCCTTCCTGGTCAACCGCGTCGGCGACTTCGGCTTCCTGCTCGGCATCGGCCTGATCGCGGCGAACTGCGGCACGCTCGACTACGCCCAGGTGTTCGCCCAGGCGCAACACCTCGCAGCCACCCCGATCGAGCTGTTCGCCGGTCACTCCTGGCTGCTGATCTCGGTGATCTGCATTTGTCTGTTCATCGGCGCCATGGGCAAGTCGGCGCAGTTCCCGCTGCACGTCTGGCTGCCCGACTCGATGGAAGGCCCGACGCCGATCTCGGCGCTGATCCACGCGGCGACCATGGTCACCGCCGGCATCTTCATGGTCTCGCGGATGTCGCCGCTGTTCGAGCTGTCCCCGGCGGCGCTCTCCTTCGTCCTGGTGATCGGCTCCATCACCGCGCTGTTCATGGGCTTCCTCGCCGTGGTCCAGAACGACATCAAGCGCGTGATCGCCTACTCGACCTTGTCGCAACTCGGCTACATGACCATGGCCCTGGGCGCTTCCGCCTATCCGGTGGCGATCTTCCACCTGATGACCCACGCCTTCTTCAAGGCGCTGCTGTTCCTGGGCGCGGGCTCGGTGATCATCGGCTGCCACCACAACCAGGACATCCGCTACATGGGCGGTCTCAGGAAGTACATGCCGGTGACCTGGATCACTTCCCTGATCGGCTCGCTCGCGCTGATCGGCTTCCCCTTCTTCTCCGGCTTCTATTCGAAGGACTCGATCATCGAGGCGGTCGGTCTGTCGCATCTGCCCGGCGCCGGCTTCGCCCAGTTCGCTGCGGTCGCCAGCGTCTTCGTCACCGCCTTCTATTCCTTCCGCCTGTACTTCCTGGTGTTCCACGGCGAGGAACGCTATCACCTGGTGCCGCAGGAACACGGCCACGACGCTCACGACGCGCACCACGGCGGCAAGCCGCACGAGTCGCCCTGGGTGGTGACCGGCCCGCTGGTGCTGCTGGCGATACCGTCGCTGGTGATCGGCTACCTGACCATCCGCCCGCTGCTCTTCGGCGACTACTTCGGCACTTCGATTTTCATCGCGCCGGCGCACGACGCCCTGACGTCGATGAAGGAAGAGTTCCACACCTCCTTCGTCATGGCCATGCACGGCCTGACCCAGTTGCCCTTCCTGCTGGCGATGTCGGGCGTGGTGCTGTCCTGGTTCTTCTACCTGAAGCGTCCCGACATTCCCGCGGCGATCCAGAGAAACTTCCGGCCGATCTACACGCTGCTCGACAACAAGTATTACCTCGACAAGTTCAACGACTGGTTCTTCGCCGGCGGCGCGCGCCTGCTCGGTCGCGGCCTGTGGAGAGGCGGCGACCAGATGGTGATCGACGGCCTGGTCAATGGCTCGGCCAAGACGGTGGGCTGGGTGTCGGCGGTGGTGCGCCTGTACCAGAGCGGCCAGATCTACCGCTACGCATTTTCGATGATTATCGGCGTCTTCGTGCTGCTGACGCTTTGGATCAATCGGGTCTGAAGAGAACGCCGACAGGAACAACTTGAAATGATCGCTGCCCACCTCCTCAGTCTTTCGATCTGGCTGCCCATACTGGGCGCCCTGCTGGTGCTCGCCGTCGGGTCCGACCAGAACCCGGGTCCGGCGCGCGTCCTGGCGCTGGTCGTGGCCTTGGCCGGCTTCCTGGTCACCGTGCCGCTCTATACCGGTTTCGACGCCAGCTCCAGCGCGATGCAGTTCGTCGAGCGCGCGCCGTGGATCCCGAGCTACAACATCGAGTATCTGCTCGGCGTGGACGGCATCTCGGTGCTGTTCATCCTGCTAAACAGCTTCATCACCGTCCTGGTGATCCTGGCCGGCTGGAGAGTGATCGAGAAGCGGGTGGCGCAGTACCTGGCCGCCTTCCTGATCATGTCCGGGGTGATGAACGGCATCTTCGCCGCCACCGACGCCGTGCTGTTCTACGTCTTCTTCGAGGTCTCGCTGATCCCGATGTACATCATCATCGGCGTCTGGGGCGGACCGAACCGCGTCTACGCCGCCTTCAAGTTCTTCCTCTACACGCTGGCCGGTTCGCTGCTGATGCTGGTCGCACTGCTCTACCTGTTCCTGCAGTCGGGCGGCAGCTTCAACATCATCGAATGGCAGTCGCTGCCGCTCACGCTGCACGCCCAGATCCTGCTGTTCCTGGCCTTCCTGGTGGCCTTCGCTGTCAAGGTGCCGATGTGGCCGGTGCATACCTGGCTGCCCGACGCCCACGTCGAGGCGCCGACCGGCGGCTCGGTGGTGCTGGCCTCGATCATGCTGAAGCTCGGGGCTTACGGCTTCCTCAGGTTCTCGCTGCCGATCGCACCCGACGCCAGCCACGAACTGTCGGGCCTGATGATCGCGCTGTCCCTGATCGCGGTGATCTACATCGGCTTCGTCGCCCTGGTGCAGACCGACATGAAGAAGCTGATCGCTTATTCGTCGATCTCGCACATGGGCTTCGTCACCCTGGGCTTCTTCATCTTCAACCAGATCGGCATGGAGGGGGCGCTGACCCAGATGATCTCCCACGGCTTCGTCGCCGGCGCCATGTTCCTGTGCGTCGGCGTCCTGTACGACCGCATGCACAGCCGCCAGATCGCCGACTACGGCGGCGTGGTCAACACCATGCCGAAGTTCGCCGCCTTCTTCCTGCTCTTCGCCATGGCCAACGCCGGCTTGCCGGCCACCTCGGGTTTCGTCGGCGAGTTCATGGTGGTGCTGGGCGCGGTGAAGTTCAATTTCTGGACCGGCTTCGCCGCCGCCGTCACCCTGATACTCGGCGCCGCCTACACGCTGTGGATGATCAAACGCGTCGTCTTCGGCGCCGTCGGCAACGACCGCGTCGCCCAGTTGACCGACATCGGTAGCCGAGAATTCCTGATCCTCGCGCTGCTGGCGCTATGCGTTCTGGGCATGGGGCTCTACCCCTTCCCCTTCACCGATGTCATGCACGCTTCGGTCGACCACCTGCTCAGGCACGTGGCGGCGGGCAAGCTGTAGCGCCTGGATGGAAAACCGAACATGAACTTCCTCATGCCTGACTTCACCCCGGCCGCGGCGGAAATCTTTCTGCTCGCCATGACCTGCGTCATCCTGGTCGCCGACCTGCTGCTGCCCCGCTCGCAGCGCTGGGTCGTCGCGCTGCTCGCCCAGACGACCCTGATCGGCTGCGCCGCCATCACCGTCCTGACCGCCGACGGCCAGGTGGTGCTGACCTTCAGCAACATGTTCGTCTCCGACCTGCTCGCCGACTTCCTCAAGCTGCTGGTGTATTTCTCGGTGTCGGTGATGCTGATCTACAGCCGCGACTACCTCATAGCGCGCGGTCTGGACAAGGGCGAGTTCTACCTGCTGGTGCTGTTCGCCACCCTGGGCATGATGGTGATGATCTCGGCCGCCCACTTCCTCTCCATCTACCTCGGCCTGGAACTGCTCTCGCTGTCGCTCTACGCGCTGGTGGCGCTGGACCGCGACTCGGCGCGCGCCACCGAGGCGGCGATGAAGTACTTCGTGCTCGGTGCGATGGCTTCCGGCCTGCTGCTCTATGGCATGTCTATGGTGTACGGCGCCACCGGTACGCTGGAGATCGGCGGCGTCGCGCAAGCCATCTATCACGGTGTCGCCAACAAGACCGTGCTGGTGTTCGGCCTGGTGTTCCTGGTCTCGGGCCTGGCCTTCAAGCTCGGCGTCGTGCCCTTCCACATGTGGATCCCAGACGTCTATCAGGGGGCGCCGACCGCGATGACGCTGTTCATCGGCACGGCGCCGAAGCTGGCCGCCTTCGCCATGGCGATGCGCATCCTGGTGTATGGCATGTTCGAACTGGCCGACCAGTGGCAGGCGATGCTGATGATCCTGGCGGTGCTGTCGATCGCGCTGGGTAACCTCGCCGCGATCGCCCAGACCAACCTGAAGCGCATGCTGGCCTACTCCACCATCTCGCACATGGGCTACATGCTGCTCGGCCTGATCAGCGGCGTCGCCGCCGGCGACCGGCACTTCGCCCTGAACGCCTACAGCTCGGCGATGTACTACACGGTGTCCTACGTGATGATGAGCCTGGGCACCTTCGGCATGATCCTGCTGCTGTCGCGTCCCGGCTTCGAGGCCGAGAACCTCGACGACTTCAAGGGCCTCAACCAGCGCAGTCCCTGGTTCGCGGCGATGATGGGCATGCTGATGTTCTCGATGGCCGGCGTGCCGTTCTTCATCGGCTTCTTCGCCAAGTTCTCGGTGCTGCTGGCGGTGGTCGATACCGGCCACGTCTGGCTCGCCGTGGTCGCGGTGTTCTTCTCGCTGATCGGCGCCTTCTACTACCTGCGGGTGGTCAAGCTGATGTACTTCGACCAGCCGACCGACAATGCGCCGATCGTCGCCAGCTTCGACATGCGTCTCGTGCTCTCGGCCAACGGCTTGGCGGTGGCGCTGTTCGGCATCTTCCCGCAGGCGATCATGAGCCTGTGCAGCTTCACGCTGCTCCATTCGCTGTAGGGCGCTCGGGCTGCTCCACGACCCGTGAGCGACGACGAACATCTCGTAGAGACCCGGATTTCCAGCGAGGAGGTGTTCTCCGGCCGCCTGCTCACCGTCTTGCGCGACCGCGTCCGCCTGCCCGACGGCGGCGAAGCGCTGCGCGAGCACATCGCGCATCCCGGCGCGGTGGCGATGATCGCGGTGCTGGACAACGGCAAGCTGCTGTTCGAGCGTCAGTACCGCTATCCGCTGCACCAGGTTTTCCTCGAACTGCCCGCCGGCAAGATCGACAGCGGCGAGCCCAGTCTCGACACCGCCAGGCGCGAGCTGCGCGAGGAGACCGGCTACAAGGCGAGAAGCTGGCGCCACCTGGGCGTCATGCATCCCTGCATCGGCTACGCCAACGAGAGGATCGAACTGTTCCTGGCCCACGGCCTGAGCTTCGTCGGCCACGAACGCGATTGCGAGGAATTCATCGAGGTCGTCGAACTCAGTCTGGCCGACGCCCTGCTCGCCGTGCGCGACGGCGAGATCACCGACGGCAAGACCATCGCGGGCCTCCTCTGGGCGGAGAAAATTTTTTCCGGCGTCTGGGAAGTTCCGGCATAGAATAGTTTCGCGCGCCCCGCAACCGCATGGGGCGCGGCAGCACATTATAACCATCAAGGAGATAGGGCCATGAGCGCTGCCGACAGCGCCCAGCGTGTGCCCATGGCGCACACCGGCCAGGGCGAGCAGGATGCGGGCGGCGGCTACAAGCTGCAGGCCCTGCACATCCTCTCCGAGGTCACCGCCAGCCTGGCCGGCGATAGCGACATCGAGGCGCTGCTCGGCCGCTTTCTCAGCACCATGATCCGTCTGGCCGGTGCCCAGGGCGGCGCCGTGCGCCTGCTCACCAGCGACGGCGCCCACCTGCGCCTGGTCGGATCGCTCGGCCTGCCCGCCGACTTCGCCGCGCGCGAGCACCTGATGCCGCTCGACTGCGGCGCCTGCGGCCAGGCGATGCGCGAGAACCGCACCAGCTTCTCGATCGACATGCACGACTGCGCCAAGATCACCGGGCTGCCCTTCTTCGACAGCAAGTGCCAGGCGATGGTGGTGGTGCCGCTGCGCTACCGCGGCAAGCTGCTGGGGGCCTACAACCTGTTCCTGTCCGAGCGCTTCGAACTGCCCGAGGAAGTGGCGCTGCTGTTCCGCTCGATCGGCGAGCATCTGGGCATGGCGCTCGAGAACGTCCGCCTGACGCGCGAGAACCTGCGCATCACCCTGATGAACGAGCGCCAGATGATGGCCAACGAGGTGCACGATTCGCTGGCCCAGTCCCTCGCCTACATGAAGATGCGCATGGCCCTGCTCCAGGATGCGCTCGCCGACGGGCAGCCCGAGCGCGCCGACAAGTACGCCGGCGACGTGAGCCAGGCGCTCGACGACGCCTATACCGGCCTGCGCCAGCTGATCACCCAGTACCGCAACCGGATGGATCCGTTAGGCCTGCTCCACGCGCTGGCGGAAATGTCCTCGGCCTTTCAGGAGCGGACGGGCATCGCGCTCGACTACGACAACCGGATCATGGATCTCAACCTCAGCGTCGACCAGGAGGCCCAGGTTTTCTACATCATCCAGGAGGCGCTGGCCAACGTCGTGCGCCACTCCGGCGCCAGCCGGGCGGGCCTGCTGCTGGAGCAGATCGCTGATCACTACCAGGTGACGGTCGAGGACAACGGCAAGGGTGGGCAGGGCTTCTTCGTGGTGGCCAATCCGATCGGCAGCTTCGACGAGCACCCGCGCCTGCGCGATCACTTCGGCCTGGCCATCATGCGCGAGCGGGCGCAGCGGCTGGGCGGCCGCATCGACGTCGCCAATCTGCCCGCGGGCGGCGTGCGCATGCGCCTGTCCTTTCCGGCGCCGGCGATTGGGGAGGCGCCGTGAGCGAGCAGACGCCGGACGCGCGCCTGCGGGTGCTGCTGGTCGACGACCATACGCTGTTCAGGAAGGGCCTGGCCGAGCTGCTGGAGCAGCGCGGCGAGATCAGCGTCGCCGGGATGACCGGGAGCGCCGAAGAGGCGCTGCGCCTGCTGCACGAGGAAGCGCCGGACGTGGTGATCATCGACCTCAACATGCCGCCCCTGGGCGGGATATCGCTGCTGCGCAGCATCCGCGAGCAGGAATGGCGCGGCCCGGTCTTGATCCTCACCGTCAGCGACGCCGAGGAGGATCTCGCCAGCGCGCTGCGCAGCGGCGCCCAGGGCTATCTGTTGAAGGACATGGAACCCGACGACGTGGTCGATGCCATACAGCGCGCGGTGCGCGGCGAGACCGTCGTGGCGCCGGCGATGACCCTGAAGCTGGTGCATCTGCTGCAAGGCGGCGGGCCTGGCGCCGCCAGGGAATCGGCCCTGAAGCTGCTCACCGCGCGCGAGAGCGAGATTCTCGACTACCTGTCGCGGGGACTCACCAACAAGGCCATCGGCCGGGCGCTGGACATCAGCCACGACACCGTCAAGCTGCACGTGCGCCATATCCTGTCCAAGCTCAACCTGAGCTCGCGCGTCGAAGCGGCGGTGTTCGCCGTCGAGCAGAAGAGCGGCGCCGCGGGACGCCGCGTGCAGTAGTCGTTACCTACAAATGGCATTCACAGCGAAGAAACATGAGATCGACAACTTGTGCCCAACGGATGGCTGAAGTTAGGTCCAACGTCGAACATAACCGGCACCCGGCGGCTTCATCGCCGGGCATCCGTGTTGATGGCAGTGTTGCACGATCTAACCTTATTCGTTAGGGCTGGGGAGGCTCATTCGCAAACCTTGATTCCAGAACCGTTCCAATTAGCCAGACTAATGCAGCAGGGATGATCCAGAAAACCAACACGTTGAAAGCAATATACGGTTCAGGGACTGACGCCAAGATAACACCCAAAGCCAACTCAAACAGGAGAATAAAGAAAGCGTTTCCGTGTTCGCGAAGGTGTTTGTACGATTCAATGTACTGTCGTACATCTTCCACGTCCCGGCTTCGCGCCTTAGTGAGATGGCTGTAATAGATGTGAGCACGCTCCCCGTTGTTTTGGAGTGAAAAACCGAGCGGGACTAGTTGAAGGCATATGATGACGCAAAAGAGCACTGTCGCCAGAAGCATTGGCATATTGGGTTTTGAATAAAGATAATAAAAGCCAGCTGCCATAACTCCAATGAGAACAAATGCTCCGTAAAAGAACCATCGATACGCCTTCATGTCCTGACCTAAAAACGCTCCACGCGTTGCGTGAAGCACGAGGACTGGAGCACTGGAAATGTAGCAATATGCTAAACCCATCGCAGTGAGAAGTGACAGGAGTTGAGCGTCGAGCTTCGAGGCGTCGGTAACGCCGGGAATGATCAGATTGTGAAGGCTCGATGTTTCTGAGGTGTTCAGATACAGGATGATCGCGCCGCCAACAACCGTTCCTACGAAGTAGCGGACAAAGTAAAACTCCCACCACCGATTATCACCTCCCGACTTCTTTTCCGTCGATTTTTTGTCAGTGCCCGACATGCTTGATGTTTCTCCTTTAGTGAAAAGCCCTAACAGGCTGTTGAAATTTGCCGATCCAAACGAAACGGGACCGCTATGATGAGCCGAGCAAATGCAAAGCGATTCTGAAGTCGTCACATTTCGGGTGCTGCTTCGATGTGGCGCCATGCACCGAGGCGGTCTTTACGCCTCATTGCAACGCTCCTTGCGGTACCGCAAACAGTATTCGGGCCATGCGCACAATGTTGCTGGCGGTCATGGTCAGTTTGAAGTGCTGCTCGACACGTTTGATTCCTCGGAAGACCGTCTGTCGAATCCGCCCCACCGTCTTGCCCCAACCGAAGTGCTCCTCGATGCGTTTGCGGATCGTCTGACTCACCCGGTAGCCGCCATGTCGCGTCGTGCGTCCGTCGATCGCGCTGCCACCACGCCGGCCATCGTTCTGGGCGACGTGAGGCGTCACGTTGCGCTGACGGCAGGCGGCGACGAAGTCGGCGGTATCGTAAGCCTTGTCGGCGGCGACCGTCTTGGGGTGACTGCCAGGAACGATGTCGAGCATAGCCAGAGCCGCCAACCGTTCACCGGTGCCATCGGCATGCGAAACGACGGCGCCGACCACCAGGCCGGTGCGGTTCTCCATCAGGACATGGCCCTGGTAACAGAGGATCGAGGCCGTGTTGTGGCTCTTGCGGTAGAGCCGCGAATCAGGGTCCGTCGTGCTGGCGTGGGTGTCGTTGCTGCGCGGCCGGCCTTTCCAGTCCGCCAGGGCGTTGCGCCCGCCACTCGACGGCGTCTGGTCATCCGAGCCGTCCTTGGGGCGGAAGCTCTTCTGGCCCGCCCAGGCTTGGATCAGGGTGCCATCGACGGAGAAGTGGTCCTTGGACAGCAGGCCCTTCTTGTCGGCCAGCGCCATCACCTCGGCAAAGAACGATTCGACCACCTCGTGGGCCAGCAGCCGGTCACGGTTCTTGGAAAACACCGAGTGGTCCCACACGTCATCGTCGATGGCCAAGCCAACGAACCAGCGGAACAGCAGGTTATAGCTCATCTGTTCCATCAGTTGCCGTTCCGAGCGCACCGAGTAGAACACTTGCAGCAGCAGCGCTCGCACCAGTTTCTCCGGAGCGATGGACTCTCGCCCCGTGTCCGCGTAGATCGAGTTGAACAGCCCGTTGAGGCGACTGAGTGCTTCATTCACCAGCACGCGAATCGCGCGCAGCGGGTGGTCGGATGGCACGAAGTCGTCGAGCTTCGCTACCGTGAAGAGGCTTTCTTGCATCCCATCCGATCCACGCATCCTTATCGCTCCAACATCGTCATGAACACATTATCCATAACGACGACCCCGTATGCTTCGTTTACACGGAATCGAATTTCAACAGCCTGCTAACGAAACGTGTTGTGTACGTCAAAAGCTGCTTAATCCGGAAAACGGGCTTGGCGTACAACTCCTCGTCATGCTCGCCGCTTCAACGAGATGCCTTTCGTATGCAGGGTATCCGCCAACATCCTCCTCCTCCTCTGCACCCGCAGCCCAGCTCAGGCTGCTTGTCCGCGTTCGTGACCGCCAAGGTTTTGATGAAAAGCGGACCACGGTACAAAAATACCTCAGCACAGCTTAGCAGCTGATCGGTAGCTCTTTGGTGGCGCCACCCGGGGTCATTTGCCTTTCTCTACATAGCTGACCTTCCCATTGGTAAAGATAACTTCTTCGGAAGGGTAGCTCCACATTTCTTCAGACGCAGAGGCGGCTTCTTTGTGCTGCGGTTTTCCGATTGAGGCGAGCACCGCGTCCTTGTCCATGCCAGTAGTGACTTCTTTTTTCAAAATTGCATCGGCTGCGGATTTGCCATAATGCGCGATGAGATCCCGCTTATGCGCCGCAGCCATTTCCTTCTGGTGCCGAATGGCTGCGGCGGCTTGTCGGCGTTCACGATCAGCTTCCTCTTCTCGGCGCTGCTCAATTGCAGCCGCTTCCCGGAGTTTGCGAGCCGCCTCAGCTTGCCGTTCCTTCTCGATGGTGGTTAGTTGCCCCTGAGCTGCGATCAGCCGCTGAACCCGGATCTTTGCCGTCGCGATTTTGTCTTCCGGCCTGTCGACCAAAGCTTGCGCATTGGCAGTGGCGGTGCGTAGCCAGTCACCGATACCTTTGGTACCCTCGGCGCTAGCGCCGGAGTGCGCCAGTAGATCGCCGGCCTGGTTATAGAGATCGAGCGCCTCCTTGTAGTGGCCGGCCGTTTCTGCACAGACGCCCAGATTGAATATGGTGGGCATGTGCGACGAGTCAGCACCGCGAATCTTGGACCAAGCCGTGCAAGCCTGTTGCGCATCGCCTGCCTTCATCTGCTTGACCGCCTCCTCGAACGATGCAGACATAGTATCGTTCAGGTTGCTCGCGTCATCCATCACTTCGGCATGAACGATCTGCACATTGGGCGCAACGTCCATACGGATGTCACGCAAGATCCCTCTTTGAATTTCAGCAATCATGGTGCCTTCGCTCTTGCGTGCCACCCCGGGACACCAAGTCGTCTGCTCTTGACCGGCCTTGTTCGCCGTATAGACAATTTCGCCGGTTGCAACATTCAAGAGTCTCGGTGTTACCGTGACGGTTACGGTTCGTAGCTCGCAGGTGACCGGCACTTTATACCACTGCTTGCATACGAGGTTATCCCACCGCGCGCATTGAGTTCTCTCCATCTGCTGTGGCTCGCCCTTAGCTTGTTCGCGAATCAGTCCAAAATAGACCCCTGCAGCCCCGACGCTACGCCCATACTCGCGAGCCGATATCGCGTCTACGCCGTTGCTCGCACCGCCTCCGAGCAGGGTGAAGTACGGTTTGCCGTCAAACTGTGCAGAAGCCAGTTCCGTTTCCAGCGCAGCCGCAAACTCGTTGCCGCCGCCCCCTCGAAAACCGGCGATGGCGACACGCCGCAGATCAGCGGCTGCTTGGTTGCGGGCAGGGAATCTGCCTGCAACGTTTACCGTCGTGGCGCAGCCGGCGCAGGCAAACGCAGCGGCCAAGGCTAGCAGGCGATTCGGTCGGAGAACATTAGAACTCTTCATGTTGAAATCTCCTCACGAGGATGGTCCAACGCATGGTCTGCTTCGAGCCTCTCGGCGATTGCGCGTAGGGCGCTCGAATGGTTCTCCAGTAGCAGTAGGGCCAGAGGCAAAGAAATGAGCAGCAGCACGCCGATTGCACCGAGCACAACCGTCAACGCAAAGTTGCGCTCCACGCGGGCGCCGGCATTCTTCAAATTTGCTCTGACCTCGGCTTCCCCCGCCGCAGCCAAAGCCTGCATGCGAGCCTCGTTTGCCGATGCCTCTGCCTGATCCTCGGCGGCAACCCCAGCGCGCCACGCTGCGCAGACGGAAGGCAGGAATCCGGTGCTGACGTTGTCCTGCGTTAGGCTCTGCTTCACGAATTCAAACGCCTTGCGATAATCGGTGATAAATGCCGCGTTGTCTGGGTTGACGCCGCAGGTACGCGGAACATCGACCGCTTGGCGGAAGATTTTGAAGAAAGTCGGTCCGCGTTTCGGGTCGGAGATGAGTGCAATTTCGTGCGCCAGAATGGTCAGCGGTGTTTGCTGTACTGGCGGTTCGGCTGGTTGCGCGGCGGGAATGGCGGGTGTGATACCGGCTGCTTTTTCCACCTTGGGCGGCTCCGGGCCGAACTGGAGCGTGAAGCTGACATCCTGCGGCGCCGACTTGTTACCCAGTTTATCGAATGCGATCACGCGGACACTGAACGATCGCGTCTGGGTTTTCCCTGACGCAACCGTCTTACGCACCAGATCGTTCAGAGCCTCAGAGGCGGCAAGCCCGTACCGGAATGTGGCCTGCGGGTCGCCCAAGAGGTGAGGGTAGTGTGCCAGCGGATTGCGCAATGTGGGACCAGTCGACCCGCGTACCGGCGTGAAAAATTCCACATCGGTTCCGCCCAGCAGCGAGAAATCGTTGGGAGGGGCAGGCAGACCGTTTACTGCGTCGGCCTCGAATTGTCCGAGCACTTGATCCTTGTCCAGCGGCGAGGTGATCAATCCAGAATAACTGACGAAGCGGATGTCGTTTGGGCCGGTGAGCCTCGCAGCTACCAGTCCGAGGGCGATCTTGGGGCTTTGACGTACATACGAAGGCGGCATAATCGCCGCCGGTGCACTGTGCCAGGATTGCAGTTGGAAATAGGCGGCAACCAGGAGGCTGATGACGGTGGCGACAAACGCGCCCAGCGCCACGACCAGCAGGGTTGTTCGTGCCGTAGGCAGATACACGTTGCTTTGTATCTGCCGTAGCCTTGTCCAAAATCTTGTCCACATAATTTTGCTCCCGGTCCGTAACCCTCAACTGATAACAACTTGCCAGTGGTCGTCCGCACGACCGCTCTCAACGGGTCAGACCTTGGGAGGCTCAAGCTTGGACTGGATGTCCTGAACCGTTTTTAGGATCTCACCGAGCACCAGAGCCGCTCCAAGAAACACGGCCATTCCGAAGAAGGCAGCAGCGGCGCCAACGATAAAGCCCAGGAAACCGTGGTTCATCATCGAACCAATTCCCGCGCCCATCAGCCCGCCAGTCACGAGAAATACCCAAAGCGCAATTTCCACCAAAGTCTTGTACGTTGCGACTATCCACTGTGAAAGCATCATTACCTCCAATTTTAAAATCTTTACACCGCCAACAACGCCTTCAACCTGCTAAAAATCACCAATGGCGCCGGCATCATGGTCGCCAAATCGTCCTCGGTGCAGACCGGCGGAACATATCCTGACGCCGACACCTACGGTGCGTCGACTGGCGAATAGGGCCGTATTGGCAGTCGATGACAATCACGTGGAAATATGAATTACCGTGCCTTCTTTTTCCCGACAAAGTAACCTATTAGCATTCCTGCTACGGTGCCAATTATCGCGCCGATTAGCATGGTGTTAAACGACTGTTGTGCGAGTGGCACCAGCATCTGATCCATTCCCTTGAGGTTGGTGCCTCTTGAAATGACGGTTCCAAAAGACAATTGGCCTATTAAAAATGCAGACGGGCGCGCCAAAAATCCGATGAGGCCTCCGATCAAAAAGCCAACACTACCGATCCCGATCATTGGGCTGATAGATTCCTCAGGTTCTTCCATTTTCATCCCCCCTGTTTAACAAGATTGTCTATGATGATTACATCCGCCGGCGTTGCTCTCTGAAAAAACCACGTCGAGGGTCAAGACGAAGTCAGCAGTCACGAGCTGACCCTGACCCATCTGTGCGCCAGAAGCGAGTTGTCCCTGTTGTTGAAGCTGACGCTCTTGCAGAATGTTCTGCATGGCCACGCCACGTTCGACCACATTGAAGCAGTTCGACTGCTGGATCATGAGGCGGATGACTCCAGTCGGCGTAGGCAGCTGTATTGCAGGAGTGTCTTTGACGTGAACTCCTGCGGCTCTGCAACCGCCACCGTACCGAGTGGTGCAGGACCGTGCTCCAAGGTCGGGGCCGCATCTTTAACGGCGCCATCGCTGGCAGGGCCGGTAACCGGGCTTCCGCCTTTGCCAGGCTTGTAATCGGTTATTCCCTGCGCGTGAAGGCCGCCAGTCCCCGTTGCGATCAGAAACGCGAGCACAACGGATACTGTACGGCGATAGGAAACGGTGTTCATTGATCTCCTCCAGAGAGGTGGCATATTTTCTTCAATGCAAGGGGCCACGTTTTTCGTGTTTCATAGAGCAGTGATTGGAAATCGCAAAAATGTTGCTAAATGCATATATCATTTACCATAAATATTGATGCTTTTTGGATTCTTAAGTGTTACTCTTCTCTCGGCAAGAGGGAGTTATTGGGTGTTTTCGGGAGTTTTGCAGTTCTGCGCGATACGCTTATGGGGAGAGCTATGCGGCAGATACACGAAAATGTCGGGGTGAGAATCAAGCGCCTGCGGGGTGCGAGAGGTCTTTCGCGAAGCGAAGTCGCGGGGCAATTGCAGGTCGATGTGACGACAATTGCGGCATGGGAAGCCGGCAAGTATCTGCCGCGTGACAAATATCGAACGCGACTCGCCTGGATGCTTGGCGCCGATCTCGAGACGCTCTTCAATGGGGACGCGGACCGACATTCCTCGCCCACCACGGCGGTGACTTTCGATTCGATCGAGCAGCTCTCCGAAATGCTTTGTGATCTCACCCGGCGCGCACGGCAAAAGCTCAAGGCACTGCGTCTCGCTGCGCCCTACACGACACCTGCCTACGTCCAGCAGGAGTGGCGCACGCTGGTGTCCGCGCGGATATTGTCCGGCACGCTTGAAGTGCAGCGGATCGAGATTTTCTACGACCTACGGCGGCTTCAGGAAACGCTCTCGAATATTCTTCGCTACGATGGCCGCATGTACTGGGTCAAGAGCTATTGTCCCGGACTGGTCGAAGTCAGCCCTGCGATGGGCGGCTACTTCTTCGACGACGAGGAGTTTCTGTTGGGCGCGTATTGGACAAGCATTCCCCCGGAGCACCGGCCGTCGCTGCGCCTGTCCGGTGCGCCATTCCGGGACTTTTTCCGGGCGTATTGGGACGAAATATGGCGAAGAGGAACGCTGCTCAACATCCGCGGCGCGCACGATCTATCCGCGGTGCAAACGGTCGCCCTACAGCTCGGGTTGCCAGCGAGGCAGTGGAAATCGTTTGTCGAGGAGGCGGCTGAGATCAGGATAGGCGATGGGGCGCCGCCCCTCATCTGAGGAAAATCGTAATTTTCGCGACCAAAAACGAAGTTCTCGGGAGCTATGACGCCCCGTCCCGGTAGCAAAAGCGCGTGCCCGGGGGGAAGCGCAGGCCGAAGGTTCCGGCCAGCACCATTAGCAGTTCTTCGTCGTCGGCCAGCAGGCGGCTCTCTGCGCTGGCGCCGCGATCGAAGACGAGTTCGCGGTTTCTCAGGATATGCCGCCCCTCGGGGGTCGGCAGTTGAGCCGTCAGCGTCTGCACGAAGCGGGAATCGGGATGCGTCGAGACGTAGTGGCTGGCCATCTCGAAGTCGGCGAGGTGCTGCGTTTCCAGCGAGAAGGCGTAGAGATCCTGCCAAGATGGATCCTGCCGCTGGCCCTGATGCAGCGACTGCAGCAGCCACAGTCCGTCTTCGGGGACGATGCGGTAGCGCCAGGCGAAGTGGCGCACCGCCTCTGCGGTGCCGAAGGGCACCGGCAGCAGCAGGCCCTCGGCGCCGAAACCGACGTCGCAGAGCCAGCGCCCGCCATCGACATCGACCAGCAGCAGCATGTGGGTGCGCGGCAGGATGCGCTGGCTGCGGTAGCGCACCCGCGCCGCCAGGGGCTGCACCGCGAAGCCCAGGGCTTCGAGCCCGGCGGCGAACAGCAGGTTCTGTTCGAAGCAGTAGCCGCCGCGCCCGCCCGCCAAGAGCTTCGCCTGCAGGCTTTCGAGGTCGAGGCGGATGGCGCGGCCGAGCAGGATGTCGAGATTCTCGAACGGGATGTGCGTGGCGTGGGCGAGATGCAGCGCGCTCAGGACGGAGAGCGACGGTCGCAGCTCGCCGCGATAGGCTATGCGTTCGAGGTAGGCGGGCAGATCGAGGCGGTCGGTCATGGTGGGGAGGGCGAGAAAATCGGTTAATATCAGCGGGAACTAATCGATTGCCACCCGCGACCAAGCAAAGGCATCCGGCCGAGCCGGCCCGGCCCGGAAGATGATGCCACCACCCCCAGCACTGTTGCAACGGAGAACCCGCATGTTCGATAGATTCAAGACTCTCACCGCCCGCCTCGCCCTGTTCACCGCGCCGCTGCTCCTGGCGGTACCCACGCCCAGCCTCGCCGCCGCCTACCCGAAGGCGATCCAGGCGGCGGTCGACGGCGGGGTCAAGGTGGTCAAGACCTTTCCGGCCGCTTCGTCGCTCACCGGTTGGGTGCTGTCCGAGAACGGCCGCTACTCGCTGGTATTCACCACCCCCGACCGCAAGACGCTGATCGACGGTCAACTGATCGACGAGAACAGCCAGGATCTCTCCGCCCGCTACGCCGCACAGTACATCCCCAAGCCCGACCACGCCGCGCTGATGAAGGAACTGATTGTGGCGCCGCACGTCGTCGAGGGAACGGCCAAGAATCCGAAGAGCGTGCTCTACGTGTTCTTCGATCCGAACTGCCCCTACTGCCACTACACCTGGAAGGCGCTGCAGGCCTACGAAAAGGTCGGCCTGCAGGTGCACTGGATTCCGGTGGCGGTGCTGGGTCCCACCAGCCTGCCCAAGGCGCTCGCGATCATGGCCGCCGCCGACAAGACCGCGGCCTTCAGGCAAATGGAAGTGAGCGGCGGCATGGGCAAGCCCGCCCCGGCCGGCTTCGGCGCCGGCACGCATCCCGAGCTCACCGAGGCGATCCGCAAGAACGGCGAGCTGATGGACAAGTTCGGCATCGGCGGCACGCCGGGCATCGTCTGGCAGGAGAAGGGCGGCAAGGTCAAGGCGATCAGCGGCATGCCGCGCCTGTCGGACATTCCGGCGATCGTCGGGCTGCCGGAACAGAAGAACGACGACCCGGAGCTCGCCCGGTTCCGCTGATGCCCTGAGCGCCGGCGGCCCGCCGCCAGGGGGTGCCGCCGTTGAGCCGGTCCCGGTTGTCGGCTATAGTGCGGCCATGATCCGCCTATAGGAATGTCATGCCGAGCAGCGTCCAGGCCCGCAAGGAGCAGAAAGAGCATCGCCTGACCCTGGCCGAGGTGGTCGATGCGCTGGCCGCCGGCGGCCTGGTCGATGCCGAAGTCGCCGAACGCTTCCTCAAGGAGCGGCGCTATTTCCGCGGCGACATCCACCCGCTGATCGTCATTGCCGAGCAGAAGTGGAAGTCGGCGAAGCCGCCCCACCGCGTCCTCGACCTCGAGGCCCTGTGCCAGTGGCTGGCGCAATGGAGCGGGCTGGAATACCTGCACATCGATCCGCTCAAGATCGATTTCTCGGCGGTCACCGAGGTGGTGTCCAACGCGTACGCCACGCGCTTCCGCGTCCTGCCGGTGGAGGTGACTGCGCGCGAGGTGGTGGTGGCCACCGCCGAGCCCTTCCAGCGCGCCTGGGAGAAGGAGCTGGAGCCCATCCTGCGCAAGGAGATCCGGCGCGTCATCGCCAATCCCGATGCCATCGCGCGCTTCCAGGTGGAGTTCTACAACCTCGCCAAATCGGTGAAGACCGCGATGTCCGGCGGCAACGTCGGCGGCGCCGGGCTCACCAACTTCGAGCAGTTGGTCGAGCTGGGCCGGGCCAACCGCAGCTTCGACGCCAACGACCAGCACATCGTGCGCATCGTCGACTGGCTCTGGCAGTACGCCTTCGAGCAGCGCGCCAGCGACATCCACGTCGAGCCGCGGCGCGACTTAGGCATCGTGCGCTTCCGCATCGACGGTGTGCTGCACCAGGTGTACCAGATCCCGATGCCGGTGCTGAACGCCATGACCAGCCGCATCAAGATCCTCGGGCGCATGGACGTGGTCGAGAAGCGCCGCCCCCAGGACGGCAGGATCAAGACGCGCACCCCCGAGGGCACGGAGGTGGAACTGCGCCTGTCGACCCTGCCGACGGTGTTCGGCGAGAAGCTGGTGATGCGCATCTTCGACCCCGAGGTGCTGGTGCGCGACGCCCGCGAACTGGGCTTCTCCGAGGAGGACGGGGAGCGCTGGCGCAGGATGACGGCCCAGCCCAACGGTATCGTCCTGGTCACGGGACCCACCGGCTCGGGCAAGACCACCACGCTCTACACCACGCTGAAGGCGCTGGCCACGCCCGAGGTGAACGTGTGCACCATCGAGGATCCGATCGAGATGGTCGAGCCGAGCTTCAACCAGGTGCAGGCGCTCTCCGGCATCGACATGGGCTTCGCCGAGGGCATACGCGCGCTGATGCGCCAGGATCCGGACATCATCATGGTCGGCGAGATCCGCGACCTGGAGACCGCCGACATGGCCATCCAGGCGGCACTCACCGGCCACCTGGTGCTGTCCACGCTGCACACCAACGACGCCCCTTCGGCGATCACGCGGCTGCTCGACCTGGGCGTGCCCGCCTACCTGCTCAACTCGACGATACTCGGCGTGATGGCGCAGCGCCTGGTCAGAACGCTCTGTCCGCACTGCAAGAAGCCGGGCAATCTGCGCGCCGAGGACGAGGCCGCCTGGCGCGAACTGGTGGCGCCGTGGAAGTCGAAGATGCCCGCCCGGCTCTACCATCCGGTGGGCTGCCTGGAATGCCGGATGACCGGCTACAGCGGGCGCGTCGGCATCTACGAGATCCTGCTGATGTCGCCGGAGATCAACAGGCTCATCACCGCCGCCGCCGATCTCGCCAGGATCCGCGAGCTGGCCACGCGCGAGGGTATGAAGCCGCTGCGCATCTCGGGCGCGCTGAAGATCGCGGCGGGCCTCACCACCATCGAGGAAGTGATGAAGGTGGCGCCACCGGTGCAGGGGTTCTAGGATTCCGCCTGAAGCTGGGCGGCACCTTCGGGGCCGGCCAGGTCACCCGGATCGTGCGCGGTTCCCGTTCATCTCGCGCAATTATCTCGTCGGCGACCGCATCTATATCCTCGGGTTCAGCCGCGGCGCCTACACCGCACGCGCTCTGGCGGGGATGATCGCCGACCAGGGACTCCTGGACGCCGGCAAGATCGACCTGCGCGACAAGCAGGCCTCGACGCGGGGGGCGGGGAGGGCCGTCGATCAACCCGGCAAGGCCGCCAGGTTCGGCCTCGTCAAGGAGGACGACGCGCACCCGGAGAGTTACGTTACGGCCAAGGCGCTGGACGGCTTGTATCTGATGATAGGCGAGGAGGAGCGGGCGATCCGCAAGAACCCGTTCGATGCGACGGGGAGCCTGGCCAAAAATGTCTTCGGCGCGCTGCACTAGCGGTGTCTCGGTTCGGCCACACCTAGTCTGTTAGAATCGCCATACGCATAATCTCTGCGAATACAGTCCGATAACGTGACGGATTCCAAGAGGCAACTCATGAGCATTGTTGGTTGCATCAAGTACGGCGATCTCGTTGATGTGCTGAAACTGCAAGCGCTGATGGAAAGCTTCAGCGAAGTCATCGGGACCGCTAACGCCGTTATTGACGTCGATGGCAGAGTCATTGTTTATTCCGGGTGGCAGGAAGCTTGCGTCGGCTTCCACCGGGTCGATGCCGAGACTTGCCGCCGCTGTATTGAAAGCGATACCTCGCTTGCCGAAAAGATGACGAGAGGCGTGCCGTTTGCGATTTACCGCTGTAACAATGGTCTGGTCGATACAGCCGCCCCGATCATCGTCGACGGTGAGCACGTGGCAAACGTCTTTGCCGGTCAGTTCCTGACCGCCCCTCCCGATCCCGGGTTCTTTCGTGAGCAGGCCTGGCGGTTCGGCTTCGACGAAACGAGCTACCTCGAAGCGATATCTAAGGTTCCGGTCCTGCCCATGGAACGGGTCGAAGCCATAACGCGGCTATATGCCCAGCTTGCGGCCATGTTGGCCGATAACGGCCTGGACCGCCTCAAACAGCGCGTCGCCAATGAGCAGCTGAAGATGGAGATCCGCGACCGCAAGATCGCCGAGGCATCGGCTGTGGATTTTGCCGCTCGCTTACAGATCATGACCCGCCGCTATGCCGGTGCCCAGGAATCAGAAAGTCGTAGGCTGGCTAGAGAACTCCACGACCGGGTTTCCTCGAGCTTAACGGCCATTGGACTCAGCCTCGGCCTCATCGAAAGGCAACTGCCTCGGGATGCCGCCGCCAGCATCAAGGAGCGGCTGTCCAATACCATGGCACTGGTCCACGACACCGTGTCGAATGCCAGGGAGATTAGCCATGACCTGCATCCCTCGGTTCTGGAGCATTGCGGTGTGCTTTCCGCGCTGGAGGATTACGGGCGGCAATATCTTGGCCACACTGGCATCGCTGTCGAGGTGAAGGGGGAAGATCGGGAAATCCGCCTTCCGCCCGAGACGGAAGTCGCGCTTTACCGCATCGCCCAGGAAGCACTCACGAATTGCGCCAAGTATGCCGAGGCCAAGACCGTCAAGATCGAACTCAATGGCGACGCGGAACATGCCATCTTCGTAATTTCCGATGATGGCGTCGGTTTCGACTTGATCAGGCTGACCGATGGCGAAATCATGCCCGGCCTGGGATTGCTTTCTATGCGGGAGCGCGCCGAGGCGATCGGAGGGAAGCTGACGCTGGCGTCAGGGCCCGGACTGGGCACGCGGATCACGGTCGAGATCTGAATTCTCGACTCGCAGCAATTCCTGCCGGTCGGTAGCTACTACTCCTTTGTCGAAACCCTTTACATTAATCATCTTCTAGCCACACCTCCAAAATCAAACAAGAAGTGTTCAATCAATTCGTTACGAGAATTGGCGCAAAAAATGCATACCTGATAAATACATAAATATCTCTGTGCAGGCTGCGAATTTCGGCACTTCTCGCGCCTCTTGTCGGCGATTTTGCTGTGCTTGGCCATGCCATCATGAACAAAGAGGAAATGATCAACCTGCTTCTGCGTGACATCGAGCTGGATCGATTTCGCTCCGGCCGTCTGGCTGGTGCGGAAAATGAGCAAGTCGAAAACGATTTAAAGACTGAAATGACGAGCCTCAGCGTTCTGAGCTATGCCGAGATCGAAGCGCTGTACTTGAAATCGGATGGCCTCTACACGATGCCTGATTGAGCGCTATCCGGCATTGGGATAGCGGCTAGCGAATCGAAGTCGGGATTTTATAAAGACATCTGAGCCCTCAGGCTCGCGAGCGGCCGATCGCGGGCGTCGCGCGGCCTTGATCAGCAAAAGCCTACTTGTTCAGCTGCCGCATCGCTCGCTCCAGTCCGTCGATGGTCAGCGGGAACATGCGCGAGGCCATCAGGTCGCGGATGATCTGGATCGAGTGGCGGTATTCCCATAGCCGCTCGGGCTCGGGGTTGAGCCACACCGACTTGGGATAGCGTTCGAGCAGGCGGGCGAGCCAGGCCGCGCCCGGCTCCTCGTTCATGTACTCGACGCTGCCGCCGGCCTGGAGGATCTCGTAGGGGCTCATGGTGGCGTCGCCGACCAGGATCAGCTTGTAGTCGTCGCCGTACTTGTGCATCACGTCCATCAGCGGGAAGCGCTCGGCGTGGCGGCGGCGGTTGTCGCGCCAGACGTAGTCGTAGATGCAGTTGTGGAAGTAGAAGTACTCGAGGTGCTTGAACTCGCTCTTGGCCGCCGAGAACAATTCCTCGCACAGCTTGATGTGGTCGTCCATCGAGCCGCCGATGTCGAGGAACAGCAGCACCTTGATCTTGTTGTGGCGCTCCGGGCGCATCTTGATGTCGAGCCAGCCGGCGTTTTGCGCCGTGTCGCGGATGGTGCCGTCCAGGTCCAGCTCGTCGGCCGCGCCCTCGCGCGCGAAGCGGCGCAGCCTTCGCAGCGCCACCTTGATGTTGCGCGTGCCCAGTTCCACCGAGTCGTCGAGATTCCTGAATTCGCGGTTCTCCCAGACCTTGATGGCGGTACGATTGCCCGCCGAGCTTCCGCCGATGCGGATGCCCTCGGGGTGATAGCCGCCGTTGCCGAAGGGCGAGCTGCCGCCGGTGCCGATCCACTTCGAGCCGCCGTTGTGCCGGCCCTTCTGCTCCTCCAGGCGCTGCTTCAACTGCTCCATCAGCTTGTCCCAGCCGAGCTTCTCCAGCTTGGCCTTCTCCTCCGGCGTCAGATGCTTCTGCATCAGGAGCTTCAACCAGTCCTCGGGGATCTCGGCATCGAGGCCGGGCATGTCGGTGACGCCCTTGAAATAGGCGCCGAAGGCGCGGTCGAACTTGTCGTAGTTGGCTTCGTCCTTGACGAGGCAGGCGCGCGAGAGATAGTAAAACTGATCCAGGCTGTGGTCGATGACGCGGGCCTGCAGCGCTTCCAGCAGCGCCAGGAATTCCTTGGTCGATACCGGCAGCCTGGCCGCCTTGAGGTGGAGGAAGAAGTCGATCAGCATCCGTCGATCGGCATCAGCGATTCTGTCTGGCCATGAACACCAGCCGCTCGAACAGATGCACGTCCTGCTCGTTCTTCAGCAGCGCGCCGTGCAGCGGCGGCACCGTGACCTTCCGGTCCTGCGAGCGCAGCGCCTCGGGCGGGATGTCCTCGGCCAGGAGCAGCTTCAGCCAGTCGAGCAGCTCCGAGGTCGAGGGCTTCTTCTTCAGGCCGGGCACGTCGCGCAGCTCGAAAAACACCTGCAGGGCCTCCTTCAGCAGCGCCTGCTTGATGCCCGGGAAATGCACGTCGACGATCCGCTGCATCGTCTCCTTGTCGGGGAACTTGATGTAGTGGAAGAAGCAGCGGCGCAGGAAGGCGTCGGGCAGCTCCTTCTCGTTGTTGGAGGTGATGAACACCAGCGGCCGCTGGCGCGCCTTGACCAGCTGGCGCGTCTCATAGACGTAGAACTCCATGCGGTCGAGCTCGCGCAGCAGGTCGTTGGGAAACTCGATGTCGGCCTTGTCGATCTCGTCGATCAGGATGATGGTCCGGTCGCCGGCCTCGAACGCCTGCCAGAGCACGCCCTTGAGGATGTAGTTGCCGATGTCATTGACTCGGCCGTCGCCCAGCTGCGAGTCGCGCAGGCGGGAGACCGCGTCGTATTCGTAGAGGCCCTGTTGCGCCTTGGTGGTGGACTTGATGTGCCACTGCAAGAGCGGCAGGCCGAGGCTTGCTGCGACTTCCTCGGCCAGCATGGTCTTGCCGGTGCCGGGCTCGCCCTTGATCAGCAGCGGCCGCTCCAGCGCGATCGCGGCATTGACCGCGAGCATCAGGTCGGGGGTGGCGACGTAGTTGGTGCTGCCTTCGAAACGCATCGGTTCATCCTCGGGTGGGGAGGGCGCCATTGTAACGCGGCGCGGGGCTCACCGGCCCGCGGGCGCGCCGGCTACCGGCGCCGGATAGAGCATCCGTTCGATCGAGCCGGTGCTGCGGTAGAAGCGCGGGGAGACGCCGTAAGCCTCCTTGAATGCCCGGCTGAAGTGGGTAGAACTGCTGAAGCCCCAGGAGAAGGCGATGTCGGTGATCGAACGGTCGGCGCAGTTCGGATCCTCCAGGTCGCTCCTGCTGCCGTCCAGACGCCGGCGCCAGAGGTACTGGCTGATCGTCGTGCCCTCCTCCTGGAACACCTTGTGCAGGTTGCGCTTGCTGCAGTTGCACTGGTTCGCGATCTGCTCGATCGAGAGGCGGGGATCGCGCAGCTTGCGGCCGATGAAGTCCTTGATGCGTTCGCGCATGCTCTCCTTGAGCGCCAGCGGCGTCTGGACGCCGGCGCGCTCCAGCAGCGAGTGGCGGATCAGCCTCGATATGGAATCGGAGATGTCCGCCGCGGCTTCGGCGCCGCAGCTGGCCATCTCGTCGAAGGCCGTGCCCATCAGCTTGCAGGCCAGGCGGCCGATGCCGCTGCGCGCCGAATAGCGCTGCACCATCAGCTCCCTGGGGTCGAGGTCGCTGCGCAGAACCTTTTCGCGCGGCACCAGCAGCACCAGTTGCTCGATGGCGTTGGCGTTGGCGACGGTGTAGGCGCGCATCGTGTCGTAGATGCTCCACTCCCCGGGCGACAGCAGCACCCTGCGGCCGTTCTGCTCGAACCAGGTGGAGCCGGACAATTGCACCACCAGCTTGAGGAAGCCGCGGTCGTCCTGGCTGATCAGGTCGGGAGTGCGCACCACCCGGTGGCGGCTGGCGGAGAGCCGGCACAGCCTGAGATCGCCCAGATCGCCGTACTCCAGGCGCCCCGCGAAGCATGCGTCGCCGTAGGCGTCCGAACGCAGGCGCCCGAGCAGCTTCCAGACGGACTCCCCCCAGAGCGCGAGCCGGTCGGGCGGTCCGACCTGGTCTGTGGATATGACCGCCAGCGTATTCATGTCGCCAGTCCTCCAGCAGGGGGATTCATTCTCTTAATCAAGAATTTGCCGGCAAACATAGCAGACCGCGCCGGCGCGCGCAAACACGCCGGTCCCGAGCTGCGGTTCGCTGCGGGATAAGGCGCCGTTCCCTGTCGGTCAAGAAATTCCTTCATGTCGCGATTATCCTGATTTGGCTTAAGATCGAAAACCCCGACGGACTCCCGTCGGGCGGCGCGATCCGTTCCGGACAAACAAGGAGACAGAATCATGAGTGCGAAACCCATTCCCTTTCTCAGCACCGAGCGTTGGGACGGCAAGCTGTTCCTGAGCGGCTGGAATTCCGCCGGCGCGACGCGGGACATCGTCGAGCCGGGCAGCGGCGCGCTCCTGACCCGCGTCGGCATGGCCTCGCCCAAGGACGTCGGGGAGGCCGCGAAGCGCGCTAAGGCCGCCCAGGCCGCCTGGGTGGCGATGCCCTACGAGGAGCGGGCCACCATCTTCCGCAAGGCGGCGGCGATCATCGAGCGCGAGACCGAGGTGCTGAGTTCCTGGATCGTGCGCGAGACCGGCGCCATCCCGCCCAAGGCCGGGGTCGAACTGCACATGGCGCAGGGCATCCTGCAGGAGGCGGCGGCGCTGCTGACCCAGCCCAGCGGCCTGATCCTGCCCAGCAACAGCGGCCGCATCAGCATGGCGCGGCGCGTCCCCCACGGCGTGGTCGGGGTGATCTCGCCGTTCAACTTCCCCCTGATCCTGTCGATCCGGGCGGTGGCGCCGGCGCTGGCGCTGGGCAACACCGTGGTGCTGAAACCCGATCCGCAGACCCCGGTCACCGGCGGCTACCTGATCGCCCGCCTGTTCGAGGAGGCGGGCCTGCCCAAGGACTGCCTGCAGGTGCTGCCCGGTGCGGTCGATGCCGGCGAGGCGCTGGTCACCGATCCGAACGTGACCATGATTTCCTTCACCGGCTCCACCCAGGCCGGCCGCCGCGTCGGCGAACTGGCCGGCAAGCATCTCAAGAAGGTGACGCTGGAACTGGGCGGCAAGAACCGCCTGATCGTGCTCGACGACGCCGACGTGGACCTGGCGGCTTCCTGCGCCGCCTGGGGCGCCTATCTGCACCAGGGACAGATCTGCATGACCACCGGCCTGGTGCTGGTGCATGAAAAGCTGGCCGGCAAGCTGACCGACATCCTGGTGGGTAAGGCCCAGCATCTGCCGGTCGGCGATCCGGCCTCCCAGCAGGTGGCGTTGGGTCCCCTGATCAGCGCGCGCCAGCGCGACCGGGTGCACGCCATCGTCGAGGACAGCGTCAAGCAGGGCGCGGTGCTGAGAGCGGGCGGCAGCTACGACCAGCTGTTCTACAAGCCGACGGTGCTGACCGGCGTCAAGCCCGGGATGCGCGCCTTCGACGAGGAGGTGTTCGGGCCGGTGGCCTCGGTGGTCAGCTTCTCCAGCGAGGACGAACTGGTGAGCCTGGCCAACCAGACCGAGTACGGCCTGTCCCTGGGCATCATCAGCGGCTCGACCAGCCGCGCCCTGGCGCTGGCCGAGCGCATCCCGACCGGATTGCTGCACATCAACGACCAGACCGTCGCCGACGAGCCGCACATCCCCTTCGGCGGTCGCGGCGCCTCGGGCAACGGCGGCCGTCACGGCGGGCCGGCGAACTGGGAGGAGTTTACGCAATGGCAGTGGGTGACGATCAAGGACAGCGCTCCCCGCTACCCGTTCTGATGGCTTCAGCCGCTCATGCCGCCGTCGACCATCAGCATCGCGCCGGTCGTGAAGCTGCTCTGGTCGGAGGCGAGGTAGAGGACGGACTGCGCTATCTCGGCCGGCGTGCCGTGGCGGCCGAGCGGGATCAGCTCGTCGAAGAAGGCCGTCGCGTCGCGCTGGATGATCTGGCCCAGGTCCGCCTCGACCGCGTGCTGAAAGCCGTTGTCGATCGGACCGGGATGGATGCTGTTCACGCGGATCCGGCGGGGCGCCAGCTCCTTGGCCAGGCAGCGCATCAGGCCGACCTGGGCGTGCTTGGCGGTGATGTAGGCATAGACGCCGGGATCGCCGCGGGTGGCCGCGACGCTCGAGGTGATGACGATGCTGGCGCCGTCGGCGAGGTGCGGCACCGCGTACTTGCAGGCGAGGAATGCGCCCTTGACGTGGACCCGATAGACCGAATCGAAGACTTCTTCCGGGTAGGCCTCGATCGGCGCCACGGTGCCGAAATTGCCGGCGTTGGAAAACAGCACGTCGATCTTGCCCCAGCGGGCTACGGTGGCCGCGACGTAGCCCCGGACGCCCTCGGCGCTGGCGACGTCGGCCGCGATGTACGCGACTTCGCTGCCGAGCGATTCGGCCGCCCGCTCGAGCTTCGCGGCGTCGAGGTCGACCAGCATCACCCGCGCGCCTTCGGCGACGAACAGGCGGGCGGTGGCCAGGCCGAGACTGCCGGCACCGCCGGTGATGATGCAGATCTTGCCGTCGAGTTTTTTCGTCATTTGTCTTCCTCGCTGCTGCGGCGCCCGCGAAGGCGCGCGCTTGGGTGGGGCTGTTTCGTGAATGGCTGTTATGTGAATGTTTGACGTCAAATATTCTTAAGCTTAGCATGATTTCTGTGGGGGTAAGCGTGGGCCGGCGGTGGCAACCGGCCGGAGGAGAGCCCGGCGGACGTTGAATCTTTCGTCTTCCGGGCGTGTTTGTGACCGATCGATTTTAGAAACCAAAAGAGGAGACAACACCATGAAGAACGAAGGATTGTGGAAGTTCATGCGGCGCCTGGCCTCGGTGGGTCTGGCGGCGGCATTGACGGTCGGGGTCGCGCAAGCGGCCGCGGGCAAGGGGCTGTGCGGCCCGGCCACCGGCAAGCCAGCCACCGGCGCGCCGATCCTGGTCGGGGCCGTGGTCGGCCGGACCGGACCGGACGATTTCAGCGCCGGCGCCCGGGCGGCGCAGGCCTATTTCAACTGCGTCAATGCCAACGGCGGCATCCACGGCCGGCCGATCAAGTACCTGGTCGCCGACGATCAGTGGAATCCGGAAGTCGCCGGACAGGTGGCGTCGAAGCTGGTCAAGGACGACCACGTCGTGGCGCTGGTCGGCAACGGCAGCTTCGTCGAGATGACGGTCAATGCCAAGCTCTACGAGAAGGAGAACGTGGCGGTGATCGCCTCGGCCTGCGCGGTGCGGGAGTGCTTCGAAGCCAAGAACATCGCCTCGACCAACCAGGGACCGGTGCCGAGCAACATCACCGCGGTGATGTGGGCGGTCAAGCACCTGGGCACCAAGAAGGTCGCCTGCATCGCCCTCAACATCCCGAGCAACGGCGTCTGGGGCTGCGACATCACCGACGCGTGGCTGAAGGAACACGGCTACGTCGGGGTGCCGGTGCTGTTCGATCCGGCCTCCGCCGACCTCACCTCGGTGATGCTCCAGGCGGTCGCCACCGGCGCCGATACCATGCTGGTGAGCCTGCCCTCGGGCCTGGCGGTCAATCTGCTGAAGGTCGCCCAGGAGCAGAACCTGCGCGACAACTTCAAGTGGATCGCCCCGACCCCGCTGTACAAGGCCGGCGTGCCCGAGACCCTCGGTTCCTACTGGAGCGGCAAGATCAACGTCAGCATCGAGCTCACGCCCTGGGACAAGGGCGGCCCGGACGCCAAGCGCTGGCTCGCGGTGATGGACAAGTACGGCAAGAAGGACGATCCGCGCGACACCTTCAGCCAGGCGGGCTTCGTCTCGGCCAACATCTTCGTCGACACGCTGATGAAGATGGATCCCAAGAACATCAACCGCAACACCGTGACCGCGGCGATCAAGGGCGTCAAGAACTACCGCACCGACTTGCTGTGCAACCCGTGGTACTTCGGCCCCGGCGATCGCCACCAACCGAACCACGCCGCGACCATGGTGAAGATCATGAGCACCGGGTTCCAGGTCGAATCGCAATGCTTCAACGTCGATGGCAAGTACTTCGATCCGATCTTCGCGCTCGAGAAGAAGTATCACCTGGTCGGCGATTGAGGACCGGGATATGGGCATCTACGGGATATTCCTGGCCGCCGGGCTGGCGGTGGGGGCGGTCTATGCCCTCTCCGGGGTGGGTCTGGTCATCCTCTATCGGGCGACCGGCGTGCTCAACCTGGCCTACGGTGCGATCGGCGCCGCCGGCGCCATGGTCGCCTGGCAGCTGCAGCAATGGGGATATCCCGAGATCCTGGGGTGGGCGACCGCGATCTCCCTCTCGATGCTGCTCTCGGTGGGCTATGGGCGCTTCATCGCTCCCCATCTGTCCTACCGCGAGCAGGTCGTGAAGGCGGTCGCCACCCTGGGCTTCGCCCTGATGATCCTGGGCATCCTCAGCTGGTGCTGGGTCGAGAGTCCCCGCCGGCTGTCCTTGGCGAGCGACAACTTCGGCTTCGACCTCCTGGGGGTGCGCTTCACCGGTACGCGTGCGCTGGCCTTCCTGGCGGCGCTCGCCGCCACCGTGGGCATCGCCGCTTTTCTGCAGAAAACCCGTACCGGACTGTTGATGCGCGCGCTGGCCAACGACAGAAATCTCTCCGCCATCCTGGGCGTACCCGTGCTCAAGGTCGAGACCGTCGCCTGGTTGATCAGCGGTCTGCTCTCCGGTTTCAGCGGCATGATGTTCGGCGATCTGGTGCGCCTGAACCCGACCGTCCTGACCTTTCTGGTCATCCCGGCGATCGCCGCGGCCATCGTCGGCCGGCTCAATTCGCTCACGATCACGCTGGTCGGGGGCATGTTCATCGGCGTCGTCGAGGCGATGAGCACGCTGATCCAGCCGATCGCGTCGCTGCGTTCGGCCACGCCCTTCGTCGTGGCGGCGCTCCTGCTGCTGTGGTTCCAGAGGAAGCGCAGGCTGATCTTTTCCGGCAATGATTGAAACACTCCCTAAGGAGCTCCCGAGCATGTCTATAACGGTCCCAGCGCGGGCCCCGTCGCTCCTGGCGAGCCTGCTGACCGACCGAAAGATCATCGCGACCCTCTCCGTCGCGGTGCTGGCCGTGGTCATCCTGCCCTCGCTGCTCAACGCGCTCTGGCTCAAGGTGTTCATCTCTGCGGTGATCTACATGCTGGCGGCCTCGGGTGTCGCCATCCTCTACGCCCGGCTCGGGCTGGTCTCGCTGGCGCAGGTGGCGCTGGTCGGGGTCGGCGGCTGGATGACCCTGAGGATGTATCACGCCACCGGCCTGCCCTTCGAACTCGACCTGCTCGCCGGCGGCCTCTGGGCCGGCGTGGTCGGCACCGTCATCGGGCTGCCGGCGCTGCGCCTGCGCGGGCTCTATCTGGCGCTGATCACGCTGATGTCGGCGGCCGCCTTCCAGATCTTCATCACCTCCTCGCAGTTTCCCAACGGCGGCACCGGCTGGCTGGGCGTGGCCGCGAGCAGCGTGTTCATGCCCCGGCCGTATCTGGGCGAATCCGACGAGGCGATGTTCCGCTACGTCGTGGTGGTGATGCTGATCGGCTTCCTGCTGATCGAGCTGCACCGGCGCAGCCGCCCCGGTCGCGCCTGGGCGCTGATTCGCAAGAGCGAGGCCTGCGCCATGGCGGCCGGCGTCAATGTCACCTTCTACAAGTGCTGGGCCTTCGCCCTCTCGGGCTTCCTGGCCGGCATCTCCGGCGGCCTGCTCGCGGCCACCATCGGCGTGCTCGACGCGCGCAGCTTCCCGGCGTCGGACTCGATCATGCTCTTCGCCCTGACCGTGGTCGGCGGCGCTTACAGCTGGCTCGGCCAGATCCTCACCGGCATCCTGTTCCGGGCCGTGCCGGCGCTGCTGAACGATCTCGGCGTCAATGGCGATCTCGCCTTCTTCATCTTCGGCGCGGCGCTGCTGCACGCGCTGATCACGGCGCCGACCGGCATCGCCGGGCAGTTGCTCGGGGTCCTCGGGCGCTTCGGCGCGAAGAGGCCGGAGCGATGATAGAAATCCGCGATCTCTCGGTCTCCTTCGGCGGCGTGCGGGCGCTCGACCATCTCAGCGCCACGCTCGTCGATCCGGTGGTCGGCATCATCGGCCCCAACGGCGCCGGCAAGACGACGCTGCTCAACGTCTTCAGCGGCTTCGTCGTGCCCCAGTCGGGCTCGCTCTCCGCCTTCGGCACCGACCTGCTCGCCCTGCCGCCCTACCGGCGCACCCGCTGGGGGCTGCGCCGCTCCTTTCAGACCGAGCAGGTGGTCGACGACCTCTCGGTTGCAGACAACGTCCGGGTGATGCTCGACCCCCACCCGCTCGCGCGCGCCGAGAAGGAGAGCCAGATCGCCAAGGCGCTCGAATTCGTTCATCTCGCGGACCGCCGCGACGCGTTGGGCGCCTCGCTCAACGCCTTCGAGCGGCGCATGGTCGAGCTGGCCAAGACCCTGGTGGGCGCCTCCCGGGTCGTGCTCCTCGACGAGCCCGGCGCCGGCATGCGCCAGCACGAGGTGGCGGTCCTGCGCGAGGTGATCCTGGGCATACACGATCGCTTCGGCGCCCAGACGCTGCTGATCGATCACGACGTCGAGCTGATCGCCGCAACCTGCACTTCGACCCTGGTCCTCGATTTCGGCGAGCTGATCGCGCTGGGGCCCACCGCCGAGGTGCTGAAGGACGGGCGGGTCATGGCGGCCTATCTCGGCGACGAGGAGGTGTCATGAGCCAGCTGCTCGAAATCAACGATCTTTGCGTGACGCGCGGCACCAAGACGGTCCTGCACGACATCTCGATGCGCCTCGAAGCGGGCAGGACGGTGGCGGTGCTGGGGCCCAACGGCGCCGGCAAGAGCAGCCTGGTGCTGGCCCTGGCCGGCGTTCTGGCGCCCGCCTCGGGCAGCGTCGCCCTGGACGGCGTCCGCGTCACCGGTCTCTCACCCGACCGGGTGCGCCAGGCCGGCATTGCCGCGGTGCCGGAGGGGCACCAGGTGCTGACCCGGCTGACGGTGCGGGAGAACCTCGAAGTGGCGGTGCCGGAACGCGGCAGCGCCGACATAGCCGGCAGCGTCGAGCGCGCCTACCAGCTGTTTCCCGAACTGCGCGAGATCGCCTGCCGGCCGGCCGGGGCGCTGTCAGGCGGCCAGCAGCAGATGGTCGCGCTGGCCCAGGGCATCCTCTCGCGCCCGAGCTTCCTGCTCGCCGACGAGATGTCGCTGGGGCTGGCGCCGGTCATCGTCGGGCGGCTGATGAAGGCGGTCAGGCAGATCGCCGCGGAGGGCATCGGCGTGCTGCTGATCGAGCAGTTCACCCACGTCGCGCTGAAGCTCGCCGACCACGTCTATGTATTGAACCGCGGCCGCATCGGTTTCCAGGGCAGCCCCGCCGAGCTGGCGGCCAATCCCGCGGTGCTCCAGGAAGCCTATCTCTCCGGCGGCGCCTGAAGCGCCTATTACAGGCGGCGCCGGACGCAGTCGAGGTAGGCGGCGGCGTCGGGAGGGGCGGCGTTGCGCTGCGCCTGCCAGACCGTCTCCCCCAGGCATTCGAGCACCTCGTGCAGCGCCGCGTGGCGATCGGCACGGGACAACAGCAGCGACGCGAACAGCGCGGTCACGCCGGGCGGCTGGTCGATCGCCAACTGCTCCTCGACCGCCAGGTGCAAGGACAGGTGCAGGAAGGGATTGGTCTCGCCTCCCTCGGGCGTCCATTCGCGCGCCAGCGCCTCGTCGCCGCGCTCGAGCAGGGCGTGGTATTCGGGATGGAGCGCGACGATGCCGGCGGCCAGCCGCTCCAGTTGCGTGAGCGGGAGGCCCCGGTTCTGCTTGTTCCAGGCCTCGACGAAGAAGCGCCGCGCCTGGTCGCGCGTTGGACTAAACATTGTAACTAAGCATCGCTCTTGTCGGGGAACTGGCACAGGTCGCGGATCACGCAGCGCCAGCATTCCGGCCTTCTCGCCTTGCAGACGTAGCGGCCGTGCAGGATCAGCCAGTGATGCGCGTGGCGGCGGAATTCCGGCGGCACCGCGCGGGTCAGCTTTTCCTCCACCGCCCCGACGTCCTTGCCCGGGGCCAGGCCGGTGCGGTTGGCCAGGCGGAAGATGTGGGTGTCGACGGCGATCACCGGCTCGCCGAACAGGGTGTTCAGGATCACGTTGGCGGTCTTGCGCCCGACCCCGGGCAACGCCTCCAGCGCGGCGCGCTCGCGCGGCACCTGCCCCCGGTGGCGCTCGACCAGCAGGCGGGCCATGGCAGAAACGTTCCTGGCCTTGGTCGGATACAGGCCGATCGTCTTGATGTAGCCGGCCAGCCTCTCCTCGCCCAATGCCGCCATCGCCTGCGGCGTCGGCGCGTCGCGGAACAGCGCCCGGGTGGCGAGGTTGACCCCCTTGTCGGTGGCCTGGGCGGACAGGATCACCGCCACCAGCAGTTGGAAGGGCGAGCCGTACTCGAGCTCGGTGGTCGGCTCCGGATTGGCGGCGGCCAGGCGTTCGAACAGCGTGCGGATTTTCTTCGGGCTCATGCCGGGCTCAGGTCTCCTCCGGCGGCGCGCCCGCCGCTCCCGATCGCCGCGCCTCGATGGCGGCGATGGCGGCTTGCGCGCCGGGGCTCAAATCGGCCACGTTCTGCGGCTTGACCTGCTCCTTCTGCCGGCGCGCGCGTTCGATGGCGGCGGCGATCAGCGCCCGCTTCGGATCCTCCGCAGCTTGGCCGGCCGCGGCCTCCGTCTTGGCGGCCAAATTGGCGGCCAAGCGGGCGGCCTTCTCCCGCCGCTCGCGTTCGAGGCGGACATTGCGCCGCCGGAAGCGCTCGCGGGCGGCGTCCGCGTCCTGCTCCCCGCTCCCGGACGGCGCCATGCGGATGCAATCGACCGGGCAGGGCGGCAGGCACAGCTCGCAGCCGGTGCACAGCGAAGTCACGACGGTGTGCATCTGCTTGGGCGCGCCGACGATCGCGTCCACCGGGCAGGCCTGGATGCACAGCGTGCAGCCGATGCACAGGTTCTCGTCGATGAGCGCCACCGCCTTGGCTCGCTCGACGCCGTGGGCGGCGGAGAGCGGCTTCGGCTCGCGGCCGAGCAGCTCGGCGAGCCTCGCGATGCCCGCGGCGCCGCCGGGCGGGCACTGGTTGATGTCGGCCTCACCCCTGGCGATGGCCTCGGCGTAGGGCTGGCAGCCGGGATAGCCGCACTTGCCGCACTGGGTCTGCGGCAGCAGGGCGTCGATTCTGGCTGCCAGCACCCGGGGGTCGATGTTCAAAGCGTCGGCCCGGGCGTAGCGCAGACCGAGGCCGAGCGAGAGCGCGCCTAACAGGATGAGTAGCGTGTCGGTCATATGGGAAAGTTCAGCGGGACGCTCAGGCCGGCTGCCGGGCCGTCATTCGCGCACATTCGCGCACGCATTCACGCATTCACGCACCAGCGCCGGACCGCGATAGATCAGGCCGCTGTAGATCTGCACCAGGACTGCGCCGGCGGCGAGCTTCGCCGCCGCCCGGGCGCCGTCGGTGATGCCGCCGGCGGCGATGAGCGGGACCTCCCCGGCCAAGGCCTTGGCCAGCGAAGCGGCCACCGCGGTGGCCGCTTCGAACAGCGGCGCGCCGGACAGGCCGCCCGCCTCGGCCGCGCCGGGCAAGCCCTCGACGCCGCTTCTCGATACCGTGGTGTTGGTGGCGATGACGGCGTCCATGCGGTGGCGGCGCAGGGCATCGGCGATTTCCAGGATCTGTTGCAAATCGAGGTCGGGCGCGATCTTGAGCGCCAGCGGCACGTAGCGGCCGTGCCGGTCGGCGAGCGCGGCCTGGCTCGCCTTCAAGGTCGAAAGCAGCGCGTCGAGCTCGCCGCCGCCCTGCAGCTGCCTGAGGTTCTTGGTGTTGGGCGAGGACACATTGACCGTGACGTAGCTCGCGAACGGATACACCTTTTCCAGGCAGTGGCGGTAGTCGTCGGCGGCGCGCTCGATCGGGGTGTCGGCGTTCTTGCCGATGTTGATGCCGAGGATGCCCCGGTATTTCGCCCGCCTGACGTTGGCCAGCAGCGCATCGACGCCCCGGTTGTTGAAGCCCATGCGGTTGATCAGCGCCTGCCGCGCCGGCAGGCGGAACAGGCGCGGCTTGGGGTTGCCCGGCTGCGGCCGCGGCGTCACGGTGCCGATCTCGATGAAGCCGAAACCCAGCTTCGCCAGTCCGTCGATGGCTTCGCCGTTCTTGTCCAGCCCCGCGGCCAGGCCGACGCGATTGGGGAAGGTGAGGCCCATCACCGAGACCGGCGCTCCGGCGGCGGCGGGGGTCGCGGGCAGCAGGCAGGCGAAGCGGTGCAGCGCGGCGATGGTCAGTTCGTGCGCGGCCTCGGCGTCGAGGCCGAACAACAGCGGGCGGGCGAGGGCGTATGGGAACATGGCCGGATTGTAGCGCAAGCACCTGCCGCACCGGGGCCGAGCCACCGCAGTGTCGGGCCGGGAATTTCCCGGAACGGGGGGTGCCGCGAACGGGTAAAATCCGGCCTTGGCCATTCCATCGGGGACGCGGGAACGAGATGAAAGCACTCAAGGGCTTGAAGATCTGGGTACGCCTGGTGGTCGGCATCTCGGCGGTATTGGTGATCGCGTGGGCCGGCGTCATCTGGCTGGTGGCGACACAGCAGCAGGCGATGGGGATCAGGCAGGCGCGCAACTTCGCAGCCAGCGTCCATCAGATGACGCTGGCCGCGCTGACCGGCATGATGATCACCGGGCAGGTCGCCCAGCGTGCGGTCTATCTCGACCAGGTCAAGCAGGAAAAGGACATCAGGGAACTCAAGGTCCTGCGCGGCGAGGGGATCGTCAAGCAGTTCGGTCCCGGCACCGCCGAGGAGAGCAGCCCGAACGCGATGGAACGCCAGGTGCTGGCGAGCGGCAAGCCTTATTACCAGGAGATGGAGGACGCCCAGGGGGACAGCCTGCACGCGGTCATTCCGGTGGTGGCCCAGAAGAACTATCTCGGCAAGAATTGTCTGATGTGCCATGCGGTGCCCGAGGGCACCGTGCTGGGCGCGGTGAGCATGAAGATCTCGCTCACCAGGATCGAGTCCGAGATCAGGGCCTCGATCCTGAAGACGGCGGCCCTCGCCTCGGGGATACTGGTGTTGCTGATCGCCTTCATCTACCTGTTCGTCGATCGCGCGGTGTCGGCGCCCCTGGAGAAGCTCTCCGGCAGCCTGTCCCAGATCGCCGCCGGCGAGGGCGACCTGACCCGCCGGCTGGAAGTCGGGCGCCACGACGAGATCGGCAAGACCTCGGCGATTTTCAATGCCTTCATGGACAAGCTGCAGTCCGTGGTGCGCGACGTCAAGAGCAGCGCCGAGAAGGTGATGGTCACCGCCGGGCAGTTGGCCGCGTCGTCGCAGCAACTGACCGCCAGCGTCGATAGCCAGAGCCGGGCGAGCACCGCGATGGCGGCGGCGATCGAGGAGATCACCGTGAGCATCGCCAACGTCGCAGACAATGCCGGCCACGCCCAGGAGATAGCGATGGCGGCCGGCGAGCAGTCCCGTGAGGGGGCCGGCGCGGTGCGCGATGCGGTCGGCGAGATGAACAAGATCTCGGCCTCGGTCGGCCACTCGCGGCAGATGATCCGGGAGCTGGACGAGAAGTCCAACCAGATCTCGACGATCGTGAACGTCATCAAGGAAATCGCCGACCAGACCAACCTCTTGGCCTTGAATGCCGCGATCGAGGCGGCCAGAGCGGGCGAGCAGGGCCGGGGCTTCGCCGTGGTCGCCGACGAGGTGAGGAAGCTCGCCGAGCGCACGTCGCAATCGACCCAGGAGATCGGCAAGATGATCGATGCGATCCAGGCGAGCACCCAGAGCTCGGTGCAGGGGATGGAATTGAGCAGCGCCCAAGTGCAGGAGGGGGTGCAACTGGCGGCGCGATCGGGCGATTCGATGACCAAGATCGAGGCGAGCACGGATCAGGTGCAAGCGGCGGTCAATGAGATTTCCTCCGCCCTGCGCGAGCAGAGTTCCGCCGCCAATCAGCTCGCCCGCGAGGTCGAGCGGATCGCCCAGGTCACCGAGAGCAACGGCGTCTCGGCGAAGCACTCGTCCCAGGCGGCGGACAACCTGAAAGCCATGGCCCTGGATCTCAAGACCTCGGTCGACCGCTTCCGGGTTTAGTGCCTGTCGCCGGGATGCTTTTACCCGGTGGCACTTATGCCTGCGGAGCAGGCGCCAGTGCTCTAAATCCTCTCGAGCTCGATCCACTCGCCGCGCACCAGGCCTTCGAGCGGGTGGTAGTTGGCTTTGTAGGCCATCTTGCGGCTGGCGCGGATCCAGTAGCCGAGATACAGGTAGGGCAAGCCGAGTTCGCGGGCGCGGGCAGCCTGCCAGAGGATGGCGTAGGTGCCCAGACCGGCGCCGGCCGGCCCGGGATCGAAGAAGGTGTAGACCGACGATAGTCCGTCGGGCAAGAGGTCGATGATGCTCACCATCAGCAGCGCCCCGCCGGCGCGGAACTCGATCAGTTGGCTATCGACGTGGGTCTGCAGCAGGAAGTTGGCGTACTGGTCGCGGTTGTCGCGGTCCATGCCGCCGCCGCTGTGGCGCGCCGCCTGGTAGCGCTGGTAGAGCGCGTAGTGCTCCTCGCAGAAAGCGAGCGGCCGCTCGATCGCGACGAGCCTCCGGTGACGCGCCCATGCCCTACGCTGGCTGCGGTCGGGGGTCAGACGGCCGACCGGGATGCGCACCGGCACGCATTCGTTGCAGGCGTCGCAATAGGGGCGGTAGGTGAACACGCCGCTGCGCCGAAAGCCGGCGCGCACCAGGTCGCCGTAGATGGCGTGATCGATCAGGTGGCTGGGCGCGGCCACCTGCGAGCGGGCGACGCGGCCAGGCAGGTAGGAGCAGTCATACGGTGCCGTGGCATAGAACTGCAAGCGGGTGAAGGGGAAGTCGTCGAGCTGGGTCATGGCGTCGAACGAAACAGCTCGGAGAGCGCGGCCTCGGGCCAGCGTCCGGCCAGGTGGTAGGCGTTCCCGGCGTCATCGGTGTGGCGCGCGAGTCTCGCCATGAATTCGCGGCGCGGGATCTCGCGCGCGCCGAGCGAGGCCAGGTGCGGCGTATTCATCTGGCAATCGAGCAGACCGAAATCGTGGCGCTCGAGATGCCGGCACAGATGCGCGAGGGCGATCTTGGAGGCGTCGGTGACCGCCGCGAACATCGACTCGCCGTAGAAGACGCCGCCGATGGCCACACCGTAGAGCCCGCCGGCGAGTCGGCCGTCGATCCAGGTTTCGATGCTGTGCGCGTAGCCCAATTGATGCAGGCGCAGGTAGGCCGCCTGCATCTCGGTGCTGATCCAGGTGCCGCCGCCGCCCTGCCGCGGCGCGGCGCAGGCCGCGGTGACCTGGGCAAAGGCGCTGTCCGCGCGCACCTCGTAGCGGTGGCCTCTCAAGGTCTTGGCCAGCGAGCGCGAGAGCGCGAATTCGGACGGAGCCAGCACCATACGCGGCTCCGGGCTCCACCACAGGATCGGCTCGCCCGCCGCGTACCAGGGAAAGATGCCCAGGCGGTAGGCGGCCAAGAGCCGTTCCGGCGACAGGTCGCCGCCGGCGGCGAGCAGCCCGTTGGGCTCGGCCAGCGCCGAGGTTACCGGAGGGAAGCGCGGCGGTTGCGGCAGCCAGGGAATCATCGATTGCGCTGCCGGGCTGCGGCGAGCGATGCCATTGGCGACGGGAACGGACTCATGAAGGATGCTGACCGGCGGAGCGGACTCGGGTTCCTCTGAGATAAAATCCCCGCCATGATGACATATCCGAGTATCCGTTTGAGCCCCCCCGCGACCGCCCGCATCAGGGTCCGCATCGCTCTGCTCGCCGCGATGTTCCTGGCCGCCTGCGCCGGGCAGCCCGAGCGTCCGCCGGCGCCGGCGCCGCGGCCGGCGCCGAAGATCGCGCTGGTCCTGGGCGGCGGCGCGGCGCGCGGCTTCGCCCACATCGGCGTGATCAAGGCATTGGAGGCGCAGGGCATCGTCCCTGCTATCGTCGTCGGCACCAGCGCCGGTGCTGTGGTCGGCGCCCTCTACGCCGCGGGCGACGACGGCTTCGCCTTGCAGAAGCTGGCGCTGGGCATGGAAGAGGGCCAATTGTCCGACTGGTCCTGGCCCGATCGCGGCATCCTGAGAGGCGCGGCGCTGCAGGACTTCGTCAATCGCGCCGTCGGCGGGCGTCCGTTGGAAAAGTTGAACAAACTGATGGTGGTGGTCGCGACCGACCTGCAAAGCGGCGAGCCGGTGGTGTTCCGTACCGGCAATACCGGCATGGCGGTGCGCGCGTCGAGCAGCGTGCCGGGGCTGTTCCAGCCGGTCGCCATCAGCGGCCGGGAATACGTCGATGGCGGACTGGTGAATCCGGTGCCGGTGGGTGTTGCCCGCAGTCTGGGCGCCGACTTCGTCATCGCCGTCGATATTTCCGCCAGGCCGCAGTACGGCAAGACGCAGAGCACGCTCGACGTGCTGCTGCAGACCTTCACGATCATGAGCCGGGTGATCGCCAGGAACGAGCTGGCCGGCGCGGACATCGTCATCCGCCCGAACACGCCGGGTTTGAGCGCGACGGATTTTCAGGACCGGAATCTGGCGGTGCTGGAAGGCGAGCGGGCGGTCGCCGCGGTGCTGCCCGAGCTCAAGGCGAAGCTGGCGAGCTACTCGATGGTCATGCGCCTAGCGCCGTCGAAGCGCTTGACCCAGTAGCGCTCGCGCATGTCTTCGACCCGCACTTCGGCGCCGCTGTGCGGGGCATGCACGAACAGGTGGTCGCCGAGATAAATGCCGACGTGGGAGAAGGCGCGGCGCATGGTGTTGAAGAACACCAGGTCGCCGGGTTGTAGTTCGTCCTTCTTCACCCGTTCTCCGGTCCTGGCGATCTGGCGCGCGTTGTGCGGCAGGATCAGACCGAGGCCTTCCTTGAAGACGTTGTCTACGAAACCGCTGCAATCGAAACCGGTTTCGGGCGAGCTGCCGCCGCGGCGGTAGCGGATGCCGACCAGTTCCAGAGCGCGGGCGACCACCTCGCTGGTGCTGTCGGTGACGCTGGAGACGGCGGCGCTGGCGCCGGTGGTGGCGCGCTCGATCAGCGAGGAGGACAGGCGCAGCGTCGGTTCCGCCTGCGCCGGGGGATCTTCGGCGAAGCTCGGGGCGGCGAGCAGGATGGAAGCTGCGACCAGCACCGGAGCGAGATTGCGTAGGCGTTTTGCGGGCAACATGGTGGCGGACTATAGCGGCCATCCGGCCGCGAGTAAACCCCGGGGCTGATCGGCTGTCCGCGTCCGCTCCGGGATCGGGCGGTTATAATCGCCGCGAGTCCGTAGCCGAGCACGGCAATCCCGGCGCCGCATCGCCCTCGCAAAGGAGCCCACTATGAGTTTCAAGGCCTATCTGATCAGTCAGGAAGACGGCAAGGTGGTCAGCCGTTTCACCCGGATGGAGGAGGCGGATCTCGATCCCGGCGAGGTGAGCATCCGCGTCGCCTACTCCAGCGTGAATTACAAGGATGCGCTGGCCGCCACCGGCGCCGGCCGCATCATCCGCCGCTATCCCTGCGTCGGCGGCATCGACCTCGCAGGCACCGTCACCGACAGTCGCGACCCGCGCTTCATTAAGGGCGACGCCGTGCTGTGCACCAGCTACGACGTCGGCGTCGCGCACCACGGCGGCTACGCGGAGCGGGCGCGGGTGCCGGCCGACTGGGTGGTGAAGCTACCCGTCGGCATGAGCCCCAAGGAAGCGATGAGCTACGGCACCGCCGGTTTCACCGCGGCGCTGGCGGTGGTGCGCATGGAGCACAACGGCCTGACCCCGGCCAAGGGACCGGTGATCGTCACCGGCGCCACCGGCGGGGTGGGCAGCGTCGCGATCGAGATCCTGGCGCGGCTGGGCTACCGCGTCGTCGCGCTGACCGGCAAGGAGAGCCAGAGCGACTACCTGAAACGGATCGGCGCCGCCGAGGTGATGCTGCGCGCCGCGCTCGATCTGGCCAAGATCAAGCCGCTCGATCGGGCCACCTGGGCCGGCGCCATCGACAACCTGGGCGGCGAGGTGCTCGCTTGGCTCGCCAGCACCATGCAGATCGACGGCACCCTGGCCAGCGTCGGGCTGGCCGCAGGGACCAGCCTCAACACCACGGTGATGCCCTTCATCCTGCGCGGCGTCAGCCTGCTCGGCATCGACTCGGTGAATTGCCCGATGCCGGTCAGGGCCGAAGTCTGGCGGCGACTCGCGACCGACATGAAGCCGCAGCACCTCGAGGCGATGACCCGCACCATCGCCTTCGATGCGCTGCCCGAGGTCTTCGATGATTTCCTCAAGGCCCGCGTCACCGGGCGCGTCGTCGTCGATATCGGCGGCTGACACCCGCCGCCCGCCCCCAGCTCATCATCTCAGGTCGGTGCGTCGTCGTTCCTGTCGAACACCAGGCGATGCATCAGGGCGCGCAGCCGCGCGGGCTGCACCGGCTTGTGCAGCAGGGGTATGCCCGCCTCGGCGGCGCTCTTCATCAGCCCCGGGTCGGTATCGCCGCTGATCAGGAGGGCGGGTGCGGCTAGGCCGCAGCGCTCGCGCAGCAGCGCCAGCGCGCCGATGCCGTTCTGGCCGTGGCGCAGCCGGTAGTCGCAGGCGACCAGATCGGGTTGGTTCTCGCCGCATGCCAGCATCAGCGCCTGCTCGGCGTCCTCGGCGGCGCTCACGCGACAGCCCCAGGATTCGAGCAGCACCGCCAGTCCTTGTCTGGCCAGCGCATCGTCGTCGATCACCAGCACGCGCAGGCCTTCGAACTGGCCCTGTGGCGGCGCTGCCGCCGCCGGCACCGCCGCATCGGGCGGCGCGATCGGCACTTCGATGGCGAAGCGCGAGCCCACTCCCGGCAGGGAGTTCACGGTGAGCGGGTGGTCGAGCAGCCGGGCGGTGCGCTCGACGATGGCCAGGCCCAGGCCCAGCCCCTGGTTGCGGTCACGCTCCGGGTTGGCCAGTTGCACGAACTCCTTGAAGATTTCCGCCTGCGATTCCAGCGGTATGCCGATGCCGCTGTCCCATACCTCTATGCGGGCATTGCTCCCGCGGCGGCGGCAGACGACGAGTACGCCGCCGCGCCGCGTGTAGCGCAGCGCGTTGGACACGAGATTGAGCAGGATGCGGTGCAGCAGGACGGGGTCCGAGGTCAGCCACAGCGGGCTGGGCCGCAGCTTCAGCGTCAGGCCGCGCTCCTCCGCCGTCGCGTTCAAATCGTCGCCGAGCTGCTCGAACAGATCGCGCACAGGGAAATGGCGAGGCCGCGCGCGCAGAACTCCGGCTTCGAGGCGCGAGATGTCGAGCAAGGCATCGAGCAGATTCTGCAACGCACGCACCGAGGCGTCGATGCGGCCGATCAGATGGCGCGTCTCATCGTCGTGCGGCAGATGCATCAGCCTGTCCATGAACATCACCAGCGCGTGCATCGGCTGACGCAGGTCATGGCTGGCCGAGGCGAGGAAGCGCGACTTGGCGAGCGTGGCCAGTTCCGCCTCCTCCTTCTTGACGCGCAGCTCGGCGGTGGCCTCGGCGATTCGCCGCTGCAGCTCTTCCTGACCCGACTCGATCCGCGCCGCCATCTGGTTGACGCCCTGTTCCAGGGGGCGCAGCGAACTGCTTTCGTCGATCGCGACGCGGGCCGAGAGCTCGCCCCGGCCGATGCGCTCGACCACCTTGCCGACCTCGACGATCGGCTCGATCACGCCGCGGGAAAGCCGCACCGCCAAGAAGCTGCCGAAGAGCAGGCCACCTATCGTCGTCAGCAGTCCCGCCAGCATCAGTTCGCGCCTGCGCTGCTGCACGCTGGCGGTGGACAGCTCCAGCACCGCCTCGCCCAGCCTGAGCGGGCGGGGCGCGGCGGTGCCGCTGTAGAGATCGTCGAGCGCCAGTTGCGGGCCGACGATCGCTTGCGTCAGCAGCAGGACGTGGGCCGCCGGTTCGGCGCTCTCGCTGCGCTCGTCGCCGAACCGTGCCAGCTTGCCGTAGCCGGCGGTGCCGGCGCGGACCAGGACCCGGCCCTCGGCATCGAAGATCGTGGCCGAGCGGACGTCGCTCTCTTGCTGTACTCGATTGACCAGGGCCTGGAGCGCCGCCCGGTTGCCGGAGAACAGGCCGTACTCGCTGCCTGAGACGACTTGCCGCATCAGCGCCTCGGCCCGCTGGCGCTGGGTGGCGTCGAGGTCGCTGACGCGGTCTTCGATGAATATCCCGGACAACAACGCCGCCAGCAGGGCCACGGGCAAAAGTGCGGCGAGCAGGATGCGGGAACGGATGCCGAGCGGTTTCATGGCGCGCGTTCCATCTGCTGCAGGCGCGCCGCCAAGGCGGCTGCGTTCAGGTCGAGGCCGAGGGCGCGGGCGACGTGGCGGTTGGCGGTGACGGTGAATTGCGCGGGGTACTGGGGCGCCGGCAGGGGCCGGCCCTGGAGCGTCGCGCGGGCCATCCTGCCGGCCTGGGCGCCGATCTGGGCCGGCGTCGAATAGAGCGCCAGCAGGGCGCCGGCCCTGACGTAGGCGGGCGAGAAGGCAACGAGGGGCACGCCGGCGCGGAACGAGGCGAGCAGGATGTTCTCGATGGTGGCGCCGTTGTAGACGAGGGGGTCGGCCACCGCCAGCAGGGCGTCGGTGCGGTCCAGGACCTGCGCCAGGGCGGGGTAGAGGGGCTGGCCCGGTGCCAGCGTGGCGCCGATCAGCTGCAGGCCGCGGGGCGAGGCGGCGGCGGCGAGGGCCGGCGCCAGCGGGCGCGAGCCCGGACCCCAGAGCACGCCGACGCGCCTGGCCTTGGGCAGGGCGAGGCGCAGGAGCTCGAGCTGGCGGGAGAAGGGCTGGTCGAGGTAGACCGCCGATACCGCAGGCCGCCCGCGCTTGGCGGTGATCTGCTCGAAGCGTTCGCGCGGCAACAGGGCGTAGAGCCGCGGCGCCTCGTTCCCGGCCGCGGTCAGGGCGAGCGCCGCGGCGCTGCCCAGGGCGACGTAGAGTTTCGGCGGGAGCTCCGTCCGGGACGGGAAGTCGGCCGCGGCGACGACCTCGAGCGACCCGCGGGGCAGGCCGCCGTGCGCCAGTTCGTCGGCGAGGGCGGCGATGGCCTGGTCGTAGTCGGCGCTGCGTGCGCTGGTCACCACCACGACGCCGCGCTCGGCGGCGAGCGCCGGGGCGCCGGCGCTGAACAGGGCGCAGGCCAGCAGCAACAGGTCTCGCCAGCGATTCATGATCTCGTCATGGTTGGAATGAGTGTGACGCCGTCGCGGGGCGGCGGCTGGATGCAGCGGTCTATACCATGTGGGAACCATCGAGGCAAGGACGGCAGCCGGCCCGTCGTTGCGGACAGTTCTGGACAAGGCGCTGCTTTCGGTTACAATGCACGTCCTTCAGGCGCGTAGCTCAGCTGGTTAGAGCACCACCTTGACATGGTGGGGGTCGTTGGTTCGAGTCCAATCGCGCCTACCAAACACTGAAGACGACAGGGCGCCGGTTTGAGCGCCCTGTCGCGTTTTTTGCGTGGATGCGATCATGCCGACCATTGCCTTGCCCGACGGTTCCAAGCGCGAGTATTCGCAGCCGGTGACGGTGGCCGAAGTGGCCGCGAGCATCGGCCCGGGACTGGCCAAGGCGGCGCTGGCGGGCAGGGTCGACGGCAGGCTGGTCGATACCTCGCATCTGATCGCGCAAGACGCGCAACTTTCGATAATCACCGACAAGGACAAGGATGGCCTCGAGATCATCCGCCATTCCACCGCGCATCTGCTCGCCTATGCGGTCAAGGAGTTGTTCCCCGAGGCCCAGGTGACCATCGGCCCGGTGATCGAAAACGGCTTCTACTACGACTTCGCCTACAAGCGGCCGTTCACGCCGGAAGACCTCGCCGCCATCGAGGCGAGGATGGCGCAACTCGCCCGCCGCGACTTTCCGGTCAGCCGCGAAGTCCTGCCGCGCGATCGGGCCGTCGAATTCTTCGAGTCCATCGGCGAGCAGTACAAGGCCGAACTGATCGCGGCGATCCCGGCCGATCAGGAAGTCTCGCTCTACCGCGAGGGCGATTTCGTCGATCTGTGTCGCGGCCCGCACGTGCCCTCCACGGGCAAGCTCAAGGTCTTCAAGCTGATGAAGGTGGCCGGCGCCTACTGGCGCGGCGACCAGAAGAACGAGCAGTTGCAGCGCATCTACGGCACCGCCTGGGCGAAGAAGGAGGAGCTCGAAGCCTATCTCAACATGCTGGAGGAGGCCGAGAAGCGCGACCATCGCAAGCTCGGCCGGCAGCTCGATCTGTTCCACCTGCAGGAAGAATCGCCCGGCATGGTGTTCTGGCATCCGCACGGCTGGACCCTGTGGCAGGAGATCGAACAGTACATGCGCGGCCTGCTCGGCGCCCACGGCTACCAGGAGGTGAAGACGCCGCAGGTGATGGACCGCGTGCTCTGGGAGAAGTCGGGGCACTGGGAGAACTACCACGAGCACATGTTCACGACTTCCTCGGAGAACCGCGAATACGCGGTGAAGCCGATGAACTGCCCGGGCCACATCCAGATCTTCAACCAGGGCATCAAGAGCTACCGCGAGCTGCCGCTGCGCCTGGCCGAATTCGGCTCCTGCCACCGCAACGAACCCTCCGGCGCGCTGCACGGCATCATGCGCGTGCGCGGCTTCGTCCAGGACGACGCCCACATCTTCTGCGCCGAGGATCAGGTGCAGGGCGAGGCCGCCGCCTTCATCGACCTGTTGCGCGAGGTCTATGCCGACTTCGGCTTCACCGACATCCTGGTCAAGCTATCGACCCGGCCGGAGAAGCGCATCGGTGCCGACGAGGCCTGGGACCGGGCCGAGGCGGCGCTGGCGCAGTCATTGACCGCCAAGAGCCTGGCTTACGAATTGCAGCCGGGCGAGGGCGCCTTCTACGGGCCGAAGATCGAATTCTCGCTCAAGGACTGCCTGGGTCGCGTCTGGCAATGCGGCACGCTGCAGCTCGACTTCGCCCTGCCGGGGCGGCTCGGCGCCGAATACATCGGCGAGGACAACGCCCGCCACACCCCGGTGATGCTGCATCGCGCGGTGCTGGGCTCGCTCGAGCGCTTCATCGGCATCCTGATCGAGCACCACGCCGGCGCCTTCCCGCTCTGGCTCTCGCCGGTGCAGGCGGTGGTGATGAACATCTCGGAGGCCCAGTCCGATTATGCCAAGGCGCTGGCCGAACGGCTCACGGCTGCGGGCCTGCGCGTCGAATCCGATTTGCGCGGCGAGAAGATTAACTATAAAATACGCGAGCATAGCCTGCTGAAGCGGCCCTACCTGATCGTCGTCGGCGATAAGGAAAAGGCCGAAGGGATGGTCGCCGTGCGTGCCCGTGGCAATAGAGATCTCGGGCAGATGTCCCCGGAAGTGTTGATCGAGCGCCTGTTAGCCGAGCGCGACGCGAGGGGCGTAGCGGGCTGACAGTTTTTTTATTATTTGGAGAACCGAACATCGCCCAGGAAAAGACGCAGCGCGTCAACAACGAAATAAGCGCCCCCGAGATCCGTTTGGTCGGACTCGAAGGCGAGCAGCTCGGCATCGTGCCCTTGCGCACGGCCCTGGAGATGGCGGCAGAAGTCGGTGTTGACTTGGTCGAGATAGCGCCGCTGGCGCAGCCGCCGGTTTGCCGGATCATGGACATCGGCAAGTTCAAGTACCAGGAGGCGAAGCGCGCGCACGACGCCCGGCAGAAGCAGAAGCAGATCCAGGTCAAGGAAGTGAAGTTCAGGCCGGGCACGGACGAGGGCGATTACCAGATCAAGCTGCGCAACCTGACGCGCTTCCTGCAGGAGGGCGACAAGACCAAGGTCACGCTGCGCTTCAGGGGCCGCGAGATGGCCCACCAGGAGTTCGGCATCAGGCTCCTGGAACGCGTCAAGGCCGATCTGCTGGAGTTCGGCGTGGTGGAGCAGTTCCCGAAAATGGAAGGCCGCCAGCTGGTGATGGTGATGGCCCCGACCAAGAAGCAAGTGAAGCTGTAATGCCGTTCGTCCAGCCGAATAAGGCGGGCGGACGATACAAGTGGCTGCGGGTCTTGCAAGCGCCTTCACAGAGAAGGTCACCCGGTGCCATGTTAAAAGAGGAGTTCTTCTATGCCTAAGATGAAGACCAAGAGCGGCGCCAAAAAGCGCTTCAAGGTGCGCCCCGGCGGCACCATCAAGCGCGCTTCGGCGTTCAAGCGCCACATCCTGACCAAGAAAACCACCAAGTCCAAGCGCCAGCTGCGCGGGATCACCGGGGTTGTCGCCGCCGACGTCAAGTCCGTGCGCGCGATGCTGCCGTTCGCGTAAAGGGGGGCCGACATGTCACGAGTCAAACGTGGAGTAACGGCGCGCGCGCGCCACAAGAAGATCCTGGTCCAGGCCAAGGGCTATCGCGGCCGGCGCAAGAACGTCTACCGCATCGCCAAGGAAGCGGTGATGAAGGCGGGGCAGTATGCCTACCGCGACCGTCGCCAGCGCAAGCGCCAGTTCCGCGCCCTGTGGATCGTCCGCATCAACGCCGCCGCGCGCGAGCTGGGGATGAACTACAGCGGTCTGATGAACGGCCTGAAGCGGGCCGCCATCGAGGTAGACCGCAAGGTGCTGGCCGATCTGGCGGTGTTCGACAAGCCGGCCTTCGCGGCGATCGCCAACCAGGCCAAGCAGAAACTCGCCGCCTGAGGCCTGCCCGAGCGAAAAGAGGAGGCCGTGCCTCCTTTTTTTGCGCGCTGAGTATTGAGTTCGATTTCGTCATTGCGATTGTCGCGCGGCAATCTGGGATTGCTCCGTCGTTCCACTCCTCGCGATGACATAAACTGGTGTCATTGCGAGCGAAGCGAAGCAATCTAAAATCCTATGCAAGATATCGAGTCACTGGTCGCGCAAGCTACAGCCGAGTTCGCTCGCATCGACGATGCGGCACAGCTCGAGCAGGCCAAGGCGCGCTACCTGGGCAAGAGCGGCAGTCTGACCGAATTGCTGAAGGGCCTGGGCAAGCTGCCGGCGGACGAGCGGCGCAGCGCCGGCGCCGCGATCAACCAGGCCAAGGACGGCATCGAGACGGCCCTGAATGAACGGCGCGAGCTCATCCGCCGCGCAGCGCTCTCGGCCCAACTCGCAGCCGAGGCCCTGGACGTGACCCTGCCGGGGCGTGGCCGCGGGCGCGGTGGCCTGCATCCGGCGACCAGGACGCTGGAGCGCATCGAGCAGTTGTTCCGCTCGATCGGCTTCGAGGTCGCCGATGGTCCCGAGATCGAGAGCGACTGGCACAACTTCACCGCCCTCAACACGCCCGAGAACCATCCGGCGCGTTCGATGCACGACACCTTCTATCTGGAGGACTCGCCGGGCGTGACCGCGCCGGGCGTCCTGCTGCGCACCCACACCAGCCCGGTGCAGATCCGCTACATGCAGGCGCACGTGGCGCGATACGGCCATCTCGCGCACATGCCCGAGATCCGCATCATCGCGCCGGGCCGCGTCTATCGCGTCGATTCGGACGCCACCCATTCGCCGATGTTCCATCAGGTCGAGGGCCTGATGGTCGGCGAGGAGGTGAGCTTCACCGATCTCAAGGGCGTGATGGCGGATTTCCTGCGCCGCTTCTTCGAGAGCGACGACCTCAAGGTGCGCTTCCGACCCTCTTTCTTTCCCTTCACCGAGCCCTCGGCCGAGATCGACGTCGCCTTCATGAGCGGGGCTATGGAAGGCCGCTGGCTGGAGATCGCCGGTTGCGGCATGGTCCATCCCAATGTGCTGGCCAACGGCGGCATCGACCCCGAGCGCTACACCGGCTTCGCCTTCGGCATGGGCCCTGACCGTCTGACCATGCTGCGTTACGGCATCGACGATCTGCGCCTGTTCTTCGACGGCGACTTGCGCTTCCTCTCGCAGTTCCGCTGAGCGCCATGTACGAATCCCTCAAACAGCGCCCCGTGCGAACCTCCTAAACCATCATGCAGTTTTCCGAACAGTGGCTCCGCAGCCTGGTCAATCCGCCGCTATCGCGCGAGGAGCTGGCCCACCTCCTGACCATGGCCGGCCTCGAAGTCGAGGAGATGCGCCCCGCCGCGCCGGCCTTCTCCAAGGTGGTGGTGGCCCGGGTGCTCTCGGCCGAGAAGCATCCCGATGCCGACAAGCTGAAGCTCTGCCGGGTCGACGCGGGCCAGGGCGAGCCCTTGCAGATCGTCTGCGGCGCGCCCAACGTCGCCGCCGGCATGAAGGTGCCGTGCGCCCTGGTCGGCGCCCTGCTGCCCGGCATGAGCATCAAGCGGGCCAAGGTACGCGGCGTCGAGTCCTCCGGCATGCTCTGCTCGGCGCGCGAGCTCGGCCTCTCCGAGGACCACGGCGGCCTGCTGGCGTTGGACGACGATGCGCCGGTGGGGCAGGACATCCGCGAACACCTGCAACTCGACGACGCGCTCATCACCCTGAAGCTCACGCCCAATCGGGCCGACTGCCTGTCGCTCACCGGCATCGCCCGCGAGGTCGCGGCGCTCTCCGGCGCGGCGCTGACCCTGCCCGAAATCGCGCCGGTGGCGGCGGCGCACGATCGGACCCGCGCCGTGCTGCTCGACGCCCCGGACGCCTGCCCGCGCTACTGCGGCCGCGTCGTCAGCGAGGTCGATGCGACGGCGCCCACCCCAGGCTGGATCAGGCGGCGCTTGGAACGTAGCGGCATCCGCTCGATCAGCGCGCTGGTCGATGTCACCAACTACGTCATGCTGGAGCTCGGCCAGCCGCTCCACGCCTTCGACAACGCGGGTCTCTCCGGCGCGATCCACGTGCGTTACCCGAGACCGGGCGAGCAGCTCACCCTGCTCAACGGCCAGGTGGTCACACCCTCGGCCGACACCGCGCTGATCGCCGACGAAGCGGACGGGGGCAGGGCGCTGGCGCTGGCCGGGATCATGGGCGGCGAAGACAGCGGCATCACCGGGGCGACCCGCGAACTGTTCCTGGAGAGCGCATTCTTCACGCCCCGCGCGGTGGCCGGGCGCGCCCGCGCGCTGGGCTTCTCCTCCGATGCCTCCTACCGCTACGAGCGCGGCGTCGACTTTGAACTGCAGCGCCGGGCGATCGAGCGCGCCACCCAGCTGATCCTGGAGATCTGCGGCGGCAGCCCCGGGCCGGTGATCGAAGCCGTCTCCGAGCAGAACCTGCCGCTCCGTCCGCCGGTGAAGCTCCGGAGCGCGCGCGCCGCCAAGCTGCTGGGCATTCCGCTGGCGCCGGCGCAGGTGGAGAAGCTTCTCCTGGGTCTGGGCTTCCCGCTGCGCCGCGAGCAGGACGACTTCATCGTCACGCCGCCGTCCCACCGCTACGACATCGAGATCGAGGCGGACCTGATCGAGGAGATCGCGCGCCTCCATGGCTACGACAATATCCCCTCGCCGGTGCCGCGCGGGGCGTTGGCGATGCTGCCGCTGCCCGAGGAGCGGCGCGGCGCCATGCAGATTCGACGGCTGGCGGCGGAGCGCGGCTACCAGGAAGTGGTCAATTTCAGCTTCGTGGATGCCGCCTGGGAATCCGACTTCTGCGCCAACGCGCAGCCCATCGCGCTCGCCAATCCGATCGCGAGCCAGATGGGGGTGATGCGCACCAGCCTGATCGCCGGACTGGCCGGTACGCTCGCCTTCAACTTGAAGCGCCGCGCCGGCCGCGTGCGCGTGTTCGAGATCGGCCGCTGCTTCACGCGTTCGGAACAGGCCGGGCAGGTTCCGGGCTACGCCCAGCCGCTGCGCCTGGCCGCCCTGTGCGCAGGTCCGGCGGCAGACGAGCAGTGGGGCGAGGCCACGCGCAACGTCGATTTTTACGACGCCAAGGGCGACCTCGAAGCGCTGTTCGCGCCGCGCACGCTGCGCTTCGAGAAGGCCGCGCATCCCGCCCTGCACCCGGGAAGGTCTGCGCGCGTGCTGCAGGGCGGCCAGGACGTGGGCGTCATCGGCGAGCTGCATCCGCAGTGGGTGCAGAAGTACGAGCTGGCCCTCGGTCACGGCGCGCCGGTGGTCTTCGAGATCGAACTGGCGGCGCTGACCAGTCAGCCGCTGCCGCGCTATCGCGAAGTATCGCGCTTCCCGTCGGTGGTGCGCGACCTGGCGCTGGTGCTCGCCGTGGACCAGCCCCTGCAGCCCCTGCTCGATGCGCTGCGGGAGGCCGCGCCGGCGATCGTGCGCGACATCGCGCTGTTCGACCAGTACCACGGCAGGGGCATCGAAACCAGCCAAAAAAGCCTTGCATTCCGGATAGTTATGCAAGATACTGAAAAAACGCTGGCGGATGCCGAAGCCGATGAAGCGGTCAGCAGACTGATCGCCGTCGCAACACAGAAATTCGGCGCGACCATCCGGGCATAAGAGAGTTAAGGGAGCATGCATGACACTGACCAAGGCGGAATTGGCTGACCTGTTGTTCGAAAAGGTCGGCCTGAACAAGCGCGAGGCCAAGGACATGGTGGAGGGTTTTTTCGAGGAAATCCGGGGCGCCCTGGAGGGGGGCGAAGGCGTCAAGCTCTCCGGCTTCGGCAACTTCCAGCTGCGCGACAAGCCGCAGCGGCCTGGCCGCAATCCCAAGACCGGCGAGGAGATTCCGATCACCGCGCGCCGCGTCGTCACCTTCCACGCCAGCCAGAAGCTGAAGCTCGCCGTCGAAAACATCAAGCATGGCGACGTCAAGCAATAAGGAACAACTGCCGCCGATTCCGGCGAAGCGCTATTTCACCATCGGCGAAGTGAGCGAGCTGTGCGGCGTCAAGCCGCACGTGCTGCGCTACTGGGAGCAGGAGTTTACGCAGCTGAAGCCGGTCAAGCGGCGCGGCAACCGACGTTATTACCAGCACCACGAGGTCCTGCTGGTGCGCCGCATCCGCGAGCTGCTCTACCAAGAGGGCTTCACCATCAACGGCGCGCGCAACCGGCTCGACGAGTCGAGCGGCCGCGCAGCGCCCGCACCGATCGCCGAGATGCCGGCGACGGCTCACCCGGAGCATTCGCTGCGCGCCGAGCTGGCCGGCATCATCGAATTCCTGCGCGCCTGAAGTGTCGCGTCTGAGGCCGCGTTCGAAGACGCGATCTGGTATAATTTTTCCTCAGTCGGGGCGTAGCGCAGCCTGGTAGCGCACTTGCATGGGGTGCAAGGGGTCGAGTGTTCGAATCACTCCGTCCCGACCAAAGAAATCAAGTAGTTACAGAGAGCCGCCTAGTGCGGCTTTTTCGTTTTTTGGGTATTGGGTACAAGATTGGGTACAAGTTGGATTCAGTTACTCGAATGTGCCGAAAGAGCCCGCCACAAGGGTGTCATGGTTTTCAAATCCAGGTCTTCGGAAAACCGGTAGTCCTTGAACCAGCACCGCCGCAGAGCTGTACCGCCCTTGAGGGTAAGCACATAGCATAACGGATGGTCGGCTAGGGCAGTCAGGAACTAGGCCGGCACGTAGTCGCGTTCGATGACGGCTTCGGAAATGCGTCGCCAACTGTCACCAGATTGTTCGAGATCAGGGAACCAAGGCACTGACCTCCTGGGCCATCCATGTTGGCAGGCGCGCTCGCGCTGACGCGACTTCTTGCAGTTCGGATGGCGGCAATTTCGCGCGCAGCTTCCGAATCGCTTTGGCAGCCTTCTCTGGACCCAGCCAGGCCAGGGCGCGCACCACATCGCCGGCAATCCGCCCAGGAAAGATCAGTTGCCAAATCGGCGCGTGCCGGAACTCAATTATCTGCGCGCCCAATTTCAAGCGGCGGCTGGGGCCGGACGTGAGATAGACCGCCCGCATCGGCACCTGCGTGGTCAGGCCCAGCGCGTTGGCGGCAGCGGCGCCGTGCGACACGATGGTTTCCCCACGCTGGTTCGCCAAGCCTTCGACCATCTTGACAGCCGAAGGAGCACGGGTGCCAAAGCGGCTCTCGACAGGCAGCAAATAGATACCGCGGCCAGCGCGCAGCAGGACATCGCGCCGCACCAGGCGAGACAGCACTTGGTCTACGGCCGCTCGGCCGCCCAGGTGCAGTAATTCTTTGGCGACCAAAGGCGTGCCTTCCGGCAATCCGGCAGCCTGCTCCAAGACTTGTTTGGCAAGGGTTTGCATGGCGATATCTTTTGACTGGAAGAATTATGAGGCTACTTCTGACACTTTTAAAGTCCTTGGGTTCGTCCTTGGGTTCGTCCACGCCGCCAATAATCAAGTAAGAACGGGCTTTCGCGGCCCGTTTTTGCTTTCTCCCCCCGGCTGGACCCCTGGCGTCGAATGAGACTTCAGGTGCCGACGTGGGTGTCATACTGCGGCATCTTCCGCGCGTCCGAAAAAAAGCCACATTTTTCGGACAGTCTGCCTTGTCAATAGTCCGAAAAAACCTACAAATATCGGACAGGTTACCCTTGGCAGTCAGACATCGGTTCTTTGCGTTGTGGTGCAGTTACGATCGAGGTGTGATGCCCGGGTCTGATGTCAGGGTCAAATGGTTGCAGTGATTAGAGTTTGCGTGAAAAGTTATATCAGATAGGGTTGTTTATTGCTTAATCTAATCATTTAGAACTGTATCGCTTGAAAATTGTGCTATTGTTCATGTGTTATGAGAACTGTAGAGCAATCCCTAATCAAGCGAGTTCAGACTGAGGTGCCACGTGGCGCACCCTTCGGTCTCGGCGAGCTCGAACGCCTCGGCGTGTCCGCCAAGTTGGCCGCCTACTATGCCTCTGCGGGCTGGATAGAGCGACTGGGATACGGTGTGTACGCGTTTCCCAATGACGAGCTTAGTGCCCACGGAGCGATCAAGCTGCTGCAGGGACGAGTGGCTGGACTGCATGTCGCCGGAAAGAGCGCACTCGCGCTGCAGGGTGTGCGCCACAATATCGGTCCCACTGAGCGCCTTGTGTTGTGGGGAAATGCGAGGTCCTCGTTGCCGGACTGGTTCACCGAGCGATTTCCCGCGCGTTATGTTTGGGCCCGGCTGTTTGATTGGTCAGATGAGTCATTGGAGTTTCAGAGCCTGACTACTCCGCCGGGAGTGAGCGAAGGTCTGCGAGTCTCGGTGCCTGAACGGGCGGTTCTCGAGATGATGTATGACGTGGGCACTCGCCAGGGACTCGAAGAGGCACGCAACATCTTCGATGGTCTGCGGAACCTGCGCAAGGACATGCTGGGCAGACTGCTAGGGTGCTGCACCAGTGTCAAGACGGTACGACTATTTCTCACATGGGCTCGCGAAACCCAGGTCGCAGATGTTGATGCGCTGCTACAGCAGCACGTCTTGCGGGTGGGTAGTGACAAACGCTGGATGTCGCGTCTCAAGGACGGCACGCTATTGACCCTCAAGCCCCATGGATAAGGCTTATGCCGATACCGTGCGTCTGCTGTTGCAGGTGGCGCCCGATGTGTTTGCCAACGATATCTTCGCGATGAAAGGCGGCACGGCCATCAATCTCTTTGTGCGCGGCATGCCACGTCTGTCGGTCGACATCGACGTGGTCTACACGCCAAGGGACACACCACGAGAGTTGGCCCTGGCAAGCATTGCTGAAGAACTGGACACCATCGCCGTACGCTTAGCCAAGCTTGGCCTGAAAACACGCAAGGTGGCGAACAAGGATCTCGGTGACACCAAGCTGTTGATCGCGAATGCTGAGAGCCAAGTCAAAGTCGAGGTCAACACGGTCTTTCGAGGCACGGTGCTGCCGCCTGAGCGGCGGGCTCTGACGCCCCGAACGGCCGAGATGTTCAGTGCTGAATTGGAACTCCCGGTGCTGGCTGTCGCCGAACTCTATGGCAGCAAACTGGTGGCCGCGATGGACCGCCAGCACCCACGCGATCTGTTTGACGTTTGGCAGTTGTTCAAATCAGATGGTCTGTCCGATACTGCGGTCGAATGCTTCGTGACCTACCTCGCCGGCCATAATCGGCCGACCCACGAAGTGTTGTTCGGCAACGAGAAAAATATCGCTGACGAGTATCAGAACAACTTCGTTGGTATGACGGCAGAGTCAATCAGTCTCGATGTTTTGCAGGCTACGCGTGCGCGGCTATTCGCGGAACTACCGCAACGATTAACCCACAACCAACGTCAGTTCCTGATCGGACTTACGCGCGCCCAGCCCGATTGGTCCTTGCTGCAATGTCCGCATGCTGCGGAATTGCCGGCGTTGCGCTGGAAGCTTGCGAACCTGCAAACCTTTCAGAAGCACCGTCCGGATGACTTCGAACGCCAGGCCCGGGCCTTGGAAGAACAACTGTGACCCCGGTGCAGCCATTTGCCGTTGCCAAGGAAACGCCTCAAAATTAAGGTCCATTTGTAGCTGACATTCCCATCTGCTTGTGCAACAACATGCTGCGGGTTGCCAATGTCTTGTTGGCATGTAGTCTGTTATGTAGGGGGGCGTGAAAATGCGAAAACTTATCTTGATCGGATTCATCGTTATTGGGGCATTGGTCGGCCTGTTGTCGGCATCGAAAGAAGACTGGCCGACACGAGTTGTCATGATGGCGGTCGGCGTGTTGTTTGCGTTGCCCATTGGGATAGTACTCGCGCGTATTGGCAAGAAGGGCCGCCCTCTCGACTGGGACGAACAGCCGCTGCCGGGAAATAGCACCTCCTCAAGGGATCTGGCCGCGAACTACTGGCGCGACGAGGGATATCCACCGTTCGCGAAGCCTGGGGAGAGTGAAAACGAGATGCGCCGATGGGATCGGAAAACCACCGACTGACTACCGCTTCTTCAGCAAGTCCTTCACCGCATCCTTGGCATTGTCGAGTGTCGTTACGGCGTCATTACCTACCTGTTTGCCTGATTGCATCAGCAGCGATTTATTCGATGCAAGTGTTCCGTCATCAGTCTTGATGATCTCAGCCTTGGAGTCGAAGCTTGAACGGTTCGACGCTGCATCAGAGCGTATTTGGTTGCCGTGGGTACGGACCTCATCTCGAATGGGCGATACTTTGGGGGTGGTTCCCTGAGTCGGCGCAGCGTTTCCAAATCGTGAGGTTTTCTCTTGGTTGGATTGGTGCAGGCCGGCAAAGTCGGGCGTCAGTGCGTCAACGCCTCGCTGTTGCACATGCTGGTTCCGGATGTCTCCGAAGGATGCAGGTAGTGCAGTCCCGTCGGAAAATACTCGGTTGGGGCGAAGAGATTGCCGAGCTAATTCCGATTCCATTAAGGTGTGTGCCGCAGCGCTGTTGCCGCCGTACTGCTCCGCGTAACGCGTGAACATCTCCAGGTTGTGTGGGTCCTGTGCGATGTCGATGGAAATGGTCTCGCCCCTCTCGTGGGCTGCAGAGACGCGTTCGGCGAAACTGGTGCGTTCGGCGAGGCTTGCTTCCGCTCGCTCGGATCGTGCCGTTGTTGATGTGAGCCGGGACGACATGTCCCGAGCTTCGCGGGAATCGCTGGAGACCGCGTTCAAAAAATTGGAGTCCCGGGAGACTCGGTCGCCGAACTGCTTGAACTCCGCCAATTGTTCTCCGCTCATGCTCGCAAGCGCTTTCTGCTCTTGCGCCGACAAACTCGACAGATAGGTTTTCTCGGCGCTTGCTTTAACCTGGCCTCCGGCGAAACGTGCATTGACGCCAAGATGTCCGGCAGCGCCGAAAGCGATGCTCGCCACTTGGGATTGGCTCAGCCCAGTATTTTCGGCCACACTCTTTGATATCTGGTCCAGCCTGTTCAATGTTTCACCCACCTGCTCGAAGCTGCTAGACGTGGAACCACTGCTGTTGCGCGACGAGCGCAGTTTGCTCAATCCATGCGTGAATGCTTCGGATAGGATGGCTGAACGCTCGGTGCTGGCTGCGACAGCGTCGTTTCGCGCTGCATCGGCCTGGTGACTGGCCTGGGCCACATCCTGCTCGGACACACGCATCGACACCACCCTCGACGCAAACCCCTGGTTGCGCAGCAGACTGACGGCGGTACGCCCGGTCAGCG
>Ga0307376_10000038_pt1 | contig 207170 bp, 174 predicted proteins | sample TR2MG_FD_202536 | JGI IMG/M metagenome (GOLD analysis project Ga0307376, IMG submission 202536) | Soil microbial communities from Risofladan, Vaasa, Finland - TR-2 | ecosystem: Environmental > Terrestrial > Soil > Coastal area > Acid sulfate soil | place: Finland: Risofladan, Vaasa...
TGGGCCTCATCAGCCTGATGGAAGAGCATCGACGTCTTGCGTGTTCCTCGTGAACCGCCGTATACGGAACCGTACGTACGGTGGTGTGGGAGCCGGGTCAGGGCAACCGACCCGGCTACCCGATCGCCAGAACCGGTGTGCTAGGCGCAGAGGCCGGATATGGCGGTCCGTGCGAGCCCGCCCTGACCGGTGGTCCTGCCCGAGACAAGTCAGGGCTGAATCGCGACCAACGCGCCAACGACCTCAGCATTGCCGACGTCGTCCACGATCCGGGCTTGGCCGATTCGGTCGACCAGAACAAACCGCATGTGACCCGCTAGGAATTTTTTGTCGTGACGCATACGGCGTCCGAGAGCGTCTGCATCCAGCCGCTGGGGCAGCCTGCAAGGAAGCTGCAACCGCTCAGTGAGATCGCGGATCTGCCTGGCCTGATCCGGGTCGAGCAGGCCGCGGTGCGTGGCAATGTGATTGGCGGCTATCATTCCCAACGCCACACACTCGCCGTGCCTAAGTCCGAACTGACATTCCGCCTCAATGGCGTGCCCGATGGTATGCCCGAAATTCAGGATCGCCCTCAGTCCGGCCTCGCGCTCGTCCTCCGCGACGACCTCCGCCTTAATCCGACAGTTACGCTGGATGAGTTCGGCCAACACAGCCTCGTCGCCGCCGAGGATCAGGTTGGCACGCTCACGCTGCCACACGAAGAAATCTGCGTCGCGGATGGCGGCGTGTTTGATGCTTTCGGCCAAGCCGGCACGCAGGTCACGCTTATCGAGCGTGCGGAGGCATTCGACGTCGATGATCACAAGTCGTGGCTGGTGAAAGGCGCCAATGAGGTTCTTCCCACTGGGGTGATTGACGGCCGTCTTGCCCCCGACGCTGGCGTCGATGTCGGCCTCCAGCGTAGTCGGGACCTGAACAAAGGGCAGCCCCCGCAGCCAGGTGGCGGCCACAAAACCGCTCAAGTCGCCCACCACGCCGCCGCCGAGAGCAATGATGGCCGACTGACGGTCTACGCCCAGGGCGCTGAGTTGGTCATATAGCTGGCTGGCCACCGCAAGCGACTTCGACGACTCGCCCGGCGCGACCTCAAGTAGCGCCGTCCTGCAGCCAGCCTCCCCCAAAGAAGTCAGGAGGCGCTCAGCATATAGCCCCGCAACCGTGTGGTCGGAAACCACTACGGCACTTGTCGGTACGAGGCGCGGCCCCAAAAGGTCACCAAAACGATTCAAGAGCCCCGAGCCAATGAGAACCGGGTACCCGCGATCGCCCAGATTAACGTCGAGTGTGAGCATGTGGAGTTTAGCCGTTTTGCGGGATGTTAATCCCTTCTACTGCAATGAGTTACAAATTAATGGCAAGTTCCTGTGCAAGGCCCGAGTTGCTCGGAATTGGCTAGCGGGCTCCAGCGGGGGTCCTCAACGGCATTACCCGGTCGAAAATGGCTAAAGTTTACAGCATAACAGTCTGCCACAATGAACGTTACCACATTTGCCCGCTGGCTGCGGGGCTGCCTGAAGTCCCGATCAGTTGGTCCGACGGCGTCCGCTGGACACCCTCATCGTGCCGGGACACCGCGTCACTACGATAACGACCCGCTCGCGCCGGGGCCAGCCGTGGACTGCGATCGCTTGGCGTCCGTGACAGGTTGCCCCACTGAAGCCACATAGGCGATGCCTGCCGAGCGGATAGAACGCGTGGAACTGCCCGGAAGGCTGGCCAGCGGCGAACGAGAATGCGCAGGTGCTTTCCCGACCGGCAAGGCCATGCAGATGGTCTGGGCGCGGGCTGTGGATGATTATCCGCCACAAAGGCCCCAGGCGGTGGCGGCGCATCGTCGCTCGCGTATGTAAAGTTCGCTTTTATCGAACCTTACGGCCACTTTAGGTCTGTCGAGATCGCCAAGTAGCTGAATATGAACGTTCATCGGCGAATAGGGGGACAGGAGTTAACTTCTTTTTGTACAGCATCTTACAAGATCAGCTCGGTGCCGACCGGGTCAGGATCGCTTCTGCGATAGGGGCTTGACCGCCGGGCCGACGGCCGGTAGAATGGGCCCGCAATATGGCACAGTTATCTGCTACGACAGCGGCTGGCCGGAGGCGGAACAGCAACGGGGTCATCCGGACATATCGCGCGGCGCTGAGGTTCCTCGGGTCTGTAACCGATTACGAGAAGCTGACGCGTGTGGGGTACAACCACACGACCTTCAACCTTTCGAGGATGAATCGCCTTCTGAAAGGGTTGGGCAACCCGCATCGCAGCTTCCGCAGTGTGCATATCGCTGGTACGAAGGGCAAGGGCTCGACTGCGACGATGTTGGCGCGGATGTTGGAAGCATGCGGGCGACGGACGGGGCTTTACACCTCTCCCCACTTGGTGGATCTGCGCGAGCGAATCAGTGTCGATGGTAAGCTGATTAGCGAGGCGGAATTGACCCGGGCGATGGCTAAGATCGCACCGGTGGTGAAACAGCTCCGCAGCGACGATCCGACGTTCTTCGAGATCATGACGGCGGCAGCGTTTCTTCACTTCGCTGAGAAGGATGTGGACATTGCGGTGGTCGAGACGGGGCTCGGGGGCCGGTTGGATTCGACCAACGTCTTGAAGCCCGACGTCTGCGGGATCACCACGATCAGTTTGGATCATCAGCAGCAGCTAGGTAGCTCGCTGGCCGCCATCGCCGAGGAGAAGGCAGGGATCTTCAAGAACGGCGTGCCCATCGTGAGCGCCCCGCAGGAGCCGGAGGTTATGCGAGTGCTCAGGAGGGCGGCACAGAAGGTCAACACCGACCTGCGCATCACGGGTGAGGACATCGATTTCAGCTACCGGTTCGAGTCGTCTCGCCTGGTCGGGCCCCATACGCGGGTATGTCTGACCACTCAGGCGAGTCGCTTCGAGCACCTGCAGGTACCCCTGATGGGCGAGCATCAGGCCATTAACTGCGGCGTGGCACTGGGATTGCTGGATGCGCTGAAGCAGCAGGGCCATCACATTGAGGATCAGGCGGCGATTGACGGGCTGGCGGCGGTCAAGCTGGCGGGGCGGATGGAGATGCTCTCTCAGGAGCCGCGGATTCTGGTTGATGGAGCCCACAATGCCGCCAGCGTGAATGCGTTGATGCGGGCGATCGGCCAGAATATCCCCTATGACTCGATGGTCCTGATCTTTGGCTGTAGCGCCGACAAGGATGTGGCTGGCATGCTGGACCGACTCCGTTACGGGGCGGATAAGGTCATCTTCACGCGCAACGGGTCGCCCAAGGCGGTTGAGCCGGCAGAGTTGCTCAGCCGGTTTGTCGAGCTGACCGGCAAGATGGCTCAGACGGCACCGACGCTGGACGAGGCGCTCGCGATTGCCAAGCGGGCGGTTACGCGAGAGGATCTGATCTGCATTGCGGGTTCGTTCTATCTGGTCGGGCAGGCCAAACAACTGCTGGCGAGCAAGTAAGCGCGTAGACGATCGTGCGATAGGGGCCGGGTCCGGCGGCGGGCCCGGCTTTTTCTTTGTCGCCCGCGTAAGCAGTGTGGCCAATGGCCTTGCGCTTGTGGGCTGGGGCGCGGTGAGCTAATCTATCGACGCGATGGGTAAAACGGCTCTGCTGGATGGTCGGGGTATTGCGCGGGCCCTGGAACGGATGGCCACAGACATCGCGCGGTCGATCCCACCTGGTGCGGAGTTGGCGGTCATTGGCATTCGCAGGCGGGGCGACGTGCTGGCAAGGCGGCTAAGCCGGCTGCTTTCGTCGATGGGCATCTCTCCTTCAGCACACGGGGCACTGGATATTACTTTGTATCGCGATGACCTGGCCCAGAAGGGCGGGACGGCGGAGGTGCGGGCGACGCTAATCGACTTCGATATCACGGATAGGTACCTGGTGCTGGTCGACGATGTGCTGTACACCGGGCGTACGGTGCGGGCGGCGTTGGACGCGCTGGCGGACCTGGGCCGCCCACAAGCCATTCGGCTGGCGGTTCTGGTTGAGCGACGAGGTCGCGAACTTCCCATCCAGGCCGAGTTTGTGGGGCTGTCGCTTGAACAAGGCAGTCAGCATGTAAAGGTCAATCTCCAAGAGGTGGACGGTTGCGATGGGGTGGAGGGTCGATGAGCAAGGAGAAAGCGTTCGTCTGGCGGCGACGGCATCTGTTGGGCCTGGAGGACCTTTCCAGGGCAGAGTTGGAGCACATTCTGGATACGGCTACCGGGTTCAAAGAGGTATCCACCCGGAGCATCAAGAAGGTGCCGGCCCTTCGCGGCAAGGTGGTGGTGAACCTGTTCTTCGAGGACTCCACCCGGACGCGAACGAGCTTCGCGTTGGCAGCCAGCCGGTTGAGCGCAGACGTCCTGGAGTTTTCAGCCAGGACATCGTCGGTGAGTAAGGGTGAGACGCTTCGCGACACGGCACGCAACATTGAAGCCATGGGCGTGGATCTGGTAGTGGTTCGCCATCCGGCGGCGGGGGCACCGCATTACCTGACCCGGTGCATCGAGCCCAGCGTGGTGAACGCCGGCGACGGACAGCACGAGCACCCGACACAGGGGCTGCTGGATTTGTTTACGATCCGCGAAATGAAAGGTCGTATTGAGGGTCTAAAGGTGGCGATCGTGGGCGACATCGCGCACTCGCGGGTTGCGCGGTCCGATCTGTTCGGGCTGCGCAAGCTCGGAGCCGAGGTCACGCTCATCGGGCCGGCGACGCTGCTGCCCAAGGCGTTCAGGGAAATGGGGGCCTCGCTGAGCTGCGACCTGGACGACGTGATCGGGCGCGTCGACGTGGTCAACATGTTGCGGGTGCAGAACGAGCGGATCACCAGCAGCGTCTTCCCGAGCGTGCAGGAGTATTCGCGTCTGTTCGGGCTGACACGTGAGCGGTTGGCCCGGGCCAAGCCCGATCTGCTGGTGATGCACCCCGGGCCGATCAATCGGGGGGTCGAGATCGCCAGCGACGTAGCGGACGGCGCGCAGAGTGCGATCCTGCGCCAGGTAAGTAACGGCCTGGCCGTGCGCATGGCTGTGTTGTTCCTGTTGAACCAGGCGAGCTCAAAGGCGGCGTGACCAAGTCGCCGCGTATTACGCTGAAATGGCTATACCGAGCATAAAGATCACGAACGGGCGGATCATCGATCCCTCACAAAATCTGGATACACAAGCGGATTTGCTGCTGGCCGAGGGCAAGGTGGAGCAAATCGGTCGGGTGGGCCAGGCCGATGAGACGATTGACGCCAGAGGCCTCATCGTCTGCCCCGGGCTAATCGACATGCACGTGCACTTCCGCGAACCGGGCGGCGAGGAGGCTGAGACCATCGCGTCGGGATCGGCCGCTGCCGTGGCAGGGGGGTTCACGAGCGTGGCGTGCATGCCCAACACGAGCCCACCGCTCGACACGGAGGCCGACATTGATTTCGTTTACCGTCAGGCGTTGCGGGCAGATCAGTGCAACGTTTATCCGATAGGGGCGGCCACGAAGGGACGCGCCGGTGCGGAGTTGGCCGAGATGGGTCAGATGGTGCGGGCCGGCGCGGTGGCGTTCAGCGACGACGGCGCGTGCATCGCCAAGAGCGGCGTAATGCTCAAGGCCATGCAGTATGTCACCATGTTCGATCGGTGCATCATCCAGCATTGCGAGGATCCGGAGCTGGCGGGCGAGGGCGTGATGAACGGGGGCGCAACGGCGATCCGCCTGGGCCTGCCGGGTATATCGCCCATCGGCGAAGAGTTGATCGTCCAGCGCGACATCGTCCTGGCGCGGACGGCTGAGTGCCGGTACCACGTGGCGCACGTGTCGACTGCACGTGCCGTGGCGCTGCTGCGGCGAGCCAAGGCTGAGGGGCCAATGGTGACCTCGGAGGTGTGTCCGCACCACCTGTTGTTGACCGAAGAGGCCTGTGCGGCGTACGACGCGAACTTCAAGGTGAATCCGCCGCTTCGGACGAAGGCTGACGTGGAAGCGTGCCTGCAGGGCGTGGTGGACGGGACGATCGATTGCCTGGTGAGCGACCATGCTCCCCATGGTGCGGAAGCGAAGGAGCTGGAGTTCCTGGCGGCCCCGTTCGGCATGATCGGCCTGGAGAGCTCCTTAGGACTGTTTGCCCGAGCGCTGATCGAGCCGGGATTGATTGACTGGCCTACGCTGATTGCCGCCATGACCATCAAACCGGCGCAGGTTCTTAGGCTGAAGAAAGGGTCTCTGCATCCTGGAAGTGATGCGGACGTGACCCTGATCGCCCCCAACCGGTCGTGGCGGATCGACGTGACCAGGTTTGCCTCCAAGAGCCGCAACTGCCCGTTCAACGGGACGGAAGTGCCGGCGAAGGCCGTGATGACGATCGTCGGCGGCCGGATCAAGCACCGGGACCCGGACGGTGTGAAACTGTAGCGTCGCTTGATGGGTGGGGATTGCTGTCCAACCGAACGCCAGTTGCCCCGTCAAGACCATGCCCGTTGTGATCGATGGCTACAACCTGCTGCATGCGGCACGCGGCGTGGAGGGCTGCTCGCAGCTTGGGCGCAGGCAACTCTGCGAGATGGTGGCCTCTTGGTCGCAAAGGGTGGGTGAGCCGGTTTTGCTGGTGTTCGACGGCGTGGCGCCGTCGGACGCGCTGGCTGGTCAGTTGCACGCCGAAGGCGTAGACGTGCTCTACAGCGGGGCGGGGCGATCGGCGGACGAGGTGATCGGCGAGCAGATTCGCGCCAGTTCATCGCCGCGACGGTTGATAGTGGTCAGCACCGATCGAGCTATCCGGCAGGCTGCTCGACGTCGCCGATGTCGACATGCCACGTCGGCCGAGTTCCTGGAGTTGATGGTGCGGGTGCTTTCGAGGCCGCCGCGTGTGCCGTCTGAGCCCCCTGAGAAGCGCAAGGGCACGCCACCGGACGAAGTAGACGACTGGCTGCGACGGTTCGGCTTCGACCCGGAGGAGGAATCCGGGCACGAGCCGCATTGGTGACGCCCACGGCGCGGGCGCTCCTGAAGTTTGGGTGTCGTGTTGGGACAGCGTTCTACAAGAAGGGAGCGGCGGTATGCCGACGTGCTATCAGGACTTCGATTTCGGCCCGGTTCGACAGTCGCACGAGGCGTTCTGGGCCGGTGAACTCGATCGGCCTTTGGTTCTTTTGTCGGGACACCGGAAGGACGCACCGGCCACCCAGCCGTGGCAGGGGTATATCCCGGCCTACGGCGACATGCCTGTCGAGCAGATCGTAGACATCGCCGAAGCGAATGTACGGGCAACCTGGTACGCCGGGGACGGCTATCCATATCTGTTCACGAACTACGGTGCAGGCTCGGCGGCGGCGTACACGGGATTGGCCCGTGCCCAGTACTCTGGGGATGGCGGGGTATGGTTTTATCCGGCCGTCGATACCGAGTTGGCCGGTCTGCGGGTCGAGCCGCGGACTGACACGGAATGGTTCATTCACAACGACCGCTATATGCGGGCGATCGTGGAGCGGATCGGCGGCAAGACGCAGATCACGCTGCCCGATCTGGGGGGCATGCTGGATATCCTGGCGAGTATCCGAACGACCGAGACACTGCTGACTGACGTGATGGACGCGCCGGATGAGGTTGAGCGCCTGGTATGGGAGGTATTCGACGCGTGGTGGGTGTACTACGAGCATTTCTACGCCATTCTTAAGGGCCACTCGCCGGGATGCATGGCCTGGGCTCCGGTGTGGTCGCCGAAGCGAACCTATATGTTTCAGAGTGATTTCGCCTACATGATCGGTCCCGCGATGTGCGGGCGTCTGGTGATACCCGAACTCACCGAGTGCTGCCGACGAGTGGACCACGGCTTCTATCACCTCGATGGGGTGGGGCAGTTGCCGCACCTGGATCTGTTTCTGGGCATCGACGAACTGCGAGGCATTCAGTGGGTGCCCGGGGCGGGTAAGGCCAACCCGTGCAAGTGGCCCGACGTGTTCAAGCGGATTCTCGCGGCGGGTAAGCGGGTTCAGACGTGGGCGATGGAACCGCACGAAATCTTCGAAGCGATCGAGTATACGAAGGGTGGGCGGGGCATCATCTTCCAGGTCCAGGGCGTTGAGGAGGCCGACGCCGACGCGTACGTTGGAAAGGTGCTTCGCGCCGCCTCGCGAACCGGCTGACAGGTAGTGGCCTTCGCTACTGGCAGGGCGGACCGGCCCAGGTTACTCGTCCACCTCTTGCAGCTCGAACTGTTCCTGCTGCTGGACCGCCTCCCACTGCTCGACGGTCATGATGACCTCGCGGGCCTGCGAGCCCTTATATGGGCCGACCACGCCGGCGGCTGCGAGCTGATCGATGAGGCGCGAGGCCCGGGCGTAGCCGATGGTCAAGCGGCGCTGGAGCAGGCTGACGCTGCCGCGTCGTGTCTCGATCACGATCTGAGCGGCCTGGTCGAACAACTCGTCACGTGGTCCATCGTCTACGCCGCCGTTGCGGAGGTTGACCAGCTCCGTGTGGAACTGCTGGCCCACCGAGCCCTTGAGGTGGTCCAAAACGCGCCGCAGTTCCAGATCCTCGACGAACGTGCCCTGCGCCCGCCGCAGCTTGGCCGATCCGGGCGGCAGGAAGAGCATGTCGCCCGCCCCCATGAGGACCTCGGCGCCGTTCTGGTCGAGTACGATACGTGAATCCATGCGGCTGGCGACGCGGAACGCGATGCGGCATGGAATGTTGGACTTGATCAGACCGGTCACGATGTTGGCCTGCGGGCGCTGGGTGGCCACGATGATGTGGATGCCGACAGCCCGGCTCTTTTGTGCCAAACGCGACAGATGGTGCTCGACGTTCTTGGCGGCGATCATCATCAGGTCGGCCAACTCGTCGATGACAATGATGATGTGGGGCAAGTACTGAGGGATGCGGCTTGCTTCGTCTTCTGTGGTGGGGTTGAAGCGTTCCACGATCTGATCCGGGCCAAGCTGGTTGTATGCCTGGATATTGCGTACCCCGGCTTCGGCCAGCAGTTCATAGCGCTCGTCCATCTTGGTAGCGGCCCAATCGAGGATCATCTCCGCCTGCTGCATGTCGGTGACGATCGGGCACATCAGGTGCGGCACGTCTCGGAAGACGCTGAGTTCGACCATCTTCGGGTCCACCAGAATGAGCTTCACGCGATCGGGCCGCTGCGTCATCAGGATGCTCATGACCAGGGCGCTGATGCAGACACTCTTACCCGAGCCGGTCGTGCCGGCAATGAGCAGGTGAGGCATGGTGGCCAGATCGACGACGAGGGGATTGCCGCTGGCGTCCTTGCCCAGGCACAGGGGCAACGTCGTGCGACCGACCGAGTTGCCGGCCAGGGCCAGTAGCTCTCGCAGGCGAACCTTTTCCTTGTCGATGTTCGGTACTTCCACACCAATGGTGTTCTTACCGGGGATGGGGGCGACCACGCGGACGGCGGGGGCCTTGAGCACCCGGGCCATGTCGTGGGCCAGGGCATGGATTTGACTGACCTTCACCCCCGGGGCCAGCTCGAGTTCGTACATGGCCACCACCGGACCGGTGTCGACCTGGACGACGCGGGCCTGAACGCGGAAGTCGGCCAGCGTTCTCTCCAGGAGGCGGGCCTTGCCCTTGACGACGCTCTCATGGTCAAGGGGTGGCTCGTACTGCGGCTCGTCGAGCAGCGTCAGTGGGGGCAGCTCATACTCGCCCAGTTGCTGCGGCGACGCGCCCGCCCAGTCTTCGACGTGCTCGACAGCCACGTTCCGGGGCGGCGCGAGATCCTCAGACGCCAAGACATCCTCCTCGTCGGCAACGAATTCAGGTGCTGCCTCGTCAACGGATGGATCGCCGGCCTCTACAGCGTCGCTTTCTTGGGGTGCATCCTGGTCTGCCTGGGTCGGTAGGTCATCCTCGCCCGTATCGGTGGGGGGTTCGTCAAGCAACGTCTGGTCCGGTTCACGCGCGACGCGGGCCACATCGGCGGATGCATCGAGCGCGGCGAGATTCTCGTGCTGTACGGCCAACAGGCGGCTTCTGCCGGTGTTGATGACAGGTTCGGCTGGCGGCTGGTCCCTGTCCTCCTCTGTGGCAGCGGTGCTGTCGACCGGCGGGGCGTCGACCATCGGCTGGTGTGGGGCGTCGGCACGGCGCGGCTTTTTGCCCGGGACGACCGGTAGGGCCGCGCGCAGACCGATGCTTTGCTTGATCGCCCATAGCAGGATCGGCGGGGCCGCGCGAAGTGCATCGTCGGCCGCCAGCAGCAGGCCGGTGCACAGGCCGCACAGCAGAACCACGCATGACCCAAGGGCGCCGAACTGCGATCGCATAGCGCTCGCCAGGGCGATACCGATGATGCCCCCATAACCCTCGGGTAAGGAGCTATCGGAACCAGGCCAGATCATCCGGGCGGAGGTCGCCACGACGACGGAGGTCACAGCGATCCCGACGACGCGAAGCGGTAAGTCATTGACAGACCGACCCCAAAGCGCCCGGAGGGCCACCAGCGCCGACAGCAGAAGCAGGGGGTAAACACCATGTCCAATCCAGTGGAACAGTTGGTATGCCACCCACGCGCCGATTCTGCCGCAGGCGTTGTGCACCGACTGTGGATGGGGCCACGTTTTCGTGCTGGGCCAATCGCTCGGACTAAACGTGCACGTTGCCGCCAGGAGAAAAGTCAGCACGAGCAGGACGAGCACCGCATGGACGGTGGGGATTCTGCGTATGGATTGTGAGGCGTCTGACATTGGCGCGTCCCTGAGACTGACCTTCCGCGCGCACTCACTCCGCAGTGTTAGCACTTAATGGTTTATCGGCCATGGCCAGCCATGCGCTACAGACCGGCCGGCTAGTCCAAATGGAACGTCACGTCGGCACGGTTGCGGACCGGCTCGAGAGGGACGCGAAGAATGGCGACGGCCTCATCGGGGGGCATCAGGTGGGGCGGTCCGCCGTAGACGTTGTACGCGCAGTAGGGCCAGATCAACTCGGCGTCGCGAACGGTCTGAATTCGGTATCGCCCGGGCAGTTCAATGACTCCATCTGTGGGCCACGACTTTGTTCCCTGTCGGGGACGCAGGACCCGTCGAGTCCGGCGGGCGCCCAGATGGATCGTCTGACCGTGCGGCAGCCAAAGTTGAAGGTTCAGATCCACCTGTCGCCAATGCATGTTGGTAGAGCCAATCGCGGTCAATCGGCACCGTTCCGCACTGTGGGCGCGGACCTCCAGATGGGCTTGTGCCGCACCGTAGTCAAGTTCCAGTCGATCGCATCCGCGAGCGTTTCGAAGGTGGCCCGCGACGGCCGGAAAATAGCCGCATTCACCCGACTCGACGATCCGGAATGTGGCGGACTCAAGGGTGTGCTTGTCATAGCCGCCGGCCACGATGCGCCCGACGCGGTCGTGATACAGGACGAGGTTGGCTGTCCGGTCCATGTGGAAGGGGTGATGGGGCTGGGCCGCCGCCGACAAGGCACTGAGCCCGTAGAACCACCCGTGGCGTCGACGCAACAGGCCCGCATGATCCATTCGCAGCGTCATGCTGGCAGACTCGACGGGAATCGCCCGTTGCGAGGCATCGAAGTCAACAGTCAAAGCACGGGCGATCTCACTAAGCGAGTATCCGGCGCTTGGGCCCGTCTTGATCTGGGCCAGTCGACTGGCCAACGTCGGGCACCTCTGCAAAACCAAGGCGAGCAGGCGCCGGCCCTGAGGATGGTACACGCAGGTTTCGGGATGAAACATCGCGCCTTCGTCTCGGCGCAGGCGGTTTCGCTCGTCGAACAGCTCGAGGCGAACGAGGTCGGGATAGAGGTGGCGGACGGCGTACTCGATGCCTCGCTGGAGCGGTTCGAGAGCAAACCTGCCGCCGCCACTGGTCAGGTAACGTGCCAGCCCGTCAAGGGTGACCCAGTGATAGGCGACCACCGGCCCGTCCTGCTCGGGGAAACATCCGGTCTGAGGGTCCTGAAGCGCCACCATGCGGCGCAGGGCCGCCGACGCTTGGCGGGACCATTGCGCGCTGCCCAGAACACGGCCAATTTGATAGAGCGTGGCGGCGTGACGGAACAGATGGTTCGGACCTGTGCCGGTGTACGGGCCGGGTCTGCCAAGTTGCCTGCGCTTGGCCCGGAGGTACTGTGACAGTGCGCCACCCGCCACCCGGAGGGTTTCGCGCCACCTTTTGCGCCTAGCGGCAGGCAGTTGGGGTTCGAGCAGGGTCAGCACGTCAGCGAGGGCATGAGGTATGAGGTGAGGGGGGTTGCTCTGGGGCGTGAGCTCTTTCCGCGTGGCGGCCGCCAGGGCGTCGCCCATTTGGCCGGCAAACTGCAAGAGCCTGCGGTTGCCCACAAACGGACTGGCACAACATCGGCCTGTCCAGAGAAGGGCGGCGGCTGGGGCGAAATGGGCCAGCATCTTCGGCTGGACGGCACGGCGCGTGAAAAGCAGGTCCTCTGTTGCGGTGATGAGCGTTTGCTCAAGATCGCGTCGCAAAGCCTTCACAACGACCTCCGCAAGGGCAACAGAACGGGGTACACATCGGGCAGGCACCGTAAAGCCTGGCTGCGGCGGCTCATGGTTGGGTTGGAGGAGGCGGACCGTCGGGCGGCGTGGGCTCGTCGTGGAAATCGAGCATGTCAATCGGGCTGACCACAGCCGTGCAGATGTTACTTAGATGAGCGCTTACGCGCTTGTAGTGGCGCGCGAGAAGCGAATAGGCGACCGCCTCGTCGGTGTCCAGTTCGTGATGCTCCTGAAGCAACTGGTGAACCACGTCTTCGCACTTTCTGCTGATTTGTCCGGCGCTGTCGATCACGTTCCTGGCCGTATCCGGGTCGGCCTGGCCGATAGCGTGTCGGGCCTGCTCGAACATCGCTTGCACTTGTTGGCGAACCTCATTGAGCCGTCCAGCGTAGTGCTGGGCACGCAGTTGACGCCTGAAGAACACGCCCACCTCAAAGACGTTCTTGCAATAGTCGCCAATACGTTCGGCGTCCTTGGCCAGCGACATGAACATTAGACAGCCGGCGACCTCGCTACCGGGGTTGATTGTCAGATGGCGAATGATTTTTCGGCGCATGCTGCGTTCGAGTTCGTTGACTTCCCGGTCGCGGCGATACAGGCTTTCGCGAACCTCCTCGGCCGTGACGGTCCGCTGGAGCACGGATGAGGCCCGATCGAACATCCAGGCCGTGTGGGAGAGCATCTGGTCCAACTCGGTCAGCAGCTCTTCGGCAATGCGCCTGGCGCGCAGCGCCTTGAGGATTTGGCTAAACATGACTCAAGCCTTCCATGGTCGTCTACCAGCTAAGCATGATACACAGAAACGGCAGCACAAAGAACACCACGACCAGATACAGCAGCGCAAGGCCCCTGCGCGTGGCTGCCAGCGTGGCATACCAGTGGGCCAACCGAATCGGGATAGCGCGCAACGGCAGGAAAATCGCGGTCCCGGCCGCGTTGAAAAGCAGGTGAGCAAACGCGACCGCCAGGCCGGCAGGGGTTCCGGTCGCCGCTGCCGCGAGCAGGCTGGTGACCGTGGTGCCGATGTTGGCTCCCAGGGTATATGGAAACACCTGCGGTAGCCGCAAGACGCCGGCGCCCGCCAGCGGCACGACCAGGCTGGTGGTGACACTGCTGGATTGCACCAGGACGGTTACGCAGAGCCCGAGGGTCAGGGCCAACGCCCAGTTTCGGAAGAAATAACGCGCGAAGAAGGCTTCGAGCCGAGAAAGGACCAATCGCTTCAGCACCCGCACCAGCAGGACCAGCGACAGCAACAGAGCTGCCAGGCCGATCAGGCCCATGACGGCGCCGAGCCACTCCTCTCTGGCGGCAAGCAGATGCTCCAGCCCGGCGCGAACGCCGTCGACCACGGGCTGGGTGGCGGCCTTCAGTGGATTGGTGGGGACGGTCTCGGTGGGGCTGATGAAAACCGAAGCCAAGGCGATGGCGGCACGGCTAAGTGCATGGGTGGTCAGTTCGATGGGCAGGATCAAGGCCACCGTGAGGACGTTGAATATGTCGTGAACGATGGCGGCCCCAAACGCTCGGCGAAACTCCAGTCTGGCCGACACGTGTCCCAGGGATACCAACATGTTGGTCACACTGGTACCGATATTGGCTCCCATGATGATCGGCACGGCGCCGACGACCGAGATCTGGCCGGTCGCGACCAACCCGACCGTCAGGGAGGTAGTGAAGGACGAGCTCTGGACGAACGACGTGATCAGGATGCCGACGAACAAGCCGGCCAGCGGATTGGCGGCACGGGCGAAGAGGCTTTGAATGGCGGCCTCGGTGGCGGGCGCCTGTGCGAGGATCTTCAGCCCGCCGCCCATCACGTTGATGGCGCAGATAAAGGCGTAGAGCAGGCCGAGGATGAGCAGCGGAGCCAGGATGGGGCCGAGGACGCTCTTGGGGCGGGCCAAGTCGGTCGGTGCCGGCGACATAACGGTACTTTATGCAAGGAAAGGCAGCGACAAACGAGGCTGTCGCGATCGCGCCATCTACTGGGTGACTACGGTATGACTGAGAAGCTTACTTGTCAACGGCGCGGGCGTGAAGTCGCTCGGCGAGTCGCACGATTCTGTCGGCCACCCGCCTCTTGCTGGCGCGAGGCCAGGGCTGCCATCGTCCGCCTCGCACGAGCAGTTGCACTTCGGCCTGATCCGAGCCGATGTTCGCGGGTCCGTTCAGGAAGATCGCGTCGAGGTTCTTGCGCTCGAGCTTGGCACGCGCCTTTCGTCGGGGCTGACGATCCTCCATGGCGAATCCTATCAGGATCTCGCTGCGGGTTTTCATGCGGCCCAACGAGGCGAGGATATCCTCGGTGGGTACAAGCGTGATCGCTCGCGCTTCGTGACTCTTGGCCAGCTTGTGGCGGGCCGGCTTGGCGGGGCGGTAGTCACACACGGCAGCGGTCATGATCACAACGTCGCACGATTTGAAGCAGGCCTTGCACGCGCGGGCCATCTCAGCGCTGGACACCACGTGAATGGTTCGGACGCCGCTGGGGTCGGGCAACTCAACCGGACCGGCGACCAGGGTCACGGTGTGACCTCGATCCGCGGCGGCGGCGGCCACAGCGAAGCCCATCTTGCCGCTGGACGGATTGGATATAAAGCGGACGCTGTCGAAGTGCTCGCGGGTGGGGCCGGCGGTTACGAGAGTCCTCACGGACCGTCTTCCTTGGCGGCGGGTGCGTCATCCGGCGGACTTGGGCGCTGCCCCGCCCTAAGTCTGTCGGCGACGAAGGCGACGATCGTATCCACGTCGGCCAGACGCCCCGGTCCCACCTCGCCGCAGGCCAGCCATCCCGACGTGGGTTCGATAAAAGAATAGCCCAAGTCCTTGAGCATACGGACGTTACGTTCGACGACGGGGTTACGCCACATCCGCTGGTTCATCGCGGGGGCAAAGACCACCGGGCAGTCGGCGGCCATGATCATTGTGCTGACCAACTCGTCGGCGATGCCGCAAGCCGCTTTGCCGATGATGTTGGCTGTGGCCGGCGCGACAAGCAGCAGGTCGGCGCGGCTGCTGAGCTTGAGGTGCTGGGGGTCGTAGTAGTTCTGCGCGTCCCAAAGCGTGGTGAAAACCTGCCTGCCCGTCAGCGACTGGAAGGTGGCTGGTCCCAGGAAGCGGGTGGCGGCTTCAGTCATGGCCACCGTGACGCCGCAACCCCGCTGCACCAGTGTGGATGTGACCTGGCAGAGCTTGTAGGCCGCAATGCCGCCGCACACTGCGAGGATCAACTCGTAGCCTTCCAGCTCGCCGGCGGCCGTCGACTCAGTTGACTTCATCTGGCGGGGCAATATCGCTGTTCTCGTAGTCAATAACGATGTTGCCCTGCAGGATCTCTTCGACAATGACCTCCATGGTGGTCCTGCCTTCAGGATCAACGGTGGGGCGTGCGCCCTGCATCAGTTCAAGCCAGCGCTTCTGGATCATGGCGGTCAGCTTGAAACGTCCGCCCACCTTGTTGACCACCTCGTCGCTCTTGAGTGCCTCAATCATGAATGACTGCCTCCTGCACTACCCTGTCGCAAGCGGGCCGCAACGTGCGGTCTCGCGGCGATGGTCCTGGATGATTTGCACAATCTGCTGGACGGCATCGTCCAAAACGTCGTTGACCACGAAGTAGCGGTATTTACCGCTCTGTCGGGCCAAACGTATTTCCTCGTCGGCATGGGCCAGTCTTTGGCGGATCGTCTCCTCCCGATCGCGACCGCGGCCCTGGAGCCGTTCGCCAAGCGCCTTCGAGCGCGGCGGCGGCAGGATATAGATCATCACGGCGTCGGGCATCATGGCGGCCACCTGCAACCCGCCTTGGACTTCGATCTCCAGCAAGACGATTTTGCCGTCGCCCAGGGCGGCTCGGACAGGTTCGGCCGGCGTGCCATAGAGGTGCCCAAGATACTCGGCGTGTTCGAGCAACTCGCCGGCTTGCCGTTTCTGCTCGAACTGGCGGCGGTCGAGGAAATAGTAGTCGCGACCGTCGCTCTCCGTGGGGCCGGGTGGGCGCGTGGTAGCCGAGACGCTGAGTTGAGCGTTGAGTCGCTCCTTCAGGCGCTGGACGATGGTGCTCTTGCCCACCCCACTGGGGCCGGAGACGACCACCAGGGTGCCTCGCCCGGCGGAATCGACTGGCGTTTCGGCTTCGGGTTTACTCAACGTTCTGAACCTGTTCCTTGAGCCGATCAATACGACTTTTTACTTCGACGATCTCGCGGGCGATCTCTCCGTCGTTGCCCTTGCTGCCGATGGTATTGGCCTCGCGCAACATTTCCTGAGCAATGAAATCGAATTTCCTGCCGGCGTGCTCCTTACTGTCGCAGAGCTGCACGAACTGGTCCAGATGGCTCGCCAGCCGAGCCAACTCCTCATTGACGTCGGATCGCTCGGCGAAGACAGCCACCTCGCGGGCCAGATCGTCTTTGCTCAGCTCCAGCGTGGCCCCGGCGGTAAGCTCCTGAACGCGCCGGACGAGGCGCTGATGGTATTCCTGAATCACGCTGGGAGCCCGGCGAGCGACGACATCGAGGTGATCGCGGATGGCCTGACACTGAGTCAGAAGGTCGAGACGGAGGGCCTGTCCTTCCTCGCGCCGCATGGCCAGCAGGCGGTCGAGCGCTTGCTCGGTGAGCTGCTGAACGACCTGCCACTGGGCATCGCGAGCCTCGTCGTCGATCTGCCTGGGCTGGCAGACGCCGGGGAGCATGAGGATGGTGGCCATGTCGATCGAAACCGGACTTGCAGCCGGCTGGACCTGACGGAGACGGTCGAGGTACCACTGGAGGGCGGCCGTGTTGATGTCGTGTGCGGCCTCCACCGTCTCGCTACGAAGGCGAAGGGTGTAGGTCACGCTGCCGCGTCCAAGCCGGCTGCGGAGCAGTTTTTCAACATTGGCTTCGAGGAATTGCAGGGGTTCAGGCAGTTTGATAGCCGGCTTGAAGTATCGGTTATTGAGGCTGCGAATCTCCAGCGTGTAGGTCAGCCCCGGCTCGTGGTGCTGGGCTTCGCCGAAACCGGTCATGGATTGTATCACGGGGCTGGACCTCCAGGCTGCGCATTCGTCTTCCGAGCTACTCGGTGACGGGTGACGGCGCGGGCAGTTCGGTCGGCGCGTTTTGGCCGGCCGATACCGGTGCAGACGGGGCTTGGACCTGGTTGGGCTCGGCCGACTCGACGCCCGGAGGCGTGGTCGGCAGCTCCGACCGTTGCGGGAGGAATACAAAATTCAGGCCCGTCGAGACCAGGATGAACAGCCCCGCCAGCACGACAGTGATCCACGTGAAGACGTCACCGGTCTTGGCCCCGAACGCGCTGTGTCCCCCGGCTCCGCCGAAGGCGCCGCTTAAGCCGCCGCCGCGACCTTTCTGAATGAGCACCACAAACAGCAGCAGCAGGCAGATGATGATGAACGACACACCCGCCAACCCCTGCCAGAAAGACGCCAGAACGAATGCATTCATCGGATGACCCTCGGGCTGCTAGGCGGCCTGTCAGGCGAGCTTCTTGGCTCGCGCGGTGGCTGCCACGATCGCGGCGAACGAGTCGGCCTTCAGGCTCGCGCCGCCGACCAGGGCCCCATCCACGTCGGGCTGGACCATCAACTCCCCGACGTTTTCAGGTTTGACGCTGCCACCGTATTGGATCGGAATGACAGAAGCGACCTGCTCGCCATACAACTCACCGAGCAGGGCACGCGTAAACTTGTGCGCCTCCTGGGCCTGATCGGCCGTGGCGTTTCTTCCGGTGCCGATGGCCCAGACGGGCTCGTAGGCGATGACGAGCCTGGCCGCGCCGTCGCCGTCGATGCCCTCCAGGCCGGCACGGATTTGCTGCTCGAGCACATTCTCGGTCTGGCCGCCATCTCGCTGTTCGATCTTCTCGCCGATGCAGAAAATGGGTTCGAGGCCCGCCGCCAGGGCCGCCTTGAGCTTGGCGTTGAGCAGCGAATCCGGCTCGCCGCGCCCGATGCTGTGCCGGCGCTCGCTGTGGCCGATGATGACGTACCGGCACCCCACATCCTTGAGCATCTCGGCCGATACCTCGCCGGTGAACGCGCCGGACGGCTCACAGTACATGTTCTGGGCCCCGAGCCCGACGAACGATCCGTTCAGCCTGTCTTTCAGCGCCAGCAGGTAGGGGTAGGGGGGGCACACCGCCACCTGGACCGCAAGCTCGGTGTTGCCCGAGCCGCCCGGGCAACACGCTTCGGGATGCCCGATCAGCTCATCCACCAGCTTGGCGGAGGAGGCAAGGGTAAGGTTCATCTTCCAGTTGCCGGCCACAAACGGTCGTCGCATCAGCACTTATCCTCGCATTCGCTCGCTCTCATGAAACCCTTAGTGTAGTCCAGCCCGCGGGGGCAGTCAATGCCGAAATCGCCACAGGAGCTAGTTGAGGCGGCGACCCAAGACTTCGGCGACCTGGCGAAGCCGCTCCATCAGCCGCCGAAAACCGCTGGGCAACATGGATTGGGGGCCGTCCGACAGGGCCTGCTCCGGATCGGTGTGCACCTCGACCATGACGCCATGGGCCCCAGCGGCCATACCCGCCAGGGCCAAGTCGGCCACGAGTTCGCGCTTGCCGGCCGCGTGCGACGGATCGACGAAGATCGGCAGGTGGCTGTTTGCTCGAATCACGGGAACGGCGGAGATATCCAGCGTAAATCGCGTCTGCGTCTCGAAGGTGCGGATGCCTCGCTCACAGAGGATGACCTGATGGTTGCCGCGGCTCATGACGTACTCAGCCGACATGAGCAACTCGTTGATCGGGGCGGCCATGCCTCGCTTGAGGAAGACCGGCTTGTTGGTCTGGCCGACCTCGAGCAGAAGGTTGTAGTTCTGCATGTTGCGGGCACCGATCTGGTAGATGTCGGTGTAGTCGGTCATGAGCTCGACGTCGCGCGGGTCCATAACCTCAGTGATGACGGGCATGTCGAGTTCTGCACGGGCCTGCGCCAGGTACTCCAGCCCCTCTTTGCCCAACCCCTGAAAGCTGTAGGGGCTGGTCCGCGGCTTGAAGGCCCCGCCGCGAAGGATCGAGGCGCCGGCGGCCTTGACCTGTCGCGCGACGTTGAGCAGCAGCTCGCGGTTCTCGACCGAGCACGGGCCGGCGATTACGGCGCAGTAGTCGCCGCCGATCTTCACGCCGCGAATCTCCAGCGCGGTGTCGTCGGGATGGAACTCGCGGCTGGCCAGCTTGTAAGGCCGCATGATCGGCATGACCTTCTCGACGCCGGCGATCTGCTCGAGCTGCTCGGGCAGGGCAACGCCTTCCTCGCCGATGGCGCCGATGATGGTGCGGAACTCACCGCGAGAGATGTGAGGGGTCAGACCAAGCTGGGTGATGCGCTCAGCGACATGTTGAACGACCTCTTCGCTGGCGCCGGATTTCAGGATAACGATCATGGTGATACCTGTGCGGAACGCTCTGTCGCGTGGCTACGTGGACTCGGGGGCACGAGGGAACGAACCCAACACGTGCAGTTCCAGGCAGTGCTCCTTGCAGCGCTCGACTGCGCGGGTGAGATTCTCGTCGTCGATGTGGCCCTCGGCATCGACGAAGAAGTAATACTCCCAATTGCGCTTCTTGCTCGGGCGCGAGGTAATGAACGTAAGGTTGATCCCCTCGGTTTTGAACACATCGAGCACGTGGGCGAGCGCGCCGGCCCGGTGAGCGGTGGTGAACATCAGCGCCGTTTTGTCGTCTCCGACTCGTTTGGCCCATTGCCTCGCGACGACAAAGAAGCGTGTGATGTTGTTGGGATTGTCCTCGACGTTGCTGCATATGACTTTGAGGTTGTTCAGTTCCGCGGCGAGCGTGCTGCCGATCGCCGCCGTCCAGCTCTCGGTGCGGGCGAGTTCGGCGGCCTTGGCGGTGCTGGCGACGGGAATGGTCTTGTCGGCCAGGCCCACGCTGACCAGCCATCGCTGGCACTGAGCGAACACCTCCGGCTTGGAGTAGACTCGCTCGACCCGTTCGAGTGGGCAGTTGGCCAGCAGATGGTGATGGATCACGCGGTTGATCTCCGCGTAGATTTTGACGTCGGTTTCGACAAACGCGTCGAGGGTATCGATCACGCCGCCGCCGGTGCTGTTCTCGATGGGCACCATGCCGAAGTCGGCGTGCTCGCGGGCGACCTCGTCGAATACGCCGGCGATCATGCTGACCGGCTCGTACTCGACACTGGCCCCGAACTTCTCCGTGGCGACCAGGTGCGAGTTGGTGCCTTCAGGGCCCAGGTAGGCGATACGCAGCGGCTTTTCCAGAGCGAACGAGCCGCTCATCATCTCGCGCCAGATCGCTACCAGCGTCTTGCCCAAAAGCGGACCCTGATTGAGCTCGACGATACGGTCAACCACCTGCTTTTCACGGTCGGGCGCATAGATAGGCGTGCCGTTGGCCGCCTTGAGCTGGCCGACCTGGACCACCACCTCGGCGCGGCGGTTCAGCAGCTTGACAAGCTGGGTGTCGAGCTGGTCAATCTGGCGGCGGAGTTCGTCGAGGTCCATTCAGATGGCCCTTTCCTGGGGGGCACCGATTCCGGCAGAACATGATTGCACGAACCGCGTTATATACGACCTGAGTGAGGGAAGGTCAAGACCGGCGGCCGGGCCGTCGGCCCACCGGGGCCGCAGGCATCGCAGCTATCCGGCCGATACGCAGCGCCCGTCGGCCCACCGGTGCAGCGCATCGATTCGCTCGGCCATCGTCACCAACAGAGGGGGCGAGCCCTTCACGGCGGCAGCGACTCGCTGCGTGTCGAGTTCCGCGCCCTCGTCGAAAGCGTCATGCAACGCCGAGAGGACGGCCTGCTCGATTTCCGCGCCGCTGTACCCTTCGGCGACGTCAGCCAGGGCGTCGAGATCGAAGCTGCCCGGGTCGCGTTTCCGCTTGGCCAGGTGAATGGCGAATATTTCCTTCCGCGTTTGCTTGTCGGGCAGATCGACGAAGAAGATTTCGTCGAAGCGGCCTTTGCGGAGCAACTCAGGCGGGAGGGCGTCGATCTCGTTGGCCGTCGCCACCAGGAACACGCCCGACTGATGCTCCTGCATCCAGGTGAGCAGCGTGCCGAACATGCGCTGCGAAAGGCCCCCGTCGGTGCTTCGGCTCGCGGCGGAGGCGAAGGCCTTTTCGATCTCGTCAATCCACAGGACGATCGGAGCCATCATCTCCGCCTGGCGAAGCGCCTCGCGCAAGCGCCGTTCCGATTCACCCACGTACCGGTCATACAAGGCGCCCGGATCCATTCGCAGCAGGGGGCGCTGCCAGGCGGCGGCAATGGCTTTGGCGCACAGGCTCTTGCCCGCGCCCTGCACGCCGACCATGAGCACGCCTCGCGGGGCGCGCAGCCCAAAGGCTTCGCCTTTTTCGGTTAACGCACGCTCGCGCTTTTTCAGCCACGCCTTGAGATTGCGCAACCCGCCGATCTCAGTCAGGTCGACCGGTGTTTCGACATACTCGAGCAGACCGCCTGTGTGGACCGTCTGGCGCTTCAGGGCCAGCACGGCGTTGATATCCTTGGCGGCAAAACGTCGATCCTCCATAACCGCGTCGATGATGATCTGTTTGGCCTGCCGGCGTGTGAGGCCCTGAAGATTCCGGATGATGGTGCGCAGCTCGCTGCGGGTCAGGTCGATCCTGATCGGGTAACGCCGATGCACTTGGCTGAGGGCCGCGCGGGTGATCGATTCCAGCTCCTTCTCGTCGGGCAGCGAGATCTCGAAGCGGGTCGCTTCGGCGGCGATCACGGGCGGCAATCGCTCGAGATGATCGATCAGCACGACCGTGGCGCCTACACGGCGGAAGTGGTGTATCGCATCGCGCAGCAGGCGGAGGGTCCGCTGGTCGTTCAGGTGCCCGGCCAGATCGAGCATGGCACAGAGCCGGGCCGCCGGCTCCCGCGCCAGTTTGTAGAGAGCCGCAGCCGGATGCTCCGTTTCCGGCAGGGCGGGACTGTCAGCCACCATTCCGTCGTGAAGACCGCCCACCACGCTCCAGACCTGCAACGGCTCGCCCAGTTCCGCAGCCACCTCTACCACCAGGGGAAGCGCATAGTCCTCCTCGTGCGTGGTGATCGCGATGCATGGGTGATTGGCTCGGACAAGGTGCTGTAGTCGCTGTCGGTCGCTTAACGCCACGGACAAAATCTCCTGGCGGGCAGCAGAATATGCTGCGGACGGCGTAGCAAGAGGGCAAACATCAGGCTTCAGTCGGTTTGCCCGGACTGGCCGCGGGCGCCCCGGCCACTCGGCCGTCGCCCGTGATGTTGGCGGCGATCGACTGGGCAAGCGAGCGGAGATCGACCCCAAGCACACTGTTGAGCGTCGCGAGCGAGTCGGTGAGCATGCGTGCCCGTCCCAACGCAGCGCCGGACATAGCCTCGCCCTTTCCACCGTCGATCACCGTGATGCTGCCGAGCTCGACGTTGGCGACGGTCTTGGTGATTTCGCGCACGATATCGGGCATCATTTCGATAAGTATGACTTTCAGTGCGTCCGGGTGGTCTTCGATGGCCGTGCCGATCTGCTCAATGGCGGTGGCGCGGGCTTTGCCCTCTTCGAGGATGGTGGCTGCATCACCTTCGGCCTTGGCTTTGGCTACGTCGCGTGCGGCGTTAGCGGCCTTGACCTGCGTGGCCAGCAGACGTGCCTCCTCGGCCTTGGCGGCTGCGACCTGAGTTTCAGCCTCTTTCAGTTCGGCCTGCTGCGCCAGCTCGGCTTTGCGGATGCGCAGGTCATTGTCGGCTTCAGCAATTGCTTTTTCGGCCGTCAGGCGTGCCTGCTCGGCCTTCTGATGGCCGGCGGCTTCGGCCGATCTGGCCTCGGCATCGCGCTCGGCGCGGGCACGTCGGGCCTGGGCGTCGGCTTCGGCCTCCTTGACGTCGGCCTCGGCCTTTCTCTGGGCCTCGTACTGGCGGGCGTCGGCACGGACCAGCGCCGCCGCCTTGCGCGCGATCGATACGAGGTACTCCTCTTCGTCGTGGACGTTCTGGATGTTGACACTGTCGATCACCATGCCCAGTTTGCAGAAGTCGTCGGTCACCTCTTTCATCACGGTGGCCACGAACTTGTCGCGATCCTCGACGATCTCCTCGGGCACCATCTTGCCGATGACGGCACGCAGACCGCCCTCGAGCGTCTCGCGCGCCACGCGCTGAAGCTCAGCTTGAGGCTGTCCGAGAAAACGCTCGATGGCGTTGCCGCGGACCTCGGGCTCTGAGGAAACCTTGACGTTGGCCACGCCGGTTACGGTGATGGGTACCATCTTGCCGCCGCCCGACTGCGCCTTGACTTCAAGACCGACCTGCATGTTGCGCAGGCTGACGGTGGCGGCCTTCTCGAGGATGGGGATCACCAGCGTGCGTCCGCCGATCAGCGTGCGATACCCCTGTCCCTCGTGGGTCCGCCGGCCGCTGATGACCAGCAACTCGCTGGGGTTGCCCACCACCATGAGTTTCGAAAGGAGTATGACGAAGGCAATGATGACCAGCAGGATCCCCAAGCCGATGATCACCGCCGAGGCCGGATCGCTGCCCTGAGCAAGTACCATGTTATCCATCGTTATCTCCCGCTTTTAACTCGGCCATGAACTCGTGTTCCTTCTGCGAAATGACATCGGCTGTTCCGGCGATAAACGATGCGATGACGACGGTCTGTCCGATGTCAAACCGCTCATTTTCGTGTTTGGCGACGGCAGGTACGAAGCGTTCGCGGTCTTGGACGCGTACCGCCACCTCGCCCCGACTGGGTGGCACGATGGCGATCGTTACCCGCGCGGGCTTCTGGAGGTAGTCCGAGGTTTGAACGGCGCTGTCTCCGCTGGTACGACTGAGATAGCGCAGCGTCTGGTGGACGGTCTGCCCGACCACGAGGCCCGCAACCGCGGCCCATGCCAGAACGGCCGCGTTCTGCATCGCGGCCATATAGGTGAGAACCGTGCCGATCAGCCCGAAAACGGCGATGAAGTAGATCACGAACCGCAAGGAGAACCACGTCGCCAGCGACACGACTGAATCGGTGTCGGCGTGACCCGCCGAGAGGTCATCTGCGTGGGCGTCGACTGCGTCGGCATCCACGTCCAGATCAACTCCGGCCACCCCGTCCGCATCGAAGTCGGCGTGCCCGTGCCCTCCCAGCGCGGTCGAGACCAGCAGCAGCCCGCCACCGACCACCAGACACACTACGTAGATCCCAGCCAATGACGGCAGCGCAGCAAGAATTGCCACATCGCTGAGGCATGCGATAACAAGGGCGACCATCGCCTATCCTCCTTGACCCAACCCAGTAGGCGCCGCCGTTACATGCGCCCCCAGACAGCGATGTAGTCTACCCGAAGTGACGACGATTGCCAACGCCGCCGGCGCTGAAGAAGCCTACCCGCTCGGCGCATACGACGGGCGCAGGCCTATGCAAGCCTCTGTCGGGCCAGCACTTAGCGCGCGCCGTGGCCGCAGGCGAACCTCACGTTGCTTTACTGGCTGCCGCCTGGAGGGTCTTGCTCCTCAGACCGTCGGTGCCGATCCAGTCGGGATACCGCTCGGAGCCGAAGTACTCCTCGCCGTAAAACGGCCTGACCAGAAAGTCCGGCAACAGGGACGTCAGGAAGAATGGGTGGCGGCCGGCATCGATCTCGGCCTCCAGCGCCGCACGTTCGAGCTCCAGGCTGAAGGACCGCAAGCGACCGGCAGCCCGCTGAATGCAGTCGTGGTCGCCCGTCTTGTAGGCGGCAATCAGGTCGGAGACGTCGACGATCCGCAGCCGCTCAGCCGAGCCGGAGTTGATCGATGCGTAGATGAGGAAGCGACCGCAGGGCGACCAGGCTACACACCGATCGGAGTTCTGATTGCTGGTGACCCGCACGGGGTATTTGCCCGACGCCGTCATCAACCAGATGTCCTGATCACGGTCGGCCCATTCGTCGCGTTGGGCGCCGGGATCGAACTGTCGGTTGGAGACGAAAGCGATGAGCCGGCCGTCGGGGCTGGCGGCCGGATGGACGTCCATACCCGCATCGACCGTAAGTTGCTGTTTCTCGCCGCTGGCCAGGTCAAGCCGCCAGATGTCACAGTTACCGCTCCGGTCACTGCTGAACAGGACGGATTTGCCGTCCGGCATCCAGGAAAAGGAGTTGTCGTCGCCTTCATAGGTTGTGACTTGACGCGCGTGGTTCCCGTCAGCATCGGCGATCCACAAGTCATTGCTGCCCGCGTGGTTCGAGACGTAGCCGAGTTGTCTACCGTCGGGGCTGAACGCAGGGAAGTCGTTCCAGCGGTCGTCCTCCACGAGGGGGACAACCTCGCCGCCGCCGGCCGGCACCTTGTAGATGTTCGGCGTTCCCTGCACGCTGCTGACGAACACCACCCAGCGCCCGTCGGGTGACCATCGTGGCTTGTCGTTCCAGAAGTCTCCGTGGGTGAGTTGAACGAGCCGACTGGCATCGAGGTCAAGCATCCACACGTCGTAGTCGCCTTGCTTGCCACTGGAAAACACGACTCTTCCGCTCAGCTCTGTTGACATGCGATCAACTCCTTATCGCCACCTACCCGGGCGTACACGCCTTGTGGTTACCCCATTTGCCGTTCATATCGACTCCTGGTGCGGGCGAGTTGCACCCATATTTGAGGGTGGCGCGATCGAGCCCTATGATGATGGGACGGTCCGATAGACGGCCCACCACGCGAAACCGCGAGGCGTGCACGCGGTCGGACCGGTAACCGAGGCAGTCGACGATGGTAGGGCGGCAGAAGCTCGAAACGGAGGGGTCAGCAATGGGGGAGGCGCCGGCCTTGCGCCTGGTGTTCTGGGAGACGACGGCCGGATGCAACCTTGCCTGCATCCATTGTCGCCGCCTGGACGTATCGTGCGAGCCCACCGAAACCGATCTGACCACCGACCAGGCCCGCCGGATGATCGCCGACCTGGCCGACTTCGCGCGACCCATTCTGGTGTTCTCCGGTGGCGAGCCCTTGATGCGCCCCGACCTTTACGATCTGGCCGATTGGGCACGCACACATGGTTTGCGGACCGCTCTGGCCAGCAACGGTACGCTCATCGATGCCGAAGCGGCGCGCCGGGTCCGTGAGGCGGGCTTTGCTCGAGTCAGCATCTCGCTGGATGGCGTCGACGCAGCCACGCACGATCGCTTCCGGCAATTGGCCGGGTCGTTTGATCGGGCATTGGCTGGCTTGAAGCACGTCCAGCAAGCCGGCGTTAGCGCTCAGATCAACTGCACCATCGCGCGGCACAATGCCGGGCAGATCGACGCACTGCTGAGGCTTGCGGAGTCGCTAGGGGTCGACGCGGTCCATTACTTCCTTCTCGTGCCGGTGGGTTGTGGCGAGCAGATCGCGGAAGAGCAGATGTTGCCGGCCGATCAGGTGGAAGCGCTACTCGTGCAGTTGGCCAAGCTGGAGAGCAAGAGTTCGGTGCCAATCAAGGCCACCTGCGCGCCGCACTATTACCGAATCGTGCGGCAACTCGGTGGGCGTGCCCAAGGCGGCAGGGGGGCACATCAGGCCAACGGTAGTCGCCCGGCAAGCACGAACCAGCAGCCGCTGCACTCGATGACGCGCGGGTGCCTGGCCGGCAGGGCCGTCTGCTTCGTTTCGCACACGGGGCAGGTCTATCCGTGTGGGTATCTGCCTGTCTCTGCCGGCGACGTGACGCGCCAGCGCTTCGCTGACATCTGGCGTAACTCGGCGGTCTTCGCGCGCCTGCGGAACACCGATCTATTACAGGGACGCTGCAGCGTGTGTGAGTTCCGTCACATCTGCGGGGGATGTCGGGCCAGAGCGTTCTACCAGCACGGCGACTATCTGGCTGAGGAGCCGTATTGCTCCTACGTGCCTGGAAGGATGACGAGCCGACATCACCCACCGAGCACGTCGGATGGATCCGGCGGGTAGCCAAACGCATCGTGGTCGCGGTGGGGGAGGCGAGGTCAGACGTCGTCGAAGGCTTCGGCCGGCGGGTCCTCGACCAGTTCCGGCACCGGCTCGCCGAACAGGCGGCGCGACACCTCATCGCACCGCTGGCGCAGGTTTCCGATCAAAGGCTCCGGTGCCGCCGCGCGGCTGGCTGCCAGACCAAGCAGGCGGGGGCTCATGAGGATGACAGCGGGGTGAGCGTAACGGATCTTGCGCTTGATCTGCCGCAGGTAGTACACGTCGACCGCGGGCAGGTCGAGCGCGGCCAACGCCTGACGGAACAGTCGATCCGGACTGTTGGCCAGCGACCGGCGACGACGAACCAGGTATGACGTCAGCACCGCCAGCCCAACCAGCCCGGCAAGACCAACCAGGATCAGCAGCAGCGCCAGCCAGTCGCTCGAGCCACCCGTCTGCTCAATGCCGCTGCGCATCGCGCGGTACCGGTCGATGTTGCTATGCTGAGCAAGAATGAGGCGGGTCATACTTGCTGCTCCTCAAACTGGGCGTGCCCACGGATGGCGGCCTGGAGCTCCTGGCGAACCGTGTCGGCCACGTTCTGTGCTCGCTGACGCAGCGACGGATCAGGTTCGTGGCGAGCCATGCCCAGCACGTGAGCCATCATCGCCGCCAGACGCGTTTCTTCGATCAACTCCAGCCCGCACTGGCGTCGGGAAACGTTCTCATCGGTCAGCAGATCGATCAGGATGGCTGTAGCCGGGACGATCTGTGTGTGGAGCAACTGGCGAACGGCATCCGCTCGGGCTTCGGTCTCCGGCGCGCTGAGCATTCGCTCCAGTTCGCCCAACTTGTTGTCCGCCACGCGCTCCGGCGAGACGGCCGCGTGGGGACTTGCCTGCTGTTCCGACGACGCCTGCGGCTGAGCCGCTGAGGCTTCATCCACCGCCTGTTGGGCTCGGGTTTGTTGCTGCTTGTCGAGTTTGCCCAAGGCTCGAGCGGCTGCCGCGCGAACACTCTGGCTGTGGTGGCGTTCGAGACGTGCCAGCGTCGATGATAACGACTTGAGCAGGTTCAGATCGTCGGCAGCCTGCAAGGCTCGTAGGATTTCATCCGACCGGCCCTCCTCCAGTTTTCGGACGAGACGATCGACGAAGTCAGGGACCAGCTTGAGCACCGCGCGACCGGCAGAGACTCTCGCGTCGGGAGGCAGGTCGTCAAATGCCTGCCAGTACCTTTCAAAGCTGTAGGACGCGGCATGTTGGGCCGCGAGTTGTCGCACACGCGGAGATCGACTCGTAAGCTGCTGAATAACCAGCGCGGGCAAGTCGGGGGGAGAGCGACGCAGCAGTTCGACCAGCGCCGCCTCGGTAAACTCCTCATCATCCCACGCCAGCACTTGCCGAAGCGTATCGGTGGTTTCGTCTCGGCCGTTCGCCAGAAGGCATTCCAGCGCGATGCGTTGGGCTTCGCGCGTCCCCGATAACAGCACATCCTGAGCGACCAGCAGCTTTAGCCGCTCGTCGATCGCTGAGGCCGAGATGATCGCCATGGCCGCAACCTGCTGGTCGGATGACAGCCGCCGTATCAGGCCGGGGTCTCGCTCCAGCCAGACCAGCCGACGCACCTCGGCTAGACCATATTGGGCGACGGGCTTGCAGAAACGGTCCTTATGCGACAACAGGCTCCTCAGAAACAGTCCGTCCTTCGCCTGTGCGATGACGTCGGCAGCGACTTGCCGTACCCGCGACCAACCCAGAGCCAGACAGACGAAAGCTGCCATGCGAGGTGTGGGCTCTCGCCGAAGCAGTTCGCCGATGACCTCGATATGTTGATCGCCGGCCGCTGCCACGTGCGCCTGGAGCATCCGCTCCAACTGCATGGCGAACCACATGGCCGTCTCGATCACCTCCGGGCGTCGGTGGACGCCGAGGCTGTTCAATCCCTCCTGAAGGACAGCAAGGAGAATCTTACGCTCCTTGCCGCGTTCGGCCGAAGCGCTGCCAAGCTGCCCGGCGAGCAGACCGACTGGGTCGTGTACCGTTTCGTCAGCCGACTGCTCGCCGGTCGTCAGGTACTGGTCGGCAAGTTCGCGCAGCGCCTCCGCTGCAGCACAACGCACCTCCGGTGCGGAGTCGCGAAGACCCACTGTAAGCAGCCCAGCCAACTCGATGGACTTGGCATGAGCCACGATCCGATACACGTTGCTTCGCCCCAATGTGTCTGAGGCGCGCCCAACACGGTGAAGGGGCTCGCGCAGCCTCGCCACCTCGTGAACCACCAAGTTCTTTACGGCGGACGGCAGACGATGGAAGAAGCGAATCAAGCCGTCCGCGCCGGCGGCGCCGCGTGCGAGGATCGTCTGCACCACCGGCTCAGCGAACGCAGCCTCCACCTCCGCCAGCGCGGCTGCCAACGCGCGGTCGGCTGAGGGATTCTCCGTTTGCAGCAGATAGGAATAGATCGCTGGGCGCATACCGTCGCTGACTCCAACGGGAATTATCGGCAGCAAAACTGCGTCCCGTTAGCCGGCACAACATCGGGAGTCGCCCAGCGCACACCGACCGATAAGACGTCTGCTCAAGACGACACCCCGGTGTGGTCTCGGGCGGGACGCCGCCGGATGGCTCGCCTCTGCCCGGGCCAGGGTGGGTTCCGCCTCAGTCCATCAGATGATACCGAATGATGCAGTAAAAGGCCTTGACGCCGTCGGTCCAGGTGATCTTCTTGCCCTGACTGTAATCCCGCCCGTCGTAGGTAATCGCCACTTCGTATATCCGCCAGTTGCCGCGTGCCACCTTGGCAGTGACCTCCGGCTCAAAGCCGAAACCGTTCTGCCGAAGGCGCAGCCCCGAGATCACCTCCCGGCGAAATACCTTGTAGCAGCTTTCCATATCCGTCAGGTTCAGGTTCGTGAATGCGTTCGACAGAACCGTAAGCAGCTTGTTGCCCACATAGTGCCAGAAGAGCAGGACACGATGTTCCTGTCCGATAAATCGCGAACCATACACGACGTCGGCCTTGCCGAGCTCGATCGGGCGAAGCAGCTTTGGATAATCCTGAGGATTATACTCTAGATCCGCATCCTGGATGAGCACCACCTCTCCACTTGCCCCTGCGAAGCCGGCGCGCAGCGCGGCGCCCTTGCCGCGGTTGGTGGGCTGCTCAATGATGACCAATGGCTTGTCGGCGTACTGTTGGCGCAGCTTGGGGTACAACTCGCGCGTGCCGTCCGTGGACCCGTCGTCCACCACGATCAACTGGACCTGATGCGGAATGGGAGCTTCGAATACGCGCCGGACGATCTGCTCGATCGTCGCCCGTTCGTTGTAGACCGGCATGACCACACTGACAAGCATCCTTGTGACTCCTGCTGCTCGCGAGACCGCACGTACTGTAGTGTTGGGGCGCCGAGCCTTCAACTGACAGGCCCGAAGGCGGGGCTGCCCGCCTGTCGGGGCGGTTGCAATCGATCGAGGGACGACTACACTCGTAGCGTGGCGGACGTAATCGGCGAACACGGGAGGACGGCGCTTTGAGGACTCGCTTGGCTGTCGGGCTCGGGGTGTTGGTGGCCATCGCGGTAGGGGGGTGCGGCTTGAAGCGGGGACAGGTGACCTCACCTATCGGCCCGCCCGAACAGCCCGACTACAGTCGCCCGCTGCCTGCCGGTCAGTTGGCCCTGCGGAAGGTGACTGATCCGGCGCAGATCCCCGACTTCGCAGCCGGCTTTGCCGATCAGCACGGGCTTCGTCAGGCGGCCAACAACAGTCTGGCCTATCTGGCCAAGCCTTCCAGCCGACGGTTCTTCCCGTACGGCCAGATCTCACACGATCGTGCCGTCACGAGTCTACGGCAGTTCCTCCTACTGCTGGATGAAGCGCAGACGCCGGAGCAGTTTAACGACGCGCTGCGCAGGCGGTTCGACGTCTATACGTCGGTAGGTTATGACGACGAGGGAACCGTGCTGTTCACCGGGTACTACTGCCCGATCTTCGACGCCCGCCTCCAGCCGGACGAGCGGTTTCACTACCCGCTCCACAAGCCCCCGCCGGATCTGGTTCGAGACCCGCAAACGGGCGTGACGCTGGGCCGGCGGAGCGCAGACGGGAACGTCGTAGCCTATTACACCCGGGATCAAATCACCAAGCTGGGTCTGCCGGGCAGCGAACTTGTGTGGCTGGGCGACGCGTTTGAGGCCTACGTGGTGTCGGTCCAGGGCTCGGCGCGTCTTCGTCTGCCCGATGGGCGTCTCATGGAGATCGGGTTCGCCGGCGATAACGGGTACGACTACGTCTCCGTGGGCGAAGCCATGATCAGTCACGGCAAGCTAGACCGGAACGAACTGTCGCTCGACGCCATGATCAACTTCTTCAAGCAGCATCCTGAGCAACTTGATGTCTACCTGCCGCTCAACCCCCGTTATGTGTTCTTCAAGCCGGTCACCGGTGGACCATATGGCTGTCTCAACGTTCCGGTGCTGCCGTTTCGGTCCATTGCCACCGACAAGGAGATCTACCCTCGGGCGTGTCTGGCCTACGCGGTGACCGAGCTTGCGCGGGAGGCAGGCGGGCGAGTTGCGACGCAGCTGTTCTACGGCTTCGTCCTCGATCAGGATCGGGGCAACGCCATTCGTGCAGCCGGACGATGCGACGTGTTTATGGGTATCGGTGCGCAGGCGGGGCGACTGGCCGGCCGAAGCATGGCCGAGGGCAGGCTTTACTACCTGTTTGCCAAGAGCCCCGAACCAGAGGGTCAGCCGCCGGACCGAACCGCCGCCGAGGATGGCCCTGCCCCTGGGGAAGCAGGCGACTGAAGATGCCTCACAGCCTGCTTGTTTCAGGCCTGAGATGATTCGTTGCTGGAAAGGCTTCCAACGGGGCAGATCGCTTCATGTCTGATCAGCAACCACCCCCGTCTGCCTCGGCCAGCCCCTCCGACAAGCAGACCGCACGGATGCCCAGCCCGAAACTGACGATGCTGTTGGCGATCCGGGCGTCGCTGCGGATCCTAGCCCCAATCACCGTAATATGGGGCGTGGTGGCATGGTCATTTGCTGGCTGGCCCTACGCGGTGATGTATGCCGCGCTTACATGGAATTATGTGCTGGTCTTCATGTTGACGTGGATCGCCCGCACCGCGATGCAGGGACCGTGGCGCGTGCGCCCCATCCAGACCTTCATCGTGCTGGCCAATTCGTTTGTCCTGCCGTGGATGTACTACCATCGCGGATGGGCGCTGCCCTGGGGGTTTGTGGGCATGTGCGTGGTGTACCACATCGGTCTGGTGGTCAGCACGTACATCTTTCTCTACCTTAGGGACAAGCTGCCCATGGCCACCGTATTCGCACCCCAGCGAGAGGCGGCCAAGCGGGGCCAACTGCCTGCGGACCGGAAGGACCGTCCACGGACGTCCGGCTGACCGTTAGCGGCAACAGGGCGATTGTAGCCTCGGCGAGCCCTGTCTATAATCCCACCCGCAGTTTGTCGGCCCGGTCAGGAGTCACTGGCGAATCAGGAAAGGGATGATGATGGCCAAGCTACGTTTGTTCACGCCCGGCCCGACCATGGTGCCGGAAGAAGTTCTGCTGGAGATGGCCCGGCCCATCGAGCACCATCGCACGAGCCAGTTTCGTGCTCTGACCGGAGAGGTGCTGGAAGGGCTCAAACACGTCTTCCAGACGAAGCAGCTTCCACTGATCCTGGCCAGCAGTGGGACGGGCACGATGGAAGGAGCGATCGTCAGTACCTGCAAACCCGACAGGAAGGCGCTTGTTGCGCGGGGCGGCAAGTTCGGTGAGCGGTGGGCTGAGGTGTGCGAAGCTTTCAACATCCCCTGTATTTGCCACGATGTCGAGTGGGGCCACGGAGCCAAGGCGGACGCGATCAAGAGTTACCTCGATAAGGACCCGCAGATCGGCTACGTGATCATTACGCATAGTGAGACATCGACGGCCGCGGTCAGCGAGTTGCAGGCCATTGCGGCCATCACGCGCCGGCGCGACGTGCTTCTGCTGGTGGACGGGATCACGGCCGTTGGGGCCATCCCGCTTAAGATGGACGAGTGGGGCGTAGACGTTGTGGTGACCGGCTCGCAGAAGGCCATGATGCTGCCGCCGGGGCTGGGCTTTGCAGCCGTCAGCGAGCGAGCATGGCAGCGCATCGATTCCTTCCAGAGCCCGACCTACTATGTGAACTTTCCCGCATACCGCAAGGCGATGGCCGACAACGATTCGCCTTATACGCCGGCTGTTTCTCTCGTCCGCGCCGCGCGGAAATCACTGGAGATGATCTGTGCCGAGGGGATCGAGAACGTCTGGAAGCGGACGGCCCTGCTCGCCCGCGCCACCCGCGCGGCGGCCCAGGCTGTTGGCATGAAGGTCTTCGCCGCCGATCCGGTCGACTCGGTGACGGCTCTGCTCGTGCCGGACGGCGTCGATGAGGCGGCGCTGCGCAAGACGCTGCTGAAGGACTTCGGCTGCCAGGTGGCCGGCGGGCAGGCCCAGCTCAAAGGCAAGATCATTCGCATCTCGCACATGGGCTATGTCGACGTGGTCGACACGCTGGGCGTCGTGGCGGCGATCGAGGCGGTGCTCAAGCAGATGGGCCAGCCGGTCAAGGTCGGAGCGGGCGTGGCGGCGTTCCAGAATGCTTTGGCCGGGCAGGCGTGAATCGCGCCGGTCAAAAACGGGTTGTCGAGCGAGCCCGCCCGTAGGAGATGTGTACGGGCGGGTCTTCTGTACGGTTGTTATGTTATAACATTATAACATAAGAGCTTTGGCGACCCTGTTAACGTTTTATAGGAAGCCCGTCAGTCGTCTGCGGCCGGGGCGAAACACAGGACAGTCTGGCTGCCTACAGTATAGATGTCGAATGGACGCGGCGACGGTCGGGCAGTCCTGCGACGTCGGTGTGGACGGAACGCGACGGTGAACTCGGTATGCGTAACGGGTATCGGCATGGTCACCCCACTGGGCAGGGGGGTCGAGCCCACGTGGGTGCGGCTGCTGGCGGGGCACACCGCGGTAGGGCGACAGTCTGTCGGGGATACCCACGCCGCGGTGGCCAGGGTTGTACAGGCAGATGCCCTGAACGGGACGGACCGGGCCGTCAGCTTCGTGGTCGACGCAGCACGAGAGGCAGTAGAGCAGGCAGGGCTGGCAGGCAGGGCGCCGGCCGGGATGAGGGCGGGGGGGGTGGTCATCGGGTGCAGCAAGGGCTGCGTGCTGAGCCTGCTGACAGCTCACAAGGCCTTTCTTGCCGGCGACCGCACAGCGGCGGCAGCGTTGGGCAGAACAGACCCGGCCGAGCCGGCGAGGGCGGTGGCCCGCCAGTTCGCAGTGACGGGGCCCTGTATAGGTATGGCGACCGCTTGTGCCACCGGGTTGCACGCTGTGATTCGCGGTGCCCAGCTGATTGCCGACGGCCAGGCTGACGTTGTGCTGGCCGGTGCTACCGACGCATCGATCCACCCTCTGTTCGTCAGCTCGTTCCGGCGTATGGGGGTTCTCGCTGAGGCCGACGGGGATGCGAGCACCGCATGCCGTCCGTTCGATCGTCAACGGCGCGGATTTGCCCTCGGGGAAGGAGCGGCTGTGCTCGTGCTCGAGTCGCCCGAAGGTGTGTTGGCTCGTGGCGGGCGCATGCTTGGCCGGTTGGTTGGCTGGGGTATGGGCGCCGACCCGGCTGGGTTAGCCGAGCTCGGAAACGACGGCGAGGCCCTGGCGACTGTCCTGCGTCGCACCATCGATGCGGCCGGGATCGAACCCGACCGGATCGGATACGTTAACGCGCACGGCACGGCTACCCGGGCCAACGACCCCATCGAGACCCGCGCCCTGAAAGCTGTGCTGGGCCCCACTGCACACCGCGTGCCCGTAAGCTCAGTCAAAGGCGGCCTGGGGCATATGATGGGCGCGGCTGGGGCCGTTGAGGCGGCCATTACCGTACTGGCGGTGGCGCGGCAGGTCGCACCGCCGACGGCTAACCTGATGGATCCTGACCCAGCCTGTGACCTTGATTATGTGCCCGGATACGCACGTCATCAGAACATCGAGTACGCGCTGAAGCTGTCGACGGGGTTCGGGGGTGCTATCGGTGCACTGGTTGTCGGCCGGGCTGAGCCTGCACGACGATAGCGGCGAGCGCAACATAAGATATCTTATCGGACCTTATGCTTAAGTACTTTAATAACAACGAGTTACGTGCGGGTTGTGCCGAATTGGGCCCGCTGGGGGTCAGCCATAGGTCTGTCGGCGTGGTCGACCAGCCAACTGAGACCCTTCGGATCGTTGGCGATGGCGGCTTTAGAGCGTGCCGAAGAACGCTTCCCGTCGCCCATCGCGAGGGCTATTCGCGGTCGGTCGAATGGAGTTTGCTCAGCAGCGATTCACTCAGGCAGGCTAACAGCAAGGCGTATTTGCCGTACTCGGTCAGACGGTAGGTGTCGCGCTGTGCGAGTTCAAGCAGTCCAGCCAGGCGAAGTTCGCGTACATGGTGATACAGCGGCCCGGCCTTGAGCCCCAGCGTTTCTGCGAGCTGGGCATATCTGCCCGCTCCGGTGAAGATCGCCTTGAGCATGGCCACGCGACGCGGATTGGCCATGGCGTTGCAGAGTTTGGCGATTCGCTCGTCGGAGGCGGCCGACAGGAATCGCTCGCGGGGCCGCCTGGCGGGCTTGGTGAACAGCTCCTCTCGTCGCTCGACCGTGATAATGGGCTTGGTACCGTCGCACTCGGCCAACCCGCAGACCCCTGCCAGCCCAAACAGACGCCGGTTCTTGACCACCTTGGGGAAGAGCGTAGCCAACCCCCTGCCGCGTCCGTCACGGGTTTGGCGCGAGCGCCGTCTGGTATCGTCACCGTGCGGCCTTTTCTTTTGAGAACTCTTTTTGCTTCCCTTTGGCTGTTGGCGCGGGCGTGACGGGCGGTCCGTCGAGGCGGCCTGAGTTCGAACGGCGGAAGGTTTCGGGCTGGACGACATGGCTGCTCCCAACAAAGGTTAACAGGATCGTTAAAGTTATTACATAGTATAGTTATATATTATAACAGTACACTGTAGTAACGCGTGCGGTCAAGCGCCTTTTTGCAGAAACCGGACGATGCGGCAGTGCCCGTGGACGTAGCGAGACGTCAGCCGCCTTCAACGACCGCGCGACCCAAGGCGTCGGCCAGGTATTGCTGTACCCGTGACTTATCGATCCGCTCCTGCCGCAGCGAGTCCCGGTCGCGGACCGTTACGGTACCGTTTTCGAGGGTCTGCCCGTCGACGGTAAAGCAGAACGGGGTGCCGGCCTCGTCCTGGCGGCGGTAGCGTCGGCCGATGGCACCCTTGTCGTCATGGAATGCAGGCACGCACTGGCGCAGTTGCTCGTAGATCGCCCGCGCGATCTCGGGCATACCGTCGCGCTTGACGAGCGGGAACACCGCCGCCTTGATCGGTGCCACGCGCGGGTGAAACTTCATCAGCGTCCTCGGCTGCGGCACGCCCTTCTCGTCGGGAGCCTCATCTTCGGTGTAGGCTTCACACAGAAGCGCCAAGGCCGTCCGGTCGATGCCCCCTGCCGGCTCGACGACATAGGGAATGAAGCGCTCGCGTGTCTGGTCGTCGAAGTAGGTCAGATCCTTCCCGCTGGCGTTCTGGTGCTGGGTAAGGTCGTAGTCGGTGCGGTTGGCGATGCCCTCGAGTTCTGATACGCCGAAGGGAAACGCATACTCCACGTCGGCACAGCCACGTGCGTAATGGGCCAGCTCTTCGGGCGTGTGGTCGCGCAAGCTGAGCCGGTCGCTCTTAAGCCCCAGGTCGACGTACCAGCGGTACCGCGCGTCGCGCCAGTACTCATACCACTTTTCCGCCTCGGAGGGATGGCAGAAGAACTCCATCTCGGCCTGCTCGAACTCCCGCGAGCGGAACGTGTAGTTGCGCGGGTTGATCTCGTTGCGGAAGCTCTTGCCGATCTGGGCGATGCCGAAGGGCAGCTTGATGCGCGTGGTATCGAGCACGTTCTTGAAGTTCGCGAAGATCCCCTGCGCCGTCTCGGGCCGCAAGTACGCCCGCGACGAGGAATCGCGCATGGCCCCCACGTAGGTCTCGAACATGAGGTTGAACTTGCGTGGATCGGTCAGGCCGCCCCCGCAGTTCGGGCAGCGATGGTATGGGTTGTCGGCACCGATCGCCGCGTTGTAAGGCGCGAGGAGGTAGTTTTTCGGCCCGTCCTGGACGAACCGCCACGCCGGACCGTTCTCCCGACCGGGCACGACGACGACCTTGGCCCGCTTGGAGTTCAGCATGCGCCGGGCGATCGTCTGCACCACATCGTCCGACGACCCCTCTTCCGTCACCAATTCGGTCTGCACAGGAGAGTCCTGCTCGACCTGCTTCCGCTCGACTGCGGAGAACACCTCGGGGATGTGCTCCACGGCATACACATAGTACATACTAAGCTGATCCGCCCGAAAGCGGGCCTTGCAGCTCTTGCAGTCCACCAGCGGGTCGGTGAAGCCGGTGACATGCCCGCTGGCCTCCCATACACTCGGGTTCATGATGATCGCACAGTCGATCCCGACGATGTCGTCGCGCGTGGTGACCATGTCGTGCCACCAGGCATTCTTGATGTTGCGTTTGAGTTCCACACCGAGCGGTCCGTAGTCCCAGAAGCCGCCGATGCCCCCATAGATCTCGCTCGACTGAAAGATAAACCCGCGCCGCTTGCACAGCGCGGTCAGCTTCTCCATGTACGATTGCTCAGCCATGATCGTCGTTTGCACTCCCGTGTGGTACCAGCACCTAGGGCCCCCACCGCCGTTGCAGCCGGGCAAACACTCGCGCCAGGCGGCGGCCGTGGGCACCGGCGAAGATAGCCTGTAGCCTCCTTTGTTTCAAGGAGTTAGCAGGCAAGGCAGCACGGGAGTGTGCTGTCCGCCGCCACTTTGGGTCATCGGGCGGCACAACCGGCCCATCCGGCAAATCTCCTCTCCCCGACGCGGATGCAGGCAACTCACGCCATGTCAAGGACTTACAAAGTCCTATAAGTCGAGCCATCGCCTCCCCGCGATGGGCACTGCGTTTGTGGCCTCGCTTATCGGAGGAATCACTGCCCGCAGGAGGCGGAAAGATGCATTGGGACGTACTGGTCTGGTTTTTCCGGCGAAAGATCAGGATCGCTGTGCTGGCCCTGATGACGTACGCCGCGCTCTGCTAGCGCCTCGGCGACGCTGCGCGGCCACGCGCTGGCATCTATCGCATCGGCCGGATACCTGGAAGCGGTGATAGAGCGGCTCGAAGCCCTGTCGCCCGCAAAGTTGCCCTATCAGCTCGAGCACCTCTTTGCTATCGAACTCGATCACCTGACCGCAGTCACGACAGACCATATGGTCGTGCGGCGTGTGCCCGAACGTGTGTTCGTAGTGGGCGTGCTTCTCTCCGTAGATCACCTCTCGGACAATCCCCGCCTCAACCAGCAACGGCAACGTGCGGTAGATCGTAGCCTTCCCCACCCGGACGGCCTGCTGGCGCATCGCTAGTAGCAGCCCCTCGGCCTCAAAATGTTGCTCGTTTCGCATCACGGCCTGGAGAATCGCCCGTCGCTCGCGAGTATACTTCAGGCCTCGGCGCCGCAGATGGGCGCGAAAGGCGGCTTCAGCTCTCGCGACGGACGTATCCTGCGTAGTGGAGGGCTCTTTCGGCATGTCGTCGGACCGTTCGCTCACCTTTAGCATAGCGACCGTGTCCGGGCAGGCAAGCAGGGCTGCGCCCACCGCGGATCCGATGGAGCGGCTGGGAAGGATCGTATCGGCCGGCACGTGGCGAACCGTCTGTTGCCTGTTTCTAACCGCGGCAGCCTGGGTTCCGCTCCAGGCGGCCGAACCCCGTGAGCCGACGTTGGTGAAACACTTCAGCCACTGGGGTTACTGGTATTACCACTTCCGACACGAAACGGACTCATCCATGAGCGCGCCCGGCGTTGGGGCGGTCTGCTACGACTTCCTGGTACGCCTGCCGCTATTGCGGCCAACGGCGGAAAGCATGACAGAGCCGGCGCCGGTGGTCACGGTTCTGCACGCGCGCCAGGGCGATTTCAATCGGCGGGAGCGCCGATGGCCCGATCACATCGTCGTGATCCCCGACGACAACACCGACGCACTGGCGCAGACCCATTGGCTTGGGGAGCGACAACCCGGGCACACGGCGTGGTTCGGCTACCACGAGCGTTTTCCCGCCCAGCCTCAGCGTGATACGCAGGTGGTGCCCTACACGCAGCGACGGCTGCTTTATACGTTGCGGTTCGTCCTGGAACGCTTCCGAGCCGACCCCCGGCGCGTATGGGTGCATGGGGCCTCGATGGGCGGCACGGGCGCGCTGCTGCTGGCGCTGACCCATTCGGAGCATTTAGTCGGGTGCCTCGCCATCGAGCCGCTGATCACGCCTGCCGGCGCACCCCAGATGATCGATGAGGCTGAGCGACTGTTCGGCCCGAGGCAGTGGAACCTCCGCGTAGCAGGCACCGACATCGGCGTCTGGGACTACCTGAACGCGGCACGATGGCTCCAGGCCGAGCCGCCCTACCCGGGTTGGCTCCAGATCGAGCACGGCCTTAAGGACCGCACGGTGCCGTTTACCCAGTACCTTTCCGTCGAGTCTGGCAAGCCGGGGCTGTACGACCTGCTGTTGGCCGGCCGGGCCGCGGGCACGTTTGTCTGGGATCAGCGCACCCACCACAAGGACGATCCATTGGGGCGTTGGTATCCTCCTTTCGTGCCGGTCGCCACCGGTCAGGTGAGGCTCGACCGACCAGCCATCATCTTTCAGCACGTCGGCCAGGGACAGTTCGGGATCGACGCCGGCGGGTTGTGGCAAGCCGACTGCGATCCGCGAAGCTGCCCGCGCGGGATGCTTAACGCCTTCGTCCGTTGGGATGGGCTGATCGACGAGCCCGACCGGCTGGAGGTGAGCCCGTTCCTGCTCGACGGTCCGACGGCTGCGTGGCGGGCGCCCGTCGAGCAGACACGCTACCACGTGACCATTCGCCAGCCGCATCAGTTTCCTCTGCCTTCCGGCTCGACGTTGGTGTACACGATCGGCGGGGACTCACCCAGAGTGTTGACGGTGCAGCGCCCTGGAGAGATTACCGTGCCGGACGTGGTGCTCCATCGCGGCTCCGCCCACGCGACGACGCTCCAGTTACGCCACAACCCGGATCAGTGCATTACCGCGGTGTTCTCGCCCACCCACCCGACACGCATCCCGGCTGGGGGCGATCGTGTCGAGGTGCAGTGTACGCTTGTCGGGCAAGGGCAGGCCGACAAGGTGGCGTTCGAGTGCCGTCTGTTGACGCGCGACCGCAGCCGGTGCATCGCTGTCCGACGGACGGCTGACGGAAAGGCGCTGTTCACCGACGTGCTGCCCGGGCCATACGTGGTGCAGGCTCGTGCCAGGTGCGACGGGAAGAACTTCGGCCCGGCCACCGAGCGTTGGATCTACGTGGCGCAGACGGCGTCACCCCCCTGCCCTACCCCATGTTGAGTCAGTCAACCGAGTATTTACGATAGTCATACTCGTGCTAATGTTAGTGCGGCGTCGCGTCGTGCATGGACGGCTACAACCTGTATAAGTTCGACCGTTGTAATCGGCCGATATTCCGTCACGACGCCCCGCTTGACTGGAGCAGGCGGACCGAGCGATTGCGCCCGGCTTCCTGGTAGTGCTGCGAGCGCGTTTCACCCTCGGCCGTCACGTACACAGCGCGGCGGTCTGAGACAACCGGACACTCGTGTTCGCACAGCCCGCAGCCGGTGCAGCGAGACACGTCCACCTTGGGTACGCGGAATTCGATCATGATGACCGCCGTCTCGCCCGCCGCAGGTGTCTGATGCCACCGATCGGCGATCAGCAGCGTGTCGATGTCGTTCGACGCAATCGGGTGGACCTCGCGGACGCCGTCGGCGTGGAGAATCTCAACGAAGTAGCGCGTCGTCTGGTCGCCGGCGAACTGGTTGAACTCGAACCGTGCCGACTCGGCGACAAACTCACCAGGCCGCGGCTGTTCAGCCAGAGTAACCGCCCGGTCGCCGGCTGCGACGACCTGCTTGGCCCCGTCACGAATAGCCAGTTGCATCCGCTCGGAATAAATGGCCTTCGGGCTGGTCGGGCAAACTTCCTCGCACACCACGCAGGGAATGTTCTTGCTCCATGGCAGGCAGCGGCCGCGATCGAAATGCGCCGTACCCAGACGGACCGGCCCGGCCTGCTCGTGAGGTCCCGCGCCCAGCTTCTGGGCTACCGATAGGTGCTGAATGGCACCGGTCGGGCACACGTGCCCACACGCCGTGCAGGAGGTCTGACAGAAGCCGATGCGGTAGTTCATCACGGGGGTCCACAGCCCTTCCACACCGGCTTCGAACACCGCCGGTTGCAGCACATTGGTCGGGCAGACGCGCATGCACTGGCCGCACTTCACGCAGCGTTCGAGAAACTCCTGCTCCTCGACCGCACCGGGCGGCCGGATAGCCTTGCTCGAGAAGTCGCGCTTCGTGCGGGCACTGGCGCGGGCGAACGGATAGAAGAGGAAGCCCGCAACCGCCGCGAAGACCGCCCGCCGACCGGCCACATCGGTACCGCTTATCTCTCGTCGGCCCGCAGGGACAAACGCAAAGCGCAGCGCATCGTGCGGGCATTCCTCGACGCAGTTGAAGCAAACAAAGCATTCCGCTTTGCGCAGATCGGCCTGGGGGTCGCAGGCCGCCTCGCAGCTTCGCAGGCAGAGATCGCAATGAGTGCAACGGTCCGGGTCGCGGTCGATGCGCCACAGCGAGAACCGGCTGAAAAACCCGAGCGTGGCCCCGAGCGGACACAACGAGCGGCAGAAGAAACGCGGGATGACCACGTTCAGAGCTACCAGCACGAACAGGATCGCGCCGATGACCCACCCGAGCTGGTACACGCCGGGATCGAGGCGGAACCGCCAAGTCGACAGGTTGACGTCGAGCCCTCGTTCGATGGCGGTGACGGCCATATCCCACGTCGGCGCGACCGACACCGCCACCGAACGATGCAGCAGGCAGAGCGGGTCGAGCAGGCCGATTTGCAGGCTGCCCAGCACGGCTGCCGCCAGCAAAGCCACCAGCAAGTAGTACTTAAAGCGGTACAGCGGGCGATGTCGGTTCGACTCTATGCGATGTTTGGTGTTGCGCCGGTTGAACGCCCAACCCACGAAGTGATGCAGCGATCCGTATGGGCACATCCAGTCGCAGAAGAACCGCCCGAGGAACAGCGTCGGGACCAGCAGCACCAGCGACCACAACAGACCCTTGTAGACCGTGTGGGTGGTGATGGCGGTCGAAATGGCGATGAGCGGATCGATCTCGAGGAACTTGCTCAGCCACAGCTTCAGGCCCGGCAGGCTGTCGAGATAGGCGAACGTGGTCAGCAGCGAGAGCGCAAGAAACACACAGAACAACACGCTCTGGCAGATAATCCTTACGGTGGTGATCCTCACTGCCTACCTCTTGCCGATTCGGAAGCCGCCTGCCCTGTCGTCGGGCGTCTGCATGAAGCAACTTATACGTTTACCTCGGCGACGAGACCGCGTCGCTTGTAGTCCTGCCAGTCGCGCTGCCCCAGCCGATGCGGAAGCTGACCGCGCCCGAACTTCTCCCACGCCATCTCCAGATACGCAAGTTTGGCCGGATCGCGCCCGAGCAGATTCTCGTAGCACCAGGCGTCGCAAGCCACCTGATCCACGGCGGCGACGATTGTGTTGCCCGCCTTCACGTCTTGCAGGCGCCCGCCGGTCGGCCCGTTGCGCATAAGCACACGCGTGCCGTCGGCAATCATAAGCGTCGGGCTGATCATGTAGCCCAGGTCGCTGATGATTTCGTGGATGGCCTGGTGAAACTGATTGCGCCGCCCGCCCAGCAATCCGTACCACCCTTTCATGCCCAGCGACGCGTAGCAAAGGTTGTGGTCCTTGACGGTGGGCAGGCCGATCACCTTGTCGGCCTCGGCCAGCGGCGGCCAGAGAATCGACCACGAGCCCAGGATCTCGCCGCGGCCTGCGTCGGGCGGTGTGTCGCGGACCGCCACCTCGCGGAAATGGCTCGCCGATGGCAGCATGACCACCGCTCCCGCCTCGCGAGCGGCCTGGCCGATCCCCGTCTTGGCGAAGCAGCCCTCCGGCGACTCGATCGGGTTGTCGGCGACGATCACCTTCTTGGCCCCGGCCTGGCGACAAAGACGGGCCACCTCGGCCACCAATGCCGGGCTGGTCGTGGCGCCCATCGTCGGGGCGCGGTCAAACGCGACGTTCGGCTTGAGCAGCACCACGTCACCGACTTTGACGAAGCGTTTCATGCCGCCCATCGGTTCGAGCGCGGCCGACACCATGCGCGCCACATCGCGCCCGCGGGCCACCGAGAGGTGCGGCTCGGACGCGCCGTAGTCGATCGACGCGAAGTAGTTCTTCAGCTTCAGTGGCGCGGGCCGCCCCAGCCCGCGCTTGCCCGTCGGGTCATACAGCAGCAGGCCGGCCGCCGTCGCTCCGGCAGCCACCGCTACCGCGCTGCCCCCCCGCCGGAGGAACTCCCGCCGGGTGGGATGATCATTGCGGTCGTCGTGATCTTCGGTCATACGGCTATTCCTGGAGCGCCTCGCGCAGGGCACGGGCACGCGATTCGGCGACGCCGCGATCGGCACAGCCGTTCAGCCCGGCGAAGTATCGCCCGTCGGCAAAGACGGCGTCGTAGTATCCGCTCACATGCCCCACCAGATAGTCTTCGGATCGGGACTCGACCTTTCCGTACTTGGCCAGGTACTCGCCGTACTTGCTCAGCAGGTCGCGAGGCTGCCGGTCGTCGGGCGCACGGTGAACGAAGAGCGTCCAGGTCGTTTCGCCCGCCTGGTACTCGGCGGTGTACACGTTCTTGAGGAAGTCCAGGCTGAACGCATCGGCCCGCACATAGGCGAACGAGCGATCAATGCGGTCCTGCTGGGGCAGCACCGCGTCGGCCCACAGCTTGCGCCCGTCGTCTTCGATCAACTCAGCCGCCGCCTCGGCCAGCGCCGGCACGAACCGGCTGTAGGCCTGGCCCGACTGCGGCACGAGCAGTTGTACGTAGCAGGGACCCTTCCAGAAAAAGATGCTGTCTTCGGCCACATAGCCCTCGCGGCCGATCTGGACTGGCTCGGTGTCGCCCCCCTGCTCGACCTTGAACATGCCGAAGGCATTCTCCAACTCGCCCATGTCATAGACGTAACAGTCGACGTATTGCTCGCCCTGCTTCGCGTGGCGGTACGTGCCGAAAGTCAGCTTGACGAACCCGAATGAAAAGTAGAGCCCCGCCCTGCCGTTGATCTTCTCGTAGAGATTGGCGGGCCCGAATACGCGCACGGCTTCAGGCCCTTTCCAGTCGGCGTCTTCCGGCGGTGGGAGAACGCCCGCTCCAAGCGCTGCTTCTTGCTGGCCCTGCTCGGCTGAGGGTTGGTCGGCCTTGCGACTGGGCGCCGGCGGTCCGTAGGCCAATTGCCGCTCGGCCAGCGCGGCGGCCAGCGCGACGGCTTTGGCTCGATCGTCTGCCGACGCGCCCTCGTACTGAATCTCGGTGTAGTGACGGCCGCTCCAGAACCGCACCTTGTCGTCGAGAAGATAATCCTCCATCCCGAGTGTAGTCTGACCGGTCAGGCCAAGCAGGATCGACTCGGCCGTCTCCACGTCGAAGGGCTTATAGTTCAGGAACGTCTGCCGCGCCGCAGCCGCATCCGCGAAGCGATGAATCCGGACGTTTGCCGAGCTTTGGGTGGGTGCGAGCGTGTGGTAGACAGCACCCAACACCAGTGCCGCTTCGGAGCCTTCCTGCGATGTGACCGAATTCGGGTCGAGCTTCCATTGCTCGTCGGCGGCAGAGGCGGGCAGCAGTCGACCCGCGAGCAGTTGGGTCTCAGACTCATCTGGCCGCCCCGCCTGCTCGATCGGCGCGGCGAAAAGCTCGCTTCTGTCGCGGGCAACGGTGACGAAGATGGCTGCGAGAATCGCCCCCAGCAAGATCAGGAGCATCGCGCCGATTACCTTCTCGGTAACCGGTACTTGTTTGCGTTGGGTACGACGGTGAAGGAAGTTAGGCATGGCGATCGCAGGCAAAAACGGGCCGACTGCTCGACCCCATTGGCCGGCTCGAACCCGACGCCCCATTATCGCGTCATGGGGATGCTCGTCAACCCGTCCGGCTGCCGCGCAAACAACAGGGCGAGCCGGGGGGCCCGCCCTGGATAGTCGTGCATACCGCGCACGGATAGTCACACCGGACGTCTATGGGGCTCTCACCGTGAGCTGTCCAAGGGTCGTATCACGGTCCTCATCGTTGATGTATCGAGCACCGCTGCCGATCACCGCGTGGATGTAGTAGGTGCCCACAGCCAGATCGCCGGGATTGATAAACCATGTGAACGTCCCTTCCGACGCTGCAACGCGCCCGCTACTGGCAAGCACTTCATGCCCGACGACGTAGACCACATCGCCTGCAAGACCAGAATCACCCGCATTGGCACTCAAGGTTAGTTCTTGATCTGCCACAAGAGTAACGGTGTACGTGCCGACCACCGTTCCTGTGCCGCCGACGACTCTGACCTGATCGTTGGGATCCACAACACCGGCAAAGGCAGCAGCAGGATCTGTTAACGTGAACGGTCCGAGGCCCGCTGCGTTGCTTACGTCCGCACTTGAACCGGTCGCGAGAACTTCATCCGCAACTACGTAGGCTACGTCGCCGCTGTCGCCCGAGTCACCGGGATCTGCATCCAGAGTGAGCACCGTGCGTTCGACTTCCGTAACCGTATACGTCCCGACCACTGCTCCCGTGCCGCTGACCACTCTGACCTGATCGTTGGGATCCACAATACCTTCAAACGTAGCTCGTCGATCAACCAACTCAAAACCCGAAGCATTCTTGACATCACCCAGGCGGGTGATAGGTCCACCTGTTGCAGTTTCTAGGATCCGAGGCGTATCGTTGTCTGCATTGGCGGTCGTGCTGTACCAGAGATGTACTTCGGCGTTGCCTCCCGGGTCGTCCGCATTCCAGTTGATCGCGACCTGGCGCGACTGGGCGGTCGTTATACTGATATCCGCAGCGGGTGCAGTCAGCAGTATCAATGGCGAGTCGACCGTCTTGCGGATATTGACCCGTCCCGGCGCCGTCGCGTATACAGGGCTCGAGCCGCTGACATTCAGCACGCCGCGCATGAAGTATTTGCCCGTCGGCACGTCGACTCCGTCTAGGTCGGTGAGTTTCCACACTCCTGCCGGCGGAAAGCTATCGGTAGCGCCCGCTGGGGCTGCTGGTTGCTTACGATTGCTTAGAATCAGGCGTTCGGTGCCGTTGGTGTTGATGGTGTCCCGGTCGATGAACAGGCTTATGTTGCCGGTGGCACCGCTCTCGTACTGCCAAATGATACCCAACGGCGGATCGTTGTCGCCGACACCTGGACCGCCCACGACAACATCCTTCTCAATGGCCGGTTCGCTGAACGCCAGTGACGGGGTGATAGCCGCACCGGTAATCTCAACGCTGCCCTTGGCCGTGGACGTATCCTTGACGGTCGCGCCCGCGAGAATCTTGCCGTGGATGTAGTAAGTGCCGGCCGCCATGCCGCTGGTGTCCCAGGTGGCTTGGTCATTCACGCCGTCCAACGCCGCCTGGATGCCCGAGCGGATCAGCGTTTCGGCGGCGCCGACCTCGGCGCCGGCGTCGGCCGTGCTGCTGGTCGAGTAGACCAGCGTAATGGTCTCACTCCCCGTCGCCGTCAGGTCGGCCCAGGTAATCGACACGTCGTCACCCTCGCTGACCTGCTGATTGCTGGCCGGCGTGGCCATCACGATGACAGCTGCCGTGGGCGGGTCCTTCTCGAATACCTGGTAAACGACGTTACCCGCGCCGCCGGAGTCGCCTGCATCCTCGTCCAGCGTCAGCATGTTCGCCGCAATCGCCGTCACGCTATAGACGCCTACGTTCGCACCCGTCCCGCCCGTAATCTTGACGCGGTCTCCTTCGGTGACCCCAGCGCCCACGAAGTCAGCGCCACCGTCGATCAAGGTAAACGGACCGGAACCTCCGGTGTTGGCCACGTCAGCACCGGTTCCGCTGGCTAGTGCCGTCACGCCGATCACGTTTACTTTCCGGCTCGCCCCAGCCTCGACGGTCACCTCCGGGTTCGTATCGTCGTTCAGCTTTGCGTACAGGAAGTACGTGCCGGTTTCGACGGTCTGTCCGCTGAAGTTGGTCCCGTCCCAATTCTGCGTGTAGGCATGTCCTCGCGGATCATTGGGGTCGAAGTCCAGCGTGGTGTTGCCCTTGTCGATGCGGACCTCGTTGCCGTTGCTGTGGTTGGTATCGGGGTCGAGGAACAATTTGACACGAACGTCGTCCTCAGCGTCACGGAAGTTGAACCCGAAGACCGCGCCCGCCCCGAGCGGCACGTTGAGATTCTGACCGGAGGGCGGCGTGGTGAAGACCAGCTCCGGCGAGGTGTTGGGCACGAGGATGCGGCCGGCTGCCACGTCGATCGACGACGGACTGTTCACCGGGTCGGCGCCGCCGATGTACCCAAAGACGTAATACTCGCCCTCCGGCACGGCTGGCAGGAGGATGTTGGCTGGATTAACGCTCGGGTCCGGATGCCACGACCACGAGAACTGATCCGCCGAGCCGTCCGGATTGGCGTCGCGAAGCGCGTCGATGTTGACCTCGTTGTCCCCCGTCTCCGTGCCCTGATCGGGGATCGGATCGTCATCGTAGCGTAGCTGGATCTTCGTGCCGGCTACGGTGTTGTCATCCTGCCACGAAAGGAGGATCGGGCTGCCGACCGTGGGCGATACGTCCACCAACGGCTCGACCATGGTAATCTGCGGCTGGCTGCCGGGACCCGATTGGATGATAATCTTCCCTTCCGCTTCGACAACGACTGGGTCATTGATGCCATCGTCGACCAGCGCGAAGAGCGTGTATTCACCTGGCGGCACGGCTGCGCCCGAAGCATCCACAACACCATCCGAGGGATTGTTCCACTCTTCCTCGTCGCTTTCCGGACCGACGTCAGCATTGATCGTGGCTGTGTTGATTGGCCGCTCGTTGCCGTTGTCGTGGTTGCCGTCGAGGTCGATGAACAACTCGATCGTAATCGGGTCGTCGGCATCGCGCGAGTTCCACTTGATCGTCAGATCCGTGCTGTTTGGGTCGTTGGGATCATCGATGATGAGCGTTTCGTCCGTGTCTCCTGGCGTGGTGAACTCCAGTTGTGGCGGCGTGTTGCCCACTGTCACCTTGCCCGCCGCGACGGAGTAACCATCGATATCGGTGCTCGGCGGCTCGGGCACATCGCTCTTGCCGATGTAGCCGAAGATCCAATACTCACCCGCCGGCACCGCCGGTTCGGTCAGGTCCTCCGGCCGCAAGTCCCACTCGAAGTCATCGTAATCGGTTCCGTCCGGGTTGCCCGGCAGCCCGCTCGCCAAAGTAATACGCGTCTCGTTGGGATCGGCCGCTTCCATGGGGTTCGGATCATCATCGTAGTACAGTGCGACCTTCGCACCAGCTGCGGGGGTGTCGTCCTGCCAGGTAATCTCGATCTTATCTACCGCGGTCGCGTCTATATCCCCAGATGGAGACGTGATGGTGATGAGCGGGCAGTCCGCACACGACCGCAGGATGATCTTCCCGTTGGCCACGACCTCAACCGTAGAGGTGTCATCCGAGATGATCGCCTTCACACGGTACACGGCAGGCCGCATGCCCGTGGTATCCCAATCGAACTCGTCCTGTAGCCCGTCGGCGTCCTCTAGCCGGTCGTTGAGCAGTTGCTCTTCGACCCCGGTCACGCCATCAACGACGAACAGATCGATCTTGGCGTTGTCGTCGGGATCCCGGTCCTCCCATTCGATGATGATCGTGTCACCGACAATCGCGTCGACGTCGCCGGCCAGCCCAATGAACTCCAACTCCGGCGGGGAATCATCTACCGTCACCTTACCCGCCGCCACGGAGTAGCCGTGAGTGCTGATGCTTGGAGGTACAGGTACCTGCGCCTTACCGATATACCCGAAAATCCAATAGGTCCCCCCCGGCACGGCCGGTTGGGCCAGATCGTCCGGCCGCAGCACCCATTCGAAGCTGTCGGCATCGGTTCCGTCCAGATTGCCCGGCAGCCCGTCTACCGGGGTGATGCGCACCTCGGGATCGCCCGTTTCAGCCGCTTCCATGGGGTTCGGATCATCATCGTAGTACAGCGCAACCTTCGCACCGGCCACGGGGGTGTCGTCCTGCCAACGGATCCGAATTCTGTTCATCACCATGCCATCCACGTCCGCCGCCGGCGACGTGATGGTGATGAGCGGGCAGTCCGTGCACGACCGCAGGATGATCTTCCCGTCCGCCACGACCTCGACCGTGGAGGTGTCATCCGAGATGGTCGCCTTCACACGATACGCTGCCGGCCGCATCCCGGTGGTGTTCCAGTTGTACCTGTCTTGAGAGCCGTCGGCGTCCTCAAGCCGATCGTTAAGCAGTTGCACTTCGTCCCCGGTCACGTCATCAACGACGAACAGATCGATCTTGGCGTTGTCGTCAGCGTCGTCGTCTTCCCACTTAATAATGACGATATCGCCCACAATCTTCTCGACATCATTGTCCAGGTCCACGAATTCCAGCGTGGGCGGGCCAAACGCCCCGATCGTGATCTGGACCGGCGAGGTGATGTACATCGTGTCGAATCCGGGCTGTTCGATCCGGGCGAACAGGTAGTACGTGCCATCTGCAATGCCCGCGCTGCCGATCACCGCACCGCTGAGTGTAAAATCGCCGTCGGTCAGCGGCTGGCCCTTGAGGAAGTACTTCTCATCTTCATCCTCGCCCTCGCCTTCGTCGGTGTGATCGACCGGGTCCGGATCGAGCCCGAAGTCGACCGTGCCGCCGGCAATGCCTCCGTCGTCGGCCGTCCAGGCGATGGTGGTCGAGTCGTCCACTATATTCAGCTCGACGTCGGTCTCCGGCTCACTGAACGCCAGAGGCACCCGGATCGTGCCCAGCGACGCGTCTGTTAAGGTCTCGTCGCCCGTATCCATGGTCGCCAACACGTAGTAGACGCCGGCCTCTACGATCTCGCCGTCGGCATCCAGCCCGTCGAATTCGTACAGGTCGTCGTCGGGCACGGCATCGAACGGGCCGAGCACGTCGATTTCATTGCCACTGTCAGGATCGTTGGGGTCTGGATCGAGCTGGATCATCACTGTCGAGCCATCGGGCGGGTCGTTCAGGCGGCCATCGCCGTCCAGATCGTAGGGGCCCAGGTCCGACCAGCGAATCTCGACCGGTTCGGCATCGCTGAAAACAACGTCCTCGGCCGGCCGCGACACCGAAATCCTCAGATCGAAGGGCTCTGTTTCCGGTGTGAGGCGCTCGGGTGGCTGCACGCATGTCAGGGCGGGCAATGCCAGTAAGCCGGTTAAAACGAGTCGCCACCTCATGCCACCTGCGATGAAACTACGAATCATGTTTATGCCCTTGCTCCGCCAATTCCCTAAAGGTATTGGACTTGTCGGACATTACCACGTTGCCCCTCCAGGGCCTCCCGGCGACGCACATGCTCGGGCTGGCGTCAGACCACCAGCCAGCCAATGCACGCGCAACACCACCCCGGGCACATCCCGTCGCTGCCGCAACGGTACCCCTCTTTACTCGAATTGTAGCCGCCGCTCCACTGGCGACCAAGAGCCGAAAGCGCCTAAGTCCCTTCGTAGCCGAGGGGTTGGGCGCTACGACCTCCGCTGGCCGACATTATCAGACACCGCCGCGCCGCCTCAGCACGTGGCACCTGGCCCGGCGGCAGCGCGTCTTCTTGACGCCGCCAACCCCCGCCTTATAGTGGCGAATCTTGCGTATTGCGTGACAAACCCTTGGCTGTCAGACATTTGAGGCATTTGAGTCGATGGGCCGATAACTGCCACAGGGCCCATCGGCGGTGAGGTGACACGATGAGCAGTACAATCATAGAGGTCTACGGACGCGAGGTTCTTGACTCGCGGGGCAATCCTACCGTCGAGGCAACGGTCCTGCTGGAAGACGGCGCCATGGGCGAGGCCATCGTCCCCAGCGGGGCATCCACCGGCGAACACGAGGCCGTCGAGCTGAGAGACGGCGACAAGGCCCGCTATGGCGGCAAGGGCGTGCTCAATGCTGTTAAGAACGTCAACACTGTGATCGCCGAAACCGTCCTAGGACTCGATGCAGCCGACCAGGAGATGATCGACCGCACGATGATCGAGGCGGATGGGACGGCCAACAAGGGTAAGTTGGGCGCCAATGCCATACTGTCGGTTTCGCTGGCAGCGGCGAAGGCGGCGGCCAATTCGTGCGGGCTCCCGCTTTACCGCTACCTGGGCGGGGCCAAGGCCCACGTGCTGCCGGTGCCCATGCTGAACATTCTCAACGGCGGGAAGCACGCGGACAACAACGTCGACTTCCAGGAGTTCATGATCCAGCCGTGGGGAGCAAGCTCGTTCCGTGAGGCGCTGCGCTGGGCGACGGAGTGTTTCCATTCGCTCAAGAAGGTGCTCTCCGACAAGGGCTACAACACCAACGTGGGCGACGAGGGAGGCTTCGCGCCGAACCTGTCGAGCAATCAGGAGGCCCTGGAGGTTATCGAGCAGGCGGTGACCAAGGCCGACTACAAGCTCGGCGAGCAGATCTTCGTGGCCCTCGACCCGGCTACCAGCGAGATGTTCGACGGCAAAGCGGGCAAGTACCGCTTCTTCAAGAGCGATCCGGACAAACTGGTCAGTAGTGACGACATGGTGGCCCACTGGGCGGGCTGGTGCGACAAGTATCCGATCCGTTCGATTGAGGACGGATTGGCGGAGGACGACTGGGACGGGTGGGTCAAGCTGACCGCCAAGCTGGGCCAGCAGGTGCAGTTGGTGGGCGACGATCTGTTTGTGACCAATACCGAGCGGCTGGCTCGTGGGCTCAAGCTGCGGGCGGCCAACAGCATTCTGATCAAGCTCAACCAGATCGGTACATTGACCGAGACGTTCGCCGCCGTCGACCTGGCGATGCGCAACGGGTGGACGGCTGTCATCTCGCATCGCAGCGGCGAGACCGAGGATACCACGATTGCCGACGTCGCCGTGGCGGCCAATGCGGGCCAGATCAAGACCGGCAGCGCCTGCCGCACCGACCGCATCGCCAAGTACAACCGCCTGCTGCGGATTGAGGAAGAGCTTGGCGAGGACGCCGTCTACGGCGGGCGGTACTGGAACAAGTAGTGACCGGCAAACGGCACATGGGCAGTGTGACCGCGGGACTTCGTCGTGCGATCCCATCGCGCGCGCCGGCGGAGCGCGCAAGGCCGCAGCCGGTGGGCGACGTGCTGATGTTCTGGGTGTTGCTGCTGATGGCTGGGGCGACGTTTGCCGCGTGCATTCTTGTGCCCATCGCGCAGCAGCACGAGCGCCTGCTCGAGCAGGAAGAGCTGATGCGAGCGGAGTACGCGAGGCTCGACGGGGAGCTTGCTCAGACACAGCAGGCGATCGCGGCCATTCGCAGCGATCCAGCGGTAAACGAGCAGCTGGCAAAAACGGTGCTCAACTATCGCCGGCCCGGTGAGCGTCGCGTGACAGTCGTTCCCGAGACCTCGGTCGGCACGGGGGGCTTGACGGGGGCTGCCCTGTCGAAGTCCGGTACATCCATCACACCATGGTGGCGTGCGGCGCTGGATTGGCTTCCTCAGGTAGCGTGGAAGCGAGTCTTCGCCGAGCCAAACACACGGGCGGTCCTGCTGGTGTTGTCGGCCGCGATGGTCGCCGCGGCGTTCTGGCTCTACGGGCGATCGGTGGACACATCACGGAATTAGGTGGGTTTCGCTGACCCATTGCTCGGTGATTGCGCGCGCCGTTGCAGCACTGGCGGACGAACGGCCAGCGTCAGTCCGTATTGCCGGGCCGAAGATGGCCATCTCCGTCTCTTCAAACAGTCCTGCGCACCACGAAGATCTCTGCTGGACACCCAAGGCCGCCGATCAAGCCAGCGACAGGAAGGCCCTCAGTCATCAACGCCTGCCCCCGCAACGGCGCGCCTGTCGCTCGGGCGTCAAAACCGCGCGTGACGGCATATGTGGCCTCCGGCTGAAGTGCATACAGCCGCAGCTGCGGCGGTGCGCCGGCGCTGCCCAGGCGATAGAGAAACACCAAGCTGGTGTCGTCGCCGGGAGTTTGCAGTTGCACGCCGATCCACCCTTCGCGAGATGTGAGCGGTTCCGGCGGGGTCAGCAAGTGGGCAACAGCACCCGCGATGAAGCGCCGCCAATGTTTGAAGAAGGCGATGCCTTCGGCGATCCGCGTTCGCGACGCCTCCCCGAGACCAGCCAGATCGCCGCTTAAGCCCATCATGCCGGGCATGGCGGCCAACAGGGCAAAATCCAGGTCAACCACTTCCGCCAACTCCCAGCCTGTCCAGCCGGGGCTCAAGATCGCCTCCGGCGCGGCAACCCCCTTCCGTTGTGGCAGCAGGTCCTTGCCCGCCGAACGTAACACGGTCCAGCGCGCGAGCCTGCCGGGCGGCAGGCGCAGCCAGGCGCCCTGTGAAATCCGCAGCATGTCTGTTGGGTTGACCGTATCGCTGAGGAAGTGGCCGTCCACATGGCAGAGCATGGCCAGGTCACCGCGCATGGCGCCGCTCGAGCAGCCTTCGAAGAACGTCTGGGGGTAGGCCTCGCGTATCTCGTCGAGCAGGCGGTACCACGTTGCCGTGTAGTCTGCAAGTTCGGTGCCCGAGGCGTCGGCGTCGAGACTGAAGTTGAAGTCAATCTTCATCCACGCAAGCCCATAGTTTTCCACCAGCCGCCCGATCTCGCTACGCAGATAGGCGTAGGCCTTCGGCTGGGTAAGGTCTATCCGCGCCATGTCGCCCACCGGAACGAACCACTCGGGATGCTCGTTGCGGATCGGGGCGTCAGGGCCGAATCGCTCCGGCTCCATCCACAGGCCAAAGCCCAATCCGGCCGCGCGGACCTCCTCGGCAAAGCCATGCATCTTCCCGCGGAAGGCGGCCTCGGTCTTCTCCCGCCAGTCGCCAACCTGCGCCGACCAGTTCGGGCCGCCCGCGCCGTACCAACCGGCATCAATCACAAACACCTCACACCCGAGCGCTTTCGCCACTGCGAGTTGCGTACGTAAACGGAGCACGTCCAGGGTGTCGAACTGGTCGAACCAGGTGTTGTACACCACCGGCGCCTGGGCCTTGGCGCCGTTGAGATGGTGCGCGAGAAGATAGCGATGCAGTGCCGGCGCGGCGAGATGCGGCTCGCCCTGCGGCAGGGGCTGGAAAAGGGTCTCCGGCAGATCGAGCGCCTCTCCGGGTTGCAGCACCCGATGCAGGTTCTCGTCGGCCAGACCCAGTTCCACCACGGCATACGGCAGTTCACCCCCCGCCGTGACTGGGCTCACCCGGATCGTCCAGTTGCCGCAAGGCAGAACATGGAACACCACGCCCTGGTGCGCGCCGATGGCGCGCATGGCCAGGTAAGGCGTGCTCTCCTCGGTCGTACGACCCCATGCATGTCGCAGGGCAATGCCGGCGTGCAGCGGCTGCCAGGCGCCCTGGTTCTCTTTGGCCCAGCGACTCGCCTGGGTGTAGCACTCGTAGCGGCCGGGAGGAAAGCTCACCCGCGCCAAGCAGCGTGTCACAGCCACCTCTGCGGCGCCCGTATTCGTCAGCGTGTCGCGTCGGCTGACGACCCCGGTGTCTGGGCACTCTTGCCAACGCACAGCAAGGCGTAGAGGCGTATCCCCGACTCGCCAGCGGCACACCACAGTGCCGTCCGATTCCTCCACGCCTTCCAGCACCAGATCGCTGCCCTCGCAACGCCGGCCATCGGCATTGACCAGAGCCACGCCCTGCGTGCGCGCCGGGCCGGCATCTTCGCCCTGTTTCCCTGTAATCATTCCGCACAGGCGCGCGATCCAGAACTTGCCATCACGGTGACAGAACTGCGTCGCCTCGCCCGGCGTCGCAGCCAGAACCATTGGTGTGCTATCCGTCATAGTCCTGCTTATCCTTTAGCCGGGGTTTCCCAGACAACTCCTACCCGCGACCGTCGCGAGCTATCATCGTTCTATTGTCCGGCAGGCTAGCGGTTCGGCAAGCGTTTGTCCGCGTGCTTGGCGGTCCGGATCCGTAGGTTCTGGCCTTCACCCCGGTCCACGAGGTGGTCCATTGGTTTCTGACCCGGAAGTCAATTGTCGGCATCCTGTTGCTGTCCGCCGTCAACCTGGAAGCATTTGCCGAAGCGTCCGACCTCTGCGGCGAGGTTGGCCCCGCACAATTGCAGGATTAACTCGTTTGCGCAACAGGCGCGAGGCTCGCGTCGTTTCTCAAGGGGGTCTTCGATCGCGGGCCAGGAGAGACAGCATCGGCAACCCAGTGGAGCGGTTTCCTGAGCTTCCACTGGCCGATGTTCGCGGTTCTTGACAGAAGCATGGGAAAGCACCAGATTGCTGCGCCCCATGGACGATAGATCGAGACAGATTCTTCTGACCGGTGCGTTGCCAGAACTGGCTGAACGTTTCGGTTTGGCCATGAACTCGCTTACGCTGATACAAGATCACCGGAACTTTGTCTACAGGTCTCCGGCGCCGACGGGTGAGGTCATATTCAAGGTGCTTCCGTCCGCCGAGAGTCGCCACCCGCTGTTGCTCGGCGAGATTGACTGGATGGCGCATCTCCACGCCGGCGGCGTCGCGGTTCCGCAACCATGCCGATCGCTCGACGGTAATCTGATCGAGTCGCAGGTCGTGGACGGATGGCACGTCAGCGCCTATTGCCTTGAAAGGATCGAGGGTCGGCTGTGGCAGGAGTGTCCCAACAGCCGCGAGGTCATTGGCCCTGTCGGGCGGCTGGCCGGCAAGATGCATCGCGTTTCCCTCGGCTACTCGCCTGCCGCGGCCGGCGCCAAACTGAGCATGTGGTCGGACATGCCCTGGTTCAAGTCGCCGGCGGACGTCATACACCCGTCGATGCCTCGCGTGATCGCCAGGTGCATCGAGCTGCGCGCGGCGTTGGAGGAATTACCTGCCGTCGACCACGGTCCCGTACATAACGACCTGCACGGCGGCAACGTTCTCGTGTCGGCGGACGGTCCCGTGGTTATCGACTTTGAATGTGCCCACTACTCAGGGCTGGCGTCAGAGATCGGCTCGGCGCTTTTCTTCTGGGTATGGAAGACCCCGGACAGCCAGCCGCGCGACTCGGCCCTGCGTGCCGCAGAGTTCCTCGATGCGTTCATGGAAGGCTACCGGCAGGAACACGTGTTGGACCGAAGATGGGCAGCGTCCTTGCCTCTCTTCCTGAAAGCGAGAGAGCTCTCCATGCTCGCCACTTCCCCTTGTGCGACGGAGGACTTCGGAAGCGTCGGCCGCCATGACAGGACATTCGCCTGGATGAAGAGCAGTTTCGAGAACGATGTCCCGTTTGTCGACGTGGACTTCTCACGATGGGCAACGTAAAGGGTGGAGCCGAACCGCGAAGGTGAGAAGTGCGGCCGGGCCCACGAATGCTAATCACGGCATGCATGCAAGGTCGCTAACCGCGCCGCTCACGCAGGACGTTATGGGAGTTGATCATGGACCATAAAGAGTATCGGAAGTTGCATGCCGAATGGTATGAACTGGTCTCCGGCAGCAAGGATCACAGCGAAGAGATCGAGTTCTGGGTGAAATGCATAGAAGCATCAAGCGAGCCCATACTGGAGCTTGGGAGCGGCACGGGCAGGGTTCTTGTTCCCCTTCTTGAGCGAGGCTTTCACATCGTCGGAATCGATACATCTGAGGACATGATGGCAAAATGTCTCGCCGCATGCGAGGCAAATGGCCTGAAGGCGGAACTGCACCAGCAATCGATGCTGGAATTCGATCTTCCTCGGGACTTTGGCCTGATCTTTCTGGATTCAGGCGGACTCGGCCTTTTCACCCGCGATCAGGATATACATTCAACATTTGAACGAGTGATGGCGCATTTGAAGCCGGGCGGTTTATTTGTCTATGAATTCGCGCCTGTGCCCGCCGAAGACAATACGAATCAGAATGATGGCAGATGGGCCGGTGACTGGGTGACGGGGCCTGATGATGTGGTCATCGCATGGCGAAACAGGAATAAGTACGATGCCACCACCCATGTGTGGGAAAGGTTGTTTGTGGTGGAGAAGTTTGTTCGCGGGCGCCTGGTCGAAACGGAAGCAAATGAGAGATGGGGTTGTTTCTTCACTGTTGATGAGGCCGTACGGTATGCCACATCGGCAGGATTCAGAGACATAAGAGCGACACACTGGCTGACCGACGATCCTCCGAGCAAGGAGGCTGGCGCAATAACGGTTCAGTGCAGGAAGCCGGAAGAGAATTGATCGAGAGGCCGAAGAGTAGACTCGTATAGGTCAGTATTCCCAGAAGAGGCAGATGCGGGCGATGGGCTACAGCCGCGTCTGATCCGCAGTGTCAGCCCACGAATGCCATGCGATACATCACAGAGTACAACCCTGACTGGTCGGAGCGATTCGACTCTATAGTCACGATGCTTCGTCCGCATCTCCCCGCTGGATGCCGGTTCCATCACGTCGGGTCCACGTCTGTTGCGGGCATGCCGTCCAAGGATATCATCGACATCGATGTCGAATGCCCCGGTGGGTCCATGTCCGACGTGATAAAGGCGTTAGCTGCTACCGGCTATATGCATGAAGGCGACGGGGGTATTTCGACCCGCGAAGCGTTCGCGCCCTTGCCACACTCAGCGGCCGCCGAGCTGCCCGGCCATCATCTGTACGCCTGTGAATCGGATTCGCCTGAGCTGCGCAAGCACTTGGCCTTCCGCGAGTATCTCAAAGGCAACGGCGAACGCGCCCAGTGGTTAGCACAACGAAAGAGGGAGGCGGCCAGTGCAGCCGCAGCACGGGAGGAATACATCATGAACAAGAGTGCTGCATACGAGATTATCGCTCAGGAAGCATTGGAGTGGGCTTGCAGCCGACGCCCTAACAGGTGCCGCTGACGCTCAGGATTGGGTCCACGAGAAATGACAGATGTGATTGGACGAGCAGCAGACAGGAAGCGAGTTGCGGAGAGCATCGTTGCGGATCTCGATCTCGTCGGCAGATGGCAGAGGTTCGGCCGGCCGGTTTTTGTTGGCGCTTTTGCCTGCGACCTCTTGGTTGATCCTGATATCGATATGGAGATATACTGCTCGGATCTGAAGGTCGAACACGGATTCGAGGTGCTCGGCGAGTGCGCCCTCAATCAGAGGGTAACCAAGGCGCGGTTCTCGAACGAACTGGCGGGACGAGACAAGGCTTTGTACTGGCAGCTTCGCTACAGGCAGGACGACGGCATGGAATGGAAGGTCGATATGTGGTCTGCCCCAACCGATTACGGCCTGCCGCGAGGCGAGCACCTCGTTGAACCCATGCGAGCAGCCCTTACAGACGAGACCCGAACGATCATACTTGAGCTGAAGGAATTGAGGGTTCAGGCCCCGAGTTTGCGGTGTCCGTCGGTCGATCTCTATCGGGCCGTTCTCGACGACAACGTGCGCACATTGGAGGAACTACGCACCTGGCTGGAATCACACGAAACCGGCAAGCTTTCGGGCTGGAAACCGAAAGGAAGGCCCCAACCGCCGGCTGGCAGCGACGGCTGATAGCACGCACCAGCCGCAACGTTGGAGACTTGGCATGCACGTTTCGAGAGCACACAAGGTCGTCTACATCGGGATGCCGCGGACGGGTTCCAAATCCATGTTCCAGTGGCTGAAGGACAACTACGGGAGCGAAAACGTAGGCGGGCACCATGACTGGCAGGTCCCAGCGGAGTTCGAGGACTACCTGGTCGTCACGATCGTGCGGAACCCATACGAGAGGACGGTAAGTGGCTGGTTCTTCGAGCCCGTCATCAAGACGGGTAAAGAACCACCCAGGCCGAAGAGCCTGGCGGAAAAGATGCATCGGGCCATTGCCCAGCGTCGAACAGAGCCGACCGGGCACCACATGAGCCAGAAGAGCTTTGTGGAAAAGGGCGGTGTGGATTTGGTTCTGTACTTCGAAAGGCTGCCGCAGTGTCTCGGGGAGCTGCCCTTCGTTGACAAGGACAACATTCCGCCCTTCCCGCACAACAATGCGGGCGGGTTCCGCCCCGCCGAGGGCAATTTCTTCGACTTCTTCACGATGGAGGACGAGAAGCTGGTGTGGCAGTACGATCGCGAGGACTTCGAGACGTTCGGATACCGGCGCTTTGAATGTGGGCTACCGAATGTCTCCAACAATTGCATGCGCTTGACTTCCAAGGCCCGCGGCCCTGGAGGCACATCCTGCACACGTGAGTGCTAGAGATGATGAGACCGGCACTGCTTGTAATCGACCTGCAACACTGGTTTTTGGAAGTGGGGCCTGCCGAGAAGCTTGCGCGCGTTGGAAGATTGATCGCCAACGCGAACGCTTTGATCGATTTCTTTCAGGATAGAGACCTGCCGGTCGTCCGTATACTGACCGTCCACAAGGCCGATGGAAGCACCTGGAATCAGTGGATGAAAGAGCACGACACGCCGCGCCTGATCGAAGGGACACCCGAGGCCGAGGAGCATCCCGAGGTCCACCGACGCAACACAGATGTTGTCATGCGCAAGACCCGCCACAGCGCGTTTATCCGAACCGAGCTTGAGGCAGTCCTTCTCGCCCGCGCCGTGGATACGGTGGTCGTCGCGGGCTTTTCCACAAATGCGTGTGTCGGGCTTACGACGGTCGAGGCGTATGAGCGGGATTTCAAGATCATCCTTGCGGGAGACGCGATTTTGGGCACCAGCCAGGAGGAAGGGAAGCTGATGCTGGATTACCTGCGGAATCGCTTCGCCATCGAACCCATTGCGAACGCGAGGATCATGGAGACTATATCCGGGCAGATGGGTCACTAACTGCGCGATCCAGAAGGCCGGGAAATCCGCTGCGCCGCTTTCCCGCGGGAGATGGCCGCCGTTGGCCTGACGACGACAGGGCAGGGAACGAGAACCCATGGCGATGGAATGGCCCGACTATCCGTGGGCAGAGCTGTCCGCAGACGCCGTGCTTGACGGGTGGCGTGAGCGAATTGCGCGAGTTGCGTCTGAGGAATCCCACCACTTCGCTCTCCTGCCGTACGTGAGGGGTGTAGCAGTCATTGGCGGGGTGGGCCGCGGCAGCCATTGGCCCTGTTCGGATATCGACATGCTGATCGCGGCGGACGCCTGGCGTGGTCGAGATCCGGAGGACCTGGTCCGGGCGGAGGAACACAAACGCAACGACCGCCTGTATCAGCAGGGGATCCCAAACGACATAGAAGCGTCTGGATGGGTCGTTCTGGCGAGGGATCTGTCTGAGGCGGTGACGGAGTCCGACGATGCCTTCTTTGCCAGGCTGGAGCATCCGCACTGGCTGGGCATCGTCATCAAATCGGCGGGCGCCCGTGCCACCCACGACTTCGGTGGTTGCGTTCACGCGTTCCTGGATCGGTGCAACGAGACGTTCTACACCGACCGATTCGCCCAGCTCTGGCTGCACAAGGTCATCACCTACTGCACAGAGCAGCTTGGCATTGCTGAACGGCATATTCGAGACGGCCGGCACATGCAGGGATCTCTCGACATCCTCAGGACGACGTACCAGCGACTGCCTGCGGGCGCGTACGCCATCTGGCGGAAGATTCCCCAGAGCAGCGCGCGGAGCGTTACGCGATTTCTCCGGGTCGCCGGAGAAGCAGGTGACAGCACTGTTGCGGCGCTCTATCTTGCGGCGTCGCGCCTGGCGGAGCAGACCGTCTGGGAACGCTTCGCCGCGGTGCCTCTGCGCGGCAGGCAGATGCGTGACCTGATGTGGACGATACGACGAGGCGCGGGAGAGGAGTTGGATGAGCTTTCCGTGACGCGAGACGTGCTCAATCTGTCGCTGTGGACGACCGTCATCACAGACTCCAGTGACGGGCCCAGGCCTGCTTGGACCGGCGCCACACCCGACCCAGGCAAAGTCCTCCGCCAGTTCGAGGCGGCGCGCACCCTCTTGGATTGGTTGCACAAGGAAGCGGACACGCCAACCTCTGCGTCCCGCCGACGCGGGCAAACTGGGTTGACGCATCACGTTAAGGGGACAGGACGCTCGGGAGATGCCGATGGATCAGCAGAGAATCAATGAGGCCGAGTGGGCCAATCCGACAACTGGACGCGTCGCAAGTGGTTGTCGGTGTACTTCACCAAGCGCGACTCACGCGTCTGGGTGCCGAAGCAACTTGGGGATCTGGGTTGGACGATCTCTCTTGGTCGCCCCCGCGGCGTCGCGACGCTGGCACCGTGTGCCGATGGCCCCACTCACCGAACGACGCACCGACGCCCTATGGCAAGAGGTCTTCGGCCAGTCCCGAACCGAAACGGGCAGCGTAGCCCACCGCCAAGGAGCCAACGTCAAAACGATGTGACAGGACAGTTATGACTTGACCGCATCACGTTAGCCGCATCAGGAAACAGTTCATGCGCAATACCAAGCCAATAATGAATTCAGGTTGTGACATCACACTCTGGCGTTTGCTCGCATCTGTACTATTATTCTTATCTATTCTCAGGGGAATCCGTTTTCCAAACATATGGTCTTACAGTCATTTCCTATTTAACTATGACTTCGGCTTTACAAAAAGAGGGTTCATTGGTGCACTTTTCAGCCACCTTAATAATCATTATCCGATATCATACGAATGTTTCCTTATTGTCAGCATAGTGATTTGTTCTATAAACATTATCCTTTTGAGCATTTTAATACGAGATTTCATTCGCAGCGCCGAGCCAGCGCTTCTTGGCTGTTCGTTGATTTATGCATCTAGCCTTGCTGTTGTTTTTCTATCTCATTCTATTGGATATTGCGACCATGTAGGCTTGCTGTTTGCGTTAGTAACATTAAACATAACTGGTTTCTATAAAAAACTACTCTTTTCATTGCCATCAATGGCCGTGGCTCTGCTGGTTCATGAAGCCATTATCGTTGTATTCTTCCCTATTGTTTTCATGTCACTTCTATTTAGCATCGAGTCCGAGGAGCGCATAAGGAAACTTCTACTATTGGGCTTATTCTCGGCCGCGTTGCTTGCTCTTGGATTATTTGTATCCGCCTCTACCTTGGAGACTTCAGAAGCACATAAAATGTACAATAGCCTACAGGCGAGCATAGAACATCCTTTAAGACAAACGGCTTTCGATGTATTACATAGAACTTCAAAAGATACTCTTGACATCATGAAAGAAATGTGGTCGCACAAGAGGAGATATATAGACTTGTTACGTTCATGCGTCGTTACGGGCCCTGCCTTTCTGGTCTTTATTTATTTTTCAACTTCTATTTTAAGGAAATCAAAGACTAAAGCGTATTTTGTATTACTATCTATCCTTGCCTCTTTATCCCCACTGCTGTTGCACAATGTGGGTTGGGATATGCATAGATGGAACACATTGGCAGTGACAACTAGCTTTCTTATGCTGCATATTGCATATAGACGCAGGTGCACCACTGAGCCCATAGCAACATCGGGTAATATCTACCTGGTTTGTGTATTCGTGATATTCGTCAACGGGATGTCTTCAATTAGCCTATTTGATGGATATGATGTAAAAGAATTTCCATTTAATGAGCACCAGCGATACGTTTATGGTGTGATTAACGGGACGGAAATATTTCCTTATGTGCCTCCCCGCTAAGAAATCACTGCTGCTGAGCGGCATTCCGCGAGCGTTTCATAGCGACAGGTGAGCTTTGTCGTTCGATGGAGAGGAAGAAGATGGGAATCCTCGGCTGTGCCTAGCAGTTCCGGTCTGGTCTTCTCGGGTGCCGCTGGCGGTTTGTCCGCCAGTGCCCGGGACGGCGTACCGTGGGGAGAACCTGTTTGTCAGACAGAGCTGAGAGGCCATTGGGGTTGTCGCAAGCTTGTGTAGTGTACCCCTGGTTGCTGGACAACACTCTGTTCTGTCACGCTGCGTTGCGTCGCAACGCAGCGTGAGGCTCGTCCGGACTGCGATAGTCCAAAGCCTGGTGCGGACGCTCGGTGTTGTACCAGCGTATCCACCGCCCGATTGACCTGCCAGGAGCAAGGCGAGACGCCCCTTGCTGTCAAGCGTGATTCGGAGGATCACCTGCCGGAAGGCGCGCCGCCTCGCGTGCTCGGCTCTTACCAGGATGATCAGTTCCAATACCACCTCACTCGTCACGGTCATGACGTCGATATCCCCGCCGGCAACCAGCCAGGCACATCCAGAGATAACCTCGTAAGACACGTCAAGCCCGGACCCAAGGCGATAGGCCGTGCCATCGAGGACGACGCCTTTCCGACCACCGGTCGACATGGCAAGGAGACAAGGTCGAACAACATCTCCGTGACCTTCATCATCAAGTACTAAGCTGAGGCCACTCGACACAACCGAAAGCCGAACAAGAGCGTGGAGCGCGCCTTCGGGTTGGCCGCGCCGCTTCGCTCTGCGACGGACCCGAAGCGGCTCACGCTGATCCTTACGCCGAGCCTTCCTGTCGTCCGTAGGTCTCGCTGGGCGAACTGTCCAGGTTGAGGATCAGCTTGTCCAGGGAGGGGTGTTCGCGATACGCGACAAGTCCCGCATAACTGGTGACGGCTGCGCTGTGGAACTTCAGCTCGATCCGGCTGTCGAAATCCACCCGCAACGCCGCCTTACGTACTTCACCCATTGGATTCGCCGGCTTGCAGCGGCTTGAGGTCCCCTTGCGACTGTATTCACCCAGGCAAACGTCGGCTGGTTATACGTCACCGAAAGTGTCATTGGGGAAATCCGGGGTAGCAGCAATGGCGCTTGCCGTCTCTGCACGGCGCTCACCCCGATGGGTCGGCCAGGCGTCCGTGCAGGGTCAACGCCGTCGCGTCGGTGACGGAGACTTCGGCAAGCTCACCGACAAGCCGCTCCAGGCCATCGAAGACCACAATCTGGTCGCCCCGCGTCCGCCCGGTCAACTGCGTCGGGTCGCGCCACGCCGCTGCTTCACGACCGGCCTGTCGCTGTCGCCGGGCCTTTCGAGCAGCCGGGCTGTAGCCCTCGACCAGCACTTCGACCCGCCGGCCGATCAGTGCGCGATTCTGTTCGAGCGAGATTTGCTGCTGGATTGCAAGCAGTTCGGCATTGCGACGGCGCTTGACCTCCAACGGCACCTCGTCAGCCAGCTTGCGGTCGGCGGTCGTGCCGGGACGGGGCGAATAGCGGAAAACGAAGATATTCTTGTACCGAGTCCGCTGGACCAGCGCGCAGGTGGCCTGGAAATCGGAGTCTGTCTCACCAGGGAAACCCACGATGAAGTCGCCGGCCAGGCTTATATCGGGCACGATCTGGCGTGCGCGCTCGATCAACTCGTCGTACTGGCTGACCGTGTAGTGCCGTCGCATGGCGTTGAGGACGCGGTCCGAGCCGCTCTGCGCGGGGATGTGCAGGTATTCGCACACCTTGGGCAGGTCGCGCATGGCGCGCAGGATGTCCACCTCGAAATCGCCCGGGTAGCTGGTGACGAAGCGAATGCGTTCGATGCCCGCCACCTCGTGCACGCTCGCGAGCAATTCGGGCAGCCGAACGCTTCGACCGCCGTTGCGGTAGTGGTAGCTGTTGACGCTCTGGCCAAGCAAGGTCACCTGTCGGACGCTGGCGTCGGCCAGCAGCCTGGTCTCCTGGACGATGTTGCCCGGCGGGCGCGACTGCTCGGGCCCGCGGACGTAGGGCACGACGCAGAAGCTGCAGAATTTGTCGCACCCGCGCTGGATGCGGACGAAGGCGGCCGGTCCACCCGCGTCCGCATCGCGGTACATATCCAGTTGCTCTAGCGGATCGTCGGTTGCAGCCTCTCGCCCCCGCCGGCGAAGCGCCGTCAGGTCGCTGACCACCGTGGCACGTCGGCCATCGCGCTCGATTTGTCGGATCAACTCGGGCAATTCGGCAAGGCGACCGGGCCCGCACACGAGGTCCACGTGCGGCATGGCGGAGATGATGGCATCGGGATCGCGCTGGGCCATGCACCCGATCACCCCGATGACCATGCCGGGTCGATCGCGCTTGGCCCGTCCGAGTTGACCCAGCCGCGAGTAGACCTTCTCCTCGGCGTGCTGTCGCACACTGCACGTATTGAGCAGCGCCAGGTCGGCCTGATTCATGTCCTCGGTAAGCGCGTAGCCCATCTGGCGGAGCCGGCCGATGACCAGCTCGCTGTCCAGCACGTTCATCTGGCAGCCGAACGTTTCGACGTACGCAGTCTTCTCGCTCATCGTGCGTGATTCTACGTCGGCGCAGATCGCCCTTCAACGCATCCTGCGGCCCGTCGTACGCCGCCATCCGCGAAGCCCGCAAGGCATACCAGGCCGACGGCACGCTGTCGGACTGAAAAGCCCTGCGCGAAGGCTCCAACACTGTTCGCAAGTTCACCCGCTGACGCCACTCCGTCAGTGCTGCGGGTGGGGAATCAATGCTTGACCGCAGGGTCGGGCAACTGTTAGAATCAAGCCTATATTGGGCGGCGGGTGGGGCCTCTTTCGTAACCGTCGCGCCGGCAGAAGCCGAACTGATAGTCAAGTCCAACGACGGCAGTGATGATCAGTGACGAGCTTTCAGCGTAAAATCGCTCCCGGTTACGGGGGCGAGGTTGTGCGCGAGCTGGAAACTGCTGGGGCCGAAGCCGGGGCCGTATGCGACGAGATCATGTCGACAAACGCACGCAGTTGCTGCTGCGGGCGCAAGGAGGCGACCCTCAGGCGTTCGCTGAACTTTATGCTGCGCTCAGCCCGGTCGTCCGGGGCTTCATCTTCTTTCTTGTTGGTCAGTTGTGCCCGCACGAATGCGAAGACCTTGTCCATGAAGCGTTCCTGGTGGTGTGGGAGAGGCTGGCCACGTATCGCGGGGAAGCGTCCGCCACGACGTTCGTGCTGGCCATCGCAAAGAACGTCGCATTGAAGGACATGTCCAAGCGGCACAGGCTCCCGGTAGCCTACGCCGGCGACCTGAGCTACGTTCCGACCCGCGAAACATCAGGCCAGAGTGAGCTGGATTCCGACGAGATTGCCCCGGTTATCGAAAAGGCGATGGCTCAGTTGACCGAGGCCCAGCAGCAGGCGGTACAGCTTGCCATAGTTCGCGGCCTACCGAGGTCGGAAGCTCTGAAACTGGCTGAGTGCAGCCCGAACCAGTTTGCCAACCGGCTACGCAGGGCGGCGATAACACTCAGACGGTTGCTGAGCGATCTGCGGTGCGTTTGGCTGTAGAATCCCCTCGGCGCTAGGGCTATGCACCCATCGGCTGTGATTCTCCACCTGTCCATTCTCACTTTTGCCTTTCTCCTAACCACTGACGCCACATGCCTTTGTATCTTGTCATCAGAACGCCCGAAGATTGTTTCCATTTTCTGCGTGATGAAACGGCCATTTTCGGAACCAAGTGAGCGAGAGCGCGGGTCTGCCCCAGCATAACCGATGACCCCTCAAGGTGACTTCGGTATATGCCTTACGAACGCGACAACATGATGAGCTGCCAAGAGGCACAGACGGTGTCGTTCTTGTATCTCAATGACGACCCAAGCCTCACGCCCGAGCGGCGAGAGGACTTCGAGATCCATCTGCTGATCTGCTCCGCATGCGCCGACGAGCATGAAGAGAATGAGTTGTTGTTTAACCTGCTCAGGCAGCACGGCACGATCAGCGAGGGCACCGGGGAGTTGCTTCGGGGCGCTGGGTATTCGGGCGAACACCGAAGCGACGACCTCTGCACCTGCGGCAAGCCTTACCGGCCGACGACGGTCGGCCAAGGCTGGGACGAACTGAAGCGTCGCTGCCCAAGCCTGGCCGCGGTCTGCCGTCGCGATGAACGCAAGCGGAAGCAGCGCGTGTTCGCGTGGCGTATCGGCAGTATGGCCGCCGCGGCGTGTATCCTGATCGCCACCGGCTTCGGCTGGCTGGTGTTGCGGAACGGCGATGCCAGACAGGCCCCCTCGGGGATCGCCGTTAATACAGGTGGGCCATCGGTTCCCTTTGCCGAGCTGGTAACAGATCAAGGCCGCAGGTCGCTGACCCTCAATCATCCCGTGGCCACGGACAACCAGACCCAGGAAATCCTTCTTGGCGGCATGCACCGCGTGGTGATGAGCCGCAACACCAAGGCCACCTTCATGGCCGCCCCGGCCTTGTCGCAAGACGATGCTCATCAGGACGGCGAGGTCCCTTACGAAATCCAACTGGCCCAAGGCGAACTCTACGTTGAAGTCGTTCCTGGGCACCCCTTCATCGTCAAGACGGCCAATGCCCGCCTGGACATCACGGGCACGAAGTTCGACGTCCGGGCTGATGGCGACAAGACAGAGTTGACTCTGCTCAAGGGCAGCGTGCGATTCAGCGCCTTGGATCATCCGCAGCAGGCGGTAATCGTGACGGCAGGTCACGCCTCCACGATCACCGGCCGACGCGCGCCCTCCGCTCCGACACCAGCCGATGCGGTGGCGACGACAGCCTGGGCCAGAGACACGGCCTTGAACAACGCTATTGCACTGGTCGATGAGCAGAAGGATGCTGATCTGTCGAATCTGTCCATGATGAGCCAGAATTTCTTGCGGCAGCAGGCACCTTCCGATGTGGACAAACTGGATTACGAGAAGTGGCGGGATACGCACGGGCAGTTCCGGTTTGCCTCGACGGCGCTCGCCGCACAAAAGAATCAGGCCATCAAAGCCGACTGGATCGAGTTGCTGATGGTCACCGGCGACATCTGGCAGTTCCACTACGACCCCAAGCTGCCGGCCGGCCAGCCTTTGACGAAGATCGAACCGCTGGCGATCGCGCGTCTGGCACTGCATTTCGGCCTGGATGAGCGAGAGATGCTGCAAAGCTTTGCCCTGCCTGAGTCGGCGCTCACCGCCACCTCGTCCGTCCAGGATGGAACGCCCGGCCAACGATATTCTCAAGCACTGCGCCGATGGCATGACGCCGTGATGGCAGCCACGCCGGACAAGCGCGAAACCAAAAACGATCTCAAATTGTTCAGCCTGTACGCCAGCCACTACTTGGCCGAAACCCGAACGGCGGCATACCTCTGGGCCAAAAGCCATCCAGACAAGACCCGCCAACTCCTGGCTAACAGAGAGTATCTCGCCCTGCTTCCGACGCCACCAGCGATGGCAAGCAACGGGACGCCCGATGTGAAGAAATGGCTTAAGCAGCTGCGAGAGCAGGGAGAGGCCGCCCGAAGCTGCGTGCCATCCGCGATGGAATGGTTGCTTGTCCCGCCCGGAACCGGCTGTGCTTATCAGGCAACAGAGCAGCAGCGCAGACTGGCGGCACTTGTGGCCGAGTTGGTGCTATCGTCGGAGCAGCGTGAGGGCAGAGAGTAATGATCAGATCGCCCGCACAGTCTCCAGCACCGGCGCTTCAACGCCGTGCCACGATGCGGTTGCGAGCGGCAGCGATTCTCTTTGCCTCTCTGGCACCGCCTATACCAGCAACGATTGTTCTTGGCGATGCTCCCGCCAATAGTGTGCGGCAGTCCCCAACGGCAGGCAATCCGCCATTACGGTTGGTCTACTTTCACTCCCCATCATGCCACGAGTGTCAGCGGGTCAAGAGCTTGCTGCCACAGGTCACAAGCCGCTGGGGCGACCGTATTGTTGTTGAACTGCGCAGCGTCGAGGACATCAACGTCTTCAATGAGCTCTTCGAGTACGAGAAGCATTACGGTGCGAAAATCAACGCCCCTCCAGCGATCTTTGTCGGCGACAAGGCCCTGGTGGGTGATGAGGTCATCATCAAGCAATTGGACGTGGCCATTGCAGATTCACTTGCTAATAGTATAGCCACCTTCAGCCCGGAACCTGCCTTGCCCGACCGACTGGCCCTGGCCCAGCAAGAGGCTGTGCCGAGTGAAATTCTCCATCGTTCTGAGTCTCTCGGGCCAGGCGCGGTGGCGGTGGCCGGGCTTGTGGACGGCGTTAATCCATGCGCCTTCACGACGATTGTTTTCTTCCTCTCGATGCTGGCGTATCTGGGCAAGAGTAAGCGCGAATTCATCGTGGTAGGAATAGCCTTTACCGCAACCATGTTCGCAACGTACTTCCTGATGGGTCTGGGGTTGCTTGGCGCAATCAAGAGTTCTTCCGTCAGCCACGGGATATCGTCCGGCCTGGCTTGCGGCGTGGGCGTCTTTGCCTTCCTCCTGGCCGGATGGAGCTTCTGGGACTTCGTCCAGTACAAGCGAACTGGCGACGTCAAGAAAGTGACCCTCGGCCTGCCGAACTCGATCAAGACTCGGATTCACAAGGTAGTTCGGGCCGGCCTGACGACGCGGGGCCTGATCGTTGGCTCGATCACTGTTGGCTTCCTCGTGTCGATCCTGGAGTCGCTCTGCACCGGCCAGGTGTACCTGCCGACGATTGTCTTCATGACCCGCGCCCCAGGTATGCAGGCCGCCGCCATCGGCTACCTGTTGCTGTACAACGTGATGTTCGTCGTACCGTTGCTGGCCATTCTGGCGATGACGTACTTCGGCGTGCGATCAGAAACGCTGGGCAACATGCTGCGCAAGCGACTGGCGCTTGCGAAATTCGGCATGGCGGGACTGTTTGCAGGGCTGGGTGTGTTGGTAGTATTCACTCTATGAACATAAGTTATATCGCACACACCGGAAGGAGGACGACATGTGATTTGCTAAGACTATACAACTCGCGTATGGTGATGTGAATGAATTAGTGCGGACAATAACAAGAACAAGGAGATTACGATGCGGAATATTTTTGTTGTACCACTGCTTATCGTATGTCTCTTAATCCAGCATACTCCCGCTTTAGCGACAGATTGCTGGATTAGAGAATTAGTGCCTGCCAAAAACGAGACCTGTGGTGATTGCGACTCGGATTGGAATTGTGTAAGTGGAATGTGGATAGTCCCTCAATATTATAAATGTGCCCTAGCAGGGACTGGGGAAGATGGCAAAACCACATGCAATAGGCAGGCTCAACAGATTGCAAAGTATTGGAACTGCAGTGATAGCGTAAATTGGACAAACGTTGTGGTATGTGCCATAGAAATTGGTGCGGCTGGCATTGCATGTGCTGCATGCATTGTTGACCCAACGAAATTGACATGTGCCGCATGTATAGCGGCCGGTGTAGGCGCAGGCGTCGGATGTGCATCTGCCGATTTCTGTGAATGCGACAAAGATGATTGGCAGCAAGATATTTATAAGTCGGTGTTCACATCCCTCGCAGGATGTGAATGCACAGGGTAAGTTTCTTCTTGCAGGGATGCAGGGAGGCCACTAGCTTTAGAGCAATGGCCTCCCTGCAAGCATTTCCTGTTGGCGTATTATGGAGAACATCATGCACATGGTCCGAACTTGTATCACTATCATTGCTTTCTTACAACTATCTGTATCCTTTGCATGGGCGGCACGTCCGACACAGGATCAGGTGGCACGATTGGCTGCCGCTACATGGCGAGAGGTTCCAACATCGCTGGATATTACCTACTATTTAACAAGACAACACGCACCTCTGTCGCCAGAAGCCATTAGACGATCTGTTGAATACGCCTATAAGATGAACGACAATGGAGTCGTGTCAGACATGCCGGCTCGCAAAGATGAACTTGAGGCAGAAGTACAACGTATCCTCAGCCAACAAGGCAAGGCCGTGACTGTCAAACAACGGATTCGACAAGTTGGTGATTCACTCTACAGACTGGATCGATTCTTCCCAAGTGATACCAAAGAGGGATTTGGAGACACGCCATCGCTTACCCTAGTTAACGGCGGCAATCCTAGCCAAAAAGACTATCTTCATTTTGAATACGATTACAACACTCAAATTGCAACCGTGTACAATGATCGCTCACGTTGGCGGCAGCAACCCATGATGGAGTTAGGTGGATATCCCGGACGTGCAAAGTTCCAGCTTACTCTTACCATGGGTGATATTCAGGATGTAAACGGCAAGAAGCAGTTTGTCCCTTCTCAAGAGAAAATGGCGCACATCGTCGCAGGTACACACAAAGTGTTTGAGATGGATATAGCCCCAGAGCAGGGTGACTCTAAGCGAGTACGAATTGTATTAACCGGAAAAGGGTACTCATCACCTTCACTCGTGCTTGTGTGCGATGCGGCTGATTATTCTCGTATATCTGTGGCAGAAGGGTTCGATCCAAAGACCGGGGCTCGTATCATGCTGAATGAGTATGGAGAATATGGATCTGATGGCATTCCACGCAAGATAGTAATGACGGAGTATCTACCGGACGGCCAGATCAAAGAGCGGCAGGAACTAGCCATAGATTCGATAGTTATTAATTCCAGCATCTCCCAGGATATATTTCGCTTCATGCCGCCGGATGGATTTGGCATTGTTGACCGTCGTGGCTCCGTGCCTTTTGCCATCAACCCTCAAGATCGACCAAATCCAGAAGCGGCAATAAAGACTATTGACACTATTGGTCCATATAGAGAGAGCCACATTTCATTGCCTTCTGCGGCGACACACAGTGCTAGTGAGAAGACCCTACCGGGGAACAGTAGCGTTGTGTCTTCAGGAACTATGCCTGCTGGCGCAGTGACAACAACGCACCATGTACCATGGTATCTCGTCGCAATTGCCATTATCGGAGCAAGTGGTGCCATTATCGTTCTTCTGAGATCATGGTACATGCAAAGGCGCAAGATGCTTAACAGATGATGCCTTTATAGCCGTTGTCGGTATATCAGAGCTGCGTGACCAGCAAACAATGATTATAGGAGCCGTATGATGAATTATGGCGTATCATATGCGATTATAGGTTGTGTAATCAGTCTTGTAGCTTTTGTTACGACTGTGCACTCGCGATCAAGTGATAATCAACTCTCGTCGCAGTCGCAAAGACAAACGGCTGATGAGCAACATTCCATGCGCATCGTCGGAAGACAAGAAGACATCTTGGATATTCATTCAGAAGAATTATTCAAGGTGAACGTACCTGTAAAGAATTACGGGGCAGATAAAGTTCGTATCCGAGCTGTAGTAAATGCAGACTGTGGGTGTGGAGCAGGCACGTCTAGCGTGCATGAACTTGAGCCTGGACAAACAACAGATGTACAGATGATGTTGCGAACGCAAGGAGAGACCAAGGAAGGTTTGAGAGCGATGAGGCTTCTTGTCCGAACAGAGGATGGTGGTGTGTTACCGGTTGGTGGCGACTGGAAATACTGGTTCAAACGGGATGTTATTGTTGACCCAGTTGCTCTTGCGTTTGGGAAAGTGCAATGTGGCCAAAGCGTTAGCAGGACCATATCGGTATCGATCCTGTCGGACACGCAACCTCGCGAGGTGGCTGTGGTATCTACTATCGAAGCATTGTCAGCAAAACTCATGAATGTCCATCCCATGCCCAATTCCGCGCGCGGAAGCATTTACGACATTATGGTGACAGGCGTAGTTCCAGAGGCTCAAGGGCCAATGCGTGGTGCAGTTCAGATTATCGCAAAGGAGTTTAAAGGGAGAAATGTGTCTTTTGAAGTCCCCGTCACGCTGGATGTGGCCAGTGCAATCTCGATAGACCCGGAACAATTATTCCTAGGCTATCTTCGTAGTTCCCAATCTGTATCAAAAACCCTACGCTTGCATTCTATCCAGGGCAAAGTAGTTATGGAATCGGTCGAGGGGCCATCGTGGTTGAACGTTGCAATAGAAGCACAAACGCCTGTCGATGATGGCGTACTAGCATCTCTGAAGTTCCGACCAACCAATACCAATGTTAAGAGCGGAAGCATTGTTTTGACTCTGCAATGCGCAGTGAACGGTAAGAAGCTACCCGTTCGGATTCCTTGCGTGTATGTAATAGGCAACTAAATTTGGCAAAGATGCTTGCGAATGGCGATTCACGCCCGTCGCCTCTGCGGCCTCGCTTAGGCCGACGCTGCCCCTGACCTGCTGAACAGCCACCGGTCTTTGAACTTGTAGCTGCAGTGATGGTGACGATCTCGGCGTGATGCAGGAAGTGGTTAAGGTGGATTGCCGAAGTCCACCTAGCACTCCGTCCGCGGCAGGCATTTTATCCGCCGAAAGGGAGGTGGCACGCTTACGCCCAACTTCCCCACGAACCGCTTGACGCTGCCATAGCCGCTGCTAGAAGCTGTGCTCGCAGGTTTGGGACCACGGGCGGGTTCCTAACTGGTCTTGCCCCGTCCGCCGGCGCTACCAATAATTACGACGAAATGAGCTTGACACTATTTTCACGGAGATGAGAATATCCATCAGGCGTGTTGTCGCCAACGGGGCGGCTGCTTGCCAAGCTATTACGGAAAGGAATATTTATGAGTTGGCTATGGAAATGCGATCCACTGAAGAATGGCCGGCCTGGACTTCGTGCGTTATTCCGATTGTTGTGGGGTATTGTCGGAGGAATCGTTGCCGCTATAGCGATTATCGGTTATCTCGCTTATGGTGAGCAGCCGCGCGATGCTGTACCCTTATTCGTGTGGGGTATAATAGCTTTGGGGCCAGTGATCGTGGCTGGTATTGGTTATTGCATTGATGTAATTCGTTATGGTCGAATTACTCGACAAGGGTCACCACAAGCCAGCCAGTAAGGGGAGTACTTGTCGGTTCGGAGTGAGGTGAGACGTTTCGATGTTACGCCGTCGGAGTTTGCCGACATCGTACATCGGCAGCATCAACCTCGGCCGAGACGGACCGGGCGAAGAGGGAGATCGAGACGACGAGGCGATGTTTTCTGGGTTCCTGGACGAGGATGCCGGTAATGCCTTGAAGCGGGCCGTAGCCAACCTCCACGAGCGTGTCTTCCTTATTGCGTGCCCCTCTGGGTTTGGACAGGTGTTGAACTGAGGGTTTCGTCGGGCCATCGGCCCCTTCACGCTGGAACTGAGGGGCCGATGGGCAGACGGGCAAATACAAGGAGAGGTACGCATGGCAGACAGACAGGACGGGCAGGGGTCCGGCCAAGAAGGCGAGGCGTTCAAACGCTGGACGGCCAAGCGGAAGACGGCAGTGGTGCTGGAACTTCTGAAAGGGACGGCTACGTCGGCGTAGATCGCCCTTCAACGCAGCCTGAGTCCATCTCACGCCGCCGAGGCGATCGGGCGACTACCGCCGGGCCAGCACTTCCTTCACCTCTGTCTCCAGTTGGTTGAACTCAGACCGCAGGTCCGGCCCCCCCAGCTTGGGATCGATGCGACGCTGCACGGCAATTGAATTGAGTATTTGCTGAAGCGATTGTCGGGTGTCTTCGTCGGCTGAGGCAGCCGCGCGCGCCGCGCTTAGTTTGGCGTGACACTGAAGGCTGCGCAGATACGCCTTCCACCACAGAGGCGTGTTGGGCATGGCTCGGCGGTGAATCTGCCCCTGGTAGATCTGAAGGGCTTGGCGATAGCGCCCCAACTGATAGAGGCATTCTGCCTGCCCGGCCAGTACGTCGCTGTTGGCCAGGTTGCCATCGGACTCGATCCGAGCGGTAACTTGCCGGTCGAGCTCGGCTGCGTCGTTGAATGCCGTCAGGGCCTCGGTCACACGGCCGCCCTGCTGATACGCCCGGGCGACTGGCACCTGAATCCGCAGTCGCTGCTCGACGGTGAGTTGCTCCCGGCGGCGCTGAGCCCACTTGGCAAGTTTGTCGGCCAGCGTAAGCATTTCCTGCCGTCGCGCCTCGGCCGACCGATCCGACTCGGACGATTCGTGCTGTTCGAGCATCGCCTCCAGCAGACCCGCCAACACCATGCCGGCGCGAAGTTCGTCCGTCGCCAGCAGCTCGTCCACCACTTTCTGAGCGTCCTGCAACCGGCCGAGCGATTGAAGAGCGACGATCCGAATCTGCAAAGCCCGACCCAGCCACGCCGCTTCGGTGCCTGCGTCCTGCTCGATCCTGTCCAACATGCGCAGTGCCGCCTGCGGGTCGTTCAGCGGTGGTTGGGCAAGCGTCGATGCTGCGCGAAGCAAAACGTCGCTTACCAATGGGCGAGCGCGAGCGCTCTGTTTTGGATCGGTCTGATTCGCCGCATCGGCCTGCACCCGACGGACAAACCGCTCGGCTGCCTCAATCGCGTCACGATAGGGCTTACCGGCCGGCGAGCCCCCCTCCTGCTCGAGCCTCGCCGCTTCGAAGCGGCAGACCACGGCCCAGTACTTCGCGTCGAGCAGTCGGTCGTCCTCGACCCCGACACGCTCAAAGGCTTCGGCGGCCTCGTCGAATCGACCCATCAACTGAAGCACGTAGCCGAGATCATAGTATCGCTTGGCCACCTCCGGACTGTCGGGGAAACGCGACGTGAGTAGTTCCAGGGCTTGCAGGAAGCTTTCGCGCACGTCCCGGCGGCCGCGCAAAGCCGGATCGGCGAAAAGGTCGGCAGCGATTCGCACGGCGTACTCGGCAGCGGTCTGCGCCCGGGCGAAGTCGGGGTGCTGTTGGGCTACCTCGGCGAATGAATCCACCGCGCCCAGCCGATCGCCTCCCTCGAATCGACAGACAGCCAGGTTGAAGCGTATCTCGGGCAGGAACTCGCGACTGAGCCAACTGTCCTCGCGCAGTAGATCCTCGGCCATCGGCCGCGCCCGGTCGAACTGCTTGTCGGCCATCAGTCCGGCGATCATCACGACCTTGTCGAACGCGTCCATGCCCTCGGGCGGTTTATCGACCATCCTGCGGTAGAGCAGGCCGTAGAGGGTGTCGGCGGCGCGCGGATCGCTGCGGGTCAGCTCGATCAGCACCGATCGTGCTCGACGCCGCAGCTTCTCGGCGCTGGCCCAATCCGAGATTGCCTCTGCCTGTCGCGTATAGACGTCCGACTCAGCCAGCGCCACAGCGAGAGACATGCCGATACCATCCCGCTGCCCGCTGATGCGTACCCAGTTGCCGAGTTCGGCGCAGGCGCGAGCAGCTTCGTCGAACCGCCCGGCGTCTCGCAGGGTGCGGATCTGCTCCAGCCTTGCCACGTTGGCTACCCACAACAGCGGCTGCTGACCGGGCGATCCGGCTGCCTCCTGCACGAAGCCGATCGCCTGATCGAGCAGCCGCCCAGCCTCGGCGTGCTGGCCAAGCAACCGATGGGCTATGCCCGCCAGCAGCAGCGTCTGCGCCTGCACGCCCGTCTGCTCGTGCGGAGCATCGAGATACCCGCTGGCGTTTGCATACTCAACAATCTCAGACAAGACAGCGTTGTCGGCGGCGGCCCTCTGAACCGAAGCGAGCACCCGATAGAGACGGGCCCACGCATGGAAATACCCAGCCCGCAAACGGATTTGCCTGACTTCGACCGAGCCCGACAACAGTGCATCGGTCCGTCTTCGGACAGGCTGTGAGGACGCCTGCTGCGACGGCGACTCTTTCGCGGCCTGTGTAAACAACTCGTCGGCCTCGGTCGCCAACATGGCCAGCTCGCGGCGATCATGCGCATCGTCGAGACCGTAGAGCACGTTGTTGCAGTGAGGCTCGGCCAGGCGATAGAGCAGATCGTAACCCAGTTGCAGTCGCCACTGATCGACGCGGGCATCGCCGGCGTGCGAAGCAATCAGGTCTCTAAGGGAGGCCGTCGCTTCGCGCAGGGCGGCCGCCCGATCACCCAACGGAACGTCTTCGTCCTGGTTGAGGCGAAGCTTGGCGATCCGAGCAAGAAGCTGCGCCTCGATAGGGTCGGCCGGTTGGTGCTGTTTGAGGAAGTGGTCGAGCAGTTCGAACAGGCCGCGGTCCAGCAGGCCCTCGGCAAACCGGACGTTGTCGAGGCGGTTCTCCTGTTGCAGTGGCGGCGCCGAACCGACTGCAAGGCTTGCCATCAGCACAAGCACGCATGCGTGAATTCGTTGTGGGCCCAAAGGTTGCGCCGTGTCTGGAGCCCTACTCGGCTCCGAAAATAATGTTTTTGTACTTGGCGCGCACGGCTGCGTTGTAGGCGTTGACCACGTGATCCCAAGCCAACTTTTCGTCGGCCTGCAACACAACCGGCGTCTGGTCGTCGTATCCGGGCTCGCCCTGAATCTGAGCGAGCATGGTGGCAAGCTGCTCGAAGTTCGCGGGTCTGGCCGTCCGCCCGGCGATCGTAATCTCAGGCGCATCGCCGTGGGTCGATGCAAGGTTGATCTGGATCGGCGGTACGGGCACGGGCAGCGTCTGCTCGGCGTTTTGGCGCGGCAGCCGCCCTGGCAGCACGCCCTCGGCTGTGATGAAGCGCGTCCCCACCAGAAAGAAGATCAACAGCAGGAAAACGATGTCGATCATCGGCACGAGGTTCAAGGTCAGCCGGGCGCCGGCGGCGGGTCGACGTCGCTTGCGAACCGTCGCGACCGTCGATTCGTCGCGTGCCTTGCCGGCGGCCTCATGCGTTTGCTCACCTGCCATCTTCGTCTTTCCGTCCGCCGCAACCGTCAACGTACCGCGTCGCGATCAATCGTGCGTCGACTCGGCTTCGGCAGCGATGTCCACAAACTCGAGGCCCACGTCACTGATCACGCCTATCACCTCGCGAACATGGCGGAATTCGATGTTCCGATCCGCCCGCAGCACCACGTGCAGCCTTTCGCCCCGCGCCTGGGCCGCACGACGCGTCTCCACGAGCATCGAGGCCAACTCCGCTTCGTCGCGCGCGACGCTCGGGCCGACCTTCCGGCGGGTGATTCCGCCCTGCCCGTCGCCCACCAGGCTGATCGTCAGCTTCCGCGGTCCGCGAAACTCGCCTGCCTTGCTCTTGGTCGGACGGGGCAACTGCACCAGCTCGGCTTCCGAGCTGACCACCTGCGAGACGACCATGAAAAAGATGATAAGCAGAAACACCACGTCGATCATGGGCGTCATGTTGAAGCCCACCTGTCGACCGGTTCGCTCGCGTCTAGGCATCATCGCAGCGCTTCCATTCGCCGAGCCACTCACCTCGGCTCGACGGCCGCGGCTCCCCCCCCCGCCGACGAACCCGATGCGGTCTGGCCCGACTTGCCCACGCCCTCCAGCAGTTGGTCGGCCACCAGCCAGCAGTCGGCGGCCAAGGCATCCACGCGGTTCCGCAAAATCGCAAACGCCGCCAGCGCCGGAATGGCAATGGCCAGACCCCAAAACGTCGTAACCAACGCCAGCGAGATCGCATCGGCCAGTTGGGCCGCGTTGGTCACGCCCCCGGCGGCGCTGATCTCGACCAGCTCGTAGAAGGCCTGAATCATCCCGGTGACCGTGCCGAACAGGCCGATCATCGGCGAGATGTTGCCGATCAGGTTCAGCCATTCGATACGGCGGAGATATCGGCTTGACTGTAATTCCGTGGCCTCGTCCAGGGCTCGCTGCACGTTGGGCTGCCCTTGGGCGGCCTCGGCCAGGCCCGCACGCACGACCTGGGCGATCATGCTGGGCTGGGCGGCCGCGAACTCGGCCAGCGCGCGGTACTGTCTTCCGCGGGTAAGCTCGGACATGTGCTGCCGTACCGAGTCGGGCAACATCGCTGCCCGTCGAACGGTCAGGGCGTAGACAATCAGCAGTGCCATCGTCGCCACGGAAAGCGGCAGCAGGATGAACCACGTGATCCACCCGCCGCCCACAATGAAGCGCGTGAAGTAGCTTACCTGCACGCTGCCGGCGCCGGCCGATCCATCTGCGGCAACAAGCGTCGCTGCCTGCGCAAGAAACCACATCGCCGCCACAGCCCCCGTCCCGAAGAACCTGGTCATGGTGTCTCCTGTTCCTGATCCAACGTCGCGCTCACACGAAGTCGATTGATCGCTTCGCCTGCTTTGGCCTTCAGGCCGCCAGCCGCGTCTGCGCGATCGCTGCAATCTCGATACAGCGCGATCGCCTGCCGCACAAGCCCCAGCCGCTCGTGCGCTTCGGCCGCCACAAATAGAGCTTCAGCCAGCCATCGGCTGCGATCGTAGTGAATCACCACGCGCATGGCCGTCAGGGCCGCCTGCTTGAGCTGGTCGTCGCTCTGCGCAGTCGCCAACTCACACTTCGCCTGAAGCAGCAGCAGCTTATCGAGCCCATCCGCGGGCGCCTGCGCCATGGCCGCCTCGATCAGCGGCAGGGCCCGCTCATATCGTCCGAGTTCCACCAGCCGTGACAGACGCTCGATTTGGGATGCCAGTAGTCGCGAAGGCTGGGAGGTCGGCGCCAGGCCGTCCAGTTCCGCCGCGAGCGCACGAGCGGCTGGGCTTTGCTCGGCCCAAAGCACGTCCAGCTTCAACAGTTGCACGTGGCGGAGCAGCATCGCGTCCTGGATTCGCTTCTCCGCCTGGCTGATCAGTCCGAACGCGATGCGATTGTACTCCGATCCGGCCTTGGGGATGTTGATCGGCCGGCGGGCCAGGGCCTCGGCCGGCGCACGCGGCAGCAGTTCCAGAAACGTCCGCACCGCCCGATCGAACCTGCCCGTCTCGTCGTAGGCCGTCAGCAGTCTCATGTCGATCAGATTTACAAGCCACTGCCGTCTGGCCTGGCGGCGCGCCCGTTCGAACGGCTGAACGCACTTGGCGTACTCGCGCTTGCCGAAGAGACGTTCGCCCTGGTTGAAGGCGGCCTGGTTGTCCACGCTGATCGCGGCGATCTCGGCAAGAGGCTTCTTGATCACGTTGCCGTGCGTGTTCACCCGAAACGCTAACTCACCGTTCTCAAAGCCGACGATCTCCACCCCGATGTACGGTGGGTGACCGTCGACTCTGTGCACCTCATCGGCCCGAGCCGACACGACCATGCCCGCCCAGGCGGTCAGGCTCAACAGCCGCCAGCAGGTGGTGTTGCGGGCCGGCCAAAGGCTCATGGGCCCAAATCCTCCGCGCCGACGAATCTGTATACCCCGCCATGCTCTCGTGCAATTCGCCTAAGCAGCGGCACGCCGCCAACGTCGCCCAACTCGTATAGAAACGCAATCGTGTTGATCTTGACCCGCTTGCGCTGATTCCAGTGGCGAAGCTTCTCGACGACCGATGGGTCGAACTCGCCGTCCGTCATGAAATAGATCAGCTCCGGCGGCGGGACAAGCGAAAACGCCCGCTCGAGGGCGCGGCTTGGATCGGTCTGGCCCCCCGGCACGATCTGATCGAGAAAGTCAAAGGTCTTCTGTCTGGCGGTGGAGGTCGCATGGATCATCGCTCGCGGCGGGTTCTCCACCGGCTCGCCGGCGTTAAAGAAGATGACGTGGAACTGCTGCTGAGGTACCAGATCGTTGATGGATCGCTTCAACTCGCGCCTGACGTACTCAAAGCTGTCCAACATCGAGCCCGAACGGTCGATCACGTAGCAGATGCGATACGCATTGCCGCCCGCGCCGAAGAACTCCGCCCTCGGTCCCGACTCCGAGCCCGGCCCGCTCAGCCCGCCGGCCAGGGGAAGACCGCCCCCCGTGCCGATACCGATGATCTTCAGATCGCTCTCGCTGCGCGCCGGGCGGCGCCAGGCGAAATCGGCCTGTTGCTGGCTGGGTTTGTATGCGGGCAGCTCGGTCTGCTCCAGCGGAGTGCTGACCGCCTTGTCGGCCGGTTCGGGCACTCGGATCGGCTCGCCCGGCTCGCGCGCCAGGCGGGCCTCGGGAATCACCAGCTTGTCGCCCTCGTTAGCCTGGAGGCTCCAGGTCAGCGACGCCAGCAGGGCAAACACCCCCACGTGGGCCACCAGCGAAATGCCCCACGCGAGCATCTCGGTGCTGCCTGCCGACCGGCTAACCCGCGCGGCGAGCGCCTCACGCTCGGGTTGCGCGATCGCATCAGATGCTGCAATGGGGTTGGGTGATTGGGGCATGGTTGCTGCGCGTCCGCCTGGTCTGGACGCGACTCACACGCTGGCGCCTGCTACGTTTTCAGGGCACTATCGAAGTCTAGTTGTCTCGTGCAAGCCGGTCAATGTGCCGGCATCGCCCTGGTACGCCGTCGTTGACGCTGCATCGGCCTGATCTATAATCGGCTCGCCGCGTCGCATGTGGCGACGACGCCGTTGTCCTGATCCGACTAAGGTGGTAGCCTGCCGAACCTAGCAGGCCCCTGGCAGAAGACTAGGCTCTGTCTGACGATGTTGGTGCGGCCTACTTCGGTGCCACTGGCGGCTTGTCTGCCAGTGTGCGCACTGCCCAAGGAGTCGCGGTGACTCACCTGGCGATCCCTGCGATCCTGACTGTGCTGACGGCCGCTGCCGATGTCACCCCCGCGTCCTTGCCTGCCACTACGCGGGCAGCCGCAACCTCGGAGACCAGCGCAACCTTGCCCACTTCGCGCCCGTCGACCGGGCCTATCCTTGGCCCGTGGGTCCGCGAGGCCGTAACGTTGGACTCAGGCGTTCGACCCACCGGCGCCGCCGCGACGCAGGAGTATCGGCAGTATCTCGACAGCCAGGCCGACAAGCTCGCCCGGGCGATCGAGGCTGCTCAGACCCGTCATGCCGAGCTTGAGGCCCGCGTGCGTCTGTTCTGGTGGCACCTGAGCCGGCAGATTGACCCTGCCCTCAGCAGCGTGTTCTACGGCATCGACGGCGAGAGCGACCGTAAGCGCATCGACGAACTCACCGCTCTTGCTGCCGGGCAGTTGGCCGCCATCGAGGTGCTGTTGGACGGACTGGATGCCGTTGCAACGACTCAGCCTGCCGACGTGCAGCGCTGGCACGACGAATTGCCGGTCATGCAGCCCTGGCCTCAGGCGCTGCGAGCCGCCGCCACCGGAACGCCCGAGCAGTGCACAGCCGCAGCCGAGCGGCTTGCCGAATTGGCCCAATGCCTGCACCCGCCGATCCAGGAGCCGGCGCGGTTTTGGGCGGCCATGTTGTGGCTTCGCGCCGGTCAGCCGGACCGGGCTCTGGAGTTGCTGGACATGGCGCTCGCCCCGCCGCAGGGCGACGCCTACGAGATTCTGCCAAGGCTGCTTCGCTGTCGGGTCCTTGGGCAGACGGGCAAGTTGACGGCCGCCTCGGCGCTGCTGATTCGCATGCAGAATCGACTGGCCGACTGGTTCGACGAGCAGGTGGTTGACCTGGTCGCCCCGGCCACCACACTCGTGCGCCTGGCGGTGATGGATCAGTTGGCCGATCGGCTCATCGAGGCCGGCTATCATGCCGAGGCCGCTGAGATCCTCGTGCAGGGCTGCGGCTTGCGCAACGAGGTATTTGAACCCGGCACCGTCCGATCGTTACCTCGCCTCGACGCCCTGCTGCCCGGCCCGATCCCCCGCGAACCCCCCGCGCCCACAAGCCAACCCACCACATCAAACCTCTCTGGTGAGTGACAGCCGTCACCGCGGGCTTCCCGGCCAGCCGGCGTGCGGGGGTGCCGACCCCAGAGGGGCTTTGAAGTCGTTACCGCCCCTCGCAGTGAGGGTGCAGATCGGCATAATGGGTACTGCGGCCGTGCTGTCCCTCATTCACGGGCCGTGGAAGGTGGGGTGCCGTGACGCTGGATCAGCTCTTGCCAAAGTGGCTGAAATGGCTGGAAACGATCGAAGGGCACGTGCGCTCGATGTTGAGTGACCGCTACATTTTCCGGGAGGTTATCAAGATCGTCGAGGCGAATCCCAAGACCCACGACCCCAACGACTTCGTGATGTGGTTCGTCCAACAGTACGTCGAAGCGGCATCGATTCGAGTTCGTCGCCTAGTAGACAGAGACGATCGCACCGTTTCGCTTCGGCGCCTACTGAAAGACATAGAGGATCATGCCGACGCCATCACCAGAAAGTGGTTCGTCCAACAATTCACACAGGACCATCTAACAGGTGACGAGCCTCGTGATAGCACCGCAATTGGCATGGCACACGGCGCTTTTGACAGGTGGAGCGGCAAGGGCAAAGGCCATGCTGATTTCCGTATTGTCATGGGGCATCGCAGGCAGCTAGAAGATGCGTGCAAGGCCATACATCGATACGTTGACAAGCGCATCGCACACCATGATGCCATCCCGACCGAGACACTCCCATTGCCGACGTGGGGAGATTTAGACCGTGCGATCGACACCATCGATAAGAAGACGTGCCGCTGTATAGCGCTGCTGCGGCAGGCAGGGGTAAAGAACGGGAGTTTGACCGAGACTTGGCAGTACGAGTGGACGAACGTCTTCGAGCATCCGTGGAAGCCACCAAGGTAGTGAACGCGGAGTTGCGCAGGCCTTTGGCGCTTGCGTGCGGCCAGGTACCAGTGGTAACCGCCCTATGGGTGCCACTATCCGCGGCGGTGACGGGCAAGATCGACATGCAAAGGGCGGTGTGAGCATGCTTGTGTTCTGGCGGGTACGGTACCTGGACACACGCGACGGACAATTCAAGGATCGGGACCTCTGGCTTGAGACGAACGAGCTGGACGCGACCACCAAGGCGGCGGTGGAATTGTGCGTTGAACTGCGTGAGCCGGGCGGTGGTCGAGACATACTTCGATTTCGTCAACTGTTCCAGGAGAAGAGCCTCTCGAACGAGGAAATGAATGATCTCGTCGCGCGTGCTCGGGGTATGCGCACCGTGTTTCTGGTTGACTACTTCGAAGATGAGCATGGCGAGGAAGTGACTTACGAGCGGATGGGGCCGGTGTTGACTGGCGATCCAAACACAGTGCTACTCCCGAGGGGAGCAAAGCAGCACGACGTCGACCTCATGTTTGCGCCGAAACCAGCCGTGGACCTCACCCAAGTCCAGGTGTCGGACGCGGACCTCAACGCGCTCGCTCATTTCTCCCGTGACTACCGCGAACTGAACGCTTCCAGCTTCCTGGCTGAACGTTCAGAGAGGCTATTGGCGGCCCAAGGCGCAGAGCCAGAGGTAGCGACGGCTGTATCCGACGACGAGATACGGTCTTTTGTGACGATCTTCCGCCGGCTGTACATGTGCGGGGAACCGGGCAACTTCGCGAAGGCGGCTGGTGCGTTCGCCCGGGCACTCGGTTCGCATCCTTTGGCAAAGTGGGTCCAGGACGTGGAGGCCAAATACCAGCAGGCCGTTAATGGCATTCCCCATCTCGCGCCGTTCGCGCAGGGTGGTCGCGTGACGTTCACACGGAAGTGTCTCATCGACGCCTTTATCTACACCCTGTATGCTCACCAGGGGAACAAGCAGAGTGAACGAGATTACGCGGACTGTTTGGCTCAGGTAAACGGGAAGGAGCCGGTCCTCCTCTGGCTATTCCTGCAGGCGCTGTCGGACTGCGCCCGGCACATCTGCTACGCTGGCATGCAGATCGCCTCATTTACTGAGCATTACTGTAAGTGCCACGGCATCACCCCCACCGCCGTCAGGCCAGCCGCTGAATACGCAGACCTGGGGGAGCTGGAGAAGGAGAGCGATCGAGAGGCCCGGATCTTTGAGGAGAAGGCGAAGCAATTGGCCGAAGCGCTTTGGCAGAGTGCCGCCCGCCCCGAGGGTGGGCCGGAACGGTTCCTCCACCAGGCCCGCGAACAGCTCCGGAGGGCGATGGGAGAAGACGGAGAGTCAGGAGCGAACGGCGACGGCTGATGGCCCAAAGCGCGGACCCATCCAAGCAGCTTTCTAATGATCCAGACCTTCGCGGCGCGGCGGGTTGTGTCTGAGAACTCTGGGTTCACGGCCGGCGGCGGCGGGGTATAAGGTGCTGAAAACAAGTGACTTACGCCACCTCGCTAACCAGCAAATTGGCTGCGATCGATTTGCCGATACAAGGCACGTCGCATGTAAATAGCTTGACTTGCTGCGGTTTTGTGGTACTCTTTTGTTGACAGCTGTGGGCCGTTAGTAAGTGAAGCCATCCATTATCGACGACTCCCCCGCGATGAGCGGGTTGGGCAGCCTATAAGGCTGCCTGTTTTCTTGCGCCGGGATCGCTATCCTTGGGGACATGGCACGCCGCACAATCGTCTATGTTGACGGCTTTAATCTCTACTACGGAGCGGTCCGTGGTGGTCCGCACAAGTGGCTGGACCTGCAGCGCTACTTCACGTTATTGCGCCCACATGATCGGATCGTCCAAATCCACTATTTCACCGCCTTTCTTACCGGCGCGAGGCAGGAAAACCAGAAGACCTATCTCAAGGCTCTTGCGACGCTCCCGCTGGTAAACATCGTGCTGGGCCAGTTCAAGACGAAGCGTGTCCTCTGTAGTGTGCCGGGGTGTACGTTTGGCGGATCGCGCTGGTTCGACACGCCCGAAGAAAAACGGTCGGACGTCAACATCGGCGTGCAGATGGTTGACGATGCCTACCAGAATCGCTGCGATGCGATGGTCCTGGTCAGCGGCGACTCTGACTTGGTTCCAGCCGTCAACATGGTCAAGGCCCAGTTCCCTAAGATGTTCGTCGTTGTGTACGTACCGGCCCGCAGTCAGATACGCGGCGCCGCGGTTCAGTTACGAGCAGCCGCAGACCGAAATAAGACCCTGCCTCTGGCGCTCCTGAAGCACGCCCAGTTTCCCAAAGCGGTTCCGGATGGTGCTGGTGGTGTCATTCAGAAGCCCGGCGCCTGGTGATAAGCGCCAGTCGCGGCGATTGGGGACTCTTCGCTATGCTGAGGGCGCCAAATGATGTCAGCAAATGTGCTGATGGCGCTCTGGCTGCCGTGGCAGCAGAGATGGGCGAAACCGCTCGCCGACTGCTTGGCAGTGCATGCAGCGGCGAAACGGGGCCAGGAGGTCCAGAAGGCTCTTCGCAGGGCCGAAACCCACTCAGCTATAGCCGTCTCAGGTCCAGAGCGCCCCTGCTGCCCTGCTCAATGCGAGAGCCGGGATTCGAACCCGGATGGGTCTCCCCACAGGATCCTAAATCCTGCGCGTCTGCCAATTCCGCCACTCTCGCGAAGCCAACGCCGCCGCTACAAATAGCACCTTCGATCCGCACAATCAACGCGCGCCCTCACCGCGCAGCCACTTTGGCTCGCAGTCTGTCGCCATTGGCAACACGGGCCTGCCGTATCAGGGTGATGCCGTACGGCGCCCAATCGCAACACGTGCCGACTGCCACGGAAAGAGGCGCTCGCCGGCACGCCCCGCGTCACCCAGCGCCGGCGAGCCCGTTGGACAGCTTGCCTGCTGTCGGGCGCCGCCTTTGACACCATTTGCCACTCGGCTCTATAATCTCCTGACTGATTGAGGGTCGTTTGTTCTTATATAATTGAGTCCCGACACAGGGCCAGGTCGGCCAACAAGTGGTGACTACGACTGATTACGACCAGATTCGAGCTTCGTTGCAGTCCGTCCTGTCGCGCCACGAGCGCTCCCGCAGCAGCTTGATTCCAATCCTTCACGAGGTGCAGGACCTTTTCGGGCACGTGCCGCCCGCGGCCATCGCCCCGATCGCCCACAGGCTGTCGCTCAGCCAGGCCGAGGTGCACGGCGTGGTGAGTTTCTATTCGCATTTTCGCCTCTCGCCTCCCGGCCGGCACCACGTCACGGTATGCGCGGGCACGGCCTGCCACGTCGAGGGCACGCCGCTGCTGCTGCGCGAGCTCCGCCGGCTGCTGGGCATCGAACCCGGCCAGCGGACGACCGACGGGCTCTTTTCGCTTTCGCGGGTTGGGTGTCTGGGTTGTTGTGCGATGGCCCCGGCCATGATGGTCGACGGACGCGCGTACCCCAGCGTCAGCCCGGCCAGGCTGGCGGCCATACTGGCCGAGTACGGATTTACCCCGGATGTGCAGACCGATGAAGCGGCTTGACCAGCTATCCAGCCAGGCGCGGGCCCAGTGGCTTGCCCTCGCTCAAAGCCACGACCCGGTGGTCTGGGTCGCACTGGGCTCGTGCAGCCAAGCGGCGGGTGCCGACGCGGTCGCCCTAGCCATGCGCGACGAATTGGCCGCTCGCGGCTGCCAGGCCCGCTTCGTGCGGACGGGCTGTATGGGGCTGTGCTACCTCGAACCTACCGCAATCGTTCGCAAGCCCGGCTGCGCACGGGTCGTCTACGGACCCCTCGATGAGAACTCAGCCCGGCGGTTGGTCGCCGAGTGTCTGCTGGGCGAGGGGTCCTGCCCCGATCTGGCCGTCGGCAGGCTCGACGCCGACCCGCCCGAGGATGTGCCCGATCTGTCCGACCATCCGGCCATGCGCCTTCAGGTTCGCCGCGTGATGCAGCACTGCGGGCTGATCGATCCGGAGGATCTAAGTCACTATCTGGCCAACGGCGGGTACGAGGCGTTTCGGCAAGCTCTGGCAATGCCCGCCGACGAAATCATCGAGCGGCTGAAGGAATCGGGCCTGCGAGGCCGTAGCGGCGGCGGGTTCCCCGTGTGGCGGAAGTGGGAGTTCACCCGCAACGCCAAGGGCTCGCAGCGATACGTGTTGTGCAACGCGCATGAGGGCGATCCGGGTGCGTTCTCCAATCGGTTGCTGACCGAGAGCGATCCGCACGGGTTCCTCGAGGGCATGCTGATCGCCGCCTTCACCGTGGGAGCGACGCAGGGCTACATCTACATGGCTTCGGAATATCCGCTGGCGCACCATCGCGTCGGCATGGCGATCGACCAGCTCCGTTGGGCGGGGCTGCTCGGCGACGATATCCTCGGGTCGGGGTTTTCATTCGACATCACGCTGCGCAGCGGTGCGGGGGTGTTCGTCAGCGGCGAAGAGACCGCGCAGATTGCCTCCCTCGAAGGCCGCCGCGGCGCCCCGGCACCTCGCCCCCCCTACCCGGGCCAGTCGGGCATAGCGGGCGCGCCCACACTCGTCCAGAACGTCGAAACACTGGCGAACGTTCCACTCATCGTCGCTCACGGGGGTGAGTGGTTTCGAGCGGTCGGCACCTCCGCCAGCCCCGGAACCAAGGCCTTCTCGCTTTCGGGCAGGCTTGCGCGCCGGGGCGTGTTCGAGTTGCCCCTGGGCATGGGGCTGAGTCATGTCGTCAACGACGTGGGCGGCGGCGCAAGGGACGAACACCCGCTGAAGGCTGTTCACACCGGTGGGCCGCCGGGCGGACTGCTGCCGGCCGACATCGAGGTACCACTCGATTTCGATTCCATGGGCGAGACGGGTTCGCTCATGGGCTCGGGCGGGATCATCGCGATTGACGATCGCTGCTGCATAGTCGACTTGACTCGTCATTTTATGGAGTTCGCCCAGGACGAGGCGTGCGGACAATGCGTCCCATGTCGCAACGGCAACCGGGTGATGCTCGATATTCTGAATCGCCTGACACAAGGCCAAGGCCGGCCCGGTGACCTTGATCGCTTGCTCGAGTTGGGCAACGTTATTCGGCTGACCTCGCTGTGCGGCCTCGGGCAGACCGCACCGAACCCCATACTGACGGGCATTCGCTATTTCCGCAGCGAGTTTGAGGCCCACTTGCACGGGAGCTGCCCGGCCGGGGTCTGTCCCCTTGCCGCACCGGCCGAATCGGTTGCCGAGGCCGCAGCATCATGACCGACACGAGCAGTCAAGCCAGCCCGCAAACGGCGCAGGCCGTGACCATCACAATGGATGGTCGACAGGTCCGCGCGCGCGCCGGCCAGACCGTGCTCGAAGCCGCTTTGGCTAACGGGGTCGATATTCCACACGTCTGCTACCACGCCGAGATCGGGCCGATCGGCTCCTGCAGACTCTGCATTGTGGAGATTGAGGGAGTAAACGGTCTGCCGACTTCCTGCACCACGCCCGTTGCCGACGGCATGGTGGTCCGAACCGAGACCGAGCAAATCAACAAGCTTCGCCGGGCCCTGCTCGAGTTGCTGCTGCTGAACCACCCGACGGCGTGCCTGGTGTGTGACAAGCAGGAGCTGTGTCTGAAATACCGCTACAGTCCGACCAAGGCGGGTCGCACTACCGGCTGTAACTTCTGCACCAACAAGGACATATGTGATATCCGCAAGCTGGCCGAGCGACTCGGTCTCACCGAGCTGACCTTCCCGCCGAGCTACCAGGGCCGACCGCTCGAACGGTCCGAGCCGTTCATCGATCGCGACTACAACCTGTGCGTGCTGTGTGGGCGCTGCGTGCGAACGTGCCGCGACGTGCATGGCACGGCTGCCGTTGAATTTGTCGACCGCGGCGGGCGCACGCGAATCGCCGGTCCATCCGACCTGCCCCACGCCGATCTGCAATGTCGTTTCTGCGGCGCGTGCATCGACACATGCTCTACCGGCGCACTGAGCGACCGTTATGCCAAGTGGCGAGGCGCGCCGGAACGCACCGAGCAGACCTACTGCGCCTTTTGCCCGATCGGCTGTCCCATCGCCGTACGTCTGCGCGGCGATCGCGCGATAGGCACCGGGTCGGTCCCGGGCGAAGACCCGACATCGCGGCCGTTGTGTGCGCTGGGCCGATTCGCCGTGGCCGAGTTCGCCGCCGGAACGAGCCGGCTTGCCCATCCCCGGATGAAGCGGGATGGCTTGTGGCGCCGCGCGAGCTGGGACGACGCTGTTCGTGCCGCCGCCGCACGATTATCCCAGTACAAAGGATCACAGACGGCTGTCGTAGTCGACGCTTCGAGCAGCCTCGAAGCGCAGTACCTGCTATGCGCTCTTGCCGAGCATGGGCTCGACGGCGCTCGATTCTTCGTTGCGCCTCACAACGCCCGACCGGAAACGGCGCTGCCCGCCCTCGCCGAGCAGATACGCAACGGCCGGATCAAGGCGGCCTATACAGCGACAGCCGCGGTCGAACCGACCGTGCTCGACAACCTCGATCTGCTGATCGTTCAGGACTGCTACCCGTCGCCCGTCAGTGAAGCGGCTGACATTCTCCTGCCCACGACGGTATTCATCGAAGCCGGCGGCACGTTCGTCGACCGTGACGGGGTGGTAAAAAAGCGGCAAGCCGTAGCCCCCCCACCCGGTGAGGCAAGACCGGAGTGGAAGATCGCCGCCGACCTCGCCCGAGCGCTGGGCGAGGACAACCTAGCCTACGAATCGCTGGAGCAGGTGAGCGCCGCCGTCGAAACGACTGTCTCAATCCGATCGGTCGACGAACCCGCGGAGCAAACCGATCCGGCCCACGATCTGTCTGCGCTGCCCAAATACTTCCGCGGGCACCGCATTGGTCGATACGTTAAGGGGCTGGCCCAACTTGAAGAGTTGATCACCAGGCAGTCGGGATCCGCTGACGTCTCAGGAGACTGACCACTGTGTTTCGGATAGTCGAAAAAACTGAGCCCGTGCCGAACACACACCTGGTCACGATCGAGGCACCTAAAGTCGCGGCCAAGTGCCAGCCCGGCCAGTTCGTCATCGTTATGGTCGACGACCGCTCCGAGCGCGTGCCGCTCAGCCTGGCTGACTGGGATGCACAGGCCGGCTCGCTCACGGTGCCGGTTTTCGAGGTCGGCCGATCCAGCCGCAAGATTGCCATGCTCCAGGCCGGCGACCATTTGGCCCACCTGATCGGTCCGCTGGGGTGCCCTTTCCCGATCGGCAAGCACGGCACGGTGGTGTGTGCAGGCGGCTGCTACGGGCTGGCGGCGATCTACCCCATCGCCCGCGCCATGAAGCAGGCCGGCAATCGCGTCGTCTGCGTCTTGGAGGCCCGCAGCCACTATCTGTTCTACCAGCAGGATCGTCTTGCGGAAGTCGCCGACGAGCTGCTCTGTGCGACGATCGACGGATCGCAAGACCGCAAAGGCCACGCCTGTGACGTGCTGAGCGACATGCTCGCCGAGAAGCGACCTATCGATTTCGTCGTGGCGATAGGCTGCCCGTTCATGATGATGCTTTGCGCCGAAGCCACAAAGAGCGCGGCCGTGCCGACGTGGGCGTGCCTCAACCCGATCATCGTCGACGGTACGGGCATGTGCGGTGCTTGCCGCGTGACCGTGGCGGGGCAAACGCGTTTTGCTTGTGTCGACGGGCCGTTCTTCGACGCGCACCAAGTGGGCTGGGACGAACTTTTTCACCGTCAGGCCGCCTACCTCGGTGACGAGGTCCAGGCCGTCGGGCAGACCGATGCACCGCTGCATCCGCATCATCACCATTGACCGGGGAGTTAAAGCCGGAGCGTGCGACCCTCATGCCTGATTCGACATCGAAGAAACCGCCTCGCCCCAAGGTCGCTCGGCAGCCCATGCCCAAGCAGCCAGCCGAGGTGCGCATCGATAACTTCGACGAGGTCCCCTACGGCTACACACCCCAACTGGCCGTAACCGAAGCCCTCCGCTGCTTACTATGCAAGAAGCCGCGGTGCGTGGCCGGTTGCCCGGTCAACATTGATATTGCCGGGTTTATCAAGCTGATTCAGGAGGGGAAATTCAAGGAGGCGGCGCGCAAGATCAAGGAGGAGAACGCCCTGCCCGCTATCTGCGGGCGCGTCTGCCCCCAGGAGGATCAGTGCGAAAAGGTCTGTGTGCTGGGCGTCAAGGGAGAGCCCGTGGCCATCGGACGCTTGGAGCGGTTCGTAGCCGACTACGAGCGGGCACACGGCGACGTTCGGCTGCCCAAGTGCGCACCGCCCACGGGGCGCAAAGTGGCCGTCATTGGCGCCGGGCCCGCCGGCCTTACCGTCGCGGGCGATCTCGTGCTGCTGGGCCACAAGGTCACGATCTTTGAAGCCCTGCACAAACCCGGTGGCGTCTTGATGTACGGCATTCCCCAATTCCGCCTGCCCAAGGAGATCGTCGAGGCCGAGGTCAGCTACCTCACGCAGCTTGGCGTCGAGCTGGTAACCGATTTCGTCGTCGGCAAGCTCGACTCGGTCGACGAGCTGCTTGCCCAAGGCTTCGACGCGGTGTTCATCGGAACCGGCGCCGGGCTGCCGATGTTCATGGACATCCCCGGCGAAAACCTGGTCGGTGTCTATTCGGCGAATGAATACCTGACCCGCTCGAATTTGATGAAGGCCTATTTGTTCCCCGAGTACGACACGCCTACGATCCGACGCAAGACGGTTGTCGTGGTGGGCGGCGGCAACGTTGCGATGGACGCCGCTCGCACCGCTCGCCGTCTGGGTGCCCGGGTGACGATCGTGTACCGCCGCAGCCGTGCTGAGATGCCCGCCCGCATCGAGGAAGTCGAACATGCCGAGCAGGAGGGCATTCGATTCGAGCTGCTGACCAACCCCACGCGCATCCTGGGCGACGATCAGAAGCGGGTGGTGGGCATCGAGTGCCTGCGCATGAAACTGGGCGAGCCGGACGAGTCGGGCCGTCGCCGCCCCCTGCCCGTTGACGGATCGGAATTCTTCATCGACGTCGACACCGTCGTAATGGCCATCGGCAACAGGCCCAACCCGCTCGTCCCTCAGACGACTTCGGGCCTGGAGGTCTCCAGATGGGGCACGATCGTCGCCGACGACCAGACCATGCAGACCAGCAAACCGGGCGTGTTCGCCGGAGGCGACATCGTCAGCGGCGCCGCCACCGTCATCCTGGCCATGGGGCAGGCCAAGATCGCCGCCAAGGCCATACATGAATACCTCAATACGCTTCCACCCGGAAAGGACCGACAAGGATAACTCGCCCGGAGCACGTTACCGGATCGTGCAGGCAGGCTTCTGTGAGGTGCATGCTTCACAACTACCGGCCCCGCTTGCAGCCGACACGCCACCGACGTAGATTCGCCGTCGCTTTGCTCGTTGGTCATCCCGGGAGAAACGCCATGACATGCTGCAGAAGCCACACCTACCTGGCACCCTCCCCCATTGCCCTTGCGTTGGTGGCACTGCTGGTTTGTGGGTGTGAGTCTGTTGTCGACTTCCCACTGCAATCCCGCAAGGCCTGCAAAGCCGCCGGGCAAGACCTGTTCGTTTATGATGTCAATGGTGATGGGCACCCGGACTACTGGCAGGGCGCGGACGCAGCCGGGCGCATCGTCGAACTACGGTTCGACGAAAATGGCGACGTCGCGCCAGACAAAACCGTTCGCCTCGACGCCGCCGGCAGCGACGTCCCGCACCTTGTCATCGCGCTGGACGGCGTGCCCTTCGATCTGGTTCGTGAATCGTACCAACGGGGACGCTTTCGGCTGTTCTACCCTCCGGCGCAACTGATCAGTTGTTTCCCCAGCATGACCGACCTGGCGTTCTCGCTTGTGTTCGACAGCGAGCGCTGCCTCGGCTGCGAGGCCCTGTATTTCGATCGTGCAAGTAACAAACTCAGCGATGGCAATGCGGTCTATCTAAGCGGCACCAACGCCAAGTGGGCGTCGAACCTGGCCTACCGGTGCAGCTTCTGGTGGGACGCCAACGCCTACCTCAACCCGCAGGCCGTCTTTGAGCACGAGTTGCGTGGACTAAGCCGGGCGTTTCGCCGTATCGAACACGGGCAGGCGTTCGGCTACACCGTGGGCACCGCCGGCCTGGGTACCCGCGGCGGACGCGACGCCATAATCAAGTATCTCGAGACGGTGGATCGCTTGTGCGAACAGATCGTGCACCGCCGCAAAGGTCAGGTCAGACTGACCCTGTTAGCCGATCACGGGCATAATCTTGCCCGTAGCGAGCGCATTTCGCTCAAGCGGCACCTGCGCGAGGCCGGCTTCAATCCAACAAAACGACTGGATGACCCCAAGGACGTGGTGGTCGTCGAATACGGCCTGGTCACGTACGCCGCGCTGTCAACGAACGATCCGCCAGCCGTCGCCGAAGCCGTCCTCACGCACCCCGGCGTGGAACTGGTAGCCTATTCGCAGGGCGGGCAAATCGTCGTGCGTGACGGCGAGGGCCTGGCACGCGTGGCTGAACGCGATGGCCGCTACCGCTATCAGATCGAAAGTGGCGATCCGCTGCAACTTGCGCCTGTTCTCGAAAACCTCGCGGCACAGGCATGTGTGTCCCCTGACGGGTGGGTCGATGATCGTGTCCTGTTCGACGCCACCGTCACGCATATGTACCCGGACCCGCTGCATCGTCTCTGGCTTGCGTTCAATGGCTTGGTCCGACAGACGCCCGATGTGCTCGTATGCCTTCGGGACGGGTATGCCCATGGCTCCAAGACGTTCGATTTCTTCATCGGCGGTGCGGCCAGCACGCACGGTTCGCTCAACCGGGCCAGCTCGACGACCTTCGCGATGACGATGCTGGGTGAGCTTCCGGCAGCTCTTCGACCCGAGCAGGTCCTCCCGGCCCTCGATAGGCTCCAATCGGCTATTGCCGACGCCAAGGTGGCCACTCGACCTTGATGGCTCGCCGAAACCGCGATCCCCTGCGCATCCTAAGCCTTTTTCACAAAGAGCTTTACATCATTCTTTGCCCCCGTTGAACCCACCGGCCCGCCGTTGCGTATAACAGGGCAGAGAACGATGAAGCTAACTTCCTCCTTACCCAGGCTGAGTAGTATGGCACCAATGGTTGACCACACCACCCACCTTCGGACGCACGGGGGCCCGGCTACGCGCCAAGACAGGGCACAGACCCGATCGCTGTTGATCGATCTTACCCGAGCCCTGACTCCTCCTGCAGCGCCTGGCCGCGCCCCCGTCGCCGAAGGAACGGTGGCCGAGTTGCTCGGCAACCTGTTGGCCGCTCACGGACGCATCTGGCCGGCCCTGCGCCAGCCAGAGCGAGTGACCATCGACCTGACCATTCGCAACGACCGTTTCGTCATCCGCGTCGAGCCGACCGATGGATTCGAGCCCATCCTGGAGGTCCGACTGGGCAGCGACGGCGAGTTGCTCGCATGGAAGACATGGTCGGCCGAGCCTCTCCTGACCTACCTCGCATAACCTTGCTCGACTGGCCTTCCGCATGGCGCCTTTCTGACGTACCATTCGTGACGTCGCCGTATCAGGACCGCACGCAATGCGGGAGCCATTTCACATGAGCAAGAATCTGAAAGTCATCATCTTGTGCGCCGCCCTCGTCGCCATCGCTGCACTGGTCTACAGCTTCAGCGGCAGTGGCGAGACGAGCGGCTCTGCCGTCGGTGGAGATCAGAGCGATACACCTCCGGCCGCCAAGTCATCCCGCGGCGGGATGCAACTGCAAGAGAAGTACGGCTTCGCGCCAACCGGCGACTGAGTGTACTGTTGCGCCCTGCGACGGCACGCGTCGCCCGCACCGAGCGAGCGGGCGTCTGCCCCCTTCGCTTAGTAGTGATCCAGGCGATGGGCGTATGGCGAAGGCAAGGCTGCACACGCCCCCGGAAACCATGCCGCGAACGCGTCTCGCCACTTGGCGGGAGCCGCCAAGCCTGCCGCCGCCGCATCCACCCACGACCAGTACCCCAGCAGCAGGCGGAGTAGGACCCCGTCGTCAGGACACAGCTTACCGGCGGCCAGTGCGTGCACGGCCGACACCGTTGGCTTGACCCGGCCCACCTGGGCACGTCGCGCCAGTTCGGGCTCCAACTTCCCGACCAGCGACTCGCGGTTGAGGATCGCAGCCATGCCGCCGCCGTCGGGTCGATACGTCGCTCTGACGTCGCAGCCCATCTGTCGGGCCACGCGCCCCACGATACTGTCGGCAGGCTCGTACACCTCGAACTCGGCCCGTCTCTGCTCCCAGTAGCGAGCCCCAGCCGCCGCAAGCAAGCCACGAGCTGAACCCACGTCCTTGGCCGTCATCTCCAACACCGCGGCCCCTCGGTCCCAGCCGTAGGAATCGGCTTGCAGGACCATGTATCCGCACAGCCGACCGTCCTTTTCGAGCACTCGCACGTCCCCGCCGGCTTGCCATATCTGAGGCTTCGGCAGGCGATCCCAGTGATTTGCGCCCCGTCGAACCGTCCAGGGACGCCCGGCGTGCTGACGGTTGTACAGCTTCAACATCTCCGGCAGGTCACCCTCTCGCATTGGTCGTACGTTCTCGCTGCGCAGGGGTTCGGCCTGCTCGACGCGGCGGATCGGCACCACCAGATGTGCGGCGGGCAGGCACGTGACAAACCCAAATTTCCCGTACAGCCGTTCAATGCCGAAAAGAAACGCCACGTCGACCCGCTGTCCCGCCCGCGACAGCGACTCCTCCATGACGTGTCGGACATAGCCCTGCTGCCTGTGCTCCGGTGGGGTCTGGACGCCCTGGTATCCCTCCGTCGCGATCGCCGTCTGGCCAAAACGTATGTCAAAAGACAAAAGGGTCGCCTGACTGACATCCTCGGCCGCGCCATTTCGCCACAGCCGGACAAGCCGCGCCGGCAGCCCGCGAGCAGGTTCCCTCACGTTCTCGGTATAGCGAAGCTCGGGTGTCAGTTGTACGTCCACTTCAGCCGAATCGGACTCCGCCATGGATAGTTCGCCCTCCCCACAAAATCAGGCCAACGACGGTACCCCCTCAGCGGTGCTCCCGCCCCTATCACACATGTGCTATGGAATCGCGCAGACTATCCGGTTACCGCCAGGCGAAGTGGGCAAACGCCTTGTTGGCGTCGGCCATGCGATGGACGTTGTCCCGCGTGGACATCGCCGCACCTTCCTGTCGATGGGCGTCCATGAATTCCTGGGCCAATCGCTGCGCCATAGGCCGGCCCTTCTTGGAGCGAGCGGCCTGAAGAATCCAACGAATCGCCAACGCCGTCTGACGCTTCCTGTTGACGGGCGTCGGCACCTGATAGTTCGAACCGCCCACGCGCTTGGAGCGGACCTCGATGCGCGGCTTGACGTTGTCGACGGCCGCCTCGAACACTTCCAGCGGCGACGCGTCTTTCACCCGTGATTCGACCATGTCCATGGCACCGTAAAAGACACGTGTCGCCACGCTCTTCTTGCCTTTGGCCATCAGGCAGTTGATAAACTTCGACACCAGCTTGCTGCTGTATCGCGCGTCCGGTAGCAGTTGCTCTTCCGATTTGGTCCACTTCTTATAGGCCATGGTTCAGGTCCGCCGCTTCCGATCCCGTGGTTTCGAGCCTACTTCTTGCCTCGCTTGACGCCATATTTGCTGCGACTGCTACGCCGTGGTCTTCCCTCTTTGTCGCCTTCCACGCCCGCACAGTCGAGGGTGCCGCGGATGATGTGATACCGCACGCCCGGAAGATCACGCACGCGTCCACCCCGAATCAGAACGATGGAGTGCTCCTGCAGGTTGTGATCGACCCCCGGGATGTAAGCGCTCACCTCGCGCCCATTGGTCAAACGGACTCGAGCGACCTTCCGCAGAGCCGAGTTGGGCTTCTTGGGTGTCTGCGTCTTGACCAGCAGGCAGACCCCACGCTTCTGAGGAGCTCGACCCAGATCGCGCACCTTGCTCTTGGCCAACACCTTCCTGCGACCGCGCCTGACAAGCTGATTGATCGTCGGCATACCTGACTCCGCAGCTAATTCGCCAATCGAAACCCGCTCATAGTAACACCCCGCACGCGAACCGTCCAGCCGTCACGTCGAGGTCACCTCCTCGGGCTCGGGCCCGGAAGAAGCCGTCGACAACGGCGGCAACGGCTCCACCGAGGCCTCCTCGGTCTCCGCTTCGCTGGCGGCTTCTTCCTCTTCCTCCGCCGGCGCAGCCTCCAACTGCTCGGTTGGTACGGTTTCGAGCACCGGGATCGGTTCGGCACGGTGCGCAAGCTGCAGCTGCAAGTGCGGCTTGAACGCGGTACCCGCAGGGATCAGGTGCCCGAGAATCACATTCTCCTTCAATCCTATCAAAGTGTCGACCGCGCTGGCCAGCGAGGCCTCTGTCAAGACCTTTGTGGTCTCCTGGAAGCTTGCGGCTGAGATGAACGATTCACTTTGGAGGCTGGCCTTGGTGATCCCCAGAAGCAGTGTCGTCGCGATGGCCGGCTTCGGTCGCCGACCCTTGGCCGGCACCCCGCCCTCTTCCTCGACCGTTTCGTTCAGCTCGTTCAACTCGTCCTTGCTGACGATCTGGCCTTTCTCCAACTCCGCGTCGCCGGGCTCGACGATCTTAACGCTCTGCGCGAGGCGCTCGTTCTCGTGGCGAAATCGGAATTTATCGATTACTTCTCCCGGCAGGAACACCGAGTCGCCCGGGTTGTCCACCTTCACCTTGCGAAGCATCTGCCCGATGATCACCTCGATGTGCTTATCGTTGATCGTCACGTTGTGGGAACGGTAGACCGCCTGGGTCTCGTTGAGCATGTACGTCTGCAACGCCTCGTCCCCACGAATCCGCAGGATGTCGTGCGGGACCAGCGGACCCTCGATCAACGGATCGCCGGCCTCAACGTAGTCGCCCGCGTGAACAAGCAACTGCTTGTCCTGCGGGACGTGGTGCTCGCGCTCCATCCCGCTCTCGGAACGAACGAGGATCGTCATCTTCCCGCGACGACGATCCGCTCGCAGCTCCACTTTCCCCGAGATTTCGGCCATGACGGCGGGCTCCTTCGGCCGCCTCGCCTCGAAGAGTTCCGTCACGCGCGGCAGACCTGCGGTGATGTCGTGCGTACCGGCGATTTCCCGCGGCTGACGGGCGAGCAGGGTACCGGGCACCACCTGGCCGCCCTCCTGCACCTCGATGCGGGCCTTGGCCGGCAGGTAGTGGAAATCGAGGATCTTCCCCTCGTTGTCCTCGATGATGATCTGCGGATGCTTCTCGCCCTTGTGCTCGATCACCACAAACTTCGCCCCCGCACGATCCTGCTCGGGCCGGACGGTCTCGCCGTCGATGATGTCCTGGAATCGCACGAACCCAGCCACCTCCGACAGAATCGGCGAAAGGTGCGCATCCCACTGGCACAACTGCGTCCGCGCCGCCACTTCCTGCCCGCTCTTGACAAGAAGCTGCGCACCGTACGGCACCTTATACCGTTCCAGCTCGCGGTTCTTGGCGTCGGCGATCACGATTTCACCATTCCGCTTCAGCGCGACGACATTCACCTTGTCCGACTGCGGATCCGGCACCTCCACCGGGTTCACGTTGTGGAACGTCACCCGGCCCGCCTGGGTGTTATGGATCTCACTCTGCACGACGGTGTGTGAAGCCACCCCGCCGGTGTGGAATGTCCGCATTGTCAACTGCGTGCCCGGCTCACCGATGGACTGCGCCGCGATGATGCCCACCGCCATGCCTTCCTCGACCTGCCGCCCGGTAGACATGTCCCAACCGTAGCACTTGGCGCAGACCCCCAGCGGGCTTTCGCACGTCAGCGGACTACGCACACTCAGCTCCTCCAGCTTCAACTCCTTCTCGATGCGATCGGCGATCTGCGGGGTGATCACTTCGTTCTCACGGACGATCACTTCGTCGGTCACCGGGTGGCGGATCGTGTCCCGCGCCACGCGCCCGACGATCGACTCGGCCAACGACACGGCGACCTCTTCGCCTTTGTAGACCACGCCCTTCTTGATGCCCTCGATCGTGCCGCAGTTGAGCGAATTGACGATGACATTCTGGGCCACATCAGCCAGCTTCCGCGTCAAATAGCCGCTGTCGGCCGTCTTCAGCGCCGTGTCGGCCAGCCCCTTCCGCGCACCGTGTGTCGAGCTGAAGTACTCCAGCACCGACAGTCCTTCGCGGAAGTTGCTTTTGATGGGCGTCTCAATGATCTCGCCCGAGGGCTTGGCCATCAGCGCACGCATGCCGGCGAGCTGGCGGATCTGGTCCACCGAGCCTCGCGCACCGGAGTCGGTCATCAGGAAGATCGGGTTGAGGTAGGGACGCCCCCGCTGGCTGTCCGAAGGCAGGTACCCCCCTTCTGCGTCGCGCCGATCCTCAGCCAACTCACGCATCAGTTCCGCCGTTACACGCTCGCGGGCATGCACCCACACGTCGATGAGCTGATTGTGACGCTCCAACTGCGTGATGGCTCCAATCTGATAGTTCCGCTCGATGCGGTCGACGACCCGCTGCGCCGCGTCGATGATCTTGCTCTTGGCGGCCGGAATCCGCATGTCGGTCAGCCCGAAGCTCAGCCCCGCCAGCGTGCTCTGACGGAAGCCCGTCGTCTTGATCTCGTCGAGAAGCTCGATCGTACGTTCGCGGCCCAGGCGTGCGTGGCATGTATCAATCACCCGCGAGGCACCGCCCTGGCTGAGCGGGCAGTTATAGAACGGCATCCCTTCCGGAAGAATGTCATTGAACAGGCAGCGACCGACCGTCGTGACGATCCGCTTGCCCGGTGTGTGCGAGACAGGCGGCTCTCTATGGTCGTTCACCACGGCATCGCGGTCGATGCGCACGCGCACCGGCGTATGCATGCCGATGCACCCACGATCGTAGGCCAGCAGCGCCTCCGCCAGGCTGGTGAAGCACATCTCCCGGCCCGGCTCGCGATGCCCGGCCTCGCCCGCGTGATTGCACGTAAGGTAGTAGATGCCCAGCACAATGTCCTGGCTCGGCGACATGATGGGACGCCCGTCAGCGGGACTAAAGATGTTGTTCGTCGACATCATCAGCACGTGGGCCTCAGCCTGGGCCTCGACCGAAAGCGGAAGATGTACGGCCATCTGATCGCCGTCGAAGTCCGCATTGAAGCCCTTACATACCAACGGGTGGATCTTGATCGCGTTGCCTTCCACCAACACTGGCTCAAAGGCCTGAATGCCCATCCGGTGCAGTGTCGGAGCCCGGTTCAGCAACACAGGATGCTGGTAGATCACCTCTTCCAGGATGTCCCAAATCTGCTGGTCCTGGCGCTCCAGCATCTTCTTGGCGCTCTTGATGGTGTCCGCCAGACCCCGGTCCTTCAACTTGCGGATAATGAACGGCTGATATAGCTCCAGCGCGATCTTCTTCGGCAGGCCGCATTGGTGCAGCTTCAATTCCGGACCGACCACGATCACCGATCGCGCCGAGTAGTCCACACGCTTTCCCAACAGGTTCTCGCGGAAGCGCCCCTGTTTGCCCTTGATCATGTCCGTTAGGCTCTTGAGCGGGCGATTGCTCGAGCCCAGCACGGGCCGCCGACAACGGCCGTTGTCGAACAGCGCGTCGACCGCCTGCTGAAGCATCCGCTTCTCGTTGCGAATGATGACCTCCGGCGCGTTGAGGTCCACCAGCTTCTTGAGGCGGTTGTTGCGGTTGATGATCCGCCGATACAGGTCGTTCAGGTCGCTCGTGGCGAAGTTGCCGCTCTCCAGGAGCACGAGCGGCCGCAGGTCCGGCGGAATCACCGGTATAACCTCCAGCACCATCCATTCCGGGCGGTTATCGCTCTTGGCCACGGCATTGACAAGCTTCAGACGCTTGGTCAGATCTTTGATCTTCTGCTTGCTGTTGGTCTTGCTCAGCGCATCCCGTAACTGCTCGCCCTCCTGGCGCAGATCGAGTTGATTGAGCAGCTCCTTGGCGGCCTCGGCCCCCATTAAAGCCCGGAAGCTGCTGCCGTACTTGCTCTGCGCCGATCGGAACTCCTCCTCGGTCAGGAGTTGCTTGTACTTCAGCGGCGTGTCACCGGGGTCGATCACCACGTAGTCCTGAAAATAGACGACCTTCTCCAGATCTGACGTCTTGATATCCAGCAGCGTGCCGAGCCGGCTCGGCATGGCCTTGAAGAACCAGATGTGAACCACCGGGGCGGCCAGATTGATGTGCCCCATGCGCTTGCGCCGAACGCGCGAGTGCGTCACCTTCACGCCGCAGCGGTCGCAGATCATCCCTTTATGCTTCGTGCCTTTGTATTTGCCGCAGGCGCACTCCCAGTCCCGCTCCGGGCCGAAGATCCGTTCGCAAAACAGACCGTCTTTCTCCGGTCGGTACGTGCGGTAGTTGATGGTCTCGGGCTTCTTGACCTCGCCGAAGGACCAACTGCGAATGTCGTTCGGTGAGGCGAGCGAGATCCTTACCGACCCGTAATCGTTGATTCGGTCGTACACGCTTTCGGCCATGAGACTCTATCCTTTCTCACCACATCGTGGATTGTCTATCCGCTCCTGAACGGCTTGCCGCCGCAGGCCTCCACGCTACAACGGGGCCGACCCGATACGCTTCTTCTCCAACTGGATGTTCAGGCCCAGACCGCGTATCTCGTTGCACAACACGTCAAAACTGACCGGCGTACCCGCCTCCAGCGTGTTCGTGCCCTTCACCATCGATTCGTAGATCTTGGTGCGGCCCTCCACGTCATCACTCTTGACCGTCAGCAGTTCCTGAAGCACGTGCGCCGCCCCGTACGCCTCCAGGCCCCATACCTCCATCTCGCCGAACCGCTGCCCGCCGGTGCGGGCCTTGCCGCCCAAAGGCTGCTGCGTGATCAACGAGTAGGGCCCGGTCGCACGTGCATGGATCTTGTCGTCCACCAGGTGGTGCAGCTTCATCATGTAGAAGTAGCCCACCGTGACCGCCTGATCGAACGGCTCGCCCGTCCGACCGTCGAACACGGTGACCTTCCCGCTCCGTGGCATCTCCACCAGCAGCTCCTCGGCCTGCCCGGCACGCTGGATCACCTGCGGATCCTCGCGTCGCTTGCGTATCTCTGCGTTTGCCTCCTCGATGACCTCAAAGATCGTCGCCTCCTTCGCACCGTCGAACACGGGGCTGACGGCCCGGAAGCCCAGCACCGCAGCCGCCCACCCCAGGTGGGTCTCGAGGAGCTGCCCGACGTTCATACGACTCGGCACGCCCAGCGGATTGACCAGGATGTCCAAAGGCGTACCGTCCTCCAGGAACGGCATGTCCTCCTCCGGCAAAATTCGGGCAATCACGCCCTTGTTGCCGTGCCGACCCGCCATTTTGTCGCCCTCGGCCAGTTGTCGCTTGGTGGCCACGTAAACTTTTACCATCTCCAGAACGCCCGAAGGCAGCTCGTCGCCTCGCTTCATGTGCGCGCTCTTGCGCTCCCGCTCCTCTATAATCTCGCTGACTCTCGGCCAGTAGCGATCCACAACCTTCTGGGCCTCGTCGCGATTGGCAGCCGGCCTGACCCACGTCAGTCGACCCGTCTCCACCTGCTCGCCGAACCCCTCCACCTGCTCCATGATCACGTGCAGGTTGTCGCTTCGACCCACCTTCTGACGCGTCGACGGATCGACCATGATCTGTTCGGTAATCGCCTCGATCTCCTCACACATCTGTCTGAAAACGGCGACTACCTTCGCATTGCAGCCGGCCTCGTATTCGCTGATCTTCCGCGCCAGTTCGCGCTTCTGCTCGTCGGTCATGTGCATGCGTCGGCTGAATCGCTTGGCATCGATCACGATGCCCTCGCTCCCGGCGGGCATCTCCAGCGAATCGTTCTTCACATCTTCGCCCGCACGCCCGAAGATCGCGTGCAGCAGCTTCTCCTCCGGTGTCAGCTCCACCTTGCTCTTCGGGCTGACCTTGCCCACAAGAATGTCTCCCGGGCCCACACGCGTACCCGTCCCCACCACGCCGTATTCGTCCAGGTTCCGCAGCATACGCTCCGAAACATTCGGAATGTCCCGAGTGAATTCCTCCCGGCCAAGCTTGGTCTCGCGAATCTCCACCTCGAACTCATCGATGTGGATGCTGGTGAACACGTCCTTCTTCACCAGTCGCTCGCTGATAAGAATCGCGTCTTCAAAGTTGTATCCGTCGAAGGTCATGAACCCGACCAGCACGTTGCGACCGAGTGAAAGCTCGCCGTCCGCACACGCCGGCCCGTCCGCGATGATCTGGTCCTTGCTGACACGCTCGCCCATCCGCACCAGCGGCTTCTGGTTTAGGCAGGTGCGCTCGTTCAGCCCCTGGAACTTGCGCAACTCGTATTCCTCCGTACCATCCAGGATGATCCGCTGGGCGTCCACGTACGTGACGGTGCCCGCCTTATCGGCCCGCACGACCATGCCGCTGTTCCTCGCCACCGCACCCTCCGAGCCGGTGCCCACCAGCGGGGGCTCGCACTGTAACAGCGGAACCGCCTGCCGCTGCATATTCGACCCCATCAACGCCCGGTTTGCATCGTCGTGCTCCAGGAACGGGATCAACGAGGCCGTCACCCCCACCGTCTGCTTCGGCGAGATGTCGACGTACTTCACCTCCTTGGCCGGCACCTGAAGCATTTCCCCGTGCACACGCGCCAGCACCATGTCCGACGCCAGGCGCCGGCTCTCCCGGTCCACCGACTCCGGCGGCGCCAGCACACTGAGCATCTCCTCGTCGGCCCGCAACTGAACCGTCTTGCCGTTCACCTTACCCCGCGCCACCCCGCGGTACGGAGTGATCAGAAAACCGTACTCGTCGACCGAGGCATAGATACTCAGCGACGCGATCAGCCCGATGTTCGTCCCCTCGGGCGTTTCCACAGGGCAGATCCGACCATAGTGCGAAATGTGCACATCACGCACCTCGAAGCCGGCACGCTTGCGATTCAGCCCCCCCGGTCCCAGGGCCGACAACCGCCGTTCGTGAGTCAACTGCGCCAGTGGATTGGTCTGATCCACCACCTGCGACAACTCCCCACGCCCGAAGAAGAACTCGATGCTCGAACTGATGCTCTTGGAGTTGACCAGTTCGGCCACACGCTCCAACTCGTCCGGATCCTTCAAGCTCATGCGCTCCTGCACGGTCCGCCGCAGCTTGAGGAACCCCTTGCGCATCTCGTCCGCGGCAAGCTCGTCGATCGTGCGAAGCCGCCGATTGCCCAGATGGTCGATGTCATCCACCTGGTACTTCGCGTCGCCGCTGCGAAGCATCACCACGTATCTCAAACTGTTGAGAAAATCCTCCGGCCGCAGCACCATCTCCGTCTCCGGCACGTCCTGACCGAACTTGCGGTTGAGGCGAAAACGTCCCACGCGACCGAGCCGATAGCGATTCTCGTCATAGAACTTCTCGGCGAACAGCTTCTTGGCCTTGTCCTTCTGTGGCGGGTTGCCCGGGCGCAGCCGAGCATAGATCCGAAGCAGGGCCTCCTCGTGATCCTTGGCCGCATCTTCGGCCACCGTGTTGAGGACCAGCGGATCGGCAACCTTGTCGATGATCTCCACCTGCTTGATGCCGCACGCCTGAATCTCCGCCACCTTGTCAGAGATCTGCGCACCGGCTTTCACGATTACGTTTTCCTCGTCCGCCGGATCGATGATGTCCGCCGCCGCGTAGTAGTCCGGTTTCAGAGAACTCACGCGCACCGTCCGAGGCTTGTGAAACTCCCGGACGATCGCCTCGTCCGTGCCATACTTCGGGTCGGTGGCCCGCAGGAAGGTCGTCGCGGGGATCTTGCCCGACTGGTCGATCCGCACCACCAGCACGTCTTTGCGGGTAACGTTGATCTCGATCCAGCTGCCCCGCTCCGGGATAATGCGGCACGCGTGCAAAGGACGGTCGCCTTCCTGCGTCTCGACCACGAAGTCGACTCCCGGCGACCGGTGCAACTGCGAGACGATGACGCGCTCGGCGCCGTTGATGACGAATTCGCCTCCGCCGATCATCAACGGCAGCTCGCCCAGATAGATCGTGTCCTCCTTCGGCTCCTTCACGCTCTTGCCGGAAAGGCGGACACAAATCCGAAACGGCACGCCGTACGTCAGCCGCAATTGCCTGCACTCGTCAGTCGTGTAGCGAGGTTTGCCCAGCTCGTAGTGCAGGTACTCCAGCAGCATGTTCCCGTCGTAACTTTCAATCGGAAACACCTCGCGCAGCAGCGCTTCCAGACCTATGTTCTTACGTTGCGTAGGCTCCACGTCCGCCTGGAGAAACCGCCGATACGACTCCGTCTGGATCTCCACCAGGTCCGGCAGCTCTTCCGTGTCCACCAATCTGCTGAAGTTCCTGATTGCTTTCCTCTGAACCATGCGCGCAACCCTTCCGTCAGACCTTCCAGCGGTCCGAAAATGTCCACAACCGTGCACCGGCCGCTCGGCCGCCCACTCGGGACCCGAACTCTCTTACAGGGACGTCGCCCGCAAGCGCCATCTGTTTCGATCGAGCAGTCCCCTCATGACCCGATCGGTCCCGCGCTCGCGGCAGTAGGGAAAACGTCTTCTCCAGCCATCCGCCAACGGCTGCGGCGGATCCGCCTGCTACTCCAGCGCTACCGTTGCGCCGGCCTCCTCCAAATCCTTCTTGACCGTCTCGGCCTCTTCCTTTGAAACGCCCTCCTTGACCACCTTCGGCGCCGAGTCGACCAATTCCTTGGCCTCCTTCAAGCCCAACGGCGTGTGGGCTCGGACGGCCTTGATCACCTGAATCTTCTTGTCGCCGATTTCCTTGAGCACGACGTTGAACTGCGTCTTCTCCTCCTCTGCCGCCGCTTCCGCGCCCGCCCCCAGTGCGCCGGCCATCACCACGCCGGCGGCCGCCGGCTCGATTCCGTGCTCGTCCTTCAAATAGTCAGCCAACTCCTTGGCCTCAAGCAACGAAAGCGACACGATCTTGTCGCCCAACTCCTTGATCTCAGCCTTCCACTGCTTCGCAGGTGCCTCTGCCATCGCTTGCTACGCTCCGCTTGCTATCCAAACCTCGCCGCCGGTCTGATAGCCGCCGCCCCATTGGCAGCGTTTAACCCCGAGGGGACAATCCGCAACCGACAGTGTCTTTTTTTACACCCAACCGCACGTCCGCCGAACTCGACTCACCAGCCGGGCCTATGCTGCTTCCGCCTTCTCGATTATAGCCCGCAAACAGCCCGCGATGACGCCCGCCGGTCCCATCAGAGCCCCCACCAAGCGGGCCCCCGGACTCAGCGACAGCCCTACAACCTGCTGATGAAGCTCGCGGCGACCCGGCATCTTCGCCAACTCGGACGCCTCCGCCGCGCCAAGCACCTCGCCTTCCACCATCGCGCCGCGGATCTTCAGCAGCCCGACCTTCTTTTTCCCCCAGTCGGCCACCACCTTGGCTGCATCGACAATCGAATCCCCGCCGGTCACCAATGCGTTAGGCCCTTCCAGCAGTGGCCCCATCGGCTCCAACGGCCCGCCCGCAAAGGCCCGACGCGCCAGCGAGTTCTTAACCACCTGAAGACGCACCGACTTGCTGCGAAGATCGCCCCGCAATGCATTGTTCATATTCGCGTCGATCCCCGTAGGATCGACCAGCAGCACCGAGTCCACGCCCTCGTAGCGGCTTCGAAGTTCCTCGGTGGTTAGATCCTTGACTCGCCTACTCATCACGATCCCTCACACGTCGCTCAGGCCACTGCCAGACGCACCGACGGGCTCATCGAAGCCGACAGATACACCTTCCGGATGAATGTGCCCTTCGCCGCCGCCGGACGCGAACGCTTGATGTGGTTAACGAACGCCTCAATGTTTTCCTTCAGGTCTTCGGCGGTGAAGCTCGCCTTGCCGACGATGGCATGTATGTTCCCGCCGTCATCGTTGCGATACGCCAGCTTACCGGCAGCGTACTCCTTGACGGCCGTCTCAATGTCCGGCGTCACCGTCCCGGATTTCGGCGACGGCATCTTGCCCTGGGGACCCAGAATACGGCCCAGCCGCCCGACCTTGCTCATCATCTGAGGCTGCGCGACCGCCACGTCGAAGTCCGTCCAGCCGTCCTGGATCTTCTTGACCAGTTCGTCGCCGCCCGCCTCGATCGCCCCGGCCTGACGAGCCGTCTCCACCGACGCCTCGTCACAAAAGGCCACCACACGCTTGGTCTTGCCGACACCCTTGGGCAACGATACCGACCCCCGGATCATCTGGTCGGCCTGCTTGGGATCGATCCCCAACTGCAATACGATCTCCACACTCTGGTCGAACTTCGTGCGGTTCATGTCCTTGATCGCCGCCAGTGCCTCGTCGAGCCCAAGGGCCTCACGCTCGGCCACCCGCGCCTCAACCTGCTTCAGTTCCTCTCGATATCGCTTGCCGTTCTTTCGCATCGTATCCCGACGCTCCCACGCCAATCAGGCCCGCAACCAGGCCACCTGCTCGTTCAGCCCTCGATCTCGATGCCCATCGACCGCGCCGTGCCCGCCACGATCCGCTCGGCGGCGTCCACGTCGAACGCGTTCAGATCCGCCATCTTCCGCTCGGCAATCTGTCGGACCTGCTCCCGTGAGACGTTCCCCACCTTGGTCTTGTTCGGCTCACCCGAACCCTTGGCCAACTGGGCAGCGTCCTTCAGGAGCACGGCCGCCGGCGGCGACTTCACGATGAATGTAAAAGTCCGGTCGCCATAAACCTCGATCACCACCGGCACCGGCATCCCGTTGAGCTGCTTGGTCGCCTCGTTGAACTGCGAGACGAACTGACCGATGTTCAGACCGTGCTGACCCAGCGCCGGGCCTACAGGCGGCGCTGGCGTCGCCTGCCCGCCGGGCGCCTGCAACTTGATCTTTGCTACAACCTCTTTAGCCATCCCTGCTGCAACCTCACGTCACTAAATGACCAAACCGGCACAGGCTCAGTCCATACAATGCTGAACCCGCCGTACCTCGACAAACTCGCGGCCCTGAAGCTGGGCCCGACGACGACGCAGCCAACGGCGCGACGCCGTCACGACGAAACCCGCCGCCACCAACGGCACCGCAACCAACAGCGCCAAGACCGCCAGATGAAATACAAACCACAACACCGCACCCGCCGCCAACAGCAACAACACGCCAAGCCAAGCCATCACCACCCACTGCACCCAGTTGATCTGCCCAGGCTCGCCTAGCCGCTGCCGTCGCATCGTGTCTTTCCCGCTCACCCGTCAAGCCGGCTCAATTTGGAGGTATTCCAACTCAATAGGAGTTGGACGCCCGAAGATCGTCACGATGACCCGCGCAACGCCTTTCTGTTGGTTGATCTCATCCACCACGCCCTCGAAGTTCTCGAACGGGCCCTCGCGGACCTTTACCGGGTCGCCCTTCTTGTAGGCCAGACCGGCCAGTCCCGCCTGGGCCTCTGGCTCCTGGGCGGCGGCCAGCATCTTCTCCGCGTCCGCCTGCCCCATCGCCACCGGCTTGCCGTCCGAGCCGATGAAGTCGCCCACCCCCGTCGTCTCCTTGACCAGAAACCATATGTGCTCGGGGATGGACCCATCCTCATCCGTCTTCATCTCCACGAAAACGTAGCCCGGATACAACTTCCGCTGGTACACGCGAACCTGGCCGCCACGCATACGCCGCTCCTTCAGCGTCGGCACCAGGATACGCCCGATCCGGTCCTCCAGGCCCTCGATCTTGACCTTCCGCTCCAACGTCTGGCGAACCTGCTCCTCCTTGTTCGACGCGACTCGCAGCACATACCACTGCATGTCGTCGCGCAGACCCGACGCCGTCTTCTCAGCCACCGGCGCCCCGCCCGCCGCAGCATCCGACTTCGGCTCCTGAGGTGCAGACTCGCCCTGCGCCTCCCCGTCCTGCGAGACGACGGGCGCGTCCGGCTCGTTCTTGCCGGCCTGCTGCTGCGGTTGCTTTTCGGGTTGCTTTGCCATCCGGCTAACTCAGTCCCAACAGGTCTCGAATCGCAAAAATTTTGAGCACGCCGATCGAACTGAAGAACAGCGCGAACACCGCATCCACGACGAAAAGCATAAGGGCCAGCATCAGGGCCACCACGATGACCACCTTCGTCGCGCCGATCACTTCCCGTCGCGTGGTCCAGTTCACCTTCTTCATCTCCCCCTCGGTGGCGATCAGAAAGTCGTTCACCCGCCGACTCCTGGCCACCAGAAGATAGGTCAGCAACGCCGTCACCGCCATGACCAGCACGGGCACACCCGCCTGCACCCAGAGCGTCCAACTCTGGTTAGGATCGCGAATGACGCTGAGCCTCTTGTAGATGAAGTCCGACCCAAACAACGCCAGCACCGCAACCGCGGCCACCGTGCCCAGCCGCGTATAGCGCCCCTGCCCTGGCTTATACACAGCAAGCCCGGGGTGGCCCGCCGACGGTCGGCCGACCGATTGGACGCTGACCGCTGACGTCGCCGATTGATTCACCTTCGTCCTGCCCACGTTTCTTCCCATTCTCTTTGCCGCCCTGCCCTAACCAGGAGCGGAGGGACTTGAACCCCCAACCGCCGGTTTTGGAAACCGGTGCTCTGCCAAATTGAGCTACGCTCCTCCCGCCAACCGCTCACGACCCTACCGGCGTTTGATCTTGTGAACCGTCCGCCGACGAAGCCGCTTAGAATACTTCTTGAGCCCGTTGCGCAGACCCTCGGGGATTCCGCCGCTCACGTTAATCTGCGTGCGGTAGTTCAGATCACCCGTCTCGGTGCACTGCAGGAACACCCACTCTCTTTTCGCACTCTTGGCCATGCAACGCTCCTGCCCCGGCCGTTGCGATCGCTACTCAACGACCTTCGTCACCACACCCGATCCGACCGTCCGACCGCCCTCTCGCACCGCGAAACGCAGCTGCTCCTCCATGGCGATCGGTGCCTGGAGCTCCACCTCCAGCTCCACGTTGTCGCCGGGCATGCACATCTCCGCCCCACCCAGCAGCTTCAGCCCGCCGGTCACGTCCGTGGTACGGAAGTAAAACTGCGGGCGATACCCGCTGAAGAACGGCGTGTGACGTCCGCCTTCCTCCTTCGTCAACACGTATACCTGCCCCTGGAACTTCGTATGCGGCGTGATGCTGCCGGGCGCCGCCAATACCTGACCGCGCTCCAGTTCATCCTTCTCCACGCCACGCAGCAGGCACCCGATGTTGTCGCCCGCCTGACCCTCGTTCAGCGTCTTGTTGAACATCTCCACGCCCGTCACGATCGTCTTGCGCGGCTGCGGTGAAAGCCCGACGATCTCAATCTCCTCGCCCGTCTTCACCCGACCGCGGTCCACACGACCCGTGCCCACCGTGCCGCGACCCTTGATGCTGAACACGTCCTCCACCGGCATCAGGAACGGCTTGTCCACATCACGCTCCGGCTCCGGAATCGCCGTGTCGATCGCGTCCAATAGCTCCTGAATACACTTGGTCGCTTCCGGGTCATCCGGCTTCGCCAGGGCCTCAGAGGCCGAGCCCTTGACTACAGGCACGTCGTCCCCGTCGAAGTCGTACTTGCTGAGAAGCTCGCGGATCTCCAGCTCCACCAGCTCCAGCAACTCCGGATCGTCGACCAAATCGACCTTGTTGAGGAATACCACCAACGCCGGCACGTTCACCTGCCGGGCCAACAGAACGTGCTCGCGCGTCTGCGGCATCGGGCCGTCGGCCGCCGACACCACCAATATGGCGCCGTCCATCTGGGCCGCTCCCGTGATCATGTTCTTCACGTAATCGGCGTGCCCGGGGCAGTCCACGTGCGCGTAGTGTCGTTTGTCGGTTTCGTATTCCACGTGTGACGTCGCGATCGTCAGAATTTTGGTCGCGTCACGCCGACCGTCCTTTTCCGACGCCTTTGCCACATCGTCGTAGCTGCGAAACTTCGCCAGACCCTTCTTCCCCTGCACCGCGGTCATCGCAGCCGTCAGCGTGGTCTTGCCGTGGTCCACGTGGCCGATCGTGCCGACGTTCACATGCGGTTTCGTTCGCTCGAAGACATCCTTAGCCATCGCCTAAAGATCCTCCACTCTGCGCCACTTCGCGCTTCCTATTTCTGCGTCTTGCCCGTCAGCTTCTGTCGACCCCTGCTGCTCTTACCTGCCATCACCGCACAAAGCTGCTGATGGGGGTCGAACCCATGACCTCGTCCTTACCAAGGACGCGCTCTACCTCTGAGCTACAGCAGCACACACTGCTCAGCCACTCGCCTCCGGGGCTCGCGCGTTTCTTGCAACCAGGGATAGACCTCACCCGCTGGGGCAGCCCTTACCCTAAGATCATCAAGTATAAGACCTTGCCAGCCTGAGTCAATGCAAAAAACACATCCCGGAAAATAGCCGACGGCGAACGGCCTACCAAATCCTCACCACCTCTAACCACATGCAGAAAAAAGACTTACCGCCCCGCTCCAAAGCGGGCGATGGGGATCGAACCCACATGAGTGGCTTGGAAGGCCACTGCTCTACCATTGAGCTACGCCCGCGCCTGGCCCTGCCGACGCAACCTACGGTCGGCCTCGGCAGCCACTGCCACTCAAAGTAGCCCGCCATCACCGTCCGGTCAACGTCTCGGAACCGCAGGTGCTGGGACGGGTTCGCTACGCCTGGGCGCACCCACCCCCACTTCAGCCCCGACCAGCCCCCGCTGCGACGTCGCCGCTCCCGGTACGAACTCCACCCAATGGGTTACGGTGTCTTTCCCCGTCGGAAGGCGCCAGCCTGCATCGGACCGCCCGACTCCGGCGTAGGTGTGCTCGCCCACGTGCTCTCCCGCCTCATCCTGCCAGCCGTACCGCACCGTCAGCGGCTGAGCGACGCTGACGGCGTACGCCAAGTGCACCTCGCAGCGCCCGTAGCGAATCTCTCCGTCGTTGCTGAAGCGCACCAACACCTCGCTGCCCTCGACGCCCGACGCACTCAATTGGCCCCACAAAAAGCCCTGCGACCAGAAGTCGTCCGGCTCGGGGGCCCTTCGAACCACCCGCCAGTCCCGCACCACAGCCCGCCACGTCTTGCCTCCGTCAAAAGACGCCTCGATCTGGTAACGCACGTTCGGGTCCGGCGGCACCTCTGAGCGGACGTGCGCTGCGGCGAAGACGCTCCGGATCGGCTCCCCGCGAGGCGAGGCCACCTTCATCACCACCCGGCTGCCCTGATCGAAGCCGCCCTCCACTACGTGCGCCTTGGCCTGATCGATGAACGGCCCGACGGCCTTCAAACCCTCTCCGCTGGCAAGGTACGTGATTTGACTGCCGCCGGCTTTGAGGTGAGGAAACACCGCCGGGTTGATTTGGACGATCGTCCGCACCTCCAGCCCAGCGTCGGCCAGCTTGTCTGCCCCCGCCCCCAGCCGCAGCAGGTACTGCCTTCGTCCCTTCACCAGGTCCGTCAGGTCTGCCCCGTTGCGGAAGGCCCCACAGTCGCGCCAGCTCGCCCCCCAGTCGACACTGAGCGCAACCGGGCAGTTGGCCCGTCCGGTCAGCACCAGACCGTTGCGGGCGCCGGGCTTGTACACCCCCCACTTGGTCGTATCGGCGGGTGTGCACGCGATGATGTACGGCGAGCCGAAGTCGAACGTCACATGGGTCGCCGACTCGTCGAACAGCGCCTGGCGGTAACCGCCACCGCCGAAATCGGGGCGGTAGGTAAACACGCCATTGCCATACCGCGCCGTCGGTCCATCCACATCAGCGGCCAGGTCCGGCCCACGATACATCGCCGCCGGGTCGCGAGCCCACGTCCGATCCCTCGCCGGACCCGGAATCCCGCCCTGGTTGTAGTTCGCCGCCCAGAAGCAGTAGACCCCCTCCTTACCCAGCCCCGGCTCGGGGTAGCGCCGGAAGCTCATCCCCTCCGGCAAATACAGCACAGGTGGAGCCCCGAGGTAACCCGCGTTGTACTCAGCCGCACGAAAACTTCTCAGCGTGCCGGACGCTCCGTTGCGACTGACACCCGACAACGGCCAGCCCTGCTGCCGTTGCGGCTTAAACTCGTGTTTGAGTAGCTGCGGCTTGCCCATGACGTCGGTCAGCGAGCACATCCGCTTGCCGTCCTCGTCGAACACGACGATGGACATGTCGGCGTCGAGCAGCGCCCACCGCCCCTGGCCGTACGCCCCACCCGTCAGCCACACCTCGTGACTGTTGTGACCGGTGACCCCGCACACTCGCGCCCGCCCCGGCCCCAGATACGATTGCAGCAGAGCCGAGAGCTGACAGTGGGCCGCCCCGCACAGACTCGAGCCCATCGAAAACTCGTTCAGCCAGTACTCCCGGGGGAACATGTCGCCGCCGCCGGGCCCCTCCTCACCGAGCCCGCTGCCCCAGTAATCCAAATGGGCGTCCTCTGTGTGCCAGAAATGCGTACACCGCCAGAACCAGATCGCCAGGGCCTTATCCTGGTCCGACTCGACCTGCATCCCGGTCCGCCGGCGATACTGCTCAAAAGCCGTCGCCATCGTTCGCTCGACCGTCGAGCACGACAGCTCTCCGGCGAAATACGGGTGATCGGTCATGATCTGCGGATCACCCACCGCCGCTACAACAATCGACGGCCCGCCCAGCAGCAACACGACTGCGACACCAACTTTCACGCAACCTTCCATCGTTTCCGTCCTTACTCCCCAATCGCTGTCGCACCCCGCGGTGTAACCCCCAGACCGGGTCGATCCGACAGCGTGAGTCTTCCGCCCTGCCCGCCGATCCCCGCAAACGGGTCCTCAGCCAGTAGCAGGTGTCCGTCCAAGTCCACCCAGTCGACCAGCGGCGCCAGTTGGGCGGCTGCGGCGATGCCCAGGCTCGACTCGACCATGCACCCCAACATCACCTTCAAGCCCACCCCGCGGGCCAGGTGAATCATCTCAAGCGCCTGGCGTATGCCGCCGCACTTGCACAGCTTGATGTTGATGCCATCGACGCAGCCGGCCAACGGGGGAACGTCCGAAGGTCGAACGGCACTTTCGTCCGCAACGATCGGCAAGACGCCCGCCCGAGTCAGCTCAGCGAGGGCCCCATTGTCCCCCGGCGGTATGGGCTGCTCGACAAACTCGATATCGAAGCCGGCGACCCGGCGGAGGTTTTCCAGGGCATTGGCGGCCGTCCATCCGCAGTTGGCGTCCACACGGACCGTCTTGCCGGGAGCGTGCCGGCGCACCGTTTCGAGAATCTCCTGATCGTTGGCCGTGCCCACCTTGACCTTCAGAATGGGGTACTCGGCGGCCTCGTCGACCTTCCGCCCGATCATCGCCGGTTCGTCAATGCCGATGGTAAACGACGTGAGCGGTGTCCGCCCGGCATCCAGCCCCAGCAAACGCCACACCGGCGCGTTCAGGCGCTTCCCGATCCAGTCGTGCAGCGCCGCATCGACGGCCGCAACGGCCGCTCGTTGATCGTCGAACCCATCGAGCAGCCGCTCCATGATGCCTTGCAGATCAAACGGATCGTCTCCCAGAACGGGTTCCATATCTGCGAGGGCATTCTCAGCCGATGCAATATCCTGGTGGTAGTAAGGGTTCGGCGCCGCCTCGCCCAGGCCGGTAAGCCCGTCGTGCTCGAGCCGCACCAGCAGCGTCCTGGCCACCGATTCGCTGCCCCGCGCGATGGTGAACGCGTGCTCCAGGGGCATCTCGAGGCGCTGGCAGGATAGCTTCATCGCCGACTCCTCTCGGCACCGAAAACGCGGCGGCGAGTGTACCTAGGTATGTGAATGCGGTAAACGCGCCCGGCCAGGCGGGAATCAGGAAAGGTGTCAGGATGACTGTCTCGGATATCGCCCCTTTGCGAGTAACTAGCACAAACAAGGGCATAACGAAATCATCCTCACACCTTTTCTTTGACCGTAAATAACTTGCCATCCGACAGCAAGACGTTGTTGAACATGGCTAGTAGTTCGTACGCGAACTCTGTGTTGTCTATCCGTACCGCAGATGAATAGTCCTTGGGTATTTTCGCTGTTCGAAAAGCGATAATTGCCTGAATGTAACCCTCATATTGAGTTATCAGCATATCGGCAGACAAAGAATGTTCAAGAACATATTCAAGGTATGCGTTATTAGCATGGTTCTCCGGAGTACTAGTTCGAACCAGTTCACTTACGCGTATGTTCGGATCGTCGCGACAGATCAGTCTCGTTGCTTTGACACCACGGTCTATGGCGTCCTGAACAGCCTTCTCGTAACGGTTATTGCTCGTGATTGAGACAGTGTCATAGAGGAACCCGCCCGAGTTTAGTTCGTCGACCATCTTGATAGCCTGACTCCACGTGTAGGCCGGGTTTCGCTCGAAAACACAGTCGTGTTGTCGTGTCGCAATGCCTGCAATTGCGCTTTCGATCGCTGTCAATGTGGTTGTTCTCTGGACTAGCTCGGATAGCGCAAGCACGCACAGCAGCGCGACAGTAATGCCATTGAAAAAATCCTGGCTTGGTTTACGTTTTGCTACTAGCAGAATTACCGCGGTGGAGCCAGCTAATACGAGCGCAATGTTGCCGAGGTTTGGTAGAGAAAAGAAGCTACGGGCTATTGGTTTCAACATTTATGTCTCCTTCAAGCTGGGAAATTGCACGTCCAGTACACGTGGAGTATACCTCCAAAATCACAACGATCCCGACAGAATGCATCGCCTTGGGGAGGCCGAGAGACAGACATCCCGCCTCAGCGAAGCAGTCGCCTTATAGCATCGGCTTAGCTTGTTGGGAAGGGGTGGACCTTTTTTTCGGCGCGGGGTCAGAAAAGGTGTCAGGATGATTTGTTTGACATCATCAGCAGCCCCGGGCACGGGACCCGCTGCCGTAGGACGTCCGTCAGAATCGTCCATCGCATCACCCGCAGAACATGGCCACGCTTTGGTTCGGCAGAGCTCACCATCGAGCCCGCGAGGCCCTGCCACCCGAGAAGACCGTGGTCTCGAGGCCGCCGTCACCCAACGTCAGCGGCCCAGGACATCGTAATAGTACTGCTGGTCTCCAGAGCAGGTCAAGGCTGGGTTTACCGTAACGAGTGCTGGCGCGAAGGATGGGAGTTGCGCCAAGGAAGCCAGATTCTACCGGGTGCAAAAAGGCGGGTAGAACCCGCCCTGTCCCGGCGCGCCGAAGTGTTCCCCGGTCGCGCTGAAGAAGACACTGCTCGAGTAGCAGTGCCACACGACCACTGTCAGCTTCGCAGACAGTGGCACACGGCACCCGAGCCCTCATCGTGTCCCTCGGGTCCAACGAAGGACCCAGGTCACCCAAGCGGCAGAACAGGTCGCGTGTCTCGGCGCGCCGCGATCGCACTCCCTGCATGCTTTCCGTCCCCCAGCCCGCGAACGGGCTGGGGCACCCAACCCAGTTAAGATCGTCGAGTCCCCCGCCCTCAGAGAGAGCGGGCCACCCGAACCACGGCCCGGCCGGGCCGGGCCGGACCGTGCCACCCGCCGATATCCCAAGCGCTGGAACGCGCTACACGGCGAGCTATACTGGGCGGCATGGCTGGAGCACGCATTCTGATCGTCGAGGACGAGAAGCTGATCCGCTGGTCGCTTCGCGAGCGCCTGACGGGCGAGGGGCACGAGATTGTGGAGGCCGCCACCGCCGCCCAGGGCCTGTCGCGTCTCAAGGAGGGCACGTTCGACCTGGTGCTGTTGGACTACAAACTGCCCGACAAGACCGGACTCACCGTGCTGCGAACCCTCCGTCGAGGCCATCGCGACCTCGGCGTGATCATGATGACCGCTTACGGTACCATCGAGACAGCCGTCGAGGCCATGAAACTCGGCGCCTTCGATTACCTGCTCAAGCCGTTTGACATGGATGAGATGGCGTTGGTGGTCCAGCGTGCCCTCGAAACCAGCCGACTCAGACGCGAGGTCCACACCCTCCGCAGCGAGGTAGCCGGCCGGTACGGCTTCGATCAGATCATCGGACAGAGCCGCGTCATGCGCGCCCTCGCTGAGACCCTGCGCGACGTGGCTTCCAGCCCGTCCAGCACGGTTTTCCTTCGCGGCGAAAGCGGCACGGGGAAGGATCTTGTCGCCCGCACGATTCACTACCACTCAGCCCGCGCCGAGTACCCGTTCCTCAACATCACCTGCACCGCACTGACCGAAACGCTGTTGGAGAGCGAGCTGTTCGGTCACGAAAGGGGCGCCTTTACCGGTGCTTCGGGCACGAAGAAAGGTCTGCTGGAAGTAGCCGACGGCGGCACGCTGTTTCTCGATGAGGTCGGCGACATGCCGCGTGGGCTCCAGGCGAAACTGCTGCGATTCCTGGAGGAAAAAACGTTTCGCCGGGTCGGTGGCACGCGAGACATTACGGTCGATTTGCGGGTCGTCGCGGCGACGAACCGCAACATCGAGCAGGCCGTCCGAGACCATCAGTTCCGCGAGGATCTGTTTTTCCGCCTCAACATTATCACCGTGTTCCTACCCCCGTTACGAGAGCGCCAAGGCGATGTCGAGCTGCTCACCGAGCACTACTTGCGGCAATTCGCCGCGGAGTTCAGACGGGAGGTCTCCAGCGTAAGCCCGGCAGGTATGGAGGCGCTGCTGGCGCACCCCTGGCCGGGCAATGTTCGCGAGCTGCGCAATGTGATCGAACGAGCCGTCCTGCTGGCCAAGGAGCCCGTGTTGGGGCCGCAGGACTTTGCCCTGCTCACCGGTACTGCTGGAACGGCCGATCCGCATCACCTGGTCAAGCTGCCGCCCGGTGGCGTGGACCTCGATCAGGTCGAACGCGAATTGGTCGTGCAGGCGCTGGCGATGACGAACAACAATCAGACTCGCGCCAGCAAGCTGCTGCAACTGTCGCGCGACCAGCTTCGCTATCGCATGGAGAAATACGGGCTTCTGTAGCGATACCGCTAGCGGCCGAACCACTGGACGGCAATCAGCACAGCCGCAGCCAAAGCCATCGCCGTTACTGTGATTCTGAACCACTTCCGGCTCGGCTGAGCCAGGAATGCCGCCAGTCCGCTTGCATCGGGGCCTAGGTCCGGGGGATCGGCGACGTCGGCACCATACTGCACTTCGGCAATGAGCCACTCGGCCTCAGGTCGGCGGATGCCCAGATGCTGGGCGAATTGGACCAGTTCGCGACGCCGCCTGCCGGGCAAACGCCCGTCACGCAACTCGGCTGCCACCATCTGCCGAAAAATTGCCTTCTTCTGATCGTCACTGAACCGCGGTCCGGCCACGCGCATGCGTCCGGGCCCGCCAGATGAAAGCCACCCAGCCATAGTCCTTACCCCTCCTCACCTAACTATAGGCGAGCAGGGCGCTTCGAGACCAGCGGGCCGATACGGTACGTCCGAACATGGCGGCAGCCAACCACCATGGCAGCGAATTACCGCTAAACCATGTCTTAGATTCGATGGGCGCAAAAAAAGGAGAGCGTGCCGTCGCGTCCGCCACGCTCTCTCTCCCTGGGTTTTGAAGGAGGAGACTCCCTCAACTGCATCTAATATACCACACGGAACCGCGCTGGCAAGCCCAGACTCCAGATTTTTCGGGCGTTTCCGCTGCTTGGCCGAGCCCATCGCGGTAAGCACTTACGTTACAGGACCTTACAGCGATATTCGCATAGGCCGGCCTCCCCCCCCGAAGCCGTCTCACCTCGATCACCCATCCTGTTGAGTCCCGACCTCGGCCAGATAGATGTGCAGTAGCCCGTGTGGTCCGAGGTGTAGGGAGCTATCGGTGGTCCGCGGCACCAGCCTGGGGGACTTTCGTGACTGCGGCTGATGACGTTGCAGTGCTTCGCCGAGAAGTCGAGGTGGCCCATCCGGCAAAAGTGCCTGGATGGCGGTGCTCACGCCGAGCGGGCGCGAACGGGATGCCGAGACTCATCCTCTTTGCCCCAGCCGATGCGTGAGATGTTCACTATCTGTACCAGTGCGAGACATCCTGGCCCGCCTGACGGAACGCACGTAGACCGCCACCCCGCCCAACATGCCCGCAAGGCAATACACCTTGACATCGGGTAGCCCGCACCTAGGCTACGCTGGCCTGAACGAGAGTCGGTTGACGTCTGCTTCGCAGGAATCCAGCCTTGCTCAACTTCTTCGATCCGGTCGATCTGATCACCCGCGTGCCGGTCGTTCTGCTGGCGCTGACGATTCACGAATTCGCCCACGCATACGCGGCCTATCGACTCGGCGATCCGACAGCTTATCGCCAGGGACGCTGCTCGTTGAACCCACTGGTCCACCTGGACCCACTGGGCACGCTCTGTCTGATGTTCGGGCTGATCGGATGGGCCAAGCCCGTACCGATCAACCCGGCCAACTTCGGCAGCCCCCGGCGCGACGACTTGATCGTGTCGGCCGCCGGTGTCGCCAGCAACCTCGCCCAGGCCGTGGTATTCGCGCTGCTGCTGCGCCTGCTGCTGGCGAGTCCCGAGACGTTCGGCCAGGCGTTCGTCCCCTTGACCACGTTGCTCAGTCTAGGCATGCTCATAAACATGGCCTTGGCCGTGTTCAATATGCTGCCGATCTTTCCGCTGGACGGGTTCCACGTCGCGATGCATCTGCTGCCATTTCACGCGCAACCCAGCCTTGAGCGAACGCGGCGCTTCGGCATGCTCGGCATCCTCGGACTGGTGATGTTGCCGATGGCGACCGATGGGCGAATCGACCCTCTGTGGATGATCATTTCGCCGGTGTTCAACTTCCTGTTACACTATGTGGTCGGAGTCGACCTCTAGGTAGCCCCTGTTCGGAGAGATTGCAGTCGTGCGGGTGTTGTCGGGTATTCAGCCGTCCGGAAAGCTGCATATGGGCAACTACTTCGGAGCCATGGTGCAGCACTTGGCCTTGCAGCACGAGCATGAGTGCTTCTACTTCATCGCCAACTACCATGCGATGACCACGGTGCAGGACGCCGACCTGATGCGGCAACTGACGCTGGACGTGGCGTTGGACTATCTGTCCCTGGGACTGGACCCAGACAAGGCGATCTTCTTCCGCCAGTCGGATGTGCCCGAGGTGACCGAACTGACGTGGATTCTCGCAACGGTAACGGGCAAGGGCCTGCTGGAACGAGCCCACTCCTACAAGGACAAGATCGCCAAGAACATCATGCCGTCGATGGGTCTGTTTAACTACCCCCTCCTGATGGCGGCGGACATTTTGATCTATCGCAGCAACTGGGTGCCCGTCGGGCAGGATCAGGTGCAGCACATCGAGATGACGCAGGACATGGCTGCGTATTTCAACAACGCCTACAAATGTGATGTGCTGGTCCGCCCCGAGCCGCGCCTTAACGAAGCCGCCTGGGTACCCGGCATCGACGGGCAAAAGATGTCGAAGAGCTACGACAATGCCATTGAGCTGTTCGGCGACCCCAAAGCGACCGCCAGGCGCATCATGGGCATCAAGACCGACAGCACGCCCGTTGAGGCGCCCAAGGACCCCGAGCGGTGCAACGTATTCGCCCTGCTTCGCCTGATGGCCGAGCCCGAGGAGGTGGCTGACTGGGAGCGGCGCTATCGCCAGGGCGGCACGGGCTACGGCGAGGCCAAGAAGCGCCTGGCCGAGCTTCACGAGCAGCGTTTCGGCCCGGCGCGCGAGCTGAGGGCGAAGCTGGCGGCCGGCCCTGACGCGGTGGAAGACGTACTGCGCGAGGGCGGCAAAAAAGCCCGGTCGGTGGCGCGGCGGGTCATGGAAGACGTTCGAAAGGCGTGCGGAATCGTGCGTGCTGCGGATCATTAGTTGGACGGTGCCCGGTACGACGCTTGAGGATTCCGCTGCTGCGTGCATAATGGGGGCTGAGGGTCGGTTGGCGGCCTGACGAGGTGTTCCAAATGAGCGGGCGGAACGGCGGGCATGTCGTTGCGTGGATGGGCGTCGCAGCCTTGTCGGCCGCTGCCGCCCTTCTGGTGATCGACCGGCGGCCTGCCCTGACTCCTCAGGCGGCTCATGCACAAATGGCCGCGCCGGGTCCGCTGGGAGCCAGGGGAATTTACATGTGTCCCGCGCAGTTGGGGCCCACCACCTTCGGGCTGTACATGATCGATGTCGACGCCGGGACCTTATGGTGCTATGAGTATACGCCGAACCAACTGCGCCTGGTGGCGGCCCGATCCTGGATCTTCGATCGGTATCTGGAAGAGTATAATGTAGCGGGGCTGCGACCGGCTGACGTGGCGAAGTTGGTACAGCAGCAGCGTTCGCAGCGCTCGCGACTGGAGGAGCTTGGGACGGACGCCGCCGGCGAAGGTACAGGCGAATCGCCGTAGACCCACTTGGCGGGCGAACGCGGAGGTTGGAGTTCATGCCAAAGTACTACACGCTTGAACAAGTCCAGGACAGGCTCGGACTCAACGAGGAGCGGGTCAAGCAACTGGTCCAGACCGGGCAGCTGCGCGAGTTCCGCGACGCCGGCAAAGTGGTCTACCAGGCCGAAGAGGTCGACAACCTGGCAAGCAAGCAGGGCTCAGGCGAGATCAGTCTCGAACCGGTGGAAGAGGAAGATGCGGGCCGCTCGGCCGCAGGCTTGACCGGCTCGGACGTGATCAGTCTCGAGGAGGTCGACGATCTGGAGAGCAAAGGCGGCACGCGGGCCGGAGCCAAGGACGATACGGTCATCACGTCGGTGGGAATTAGCGTCTTTGATGACGAGGAGTTGGCTTCGGCGGCAGCGGCCGATCCCATGGCCAAGACACAGATCTCGAAGCAGTCGGCGGAGCCCGAAATCCCTCTGGACAGCGTCGGCAGCAGCGGCTCGGGCCTGCTCGATCTGACCCGCGAGAGCGACGACACGTCCCTTGGCGCCGAACTGCTCGACGAGATCTATCCCGAAGAGGAAGAGACCATCAGCGAGGAGCCGGTGGCGGCCCAAACGCCCGAAGGTTCCGCGGGCGGCACGTTCCTTCCGCACCCCGTGGCGCCGGCGGTGGTCCCGCTGGCCTCGGCGGCGATGGATCCGCTCAGCCCCGCGTTCACGGGGTTGGCGGTGGTGTCGGTGGTCCTCTTGGGGCTGGTTGGCGTGACCTCGGCGGCTGTGATTCAGGGCGTCTGGCCGTCTTTTCTCGATCTGCTCTACCAGAATACCCTGTTCTTCCTGATCGGTGCGGTAGTTCTGGCGGCGCTGGGCCTGCTGATCGGCTGGCTGGTCGGCAAGCAGGCGTCGCGACCGGTGGCCGTCAGGCGGTCGCCGGAACCCGAGGCCGAGCAGGACTAGAACCGGCTTGGTGACTGAGTCTGCGGCTTGACAGAGGTGATTGTGCGGGCATGATGGCGCGGTGCCCGTTACCCGACCGTCTTGATCTGGGGCCAGCGCCGGCGCGGGGCCGGCCGATGTAGCCATTGTATTGGCGCCAGGAAGGTCAACAGCGACAAGGAGATCTCCATGGGCAATGTAAGGTACGTTGCGGCGACCATGGTGGCGGTGTCCGTAGCCGTACTGGCTGGCGGCTGTGTAGGCCTCGAAGAGCACCAACGGGTGAAGTTTGCCCTGAACAAGTGCCAGGCCAAGAGCGAGGAGTTGGCGCGTGACCTGGAAGACTGTCGCGCCAAGTCGGCCAGCTTCGACGAGCAACTGCTCAGCAGGGAGAACGAGCTGGCATCTCAGAAGGCGATGGCGGCTAACCTCCAGGCGGAGAACGATCGCCTGAACAAGGCGTATGACAAGATCCAGGCGGAATTCTCGGCATTGGTCAAGAAACTCGGCATGCCCACGCCGATCGTACTCGAGCGAGTGCTGCCGGCCGAGTTGGACAAAGCCTTGAAGGATTTCGCCGCTGCCCATTCCGACGCGGTCGAGTACGATCCCAAAAAGGGCGTGGTCAAATGGAAGAGCGATCTGCTCTTCGCGTTGGGCAGTGACGTCGTCAAGGAATCTGCCGTCGGCGCCCTGCAAGGCTTCGCTCAGATTGTTACGTCTGCCGCCGCGTCAGGCTTCGACGTGATCATCGTCGGCCACACCGACAATATCCCGATCGTCAAGGCCGAGACGCGGGCCAAACATCCCACCAACTGGCACCTTTCCGTGCACCGGGCGATCTCGGTCATGAACGAGTTGCGCAAGTTCGGCATCACTCCCGAGCGGGTCGGGGTGATGGGCTACGGGGAATACCGTCCGGTAGCCTCCAACACCACCGAAGAGAATCGCCAGAAGAACCGCCGAGTCGAGATTTTTTTGGTCTCGGCGGAGGCCGTTCCCCCCCCGGCAGACTGACCCGGCGAAGGTATCGCAGAGCCATAGCCCCTTCAGAATCGCAAACGCGCCGCCCATGCGGCGCGTTTTTCTCTGCCTGCACGCCGACGATTCCCGCCGTTGCGAGGCCTTGCGGTCGCGTGGTTTGCTGGCTGCATGCAGGCCTGTCGTGTTCGCCCTCCGCCAGGACGGGGGCGTTCGTTGTCTGCCCGAGGGGCGTTGAGCTGGAGCAACATCAAGGTAACTCCTTTGTTATCAGCATGTTATCGCAGATCGTCTCACGCGGATGTCGCGTTGGTTCACCATCCGGATCGTCGGTCGGGTCTGGCTATGGGACGGCGTCGATGGTAAGGGCCTGAGAATACGAAGGATACGTAACTCACGCTACGGCAACGCTTTTCGGCACAGCATTTGCGGGGAGGAAGATTGGTTGGCCGCCAACTGGCCAACCGGAGAGAGTAGCGAAGCGCCTCACGAGGGAGAGAGTGGGTGCCCCAGTAGCTATTCACGGTCTGTCAGTGCATGCTTGTTTGCGCGCGCAGCGCCGATCCGGCCGCACCGTATGTGCGCGGCGTTGCAGTCAGGCGGTGATATGAGCGGGGGTCAAGCCTGTCGCGGCGACTGCTCTGGTCGCTCGACCGAGTAATCCACACTGTCTCTTGCGATGCTGCACCGCTGATGCAGGCACCAGATCTGCCGCGCCACGTTGTGCGTGGGCTGCCAACCGGTGTGTCGACCGGTACTCAGGCGGGCGGTCCGGCCACACAGCGGCGCGAGATGCGGTGTTTCACGTAGGCGCGTAGCGGAAAGGAGGAGTCCGGTTTGGGAGAGAGAGAGAGGTTCATACGCAAAACAATAGCCCTGCTCGTGTTGGGCCTGGCGCCCGTGGCCGGCGCCCAGATAAAGAGCAGTTTGACTCTTCGTGACAGGGCGTCACCGATCCAGGCCGCCACCGTCTCGACGGAGGTGGTCAGCGCTGACGGCAACTCGTTGATCGTCGAGATCCCCATCGGCGGCCTCGAGAGCTGGGACGAGTACGGCGACTTTGAAAACTACATCGGCGTGGTGGACATCGGTGAGGTCACCGGTTGGGGCGCTACAGCAGTGGTGGACGGAGTCGGGTATGACCTGACCCTTGAGACCGTCTCCCCCAGTTGGCTGTCCCACGCGGCAATCTACCTCGATGACGCCGTCAATCCCGATGGTTTTGGCGTGGTCATCACGCCCGGAACGGGCGACAACTACTCTGGAATCATGGGGTACAGCAGCGGGATAGACGACCTGACGGACAACGGCATGCCGGACATTCCACTGCCCGACGGCTGGATGTTCGTTGAGATGTTCGAATGGGTCGACAACTATCCCGATGCGATTGACGCTTCCTACCTCAGTGGTAGCAAGCTATACGTATCGGTGCATCCGGAACCGGCAACGGTTATTTTGCTGGGATTGGGGATTGCAGGCATGGCCGCACGGCGGCGGCCGCCCAGGTAGAGCCGGCCGAGGGGAGTTGACGAGGGGTTGAAGCGAATCTGGGATGGAAGCAGCAGAGCCCTCAGTCAAGCGCTGAGGGCTCGTCTTTTACTTGGTTTTGCTGGTACACTGGTGCCCATGGAAGATGGCGCGATAGCGGTCCGGGGGTGGCTGACGAAAACGGGCACCGGATGCGGCAGGGCAGGTCTCAACATGCTCACGACGAACGTCCTGGATCTGATTGGCAATACGCCTCTCGTGCAGGTAAACGGCGAAAGGATCTTTGCGAAGGCTGAGTTCCTCAACCCCGGCGGGAGCATCAAAGACCGGGTGGCGCTGGCCATGATCGAGGGGGCCGAGCGGGACGGGCGGCTCAAGCCCGGCTCGCTCATCGTCGAGCCGACGTCCGGCAACACCGGCATCGGCGTGGCTTTGGTGGGGCGGCTGAAGGGGTATCGCGTGCGGATCGTGATGCCGGAGGGTATGAGCGAGGAGCGGAAGAAGCTCATCCGCGCCCTGGGGGCCGAACTGGTGCTGACCAGCGACCAGGAAGGCATCGCCGGAGCGGTCGCGCACGTTCGCCAAATGGCGGAGCAGGACCCCGATATCTTCGTTCCGCAGCAGTTCGAGAATCCCGACAACCCTCGCGTGCACTACGAGCACACCGCCCCCGAATTGTGGCGCCAAATGGACGGCAAGATCGCCTGCTTCGTTGCCGGGGTGGGCAGTGGGGGCACCTTGCAGGGCGTGGGCACGTTTCTGAAGGAGCAGAATGCTGCCGTGCGGATCGTTGCGGTCGAGCCGAAGAACGTGTCGGCCCTGCTGGGGCACGAGCCCGGCCTGCACCAGATCCAGGGCATAGGCGACGGGTTCATTCCAGCGGTGCTCGACGTATCTCTGGTCGACGAAGTGGTGGAGGTCAGCGACGAGGACGCCATCGAGACCACCAAGCAGCTCGGGCGCGACTATGGGCTGCTCGTGGGCATCTCCTCAGGGGCCAACGTGTGGGCCGCCCGCCAACTGGCCCGACGCATTCGCGGCAACGTTGCCACGGTCCTGCCCGACCGGGCCGAGCGGTACTTCAGCACTGCCCTGTTATGACCAGCCCTGCCCGCTTCAGGGCAAGCGGGAAGACGGGTTTGCGGCCGCCTCGGCGACGGAGACGTCAACGGTCACGCTGCTGACGCGCCCCCGCCCAAGACAGAACCGCCCGGTTACAACCGTGCCGTCGCGCATCCGCAAGACTAGCTGCGGCAGGCTCTTGCGGTTCTGGCGAATAGACCACTCTCCCCATCGCTCGGCGACTTTGACGGCCTCACTCAGCAGCGACGGCGGCAGCCAATCGGCTTTGTGAGCTTTGAGACGGCCGGCCCGGGCAGCCTCGATGAAGTGCCGGGCATCCGAGAAGCTCTGTCGTTGGCTGACGGCCCGGGCAAGGAAACTGGTCAGCGTGGCGACGAGAGCCTTGCCGTACAGTGCAGCGGTCGGGTGCCGCGGCTGGGCAAGCCAATACTCGCGCCACTTCGCCTCGAAGGCATCCACGTTGCTGCCGAAGTGCTTCTCCCAGGCTTGTTCATACGCAAGGCGGCACCAGCCGACGTCCTTTAGGAACCCATTGAGAGCTTTGACGTACTTGCCGTCCTCGGCATGTACGAGGAAGTGAACCAGCGACCACGCATGATCGTAGTTGGCTGTCTTCGGCAGATGCTCGTTCCACTCGCGCTGGCTGATCTGCATCATCTCGCTAAGCGCCATAGGTCGGCCGGCTTGCATGGCCTCCTTGAGCCTGCCCAGGCGGCGCGGGGGCACGAGCCCGACGACGAATCCGTCACCCGTGAAGCGGGCCTCCTCAAAATACTCGGCCAAACCTTCGTTAAACCATGTGGGGATGTCGCCCCCGACCACGTGTCGGACGAACTGATGGAAGCCCTCGTGCTGGATGACGCGCCATGTCCGGCCACTGACTTGATCTCCGGCGATGGCCATCAGCTTGTCGCCCGCAAACACCCCCCCGCTTCCCGGTAGCCCCCCCGCCGCCACATAGTCTTCCTTCTTTCGGAACACGTAAAAGGGCAGCTTCTGACGGATTTTGCCGGCAAAGCCCTGCGTGCGGTAGTGGTACTCCTCGGCCATCGCCGACATCCGCAGCGCCACCTCGCGTACGTCGTTCGGGTCGAGGTCGGTGTGGATGATGTAGTACTTGCTGGGGTAGGCCCTCAGCTTGGGGGCCTCGTCCGGCGTTGCGGCGGAGGCACGGTGGGGTCCGGTACCCATAACCAAGGCCGCGGCAATTAACAGCGCCCGCACGGCGCCTCGCGCTGTTCGGCGCCGGATTTGGAGCGTTGTCTGCAAACCCACCATCCCCATCCCTGTAAAGGCTCATATCAAGCATACAGCGTCGGGATCAGCCGGACAACAGGGCGTCCCAAAGCAGTGTCTTGACGTTAAACATCGCGTGCATCAGGACGACTGCGGTCAGGGACCCGCTCTTTTCATACACGTAGCCCAGGCAGATGCCGAACGCCGTCAGCGGCAGCACGGCCTGCAACTGAGTGTGGTGCACGCATCCAAAGACCAGCCCCGTCAACAGCACCCCCCCCCACCGCCACCTCAGCAGACTCACCAGACCGGTCTGCAACAGTCCGCGGAAGAAGATCTCCTCGGCCAGGGGCGTGAGGGCGGCGGCGACCAGGTAGATCCAAACCACGCAAGTGGTCGACAAATCGGGTTGATGCAGCGCCTGGATCGCCCCGTGTGTTTCAAGCGGATAGGTCGGAGCAAGCCACTCGATCAGTCGCGACGCGACCGCCAACAGCGCGGCACACAGCGGCCAGCTTGCCAGAAACCCACCGCCGGCCCAGGCCAGACTTAGCCGCACGGGCCTGCGACCGAATCCGAGCCCTCGCAGCCCCCCGCGGAACTGCTTCGCTGCGATCAGCAAACACAACGGAATCGTCGCTAGATGGGCCACGCCGGTCGAGGCCGTCGCCGCGATGAGCTCGCCCTCCCTGTCGTCCGACAGGCCGAATACGCGCTGGACCAACGGCACGGCGGCCGCCGCAACCAGTAGCCACGCACTGACCGCCAGCAGTACGGTCACCCAGTCGAGTTGATTGGGGCGGAGTGGCGCCGGCCGCAAAGGGTCGCGGCGGCGGTAGACGTAGTAGATGAGCCAACCGCAAAGCAGCGCAACTCCGAGTGCGATGAGGAGCCAATCGATCTGCTCGAGCTGCTGGCTGCGCGTCATGATTGCGTTGAATCGCCTTTGCCGGAGCTTTACACTGCCGGCCAAAGATCGAGTAAACGTCATGGCTACTATATTGGACGAGATTGTCGAAACCAAGCGCGGCGAGGTGGCCGAGGCCCGTCGACGCCGGCCGCTCGATGCCCTCAGAAGCGAAGCGGCGACGGCCCCGCGACCGCGGAATCTCTACTCGGCGATCACCGCCAAGCCCGCATGGGGCCTGCACCTGATTGCCGAAATCAAGCGGGCGTCGCCGTCGGCAGGACTGATCCGCCCGGATTTCGATCCAGGCGAGATCGCGTGCATCTACCACGAAAGCGGAGCGTCGGCCCTGAGCGTGCTTACCGACGCAACGTACTTCCAGGGACGTCTGGATTTCATCGCTCAGGTCAAGCAGCGTGTGCCCCTTCCCGTGCTTCGTAAGGACTTCATTATCGATCCATACCAGGTGTACGAGTCGCGCGCCGCGGGGGCCGATGCCATCCTGCTCATCGCCGACGTCCTCACGCCCCAGCAGTTGATCGACCTGTTGATCCTGGCCAACGAGCTGAACCTGACCAGCCTGGTGGAGGTCTACGAGCCCGATACGCTCATGCGGGTGCGGTCGGTAATTGGCTTTCCGCACAGGCGTTACTCGTTGCTGGGGATCAACAACCGCAATCTGCGGACGCAGCAGGTGGATGTGTCGCACACACTCCGGCTGATCGATCTGGTTCAGGAGGGCACCCCGCTGGTCAGCGAAAGCGGGGTCAAAACCCGGCAGGATGTGCTCCGCCTGGCTGGGGCGGGCGTTTCGGCGGTCCTGGTGGGCGAGACGCTGATGCGGGCGAGCGACATGGCCGCCAAGATTCGCGAACTCTTCTGCCCGGATACCGTGTGAGAAGGTTTTCAGCCCAGTGCGCGGTGCGTCATGCAGCGTGGCGCGACGCCTCTGCGCCGGCGAGCCGCATGCTTTCAGCTTCGTTTTTGGGGGCTATTGCAGCGCTTCATCCAGGGCCTGTTTGAAGTCTTTCTTGCCGGTGAGCCCGACAAACTTCTTGGCCGGCTGGCCGCCATTGAAGAGGATGATGGTTGGGATGGCGCTGATACTGAATTTGGCGGCCAACTGGCGGTTGGAGTCGGTGTCGACCTTGCCCACCTTGACCTTGCCGGCATACTCGTCGGCCAGCTCGTCGATCGTCGGCGCCATCGCCAGGCAGGGCTTGCACCACTCTGCCCAGAAATCGACCAGCACCGGCACGTCGGCCTGGAGCACCTCTTGATCGAAGTTGTCCTGTGTGAATTGCAGCGTATTCGCACCAGCCATGCCTGCTGTCTCCTCTATCTGAATGGGCAAGCGACCACGTACGAGCGAATTCTAGAGCCGCTTCGCTGCGAGGTCAACGAACTTGGTCACAACGGTCGCGCTGCACCTCGACGACCAGTTCCAGTTCAACAGGGGCGTTCAAGGGCAGTTCGGCCACGCCGACGGCGACACGGGCGTGTTGGCCGGCCGAGCCGAACACGTGGGCCAGGAGTTCGCTGGCGCCGTTGGCTACGCCGGCTTGATCCACGAATCCGGCGGCGCTGTTGACGAAGACCCGCAGGTGGACGATCTGCGTGATTCGGTCCAGGCCTCCCGCTTCGGCGGCCGCCGCCGCCAGCGCGTTGAGCGCCGCCTGGCGCGCGGCCCGCGAGGCGTCGGCCAGATCGACCTCGGCGCCGACTTTGCCCTCACAGAGCAGCCGCCCCTGGGCAATCGGTAACTGCCCGCTAACGAACACCCAATTCCCCGTCAAGACGGCTGGGCGGTACGCGCCCACGGGCTTAGCCACCGCAGGCAGCGCAAGGCCGAGCTGTTGAAGCCGTTGCTCAGCACTCGCTTGGCTCATCGGGGTCTCCCGAAGGGGCGTCACCTGCATCGATGATCTGCGGGCCCGTTTCCTCGATCATCGCAGTCACCGGCTTGGCGTCCATCAGGTGAATGTAGATCGTGCCGAACAACCCCTGCTGCTCGACGCGGATACGTCGTTGGCGGATCAATTCCAACAGCGCCAGGAACAACCCGATCATCTCCGCTCTGTTGCGGCCGGTGAAGACGTCCACGAAAGTCAGCGAGCCCTCGCGTTTCAGTCGGTCCTGGATATCCGCGGCATGCAGGGCGATCGGCGTGTCATCGTACACGACGTCATGCGAAACGGGGCCGTGCCCGACCTGCATCATCAGTTTGTTGAAGGCGGCGAGCAAGTCCCAGACCTGCATATCCTCCAGCTCCGTCTCGGCCCTCTGGTTTGGGTCGACGTCGCCCGGTTGGCGCCCGAAACGCAATGCCCGCAACTCGGCGCCCAAGCCCAGGTCGCGAGCCGCGTCCTTGAATCGCTTGTACTCCAAAAGCTGGCGGACCAGCTCGGCGCGAGGATCGACGACCTCGTCGTCCTCCTGGTCGAGCGGAGCCGACGGCAGAAGCATCTGCGATTTGATGAGCATCAACGTGGCCGCCAGGACCAGGAAATCACCCGCCACGTTCGGGTCGATGACCTTGAGCAACTCGACGTACTGGAGGTACTGCTCGGTTATGCGAACGATGGGGATATCGTAAACGTCGATCTCGTCCCGCCGGATAAGGTACAGAAGCAGATCCAGCGGACCGTTGTACATGTCCAGATCAACTTTGTAGTCCATGGAAGTGGATTATAGCCGACCGACGCCGCGCGTGCAGGCATCGTCAGGGACGCCTCCTACTTGCCGATGCAGAAGCCGGAAAAAATACGATCCAGCAGATCCTCCGTGACGACCTGCCCGGCGATGGTGCCCAGATGGTGCATGGCTTCACGCAATTCCAGCGCAAGCAGGTCGGCCCGGTCCAGGGCCACCTGCTCGGCAACCACGAGCCCGGCGGCCCGGTCCACGGCGCCCAGGCTGTCCTGTAAAGCACGACGATGCCTTGCGTTGAGAGCAATCGTCTCGGCCGACATATCGGTTTTCCGGCCGGCTAGCGACTGTCGGATCGCCTCCACAAGGCGGCCGCACCCCCGGCCGGTCAATGCCGAGACGGTAACCACCAACGCATCGACCCGAGCCGCGATCCGGCTGCGACAAGCGTCGACCCCGCCGTCGGCCAGCAGGTCGGTTTTGTTGGCCGCTACCACGGTCGGGCGGTGAGGCAGGTGACCGATCAGATCCAGATGATGGACGAAACCTCCGTCGGCCAGATCCACTACGAAAACCAGCAGCGCCGCCTGCTCGGCCGCGCGCCGGGCGGCGGCAACGGCGAGGTCGTCGAGTTCGGTCGCCGGCCCGTCGACCAGACCCGCGGCGTCGACCAGCAGCACCTGCAGCCCGTCCAAATCGAGCGGCGCGGTAAGGACATCACGTGTTGTTCCAGGCAACGGCGAGCAGATGGAGCGGTCCAACCCGGTCAGCCGGTTCATCAGGCTCGATTTGCCGACGTTTGCGGGCCCGACCAACATGACCCGAGGCAGGACATCGAGGCGCTCGGCAGCCACCGACTCACCCAGCAGCGTGACGATTTGCGACCGGATCGCCGCGAGGCGCCGCACGACATCGACAGGCGTGATGAACTCGATGGCCTCATCCGAGAAATCGATGTCGGCCTCCACCAGGGCTACGAGGTCGGCCAGCTTGTCGCGAATCGCGGTGACACGGCTGGAAAGCGTCCCGTCCAGTAGCCTGCCGGCAGCGACAAGCATCGCATCGGCCTGGCTGGCCACGGTGGCGGCCACCCCTTCGGCCTGGGCTAAATCGAGCTTGCCGCTGAGGAATCCGCGAGCGGTGAACTCGCCGGCCTCGGCGGGACGGGCGCCGGCGGCCAGCAGCGATTCCAGCACGATCGCCAACAGGGGCGGCGAGCCGATCGTGTGCAGCTCGACCAGGTCCTGTCCGGTATAGCTTGCCGGTGAGCGGAACAGGTACAGCTCAGCGGGAACCGTTTCATCCTGTTCGATGCAAAGCTGTCCCGGGGTGCGGGCATGACCGGGCAGTTGACTGAGACGTCGACCATCCGAGCAGGAGAAGATCTGCTCGACCGTCGGCACCGCAGCCGGGCCCGACAAACGAATGATCCCGCGAGCCGCGCTTCCGGCGGCTGAACTGATTGCGGCAATGGTATCGTCGGTGCTGCGCAACAAGTGGATCCGCCAGATCGCCCCCTCGCAGGCCTTCCCCTCGGTCACAACTCGCGGACCGGTGCGGTCAGATGGTCACCCGCGTAAAGCTCGACGGGGCGAACCCTTTGACCTTCGCCTCGGCGAAGACCTCGACGAACTCGGCAATCTCGTTATCGGTGAACAACAGCCCGCCGTGCTTGGCCGACAGGAGCGACGCCTCGTGCTCGATCTGCCCGGGCAGGATGGCGCTGTCGTTGCCGTGTCCGAGGATATCACCGATAACGGCTTTGACGTTGTCCTTCCAGCCATCGGGCTTGCCGAATGACCCGACCGCCAGGGCCTCGGGGTGAACGGCTTGAAAGTAGTAACAGCTCGACCCCTTCTGCCCGCTGTCCTTGCGACCGCGAAGGGTCGGCAGAAAGCCGCCGGTAAGCGCGGCATACAGTTCGTTGATCAACCCCAGTCCGTAGCCTTTGTGCCCGGCCATATTGCCGCCGAACGGCATCAGGGCGAACACTTCGTCCGGCTGCTGGGTGTAGTGTCCGTCTTTGTCGATGGCCACCTCGGGCGGGAGCGTCTGACCCTCGCGTTTAAGCTGCTGGACACGGCCCATCGCAACGGCCGACGTCGCCCAGTCGACAACAATGGGGAACCCTACCGCCTCCTGCGTGGGAAAGGCCCACGAGTGCGGATTGGTGCCGATGGTGGGATATTTGCCTTTAAACGGAACCACCTCGGCCAGCGTGGCTGTGCAGTTGGTGTAGGCGATGTAGCCTTTGTAGGCCGCCTCCATCACGTAGCCGCCGCCCCACAGGTAGTGAAAAGGCTGATCGACGGCTACCACGCCCACGCCATGTGCGTCCGCCAGCTCCATGCACTTTTCCATGGCGAAACGCGCCACCGGCTGGCCGAGCTTGTAGTGGGCGTTGAGCTTCACGACCGCGTCGAAGCGGGTCTCGACCACCTCCATGCTCGCGCCGCCCTTGGCAAGGTTGCACGCGCTGCCGAACAGGTGCTCCAGGTGCAGCGCCTTGAGGGCCGCGTGCGTCTTGATGCCGTACCGCGTCGCAAGGCCGGCGTATTCAGCCGCAACGTCCGACTCCTCCTTGTCGTACCCTCGGGCCTGATAAACCTCGGACACCAACCTGTTGTGCAGCTCCTCCGGCACCACCACACGTGCGCGATCACCTGCATCAGCCACCTTGGAAACCTCCTGATTCGTCTCTATCTGCTAAGGATTCCGTCAACGCCGCCAAAGGTAACGAGCCGCTCCGACAATGCAAGCCGGAGGGCCCGAGGCTCATCGGCGGGCTCGGATGCTCCGGTCGAGGCCCCACATGCCGGCACAGCCGAGGACAAGCAGGACAGTCGCCAGCGTCAGAGGCACAACGAACGAGCCGGTCACGTTATAAAGCAGCCACCCCAGCGGCTGGAAAATGATCGCTCGCACACCAACCATGCTGCCGTGGACAGACAGGTATCGCGAGGCGTCGCCCGCTCGCCGCGCCAGCGTTATGGGCCCGAGCGTCCACACGACGTTTACCGGGGCCATGCCCATGGCGTAGATCACGGTCGCGATGGTAAGCGACCAGACCCCCTGGGCCAGCATCAGCGCGATCGGGTACAACGCCAGCCACCCAAAGGCCAACGCGGCCAACCGCACCGGGCCGAGGCGATCCACCAGTCGGCCGGCGACGAGTATGGCCACCAGCATCGTCGCCTGGAATGCAACCTGGGTGCTCTCATTGAAATCGCCGTATGCCAGGTTGAGCCTGTGGTAGACCAGCAGCGGCAAGAGGGCCCAGCAGACCATCCAGCCCGCACCATACAGCATGAAGAACACCTCGAACCGGCGGAAATCGCGGTCCTCGACCAGCACCGACCACATCTTCACAAAGCGCCGCAGAAGTGACGTTCTGCTATCGTCGGCGACAAGCGATTGCTCGCGCTCGAGAAACAGCGGCAGCCGTCCGATGCTGGCCAGCAACGCCACCCCCCCGAGCTGGATGACCACCGCCAAAGGCAGGTACAGCCGAAACGCCTGACTGTCGAAGTCGAGCCACTTGCCCACACCATAGGCTGCCAGCCCGTTGGCGATGATCGAGGCGAACATCAAGACAGACATGACGCGGCCACGCACCCCCGGCGGGTAGCACGCCCGCATGATGTCGCCGCTGATGGGAACCATACCGGCCGACGCCACCGATCCGACCAGCAGCCAACCGAGTGCGGCGGCCGGCGAATAGCTAAGCGCAATCCCCGCGATCGGCAGCACGCCGACCAGCCAATACACCCACACGTACCGCCGGGTGGCTGTGCGTCGGTAGAGTCCGCCCCAGAACACCGACAGCAGCATCATGGCCGGCGTGGCCATGGTGGCGATGATGGAGTAGAAATCCGGGGCCCCGAAGTGCTTGACCAGTTGATATGGCAGGATAGCCAGGACCGCCCATCGCGTAGTCAGAAACACCGACGCCACGACCTGACGTCGCAGCACCTGGGCGCTTTCCGGGTAGGCAACAACTTGCGGAAGAATGGGCATTGGGAGTCAACCAGTTCGATACCCACGGGGACCGTATCGTGCACCCGGCATGCGATCAACCTCCGGCCCGCAGGGGTCTGGCATGGGAAAAGCCCCATGGTCGGTGCCGGCGCTCGCTCGGACGGACGGCGTAAGCAACGTCATGGGCGGCGCAGGGTAACCGGGAACGTCGTCAACCGGGCCAGGGGATCGTCCAGAAAGTACACCTGGAGCAGATGCGGCCCTTCCGATATCTGCCCGAGCGTCAGCTTCAAGGGGAGCACGATCGCCTGTTGAGTGGGAACGACGACCGGCCAGCGCCCGCCAACCTTCTGTGAGTCGACCTCAATCTGGCTGCCGTTGAGCCGGACCACAGGCCACGCCGTAACGGGCTCAGACGACCAATTGGTCAGCTCAACCGAGAGCGAATCATCAGACGTGTAATACACCACGCCGAACCGGGCCTGACGTTCGTGAAGTGTCAAACCTTGCGGTCCCAGCAGCGAGACCGACAACGGCACGGGCTCGGGAATCGTCCCTTTCGTGGCCGCCATGACGCGGACCGCGCTCTTGTCGGGCAGGTCCACAGCCAATTCGGCCACCAGGTGATTTCCGCCGTCCAGGACGCGGACGAGCCTGGCGCCGCCGACGGCGATCTGTTCGTCCGCAGCGGCGGACGCGGCACCGGGTGGCACGGGCTTGGGCAGCCGCAGCCAGACTCGACAGTCCTCGAAGGTCTGGTTCAAGCCGTTCTGGACCGTCGCCAGAATGCGGTGCTCGCTGCCGTCGTTGGCCGCGCGGCCCACAAGCGCACCCGTCTCATCCACCACGTTGTAGAAGACCCGCAATCGGCCGGCCGGCACCGAATGCCGGGCCGACGACATGGCCAGATCGTCCGGGTAGACGTGTTGGAACCGATCGCCATCCACCTCGATCACCCGGTAGTGGCTTACCCCGGTAGCCTTGTCGCGCATGCACGTGCTGGACTGATGAGTCCGGATGTAGGTGAGCCCCTTGAATCCCGCCAGTTTGTCAGCGAATTCGCGGGTATCCCAGTCAACGTGCCCGCCGCAGATGATCATCTTGACCTTCGTTCGCTCGACGAACTCGCCCGGATCGTTGGTCCGCCGCCAGTGATCGAGCACATCCAGCTCGTCGTTGTGTGCGACGATGAAGTTCATCACCTTATTGTGATTCTCCGCCAGATCGTCGGTCAGCCAGCGCAGTTGGTCGTAGTCCTTATCGATCCGATTGGCAAAGTGATCGCGAAGCAGCACGCCGTGGTAATCGCCGTAATCGATTGTGCCCACCAGACTGCTGGCCACGTACTGCGTGAAACTGGCCTCGTGATCGTGCTCGCCGACCACCATGAAGACGGGCGCGTGAAACGTGGCAAAATACTCGAGGATGCGAGGCCACCAGCCGGGGTCGTCTCGCTGGCGGCTCCATTGGGTATAGTCGCCGGTGGCGACGATGAACTCGGGGTTGAGCAGGTTGATCTCGTCGGGCAACGTCCGGTCGAAATCAGGGGCCGTCAAATCGCCTACATTCATGTCCGACAGGTGGATGAAGCGAAACCGGTGGCGAAAAGTCTCCACGACGCGAAGGCATCTGCGAGACCAGAAGTCACCCCGCCGCGTCTCGAGCTTCAGGTCATACAGGCCGGGCACCGCATCCGGCGGGACACGCAACACCCCGCTGGCCGCTCGTCCTCCCGCGCGGGCAAGCTGGGTGTGCTGGGGGACCTCGTAGTTGACCGTCGGCACCCATGCGTGAACCATCCGAATCGAGACCGCGCCGGTCAGCCCGACCGGCACGCGCATCAGGAAGTAGAAGGTGTCGCGCGGTGCAAGGATGAGAGGGTGGCCTTGAGACGGATCGAGCACGACCAGACCCGCCCGCTCGGTGTCGGCGACATCCTCGCCTTCGTCAGCCGGTTGCGTAGCGGCCGCCGAATCGCCGCGATCGGCCGGCGGGATCATCGGCGACGGTACCGGCCCTGCCTGCCTGTCTTGAGAGGATGGAGCCCCAACGTCGCCTTGTTGCCCGATTACACAGCTCAGCCAGCCCACCAACAGAATCGATGCTGCCTGCAAGGTACTCATCCTCCCGTTCGTCTGTGCTGCGGCCGGCGCACGTCCCCTCTGGCGGGTATAGTATGGGACGCCGGTATGGCGGGAAAGCAGCAGGCGTGGGCGTATGAGCCGGCTTGACTTAGCGGTGGGCACGTTGCCGTCTATAACGCGCGGCCCACCTGCAAGGGGAGAACGGCATGACAGTACGCATTGGCACTCGACGGAGCCCACTCGCCATGGCTCAGACGCAGGCGGTCGCAGAGTTGCTGAGGAGAGTTCGCCCCGACGTTCAGGTCGAGCTCCGAGAGATCGTCACCGAGGGAGACCGCCGGCAGGAGACGCTGCCGGCGCCGTCAGACAGCAAGTCGGCGTTTACAGCCGAACTCAGCCAGGCGCTGGTCGATGATCGGATCGACCTGGCGGTGCATTCGGCCAAGGACCTTCCGGTCGACCAGCTGCCGGAACTGTGCATCGGATGCGTGCCGCCGAGACTGGCGCCGAACGACGCCCTGATCAGCGACGTTGCGGGCGAGTTGCCGGCCCTGCCGACCAACGCGGTGGTGGGCACCAGCAGCCTTCGCCGCTCGGCCCAACTGCTTTCGCTTCGGCCCGACCTGCGGATCGTACCCTTGCGTGGGAACATTGATACGCGGATCAAGAAAGTGCGAGCCGGCGAGTGTCAGGCCACACTGCTCGCCGTCGCCGGCCTGCAACGGGCGGGGCTTGCCGAGCAAGCCGCTCAGATCATCCCCATCGACCTCATCCTGCCCGCCCCGGGACAGGCGGCTTTGGCGGTGGAATGTCGGCGCGACCGCGACGACCTGCTCGAACTGCTACGCCCGATCCAGCACGAGCCATCGGCTTTGGAGCTGGCGGCCGAACGGTTGCTGGTGGTTCGACTCGGTGTGGGCTGCCGGGCACCCCTGGGAGCACTGGCCCGAGCCGGTGCGGCCGATGTGACGCTGACCGCCGCGATGTTTAGTCCGGACGGATCCCGCTGCTGTCGTGCGAGCCACCGAGCGCCGATCGACCAGGTGGAATACCTTGTTGAGCAGGTGGTGACCCAGTTGCATTGCCAGGGCGCCGCCGAACTGCTGGCGCTGTGCTGATGCGCTTCACAGGCGCCACGCCGATGGCCAGTACATGATCATCCCCGTGACGCCGCCGACCAACGTGATCACAAAGAGCACAAGCTTGACCCACCAGATGCTGTGGGCAAACCGTCGGCGCCCTACCGCGTCGCGCGCACACCATCGAGCAAACTCCATGCGTGAGGCGATGCTCGAGTGCCGCCAACTCCGGGCCTCGGGCGCGATCCCGTTAAGGGCGGCGATGCGGTACAAGGTGGCTGCATACAACTCAGCCGCCATGGTCTGCCGCGCAGGCAGGTCCGAGCTGCCGTCGGCCAGTTCGCTTGCCAGGCAGTCAACCGCGAACCAGTCCGCCTGCCGCTCGAACCGCCGTGAGACCCACCCGAACCCCCCCAACCAGATCGGCAGCATCACGGTCAACGCCCAGAGCGTCTGCTCGCTCGGCGAGATGGGCAGCGTCCAGAACCGTCTCGCCAGTTCGAATCCTCCGAACGCGACCATCGCGGCCGCGGCCGCAAACAACACGTAGTAAAAAAGATGATGGTGCTTGACGTGGCCGGCCTCGTGACCGAATACGGCCTCGACCTCTCGCGGCGCCAGGGCGTCGAGCAGCCCATCGGACAGCATGACATAGCGCACCGGCCAGACCAAGCCCATGACGGCGGCATTGACCACCATCCGCCCCGTGCGCCACAGCAGAATCTCCCGATACCGAAGCCCGATACGCCCGCAAAAATCCTCCAGCGTCTGCCGTAGAGGCCCATCCGCCAGACGAACCGTCGTCCACATACGGCGCATAATCACCGGTGCCACCAGAAACATGACACCGGCCGTGGCGGCCAGACACGCCTCTGCCGCCCAGGGCGCGCCGGTCCAATCTGCCAGCTCACGTCGGTAGCTTTCGGCCACGTCCTTGGCAAGGAGGATGATCGCCATCGGCACCGCCATCAGCAGCAGATGGTGGCGAATGTTGAACATCATGTACTCAGCGAGGGGCCAAGGTCTCGCCGCCGCGCCCGAAGCGTCGCGGCTCGGCGGCACATCGTTGCCGGCGTCATCACCTCGGGAGCCGGACACCGGGCGCAGCCGAAGGACCCGCTCGGCCGGGTACGCTGCTAACCAGCAAAGCAGGACCCCCACAAAGAAGGGGGTCAACAGAACCAACTCATCGACCAGGGGCACAGCGCCCAGGCCCAAGGTGTGTCGGACGACGTAGTGCCACGAGGTGCCCACCAGCGTCACGACCAGCCCGGCCAGCAGCCCAAACCGGGCTGCGGCCGAGAAGCCGCCGTACAGCCGGTGTGCCGGACCGTCTGACCCGCCGCGCCTCAGACGCGAGATGGCAAGCGCCGCCCCGGCCCCGGCCAGCAAGCCGGGCACTAGCATGAGCGCCGCGACCAGCACCAGTGTAAGCGGCAGCGATTCGACCCACACGTCGGGCCAGCCCCCCGGAGGCATGGCCAGGACAATGGCAAATGCAGCAATGACAATCAGTTGCATCGAACACCATCGCGCGGCGAAGGCGCGGCTACCTACCGTGTGCCGGATTCTATCGGTGCGGCAAGGCACCCACAACCGAGCAACTCCTCGCGGGTATGCAATAGCGGTGGATGCACGGCGTTAGGATGGGTAGGTATAATGAGCCCTTTAGGCTATGTTTCGACCGACCCGGTGGTCGGCACACAGAAGGAGAATAGCTGATGGTTCACAGACATGTCTGGCTTGCGACGGTGGCGACGCTTCTGCTGGCGCTCGCCGGTTTTGCGCAGGAGGGTGAGCGGAAGGTTGTTCCAGATCAGGCCGGGCGGCCCGACCGTGGGCGGATGGGCCCGCGCCGCAATGTGCTTGTCGATCGCCTGACGCGAGAGCTTACTCTCACGCCGGACCAACGCGATCAGGTCCAGCAGATCGTTGACCGTCATCAGCAACAAATGCGGGCCGCGTTTTCTGACGGGGAGCAGGCAGCCAAGCTGCGCGAGCATCGCGAAAAGATGCGCACCCTGCGCCGCGATCTGCAAGACGCGCGTCGAGAGGGCGACAACCAGAAAGTTGAGGGTCTCCAGAAGCAAATGGACGAGCTTGCCAAGCAAGACCCGATGCTGAAGGAACGGCAGGCCATGCTCGACCAGATCGAGGGCGTGTTGGATGGCGAGCAAAAAGTCAAGTTCCGCGAGATAAGGGACGATCTGCTGGGTCCGGGTAGATCGGTCGCACCCGATTTGACGAACCCGGCGGTCTTGCGCCAAGCGGTAAGCTCTCTCAAACTGGAGGACGCGCAGCGCGACCAGATTCGCGAGCTGTTCAGGGAACATCGCGGCAAACTGGGCGAGTTGAGCGGTGCGGCACCTGACAAGCACGCCGAACTGAACAAGAAACTCTATGAAGACGTCGTCGCCAAGCTCACCCCCGAGCAGCGCGAGCAGCTCGAGCAGTGGCGGCCGGACGACCGGCGATTGATGATGCTGCAAAATCCGCGGGTCCTGCGGCGGATGCTCGAACGCATGGAGCTTCGCCAGGAGCAGAAGACTGAGATCGACGCCCTCTTCGAGCGGTCTGACCAGGACAACCGGAACACCGAGCGAGGTGATCGCCAGGTCCGTCGGCAGCGCGGTGAGAAGTTGCTCGAAGATGTAATGAACGTGCTGGACGAGAATCAGAAGAAGCAGTTGACGGAAATGGGTGCGGGTCGCGGCATGGGCGGCTGGGGACGCGGAATGAGAGGGCCTCGCGGCCCCGTGGCCGCTCCTCAGCCCCAGACGGAGACCGAGGCTGAGGTCGAGGTGGAGACCGAACCAGTCGAGAACGAGTAGCCGTAGCGACTTACCATTGCAGCAATGCAACACAGAGGCGGTCGGGCTCGCCCATGAGCCTGGCCGCCATTGTTTATTGCACCACAGAGACGCGGTGCCTCGGGCTCAAGGAGAAGGTGGCTGGCGATTCTCACCAGTCACGAGAACGTTGGTCTCGTCTGGGTCGATCGCCTAAGGCGTGTGAGACCGCTCCACCATCAGGCCCAGGTCGCGCAGCATCTGCTGATCCTCATCGGCCGGTCGCCCCGCGGTTGTGAGATAGTTGCCGATCAGCGCCGAACTGGCCCCGGCGAAAAACATCCAGCTCTGGAGGTCGCGAAGGTTGGCCTCGCGGCCACCGGCCACTTTGATCCTCGCGGAGGGGAAGATGAAACGAAATACGGCGATGATCTGAAGAATCTCCATGGGCGGCAGGGGCGCCGCCTGCGCCAGCGGCGTTCCGGCGATCGGATGCAGGAAGTTGAGCGGCACGACGTCGGGGCGACAGTCGCGCAGGGCAAAGGCCATGTCGAGCCGATCCGCCCAGTTCTCGCCCACTCCAAAGATGCCGCCGCTACAGATCGACAGACCCGCCCCGGCGACGGCCGCCACCGTCTGTAGACGGTCGGCGTAGGTGTGTGTCGTGACGATGCTGGGAAAGAAGCGGGCCGAGGTCTCGAGATTGTGATTGTAGCGCTCGATGCCCGCCTGGCGAAGAGTGCGGGCCTGCTCACCATCGATGGTCCCCAGCGCGGCGCACAGGTGAATGCCTACGCGACGCCGCAGTTTGTCGGCCAGTGCGGTCACGCGCTCGATCAACGATCGCGTCGGCCGACACCCGGACGTCACCAGCCCGAACGACTCGGCGCCGTTTTTGACAGCCTGCTCGGCGGCTGAAAGGACCTCGTCGTCGTCGAGAACCTGCCGCCGGCGGGCATCGACGCGGTGCCGGGCCGACTGGGCACAGAACGCACAGTCCTCGGTGCACCCCCCCACCGTCAGCGCCGCGATCGAGCAGAAGCTCACCGCCTCGCCGCATCGCTCGACACGAATGCGGTTGGCCCAATAGAGCAGATCGTAGACGTCCGTGCCGGTCGCACGTGTAAGGACTTCCGCTTGCGGCCGCTCGATCCGACCGCCGGCCAGCAGAGTCTGCGCAATCTCGGCAATCTGTGGGTTCATGGTCAAGAGAGTGGTTGGAGCAGTCGCCGTCCGTCGACCAAGGAGCGGCCCCTACGGACGGGGGCCCCGCAGTTGCGACTTCAAATCGAAGGCATCCAGCACTTGCAGTTGTCGGCGACTGATATCGTACACGTAGACGTTGAGCCGACCCTCGGCCGCGTCGGCGATATAGACCACCTCTGTGGAATCCTGGAGTTGGCCGGTGGCGACGACGTAGTCGCCGGCTCGGTCCATTTGCCCGAGGGCCATCGCCTGCTGCGGACTCAACGTGCTGACTACCACCAGACCAACGAACAGGATGGCGGCGGTCACCGTCAGGACGGCCAGGGCAAGGTTTCTACTGTCCATGCTTATCCTCCTACGGCCTTGCGCCGGTTGTGCCGGAGCCGGCGGTCGGCGGGGTGGCTCGGCGGAAGTCGGCTACCAGGCTGCGGTACCCGCGGTATTGAAGCCGCCGCTGAGTGGGGTCGATCATCAGTACGTGTAAGGTCCGCGTGCCCAGGTCGACCAGGTACAGCGCGTCGTAATCGTCCATGACCTTGCCCGTGACCATGATGTAGTTGCCGCCCTGGGCAACGCCCTGTGCATGCGCCGCCGGAGGCCCGGGCGTGATAAGCAGCATGGCCGCCACCAGAGCCAGGTTTACCCCCAGCAGCAACACAAATAACGTGCGTCTCAGCATGGAAGCCACTCCCTCAGCAGGCACACCGCAGATCGCCGCCCTGTCGATCATCCGGCGGCTAATCCAGATGTGTGCGTTTGCTGTTCTTGAAGGCGATCGCCAGACAGCCGACGGCAAACAGGGAAGCCATCGCCCACTGCGGGATCGGGCGCTTCACCGCGAGTTTCTTGACGCCCTCGCGGGCGTCACGGGCGGCGGCGCGAGCCGGCACCGCAGCCAGCGCCACCAGCAACAGTACCGGCAAAAACCACTTCAACAGCTTAACCAGCTTGCGACCCATACCTATCCACCTGTCGGCCAATCGCCGGAAAACGGCTGTCACCTCGTCTATCGGCAGCGATTATAGAAGCAGGCCACGCCGCCTGCCACCCCCCTACCAAAGGGTGGCCACCGGGCGGGCGATCCGGCGAAACGTCGACGCCGACACCGCGAGCGTGGCCCACTTGGGCGACCGCGGGCGGGCATGGGCCTCGTACTCGGCCAGCGGGCAGACCCGGAACGCGTAAACCTCGTCGTGGTAGACACAATCGGGCTCGATCGGGCCGTCGGGTTGCGGCTCGGTCAGCCAGTAGGCGAACACGAAGGCGGATGTAAACCCGTCCCCGAAGACCTCCTGCCACTGCCTCAGGTCGTCGAGGTCCTCTCGTGTGACCCAGTTCTCCCAATAGCGGCGTGTGCGACCTCGGCGATAGGGGAACTGACGGCCCTTGATATCGACGATCAGGTTGTTGCCGTCGGGCGGGTAGATCAGCAGGTCGAACGACTTGATCCGCGCCACGCCGAAGGCGGCCCGATGGGTTTCATCGATGGCCAGGTGCGCCACGCCGGCCGAGCGAAGGTAGCTCTCAAATGCCGCTTCGTAGTGAACGTTGCGTCGCACCATGGACGGGCCAGGCGTTACTCGACCGGCTGCATCGGATCTCGCATCACATCAGATAGAGCAATCTGTTTCTGTTTCTGGGTAGCCATGTCTTTGACGGTCACGGCGCCGCCGCTGCGCGTTTCGTCGCCGAAGATGACACATCGCTTCGCCCCCATCGCCGCCGCGGCCGAAAGCTGCTTGCCCACCCCCTGACGCTTATAGCTGAACTCGCACGCGAAGCCCTGGCGGCGAAGTTGCGAAGCCGCCTGCAACACCTGGTCGAAAAGCTCCCGATCGGCGTCGACGAGGAACAGGTCGATCTTGCGGTCGAGCCGGGGCACGCGGCCCAGTTCGCCAAGCAGTTCGAGAATGACCACGTCGCCCATACCCATGCCCGTGCCGGACATTTTCGGCCCGCCCAGGACCGACAGCAGGTCGTCGTAGCGCCCGCCGCCCAGGACGGCCCGCAGGCTCTGACGGCGATCGAACGCCTCGTACACCGGACCGGTGTAGTAAGCGAAGCCGCGAACGATGCGGGCGTCGAAGTCGCAGTAGTCGCCCACGCCGCACGCAGTGAGCAGCTCGAACAGCCGGTCGACCGCCGCCACGTGGCCGACCACGGCGGGCGCCGACAGAAGCGGCCAGTCGGATTGCTGGAGGGCATCCCGCGACTGGATCGCCAGCAGCGGCTCGAGGTCGGCAAAGGGCACAGCCGAACCGACCGACCCGGCCCAGAGTTCAGCCAGCGCCTCGGGCGGCAGCCGCGTGGACTTGTCGACCGCCGCAAACGCGGCTTCGTGCTTGTCGGCGGACAAGCCGAGCTGTTCGAATATGGCCCCGACCAGGCGACGGTCGCTGATCTTGACCACGACGTCCTCGGCCGTCAGGCCCAGTTCGCGAAGGCAGTCGATGCTGGCCAGAATGCACTCGACGTCGGCCAGCGGATCGTCGGTGCCGACGACGTCGAGATTCCACTGGAAGAACTCGCGAAGTCGCCCGCGTTGGGGGCGTTCGGCTCGATAGCAGCGAGGCACGCTGAACCACTTGATGGGCCTGGGAAGCGAGCTGGCCCGGGCGTTGATCATGCGGGCAAGCGTGGGTGTGATCTCCGGCCGAAGCGCCAGGGCGCGGCCGCCGCGGTCGGTGAGGTTGAACAACTGATCGACGATTTCCTGCCCGCTCTTGGCCGTGTAGAGTTCAAGCATTTCAAGGGTCGGGCCATCATATTCGACGAACCCATGCCGCAACGACACTCGCCGCCACACGTCCACGAGCCAGTTGCGGACGGCCATTTCCTCGGGGTAGAAGTCGCGTGTGCCTCTGTACGAACCAATCTTCATGGCCAGCGCACCTATTGACGGCCTGGCGGCCCTGACACCTGTCCTTGCCACGTTCGCAGGCGACCGTTCGGGTCGCGACCGGACACGACCGCTTCGGTGGCACCTACGGCGCTCAATTGCTCGTAACGCGGGTGGTACGTCACCAGATAGCAGTCGTCGTCACCGGGACCGTTAACGGCGAACCCCTCGCTCTGACCCTGCGCCGGATAGACTGTCACGGTCTGACCATCGGGATGCTGCAAGAGCAAACGCGTCGCGCCCCACACAGCCGGCGCCTCGTCGGCAGGGATGGGCACCTCGACGCGGCTCTGATACACACACAATGTCATGCTCGCCTTGGCGCAGCGCCGATCCGGCACGTCGTCGCCCCGTTCGCGGGTGATCGGGTTGCCACGGATGTACATGCGGTCCTGAGCCCCTCGAATCAGATACGCCGCCGCCGCCACGGTGACCGGTTCATTCGGATCGGTAGGCCTCTCGAAGCTCTGTTCGAAGCGGAAAGCCCCTTCATTCACCGGCTTGACGGTGACAGGCGGCGCGGCCCCCCCGAAGAAAACCTCTGCATAGTCAGCCACCCCGCGAATGACAAAGCTGAACGTAGTGGGCTGACCCACATGGACGTACTCCACCTGCTTGCCCCCTCGAAACGAACCGGACCCGGGCGGCGATTCGATCGCCAGCCCCGCGTCGTACCAAACGCACCCCGGGGCCATGGCGAGTAGCACGGAGACCATCAGCCAGCGCCCCGCCCCGGCGATACGCCATCGCCCATCAAGCAGCCGACCGAGCCTTGGCACGTTCGCTCCGTTTGCCGGTTTTTCGACCATTCTTGCGGTACCTCGCCCGCAGAGAGCGGCGCGCATAGGCCTCCAGTGACTTTACATCGGTGAAATGATGCTCGTACTCATAGGGCCCGTCGTGATAGTCGCAGTTGTCGGTTTTGTAGTTGCGGCAGGTCCGTGGCCGCTTCTCATACACGGCGCAGCGATTGTCGCGCATGAGGTTTCTGCACTTCGCCTCGACGTTGAGGAACCACTGCCCGTCCTCGACGAACACGCTGGTGCCTTCATGCATGAGGTACCACCGTACGTCGTCGAAGTCTCCCGGTGTTTCAGGTTGGTCGATGGGCAGCGCAAAGTAGCGGCAGCACAGTCCGGTGCAATGGTCGCAAAGCGTCGAACTCATTCGCTCTGATCCTTTTCCAGGACCCCATACGATCGTCCGTCACAACACGGCGCGAGTATAGTGATCACCTTGCAGCCCGTCAACGAGCGGCCGTATGATAAATGCTGTGCAGTCCAGCATTTGGGCAACGCAACGCCTCCTGGCACAGGGCGGGAGCCTTCGATGCGGATTATCGCTGGACGTTATCGCGGACGACGCATCCGGTCGGCGGTCGGGCAGACAACCCGACCCATGCCCGATCGTGTCCGGCAGGCGGTCTTCGACATCCTCGGCGCTCGCTGGGCGCTGCCGGGTGAGCTGCCGCCGATCGCGGTGTTGGATCTGTTCGCCGGCAGCGGCATGCTGGGCCTGGAAGCGCTGTCGCGCGGGGCGCGATATTGCTGCTTCGTTGAGCGCGATCGGCGTGCGACACGACAGCTTGAAGGACACATCGGCGAACTGGGTCTGACCGACTCGGCCACCATTCTGGCCGTCGACGCGCTGGCGATCTCGACCACGAGCCTTCCGCACGTGGAGGGCGGATACGATCTGGTGTTCCTCGACCCTCCGTATCGCGCCAGCAGAGACGCCCGGGTCGATGCGAAGGTGGGTGGGCTGCTGGCCCGCGTCGGACGCGAGATCTCCGTATCGCCCGAGGCGGTGGTCGTCTTGCGGCACGAAACCCGCACCGCATATGATGATCTCTGTTACGGCCTTCTGCGCAGCCTTGCGCGTCGTGAATACGGCACCATGGCTGTGACCTTTCTTTCACCGGTGAGATGATGGGGTCGCTGCCGTACCATTATTTCGAGCCGGACCAGGCTGCGAAGCTCGGCGGTTTGCAGTTGGTCGCGCGAACGTTGGTGGAGGGGTTCATCAGCGGCCTGCACCGCAGCCCACACCATGGGTTCTCCGCAGAGTTTAGCGAGCATCGCCCCTACACTCCCGGAGACGACCTGCGGCACCTCGATTGGGTGGCGCTGGCTCGTACCGACCGATTCTTCGTCAAGCGCTACGAGCGGGATACCAACCTGCGGGCGCACGTGCTGCTGGATATCTCCGGGTCGATGGACTACGGCAGCGGATCGCTGACGAAGTTGCAGTATGGATGCTACCTGGCCGCCATGATGGCCTACTTGATGGTGCGGCAGCAGGACCTGGTGGGTCTGGTCTGCTTCGATCGGCGGATACGTTCGTATCTGGCGCCCGGCGGGTCGGCGTCGCACCTGGACCGGCTGTTCGGCCTGCTCGAGCAGATTCGCCCGGGTCGAACCACGTCGGTGAGCACCGCGTTTCACGATCTGGCCGAACGGATCGGAAAGCGAGGACTCGTCATCGTCATCAGTGACCTTTACGATGACCCGGCAGCCGTCATGCGCGGTCTTCGGCACTTTCGCCATCGCAAGCACCAGGTCGTCGTGTTTCACATTCTCGACGATGCCGAGTTGCACCTGCCGTTCTCACGACTGGCGAGTTTCGTCGACAAGGAGACGGGCGAACGCCTTCAGATCGACCCCAAGTTGATTCGTGATCGGTATCGCCGCGAAGTCGAACAGTTTCTTACGTTCATCCGCCGCGAGTGCAACGACAGTGCGATCGACTATCTGCTGGCTAACACAACCACGTCGTACCATCAGACGCTGCGCGGCTATCTGGCCAGTAGACGCAAGGTGCTGCATTGACGGCCCAGATCCATTTTGCACTGGCCGGGTGGGGATGGTTGCTGGCGCTCGGTGGGCTCGTCGCGACCATACCAATCGTGCTGCACCTGCTGCAAACGGCCCGCGCACCCGAACTGCCCTTCAGCAGCCTGCGGTTCCTTCGCGCGTCGGCCGAACGCACGGTGCGACGGCGGCGAATCCAGCACTGGCTGTTGATGCTGGTTCGCGCGGGGCTGTTGGCCGTGCTGGCCATTGCTCTGGCAAGGCCGATGTGGGGCGGCGGCTGGGGTGACACGGGCCCCGAGTCGTGCGTGATCGTTCTGGACAACTCGCTTTCGATGGCCACCCGCGACTTGGAGGGGTCACACCTTGACCGAGCGCGCGCCGCCGCCAAGAAACTTCTGCGCCGGTGGGATACGCTACGACAGTGCGGGGTGGTCGTGACAAACGGGCCGCTCGCTCGCCAGCCCGTCGAGTTGCTGTCCGACCGTGGTCGGCTGGAACAACGGCTCGATACTGCTGAGCCGGGCATTGGCCATGCGGTCATCGCCGATCAGGTTCGCCGTGCTCTTAAGGCCTTCGATCGACACCAAACCGTCCGTGGCATGATCTGCGTGCTAACCGACATGCAGCAGACTGCACTCGATCCGCAGCGGCTGGGCGAGGCCCTCAAGGGCCGCAACCTGCCGCCGGTCCTGCTGTTTGATTGCTCGGCGGGCGAGGCGGTGAGTGTAGGGCTCACGGACTTGCGGGTCGAAGGCGACGGCCACGTCGCGGGCCTGCCGCTGCGGCTGGTGGCGACCGTCGTCAATACGTCGCCCGCGCCACAGGATGTGACCGTTCGACTTCGGGTGGACAACCAGACGGTCGAGGCCGTGACGGAAAGGCTGCTTCTCGCCGCCGCCGGATCCGAAGGTGCCATCCAGATGGTGACACTGCCCCATACGTTCGACCGTGCGGGCTGGCACGTCGCCACCGTGGATGCACAAATCGCACGGGATGACTTGGTCGAGGACAATCAACGCCACATGGCCTTGCGCATCTCTGATCCGCCGAATGTGCTGATCATGATCGGCGACGGCTCTACGGGTAGCGAGCACGCGGGCTCCTACGTTCAGGCGGCGCTGCGCAGTGCCAACGTCGCGATGAACGCCAGCGTCCGCACCGCGACAAACGTGCCTCCGTCAGACGTGCTGTCGAGCGATGCCGTAGTACTGTGTGACGTGCCATGGGTCGAGCCGGCGACCGCTGACGCCTTGGACGCCCTGGTAGACCGTGGGGGGGTAGTAGTGACGTTCCCAGGCCCGCACGTTGATCCAGAGCGTTACAGTGAATGGGTAGACGCTCCGTCGCCCCGTGGCCGATGGCTGGCGGCACGGCTGGGCGAGGCAACAGGGCGCGGCGTCGTTCGCCCCGACGCCGAACCGCTTGTGCGGGTAGACGAATCCAGTTGGCTGTTCAGTGGCCTGGCGGAACGACCAGGGCAGTACGAATCGGTTCTGCTGTACCGCCATCTGTTGCTGGACCCTGTCGATGGGAGCCGGTCTTTGGCTTGGCTGGCAGGCGGCGATCCACTGGTGGTGCAACGGCCAGATGACCCAGCCTCAGCGTCTGCGGGCTTGGCGCTGACCTTTGCCACGACGGCCGATAACTCATGGACGAACCTGCCCACCCAGCCGATCTTTCTGCCAGTCCTTGTGCGAGCGGTCCTGCGTCCCACGCTCACTGCGGCCGGCGAAACCAGCTTCCTGGAGGGTGAGTGGGTGTCGATGTCGGGCTCTGCGGTTGCCGCCGTCGAGGTGCAGATGCCTGCGACGGGGCGGGAGCCCGCAGGCCCGACCGTGCGGCCGACGCCGCCGGACGAGCCGAATGTGCCTGTGGTGTTCAGGGAAACCTACCGGGCCGGTGCGTACCGATGGCATGTTGTGGGAGCAGCCGATCTGGAGGGACGATTCGTAGTGAATGCGCACCCGAGCGAGTCGGATCTGACGCGGCTCTCACCGACCGCTCTGGCGGCGCTGCGGTCAAACGTTCTGGTAGCCGACGACGCCGATGCGTTGCAGGAGGGCGTGGCGGCTCTCTACCGGGGCCATCCCGGCTGGGACGATCTGCTGGCCGTCGTGTTGGTCCTGGTGGCAGCCGAGGCCCTGCTGGCGAACCGCTACCGCCCGATACGCCGGACGGACCAAGTGCGCCCGATGGCCTCTGGGGCACACACATGAGCAGCAAGCAGCGCCTGACCAATCGAGCGGCTGCTGTGGCGATCATGAAGCGGCTGCGCAAGGCGGGCCACAAGGCCCTGCTGGCCGGCGGGTGTGTGCGCGACATGCTGCTGGGCCGGCGACCGAAGGATCATGACGTGGCAACCGACGCCACGCCCCAACGCGTCATGGCGCTGTTCCGGCGGCGCCGTGAGGTTGGAGCCCAGTTCGGCGTCGTCATCGTTGGATTGGGCGATCAGTGGATCGAGGTGGCGACGTTCCGCAGCGATCTGGCCTACGCCGACGGAAGGCACCCTCAACAGGTGGTCTTCTCCGACGCGCGCCAGGATGCGATCCGGCGGGACTTCACCGTCAACGGGATGTTCTACGACCCCATCGCCAAGCGCGTGATTGACTACGTCGGCGGGCAAGCCGATCTGCGGCGCAAGGTCATCCGCGCCATCGGCGATCCAGCACATCGCTTTCGAGAAGATCACCTGCGAATGGTTCGTGCGGTGCGGTTCGCCACACAGCTCGGCTTCCACATCGACCGCGCCACAGCCGAGGCGATCCACCACGGTGCCGAACACATGCGGCGGATCAGCGCGGAACGAGTTCGAGACGAACTGTCGCTGATTCTCGCATCCCCGCGTCGGGCAGACGGAGTGGGACTGCTGGACCGGACCCGCCTGCTGCCACACCTCTGGAGCGGCGACTCATGGCCGCCCGAGAGACTCAAGCTGTCGCGGGCGGTGCTCGAACGTCTGCCGCGTCGCTGCTCGTTTGAACTCGGGCTGGCCGCCTTGCTTACCGCCACGCACCCCAGGCAAGCCGACCGCACCTGTCGCGCCCTGACTTGCAGCAACCCCACGCGGAAGGCCGTGGTGTGGCTACTTGAAAACGAATCGACGTTGCAGAACGAAGCACAACTGGAGCTTGCCGACTTGAAGCAGATGATGCAGCATGCGTACTTCGACGAGCTTCTCGCGCTTGTCCGCGCTCGACTGCTGGCCGAAGATCGGCCGCTCGCATGCTATCGCAGCCTTCGACGCCGTGCCGCCGCGATCCCACCGGAGGCGGTCGAGCCGGTCCCATTCGTGAACGGGAACGACCTCGTAGCGATGGGCATGACGCCGGGGCCTGCCTTCAGCAGACTGCTCCATGCCGTCTACCGCGCTCAGTTGAACGAACAGGTCCGCACCCGAAGTCAGGCCGTGACGTTATTGAGGCGCCTCGCCGAGCGTGATTGATTCGTCGTGGACGCGGTGTTGGGGGTAACCGCCCAGGCCAGGCGGTTTCTGCTGCACGTGCGACGCGCCGGCCTACCGATCGCGGTCGGCCAGCGCGTTGATCTTCTCTCGAATCGTCCCGATATTAAAAATCCTTAATCCGAACTTCTCGCCCGCCTTGACGGCCTGCCCGGCGCCAATGATCTCGTTATTAACCATCAGGTCGAGTTCCGCATCGAAGGGCTTATCGAACTCCACAATGGATCCGACCGACAAGCGCAGAACTTCGGAAAGGCCCATATTCCGCTTGGCCAGGCGCACAATAACTGGAACCTGAATGGCCAGAATCCTTCTGAGTGGCTCACCTCGCGCCTCGGCGGCGACGGCCCGATCCAACTGCGCGGCTGCCGCATCCTCATCGTGAGATTCGCCCACCTCGCCTTCGGTGTCCAGTTGGCCGGCTGCCTCGCGGGCCAACGACTCGGCCTCGGCCAGCACCGCATCGATGTCTGCCTGCGCATCAAGCATCGTCATCCGATCGGGACGCCGCGTCGGCGCACACTCCTGGCGCCCACGTCACTAATATCGGCCCTGATGGGGTTTAGCTTGAGCCGTCGTCGTACCGGCTGATCACGATGCAGGCGTTGTGCCCGCCGAAGCCGAACGAATTGGACATGGCGACCTTCACGTCGCAGGAGCGGGCCTTGCCCGGAACGTAATCCAAATCGCACAGATCGTCCGGATGTTCGAGGTTGATCGTGGGCGGAATCAGGCCGTTGCGGAGAGTCATCACCGTAGCCACCAACTCCACCGCGCCGCTGGCACCGAGCAGGTGGCCGACATTGCTCTTCGTACTGCTAATGGCCAGACGGTAAGCGTGGTCCCCGAAGACGGCCTTAATCGCATGGGTCTCCGCCTGGTCGCCCAGAATCGTGCTGGTGCCATGGGCGTTGACGTAATCGATCTGCTCGGGCCTCAAGCCGCTGTCGCACAAGGCACGCTGCATGGCCAGCGCCGCGCCGGCGCCCTCCTGTTGGGGCTGGACGATGTCGCTGGCGTCCCCACTCATGCCGAAACCGAGCACCTCCGCCAGAATCGGTACGCCGCGCCGGCGGGCGTGCTCCAACTCCTCGAAGATCAGAATGCCGGCACCCTCGCCCAGCACGAACCCGTCCCGGTCCCGGTCGAAGGGACGTGAGCCACGAGGCGGATCATCATTCCGCGTCGACAGAGCCTTCATGGCTGCAAAGGCAGCCAGCCCCAGCGGCGTCAGCGCGGCTTCCGATCCGCCGGTAAACATCATGTCGGCCTCGCCGCGCTGAATGGTCGCGAAGGCGTCGCCCATGGCGTTCGTCGCCGACGCGCAGGCCGTCGCCACCGACATGTTGGGCCCGCGCGCGCCGTACAGGATCGAGATGTTGCCGCTGGCGGCGTTGAGCATCAATTTGGGAATCGTGAACGCCGAGACTTTACCCGGGCCCTTCTCGAGCAGGCGTACGTGTTGCTGCTCGAGTTCCGCCAACCCGCCGATGCCCGAGCCGACAATCACGCCGACACGATCCGCGTCCAAGCCGTTCGACTCGAACCTTGCCTGCGTCGCAGCCTGTTGGGCCCCAGCGATAGCGAACTGAGCAAAACGGTCCAGCCGCTTGGCCGCCTTGCGGTCCACGTAGCGAGACGGGTCGAAGTTGACACACTCGCTACCGAAGCGCACATCAAATTGGCTCACATCGAACCGCTTGACTGTGTCGACGCCGCTGCGGCCGGCAACGAGCGCATTCCACAACTCCCCCACGCTCTCGCCCAGCGACGTGACAACCCCAAGACCCGTGATGACCACGCGGCGTCTGCTCATGCTTGCTGCACTCGGAGAAGGCCTGCCCGGCAGATTCACTTCTTACCGCGGTGTTCGTTGATATAGTCGATGGCTTGGCCGACGGTCTGGATCTTCTCGGCTTCCTCGTCGGGGATGCTCATTTCGAACTCGTCTTCGAGTTCCATCACCAACTCCACCGTATCCAGCGAGTCGGCGTTCAGGTCGTTGACGAACGAGGTCTCGCGGGTGATCTCCGCCCGATCTACACCCATCTGTTCGCTAACGATACCGATGACCTTCTCCTCAATGTCGTCTGCTGTTCTTTGGTCTTCGGGCACGTGGTCTCCTCCTTGGCTATAGTGACAGTGCACGGATCATCACCACTGGCTCCCAATTTGGCCGGGTACTATAACAAACGCGTCCCGCGCCCTGCAAGGCTTTTCACCCGGCCGAGCCACCGGCCCCAGTCCCTCACATATAGAGCCCGCCGTCGACTGAGAGGACCTGTCCGGTGATGTACTCAGCCTGTGGCGAGGCCAGAAACACGACGGCGGCGGCCACGTCCTCGGGCAGGCCGAACCGGCCGGCCGGAATCAACTGCTTGACCTGTTCGCGAACCTTCTCAGGCAGCGCGTCGGTCATGTCGGTTTTGATGAAACCCGGGGCCACGGCGTTGCAGGTAACCTTTCGCTTGGCCATCTCTTTGGCCACCGTCTTGGTCAGGCCCACGACGCCGGCCTTACTGGCTGCGTAGTTCGCCTGACCGGCGTTGCCCATCAGGCCCGAAACGCTGGCCATGTTGACGATTCGTCCGTACCGCTGGCGAAGCATAATCTTGGCCGCCGCTCGCGTACAGAGAAACACACCTCGCAGGTTCACCTGGATCACCTGGTCCCATTGTTGATCGTCCATGCTCAGCAGCAAGGTGTCCCGCGTGATTCCCGCGTTGTTGACCATAATGTCCAATCGGTCAAAGTCGGATACGACCGAGGCGAATAACTGCTCCACCTGTTCGGTGTCGGTCACGTTTACCTGCCTGGCCACCGCCTTGACGCCCTTGGCTGTAATCTCGCCCACTGTCGAATCGAGCACGTCAGCCAGTACGTCCACTGCGACAATGTGGGCTCCTTCGTCGGCCAGAGCCAGCGAAATCGCTCGGCCAATACCCCGCGCCGCGCCCGTCACCACCGCCACCTGGTCTTTCAACAGCATGCAACAGTCTCCCTTTCAGCCGGAAACGTCCTTCGCCGAAGAGATGTTCGTGATTTTCACCTTGCGATTGATCTTTTTCATCAGCCCGGTCAGCACTCGGCCGGGGCCGATCTCCACAAAATGGTCGTACCCGTCGGCGATCATCCGCTCCATGCAGCGCTGCCATCGCACCGGCTGGATCACCTGATTGTACAGCGACTGGCGAATCGAATCCGGCTGGTCGTGATACTCCCCATCCACGTTTCGACAGACCGGCATGCGGGGCGACTCGATTTGCGCCTCGGACAGCGCCTGACCGAGCCCGTCCGCTGCCGACTGCATCAGCGGCGAGTGAAAGGCCCCCGCTACCGCCAGCGCCATGGCCCTGCCCCCCTGCCCTGCGACGCTGGCGACCGCTCGTTCGCATGCCTGCTTCGACCCGGATACCACGATCTGCCCCGGACAGTTGAAATTGGCCGGCACGAGCACATCCTCGCCGGCCACCTCCCTGCACAGGGCCTCCACCTGCTGCTCGTCCAAACCCATGATGCTGACCATGCTGCTGGGGGTTGCCTCGCTGGCGGCCTGCATCATCTCACCCCGGCGCCGCACCAGCCGCAGGCCATCGGCAAAGCCGAGGCTGCCGCCCAACCACAGCGCCGTGTACTCGCCAAGGCTCAGCCCGGCAGCGCCGGACGGCGAGTGGCCCTCGGCCACTCCGTTTGCCCTGAGCGCCTCCCAGATCGCCACACTTGTGACGAAGATGGCCGGCTGGGAAATGTCGGTGGCATCGAGCCGCTCGGCCGGCCCATTGAAGCACAGTTCACTCAGCGCGATTCCGAGCTGTTGATCGGCCTGTTCGAACACCTTAGCCGCCGCGTCGGAGGCTTCAGCGATATCGCGGCCCATCCCCACGTGCTGTGCGCCTTGGCCGGGAAACAGTATCGCCGTCTTGGCCATCCCACTCATTCCTCGAAATCAGCACCGCCGTTTCGGCGCCTGGTTGCGCCCGGTCTAATACCGGACCAGCGCCGAAGCCCACGTCATGCCCGCACCCACAGCCAGGAATAGAATCAAATCGCCTGGCGCGACCTGCCCGTTGCGCCGCGCTTCGTCGAGGGCAATGGGGATCGACGCCGCCGAGGTGTTGCCGAGGCGGTCGATGTTGACGTACACGCGATCCTTGGGCAAACCCATCCGCTCGCGCATGAACTCGATGATCCGCAGATTCGACTGGTGAGGGATCAGCAGCTTGATCTGCTCCGGCCGCACGCCGCTCTCACACAGGGTCTGCTCGACAACCTCTTCCATCTTCTTGACAGCGAATTTGAAGACCTCGCGCCCCTTCATCTGCACGTAGTGCAGTTTTCCCTGGACCGTGTCGATCGAGGTGGGCTGCCTGGCCCCGCCGGCAGGAATCCAAAGCATCTCCACTTCGGAGCCGTCACAGTGCAGAAGGCTGTGGAGCAACTGCGATCCCGATCCGTTTGCCGGTGTGATCACAGCCGCACCCGCGCCGTCGCCGAACAGGATGCAACTGCCACGATCCTCGAAGTCGCACACCCGCGTCATATTCTCGCTGCCGATCAGCAGGACGCGGCGGTAGACGCCCGATTCGATCAACCCACCGGCCACCACCAGCCCGTAAATGAAGCCGCTGCACGCAGCCGACAGGTCGAAGGCCGGTATGTTCCTCACGCCAAGCCCGTCCTGGATGAAGCAGGCCGTTGCGGGAAACGGCACCTCAGGGCTGATCGTGGCGCAGATGATCAGGTCGATATCGTCCGGTCGGCACCCTGCGTCGGCGATGGCTGCCCTGCCCGCTTCGACGCCCAACTGGGCCGTCGTTTCGCCCTCTCCGCAGACCCGGCGCTCGCGAATGCCCGTACGCGCCCGAATCCACTCGTCAGAGGTATCCAGGAACTGCTCGAACTCTTTGTTGGTCATCACTCGCCGAGGCAGGGCGCTGCCCGTGCCGGCGATCTTCAGGCTAATCGGTTTGCTCATTTCTTACCTTGGCTGACTGGCCCAGGTGCCTGACGATCGCCGCGTTGACACGCTCGGCCACAAAACGGTGCGCCACCCGCACCGCATTACAGATTGCGCGATGATCACTGCTGCCGTGGCAGATGATACACACCCCATTGACACCCAGAAGCGGCGCACCGCCGTACTCACTGTAGTCGTGCTTGGCCCAGATCGTTTGAAGGATCGGTTCAAAACGACTGGCCAACTCCGCGCTGTGGTCCTTCATCTCCTCCCGTATGGTCCGGAAAAGCCCTTCCGCCAGACCTTCGGTGAGCTTCAGGACGATATTGCCCACGAATCCGTCGCATATGATCACGTCGCACGTGCCCCGAAACAGATCGCGCCCCTCCACGTTGCCCACGAAGTTGACGCCGCTGTCGTCGCGGATGAGCTGGGCCGCGCGCTTGACCAGTTGCGTACCTTTCATATCCTCTTCACCTACCGACAGAAGGCCCACACGCGGCGATTCCATCCCCAGCACGTGCTGCCCGTAGATGCCGCACATCAAGGCATACTGGTGCATGTGATGGGGCTTGGGGGCGATATTGGCGCCCACGTCGCAAACGATCTTCGGGCCTTGTGTAGACGGGATAACCACCGCGATTCCGGAACGCTGCACACCGGCCAGCGTCTTCAGGCGAAGTTGGCAGGCCGCCGCACAGGCCCCGGTATTGCCCGCGCTGACGACGGCGTCAGCGTTGCCCGCCGCGGCCAAGGCCACCATTCGCATCAGCGACGAATCTCGCTTGTGCCGGACCGCATCCACCGGCACTTCATCCATCCCCACCACCTGGGTGGCGTGCTCGACATCGATGCGGCCTGCCCATCCGTCCAGTTGCGCCAGTTCGGCGCGAACCGTATCCTCCTGACCGACCAGCACCAGCCGGATGTCGCCGTCGAGGAAATTCAGGGCATCCACGGCCCCACGCACGACGGCTCGCGGCGCATGGTCCCCTCCCATGGCGTCAACCGCGATCCGCATCAGCGTCAGGACTCCTTGCTCTCGATTTTCAAAGCCACCCCATAGCTGACGTACCCACAGTTGCTGCAAGCACAGTGCGGCAGCTTAGTCACGCTGCACCGCGGGCAGGCTACCGTGTTACGGGCTCGCAGGAAAAGATGGGAGCGCCTCTTGTTCTTGCGGCAGCGACTGGTCCTTCTGGCTGGTAACATGGCTTTACTCGGATCCTTCTGAACCGCCTGAAGCGGTACACCTAATGGCCTCTATATAAGATAAGGCTTGCACCGCGCAGGGCAAGGACGACAGGCCCCATGCAAGCCTTCCTCCAAACCCACATACTAGGCGGACTTGCGCTCGGGCGTCAAGCACAGGCCGCGGCCGCTAGCTCGCCTTTTGCACCTGATCGAGCAGGATCTGGCGGGCCGTGCGCAGGGCCTCGGCCAGTGCGTCCACCTTCTTGCCGCCCGCCTGGGCCAGGCTGGCCTTGCCGCCGCCCCCCCCACCCACAATGGGAGCCACTTGCTTGATCAAATCGCCCGCGTGCAAACCCGCTTTGACCATGTCCTCCGTCAGGCCGGCCACCAAAAGCACATTGTCCGAATCCTGGCGACTGCCCAGCACGATCGCAGCCGAGCCCGCCTCCCCTCGCAGCCAGTCCACCGACTCACGGAGTTGCTGCACGGCCACACCGGGCAACTCACCCACGACGACGGCACAGCCTCCGATACGCTGGGCCTGCGCCAGCATCTCTCGACGCGCCGCTGCCACGTCCGCCGACTGGCCCTTCTGAAGCTGCCGCCGTACCTGCCGCAGCTCTGCCTGGAGGCCCTCCACCCGCGAGGGCAGCTCCTCGACCGAAGTGCTTGCCGCCACCGCCGCCTGGCGAGCGAAATGCTCCGTACCTTGTACGTGCTCCAGCGCCGCCATGCCCGTCACAGCCGTGATCCGTCGCACCCCCTTGGCCACCGCCTCCTCCGAGACGATCTTGAACAAACCAATCTGCCCGGTGTGCTGCACGTGGGTTCCCCCGCACAGTTCGCGGCTGAGACCGTCACCGATCTCCACCACCCGGACCACGTCGCCGTACTTCTCGCCGAAGAACGCCCTCACACCGTCCAGTTTGAGGGCCTGCTCGCGTGGCTTCTCGTACCAACGGACAGCATAATCGGCCCAGATGTACCCGTTGACGATCCGTTCGACCTGCCCCGCCTGCTCGGATGAGACGGCCTGCGAATGGTCGAAGTCGAATCGCAGCCGCCCCGGCTGAACCAGCGACCCCCGCTGGGTAACTTGTTCCCCAAGCACCTCCGTCAGAGCCAAGTGCAGCAGGTGGGTGGCCGTGTGATTGCGTTGCGTCTGCTCGCGGGAGGCGTCGACCGTCAGATCGGCCGGCTGCCCCACGCCGATCTGCCCTCGCCCCACCTGCCCGATGTGCACCACGCCGGTGCCGAGCCTCCGGGTGTCGCGCACACGAAACACGCCGGAGTCCGTCGATACCGTCCCTTGGTCACCCACCTGCCCCCCCTGCTCGCCGTAGAAGCACGTCTGATCCAGCACCAGCCCAACCTCGGCACCGGGTTCGAGCGACCCCTGATCCACCAGGCGGTTGCCCTCGACCCACCCGAGAATGCGACCCCGACACTGCGGTCCGAGGTATTTGAGCTGATCGGTGGTGGCCGGCAACTCACCCTCGAATGCGATGGTCGACTCGCCGCGGGCCGCGCCCCGGGCTCGCCGGCGGGCCTGGTCCATAAGCGTCTCGAACCCGCTCTCGTCGACCCCGAGACCCAGTTCCCCGGCCATCTGAACCGTCAAATCCAGCGGAAACCCGTAGGTGTCGTAGAGCTTAAAGGCGTCGTCCGCCTCGACCCTGCCCGACCCGGCAGCTTGAGCGCGACCAGCGGCCTGCTGGAACAGTTGGATCCCGCGATCGAGCGTTCGGCCGAAGCTGACCTCCTCCTCACGAATGATCGCTACGATCCGCTCTGAATCCCGCGTCAGTTCCGGAAAGGCTTCGCCCATGGTCCGGACCACCGTGGGTACGAGTCGGTGGATGAACGGCTCGGCGAGCCCAAGGTGTTGCCGGCCGAAGCGTGCGGCACGGCGCAGAATCCGCCGTACGACATAGCCGCGGCCCTCGTTGCCGGGCAACGCCCCGTCGGTCATGGCAAAGCTCAGCATGCGTGTGTGGTCCGCAATGACGCGACATGCCACATCCGACAGCTCGCGCGGGTCATTGGCGTCGTACCGGGCGGGTGAGTCTGTCCCCGTCGCACGGGCACCGTACCGCCAGCCGGCCATCTGCTCGACATCGCGAATCAACGGTACAAATAGGTCCGACCCATAGTTGCTGAACGCAAATGGCCGGTCATCGCGCAGCGCCTCGAGATGCCTGAACACCTCACACAGACGCTCGAAGCCCATGCCGGTATCGACGTGACGGGACGGCAGCGGAGTCAGCGACCCGTCGGCATTGCGGTTGTACTGGATAAACACCAGATTCCACAGCTCGATCACGCGGGGGTCGCCCGCGTCCACGAGGTTGCCGCCCGACCGATCGGGCGTCAGATCGATGTGGATTTCCGAATTGGGCCCACAGGGACCCACATCGCCCATTTCCCAGAAAGTGTCCGGGCTGTAGCGAATATGCTCCGGATCGACGTCGGTCAGTTCACTCCACAGCCGACCCGCCTCAGTATCCCGCTCGACGCCGGCCGCTTCATCGCCAGAGTACACCGTGACGTAGAGTCGGCCCTTCGGCAGTCCCCAGACCTCGGTCAGCAACTGCCACGCCCATTGGATGGCCTCGGCCTTGAAATAGTCCCCGAACGACCAGTTCCCAAGCATTTCGAAGAACGTATGGTGATAGGCGTCCCGGCCGACCTCCTCGAGGTCGTTGTGCTTTCCCGAGACCCTGATACACTTTTGGCTGTTGGCTGCCCGTTTGTACTGGCGGGTGCCGGTGCCCAGAAACAGGTCCTTGAACTGGTTCATCCCGGCATTGGTGAACAAGAGCGTCGGGTCATCCGGCGGGATCAGTGAGGCCGGCGCCACGTATGTGTGGCCCTGCTGTCGGAAGAACTCGATGAACTCGCGGCGTAGCTCGGCTGGACTCACGGATGGTCCTTCCTGTCATTATCTGAGCCTGGTGAATGCCAAGGGCAACGTCAGATGGTCCATTCTAGCTGGGCAGGCGGATCAGTTGAAGCATCCCCATGCCGGCTGGTCAATGGGCCTCAGGCGACGGCGGGCAGGGCGTTTGGCCGGCAGCAGAGAGCATGAGGTTCAACGTCACCGCCACAGCGGCGTCCAAGACAATAGAGGGACAGGTCTTGTTGGCATCGGGCGCGCCCGCGTGCATCTCACAGGTAGAGGGGTGGGTAGCTTCACCAGGGCGTGCCGCCATACGCGAGCCGAGGATGTCCGGAGCCATGATGAACCGTCGTATGCTGCAACTAGCCGTGTGCGTTATAGCTGCAACCTGTGTGCTGGGGGCCGAACCCACACGATTATGGGGCCAAGGGCCTGCAGGCGGCCGCGAGAGCGGGGGCAAGGGGGGCAAGAGCCTCTCCGGTGGGGGCAAAGGAGGCAGCGACTCGGAGGGCCCGCCGCTGCACTACTCGCTGTTTTTGGGCAACCAGCCGGCGGTCTACTTTGCCAAGAACGTCCGAAGCGCCGTGCAAGTGGCCCGATCCAAGAGCCGACCGCTGCTGATCTTTACCACTTCGCCCGGAAGTGGACGCGATCATCAACTTGCGGGAGAGGTGTTTTCCAGGCCCTCGATTGGGCAGGAAGCCAGGCGCTTCGTCGCGTTGAGGCTCTCGGTCAACCAGACCCGCCAGTTGCTGGGCGAGCAGGCCAAGAGCACTCACCCGGTGTTGTATGTGGCCGACTCCGTCACCGGGAAGCTTCTGGCCGAGCCGATCGTGGGCTATTTCAGCGCAACCGAGGCCCTCAACCTCATGGACGAGGGCCTCAAAGAGTTCGGCAGGCTCAGGGTCAGTGAGACGATGCTGACGCTACGTGATGCGACCGCTGACGACCAGGCCAGGACCGCCGCTATCGATCAACTCAGCATCTACCACAGCCCAGACATCCGCCAACTCCTCACGGGCATTGTCAGAGACGATCTGGCCAGCCTGCCGGTCCGCCAAGCTGCCATCGAAGCATTGGCGCAAAGCGCGGGCAGTGGCGCGGTCAGCGACTTGACTGCCCTGGTGGACAGCCGACACGGCGAGCTGGCCATGGTGGCAATCGGTGCTTTGGCCCGACAGGGCTTGGACGACCTCGAAAACGTGATCGAGAGACTGTGCTCGGAGGACGAGCCGGAGCGTGTCGAAGCGGCCAGCCTGGCCAGACTGCTTGTCCCCAAGCGCCTGGCCGGTACCGAGCAGTTCTGGCAGACCGCCACCGAGCGCCAGCGGATCCTCGCCATACGCCGCTTGCAGCAGTACGCCGCGCAACAGCGCCGCCAACTCCGGCAGTCGGCGGGCATTGAGGCGGCCCTTCCGGACGCGGGAGGCAGACCCAGCGGGGGGCAAATCGCGTCGGCGAACGTAACTACCTCTAAAGAAGGAGGTTACGTCACTTTACGGATCGAGGTCGCCCGCGGCAACCCCCTCGAAGTACCAGTTTTGACCAAGCCGTCAGACTGAATCCAACGCCAAGATGAGCGTTGTTCTTGCCCGGGGACCTCCCGGGCGCGTTGATCCAAATGGTGTGCGGCCTGAAGGATGAACGCCCACCCCGACCGCACGGTCCGCCGACGGCACGGCCTGTTCACTTAAAGTCCTATTCAGCTTGCGGTTATCGCAACTGGACGCCGCCTTGCCCTCGTCGGAGTTTGCCCAGGAGGTAGGGGCGCTCGCCACTGCGGGCCAAGCGGCGCATCACCGATGCTGCAAACGTGGGTCTGACGACGAGGACGAAACCGATCCCCATGTTGAAGACGCGATACATCTCGCTTTCGTCCACGCCCAGGCGTTGGAGCACCGGGAAGATCGGGGGGATGGGCCAACTGCCCTTCGTGATCGTCAGGGCCAGCCCCGGCGGCAGCACGCGCGCAACGTTGTCGGCCAAGCCCCCACCGGTGATGTGGGCCATACCACGCACCACCCGCTTAACTTTGTAGCGCCGCAGCACCGAGACGACGGGCTGGACGTAGATCCGCGTCGGTCTGAGCAGTTCCTCGCCGAGAGTGTCATCCAGCCCATCGACGCGGCTGGTGGGTTTGAGTTTGGCCTGGCCAAAGACCAGTCGGCGGACCAGAGAGAAACCGTTGCTGTGCAGCCCGTCGGAGCCCAGACCTATCGCCACGTCGCCCGGCTCGATGTCTTGCCCGTCGATGATTCGATCGAGTTCCACCACACCCACGGCAAAGCCGGCCAAGTCGAACTCATTGCGGCGGTAGAGGTCGGGCAGTTCGGCGGTCTCACCACCGAGCAGAGCACATCGCGCGCGGCGGCAGCCCTCGGCCACGCCCGCGACGATTTGGGCAGTCGCCTCGGGCTCCAGCCGGTGCACGCCCATGTAGTCGAGCAGGAATAATGGCTCGGCCCCCATGGTGATCAGGTCGTTGACATTCATGGCCACCAGGTCGATGCCGACCGTGTCGAGTCGTCCGGTCTTGATGGCAATCAGCACCTTGCTGCCCACGCCGTCGGCGCACCCGACCAGCACAGGTGTACGATAGTTGTGCTTGAAAAGCCGCTCGTCGTAATCCAGGCGGAACAGACCCGCGAAATGGCCGTGCCGATCGAGGACGCGCGGGCCATACGTGCTGCGCATGGATGAGCGGATCAGACCGACCAACTGCTCGCCCGCCTCGATGTCGACCCCTGACTGCCGGTATGTCGTCTGCGTTCGGGCCATAGTGTCGCGTCGCACCTGTCTTGTTGCGCTAGTCAGCCGGGACTAGGATGATACCCATTCGGCGGGCGGCCGCAAAGGTGGCCGGACCTCTTGACCCAATTCAGTTGGAGCGAAGTGATGAACGGATACGCCGGTGGACTGCTTAGTGGGCTGGCGAGGCTGCGCGAAGCGCGGACGCTGCGTGCATCGAGTTGGGACCGAAGTGGGCGCAATCGGGACGCCTGGACCGTACCTGCGGGCGGCACGGTGTGCCTGGCCGACATCGACGGGCCCGGTGCGATCACGCACATCTGGATGACTCAAACGTGCCGTTTTGCCCACGGTGCCGACTGGTATCTGGTCGATCCGGACTTCTACCGCAAAGTCGTCCTGAAGATCTGGTGGGACGGTGAGAAGCACCCCAGCGTCCTCGTGCCGCTGGGCGATTTTTTCTGCCTGGGGCACTCCATCGCCTCGAACTTCTGTAGCCTGCCGTTCAGCTCGAGCACCGCGCACCACGGGAAGTTCGGCGAGGGTGCAGCCCTGAACTGCTACCTGCCCATGCCCTTCGCCAAGCACGCGCGAATCGAACTGACCAACGAGGGCGAGCATCCATTGACCCAGTACTTCTACATCGACTACGAACTCTACGATCAGCCTCCCGACGGCGACGTGGGCTATCTGCATGCCCAGTGGCGGAGGGAAAACCCCACAGCCGGGTGGGGGCACGAGATCTGCGTGAACACGCCGCCGGCCGATATCCCCAACCTCGACGGTAAGGGCAACTACGTGATCCTGGACGCTGTTGGTCGGGGCCACTACATCGGCTGCAACCTCTCGGTGACCAACTTCCAGGGAACGTGGTGGGGTGAGGGGGATGACATGATCTGGGTGGACGGCTACAAGTGGCCGCCCGACTTGCACGGAACGGGCTCGGAGGACTACTTCAACCAGGCCTGGGGTATGCAGGACAACGCGTTTCTGTTCAACGGCTCGAGCCTTCACGAGAAGACGGCGCCACCCTATCAGGTCTGCTACAACTTCCACCTGACCAATCCAGTGCACTTCCGCAAGTCGATCCTGGCCACGCTGGAGCACGGGCACGCCAACCATCTGGCCAACGACTGGTCGTCCACGGCATACTGGTATCAACTCGAACCTCATAAGCCGTTCGACCTGCTGGCGGCGGCGCGGCGCTTGCCGATGCGGTCGGACCTGGGGGTGGTGCCCGTGGCGCCGGATCGGACGCCGACCGTGCGTCAGACCCAGGACATGCGGCGGGCGAAGGCCCAGGCCAGCCGGACGGCCCGCCAGCAGGGCCGGTCGCGTCAGGCGGAGGTCAAACAGAGAGCTGCACAGGAACGTCGGTGGCAGAAGGGTCAGGCCAAGTCCGGCCCGCGTAAGAAGAAAGGCTCGCGTTAATCCCCGCGATGGTGGCGGGTGCCCGAGCCCCTGTTTGCGCTGATAGAATCCGGTGCAGCACGGCAAGCGGACGACTTGGGCGGGTCCTGCGGAAGCCCCAGCAGGAGGAGACGGTCATGATGATACGTGAGCCGATTGTAGCGGGACGCTTCTATCCCGGCAGCGGCCAAGCGTGTCGAGCCGACCTCGAGCAGCGCATCCCCGGCGAACCTGACCTGTCTGAGGTGCCCGAGTACCCCATCGGGGCCATCGTGCCTCATGCCGGATGGATGTGCAGCGGCGAGGTGGCCGGCCGGGTCTTTGCCGTCATCGCCAAGCGAAGATCTCCCTCGACGTTCGTGCTGTTCGGAGCTGCCCATATGGCCGCAGCCCATCAAGCGGCCATCTTTTCGGAGGGAGCATGGGATACGCCCCTGGGACGAGTCGAGGTCGACCAGCGACTCGCCGAGCGAATCTGTTCGCAGACCAACTTGATCCAGCCGGATGCCTACGCACACGAAAACGAGCATTCCATCGAGGTCCAGGTTCCGTTCGTTCAGCACCTGTTTCCTGACGCCCGAATCGTGCCGATCGTGGTGCCGCCATCGCCCGCAGCTCATGAGGTCGGGCAGGCGGTGGCGCGGACGGTAGCCGGCTACGCTGCGGACGTGTTCCTGGTCGGCTCGACCGATCTGACCCATTACGGTCCGCAGTACCACTTCACGCCAGAGGGGACCGGTCCGGAGGGCGTTCGTTGGGCGAAGCAGGTGAACGACAAGCGCCTGATCGACCTGATGACGGCCATGGAGTCCGAGCGAATCGTGCCGGAGGCGGCCGCTCATCAAAACGCGTGTGGCGCGGGGGCGATTGCGGCGACCATCGCAGCCTGCAAGCAACTCGGCGCTGACGAGGCCGTGGTGCTCGAACACACTACCAGCAGCGAGGTGCTCGGCGGGCAGGGCGCGGGGTTCATGGCCGATTCGGTGGGGTATGTGGGGATGGTATTTGGCCGGTCGGCGCCCTAGACGGTGCCTGCGGGCGCAAAAAAACTCGACGCCCCGGTCTGTAGGAGGCGGGCCAGACCGGGGCGCCATCGAGGGCACGAGAAATTCTGGGTCTTTATATCCGTTTCGTGGTCCGGGCCGTCGTGGCGGGGACCATGTTCTTGCCGCGGGCGAGCCGCCGGAGTCGCCGCTGGCCAGTCGGGTTCGGCGGGCACGCCGCCCAACCCTTTGGCCGAGGTGAACATTTCGGCGCCGGCAGGTTCGCCCGAAGGTGGTTCTTGCTGGCTGCCGGTCGCTGTCGGTGCCCAACCGGCCCAAACGTACGATTTGAGTTTTGCGGCGTCAAATGGATCGTCCGGTTGGCAAGTGAGACTTCCTGGGGCCGGCCAAATCCAAACAACCCTATCCGCTGTTCTGACAGGTAGACGCAGTGAGGTGGTATGGATCGCCTGGATGATGCCCAGCTTATCGGCCTGATCGCACGGGGCCATGAATGGGCGTTCGAGCGTCTATTGCGGCGTTATCGGCAGTCGCTGATGCGGCTCTTGTACGCACTGACCGCCGACCGGGCCCTGGCGGAGGACCTGTTCCAGGAGACGTTCGTGACACTCGTCGAGAAGGCATCGAGCTACCAGCCGACCGGCTCGGCACGCCATTGGGTGTTCACCATTGCGCGGCACAAGGCGCTGAACGCATTGAGCGAGTCGCATCGTCGCCGCGCGAGGCTGCTGGCTTTTGCCGGGGCTGACGCGAGCAGCGGTCGGACCGGCGCTAACGATTCATCTGCTCGGGCGGCGAACGCCGAGTTACAGGCCGCTTTCGAGGCCGCTCTGGGCGATCTGCCACCGGTCGTGCGGGCATGCTTTGTGATGCAGAGGTTCGATCGGTTTAGTCATGCCCAAGTGTCACGACTGCTGGAATTGCCGCTGGGAACCGTCAAGACCCACATCCGTCGTGCGCGAGACCATCTGCGTCGAGAGCTCAGGCCGTTTATGGACTAAGTGGGGCGACCGTGGTGGAGATCAGATGTCATGGGTGAACCCAGCAAAGCCAAGAACACCAAGCTCGACGCCCTGCTCGATCGTATCGAACTGCCCGGTGCGTCGCCGGCGCTGCTCCAGGAGACGCGGATGGCAGCGGCCGAGGCGATGGCGAACCGTCAGTTCGACGAGGCGGGTGACGCCATCCTGACGCCCGCCGAGGCGGCGGCGCTGCTGCGCGTGGACGAGCGGACACTCCGAGACAACCTGGCCGATCTGCCGGCGTTCGAGTTCGCCGGGCACGTCCGGTTCTCACGCAGAGCCCTGGAGGAGTGGATCCGCCAGCGGACGACCGACTTCGGCGAGCAAATGGCACGGCAGCAACCGCTGAAGGTGATCGCCGGCTAGCTGATCGACGGCGCGCGGCGTAAGGGTTACGTACCACGGAGGTCATGTTATGGCCAAGAAGAAGTCAGAGAAGAAGAAATCAGCAGGCGGCGACTTCGGCGAATTCAACCTGGTCGGCGAGCTTTTGACCGAGGCCGTCCGGGCCGGCGCGTCGGACGTTCACCTGGCCGGGCGGCCCGGGGATCAGGCTGCGGTTCGCTTCCGCAAGGACGGCGTGTTGCACGAGGTGCGGCGGTACTCGGCCAAAGAGCACGCCGCACTGGCTGAGCAGTTGCGTGCGATGTGCCACCTCGATCCCGATGAACACGCGCGGCCGCAGGACGGACGGATCATGGCCACGATAGACGGCGAGGCGGTCGACTTCCGTGTGAACCTGGCGCCCTGCGTGCTGGGCGACTCGATCACGCTGCGCGTACTGCATCGCCGGGCGATCTCGCTGGATATCGAGGACTACCACTACAGCGAACCCGTGCTGGAGTGCCTCGGCAAGTTGAGGACCACGCCGTACGGCCTGTTCGTGCTTACCGGCCCGACGGGCACGGGAAAGACGACCACGCTGTACTGTGTGCTCAAGCAGATTGCCGCCGGAGGCCGCTGCAAGGTCGTCACGATTGAGGACCCCGTCGAGTTTATGATCGACGGCGTGGAGCAGACTGCCATCCGTCCGCAGGCCGGCGCCACGTTTCCTGCTATGTTACGGTCGGCGCTTCGCAGCGATCCCGATGTGATGATGGTCGGCGAAATTCGCGACAACGAGACCGCGCAGGTGATTCATCAGGCCGCCCTGACGGGGCATCTGGTTTTGACGACGCTGCACACCAATTTCGCTGGGGAGGTGGCTACGCGGCTGATGAACATCGGAGTGCCGCCATTCCTGGTCAGCAGTTGCCTGATTGGGGCGATGTCGCAGCGACTGGTCCGCAGACTCCGCGGCGACCACCGGCAGCCCGACCCGGAAGCGCACGAAAAGCTCCGGCTGCTCCAGGCCGATGATCGGTGGTTCGAGCAGACGTTCTACCGCCCTGCCGGCGACCCGCCGGACGAAGCCAACGGTTACCGAGGCCGCATACCGATCAACGACGTGATGTTGGTGGATGCCGACATTCGTAGGATGATTACCCGCAAGGCCGACAGTCGCGAATTCGCCCAGGCCATGCGCGAGAAGGGCATGCTCACCATGCTCGACGACGGGCTGAGCAAGGCCGCGGCCGGCGACACGTCACTCGATGAACTGCTGAAGGTGGGTCTGGTGGCCGAATGGTTCGCCTAGCAGGTGGGTAGAGCCTCAAGCCGACCAGTCAACCGGCGGGTGCCACAAGCGAGATGATTTCGCGGAGCTTGCGGCAGATGTGACCGGGCTCACCCGGGCCCTCGTAGGTCAACGGCCCGTCATAGCCCACCCGCGCCAACGCTGTGACTACGGCGGGCCAGTCGACATCGCCCTCGCCGAGCGGGCAACTGCCCCCCTGCCGATCACCATCGCCCAATCGGTAGTCCTTCACGTGGACGCGAAGGATCCGACCGGCCAACGTGTCGATCCAGTCCCGGGGGTATCCGAACGGCATGACGTTGCCCGTATCGAAGTACACGCCGACGTACGGGCTGTTGACCCGATCGATCAGTTCGCGAGTCTCAACCGGGGAGAGCAAAAAGCGGTTCAACACGTTTTCGATGCCGATGGCCACGCCTCGGGCCTCGGCCTCGCCGGCGAGTCGGCGAAACTGATCGTAGCAGCGGCTTAGCACATCGGCGTAGGAAGTCGACGGCCTGGCGTCGCGCCATCCACCCACGACCGCCGGCACGACGAGGAACACCGGGGCACCCAGCCACGCCGCTCGGTCCAAGGACGACAGGATCAGCTCCCTCGCCCTGGCCTGCACGCCGCTGTCGGGCGAGCCGAGGTTGTACTGCCAGGTAACGCCGCTAGCCAACGACGCTACCTCCAAGCCGGCATCTCGAATGACCCGAGCGAGATGCCTGCATTCTTGTTCGCAGGAGCTGAAGGTCAGCTCGCCCTGCTCGGCGATGACCGGTTCGAGGGCCTCAAAGCCGGCAGCCGACGCCTCGCGGACCATCTGGGCCGTACTTGTCGAGGCAGGAAACGTCCAGGCGTTGAGGGATGGCTTCATGGCGGATGCCCAAAACGTTGGCCTGTCCGGTGTCTCTCGGCGGCTGAAGCAGCGTCCGCAGACCAAACACTGCGCCCGGCGCGGCGTACCTCACTTGGCTTGTGACCGCCCTGACCGGGGATTATAGTGATCGACGCCGAATATTGTCATGCCCGTTGTGTTGTGCCCGGGTCCGATCATGAATTCGATCAAGCAACTCTCACCGAATCTGGTCAACAAGATCGCCGCGGGCGAGGTGATCGAAAGGCCCGCGAGCCTCTGCAAGGAACTGCTCGAGAATTCGATCGACGCGCAAGCGACCTTTATCGACATCGAGGTGGCCGACGGCGGCAAGCGTCTGGTCCGCGTCACCGATGACGGTGCGGGCATCGCTGCGGAGGATCTGCCGATGGCGGTCGCACCTCACGCCACGAGCAAGTTGGTCGGCGAGGACGATCTGTACGCCATCCAGACGATGGGGTTTCGCGGCGAGGCGCTGGCCAGCATCGGCGCGGTGTCTCAACTGCGCGTCGTAAGTCGTCGCCCGGACCAGCCCGCCGGGGCCCGGATCGAGGTGGAGGGAGGCAGGGTCGGTGCCGTTCAGGCGGTGGGCTGTCCGCCCGGCACCACGGTGGAGGTCCGCAATCTGTTCTTCAACACGCCGGCCCGCCGCAAGTTCTTGCGGACGCACACAACCGAGATGGGCCACATCACCGAACACTTGTCTCGCATCGCCTTGGCGCATCCACGGGTGGGCTTTTCGCTCCAGCACAGCGGGCGCACCGTTAAGCAACTTCCGACCGGACAGGGACGGTTGGACCGGATTGCCGCCTTCTTCGGCCCGGAACTGGTTGAATCGCTGATTCACATCGACCGCGACGAGCGCGGGGTACGGATTGCCGGTTGGGTCGGCCGACCTCAGCAAAGTCGCGCGACCGCCCGGTGGCAATACGTGTTCGTCAACGGGCGCTACGTGCGGGATCGCTTTCTGGCCCACGCAATCAAGGAGGCCTACCGCAGTCTGATCGAGCCGTCTCGCTTCCCGCCGGTGTTTCTCTTTGTCGAGCTGGACCCGTCGGCAATCGACGTCAACGTGCATCCGACCAAGATCGAGGTCCGCTGGCGCGACAGCAATCTGGTGCACTCGCAGGTGCTTTCGACGATCCGCGAGGCCCTCAGGCACACGGACATGGCGCCAGAGGTGCGGGCGGGTTCGAGTCCGACGGGCGAGCCTGATGACGACCAGAGTTCAGAGGGCGCCTCCCGCCAAGCCAACCAGCAGAGCCGGGTTCGCCAGGCTATCGCAGACTACTTCAGGCGGCAGGCGCCGGCGCAGCGACACATGCCCTTTGCCCCACCCGAGCCGGGCTCGCCCCGCGACCTGCCCCAGCCGCGACGTTCGGATGTGCCGCGACCGGCGGCCCGAGAGTCGACCGCTGACTCTCGCGACCAGCAGGTGCCCGCTCGCCCGCTGACACAAGACCGCGAGGCAGACCGGCCCACGCCCGAACCGTCGGAGGCGCGATCGCGTCCAGCGGTGCAGCTTCACAATGCCTATCTGGTGGCGGAAACCGAGGACGGCATCGTGATTGTCGACCAACACGCCCTGCACGAGCGCGTTCTGTACGAACAGGTACGCAGCCGGCTGGCGGCCGGCACGCTTCTGAGTCAGCGTCTGCTGCTGCCGGAGACCGTGCGGGCCACGCCCGAGCAGATCAGCGCGGTGCAGGAGAACGCCGACCTATTGGACAAGCTCGGAATCGAGTTGACCGCGTTCGGGCCGGACACGCTGGCGGTGCAGTCGTTCCCCGGGTTGCTTGCGAATCTTGACGTGGGCGAGTTCACGCAGGATCTGCTCGACAGGCTTACCGAACATGAGGGACCGCCCAACAGCGAAGAGCTGCTACAAGATGTCATGCAGCTTATGGCGTGCAAGGCGGCGGTGAAGGCCGGTGAACCGCTCAAGCCGGAGGAGGTCGAGGCCCTGATGGCACAGCGGGACCTGGCCGAGCGATCCAGCACGTGCCCGCACGGGCGCCCGACCAGCCTGCGTCTGAGCATGCAGGACCTTCAAAAGCAGTTCAAACGGACCTGAGCGCCTTGCTCTTATGACGCGTCCCGATCGGTAGCGGTGCGATTGGCCGCTACCTGCTCGCCGAGAAAGTCGCACCACGGGCCGATCCCCTCGCCGGTCTTCGCAGAGGTAACAAGGATTCTACAGTGCGGGTTGAGTCGGCGAATGTCGCGCTCGACGCGATCCAGATCGAAGTCGACGTGGTCGGCCAGGTCGGCCTTGGTGACCACCACGGCGGCGGCTCGGGCAAACGTGCCGGGATACTTGCTGGGCTTATCGTCGCCTTCCGGCATGGACAGCAGCGCGACCTTGGCGTGCTCGCCCAGATCGAATGACGTCGGACATACCAGGTTGCCCACGTTTTCAATCAGAACCAGATCGTTGCCCGCAAGAGGGAGTTGATCGAAGGCATCGGCCACCTGCCGGGCGGACAGATGGCACGCGCCGCCCGTGTTGATCTGCCAGACCGGCACGTCGAGGGCAGCGATCCGGTCGGCGTCCTGCGACGTGGCCAGGTCGCCTTCGACCACACAGCAGCGAAGCCGTCCGTGCAAGGCTCGCAGCGTAGCCACCAGCAGTGAGGTTTTGCCCGCTCCTGGTGAGGCGATCAGGTTCACCCCTGTCAGGCCGAGCTGGGCGAGGCGCAGCCGGTTGGCTTCGGCGATCTCGTCGTTGCTTTGCAGCACCTTCTTGTCGACACGTATCCTCTCGATACCCATGCTGTTTCTCACTCGGTTTCGCCGGTCAGCTCGATCTGTTCGAGCGTCAGGGGCTTGTCGAGAAGGAGGTCGACCTGCCGGCCGCCACACGTTGGACATCTCTGTTCGCCATTGACCAGATCATACGGCTCGCCGCAATCGCTGCACCGCCCGCGCGCCGGCTCGACCAACAGATCTAGCTCGACCCCCTTCATCGGCCCGTCCTCTGTGATCAACTTCAGCGCCTCGCGCAAGGCATATTCGTTGATTTGCTGAAGCTCGCCCCACGCCAGACGAACGCGTGTGATCCGCTTGCCGGGATGGTCTCGGGCCAGTTCCTCCAGTTGCTCCAGAATCGCCGCCGCCAGGCTCATCTCATGCACGCGTGTACCTCAGGCTTGTCAGAAACGTACGCTGCCCTATTCTAGAGGACAGCGTCGCGGTGCCAAGAAGAGGGCGGACAACTGTCGAGGCATGCCCGCTTGCTCTACTCCTTCGTCCAGTCGAAGACAACTCCCAATGCCCGCTCGGGCTCGTCGCGGAGCATGTAGTACATCTTTGGGGCCTCGTCGATCGGAACGACGTGCGTCGTCAGCTTGGCCACGTCCAGCTCGCCGCGACAGATCAGATCGAGACACATCAGCGCGTTTTCCTCCTCGCGACCGGTACCCGATGCCCGGGAGGCATGCCCGCAGCCGCGAAGTTGAAGGTTCCGCTTCTGGAAATCGGTGTAGAGGTCGAGGGTCACGTCCTTGTGCACGCCGCCCAGTACAACGATCCGTCCGTCATCGGCGGCAAACTTCGGGCACGACGCGATCACGCCGGGCGTACCGGTCGCATCGATCACGACAGGGGGCAGGTCGTCGCCGATCCACTCCCTGACGACCTCGGCGGACCTCTCACGGGGCGGCACGAGCATCAGATCGGCCCCGAGCTGTTCGGCCAGCTCCAGACGCTTGGGCCACAAGTCGAGAGCCATCACCGGCACCGCGCCGAGACGTTTGGCAAAATACGTTGCAAAGAGGCCGATCAACCCCTGGCCGAGCACGAGCGCGCCGCGTCCGGGCTCGATCTGCCCCAGTCGCACGCCTCGCAGCGATATCGTAGCCAAGTGCGTGTAGACCGCCTTCTCGGACGCCACCTCGTCGGGCACGAACATCATGGGGTGGCCGGCGGCGGCACGCACGTAGCTGATGTGCCCCATGCTCAGCAGAACGCGATCATCAACCTGCCACGACTCGACGCCCTGACCCACCGCCGCGATGCGCCCGACGGCGAGATAACCGGTATTGGTCGGATACCCCCGTTGGGCACGGTGTGTATCGAAGGCCCGCGACATCTCCGTGCCGGGCGAAATCAGTGTCTTCTCGGCGCGAACCACGACCTCTCCCGGGCCCGGCGCGTCGACCGACCATTCTGCGACCTCGATCTTGCCCGGCCCGGTAAACACCACGCGCCGCCCAACGAACTCGCCTGCCATGATTCACTCCTCTTTCGCAATAGCTGACACGCCGAGCTGGCTGCCGGCAATCGACCCACCCTCACGGAATATACGGAAACGCACAGCGATGCTCAATATCGCCTGCTCTCCGACTTGCTTATGTCTAAAAAGTCACCACTCGTGCTCATCCACTCATGCAAGGCTTCGTGCAGCCGCTGCTGAGTGGGGGCAACTTCAGGCTTGCCGACCAGATTCTCTCGCTCCAACGGATCGTGCTCAAGATCGTATAACTCGGCATGGTCGCCCTCGTTATGGATGTACTTATGGGATGCGGTAATTACCCCGCGCTGGAAGCAGGCGCGACCGGCGTTGCCGTTGAACTCACTGAATACCATGTCTCGGGTCTGGCTTTCAGGCCGCTCGACAACGGGTCGAAGCGACATGCCGTCCCCTTCGGGCCAATCGATGCCGAGATAATCGCAGATGGTCGCGGGCAAGTCTACGTGGCTGGTTAGCTGGCTGCGGTGCGAGCCGCTGTCGGTCGCTGCTCCGCCTGGCGGCTTGACCAACAGGGGCACACGGATCGCTTCCTCGTACATACACATCTTCTGCCACATGCGGTGCGAGCCGAGCATCTCGCCGTGATCCGTGGTGAAAATCACCAGCGCGTCGTCCCACAGCCCGCAACGCCACAAGGCCTCGACCACCTGTCCGATGCAATGATCGGCCAGCGTCACCAGGCCCAGGTACGCCGCCCAGACCTGCCGCCACTGCTCCATGGTGACCGTTGCACCCATAAATCCTGGTAAATTCATGAGTTGCGACGCCGGCTGACCCGCGTAGCGCTGGCCCACATTCACCGGCAGCTCCAGCTTCGCCGGATCGTAGAGCGTGTCGTACGGAGCCGGCACGGCCAACGGTGGGTGCGGAGCCCATAGCAGGCACGCCAGGGCAAGCGGCTGACTCGCATCGGCTGACTCGATGAACTCGACCGCCCGCGTGCTCAGGTAGGTGTCAAAGAAATGCTCCGCGGGCAGGGGATGACGACCTGTCCGCGCGCTGGTGTACCAGTCGCAGGTCATTCGCTCATTGATAAACTCCGGGCAGGGCGCTCGGTACTCCGTCAGCTTGGGCTCGGTCAGGCCGCTCGCCTGAAGGTATTCGCTGTAGTCCTGCTTGCCGATGAAGGTCGCCCCGTCGCAGCGCTCCTGCATGGGCGGGTCGCTGAAGATGTGCTGCACGCCGATGTGGGCCAGGTTATACCCCTCGCCCAGCAGTCGCTCGAAGACGGTGGTGTATTCGGGCCGCAACGTGCCGTACTGCCGTTCTTCGGGGATCCAGGTGTTGATCATCGCGCCCGATCGATGGGGATACAGACCGGTGGCCATCGCCGTCCGCGCCGGGACACACAGCGGGCAGGGCGAGTAATGACGGTCGAAGACGACCGATTGCTCCGCCAGGCGGTCCAGATGGGGTGTATCGCACTGACGGTCGCCGTATGCAGCCATCGTGTCGGCCCGCTGCTGGTCGGTCATGATGAGAATTACGTGCGGCTGTTTCGCCATTTTCGGCCTCCGAAGTCCTGCCCCGCCTCGACACGGGGGTTCGCCCGGGCCCCTATGCACGACTTCGGAGTCTAGCGACGCCCTGCCGGCCGTCAATCGTGAGGCGGCCGACCTGCATCGGTCTGCTTACAGGGATATAATCGCAAAAACGAATCCCTGCTGCGTTGTGCAGCGTTGAACTCCGCTGGAAGGCAAAATGGGCAGGAACCTTTTCCAGAAGGTTTGGGATCGGCACCTCGTTCGGATGCTGCCGAACGGCAAGGCCCAGTTGTTCATCGGGGTGCACCTCATCCATGAGGTAACCAGCCCTCAGGCTTTCGCCATGTTGCGCGAGCGAGGGCTCGAGGTGGCCTATCCCGACCGGACGTTCGCCACTGTCGACCACATTATCCCCACCGACACGCGACAGCGTCCCTGGCAGGACCGGCGGGCCGAAGAGATGGTGGTCGCTTTGGAGAACAACTGCCGGGAGTGCGGCATCACGTTCTTCGACGTCGCAAGCGGCTCGCAGGGCATTGTACACATCATCGGCCCGGAACTGGGGATCAGCCGGCCGGGCATCACGCTGGCGTGCGGCGATTCGCATACGTCAACGCACGGAGCGCTGGGGGCGGTGGCGTTCGGCATCGGAACCAGTCAGGCGCGCGACATCCTGGCCACGCAGACGCTGGCTCTGGACCCGCTGAAGGTTCGTCGCATCGCGGTTCACGGCAGGCTCCAGCCGGGTGTATACGCCAAGGACGTGATCCTTCAGATCCTTCAGACCCTGGGCGTCAACGGTGGGCTGGGCTATGCCTACGAGTACGCGGGCGACACCGTCGAGAACATGAGCATCGAGCAGCGTCTGACCATCTGCAACATGTCGATCGAGGGCGGCGCCCGGGCCGGCTACGTCAATCCCGATCAGACGGCGTTCGATTACCTGAAAGGCCGACCCTACGTGCCCACAGGCGACGACTGGGACAAAGCCGTCCAGCGGTGGCGCGACGTGGCCTCCGATCCGGACGCGACCTACGAAGACGAGGTCTCGTTCGAGGCCGCCGCGATCCCGCCGATCGTGACCTGGGGGATCAATCCCGGTCAGTCGGTCGGCGTCGATGAGAAGATCCCCGACCCCGACGCCCTGCCCGAAGACAAGCAGGACTCGGCCCGTCGGGCCCTGAAGCACATGCGGCTGGCGCCCGGCACACCGATCAAGGGCACCAAGATCGACGTGGCCTTCGTCGGGAGTTGCACCAACGGTCGCATAAGCGACCTGCGAGAGGTCGCTCGGCACATCAAGGGCAGGAAGGTCGCGCGCGGTGTCAAGGCGTTGGTGGTACCCGGTTCGCAAAGGGTGCGGACTCAGGCCATGGATGAGGGCCTGCACGAGGTCTTCATAGACGCGGGATTCGAATGGCGCGAGCCGGGCTGCTCGATGTGTTTGGGGATGAACCCCGACAAGCTGGTCGGCGATCAGGTCTGCGCCTCGTCGAGCAATCGCAATTTCATCGGCCGACAGGGCAGCCCGAAGGGGCGGACCCTGCTGATGAGTCCGGCCATGGTGGCGGCGGCGGCCCTGCACGGCGAGGTAGTGGACGTTCGCGAGGTGTTCGACTACGACTCGACAGGCTGACACGATACCAGCCTCAGGGCGAGCAGGAGTGTAAGCAACCGATGGCCCTGCAACCAATCAAGCAAGTTCGCGGCACGGGCGTGTATGTGCCCGGCGACGACATCGACACCGACCAGATCATCCCCGCCCGATTCATGCGTTGCGTCACATTTGACGGCCTCGGCCAGTACGCCTTTTACGACCGGCGTCTCGACCAGAGCGGTGCGAGCCTCGGACACCCCTTGGACGATCCGCGTTTTGCCGGCGCCGGCATCTTCGTGGCCGGCAGGAACTTCGGCTGCGGCTCGTCTCGCGAGCACGCACCTCAGGCGATGTACCGCTTCGGGATCCGCGCCGTCGTGGGCGAATCGTTCGCCGAGATCTTTTTCGACAACGGCATCGCCATGGGCATGCCGTGCGTCAGCGTCGGTCACGACGACGCGCGGCAGATCGGCCAGGCGATCGAAGCCGCCGCAAAGGTCGAGATTGTCGTCGATATCGAAGAACAGATCGTCAGGATTGGCGACCGGTCGATCGGCTGCACGATGCCGGAGAATGGCCGTCAGTCGCTTCTGGCGGGCACATGGGACGCCCTGGAGGTGCTGCTGGCCGGCGCCGATCAGGCCCGCGCCCTCGCCGAGCGCCTGCCCTGTTGAGTTTGCGCCGCCTACCCATCAAACCTCATAAATCCCTCGAACTTGCCGCCGTTGGCGGTTAGATTGCCTAGCCAAGGCGCCCGGTGCGCGGGCTAAGTGAGGACCTGTCACGTTTCACGTTCAAACGAGGAGCCGGTCATGTTGCGCAACGTTGTTTGTGTCGCCGGGATGTTGTGTCTGATTGGGGCGGATTGGGCGCCGGCTGAGCCGACCACCGCTATTCTGCCGGCCACCGCCGACGTAGGAATCACCTCGGTTCGCGGCAAGACGCGATACAGCAACGCGTTGGGCCCGAGCACGGCTATCCGCCAGAACCAGAACTGGTCGGGGTTCGAGGCCAAGACGCTGTTGATGGCCTTCGACGCCGACGCCATCAAGGGCTGGACCGTAAGCAAGGCCCACTTGAATCTCTACGTGGCCAAGGGCGATTTCTACGGGCTGGGCCTGTCTACGGTGCTGGCGCCGTGGAAGGAGGGGCGGACACTCAATTGGACCGAGAGAGCGGGCTCGCCCTGCTGGGACTTCGTGCGCTGTCCCGAGCCCGGCGCCGAGCCCGGCGAGGACAATTGGTGGGCCTGGCCGGGAAGCGCCATCTACAGCGTGAGTTGGGCGCACCCGTCGGCTCGCTACAGCCACGCCGGCCCGCAAGACCTTGTCCGCGCCAAGACCGAGGACGGGCGGTTCGTGCACCTACAGGTGCCGGTCGACCCGGTGATGGTGGAGTCGATGGCAATCGGGGCGTGCTACGGGCTGATCCTGACCGACGACAAAGGACAGGTGACTGAGTCGTACTCGCTGATCGGGCCGGCCTACCCCTACCGCTACAACGAGGCCGAGGACTCCTGGGTCTTCACCAACGACATACAGGAGGAAACGCTTCGCCCGACTCTCGAAGTCGTAGGCGAGGCGATCGACCAGACGCCCCCCGCCGCCCCGGCAGACGTGAAGGTGGCCGAGCGGAGTCCGGGCGACGGAACCATTGTCGTGACGTTTGTGGCACCGGGTGACGACGGTACGACGGGGACGGCCTTGGCGTATGAGGCGGTGTTTTCAGACCTGGAACTCAGCGACGCCAACTGGGACCAGGCCAAACCGCTGCCGCGGTGGTCGCTGCCGCTGCCGGTTGAGGGCGGCAAACTTCAACGGATGCCGGTGTTCACGTTGGCGCCGGGCAAGTACCAGATGGCGGTGCGAGCGGTCGACGAAGCGGGCAACCGCGGCCCCTGCGCAGCGCTGGCTGTTGACGTGCCGGCCATCACCAAACGCCCGCTGGCCAGGACGCCCTACCCATTGCCGGAGGGTGGCGGCGGTGGAGCCGCGGGCATCGACGGAAAACTCAGCGTAGAGGTCTACTCGGACATGGTGAAGGTCGATCCGGTCAGCGGCGGGGTGCTCACGGACGGCGACGAGTATCGCGCCGATACAGAGTTGGCGGTATCCAACACCGTCTGGGGAGCAGGCGACCGGCGGGTATCGCTGAGGGCGGCGGCCAACGAGGTGGCGGCCTTCCAACTGCTGCTGGGCAAGGGCAAGGCGGGCCTGACGAACGTGCAGGTGGCGGTTGACGACCTGGTGGGTTCGGGAGGCAACAAGATCGCCGCCAAGCCGAACGCGCAGCTCTTCCGGCTGTGGTACGTGTGGACCGGGAAGGAGCCGCCGGAAGCGGTCGGCCCGGGTGAGCTGGACGATGCGACGATCCGTCCGTCGGCGTGGCATGGCGACGCCTGCCTGCCGTTGGCCGAGCCGTTCGACACGAGCTTCGACCTGCCCGCAGCCGACAACAACGTGCCCGGCCAGCGATACCAGGCTGTGTGGGTCGACCTGTACGTGCCAGGCGGCACGGCAGCGGGAGATTACGAGGGCACAATCCGCATTTCAGCCGACCAGCTTACCGAGCCGGTGGAGCTGCGGCTGGCGGTGGAGGTGCTGCCGTTCTCGCTGCCGAACAGGCCCAGTTGGGTCGTCGAGCTGAACCGATACCACAGCGTGGTGGGTTGGGCAGGCGTCGACGCCAAGGCCGACCCGCAGCAGGCGCTCGAGACCACGTGGGACTACTACGCATTGGGCCACCAGCATCGCTGCGAGCTGAACGCCCTGCCCTATTCGCACAGCGGGCGCGTCGACACCGACTACATCCCCGAGATGACCGGCAAGGGAGCCGACACGCGGGTGGCTGACTGGTCGGAGTGGGACCAGCGGTTCGGCCCGCTGCTGGACGGCTCGGCCTTCTCGCCCGAGCGCGGCTACGTGGGCCCGTGTGCCAACACGCCGATCACGCAGATGTACATGGCGTTTCACGAGGCGTGGCCCATCTTCCCGGTGAAAGATTACTACGAAGATTACATGGACGTGTCGACGCGCGTCGAGTTCGCCGAGTATGCCAAGAAGGCCCGGCGAGTGGCTGATGCGTTCAAGCCGGAATACAAGGAAGGCTTTGCCAGCGTGGTGCGCCAGTTCTTCGAACACTTCAACGAGAAGGGCTGGACCGGGACGGCGTTCCAGTTCTACTACAACAACAAGTACTACTGGAAGGTGGCCTACTTCGGTGGCATGGGTCGCGGCGGCATCAGCTTCTGGCTGATGGACGAGCCGACCGACTTCGACGACTACGACGCCAACCGCTTCCTGCTGGCGCTTGCCCGCCAGGGATACGAAGCCGCCAAGGCACCCAAGACGCAGGTGCACTATCGCACCGACGTGTCGCAGCCCGAGATGCATCGGGGACTCTGGGACAACGTGTGCAACATGTGGAACTGTAGCGCGATGATGCACTTCGGGCCGACGGCGCACGTGCGGCAGAAATGGATCACCGACGAGTACTACTGGCGCTACGGCGGCGGGCCGGGCGCATCGGCGCCGGCGGTGGCGATGCACCAGAGGCTGCTGTCGTCGTGGGCGCTGGGCACGACGGGCGATCTGCCCTATTGGGACACCTTCCGTGGCCGGGGCAAGGCGTGGCGGGAGGCGGACGATCTGGCGATTTACTACTCGGGGAAGGACTACTGCGGGTCGGGCAAGGACTATCCCGGGCCGATCGCCGGCGTTCGCCTGAAGCTGATGCGCCGCTGCCAGCAGGACATTGAATATCTGCATCTGTTGGCGGGCCGCTACGGTTGGGATCGCCCCACCGTTACGCGGGCGCTGGCGGAGTACTGCGACAATCCCGATGAGCCGGTGTGGACGTTCGAGAAGCTCACGCTGCGGCAGGTGCAGGAGATGCGCGACCGCGTGACCGAGACGATCCTGGGATCGAAAAAGCCCGCCGGCATGTAGTGCCATTGACGACGGGTGGCATCCCGGCGCGCCGGGACGCAGCAGGGTCGTGAGACGCCGGGTGTCCCATTCTTTGCAGATGCAAAGAGTGGGGGATCGCCCAAGGAAGTATGAGGAGTTTGCCAAGTGGATCAGTCGTATTCGCCCCGCATCGTGGGGACGTTGCGCCCCGACTTTCATAGCCTCAAAACGCTGCTGAGTTCGCCGCACTTCGCCGGCAAGACGGGTGAAGACCTCGTCCTGGCGATCTACAACCACTTCACCAGCACCGTCGACGGCACGTACCACTTCTGGCCCAGCGACGAGCGGGCGGGCCATCCCCGCATCCGCCGCAGCGTGACCGACCCGATCAAGCTGGCCAACGCCTACGGGTGGATGATCTGCGGGCAGGTGTCGCACTTTCTGCACGCGCTGTATCGGGCGGCCGGCCTGCGGGCCAGGATGTACGGCGTGCCGGGCCATGCGCTGTGTGAGGTGTTCTACGACGGGCGATGGCACGTGCTCGACGTCGACATGTGGACGTGGTTCCGCACGCCCGCCGGCCACATCGCCAGCCCCTACGAGCTGGCCAGCAACGCGCGGGCCCTGATTCTGGACAACACCAACAAGTCGAACCCGTGCAACCTGCCCGATCGGTCGCTGGAAGACTACGCGAATATGTACGACAAGACCGAAACGGTCGACGGCCACGTCAAGGGCATTCGCCCCGACTGGCGGGTGACGGCGCACAACATGGACTTTCACCTGAGGCCCGGCGAGACGCTGATGCGCTCGCAGAAGCCCCAAGGGCGCTTCCCTATGCCGCAGAACTGGACCGAGTTCAAGCAGAAGTTCGCCCGCGAGTGGAAGCGCCATCCGCGCGAGCGATACGAGCCTTTTCGCACCTACGGCAACGGGAAGTGGACCTACCAGCCGAAGCTCGGCGCCGCCTACGCCGACTTCGAGCTGGGCGTGTGGCAGTATAGCGGCGTGACGCAGGACGAGTCGGGCCTGGTCGGTGCGGGGCAGGCCACGTTTCGCGTGCAGTCGCCCTACCCGTTCTGCGGCGTGCCGGACTGGAGCGACGACGCCAGGATCGTGCGCAACGACGGCGCGTGGCTGTCGGCTGCCGGCAGCGGACCCATCAAGGTGCAGGTGACCGACGCCGAGGGCGCGTGGCAGACGGTGCTGGCGGCCGATGGGCGGCTCGACGACCGGGTCGATATGACCGACCTGCTCGACTCGCGCTATGAATGCTTCGTGCGGCTCGAGCTGGGCGCCGGCGCGAGGCTGGAGCGGTTTCGCTTCGAGGGCTATGTGATGACCGCGCCGCTGACCATCCCCCGGCTCGTCGAGGGCGACAACGCGATGGAGCTTCGCTCCGGCGACAAGCACGGCCTGACCACCGTGCCGTGGTCGGATGCGATTGATTTTCGCAGCAGCGCCGATCTGGCCGCACGCTGGGAGCGGGCCGACAACGCCCGCGTCGAGCCGCACAAGGACGACTGGCAGAAGATCAGCCCCGAAAAGCCCGACTCGCCGGTGAGTGTGACGTATCGCTTCGACGCCCCGCCGGGTCGGCGATTTGCCTGGGCCTACGTGCTGGCGATCGTGGGCGAAGGGCCGACCGATCAGCCACCGCGTAAGGCTATGTTGGAATACAGCCTCGACGGCAAGCGCTTCAAGCCGCTGGCCGAGATCGACATCAGCAACACCGAGATCCAGTGGGATACCACGATCGACGGTGAGGTTGTGTTTGTCGAGTCGGTGGCCGGTGCCTCCGCGCAGCCTGTTGCAGCGACCGGCCGTGAGCCTGTCGAACGCGCTTGCTTGGTACCTGTCGCACGGGCCGGTGCCGAGCCTGTGGAAAGGGTTTGGGTTCGCCTCACCAGCGCTACGCCCATCGGCGGGGTAGAGTTTTACGGCCACCTGGCGGCCGCCGAGCATGCATCACTGCCCGTGCAGGTCACACATCGCTGGCGCGACGATGAAGACCAGCGCGAGTTTACGACGCCGCCCGGCGCGACGCGCTACACGATCACCTGCGGTGCGAACCCGCGCGAGCACACGATTGAGATGCGGGTGGGGTCGGTGCAGCGGTGACTTCATACTCGCTGACGCAGTACAGGCGCTGCAGTCCTAAGCCACTCCGAAAGTTAGCGATGGTCTTCAGATTTGATCGCGTCGGGATTGATAGTTTCTGTATCCCCGGACACATTTACATATGGAATGTACTCATCCTCTATTTCAAACCACCGGTACACCTCTCGCACCAATAGATACGCGACCTTTCCGGGTTCCAACGGCATTCTATCATGCTGTATCTCAAACCACTTGTCTGTCTTGGGTGCCGCGCACGCGTCGTGCGGACCGAGGTGGTTAGCAAGCGGGCCTGGGCCCAGCCGCAGAGGAGGTGTCCCAGGCATGTTCTTGATGTGCAGCCCAAATACGGAGCCAGAGACCCCTGTGGACACCAGCCCGAATATCTGAGCTGCCAGAAGGACAAAGGTGTATGCTGACTCAACCAACACTAATTGGTTGATAAGTAACGAGTCTTGCCCCTCCCGCTCTTGTGTTGCCCAACAAAGGAAGTCCGCGTCTCCACCGGCGACGAATATCAAAGTCCCGTCTCGCCACAACCCAAGCGCCCGACCTGCGTTGACGGCGCAGCGAGCTTCTCCTTCCTTAATCTGCGGGTCCCCTCCCGTGCCCACCGTAAACCCGTGCGGCCTCAGCCGAGGCGGCTTTCTCAACAGGTGTACTACCTCACTGTCGCGCTCGGTGAACAGCCCGGGAATTTCAACTGGCTCTAGCGGGGTCGCCTGCAAAACGTAGGCGGGCTGTGAAGCGAGGGCAGCCGCATCCAACAACTGTTCTGCCCTTCTTCTCAGCTGCTCACGACGACTCTGCGCACTGACCTTCTTCTGTTCGTTGTCAACTAGTTCATGTCGTCTGCGGTCGCTCTCTTCGCGTGCTCGTCCAAATCGCCCCTCGCGTATCAACGCGTGTATTTCCTGGACGCGCATTGGGCGTACGCATGCGAACGTGCGTACAGCATAGCCGAAAAGCAACTCTGTGAGCTTGCCACAGTCATTCACCCCTGCCTGCACCATAAGATATGGGTTCAGAGTGTGGGGCTCGGCATCTACCCAGATGGCGCCGAGGCCCTTCCCTGGGTCGTCAGGACTATCGTACCATTGGATATCCACGGCGGGCGCGGGGTAAATCCACTGGTGCAGGACATCGTAGTATACGTCGCTGTCCATCCGCGACCGAGGAAACGGGTGCACCTTTATCACCTCGTCACCTAAATGCGTCGGACTTCTCTTCGTCTGCAGACCGATGACGATGACACCACCCTGGGCGTTGATCATCGCGCTCACATCCTTCGCCAACTCCAGCTTCTGCCTCGCGTCCTCCAGACGATACGGCTCCTTCTTGGCTTCGAAGTGGATGCTCTCTACGGTGCCTCGGAGATCCGAGAAACGCCTGCTCTGTAGCGATTCGCGAATGTCTGCTCCACTGAGTTCCATCGTGTGGACTCCGCCAGGTGGAACGTTTCCAGGTGCGGGCGCGCGTGCGATCGGCGCTACGTTCGATCATTCCCGGTTCCGGTCCCTCTTCCCAGGGCGTACCCCGAACTGCGCTGCGCGCCACGACCAGCATCAGGATTATGGACGATCCGAAAGTCGAGTGCAAGACGGCGGAAGTTCTTTTCTGGAGGTACGGCGGGGGCGGATCAGCCGGCTGGTGGGGTGGGGTTCCAGCATGGCGGCAGAACCCGTGGGACACGCCGGGCGGATGGTCAGTCCCCCAGGCCCACAGGACCCGGGGCACCGGAGTCCCCCGCGGCGGGTGATCCCCCACCCTTCGCTTCGCGAAGGACGAGGCACCCGGGGATCGACTTTCACTGCAATCAGTCCCCCACGTCCAGAGGACATGGGGCACCCAAAGAGTAGATAGCAGTCCCCAGGTCGAGAGGGGTTCGACTGCGCTCAGCCTAGGCACTTTCGACTGAGCTCAGTGCATGGACCCGGGGCACCCGAGCACTGCTCGAGAGCAGTGGCACACTCCACACGGACACCGATGGTGGATTAGCGCGGGGGTGGCGCCTATTGTCGGGGTGGACGCTTACGGCAGGAGGCGAGGTATGCGAGCTATCGGGCGGATAGCGATATGGGTGTGGATGCTTGTCTTGATCGGGGCGTCGACAGCGTGGGCGCACAAGCCGATCTTCAGCGATGGCTCGGCTGACGATGCCGACTCAGCCATCCAGATCGACGATGTCACCATCTCGCAGGTAACCTATCACGAGGTCACCGAGGGCGCAACCCAGGTGTGGCTGACGTTCGAGGGGCAGGCCAACTACGTACTGACCGTCCAACTCGGCGTGCCGTTCATCGAGCGGCTGGCCGACTTTCGCCCGGCCGTGGTGGTGGTCGGTCGATACCTGACCGAAGCCGACCTACCGCTGGAGGTGCCGCCCGGTATGGGTGCGGCTGTCTGGACGACCGACGACGTGGCCGAGCCCGAGTTCTTCCACGAGCCGTTCACGGGCACCGATTCGTGGATCCTCGGTGAATTTCAGCTAGCCCTGCCGGCGACGGGTCGCTACTACGTGGCGGCTTACGTGCCCAGCGGCGAGACGGGCAAGCTGTGGGTGGCGGTGGGCGAGCGCGAGCAATTCGGGCTGGAGGACATCCTGTCGCTGCCGGCGGTCATCGCGCGCGTGCGCGAGTTTCACGAGGTGCCCATCGAACGGGAGCCCTGTATGGTGGCGATGGTGGCTGTGTGCGGTGTGGGGGTGGTGGGGTTGCGCTTCGTGACGCGTCGGGGCGGGTAGACGAAGTTATACACCCAGAGAAATGTCGTCCCCCTACTTCCAGACGACCCCGGGGCACGCGTACCCGAAAATTCGTGTCCCGGACGTCCAAAGGACATGGGGCACCCACTGGACACGCTCGAAGTCGCTGACCGGAAGGATACCGGGCACCCATGAGAATGTCCTTGTGTAGGCCGCACGAGCAGCGGATAATCATGTTGAGCGGGCTGGGCGGTCGGGGCAAGGCCGTCACATGTTGATTGTCGGGAGACGTACTGTTTTCGCGTATCGGGCTGGGAAGGCGGTACTGGTGCAAAGGGCGCTCATTGCTTGCGGGCACTCGTGCGCGGAGAGCACATGAACATCAGTCCCCCACGTCTGGAAGACATGGGGCACCCGCGGGCACTCGTGCGCGGAGAGCACATGAACATCAGTCCCCCACGTCTGGAAGACATGGGGCACCCGCGGGCACTGATGCGCGGAGAGCACATGAACATCAGTCCCCCACGTCTGGAAGACATGGGGCACCCGCGGGCACTGGTGCGCGGAGGGCACATGAACATCAGTCCCCCACGTCCAGAGGACATGGGGCACCCGAACACTCAAGGGCAGTTCCACAAGGAGAGCGACGAATGAAGAAGATCAAGCGACTCATCGTTGGGTTGGTTGTGCTTGTGGTTGTCGTGGTCGTGGCGGCGCTGCTGTGGATCGATCACATAGCCAAAGCCGGCGTGGAGACGGGGGCGACCTATGCGCTGGGCGTGAACACCACGGTCGACAGCGTCGACGTGGGCGTGCTGACCGGCGGCGTGGAGTTGGCGGCGCTGAATGTGGCCAACCCGGCAGGTTATGGGGCCGACCACTTCCTGCGACTGGGCGAGGGCAAGGTGGCTGTATCGCTCGGCTCGCTGATGGGCGAAACGGTGATCCTGCCCGAGCTGACGCTGGCGGGCATCAGCATGAACCTCGAACGCCGGGGCGGCAAGGGCAACTACCAGGTGATCCTGGACAACCTCAAGAAATTCGAGTCGCAGGAGGCGGCCGAGCCGGAGCCCGACGAGCCCAAGCAGGGCAAGAAGTACGTGATCGAGAAAGTCGACATAAGCGACGTCCAGGTGCAGATCGAGCTGCTGCCGATTGGCGGCGACGCGACGCGGCTTCCCGTTCGCATCGAGCGTATCGAGCTGAAGAACGTGGGGTCGGACTCCGAGAGCGGCGTGTTGCTGTCCGAGCTGACCGGCATCTTGATCCAGGCGTTGCTCAAGTCGGTGGTGGACAAGGCCGGCCCGATGCTGCCGGCTGACATTCGCCGCGAGTTGGCGTCGGGCTTGGCGGGGCTCAAGGGCATGCAGGGAACCGCAATGGCGGTCGTGGGCCAGGTCACAGCCGGCGCCGGTGAGACGGTGAAGGCGGCCAGCGAAGCCGCCAAGCAGATGACCGACGAGGCGGGCAAGGCGCTCAAGGACAGCGTCGGTGGGTTGCTCGATTCAGGCAAGAAGGAAGAGAAGTAGGCTCTGTCTGAGGAACCGGTTTCTTCCGACTGTGCGCCGTTTGAACACTGGCTGGCAAGCAGCCAGTGGCACCCCAAGAGACCACAAATGGGTTTTGGGGCCAAAGCGTGACAGTCGCCGAAGTGAGTGTATTGGGTACGGTGGCTCCGACAACGGGGGAGGACTCTAACGTTGCGGCTATCACGCGAGATTCGAGCGCACGCAGAACGCCTGGCCACCGCCCCGCGCGACGAGTTGGGGCGCTGGGCCAGGTTTGCACGTTTCCATCTTGAGTTGTGGCGCTTCTGTGGCAGGCGATTGTGGGAACACAACGTGATGGCCATGAGCGCGGCGCTGTCGTTTCGCACGATCTTTGCGATGATCCCGACCCTGGTGTTGATGGTTCTGATACTCAAGTCGCTGGGGGTCCTGGCAGACGGCAAGCAGAGCCTCCGCACGGTTCTGGCCAATTCCGGCTTTTCGCAGATTACCGTCGTCCAGGAAGCGCAGAGCGAAGAGGCGACGGCGGCGTCGAAGCCGTCGCGCGAAATCAACGTGGCTGAAGAGATCGAGCGGCTGGTGACGCGGGTCGAGATGAAACTATCGCTTCGCCGCATCGGCCCGGTGGGCGTGGTGCTGCTGGTGTGGACGGCCATCACGCTGCTGACCACGATCGAGCGCTCGCTGAACCGCATCTTCGGCGCCCAGCGGGCGCGGGCGCTTACCCGCCGCCTGTTGCTCTATTGGTCGGTGATCACACTCGGCCCGCTGCTTTGGATCGCCGCGTCCTATGCGGGGGGCCAACTGCGCGACGCCGTCAGTACCGTAACGGGCGTGTCATGGCTGCTGGGGGCCGTCGGCTGGGCTTCGCCGATCGTGGTGGGCGTGCTGGTCGTGGCCGCGATATACGAACTTCTGCCCAACACGAGCGTGGGATACCGGGCGGCTATCGCCGGGGCACTCGTGTCGGTGCCCATCTGGCTGCTGGCCAAGTGGGGGTTTGGCATCTACGTGTCGAAGTTGGTGGCGACCGGCAATCTCTATGGCGCGCTGGGTTTGCTGCCGCTGTTTCTGGTCTGGCTGAACCTTTCGTGGACTATCTTCCTGTTCGGCGCGGAATTGGCCAACGCCGCAGCCAACCTGTCGAACTTGCAGGTTGCCGAAGCCGCGTCTGATACGCACGTCAGACCCGCCGAACTGCTGGCTGTGACGATCGCCGTGGTCCAGCCCTTTCACTACGGGCAAGGCCCTGTGGGCGCCGCGCAGATCGCTGCACGCCTCGCCCTGCCAAGGGATAAGGTTGACGTGCTGCTCGACCGCCTGACATCGCTGCAATTGCTCTGCGCGGTGGAGACCGAAGACGGGATAGCATTCGTACCGGCCCGGCCCGCCGACAAGATACGACTGGGCCAGATTCTCGACGTCGACGATCAACCAAAGTGGACCGCCGCCCTGCCTGAGGGCCAGAGCACGCTGGCAACCATCGTCGACCGCGCCTGCGCGACGGCCGCATCGGCCCTGCAATCGCGCACCCTGGCAGACGTCATCGACGACGAGGGCCGCCGGTAACCAGCACGACTGTTCAGGTGGAGCGCCGCCGGTCCCGGTATCATAAGCCCTAGGCCATCCAGTCACATCCATTCGCTACCGCTGATTTACGATATGCGGTCTCCGCTCGGTTCGAGCACGACGGGTGGGCGACGCTCGCCACCTTTCTCGATGTCCGACGTAGTCCTGGCTAATTGGGCGGGCGCCACGTTTGTCTTGATGCCGTGGGCAACGACCCGCTCGAGCACGTCAACCACCTGAGCGTCATAACCGTTACATCCGTCGGCCCGTAACTCCGCAACCGCCTCGCGCCACGCAAGCGCCGGCCTCATCTCGTCGCCCTGAGTGAGATCATCGTAGGCCCGCACCACGTGGATGATCCTGGCTCCGATCGGACCGCGACTGGACGAAGTGCCTCTGTCGTCTACCAAACAGTCGCACGCCGAAACGTCCTGACTCAGCAGGATCGGCACGGCTCCGCGAAGGAGCGAGCCGAGCGAGCGAACCAGGTCGACGCCGTCGATCGTTTCATGGCTGGTTGCATGCGGGCCGGACTCCACGACGTCAACCGCCCGCGTGACGAGCTTGGCAGTGACCTCGATCTTGCCGATGTCACCCAGTAGAGCCGCCACGCGGATGTCCTCGACATGTGCAGCGGGCAATCCCATGTCTGTACCGACCAGGTGACAAAGTTCGGCAACGCGGGTGGAACGGGCCTTTAATGCCGGGTTGGCGCTTTGCAGATATCGCGAGAGCACCTCAACCACCGCCGCATAGGCCGCGTGCAGCTCCGCCATTTTGGCCGCTGCGTCGTCGCTGAGCGTGCCGACCAGCAGGGCCGTCAGCCCCAGGACAGCGGCCCATACCACGATGGTCAGACCGGCAGCCAACGGTGAGCTTCCCACCTCAAACCCAGCCAGACTCAACGCCGCCACGACCGAAGCCGACAGCACACAGAACAGCGTCAGCACGCCGGCCGACTGCCGGCCTAGGAAGAACCCGGCCAACACGACGGGAAGATAGTACAGATTCAGAACCACCATCTTGCCGCCCTGCATCTGATAACACAGGCAGGCCAACCCGATGGCGAGTACAAGGAGCATCAGCTCGAGAATCAGTTTCTCCCGTTTCGTGCGTTGTCGGATCATCTGCTCGTTCCTTTAGATCTACGGCGAGGTGTCTATCTGCATGCCGTCGCAGTCCCGAACAATCACTGCGGCCGTCTCACACTGGCTCGGCCACCAGGGCTGGCGTTCGTACTCCGGCCGCGACTTGCGACCGATCCTCCACAGGCCCATCGATGGCGAGAGGCGGCGACTCAGCGGCGGCCCCATACTGTCGGGCGATTTCGCTAAACCGCCTCTCCACCTTCAGAAACACCGCCACAAGCGATGGGTCAAACTGTTTGCCGCCCTCGTCCCGGATGATGGCGACGCAACGCTCGTGCGATCGGGCGGTCTGGTATACGCGGCCGGCAGACATCGCATCGTATGCGTCGGCGATGGCCACGATCCGGGCTGCAAGTGGGATCTGCTCGCCAGCCGAGCCAATCGGGTATCCCGTTCCGTCCCAACGTTCGTGGTGGCACAGCGCGATTTCGCGAGCCATCTGAAGGAAATTCGATGATCCCAGGCGGCGTTCGATGTTCCGTAGGCACTGCCCGCCGATGGTTGTGTGCGTCTGCATCGTAAGGCGTTCGTCGTCGGTGAGCGCGCCAGGCTTCCGCAATATCGCATCGGGAACACCCACCTTGCCGATATCGTGAAGCCCGGAGCTGACCTCGATCAGGCGGGTGAAGACAGGCGTTACACGGTGTCGGTATCGCGGCTCTCGCATCAACGCCGAGGCAAGCGTCGACGCGTAGAAAGACATGCGGTCCAAATGGTCGCCCGTCTCGGGATCGCGCGAGTCGGCCAGTTTCGCCAGGCCCAGGATTACCGCGTCCCGCGTGCGTACCAGATCCTGAATCTGCTGGAGGCTTTTCGTCTCCGCCCGCTCGGCCTCGCGCTTGAGCCCGGTGTATGTGGGCGTGAGTATCACGTAGGCCGTTAGGCCCATCACGCCGCACGACCACAGTAACGTCATGATGCCTGCAACCAGAAGGGTCCGCCGAATCACCGAACCGCTCACCCCGCCGACGTTCGCGCGATGGACAAGCAGTTGCGTTCCGTCCGACCGGATCGCATAGGCCAAGCCAAGATGTCGACCTTGCGGCAGCAAGAGCGAGCCGCGCGTCGCGCTGCCCGCACCAGGTAAGTCGCCGGGCGCCGGAAGCCATGCACCCGCCAGGCTGCCGACAGCGCCCTGTTGCCCCCCGAGGCCGGCCGCGCATGACGTAAACAGAACGTTCCACTTCGCATCCACGTAGGTCGTGTAACACGTTCGAAGCGGCTCGGTGTGCTGTAGCGATGTCAGCAGCCGAACAACATCTTCGTCGCCCCAGCCCGAGCCCGCCCGTTTCAGGCTGTCCAACTCGGCTAGCACATAGTCACCAACGTTCGCCAGGTCCGACCACGCCTGCTGTTGGGCGGCATGCTCCAGGGACACGGTCACATAGCAATAATGGATATACAAGCCGACCATGACGCAGGCCGACAGCGCAGCCACCAGTAGACAAAAGCCCCTTGTGGGCGTGCTCATCGAGTCCCCAATCAGCTTTCACGCAGCCGCCTGGGAATCGGCATGCGCAGCGTCCCTGGCGCGTGGCGACGGGCGCCCTGGCTGTACTTCGGGAGTTCCCACAGTTTACTTGATATGTTCCTGTACCGCCGACACAGCACCCGTCCCGCGCCTCTGTACTATCGGACTCCGGCTCGCCGGATACCCCGTCAACTGCCGGGTGGCCCGCGTCCTTCTCTGTGCCTGGGCGAGGCGATTCGCAGCTATGGCGCTGCGCTTCGGTTGTGTGAGGGCAGGATGAGGTGGCGGCGTCGGTGCCCGATCCTTGCGCCGGCAAGGGCGGGACATCGACGGTGCAAACTTGACCAGCTACGGGGGCAAGGACTACGATTACGACCTGCTGGGGCGCCTGACGTCCGCCGGACGCCGCGCGTCTTCGCTTGAAGGTGCCACCCAACGGAATCTCTGGCCGCTCTCACCCCACTGCAAAGACGCGTGTGTACGACTGGGCGAGGCGGGATTCGAACCCGCACGAGCCCTAAGGCTCAAGGGATTTTAAGTCCCTAGCGTCTGCCATTCCGCCACTCGCCCGGCAACCAGCCACCCGCCGGCGGCGACTGACACAGCGAACAACCCACCCCCGAAGGGCCGGGCCGCCCGTTCACACCGAAATCGTACATCATTCGCCCACGTCTTGCACGAGGGGGCGGCCCGCCCTTTTAAGGGGGGCCGGCACGATGAGGGCCTCGACCCTTCGTACCGCCCACACGATCCATCAAGCGGTGGTTGGATCGTCGAATGTCCCGCCGCTAAGGGAATCGGCCACCCGCTGCGCACTCTCACAACGGCAGGCTACGGGGGTGTCGGCATCGCTCGATTGACTGGGTTTGCAGGCGAGCCTATCATCGGCCAGTGACGTAACAGCAGGCCAGGCCCGCGCCACACCGCTTTTGGGAACGATTCCGATCATGAGCCGACCCAACACACTTGGCCAACTTCGTGACAGCGGCTACCGACCCCGATCGGTCAAGGACGAGCTGCGCGAGAACCTCATCGACAAGCTGCGGAAAGGCCAACCGCTCTTTGAAGGCATCATAGGATACGACGACACCGTCATTACCCAGCTTGTCAACGCCATCCTCAGCAAGCACGATGTGCTCCTGCTCGGCCTTCGAGGCCAGGCCAAGAGCCGCCTGCTGAGAATGCTGCCGAATCTACTGGACGAGTACACGCCCACGGTCGCGGGCTTCGAGTTGTACGACGACCCGTTGCAGCCGCAGTTCAAACAGGCCCGGCAGATCGTGGCTGAACAGGGAGACAACACGGAAATCCGATGGGTTCATCGCGACGAGCGCTACCACGAGAAGCTGGCCACACCCGACGTCACCATCGCCGACCTCATCGGCGAGATCGACCTGGTCAAGCATGCCGAAGGCCGCTACCTGGCCGACGAATCGGTGATGCACTTCGGGCTCATTCCCCGCACCAACCGAGGCATCTTCGCCATCAACGAGCTGCCCGACCTGCCGCCCCGCATCCAAGTAGGCCTGTTCAACGTGCTGGAAGAGCGCGACGTGCAGATTCGCGGGTTCCCGATCCGCCTGCCGCTCGATGTGATGCTGATCTTCACTGCCAATCCGGAGGACTACACCAGCCGGGGCCGCATCGTCACGCCCCTGAAGGACCGCATCGGCGCGGTCATCTGCACCCACTATCCGCAGACGGTCGAGGACGCGATCAAGATTACCGAACAGAACGCCTGGCTCGACCGGGACAACGGGCAGTATCGCATCGAGATTCCCTCGTACATGCGAGAGATCATCGAGGAGACCGTGCGACTGGCGCGATCCAGCCCGCACATCAACCAGAGCTCGGGCGTGTCGGTGCGTACCAGCATCGCCTGCGCCGAGACCATGGTCTCGAACGCCGAGCGGCGCGGCGTGCTCTTCGACGAACCGGTGGTCGTGCCCCGGATCAGCGACCTGTCGAACCTGGCCGCCAGTTGCCGCGGCAAGATCGAGCTGATGCTCGCCGACGACCCCGACACCGAGGACAAGCTGATCGCCTCTCTGCTGGGCGAGGCCGTCAAGAACGTCTTCGAAAACTACTTCGATCTCGATCGGCTCGGCGGGGTGGTTCAGGCTGTCAGCGAGGGTAAGGCCATCGAGGTGGGCGACGATGTGCCGAGCGCCGATTTGGTGCGCAGCGTGTCGGCTGTTCGGGGGCTCAAGAAAGCGGCGGCGGGTCTCTGCAAGGCCGCCAAGCTCGACCCCGACCAGCCGAGCCATCTCGCGTCGGCCGCCGAATTCATCCTTGAAGCGCTGCACGTGAGCAACCAGTTGAGCAAGTACGCGTACCGCCGGCGCACCTTCTATAAGCGCTAGACGCTTCATGCGGGCCGCCGTCGGCGAAGAAGGGCCGAGCACAAGCCATGAGATTTCGATACACCGAATGGGACGGCTCCGAGTTTCCCACCCAGGACAAGCTGAAGCTGTTCGACCAGATCATGGACTTCGTGCTGGCCTACGGCGACGAGGCTCTGCAGGCCCTCGATCAGCTCGAGATCGACGAGGATCAGCAGAAACTGCTTGAGCAGCTCATCGACGAGGGTCTGCTCGAGAAGATCGCCGGCCGGTGGCGACTGACGCCCAAAGCAATCCACGCCATGCAGCGCAAGGCCCTTATGGAGGTCTTCCGCGACCTCAAGCCCGGCTATCGCGGCGGTCACGAAACGCCAAGGTCGGGTCAGGCCGGCGAGCGCATCGAAGACACCAAGCCCTACCAGTTCGGCGACCCGGTCAGTGACATCGAATCGGGCCAGACGCTCCGCAACGCGCTGCACCGTACGGGCACGGGCCTGCCGATCCGCGTGGGCGAGAGCGACTTCGAGGTCTACAAGACGCAAAGCCTCACATCGGTCAGCATGGTCATTTTGCTCGACATGTCCGGGTCGATGGCGAGGTATGGGCGGTTCTTCCAGGCCAAGAAGTGCGCCATGGCCATGCACGCCCTGCTCAGGCAGCGGTTCTGGATGGATACGGTCGACGTGGTGGGGTTTCACTCGACCGCCACGGTCATTCCCGAGCACAAGCTGCCGCTACTGATGCCCAAACGGGTAACCATCTTCGATCCCCAGGTCCGCATGCGGGTGCCGCTGTCCAAGGCCGAGCAGGCTCCCCAGCACTTCACCAACCTGCACATGGGCCTCATGACCGCTCGCCGCATCCTTGCCCGTCGCGGCGGCGAGAATCGTCAGATCTTCATCATCACCGACGGCGAGCCGACGGCCCACCTCCAGGGCGACTACCTGTATCTGCTGTACCCGCCGGATGAGGCCAGCGCCGTCGCCACCCTCAAGGAGGCCATGCTGGCCGCCAAGCAGGGCATCCGCATCGCCACGTTCGCCCTCATTGACGACTATTACTACATGGATTGGGTGGGGTTCGTAAACCAGTTGACCAAGCTGACCCGCGGTGTGGGCTTCTACTGCGCCAGCGGCGATTTGGGCAACTGTATCATGGAATCGTACCTGGCCGGCAAGAAGACCAAGACCTACCTCGCCTAGGACGGATCGTCCGTCTCGCTCGGGTCCCATGCGTAAGTGTGCCCCGCCGCGGCGGGTTCTTGAACAGTGTCTTTGCTGATTGTTTTGGTTGCCATGCCCACGTCCCGACGTACGTCGGGATTGCGTGGGCATGTTTTCTGCGGATGCGAATTCTCCGGTGGCATGCCCACGTCTTGCGCTGAGCGAGCAGCGCGAGTTGAAGCGCCGCTGTTCACGGTGAGCGACGTCGAACCGTTGCGTGGGCATGTTTCAGCATGGGTGCCCCATGCCGGCGTGGGGGACAGATGCCGCGTAACATGATGTGGTGGGTCCACGAAGCCCTATATACCCGGTCCACAACGTAGGGCGTGTCCCGGCGCGCCGGGACACGCCCTACGCCTACATCGCCTAATACAGGAGTCCCCATATAGGATAGCCACCAGGAATGCCTGCCCACCGGGGGTGTTCCCTACGGCAAGATGCTGGTCCCATCTGATTCGATGTCGTCAAGTTCGCCCTCGAAGTAGAACGCGTTGGAAATAACGAATTCGATATTGATCCGATCGCAGCGAATGAGACACCCATCCGAAGGCGTCTTGTCTTGTAGGTGACCGTCATCCTGGTGGCCTCAATCAAGCGAGAGAAAGGATCGCCAGCATCTCCCGCACGATAGCGCGATGCTCCGATGGCGAGACGTTATGGAATTCCGTCAGCTGGTCCCTCATTTCTCGCAGATGCCGTCGCAACTTCGGGAATGATTGGCTCTTGAGCAGCATCTTGAACGCGGCGACGGTGTGTCCGCCACAGGAGGAAAGCAGTCCCGCCTCCAGAAACAGCCTAGCTTTCTGCTGGTCGTCAGCCAGCTGGATAGCCGCCTCAAACCATAGGTGGGGAAACTCCCAGTGCCAATCCCCTCCGTGCCTACATTGAAGTTCCAGAAGCCCGTCAATGAGGGCATCCAACGCGTGAGCTGGCAGCGCCTCCCAGCAACGGCGTCGCCACTGCGAATCACAGAGATTCTTCCACACAAGCTCGTCGATTGGCGCTTCAGCGAAACACATCGCGCGGAGAATCCTCACGATGTGAGCGGAGCGATCATCATGAGCTTCCGGCAACTCAGAGAGTGCCTTCTCAATGCCCTCGGGGCTGGTTAACACCGAGGTCATGGCAAGGAGTCCCTGTAGCCCTTCCTTATTGGGTGTATCCGACTGTAGGGCGTCAGCGTACTGTTTCGCGAGCCCATGGATTGCCTTGTCCCATTGCCAAACAGACCGCCCCTCCGATGAAACAACTGTCAGCCCGGCGAGCAAGCAGACTCCAAAGGCTTGGGCAATGGTCTCACGCTGCTCAGTAGAAGCCGTTGTCAAAGGCAAGCCACCGACACGCTCCCCCAGAGAGCAGAGCAACGCCACGCCCCACGGAGAGACATCCCGATGGGTCACGTATCTAGCCGCATCGCCGCGAATTGCAGGACGCACCAGGAGCCACAACCGCTCCTCGTTGTCGATCCTTTGCGTGAGCGTTCGCCGCATCCACTCCCACGTTCGCTGTTCGCCGTTATGCCCGCTCGGTATGTGGGTTTCAAGGGACTTGGCAACCTTCGTTGCTGCCCACCAAGAGATAGCAACAAGTCGCCCTGGATCATAACCGCGCGAGCGAAGCTCAAGGTATTCAAGATAGTACTTAGCCAGCCAAGCTCGCAGCTTCCATGGTTGGGCGAAGTCGGATTCGTAGGCGCTACGGAGGCAGAGCGACGCAATGCCTGCAGTCCGCGCCCAGAACTCCGACTCTTTCGAGGGTGGAATCATCTCAGGGCAAGCAATGAGGGCTTGGCATGCGTGATATGAACGCAATGGATCCTGACGACCCTCAGCCCACGCCCAAAGGCAATCCCACACTTCTGCGGGGGCCATCGTCCTGTCCGCAAGAAACTCTCGGAGCTGTGTTCCGAGATCCAGCGGCTCCGCCAGCGGCAGGTGTCCGGCCGTCTCATAGTAGCGATTCAAGAGATCGCTGAGAGAGGCGGGGCGATCCAGCTTACTGCGCAGCCATACGAGGCCGTCCGGGCCTGACAGAAGCTGTTGACCATAGTCCTCTACTGATGTTAATGAAGGCAGTTGAGGCTCGAAGACCATAGGCCACGACCCCCGAATGCCATCTTCGAAGCGCATGGCAAGCGACTGGTCGAGCCCAGCCAAGTTTACGAGGAAGTCGCCCCGAAAGGCCTTGATGATGCGACCCGCTGCTGTGCCCCATACCCGGGAGTCCTCTGTGGCGACCTCACGCTCATGTGCCTTCAGCGTGGCGCCCGTAGCGGGCGAATACACGCTGGCGCCCCCCTGTGACTCGACCAGAAATTGGTAGACGGGCTGGCGCAACTGCGGGTCCGGGATGGCAAGCAACTCAGGAACGAACCGAACATGCGCGACTCGATGTTGATGGGATTCCCACACGAAGGCGAACGGGCCTGGTGGGGAAGGAATCCGTTCCTCGGAAGCCTCATCAATCAACGCCTGCAGCTCCTCGCGACTCGTCGGGGCGTCGGAGAAGTGGATCTCGCCTATACCAAGTCTCAAGGCGGCCAGAGCTACCGACGGCGGCAGTTCCCCCAGGTCATCGAAAGCAATGCGGATGATCCGCAATCCGATCTGTTGACGGACTACGTCGTCACTTTCGCCGGCGATGCCGGGTACTGCGTCCAAGATTCGCGCGATAATTTCTGCGAACTGGTCCTCACGGAGGCCCATGGAGTTGATCACGCTTCCAACCGCGCATCGTGCGCGATCCGCGTCCTTAGCACACATCGCGCTTGTGAGTGCGTCCGCAATTACTATTTCGGGACCTATTGCTGCCAGCGTGGCTTGTTGTTGGTCATGAAGAACGGAGGGGGGACCAGGAAGGCACGTGCGCATAGCCCACGCGGTCAATTCGGCGGCCCGGCCGTCGTTGTCCCTATTGTGGTCCCAGACGGCCATCGCGAAACTAACCACTGTCTTCAGCCATTCGAGGTACAGCTTCGCCGCCATGGATATCGGTGGTTCAACGTCCTCAGGCCCGCCTAGTAGTCCCGGATCCCTCATGCAGTCATGGACGTAGCCAGCCACCTCATGCAATTGGCCGCGCGATTCACCCGCGTCACTGGGGCCAGCCACCGTCAGCAACACATCGACAGGCGGAAGGACGAATCGGTATCGCCACCTCATGAGTGACGAATACGCCGAGGCGAGAGTTGCTTTGCTAATGGTCCCACCATCGGCCATCGCTTCTAGAAGTACTTCTGTGCTGAAAAAGGGAATACCCCTCCCTTGAGGAGCGTTCTGCACAACCACGTGGCAGGCACGATCGTCGGCAAGAAGAGCCAGCCCCTGATCCATAGCGGTGTTCGCAGCTGAAAACGCATAAACCCTTTCACCATCGCGGTCGATCGCAGCAGTGCTCGCCGGCTTCGGTGGTTGCGCGAACTCGAACTGCGGATGTTTTTGGATTAGTTCAGCTAGTTCACGATGCCATTGCGCGACCTCGCCCGTAGCATGGTAGCTGAAGAGCTCGGCGCGCGCTCGGTTGGCGTCCCATGCTGGCATGTGCAGACGAAATGCCGCCACGATGGCGTCGAATACACCTACGTGGTGGGCCTTCTGAAGCGTATCCAGTTCAGCCGCAAGGACACCGGCGTCAAGCAGGGCAGCTGCATCCTCGTCAGGCACACAAGACACCCCATTCCTCTTTCCCTGATCCGCATGCTCAGGGGCACGGGGCTCCATATAGCCGTTCTGCGCCAGCCACTCGACCACCTGCGCCAGAGCAACTCTCTTCGGCCCTGCATCCGGGTAGGCGTTGGTCTCGTCGAGAAGGGGCATACCTTCAGTGCCCATGGTGCTCTCGTCATTCACGATGACGATACGATCGTCACTAATAGCGTCCACAATCGCTTCGACTGCCTCGAACTGACTACGTTGATGCGGCTGCAGCCGAGCCTGTTCATCGAGCCATTCGCGCTGATACGCGATAGGCACGAGGATTTTGCCGGCATATGAGGCGGCCTCTTCGAGAAGGCCAAGACGATGCAGCGTGATCAAGGCTGATACGTCTGCCACAAACGGGACGCCGTGTTCAGGGAGAGGAGACCTAAGTATCTGTTTACTGCCTGTCGCATCCTGCCGCACCTGGAATGCGTGGCTGGCATAGATGGAAAACTCCGCGCGCCCATCGGGATCATCCCGCACGCCGGTCTCGTCCGTGCGGCCACGCCAAGCCAGATACGGGGGAATGTTCCGGGCAGACGCGATGAATACCCAAGGCGCCTGTCCTCGGAGATAGGCGGCATTGAGCCGTCTGTGTCGTTCGGCGATCGATTTGAATACCTCTCCCGCTTGGCTGACACTGAACGAACGGACGCTCTCCTGGTCCACGACCCCTTTCCGCTGGAGGGATAAGATCTGGCGAAATGCCTCAGCACCCTGTAGCTCCCGACCTGCGGCGTGGCACACCGTCATATACTGAAAAACGAAGCTTGGCTCGTTCCAGAACTGGCTCCTAAAGCGCTCGAGACAATCGCACGCGCGATCAGGATGGCCGTCCACCCGGTGAACATGAGCCTCCATGAGTACAAGCTCAAGGTCTGGCGCGCCGTTGACGAGGCGGGCCTCAAGCACCCGAACAGCGTTCTCGAAATCCATTCCTAAGGCATAGCACCGGGCCGCATTGGTCAGAGTGATTCTATCGCCAGGGTCCGCCTGCGCCACCGCCTCGAATTGGATTCCGGCACGCCGGAAATGTCCGAGGTCGGCCAGAACATGCGCCAGATTCGACCGTGCTGAAAAGTCTCGCGGCTGCATATCAACCAAGGTTTCAAGGGCTTCTGCCGCAAGCGGGAGGCGCCGGGCGCGATGGGCGGCGCGCGCCAAATCTCGATACGTGTACGGGCCGGGCGCCAAGTCGCACGCCTTCTGCCGCCACTTCACGGCCTCGGGCCAGTTTCCGATGCGTTCCTCCAAGGCGGCTCGAATCTGCAGACAGAAGGGATCTGAGGACTCAAAGAGCGGGTCCAACAGTTCTCCGGCGCGGCTCGTATCACCAGCTCGGAGCAGTTCCGCACACTGGATCAAGCGGCACAGACGGTGTTGTTGGCCGAGCAGATCACGTGCGAGGGTTACGACGCGTGACACTTCTTCTGGTCCGCACTTCTGTGCGGTTTCATACGCCAAGCCGACCAGATCCTCATGGTGGCCAGCCACAACTGCCGAACCTGACGCACTGCACAGGGCCTCGAGGGCTTCCCGCGACTGATGTAGAAGGTCAGCCTGAACCCGCGCTGCCAGACACTGGGCGTCGAACGAGCCGGGGCGTTCCCTACGGAGGCGCTCAGGAAGATCTGCCGGGCAGTCGATGTCCTCGCGAACGGCGGCGCGCGCCAGCTCCAGACTCACGGGCTTCGCGCTTTGTAGCACGGCAGCAGCCTTACCCAGCCTGTCCTGATCCCCTAGAAGGTGACACACGGTCAACTCCAACTCGAGGGCGGCCACTTGCAGTCCGGTCTCATGCCGCCCTTGGTCGATTGCGCCCGCAACGACCGGGGAGAGGAGCTCAAGCACCGTCGTCAGCTGGCTACGATGCTGATCGGACAAACTGCTCTTCACAATGGGTTTACCATGCTCCTCACCCTCGAATACCATGTGAAAAGATTCCCATGCATGGGCGAGGCACGATCTTTGGAAAATCACAGCGTCTTTGTCGCGTGACCACTCGACTGCAGCGTCCGCATCTGGTGTGCGTCCCGCACGAATATAGGCCGAGACGGCAGAATCGCACCAACGCTCATGCAGAGGACGTGCCACGATAAGTTCCACCGCTGGATCTACACGGTCAAGAGAGAGCAGGATGCGCAGCCTTAGACCAATGCCCTCTGGACTTTCCAGGTGGGTCAAGCGCCTCAGCGCATCTTCAGGTTTGCCTTCCAGGAATTCTAGTTTAGCTGCTAGGCGTTCCAGCCGTTCGGCATCGCTCCCGGATAGATCGTTCCCGAAAACCTTGAGCGCTTCGCGATAGTAGCGCCGACCCTCTCGCAGACATGTTGGTTTGTCGCCTTCGTCTTCATACCGAAGGGCCATATCCGCGAGCCTCACCAACACCTCGCCCCGAAGGCGCCTTGAAGCTGCGCTCCCCGGTTGAGAGATGCGTTCCTGGAAATCTGCAAACAGCAATCTGGCCTTGTCCCAGTTGAATTCAAGAATCGCCGAGTCAACCTCAGCCAACGTCTTGGCGCCGAGGGCCTCCAAGCTGTCACGAAGCTCCTCGGTCAGGACCTCCACCTGATCTTGCACGAGTTGGGGGGCATGGATGCTTCCGAAGGGAGCTGGCGCGCCATGGGCGCCACCTTCAGCCAGGGCTTGCCGAAATGGCCCCGACAACCCAGCAACGCTTGTCTGGGTGTCCTTTACCACAGAGAAGATCGCTCGAAGAGCGAACGACTGGAAATCACGCCATAGTTGGTCATTTCCGTTGACAAGCTCGTACAGCCTGTTGACCGCGGCCTGCAGAGCACATCGCCAGAGCGACGGCAGATCGCTGTCACTACCGCGGTAGCCGGGCAGAACGAGTAGCTTTCTTGCCCGCAGCAGTTCGATCAGCTCTTCGTACTCATTGTCTAGCCATAGCCGCTGTGCCTCGTCATCCGTGATGCGCCGAGCCGCCTCTTTCGCTAGCCTGGGTGGATCATCGCAGAGATCGGCCAGCTTGGGGTCCGAGCGTACGGCTTCATCGATGGCCGATACCAGGATGTCGGCCGGCCCCTTGGCTGATCGGAGCTTCGATACGACCAAGTCGAATCCCTTAGTCAGAAGCCATGATCCAAATGACGGGAGAACTGGGTCCATCATGTGACCAGATCCGCGTTGCGCTGGCTTGCCCCGAACAATGATACCGGTTCGCATCTTACTCGATCATCCGCATCCAGCAAGCTTTTGGCGAACACCCGGTTACCCGTTTTGAGAGGGGCGGCATAAAAAGGGCTCCTAGTGTTGGATAGGAGGGATTCTGTAACAGGTATTTCTACCCAGCACAAGGAGGTGTGACGACGGTAGGCACGGAGGCTTTAATTGGCAAGCTGGCCGGGCAGTTGGACCCGTTTGGGGCTCGATAGTAGATGGCCTGAGCAACCCGCGGCGTCGGCTTAGGCGGCAGTTCGCCGAGGCATGGTGATGGGTAGCGGCGATTTGGGCAACTGCATCATGGAATCGTACCTGGCCGGCAAGAAGACCAAAACCTACCTCGCCTGAGACGTTTCGTCCGTCTCGCTCGGCTGGGTGGCAGGCGGCGGGTACGTCACGTCGACCCACTTGGTCTGCTTCCACACGTCGGTGAGCCCCTCGAAGAGATTGCCCTGGCCGGCGACACAGTCCACGTCGTCAAGCTCGATGACCTTGTAGAAGGTCCAGCGCCCTTCGCTGAGGGGAATGTGGCGAACCAATTCCTCGATCGTGGGGTACTGCGGCGGGATGCGATCCCAGCGGATCTGGCCGTTCGCCCCGTATAGCCCGTCTTTCTCCAGGAGGTGTACGGCGTGGCAGTAGCCCCGTCGCCCGGGCTTGCCCTCGGTGTCGCGATACCAGCGGACGTACCCCACCACCAGCATCTTGGCTGGGTACCCGTCGTCGCCAAGCAGCGCCGCCGAGGCGACCGCAAAGTCGTCGCAGTCGCCCTCGCGATGTCGGCGAAGATGCGCCAGCGACCGCCAGTCGTCGCCCCCTTCGATCTTGCGATCGTGCGTCGGGTCCAGCGCCAGGTCCAAAAACTCCGCCGCCTGCTCGGGCGTGACGATGTCGGCCCGCAACTCGGCAGGCGACATCTCGAACCAGCGATGGTACTGTTGCGCCTTCGCACACCCGCCAGCCATCGACAGGACCGCCGCCCCAGCCACCATCAGCAATGCCGACCGCACCATACACCGCATCGTATCGATCGGACGGGCAACTTGTCGAGCAGCCCGAGGCGTGGGCAGCACAGGCTCCTGACGCGTCAAACTCCACCTGTACAACGGCCCTCGGGCCGGATATCATACTAGCGCGGCGGGACTCGTAAGCGGGCAGCGCTGCATCGCTGCACAGTGGCATTTCCTTTCTTACGCGGGGGCGACAGGGAGACGGCCATGAAAACCAGCGACTATCTCAAGCAGCAGCACGTCGATTACGAATTGCTCCACCACGGCATGACGTACACCGCCCAGGAACTGGCTGCGTTGGAGCACGTCCCGGGACGCAACGTCGCCAAACCCGTCCTGGTGCGAGCAGACGACAAGTTTGTGCTGTGCGTACTGCCGGCGCCGAGCATGGTGGACCTGAAGCGTGTGGCCGACGCGATGGGCGCCGAGGCCGCCGAACTGGCCACCGAAACGGAGTTGGCCAGCGTGTTCGATGACTGCGAACTGGGCGCCGAGGCGCCGTTCGGCCACTTGTACGGCATCGACACGCTCATGGACGCGAGCCTCTGCAAGGACGATTATCTGGTCTTCCAGGCGGGTTCCCACACCGAGGCGGTCAAGATCAACAGGAGCGACTATGAGCGATTGGCCGCCCCTCAGATCGCCTCGTTTGCCCGGCTGGTATCGTAGTCGACGAACGGTTTATTCATGAGCGCGCCCGCCGCCTTCGCCCGCCAGCTCGCGCGAACACGCGAACTGTTGTCCCCCTGTCAATTGTGCCCCCGACAGTGTCGCGCCAAGCGCATTGAGGGCGAGACCGGCTTCTGCCGTATCGGCGCAACGGCAGTCGTCAGTTCGGCCGGCCCGCACTTCGGAGAGGAAAGCTGTCTGGTCGGTGCAGGTGGATCGGGCACCATCTTCCTTGCCGGCTGCAACCTGGGGTGCGTGTTCTGCCAGAACTACGACATCAGCCACCACGCCCGCGGGCGCCCGCAGTCGCCGGAGGATATTGCCGAGACGATGATGACGCTGGCCGAGCTTGGCTGCGAGAACATCAACTTCGTCACGCCCACACACGTGGCGCCGCAACTGATGGCCGCAGTCGATTTGGCGCGGCAACGAGGGCTCACCAAGCCGATCGTATGGAACTGCGGCGGATATGAGTCACTCGAAGTGCTGCAGCAACTGGAAGGGCTGGTCGACATCTATATGCCTGACTTCAAGTACGCCGCAGGCGAGCCCGCCCGACGTTTCAGCGCGGCTGAGGACTATCCACAGGTGGCTCGCGCGGCCTTGAAAGAGATGCAGCGGCAGGTGGGAGATCTGATGCTGGTCGATGGCGTGGCCCGGAGCGGACTGCTGGTGCGACACCTGGTGCTGCCCAACGGTCTGGCGGGCAGTAAAGATGCGATCGACTTTCTGGCCGACGAGATCTCCCCCAACACCTATGTCAACGTGATGGGACAATATCGCCCGGAGTTCAGGGCGTGTGAGCACCCCGAGCTGTGCAGGCAACCCACGCCCGACGAGATCGCGGAGGCTCGCGGCTACGCGCGCTTGCGGGGCCTGCGCCTGGCGAACTGAGTTGAAGCGCCTGACCATGTACTATATAGGGTGAAGTGTCCTTTCATCGATTGGGGTGGACAACATGCGGGTGGTGCGGGCCAACCAACTGAAGCAACCGGTGTTTGCAGCCCTGGTGCTGGTGGCGGCGGTGTGCATTGTGTGGGTGGGTCTCCGTGCCGACCGGCAGACGCGCAGCGAACCTGTGGCCCAGTGGCCCGACCATCGGTCGCCGGCGACCACGACCGCTGCTGCCAGCCAGCCAACCACTCATCCGTGGACGCCCCCCCGCTTCGGCGAGATGCAGGCTGAGCGGAACGACATGGTCGCCCTCCAGATCGCGCGGCGAGACGTCAGGGACCCGCGTGTGCTGGGTGCTATGCGGTCGGTTCCCAGGCACTTGTTCGTGCCTGAGGATCGCCGGCGCGCCGCGCACCAGGACAGGCCGCTGCCGATTGGCTTCGGGCAGACCATCTCGCAGCCCTACATTGTCGCCCTGATGACCGACCTGCTGGGCTTGCAGCCCGACTCGAAGGTGCTGGAGATCGGAACGGGCTCGGGCTACCAGGCGGCGGTACTTACCGAACTGACTCGGCAGGTGTATACGATCGAGATTCTCAAGCCGCTGGCGAAGCTTGGCGCTGACAGATTTGCCGAATTGGGTTATACGACGATCCGAGCCAAACAGGGCGACGGCTACTTCGGGTGGCCCGAACATGCCCCGTTCGACGCGATTATTGTGACGTGCGCCGCGGGTCATCTGCCGCCGCCGCTGTTTGCGCAACTCAAGCCGGGCGGGCGGATCGTGATCCCCATCGGTCAGCCAGGGCGGTATCAGGAGCTGCAGGTCGTGACCAAACAGCGCGATACAGGTCAGCCCCGTTTTGAATCGATCTGCCCTGTGGCCTTTGTGCCCATGGTCGGAGAAGTGCAACAACGCCGCAGGTGAGACCTGATCGTGCCCGTACCGTCCGTGATACCACCTCGAAGCATCTATCCGGCGGTGTTTCTGATTTCAGCCGCCGTGCTGGGGCTGGAACTGGTCCTGATGCGGTGTCTGCGGATCGCGACGTGGTCGCACCTGAGCTATTTCGTCATCAGCACCGCACTGCTGGGATTCGGGGCCAGTGGAACGCTGCTGAGTCTCGGTGGTAAGCAGCTTCTTGCGAGGTGGCGGACGGTGATGTGGGCCATGCTGCTGCTATTTGCTGTGGCGGTGCCCTGTTGCTTCCAGCTCGCGCAGCGTCTGCCCGTCGACATCCGCCAACTGCCTTACGAGCTTGGGCAGGTCGGGGTCCTGGTGGCGGTTCACCTACTGCTGCTGGTGCCCTTCTTTCTCGGTGCAGGCGTCGTAGGGCTGGGGCTGATGGTTGCCGGTGAGCGTACGCCGGCAGTGTATGGGGCGAACCTGCTGGGCAGCGGGCTGGGTGCGATCGGCGCGGTGGGTGTGATGTTCGTCGTCCGACCGGAGCAAGCGCTGTGGTGGGTTGCGGCGGTGGCGGGCATTGCGGCACTGATCGCTGTGCCGCCGGGGCGATTCCGGCTGGGGGCGATAGTCTGCACGGTTGGCGTGGCGGGGCTCACGCTTTGGTCGGCTAGACCCATCCAACTGCGGATCGACCCCTACAAGTCGCTGGCCCAGATGCAGCGTTTGGTCCGACAGGCTGATGCCACCCACCTCGCGCGATACGACAGCCCGCGCAGTCGCATCGACCTGTTCGACTGTCCGCGTTCGCACTACACGCTGTTCGCTTCGCCGCTCGCCCCGCTTGCTCCGCGTCAGTTAACGATGGTCATCGACGGAGGTGTCGACCTGCCGTTGTTTCTCATCAACGCGGCAGAGCAGGCGGGCATCCTCGACTATACGCCGATGATTCTGCCCTACCGGTTGGTGCAACCGGCGAGGGTGCTACTACTGGGTGAGAACTCGGGCACGAACGTATGGCTGGCCCGGCGTTGCCAAGCGGGTTCGATCACGCTGGTGAATCCGGACCCGCAAATCGGTGAATTGATGCGGCGGCCGCCTGTGGCGGGAATGCCTGCCCTTTTGTCGAATGCGGACACCACGGCCATTACGGATGCTTCGCGGGCGTTTCTGGAGAGGACCACGCAACGGTTCGACCTGATCCAACTTTGCGATCTGGAGGCGATGACGGCAGGATCGCAGGGGCTGTCGGCATTGACCGAGAACTTCCTGGTGACCACCGAGGGCGTTGCTCGCTGTCTCGACCGTCTGACCGATCGGGGCATGCTGTGTGTGACGCGCGGGGTGCAGAGCCCGCCGCGAGACAACATCAAGCTGCTGGCCACCATGGTCGACGCGCTGGAGCGGAACGGCGTGAGCCAGCCGGGGCAGCACCTGATTCAGGTCCGCAACTACCTGGCTGCATGCACGATGGCATCGCGTCAACCGCTGCGCGCGGAATGGATAGACCGGCTTCGGCAGGAATGCGACCGGCTGGGGATGGACGTGGTCTGGTATCCCGGCATCAGGCAGGAGGAGACCAACCGCTTTGCCGTTCGGCCGGGCCCGCCGGACCAGCGGTACGACTACTTACACCATGCGGCTGTGCAGATTCTCTCCAACCGGCGGGACGAGTTTTACGACAAATGGGCGTTCAACGTGCGCCCGGCCACAGACGACCGTCCATACTTTTTTGATTTCTGGAAGTGGCGATGCCTGCCGCTACTGCGCAGCGCATACGGTCCGGGATGGCTGGCCAGCACCGAGTTGGGATACCTCGCGCTGGTGGCGGCTGCCGGCGAGTCGGTGGTGGCGGCTGCGGTGCTGATTCTGTTGCCGCTGGCGTGGCTGCGAAGCGGGTCAACAGCCGTCAGCGGTCGTGTGGCGGTACTGACCTATTTTGTGTGCCTGGGGCTGGCGTATCTGTTGCTGGAGATGGCTCTGATTTCGTGGTTCACGCGGTTTATGGGCGACCCGGTTTACTCGGCTGCGGTGGTGCTGACGGGGTTCATGGTTTTCTCGGGAGTGGGGAGCCTGCTCAGTCAGAGGTCGACGTGGCCCGCGCCCAGGCTGATAGCGAGCTGCGTCTTGGGAATATGCGTCCTGTGCGTGGGATATCTGATGGGCCTGAACTGGCTGTTCGGCCTGGCGGGCGGGGCACCGAGCGCGGTTCGGGTGGCGATCTGCCTGGCACTTCTTGCACCGCTGGCGGCTGCGATGGGCGTGCCGTTCCCGCAGGGCTTAGCGATGCTGGGCCGCAGGCGCGAGGCGCTGGTTCCGTGGGCGTGGGGGATCAACGGATTTGCCTCGGTGACGGGCACGTCGCTGGCGGTACTGCTGGCTACATCGTTGGGGTTTGGGGCGGTGCTGGCGACCGCGGCGGGGTTATATGGGGCCGCGGCGATGGTCGTGCGGCGCTTAGCCCAAGTTACGCAACTGAGTCGAATTTGAAAGAATCTTTGGGGTGCGATCGGCGTTTTTGTGATCGTCAGAAGGGATGATCTGCTGCAGGGGCGATGTAGTGAAGACCTTGGCTCTTGAATAG